>Ga0209203_1000002_pt1 | contig 643378 bp, 558 predicted proteins | sample AD_UKC109_MetaG_FD_184423 | JGI IMG/M metagenome (GOLD analysis project Ga0209203, IMG submission 184423) | Active sludge microbial communities of municipal wastewater-treating anaerobic digesters from Hong Kong - AD_UKC109_MetaG (SPAdes)... | ecosystem: Engineered > Bioreactor > Anaerobic >... | reverse complement strand
CTGCTAACACCAAGTTCTTCCGCAAAACCTTCTTGAGTAAGATTATTCATCTTTCTTATAATAGAAATTTTTTCATTTAGTATCATGCTTGTTACCTCCCAATATTTTCAAGTGTAGAATCCTTATTTTTCGAGGATTCCCAAGTTTATTTACCTCATCAGAAAGAGCCTTGTCGATGGATATTCGTGTTGCATCGGGTGCTGAAATAACGATTCCGGGCATACATATCAGAACGTCTTGCTTGATTCTGATTTTTTGGCCTTATGTGTGCCCCTTTTCGTTATGGCAACTAACCTCCCATGTCAACCAGGATCTTCGTCCTAACTTCCTTCGTTCTGCCTATCCATAACCAGGGTGTCAGCTCAGCTCCTTTCGAGGATCGTATCCCATGGTATAAATTCCTGCTGACTACCGGCTCATTCTTCTGTAGTTTTCAAGTTACTGACTTTCTTCCCCAACAGCACTTATGCAAGCGGACGTTTCCCTGTTGTTTCGGTTAGCCTAACTGCGAGTGATTACGCTGCCAATGCAGGTCTTCTGATGTCACTCACCATCTTCTTCGGATCGTACTCCACACCCTTTACGAGTATGGCGTAGAACACTCTGATCAGCTTACAAGCCACTGCGATCAGCGATTGCATCTTCTTCAGTGGATTGTCTTTTCTTGTCGTGTAGTAATGGTGTATCGCTTTAAATTCCTGGTTCTTTCCCACAAGGGATATAGCAGCTTCAAACAGCAAATGTCTTAGTCTCTTGCGGCCACGTCTGTTTATCTTGCTTTGTCCTTTGTGCTTTCCGGAACTGTTTTCCTTCAAAGCGTATCCTGCAAGTTTCTGTAATTGCTTTGGATCACTGAAACGTCCCAGATCTCCTATTTCTGCCAGAAACCCTGATACTGTCCTGATTCCTATGCCTTTTATCTCCAAAAGTTTGTCAGCCATAGGAATCTGATGTACCAATTCTTCTATCAGGTCCATCACTTCCTTGAGTTTCTCTGATCTGCTCTCGTAGTCTTCCAGCAACAATCTGATTTCATATCTTGCTGCCGTAAGGCCTTCTGTTGTACCGATGCTGTGTTCCGCTGCAGCTACCAGGGTCTGCGCCCTCTTTTTGCCCACTGCACGCATCTTGGCATCTCTCCAGATCTGATTCACTCCGTCCACGCCTAACGCTACTATATCTTCCGGTAAGGGTGCTGCCTTTAATACCATCAGTCCGCTGATTGCATCCAGGTTTCCATAAACTGTTTTATATTCCGGAAAGTATATGCTGAACCATCTTGCCAACCTGTTCTCGATTCCCGTAAGTTCACCTTGCAGTCTGTATCTCAGATTCGATGCTGTTCTCAGTTCCGCATAGATTCCTGCCGGTAAGTAAGGATACGTATATCTGCCATCCTTGACCAGTCCTGCAATAACCTTAGGGTCTTTTCTGTCGTTCTTTGTCGGATTATTGTCATCCAACTCTTTTGACGTCTTTACATGAAACGGGTTTACAAGTACAGGTCGCATTCCATTGTCTTGCAGATACTTGCCGAGATTAAACCAGTAATGTCCTGTCGGCTCCATTCCCGGTATCACTTTGTTCTTGTTTTGTTCTTTGCATATACTGAGGATCCATGCCTTAAACGCCTCAAAGCCATCCTCTGTATTGCCAAACTTAAATGCCTTCTTTGAATACTCAACACCACGGTTGTCAAATGCTCTCGCGTAATGGTATTCGCTTCCTACATCGATTCCAACAACAAGTGTCTTCTCGTTTACTTCTGCAATTCTTGCGTTCTGCGTGTTACAATTCATCTCAGTTACCTCTCTGTTTTATAAGATTTTTACTAACCGGGAAGTCAGTAAATCTTATTCTACACTGAGGTAATTTCCTTTCTCACTCTCCTTTCGCGGAACCTTCTGTTTTCATCTTACAGGAAGCTCCTTTGTTTTATTATGTCGTGATAATACAAAACATCTATTATTCATTCAAGAAAGTTTTGTTTACATTGTGCTACTGTTAGTTGCATAAGCCAAATTCTTAAGAAAATTCTAATTTGATGGAGATTTGAATGACTTCACTTAATAGATGTAAGTAATCTCTATAAGCCTTCTTATAGACTTGCAAATTTATCTCGATGGAATAGTTGAAAAATACAGATTGAATTTCTTCATTAATTATCTCTCTTATACAAAAAGAGCTTCTTAGAAATAAGAAGCTCTTTTCTATTACTTATTAATCAATGGATGTTATTTAAACATAGCTAAATCACTTTTGGGCGTATCAGCTGTTTAATATAGCACCAGAAGCACCACTTGATACAATTGCTGCATAGCGCTTAAGATAACCAGACAGCTGTTTTTGCTTTGGTTCAAAGTTCTTCATGCGATTTGCTAGTTCTTCATCAGAAACCTTAAGTTCAATGCGATTCTCTGGAATATTAACGTAAATGATGTCTCCGTTCTCAACAACTCCAATTAATCCACCGCTTGCCGCTTCTGGTGAAACGTGACCAATACAAGCACCTCTGGTAGCTCCGCTGAACCTTCCATCTGTAATCAAGACAACACTACTTCCAAGTCCCATGCCCATTATTGCGGAAGTGGGATTAAGCATTTCACGCATACCTGGGCCGCCTTTAGGACCTTCATAACGGATAACGACAACATCTCCTGCTACAATTTTTCCGGAATTGATAGCAAGCTGTGCGTCTTCCTCACAATCGAAGACCTTTGCAGGACCCTCGTGTACAAGCATTTCAGGAAGTACAGCAGAACGTTTTACGACGCTTCCTTCAGGAGCAAGATTACCTTTTAATACTGCTATGCCACCGGTTTCGCTATATGGATTATCAATAGATCTGATGACATCCGTGTTGAGATTTAATGAATTCTTGATGTTCTCTCCCACGGTTTTTCCAGTTACAGTCATGCACTCGGTGTTAAGAAGTCCTTTTTTATTCAATTCATTCATAACAGCGAAAACACCGCCGGCTTCGTCAAGATCTTCCATATATGTTTTTCCAGCAGGAGCGAGATGGCAAAGATTTGGCGTCTTAGCGCTAATTTCGTTTGCTATATCAAGGCTGATTTCTATACCACACTCATTCGCTATTGCTGGCAAATGAAGCATAGAGTTTGTTGAACAACCGAGAGCCATATCAACAGTTAAAGCGTTCATAAAAGCTTCTTTTGTCATTATGTCGCGAGGGCGGATGTTGTTTTTCAACATTTCCATTACCGCTGCGCCTGCGTGCTTCGCAAGCTCAATACGTGCAGAATAAACCGCTGGAATTGTTCCATTTCCTTTTAGTCCCATACCGAGAGCTTCCGTAAGACAGTTCATGGAATTAGCCGTATACATGCCCGAGCAGGAACCACAGGAAGGGCAAGCCTTGCACTCGTATTTTTTTAGCTCGTCCTCCGTGATATTACCTGCATTGAATTTTCCAACTGCTTCAAATAACGAAGAAAGACTCGTTTTTTCTCCGTTGACTCTTCCTGCAAGCATAGGTCCTCCGCTTACAAAAACGGTGGGAACGTTAACCCTTGCTGCTGCCATTAGAAGTCCAGGAACGTTCTTATCACAGTTTGGAACCATAACAAGAGCGTCAAATCCATGAGCTAGAGCCATTGCCTCAGTTGAGTCTGCAATAAGATCGCGGGTTACAAGGGAATATCTCATCCCCTCGTGACCCATGGCAATACCATCACAAACAGCAATAGCAGGGAATACAACTGGAGTTCCACCCGCCATGGCAACGCCTAGTTTTACTGCATCAACGATCTTGTCTAGGTTTATGTGCCCCGGAACAATTTCATTATATGAACTTACTATTCCAACCATAGGTCGTTTTAGTTCTTCATCAGTTAATCCAATGGCGTGATATAAAGCACGGTGTGGTGCATTATGAGCTCCGAAAATAAGTGAATCGCTGTTCATGCTATCTCTCCTTAATTTTTAGAATAATCGAACGGTTTTCTAATTAGTTATTGATGAGTTTATCCTCATCGCTCCAGCTATATAACTTGCGGATATCAGCACCAACGATCTCACTTGGGTGCTCACTAGCAATCTTTCTCATAGCATTGAAATGAACCTGTGAGCCGGATTCGGACATATCAAGTAGGAAATCCTTTGCGAAAGTACCATCCTGAATATCCTTAAGAACCTTCTTCATTGCTTTCTTTGTATCGTCAGTGATAATTTTAGGACCAGTAATATAATCACCGTATTCTGCAGTATTTGATACAGAATATCTCATTCCTGCAAATCCACTCTGATAAATAAGATCAACAATAAGCTTCATCTCATGAATACACTCAAAATATGCATTTCTTGGATCGTATCCAGCTTCAACAAGGGTTTCATATCCAGCCTGCATAAGAGCACATACACCGCCACAAAGAACAGCCTGCTCACCGAAAAGGTCTGTTTCAGTTTCTGTACGGAAATTTGTTTCGAGAACGCCGGCTCTTGCACCACCAATACCTAGAGCATATGCAAGTCCAATCTCTAAAGCATCTCCTGTAGCGTCTTGTTCTATTGCAATAAGACATGGAACACCCTTGCCTGCCTGGTATTCGCTTCTTACAGTATGTCCAGGACCCTTAGGAGCAACCATGATAACGTTAATGCTCTTTGCTGGCTTGATACATCCGTAGTGGATATTAAAGCCGTGAGCAAATGCAAGAGTTTTGCCTTCTGTAAGATTAGGCTCGATGCTTTCCTTATAAATCTTTGCCTGCTTCTCATCATTTGTAAGAATCATGATGATATCAGCTGCTTTGGTTGCTTCTGCTACAGTCATAACAGACAATCCCTGTTCTTCTGCCTTTGCCCAGCTCTTGCTTCCCGCATAAAGACCGATGATTACTTTAACTCCACTGTCTTTTAGGTTAAGAGCGTGTGCGTGTCCCTGAGAGCCGTAGCCGATAATAGCTACTGTCTTACCCTCTAATTTTTGTAGATTGCAGTCTTCCTGATAGTAAATCTTTGACATAATGTTACCTCTTTCTTTTTAGTTATATTTTTACTTGTCTTATTGTTGTGTTTCCGCGTTCCAATGAAGCAACGCCTGTTCGGCAGATTTCAAGTATCGAGAAGTCGCGCATAAGGTCAATAAAAGCGCTTATTCTCCGTGTGCTTCCCGTAAGCTTCAAAATTACCGAATCTCTTGTATAATCTACGGTTTCTGCGCCGTAGGAATCTGCAGTATCTCGAACAGCGGGACGATTCTCAGGGTCATTTCTTATCTTAATAAGAAGCAGTTCGAAGCCTACCGAGTCCTTTGCTGTAAGCTCCCTTACAACGCAGACATCTTCAAGCTTGGAAAGTTGATCTGCCAATTGACGCTTCTCCGTGTCATCGCCGAAAGAAGTTACGGTAATTCTCGAAAACTCATCGGTCTCCGTTTCACTTACGCTGAGAGAACGAATGTTGAATCTTCGTCTTCTGAACATACTTGTGACTCGGTTCAGCACCCCGTATTTGTTTTTTACTAGTACTGCCATAGTAAACTCATGCACGTAAATCATCCTCCTTTACAATAATGTCATCTATAGCGCCTCCCGGAGGAAGCATTGGTAGAACAAATTCATCCTTATCAATAACACACTCTATTAGATATGGGCCTTCGTAGGAAAAAGCCTTTTCGAGCGATGTCTTAAGTTCTTCTATGCTTGTCGCCCGAACGCCTTCGCCACCAAAAGCTTTTATCAAAGGTACGAAGTCAGTTTTCCTTTCGAGTATGGTGTTTGAATAATGCTTATCAAAGAACAGTGTCTGCCATTGACGTACCATTCCTAACACACCGTTATTAAGCAACACGATTACGAGAGGAATCTTGTAGGAAACAGCTGTTGAGAGTTCCTGAAGGGTCATTCCGAAGCTGCCGTCACCAGTAACAAGTACTGCATGTTCTCCTGTGCCCATTTGCGCACCTATGGCTGCACCCATACCAAACCCCATTGTGCCAAGACCTCCGCTAGTAATGAACTTTCGGCTACTCTTGAAATTTAGATACTGTGCTGCCCACATCTGATGCTGTCCTACATCTGTAGCTATGGGAGTTTCTGGCTTCAGATAGTCATTTAGCGTCTCTATGATCCTAAAAGGAGTCATGCCTTCGCGCTTATCCGTGTTCTTAGCTTCTTCTTCTCGGAGACTATCAACAGTTTTCCACCACTCTTCATGTTTTATGGGAGAAAGGTTATCAATGAGTTTTCTTAATGAAACCTTTACATCTCCTCGAATAGCATGGGCAGGGGAGATTATTTTCGATAATTCCGAACTGTCAACATCGATATGTATAATCTTTGAGTTCTTCGCGAACTTCTCTCTGTTTCCAGTAACTCGGTCATTAAACCTAACACCGAGTGATATGATACAGTCTGCTCTGTGCATTGCAATTGACGAAGCATAATGGCCATGCATACCCTGCATTCCCAGGAATCGCGGATGATCGGTAGGAATACCTGAGATTCCCATAAGAGAGCAACCGAGAGGAGCATCAATTAAATCCGCAAGTTCCAGAAGTTCATCTTCTGCATTGGAAGAAATAAGTCCGCCACCGAAATAAATAAAAGGTCTTTCGGAGGTGGCAATACATTCCGCAGCTTCTCTTATTCTATTATCATCTGCCTGCCTGCGTTCATCGGGAACAGAAGGCGCTTGAGGCTCATAGTCACATTTTGCCATCTGAATATCCTTAGGTATATCAATTAGGACAGGTCCCGGTCTGCCAGAAGAAGCTATTTTGAAAGCTTCGCGAATTGTATCGGCGAGTTCCTCAACACATCCAACAACATAATTGTGCTTGGTAATCGGAAGCGTTATACCTGTAATATCAATCTCTTGAAAACTGTCCGAACCAAGGTGTGAAGATAAAACATTACCTGTAATAGCAACCATAGGCACCGAATCAAGATAAGCGGTTGCAATTCCTGTTACTAGATTGGTGGCGCCTGGACCTGATGTTGCTATAACAACACCAACCTTTCCAGTGGTTCTCGCATAGCCGTCCGCGGCATGAGAAGCTCCTTGCTCGTGAGCAGTAAGAACATGAGTGAGCTCATCGCGATATTTATACAGGGAATCATAAACATGTATGATTTGTCCTCCTGGATATCCAAAAACAACGTCGCAACCTTGTTCAATCAGGGTTCTTACAACAATATCTGCTCCTGATAATATCATGTTACATTCCTCCTATCTTAAATGATTCATTATTAGCTTTCCGCATTCTTTGCACCCGATTCGTATAAACTTTTCTGATTCGTTCTTATCAGAAGGCATAGTATCTGCCGTACGGTAGCCTTTGTCTAGTACCTCGAAAACAGCATTCTCAATTGACTGTGCCTCAGTAGTCATATCGAAGCTATATCTGAGCATCATTGCGGCGGATAGAATCGTTCCAATTGGGTTTGCGATATCAGTTCCAGCAATATCGGGAGCTGAACCGTGAATAGGCTCGTACAGACCGCAAGTTGTTGCGCCTAGTGAAGAAGAAGGTATCATACCGATTGAACCTGTAATCATAGACGCTTCGTCAGAAAGAATATCCCCGAACATGTTCTCCGTAACTATTACATCAAACTGTGATGGATTTCTTACAATCTGCATAGCACAGTTGTCTACTAGCATGTCGGTAAGCTCCACTTCCGGATATTCATCGGCTATCCTGTGCATAACGCTTCTCCAAAGACGACTCGAATTTAGAACGTTACTCTTTTCCACCGAGCATAGTTTCTTGTTTCGCTTGAGCGCTGTTTCAAAGCCTATTCGGCCGATACGCTCGATTTCCGACTCTGTGTATCTGAGAATATCGGTAGCTGTGTTTTCTCCGTCAATAACTTCAGTCTTATGCTCTCCAAAATATATCCCACCAATAAGTTCCCTTACAATAATAAAATCGATTCCTTTATCCAGAATAGCCTTCTTAAGTGGTGATGAATCCGCAAGTTGCGGCCATATCTTGGTTGGGCGGTTATTGCTATATACTTGCATTCCTGCACGAAGACGGAGAAGCCCTTTTTCTGGGCGCATTTCAGGAGAAACGTTGTTCCATTTATCACCGCCAACTGCTCCAAGCAGTACACTGTCGGATTTAATGCACTTCTCAAGCATATCTTGTGGAAGTGGATCTCCGTACTTATCGATGGCACAGCCGCCCATATCCACATCGGTATATGAAAAAATGTGTCCATAGATTTCCGCGATTTTGTTAAGAACAACCAGAGCCTGTTCTACTATCTCGGGACCTATTCCGTCGCCACGGATAACTGCTATATTCTTATTCATTATCGGCCTCCTTTAATGATGCAAGAAGTCCGCCCTTCTTGATAATATTCTGAATAAACGGAGGGAAAGGCTGTGCAGTATAGATCTTTCCTGTAGTCTTATTATTGATTTCACCAGTATCGAAATTAACAGAGACCTCATCACCAGCGCTGATTTCTTCTGCTGCTTCCTCACACTCGAGAATAGGTAAGCCGATATTAATTGCATTTCGATAGAAAATTCTTGCAAAGCTTTTTGCGATTACACAGCTTACTCCACAGGTCTTAATGACAAGAGGTGCATGTTCTCTTGACGAACCGCATCCAAAATTCCAGCCAGCAACTATAAGGTCGCCTTCTTTCACATTCTTTACAAAATCCTTATCAATATCCTCCATGCAGTGAAGGGCAAGTTCAGCAGCTACCGGAGTATTAAGATAGCGTGCAGGAATAATGACATCGGTATCAACATTGTCCTTGTATTTAAATACTTTACCTTGTGTATTCATTATTACTGAACCTCCTTGTATTCCGTTATGAAGCCTGTAAGCGCGCTAGCAGCCGCTGTAAAAGGTGAAGACAGATAGACTTCACTTTCTGTATGGCCCATTCTTCCAACAAAATTTCGGTTTGTTGTAGAAATACAGCGTTCTCCAGCTGCAAGAATACCCATATAGCCTCCAAGACATGGTCCGCAGGTAGGGGTAGACACTACTGCACCTGCATCGATAAATGCGGTAACATATCCTCGCTCTATGCAGTCGCGGTAGATCTGCATTGTCGCAGGGATTATGATGCAACGTACGTTTTGAGCTACCGTTTTACCATTTAGTATTTTGTATGCAGCCTCCATATCTTCCATTCTTCCGTTTGTGCAGCTTCCGATAACAACCTGGTCAATCGTTATGTCGTGAAGTTCCTCTGCATTTCTTGTGTTTTCCGGAAGGTGAGGGCAACTTACAGTTGGCTTTATCTTCGAAAGGTCAATCTCGTAGACTTTGTCGTATTTTGCGTCCTTGTCGGCTTCGAATACAACAGGCTTTCTCTCGCAGCGGTTTGTCATGTACGCTTGTGTTATTTCGTCTACAGGAAAAATTCCATTTTTCGCACCAGCTTCTATTGCCATGTTACAAATACAGAGACGGTCGTCAATAGAGAGGTTTTGCACACCATCGCCAGAAAATTCCATACTTTTATATAATGCTCCATCAACACCAATATTTCCGATAATTGAAAGGATTACATCTTTGCCACTGCAGTTATAAGGCAACTTTCCAGTCAGATTAAAACGAATAGCGGAAGGGACTTTGAACCAAGCCATACCTGTTGCCATACCTGCCGCCATATCTGTGCTTCCAACTCCTGTTGAGAAAGCACCGAGAGCTCCGTAAGTACAGGTGTGACTATCAGCTCCGATTACGCAGTCGCCAGCTGTCACTACGCCCTGCTCTGGAAGAAGAGCGTGTTCAATTCCCATTTTTCCAACATCATAGAAATGACTAATGCATTGACAGTTTGCAAATTGTCTACAGGTTTTCGATTGTTCTGCCGCCTTAATATCCTTATTAGGAACAAAGTGGTCAAGAACGATTGCGATACTATCCTTGTTAAAAACTTTATCGAAGCCCGCTTTTTCAAACTCATTCACGGCAACGGGTGTTGTAATATCATTTCCAAGAACAAGATCAAGCTTTGCGCTGATGAGCTGTCCTTCGCTCACATAATCAAGCCCTGCGTGTGCGGCAAGAATCTTTTGAGTCATTGTCATTCCCATTAGTCATTTCCTCCTTTTGTCATATTGTTATAAGCACTAAGAAGTGCGTTTGTACTTGCCTTGATAATATCAGTATCGGTACCTGCACCCCAGAACATTTCGCCTTTATCATTTTCGATTCCAATATATGAAGCGGCTACACTCTGAGAATCCTCACCCTGCATACTATGCTGAGTAAATACCTGAAGCAGGTAATTGTCGCCTGTGTATGCTTTTAGTGCATTGCTCACGGCACTTAATGAACCGTTACCTTCTCCCTCAAGTTCTGTTTCGATACCATTTTGCATAAAAGAGATATTAATCTTTACGGAATTATTCTCACGCATGAAATCGAAGTCTGTTACTGAGATGTTTCCATCAACGTTGAGATAATTATCTGTGAAGATTTTGAGTACTTCTTCTGGCTTCAATTCCTTGTGCTCACGGTCGGAGATACCCTTGCACAGATAGCTAAGATGTTCACGCATTTTCGGTGGAAGTATGTATCCGTACGTGTATTCAAGCAAATAGCCTATTCCGCCCTTGCCTGATTGAGAATTAACGCGTATCACATCTGAATCATATGTGCGTCCGATATCCTTTGGATCAATTGGGATATACGGTACGGACCACTCGTTCAGTTTATTCTTGCTTCTGTATTTCATTCCTTTTGCAATAGCATCCTGATGGCTTCCAGAAAAAGCCGCAAACACAAGGGATCCTGCGTATGGTGCTCTAGCATAAACATTCATGCGCGTGCACTTTTCGTATTTATCCACTAAGTATGGAATATCGGAAAAATCAAGCTTAGGGTCGACACCGTGCGCATACATATTCATAGCAAGAGTGATAATGTCCACATTTCCAGTTCTCTCTCCGTTTCCGAAAAGAGTACCCTCTACGCGGTCAGCCCCCGCTAATAGTGCAAGTTCTGTATCCGCTACGCTTGTGCCTCTGTCATTATGAGGGTGAAGAGAAAGCGTTACAAACTCTCTGTATTTTAGGTTTCGACTCATATATTCCACCTGGCTTGCATAAATGTGAGGCAAACTCATCTCAACTGTTGCAGGTAAATTAATGATAACATTATTCGTTGCCGAAGGCTCAAGAATATCTAGAACAGCATTGCATACCTCAAGAGCGTATTCAGGCTCGGTTCCAGTGAAACTCTCAGGAGAATACTCAAAGCGGAAATTTCCTTCGTATTCTGTGGACAGTTTCTTGACGAGTTTAGCTCCATCTATTGCTATCTGCTTGATTTCGTCCTTTGATTTCTTAAAAACCTGATTACGCTGTGCAACACTTACGGAATTATAGAAATGGATAATTGCACTAGGAGCACCCTTGCAGGCTTCGAAGGTCTTGCGGATTATATGTTCGCGGCACTGTGTAAGAACCTGAACTGAAACATCAGAAGGAATCATATTCTTATCTATAAGTGTACGCAAAAACTCGTATTCCGTATCGCTAGCAGCAGGGAATCCAACCTCTATTTCCTTGAATCCTACATCAAGTAAAACCTTGTAGTATTCGATTTTCTCCTCAAGACTCATAGGAATGATGAGGCTTTGATTTCCGTCTCTCATATCCACACTGCACCACACAGGTGGCTTCTCTATGTGATCGCGTTCTACCCAATTATTACTTTTTTCGGGAGAAGGGAAGTATCCTATCTTGTATTTACTTGCATTCATCATGTTAAATATTGCCCCTTTCCGCTATTACATCAATCTCAACTAAAACATCTTTTGGGAGTCTAGAAGCCTCCACGCAGGAGCGAGCCGGCTTTCCAGTGAAATATTCTCCGTATACTTCATTAAATCTCGAAAAATCACTCATATCACTCAGATAGCAAGTGGTCTTTACAACAGTTTCAAGGCTTCCGCCAGCTGCAGAAAGAACGGCTTTAATATTCTTGCAAACCCTATGAGCCTGCTCGTCGATAGTTTCTCCGACGACTGCTCCTGTATCAGGGTCAAGCGCGATCTGGCCTGAAGTAAAAATCAGACTACCCATGCAAACTGCCTGTGAATATGGACCGATGGCCTTAGGAGCTTTATCTGTAGAAATTCTCTCAATCATGTCATTATCCTCACTTACTTAAAATATTTTGAATCCTTCATTACGAAGGGCATCTGTTATTGTTTGAATATGCTCGTAATCTCTTGTTTCTATCTCTATTCTAAGGAAACATCCGTTTACGCTCTCTGTATTACCTTTCTCGTAATGCACGCCGGTTACATTTGCACCGTTGTCAGCAATGATTTTGGATATATCCTTCAGCTGACCGGGCTTATCGATAAGTTCAATCAAAAGGCTTGATGAACGTCCCGATTTAAACAAGCCACGTTCTATTACTCTTGAGAGACTAGTTACGTCGATATTTCCGCCTGAAACTATGCAGACAACACGTTTTCCTTTCAGAGGGAACTTATCAAACATAACTGCCGCAACGGAAGCAGCACCTGCGCCTTCAGCAATCATTTTTTGCTTTTCGATAAGTCCGAGTATTGCTGATGATACCTCGTCATCTGTAACTAATGCTAATTCGTCAACATATTCGTTCACATATTTGAACGTGTTCTCTCCAGGCTTCTTCACGGCAATACCATCAGCTATCGTATGAACGTGTTGGAGACACTCGATTTTGCAGTCTCTAACCGAATTGAACATGCTAGCGGCACCAGCAACTTGAACTCCATAGATTTTCACAGAAGGCTTTATCTGTTTTGCGGCAAATGCTATACCTGATATTAGTCCGCCGCCACCTACAGGAACCACGATAGCGTCAATGTTTTCCAATTCATTGAGAACCTCAAGAGCTATCGTCCCTTGCCCGGCAATCACATCCTCATCGTCAAACGGATGAATAAAAGTATAGCCTTCGCTTTCTTTTAGCTGTAAAGCTTTCTGATGTGCGTCATCGTAGCATCCCTTTACAAGGCATACGTCCGCACCAAAGCTCTTTGTCGCCTCTATTTTCGAAATAGGAGCTGTGTCGGGCAGACAGATAAGAGACTTTATTCCACTCTTTGTCGCTGCAAGGGCAACTCCCTGGGCGTGATTTCCCGCCGAACAAGCTACCACACCTTTCGCTTTTTCTTCATCAGACAACAACGAAATTTTATATGCGGAACCTCTGATTTTAAAAGATCCCGTGATTTGTAAGTTTTCCGGTTTTAGGTACAACTCGCATTCGGGTGCTATACCGTATGCGCGAACAAGTGAAGTCTCGCGGATGATGTTCTTCAGGACAGATTGTGCATCAAAAACCTTGTCAAGAGTTAACATAATTATTTCACCTTTCTTTTTTCTGTCTGCTTCAGAAGGGGTAAAAACAAAACACCCGTCTCAAAGCTTTTACTTTGAGACGGGTGTAACAATTTCTAATACACTCGCGGTACCACTCAAATTGCGAATAATAAAATTCGCCACTCTTCGAAGTCTATCAACTTCTATGCACTAACGCAGCATACGCGAGAAACGCCTACTCTGGTAAAACCATTTTGAGTCTCCGGCTCAGAAGGGATAAGTCATTAAGGATAAGTCATACCGATTCGCACCAACCATCGGTTCTCTGAAAAGCTTTAACCTTGACCGTCTTCGTCATCGCCTTTATATTCGAAGTCAATCAACCTCTATGCACTAACGTAACATTCACGGGATTCCCTACTTAGCATAAGCTATTCAAGTCACCAACTCAGAGGTGAGAGGTCTTAAAAGTATTACATACCGATTCACATCAAACATCGGCTTTCTGAAATGCGTTAACCTTGACCATTCCTCGTCACAGTTTTTATAGATTTTTGATATTAAGTTTTGCTCATTCTGTCACGTGCATATTGATTTGTCAACCATTATTCTTAGAAATATGCAAAATCATTAATTTTAGTAATAGTATTTTGAATCTTTTATCTTAAAACTAAAACAACTAGGGGTATGTCGATCTTTGAGCTTTGATTTTCGAGCACTAATCGAAAAGGAAGATTAATAGCGTAATATCCTGGTGATGATGCAACATCTATTTCATCTTATTAACAATTCTCTTAATCCATTTTTCGTTAAAGGGTAAGAAGAGTCCTGCTACTGGACCAACAACAAAAGCGCAGATAATCGTACCAAGTCCTACAGTTCCGCCAAGCAAAAAGCCTATGCCTGCAAAGCATAAATCAACGACAACTCGAACAATGCTGAACTTAAACTTAAGCTTATCGCTTATTACTATAGCTACGAGATCATTAGGACCTGTTCCAGCTGCTGATTTAATTACTATAGTCATTCCAAATGCAAGAATCACACAACCAAGAATGTTGACAATTATCTTTACTATCAAGGAGACTTCTCCAGAAAACAATGGACTTAATATCCAGTTGAAAAAATCAATAATTGGACCACCACATATCATACAAAGAAGGGTTCCAATCTTTACATAGCTACGATCTAAGAATAGAAGAATAGTGATAATAATTAAGCTGATTATAATATGTACTCTGCCGTGGGTCAGAAGGCCATACAACGTAGCCGGTAATAAAGAACTTTGTCTGAACAAACCCTGAATTAAAACATTAAATGGATCCGAGCCAATATCTGCAAGCAAGAACAATGTTACTCCTAGGTGAGCAATGGTTAGTCCAAATAGTAATATTACAACTCTAATTATCAATTCTTTTATCTTAGTTTTATCCATAAAAACCTCTAGCTATTTTGTAATGTTGTATAGATTATACTTTATTAAATATAGGCGTATCATACAAGAATAAACAGTATTGCTAAGAATGTTGGTTTCTCTATATTCATATACTGGGTTTTCGGCATTTTTGTTCTCACGCTGGTGCTATTTATTTCAACACTCGTAGACTCTTTTTCCACAGTTCTTGCGTCCACGGCAGTAGTGGTGATGGCAATGTATCTAGCTTCGATGCTACCCAAAGTAGCTATCTACCTTCCCACTAATCTATGCTCTGGTTATGAACTTATGACTTCTGCTTCAAATCCTTCAGATTATGCTAAGGCTTTGATTGTCACGGTTGTTTTGATTGTGATTGGGTTTGTTTCTTCAATTATTTGTTTTAATAGGAAGAGCTTGTGATTTTTCGAAAAGAGAGATATAAGCAAGCACTTATCAAATTTGTAAGGCTGTCTTCCTAACGAACATGTATTTGAATATAATGATTATAATTGATTCATTTGAGATTAGGAGATTATTCAGTTGAAAGAATATGAAATTGCATCCCATAAAGACTTAGAAGAGTTGTATCAACTCCAGAAGATTGCGTTCGAGAGTGAAGCTGAGATGATTGGGAGTAGAAATATACCCGCACTGTTAGAGTCCTACGAGGAATTCGAGAGAGATTTTGACAACTGGATAGTTGTTATCAAACGAGATTCCCAAGGTAAAATAATGGCATCGGCAAGATACTTCAAAAAGAATGATACCATCGAAGTTGGTCGTTTAATGGTTGCCCCAAGTTTCAGGAACCAAGGCTTAGCATTTTCGATAATGAAAAATGTTGAAGATCACTCCCGAGGGTCAAAATTTGAATTGTTTACGTGCACCCGAAGTTGGATCAACATTCGCTTATACGAGAAACTTGGATATCGCATTTTCAAAGAAGGAATAGACGATAACGAATTACCTCTAGCCTACATGGAAAAATGCATTAACGAGAATACTTAATGACCAATCTTATTCTGTAGTTCTTATAAGTCTAAAGTAACTGCGTTTGGTCTCGATGATTCCCTGCTTTACAAGTTTATTTATCTCAGTGGACATAGCACTTCGTTCGACACCAAGATAATCAGCAAGGGCCTGACGGTCAAAAGGAATAGTAAATTCTTTAGACTTATTAATTCTCGACTGATCATGAAGGAAAGCCATGAGTTTCTCTTTGGTTGTCTTGTGAGAGGAGTATTTTAGCTTTTGATTCATTAGCATATTCTTTTGGGCAACTATCTTTAGTAAATTAGTAATCAGTGTATGGTGATACTCGCATCTTCCTCCGCAGGAAGCAAAAATACTATTACTGTTTATGAAAAGGATTTCTGCGTCATCAGAAGCTAGAATATCAACAGGGAGGAATTTGACTCCTGCACAGGCAAAGGCCTCAGCAAACAAAGCGCCCTGCCCAAAATGTGCCCTAATGTTGCGGTTTCCATAATAATCATCCTGCAGAACTTGGATGCTTCCCTCTAATACAATTCCAATAAAATCGATTGGGTCTCCGGCTGTTTTTATGAAATCGTTGCGCTTATATTTCTTTGAATAAGAACCTAGCCGTTTTAGAAAAACGGGGATGTCGTCAGCGGGCATTCCTTCGAATAATGGAAGTTTTACAAGTAAATCATTATTTTGCATATTATCTCCTTCTGTTGGAAATCCAACATATCTTCCGACTTGATTCTAGTATTATTACATCAGAAAGAAAAGAAGAAATCTGTGAAGGAGGCAAAAAATGATTAGAAAGATTATCCATATTGATGAAGATAAATGTAACGGATGTGGAATATGTGCTAGCGCTTGTCATGAGGGCGCCATAGATATTGTAGATGGCAAGGCGAAGCTGGTTAGAGAGAATTTCTGTGATGGTTTTGGAGATTGTCTGCCGTCCTGTCCTACTGGTGCGATTACTTTTGAAACCAGAGAAGCCCCTGAGTATGATGAAGCGGCAGTTAAGCAAGCACAGGAAGATGAGAAGAAGAAGGTCGAAGTAAAAGAGAAGATGTCGAAAATGGGCGGATGCCCAGGATCAAGAGTCATGCAGCTTAACAGAAATGAGAATATTTCTGAAGAAACAGATAATAAATCGGCAAATTCTACGAAGCCGATATCAAAACTTCAGAACTGGCCAGTGCAGATAAAATTAGCACCTCTTCAGGCACCATACTTTAATGGAGCAAAACTCCTCATTGCGGCTGACTGCGCTGCCTATGCATATGCTTCTTTCCATGAGGATTTTATCAAGGGAAAAGTTTCACTTATTGGGTGTCCTAAGCTTGATAATATTGATTACAGTGAGAAACTGACTCAAATAATTGCAAATAACGACATCAAGTCCGTAACCATTGTAAGAATGGAAGTTCCATGTTGCGGAGGTCTGGAAATTGCAGCAAAGAAAGCATTGCAGAACAGTGGAAAGTTTATTCCGTGGCAGGTCGTAACAGTAGGAATTGAAGGTAATCTGTTGGATTAATGAAAGGAGAATAAGCATGTATAAGAACATCGAAAAGCAAGTTAAGCTTAGCTTAAAGGATCAGGTTGAGTACCAACAATGGCAGGTAGTGAGCAAGACTCTTGTTCAAAACGAGTTTGTTAGCATGACTATTTTCTCCTTTGATAAGGGAGAGGAAATCTCGTCTCATTCGTCTGGTGGAGATGCAATGGTTACGGTTCTTGATGGCAAGGGAAAATTCACTATAGCAGATGAAGTATTCTATCTTGAGGCAGGTGAAACGATTATCATGCCAAAGGATATTCCTCATGCAGTATATGGTGAAGAAAAGTTCAAGATGCTGCTCGTTGTATCCTTATAATCACTAATTAGAGTCGCCCTTTTCGAAGGGCGATTTTTCATGCCAAAAATTAAAAAGCACTGTATCTACTTATTCCAGTCCGGTTGCATTACAACGATTCAAACATTGAAATAACATGGATTATCTTTTAGACTGTTAGCTTAAATACATATTGATTATTTTGGAGATACTTATTCTATGGAATATAAGATTAGAGAATTGAAACTAGAAGAAGCAAAGGTTTTGGATACTTTCTTATATGAGGCTATATATATTCCTCAAGGAGTTGCGTCTCCTTCAAAGGAGATAATCAATAAGCCGGAATTACAAATCTATGTAGAAGAGTTTGGTAGTAAAAATGGTGACTTGTGTTTTGTCGCTGAGGTTGATTCACTGATTGTTGGCGCAGTGTGGGTCCGTATCATGAATGATTATGGTCATATCGATGATGAGACGCCTTCCTTTGCTATATCGCTTTTGAAAGATTATCGAAATTATGGAATAGGAACTGCATTAATGAAGAAAATGCTGGAAGAACTAAGGAACAAAGGCTATAATAAAGCTTCATTGGCAGTTCAGAAGGTAAATTATGCAGTAGGAATGTATAAGAAAGTTGGATTCGAAATCATCGACGAGAATGAAGAAGAATATATAATGATTTGCCAATTATAGGGGGAATTTATGACAATCGAGAGAATCACTCCGCTTACCGCAGAAGAGGTGGCAACAATATATGTGAAGAGTTGGCAGACTGCGTACAAAGGCATAATGCCACAGGACTTCCTTGATAAATTAGACTCAGAACGCTGGTCCTCGTGGATTGGCTCATCTGAGAGTGAGACTGAGAATTATGCACTGAAGGACGAAGGAAGATTTGTGGCAACTGCTTCGATTGGTCCAGCACGAGATGAGAAGATGAAGGGCTGGGGCGAGATTGTAACCTGTTACGTTTTGCCTGAGTGTTTTCGAAAAGGATATGGAACTGCCATTTTCGATTATGGTGTTGGAAGGCTTAGGGAGCTAGGCTTTCAAGATATCTACTTGTGGGTAGCAGAGAAGAATCCCAGGGCTCGGGCGTTTTACGAGAGCCGTGGCTTCGTAGCGACAGAAGACATATTATTTACTGAAATCCACGGGACGACTGTTCATGAGATAAGATATTTATGCAAGTTTAAATGAGGTTAGAATTATGGATAGTAATGAAGACTCAATTCAATTGAATGTAACGAAGTTCGATCTCGACACCAGGAAAGGCAGTTGGCGTTTTGTGTCCATATTTATTTGGGCTGGTTCTGGACTAGCTGGTCTTGCGATGCTAGCGGATTCTTTCCCAAAAGCTGTGAATTTCTTTGGAGTATTTCTGCTACTTTTGTGTGCAATATCTATCATTCCTCTGTTTGTTTTTTTGATAGTAAACATGCAAATGGAAAAAAAGAGAAGCAAGGTGAAAATGACGTTCGTCGCACGTTCTAATCAACTGTATTGTGACAACCAACTTCTTGAACCAATCTACGATAAGCAAGACAAGTATGCTCTCCTTAAAGGATTGGAAAAATTCAATTTGGGTATCTATTATCCGGACTCAGAGCGACTCTTATCGTTTCTGACGTACAATGGTATTTCTTGTCAATATGGATTTGAGGATGAATTTGACGATGAGAATGACGATGAATACCTCGAAGAATAAGATAGAAGCAAACGGGTTATTAATTTGATTTAGTTGCGGCCTTCGATAGGGCTTTGTAATTTTGTAAACATATTATTACTAATTGCAGATTATCGAGATTTTTCAAGAGAACCATCTATAATGATGTTAGTTCTTCCTATTTGCTTAGTGAACATACTTGATTCTCTTGATGTTCATACGAACTTTAAGACTATCAAGAATCCCTTTATTCCTATCCCTTAAAAATGACGGTTAGTTGAGTATCCTCAGCTAACCGTCATTAAATTACAATTTATGTCTTGATTAAGACTTAGTCGAATCAGAGTCAGATTGTCTAATGTCGCATCTCTTGATCTTGCCGCTCGTTGTCTTAGGAAGCTCTTTAACGAACTCAATAATTCTAGGATACTTATAAGGAGCAGTTGCATTCTTAACATGAGTCTGTAACTCCGTCTTTAGCTCTTCGGAGGCTTGATAGTTTTTTGTAAGAACGATAGTCGCCTTAACTACCTGACCACGAACAGGATCTGGAGCAGCTGTTACGGCACACTCAAGAACAGAAGGGTGGGTCATAAGAGCACTTTCAACCTCGAAAGGTCCGATGCGATATCCAGAGCACTTGATAACGTCATCGTTACGTCCTTCAAACCAGAAGTACCCATCGCTATCTCTCCATGCCGTATCTCCGGTATTATACCAGTCGTTCGTAAATGAACGAGCGTTTGTTTCAGGTGCTTTGTAGTACTCCTGGAAAAGCCCCGTAGGATGATACTTCGACAAATTTCGAATTACTATTGAACCAACAACACCATCCTCACAGCTGTTGCCCTCATCATCAACGAGGTCGATATCGTAAAGAGGGGCAGGCTTACCAGTAGACCCCGGCTTAATTGGATCCCAGCCGAAATTGCCCAAGATAACACTTGTCTCTGTTTGTCCAAAACCTTCGTGAACATAGTGTCCAGTTAATTCATAGAACTTGTTGTAAACCTCCGGGTTCAAAGGCTCACCAGCAATTGTGCAATGATGAATTGACGCGAAATCCTCTTTCTTTAGATCCTCTTTGATCAAGAAGCGGTAAATAGTAGGTGGCGCGCAAAATGTAGTTAGCTTAGCTTCTCTAATTACTCGCAATAGATTCTCAGGAACGAACTTATCGTCATCGTACGCTACTATCTCAGCCCCACAAATCCATTGGCCATAAATCTTGCCCCAAGCAAACTTCGCCCAACCGCTATCACATACGGTCAAGTGTCTTGAACCATCTTCGACATGGTGCCAATACTTCGCCGTAACAATATGTCCAAGAGGATAATCATAGTTGTGCAGAATCATCTTTGGCATTCCAGTAGTTCCTGATGAGAAGTAGATAAGCATCTTGTCATCAATTGTAGTAGGCACTCTCTCCAACTCATCTGATGCATTTTCAATCAATTCTAGAAAATCGTCGTAAATTGGACTATCCGGAATATTCGTACCATGTACGAGAAGCTTCTTAACAGTTGTGCACTCAGGAAGAGCATCAGCAACATGCTTCAATACCTGCTCTTCGTCAACCATAATAATCATCTTGCATTTCGCACTCTCACAACGATAAGAAATATCGTGTGGCGTTAGCTGGAAAGTAGCTGGAATTACAACAGCTCCAAGCTTATGAAGAGCAATGATGGTAATCCAAACCTCAGCACGCTGCTTGAGCATCATTAAAACAGTGTCGCCCTTCTTAATACCTTCGGCTCTCAAGGCATTTGCCGTCTTGTTCGACAATAAAGAAATATCCTTGAAGGTATATTCCTTAAGAACACCGTGGTCGTTTGTATAATAAAGCGCCTTCTTATCAGGAAAGTTCTTCGCCCATTCATCTATTATGTCATAAGCAAAGTTGAAGTCAAAAGGCACATTTACAGAGTAATTCTTCTTAAAATCATCATATGATTCAAAATCAGTTCGCGGTAAATATCTATTTATTAAAAAATCATTGCTATCCAAAATAATACATCCTTTCTATCGCTCGAAAAGTAACCTTCACAAGAATTCACTCATTGATTACTGTCAAAAATTCACAATCTCCATCCAAGGCTCTCTGTCCATGAGGAATGGCAGGGTTAAAGTAGATACTATCGCCGGGCTCAAGAGTTATCTTCTTGGCCCCGATGGTCACGACTACTTTGCCTTCAAGACAGTAGTTGAATTCCTGTCCGCCGTGAGTAACTAGCTCAGGCTCTTCATCTTCTTTTTTCATGGTAATGAGCATAGGGTTCATATCGCGCCCGATATAGTTCATTGCCAAAGAAGAGAAACGATACCCTGGATATCTTTCGATTGATGTACCATTGCCCTTACGAACAACCGTGTAATCAGTCATTTTCGCATCGGAACCAGTGATGATTGCTGTAGAATCTACGCCAAGCACTCGGGAGACGGCGTAAATTACACCCACTGGAATATCATCACTTCCGCTCTCATATGCTCTGTACTGTTCTAAGGAGACACCGACCTCATTGGCCAACTCTTCTTCAGATACATCACAAATCTCGCGAAGTTCTTTGATTCTGGTAGCGATCTCGAGAATTTCTTTGCTTAGACTGTTCATAGTTGTCATCCTGTCCTTTCGGTTTTTATCATTATATATCACGATTTCTTATTTATACATTGCACAAAAGACAATACATATTTACCATTATTGACATATTATATCGAAAAAAAGTATATATCAGCGATATCTTGGCTGATAGACTGTTAAAACTATTTTTTTATTCAATATATTGCTTCAATATACTGTATTTCATAATTATTATGTGATAAAAATGTTAAGGACTATTTAATGGATAGGGGGATACTTGTTGATGTCGGATTTAGCACACCCGAAGAATTATGAGGATTTGGGTTATCTCGATTTGCTAACACCAGAAGAAAGAGAAGTCTACGAACTAGAAATTGAATTGGATCAGCGTGATCCGAGTATTTTACTTAAAGAAGTTAAAGCTAAAGTGTTCGGAAAGGGAGAGCCGGTTCTAGACGACCTGATGGAATCAGTTGAGGAGCTGCAATCAAGAGAAATCAAGCTAATTAAAGAGATTCCTTTTAGGCAGATTACTAAACAAGAGTATGATTCATGCAAAAGTAATACGAAGAACTTTTTCGCGAATTATCCGTTTTTGATTTTGATTGTAATGTTAGCTAGCTTTGGTTTATTGCTTTTTGTTGCAATCAAAGATAGTAATGGGGTTTTCTCTTATGGTTCTATTCCGATTCTTGCTATTGCGTTGATAATAATGGTTGGCGTATCCGTTTTATTGGGTATTAACACAAAGAAATTAATTATTACTCCTACAAGTGAAATAGCTACTGGTACGGTTGTTTTCTTTCTTTGCGAGAATGAGAATGATTCGGACAGTCCAACAAGATATAAGGTAGTTGTTATGGTTGATGGAACGAGTAAGTTTGTCTCAAGAGCAGTTGTTTCAGGAAGTGAATGGAAAAGACTTCACATAGGTTCTAAGGTTATTCTTCGTGCAGTAAGGAATGGTATTATAGCTATAGAGATAGAGACAACTTAGTGCGCAGACGATGATATTTGGTTTTGGTTTAGGGGATATTATTAATTGGGAGGATTTCTTATGGCAAAGAAAGTGGACAAGAACTATCCGACAGAGGCGGAACTAGCTCGACTTAGCTCTTCTGAGTTGGAAATTTATGAGCTTGAGAATGAGTCACAAGTTGGTGCTGGAGAAGTACTATGGGGCGAAATTAAGACGAGATTTTTGAAACAAGAGAGTGATACTAATCTTGAAAGTGCTGTGGATAATTATGAGCAGGTTCAAGCTCGTAGCATTTTGGTATACTCTTCAATAGAGACGCGACAGATTAGCGATACTGAATACGAGGAGTTACCGCGCATTTCTAAGAGCCTTTGGGCAAATTTTTCGTTTTTTAGCGTAATTGCATTAGTGTTAATGGTATCCATGTTTATGGTTCCTATGGCTTTGTCCGATAGGATTGAAGCTGAGTTTTCCTTGATGGCTATAGGTATGACTGTTGTAGTTCTTCTTATAGCATCAGTTTCTATGATATTTACTGCAAATAAGTGCATTATCAAACAAGATAGTCAAGTAGCGACAGGTAAAGTAGTCCATTTCTACAGAATCGTAACTAGTTCTGGTAAATCTAGTAGAACAAACTATTATGTTGCTGTAGCGATAGAAGACGGTGAAAGATACGTTCGTAAATGTCTATTCACCAAGAAAGAGTGGAATTCATTAAGAATAGGTGATCCTGTTTTCTTGCTAATTCATAATAATTTTGTTCGTGCTAAACTTATGCATTAATCTGGCTTTTGGTAAAGACAAAGCTTTTTGAAGGACTTAGTTGATTCCTTAATGAAATATTCTTGGACTTCTGTATGCTCATGTATCTTTAATGCGTGAGCATATTGTTTGCCAAAAGAATTAAATAATAGTTTTTTTATTTATAATGTATAATAATTATAAATATATTTAAGCAGAATCATTCTTTGATATTTTGCACGGCACTTCGTTCTCATGGTCACATGATATATGACACGAAGAATGAGCTTTTGGGGGCAGCTTGAGGCATAGAATGCGCAGGCACTTGAAGCAATCAAGCTATCGTCTAGGACAAAGTTAACTTCATACTATATTGAAGTCAGGAGGACGTGAAAGTGACCTCTGTAGTTGAAAATAGAACGATACTTGTTGTTGACGATGAGAAGATTAACCGTCAACAGATGATTAGTGTATTCAGTGAAGAATACATTATTCTTGAAGCCGAAAATGGTTTTATAGCACTCGAGATTCTTAACTCAATGAAGGTCGACGCAGTACTTCTTGACTTGGATATGCCAGGAATGAACGGGCTTCAATTTCTCGATGTTGTTTCTGACGATAAGGAACTTGAGAAGATTCCAATTATTGTAGTAGCTGATTCAATTAATGAAGATGATCTTATAAAGGTAATGGCGAAGGGCGTAATCGATGTGATTATGAAGCCCTTGAATGATCAGCTTATGAGACTCCGCATTAGGAATATTCTTTCTCGAATTGAGTTATTAAAGAGGGCAGAGCGAGCTGATGAGACCGAAAAAGAATTAAGACGTTCCGAGATGGATCCTGTTTCCGGGCTTTTCAATCGAAATGCTTTCATTAGACATACTGAATTGTTGTTAAGTAAAGCTCAGCCTAATCAGTACATTCTAGTGAGATGGGATATAGATAATTTCAAGTTATATAATGAGGTTTTTAGTTCTTCTAGTGGAGATGAATACTTGAGGCAGATAGGAGACTATTGGTCATCTAAAGATCTCGAGATCAAGCCAGTTATAGCATGCCGATTCGATGCTGACCACTTCATTTTCCTGGTAGAAGAGAAGTCCTTTGACATCACGAAAATGTGCGAATCATTAATAGATTGCCTTGAGAATGTTAAAACGTCGGCGTTTGAGTTTGTACCTCGTATGGGATTATACTTGATTGATGATCCGACATTGGACATCACTCTAATGTGCGATTGCGCACTTCTTGCATTGAAATCCACTAAGAATCGCTATGGCGTAGAATACAAGTGGTTTGTCCCAAGTCTTTGGGTTACGTTAAAACAAGAACATAAAATAGTAGCTGAGATGGAAGAAGCTTTATTAAATGACGAGTTCAAAGCTTACTTCCAGCCACAATATAACATTAGTAATGGCAAGCTAATTGGTGCTGAGGTTCTCGTTCGTTGGGTCAAGGAGAATGGTCAAATGCTTTTGCCTAATAGCTTTATTCCGTTGTTTGAGAAGAATGGATTTGTTTTTGAGCTAGATAGGAGTATTTGGGAAAAGGCATGCATTTTTCAAAGAAAGCAACTAGACTTAGGAAAGGAAGTTATTCCAGTTTCGGTAAACGTCTCACGCTATGACCTAGTCCGCGAGGAGTTCTTAGATACAATTATTGCATTGCCTAAGAAGTACGATGTTCCTTTCAATTTGATTAATCTTGAGATAACTGAGTCTGCATTTTCTTCGAGCGTAAGTCACATAGTCGAGATAGTGGATAAGCTTAGAGAAGTGGGATTCCTTGTCGAAGTTGATGACTTTGGTAGTGGATACTCGTCCTTTAGTACGCTTAAGGATGTTTCAGCTGGAGTAATTAAGATTGACATGCACTTCTTTTCCGATAAGAAAATGACCCAACGCGGCGGTACGATAATTGAGTCGATAGTAAGAATGGCCAAGTGGCTTGGAATGCTTGTAATTGCCGAGGGCGTAGAAACCAAGATGCATGTTAGTTTTCTACAATCCATTGGATGCAATTATGTTCAAGGCTTTTTCTTTGGTAAGCCTATGACCGTGGAGGAGTATGAGTTGCTTCTTAGTCAAGAGAACCATGATTCAATTTTAACATCCATGGAGACAATTGAAGGAATGGATAGGGGACAGTTCTGGAATCCTTCATCAATTGAGACTTTGCTTTTTTCGAGCTATGTAGGTGGCGCTTGTGTATTGGAATATCACGATAACAAGCTTGAGATTCTGCGAATGAACAAATCCTTCAAAGAGGTACTTAACACAAATCACGCATGGGATGCATTGACGGGATATGATGTCTTTGATGCAGTTGATCCAAGTTATCGTGAGGAATTAACAGAGATAGTCAATTCCTGTATTAATCTTGGCGATTCTCGAAAAGGAGTTTGTCATATTTTCTTTAATCATGAGACTCCTACACACAATGAATATATAAGGTATATGGCTAGAGTAATAGCGAAGACTGATACCTATGCCTTATGCTATGTTCTTGTAGATAATGTGTCATCTCAAGTGCGTGCCGAGCAACAAAACCGTATGCTTATTGAATTATCAGGGCGAATGCTTTCTGAGGCCGACCCGGAGACTGCTCTCACTAATGTTATGACTGAAATAATGAATTACTGCGAAGGAAAAATCGTTCACACTTATGTTTTCGATAAGACGAGAAAACACCTCAACTGCGAGTATGAAATATGTGCTCCGAATGTCCATCCCCTTATTGATCAACTTCAGGACTTACCAATTGATTATGTTGAGTATTGGATACCTAAGTTAAGAGATATGGAAGTATTAACGATTACAACTAGTGAACTAGATGAATCCCGTGAAGCAGAAAAACTACGATACGAGAGGTTCGGTATCGAGTCTCTTATAGTTATGCCTTTACATAAGAAAGACGATATATTTGGCATAATGACAGTAGAGAGCCCCAAGCAATTGAATAAAAATAACAAGAATCTTGAAGCCTTAGGAGACTACGTTTCTTTTTTACTTGCAAGGCGAGATCTTGAGCGCAAAGTTAAGTTTGAAAACTCCCAACTGATGTCTCTAATCGAGAAGACACCAATAGGTTTCACGCGTGTACCTGTAAATAGAGAGAGAAGGTTTGATCCGGCGAATGTAATCATAAATGATTCTTTCTGCAGTATGATTAAGATGACTCGACAAGAAATCCTTGACTACTACATTAAAGAACCATACCTTCGAGTCCATCCTGATGATATACCGAATGTAGCCCTTTTAATCAAGAAAGCAATTCAGACAAGACAAACATGTCCCATTAAGATGCGCTTTTTTGCCGGTGATGATAATTATCTTACTACACAAACCTACTACCACATTTCGGAGGATGATAAGGGCAATTTAATGCTCAACGGATACTTTATTGAGATATCGGATAAAGAGGCTAAAGAGGATGAAGAGGAGAATGGCATATATGATTAGTGTTAGTAACATTAGTTTTGCGTTTGAGAATTGTAAGGTTCTTAAGGATGTATCGTTCTCTTGTGAGAGTGGTCGCATTGTTGGCCTTGTTGGAATCAATGGTGCGGGTAAGTCCACACTTCTTCGATTGATGTCAGGGGTGTATGAAATCGAGGGAGGAAGCATCGAGTATGATGGTCGGAAGCCAAGTGAAGAGAAGTTAAAAGGGCAATTGTTCTTCTTACCAGATGATCCATATTACACTATGCATGCAACGGCTAAGAGCATATTCGATATGTATAAGGTGTTTTATCCAAATCTCATCTATGATGAGTTTTATAGTGCTATGAGCACATTGAATTTGGACATGACAAAGGGCGTTCGTTCTTTTTCGAAAGGAATGAGAAGGCAATTGTATGTTGCCTTAGCTTTCGCGATTAAGCCTAAGTATTTACTTATGGATGAAACTTTCGATGGGCTTGACCCTCTAGCTCGAGAGGCCTTCAAGAATCAAGCTAAGGAAATGGTGAAGTCAAGTGGTATGACCATCCTAATCTCCAGTCACTCGCTTCTCGAGGTTGAGGATTTCTGCGATGAGACCATTATGATTGATACTGGTAGAATCGTTACTTCTGAAGAACTTAAGACCAAAGATTCCGGAGTAAGGAAGTTTAACATGGCCTTTACTGAAGGTACTGCGTGTGTGACAGCTATAGCGGCACTTAAGCAAATTGGAGCAAGCAAAATTGAGAGTGAAGGTCGTTTTATCAATGTGATTGTTCGAAGTGATATTCCGGAAATAGAGAGTAAAATCAAGGCGCTAAACGCGACGGTGCTAGAGGAAGTATCACCATCGTTAAGTGAGACTTTTATTTTTGATGTAAAGCATAATTCTTCTGTGACGGAGGTCAATAAATGAATATCGTGCTAAGGTATTTTAAGTATCAATTCGTTAAAACGATAATTCCAATATGTATTCTGATTGTCTTGTTCTCTACATTCACATATAAATCCTTGTTTTTTCCCTATTATTCGATGCAATCTTCAAATACCATAAGTTACTACTTTAGTGGGGATAGTCTATTTGGGTGCCTTTTGATAACAGCTATTGTAATGGCTACTTTTGTTTTCGACGAACTTAACAATCGTCGAAATATAGATGCTTTATTCTCGGTTTCGTTGAGTAAAACAAAGATTGTTATGACTAAGTTGGTTGTTGGCGGAATTGGCGTATATATTGTTGCTTTGGCACTTTCAGCTGTTCAAATCGTCGGCTCATTTGATGCTGTTTTAGAAACAGGACTTTTTGAGACTATGCAAGTATGTTTTTTGATTATTGGAATCTCTTTGATGATCTACTTATTTGCATCCTTTGCATTTTGCTTAGCAACGAATACCGTTGATGGTTTAATGTTTATTGGGATGTTTTCTGTTTATCCTATGCTAATTGCTAGATTAATTTTACTTCCGTTCTGGTCATCAAATGACTTGGATAAGTGTTCTCAATGTAATTTCTTCAGTCCTTTAATTAATCTGTACTCTTCTTACGAAGACAGAATTAATTCTTCGTTGATGAATGAACAGCTTGAGTACAGTATCCAAGAGACGCTTAAATATCCTCAAGTGTCTGATATTGTCGAACTAGTTATCATATTCTTGGTTACAATTGCTTGCCCATTATTAATTTACATTACGTATAAGAAGAAGCGTGCTGAGGATATTGGAGGAGTGTCCAAGTTCATCTTTGGATATCCAGTTTTTCTTCCACTAGCATTTATTGTGCCAATTATTTCCAGTAGAGATTCTTCTGTATTTGGGGTTGCATATACGATTTTTTCTTCTATAGCTCTTTACGTTGGTTATTTAATCTTCCGCCGCGGTTTGAGGCTGAAGATACAGGACTACATCTCAATGGCATCGGTAATCTGTATTGCAATATTGTACATGAGTGTAATATTCTTCATTTTTTAATGGTAGATTTATTTATTGATGCAAGATTTAAAAATTCGTTTATAATATATTTTGGATTGAAAATAAGGGAATACATGGCGATTAGGCGGAAGGTGCATATAGTGAGCAACTCATAGTTGCTTAATTCGGCATGTAATTAAGATTTATCTGGAAGAGGGAAAAATATGGCTGATACTATTAAGTGTCCACGTTGTTCTGCAAACGTGGTTTTTGATGTTTCAAAGCAGAAAATCACATGTGCTTTTTGTGGTACGGAATTTGCTCCTGAGGAGCTGATGAAGGAAATCAATGAAGAGAAGCTTTTCGAGCATGCGAAGGCTGAAGAACCTACTGCTAATAAACTAGAGTGGGAGAAGCAGCAGTTTGCATGCAACAGCTGCGGCGCTACGGTATTTGCGGATGTGAATACGAGCACTACTTTTTGCATGTTTTGTGGATCGCCGGCTATTATAGCTGAGCGATTTACAGGCGAGTTTGAACCTGACTACATTATTCCATTCAAGATTGACAAGGATACCGCGACAACGAAGTTCCTTAAGTGGTGCAAGGGTGGTCTTATGACTCCTTTTAATTTTGTATCGCCTAAGAATATTGCGAAAATGAAGGGCTTATACGTTCCTTTCTGGCTGTTTGATGTTGATGCAAAACTTGACATGGTAGGCACTGGAAAGAAGGTATTGGTAACTAATAGTGGAAATGAAACTACAACTATTACCGATGTCTACAATGTTACTCGTAAGATGAACGCTTGTTGGAATAATATGCCTTTTGATGGCATTGATCGAATCGACGATGATTTAATGGCAGCAGTTCAACCTTACAATTATGATGATTTGGTTAAGTTCAGTCCTGTGTATTTACCAGGCTTCTTCTCCGAGAAGTACGATGTTTCAGCTGAAGACTTGACCAACAGAGTTGTATATCGTTCAAAGGAGTACGCTAAGAAGATTTTCAAGGAGTACACTACAGAATATAACTCGTCAACAATTAGCCAAGATAATTCGGAATACAATGTTTATGACCACGACTATGCGCTTTTTCCTGTATGGTTCTTACGATATAAGTATCTAGGCAAGACTTATGAATTTGTAATGAATGGCCAAACAGGTGAGGTCGCAGGAATACCTCCTCAAAGCATTGTAAAGAAGATAATGGCATCTGCGGTAGTGCTTGCTATTGCTGCGGTAATTGTCAAGATAATAGTAAGCCTCATGTTAGGAGGTTTTGTAGGATGACGAACTTTAACGACACTAATACAAATATGAACTCTTCGGGGAACACCAAATTTCTAAGCGAGCTAAGAGGAGCTTCAATTATTGTAACGATAGTACTGATTTCTCTGCTTGCACTATCTGTTGGTCTATATGCATATATGCAAAAGACACCTCCGAAGCATGTAATTATTGACGATCAAATGGATCTATTTACGTCCTCTGAACTTGATGAAATTGAGGAATTGGCGAATGAACTTTCCGAGGAACGTAATCAGAATGTAGCTGTAGTTGTTACAGATGATAAGGGCTGGGAGTATTCGGATGATGACGATGGTTATCAGGCGTATGTAGACGATTATTATAGCGAGAATTTTATCGACACTCCTTTTCAAGACAATTCTGGATTTATTATTTTTCTTGATTTAACTAATATGGATGTAGGAGGAAAATACTTCTACATCTATACCTACGGTACTGCTTTTTATTCCGCATCAGACGCGGAAGTGACTGATATTTTTGAGCAACACAAACCGGAGCTGAGGCAAGGCAAGTATTCAAGTGTAGTCTGCTCGGTTCTTAGTGAACTCACGAATAAGGACTATGATTTTGGGAGCATTATTATTTCTGGAGCAATAATGGTAATAGTACCTTTGCTAATTGTTGTTTTGTTCTATTTCTTTGCATTCAAGCCTAAGAAGCTTGATGCATATCCAGACGGTGCAGTATATCTTAATGCTGGAAAATGCGGAAAAATGGAAGCAACGGATGCTTTCGTTAATCGATCCGTTACTGTCGTACACCATAGTTCTAGTAGTAGCGGCGGCGGTAGCGGCGGCGGTGGCGGCGGCGGTGGCGGCCATTCTGGTGGTGGTGGCGGACACTTCTGATTTAGCTTCATTATTGAACAGAAGAAGACTTAATTAGTGAGTATTCATTCCAGTTATAATCAAACAGACTCCATATCTCATTATCTGTATCCAAAGGCGATGCATGGTAATGAAGAGGGGTCTTTTTATTTGGATGCTCGAAAAGCACGTCTCCAGAGAACAAAGCAATTTGCCCCTTAACTTTGCTTCCGTACTTGCCATCTCCGCACAAAGGGTGCTTTCTTGAAGCGAATTGCACGCGTATTTGGTGAGTCCTCCCTGTGATTGGTCTAACTTTTACTAGAGACAAATCAGAAGCATCATTGTAAGCGAGGACGCGGTAGAGGAGAGTAGCATCCTTCACTCCTTTTCGCGCGGAGGATACCGGGAAAGACTTGTTCTTGCTTTTATCATGCAGAAGGTAGTCGTTAAGCTCGCCATTAATCTCTTCCATCTTGCCAGCGACTACGGCGTAATACTCCTTGAGAAGAGTCTTTTGCTCGATCTGTCTATTGAGATTTGCACAGGAAGATGCATTCTTTCCTACTAGAATTAATCCACCAACGGGCATGTCCAAGCGATTGACAACCTTAAGTTTATTGTCTCCAAGAATTGCAGGAATCTTCTCGCTATCTTGACCAGGCCTTTTCAAAAAGACCATAAAAGCCTCGTCCTCATATATTACTTGTTCATTCATTCTAAAAACATCCTCTCAAATCAGCAGCTAGACTTCACGCATCATATTAAGAATTATCTTCCAACAATTAATAAAGGGCAACACGCAAACCTAATATTGAACATATAAGCATAAACCTCACTTGCATAAATCGTGAGGTTTCTGTTTGCTTCTTTTTCGAAAAAAATGTAGACTTTTATAAGATAATTCAATGCGAAAAGAGGACGAGTCTATGCTTCACAACGAATTTATAATACTCAATAACGGCGTCAAAATGCCTATGATTGGCATTGGAACTTATCAACGAGTAGTCGATGAGGATTTGTGCGAGCAAAGCATAGTTGATGCTATTCAGGCAGGATATCGATTAATTGATACGGCATGGTATTACATGAACGAAGAGGCTGTCGGAAGAGCAATCAAGAGATGTGGAGTTGATAGAAGCGAGCTTTTTGTTACGACCAAGGTTTGGTTCACGCAATTTGAAGAAGAGGATTGCCGAAGAAGCTTAGAGGACTCGTTTGCGAAGCTTGATCTGGAATATATTGACATGGTTCTTATTCATTGGCCGTATGGTAATGTTTATTCCGCTTGGCGAGTGCTAGAGGAGTACTACGAGGCGGGAAAAGTGCGCGCTATTGGAGTGTCTAATATGACTCCAGATAGACTTGTAGATCTTATTAACTATAACAAGATTAAGCCTTCTATAAACCAAATAGAGACGCATATATATTGTCAGCGTGTGGAAGATAGAACGTGGAATGACAAAATGGGGGTAGCTACTCAGGCATACTCTCCATTAGGTCAGGGGCTTGCTTCAGAGATGACTAGTGAGCCAATTGTTATTGAGATAGCTCAGAAGTATTCGAGAACACCAGTTCAGATTTTGCTCCGCTTCTTAGTACAGAACAACATTGCGATCATTCCGAAGTCGACGCACTTAGAACGAATTAAAGAGAATGCTGACATATTTGACTTTTCGCTCGAGGAAGAAGATATAAAATTACTTAGGGGCCTTGACAGGGGCAAGCCAAGAGGCGGCGACTCTAACGATCCTGCTCGCATCTTCACTTGTAAGAATTGGTGAGAGAGCTTTGTTAAAGAGTGCATTAGTTTAAAGAAATGCCATAATTTCGCGTGTCTATTGTGGTATGATGTGAGGAAATCTTCGGAGACGAAGAGAATGATAGATGCTTTTCGATACTAGGGAGAATATAATGGAAGACTCTTATGAGACAGAACGCATATCGGTTAAGTACATTAGTGAGAGCAACGTTGTTGTAATTGCTTTTAAGGCTGAAGAGGTCTTAAGTGAGGAATATAGAGCTTCGACCATGCTAGCGGTTGATTTACTTGGGCAACACAAGAATTCGATATTAATAATCGATAGAAGCCTTAATGCTAAGGTTGAGGAAGCTGATATCAAGTGGGCGAGAAAGACGCTTTTCAACACATTGGTTAAAAGCGGTTGTAAGCATTGCTTCATAGTTGATCCAGAGCATAGAATCGCACATAACGCATATCCGCATAGGGACTTGGAGCTTAGAATGCGTACGACTTTGGTTGGTTCCATCGACGAGGCACTTGCCAAGATAGGGCATAAGCTAGAAGTCTCTAGCGAGGTTCTCTCTATGACTAAGGAAGAAGCGCTCACTTATATGAATCTTCCAGCAGATTGTGATGAGGAACGCCTGGAGAATAGATTTTGGCAATTGTCAAAGAATATGAGAATAGAGAATTCTGACGAAAGCCAGCAGAAACTTGTAGATTTGTCCGCTGCCTATGACATTGCTTCTGGTAATGCGATGAAGCGTAAAGAGGTTATGGAGGCTCGTGAGCAAGAGCCAAAGATTTTGGGCAAGACGAAGGACGAATGGAAGACCTGGTTTAGTTATACGTGGTACTGGTTTGTAATAGGAGTTGTTGCAATTGCTATTTGTTTCAGTCTGATTTATACAGGTTTCTTCCGTCCAGATTATGACTCTGCGGTTATAGCTGTAGGGCATTTCCAATTGGAACCGTCTCCTATGAATACTTTCTTAACGGAAACTATGGGATTTTCAAATCCTTACATTAATTCAACTGACGTATCTTTCTATAACACTCAAGAGCAAATCTCAAACTTTCAATCTGAGTCTATAGCGACTGCGCTTTTCTCGGCAAATCCTAATGTTGTGATATCAGACTCACAGATAATAGATTACTACTACAGCAATATGGTTGATTTGTCTGATTTTTATGCTGAGTGCGAGCAGAAGCTTCCAGCTGAAGTTCTTGACAATCTTGAACTGGTTTATTGCAGCGAGGAAGAATGGTATGCGACCATCTCAAGATACCAGGAGTCTCTTGGAATGGAGTACGAGGAGCCCGATCACGAGCTCTCTGAGGAAGAAATACTAATAGGTATTCAAATCAACAATGAAGATTACATTAGAGAACTTGGCTTCTCTTGCCTGTGGCCAGATACTGAGCCAAATCTAGTTTTCGGAATTTATACTGGGAGTGAGGACATGGAACGGTCTGAGTATATGCTCATGGGATTCCTTGCAACATTGCAAGCTTACTTATGATTGTTATATGCTATCGAAACCAACGCTTCTAAGCAAAGCACTAATTTGCTCGGGCGTTAGCTCGACAAGTTCGCCTGTTCCCGTTGGCAATTTATCAAAAATGTCAGCGTCTTTTATGCCTTCGTTTTTGCTCGAAAATAGTGTTTCCTCGAATCCTGACAGACTTATTGGGCCAATGCTAATTCGTGCTAGTTTTGTCACGCTTCTATTGAAGGAAGCAATCATTCGCCTCACTTGGTGAGTCTTACCTTCAGTAAGAATTAGTAAGCATTTGCCAGGACGAATTAGGACTAGCTTAGCTGGTTGAAGCTTTATTCTCTCATTGGGTTTGTCCGATAATGTCATTCCTTTACTAACAATGTCTATTTGCTCTTGCGATAGTTCGTCGCCATCATAGTCGACAAGGTAAGTCTTAGGCACGTTGAATTTAGGGCTTGTGAGTCGATGCGATAGTTCTCCGTCGTTAGTAATAATCAGTAGTCCCGTCGTGTGATAATCCAGACGACCAACCGGGCTTAAGCCCTTAGTATTAAGAGTTTGTGGGATGAAATCAGCTATCGTTTGAAGCCGTTTGTCTTCCATAGCAGTTAGCACGCCATCCGGCTTATCAAACACAAAATATAACTTATTCTTCGTTATAACATCTTGTCCAAGAATAGAGATATTGGAGTTCTCGTTAACGCTAGCACCAGGATCGCTTACAACTAAGCCATCTACTGATACTTTATGAGAGCGAACCAGAATTCTGATCTCGCTTCGTGTTCCATATCCTGAATTTGCAAGAAGTCTATCTAAACGCATGAGACAATTATACCCTAGATAAGGTATAATTCTCATATGTTAGAGGTAAATATTGAGTATGGTTTTCCAACAACAGAACAAGCGATTGCCAAGATGGTTTCTGCAATAGTTGTAAATAAGCACAACGGAGTCAAGGCAATCAAGATAATTCACGGCTATGGTTCTACAGGACGAGGCGGTGCAATTAAACTTGCATGTAAGCAGAAGCTTATCTCAATGAAGAGACTTGGCAACATTCGCGACTTCTGTGAGGGCGAGCAATTTAATAGCAATAGCGAAGCCGGAATTCGAGTGACGTCAAGATTGTCGAACCTCAAGGGTGATCGTGATTGGAAAATTCCTAATCCAGGTATAACAGTAGTAGTTTTGTGATTATTTAAAGAAAGATAGCAAGTATTATGAGTGATAGCATCTATGAGAGTAAATGGGAAGAGTTCATAACAGAATGTAACGCATGTAAGAACTGCGAGCTGCGAGAAGGTGCGAGTAATGTTGTAATCTACCGTGGTAATCGTAAAGCTTCTCTAATGATTATTGGCGAGGCACCTGGCGCGACGGAGGATGAGAAGGGGAAACCTTTTGTAGGTCGTTCTGGTATGCTTTTGCAGAATCTTCTTGGAAGCGTTGGTCTTACCGAAGAGGATTATCACATTTGCAATATAGTTAAGTGCCGTCCGCCTGAGAACCGCCGCCCTAAGCCAAACGAAATTGCTTCCTGCAAACGACTTCTCGCTAAGCAATTCGCGCTAGTTAGACCGAAGATAATTCTTCTATGCGGTTCGACTGCATATGAGGCATTCTTTAATGAGAAAGCTGCAATGCATGCTTGCCGTGGACACTTTGCTGAGAAGAATGGATACAGCATAATGACCACTTTCCATCCAGCTTATGCGCTTCGCGATCCAAGCAAGAAAATCCCGATGTACGACGACATGATGCTTGTGCGCCGTAAACTCGATGAAATGCTAGCCCAAGAGGCAACAGACTCTTGAATTTTAGAAAACGCTTTGCTATACTCTACAACGTTGATAATCATTGCCGAATTGTGTAACGGTAGCACGCCGGTTTCTGGCACCGTCTGTCAGGGTTCAAATCCTTGTTCGGCAACCAAATTAATGATACCTGCATCGAAAGATGCAGGCTTTTTTATGCCTTTTTCGAGAAAAAGAAAGCATTTGACTATTATTGCTCGAAAATGAAAAGAAATGAAAAACAATTGGTTTGACTATTCCCAAAACCCTTGTTATTATTACGTTATGGTTAATCTTGAACGAAGAAAACAAATACTTGATATCCTTGCTCAAACAGGTGCAATTAGGACGGTAGATTTATCAAAACGTCTTAATGTTACTGGCGCTACAATTCGCACTGATTTACGCGATTTGGCAAGGGAAGGTGCGATAGTTCGTTTTCATGGAGGCTTGCGCTTACCGGAAACGAAGCATACTGACATTACCGAGAACTACATGGTTCGTTCGATTAATCATGTTGAAGAGAAGGACGCCATCGGTCGTGAGGCTGCAGACCTAGTTGGAAGCGGCAACACAATATTTATGGACGCATCTTCAACAACATTTCATATGATACCTTATCTTCGATATACGGATGATGTCACGGTTGTCACCAATGGAATCCATACAGCTATGGAGCTCCAGCATCACAGTAATTTTAAATCAATAATTCTCGTAGGTGGCATGCTCCGTCCACATTCTGGCGCTATTGAGGGCGTTGTTAGTAGGGAGATGCTATCGCGTCTAAGCGGCGAGTTCTATTTTGTATCTGGCAACGGGTTCTCAAATGAAGTTGGCCTTTCGGGCAATAATTTCTATGAACTTGAGCTCAAGAGAATGTGCGCTGACAGAGTTAAGCACATTGTTGCATTGATTGACTCTTCCAAGCTTGGAGCCGACTCATCGGCTAAGTTCATCCCTATTGAGAAAATCGACTATTTGATTACCGATAGCGGTGCTGATCCTGCAATTGTTGAGGAGTGCAGAATGAAGGGCATCAAGGTAATTGTAGCTAAAGTTTCAAAAGCTTAAGAAATTACTTTTTGTCCGGACTGAACTTCTTGCGATACTTCTTAGGAGTGATGTGCAAGTAGCGCTTGAATTGCGAGATGAAGTAACTCGTATTCGTGAAACCAACCATAAGTGCGATATCAGCAATTGCGACCTTGTCATTGAGAAGGAGAGTTTCAGCTTCTCTGATGCGCACAGAGTTCAAATATTCAGAGAAAGTTTGTCCAGTATGAAGTTTGAAGAAACGCGAGAAGTAGCTGTAGCTCATGTTCGCGTCCTTGGCCATTTGCGCGGCGGTTAGGTTTGTCATATATTTTCGATCGATTTGCTCAAGAGTTGGCGCGAGTTTCGATAGACCGCGCTGACGGGAAATATCGACCTCGCTAGACAGATTTGCACTGAGTGAATCCCATGATCTGAACAAAGAGAGGGCAATAGAAGATAGAGCGGCACGAATTGAAAGCATGTAAAAATTCCTCTTGTCGCTGTTTTCTTGTACAATCGTCTGAATTAACTTGGGAATATCAGTGTTATCTATCTCGGAAGCCTTGAAAAGACGTGCTTCTGGGTGACAATACAAAGTGTATGGAATGATAAAATGCAAATCAGAATTCGACAAAACCCCTCCAAAAAGGAAATTCGGCTCCGCCTGGATACAAACGTAGACTGTACCTTTTTTGCGAGTAAGCGAATGAACGTCGCCAGGAATAGCGACAAGTAAGTCGCCACTACGAGCGGTGAATTGCTTCTTGTTCACAGTCACTTCAACACTGGACTGAATAACATAAATGAGCTCGATGTAGTCGTGATAGTGAGATGTGATTGTCTCTTTGTGCTCGACGGAATGATTATAATCACTTATAAAACAATAGAAATGGTGTTTCTTGGTAGCTCGAACATCTTCGTACGATGCTTCAGACTTAGAAATGTCATTAAAAATGTTCGCTCTAGAAAGACTGGATTTGTCATTAGTCATTGAAACAAACTCTCCAATCGGCACATAATTTACATATTTCTAATTTTATCACAAAATAGTTGGAAGTGGTTATTATACAAAAACTTCTTTTGTATGTATAATTATTGTGTTCGAGAATAATAAAATGTTTTAATAAGTATCAATAAGCGCGAGGATAATTATGATAGTAAACCCAATCTTACTTCCAAGTTGGTTTAGTAATAAATCCGTTTTCCAGCAAGGAGTTCCTTTAACAATAAGAGGTACTGCAGCTGCAAGCGCGACTATCACTTTAGAGGTTGTTAAGGATCCTACTGATGGAAGAAGAGTATCCAAGCTGGATACTGAGTATGGTGTAATCTTAAGCCTTGAGACGACTACTTCTGGTAAGGGCAGGTTCTCGTTTACCCTTCCTGCATACAAGGCGTCTTCTGATACTTTCACTTTTGTCTTTAAGTGCTTTGACGCTACAACTACGGTCAAGGATGTTAGGTGCGGAGATGTTTGGATTTTCCTTGGTGCTGATATTCTTTCAGTTCCAATAAAAAATGCTAACGCGCCAGCTGCTCCACTTAAGAGACAAGTTTTGAATTATGTGAGATTTTTTTCGCCTAGTAGGAGTGGACTTGAAGGAGAAGAAAAGGAAATTTCATATACGGAGAAAGAGAATTTTCTTGATGCCAACTGGATAAGAGTTGAGGATACAGTGCCTTTGGCGAATGTATCTTCAGCGGCATTTTCTTTTGCATACTCGCTTGCGGATCAGATTCACTATCCTGTTGGAATTGTGGATTTGGGCAATGCGAATTCAACGATTTTAAATTGGATTTCGGATAAATCCATCGACAATCTTGTTGCAGTTTCTGACTATCTTAAGGATCTTGGGCTTTACTTGAGCGAGAGTGCGTATGAGGAGCTTCTTGAGTCCGATAGAGCTAAGGTCGAGGCAATGAAGATCTCCACTGAGCTGGAGAAAGAACGCAAGAACATGGATTTTGATCTTGCTAAGGCAGATAGATTAGATGAGCTTCAAGGTCAGGACGAAACTTTAGAGCTGGATTTTCCTAATTCAAAGTGGCAATCTGAAGAGAACAAGGGAGAAGTCTTGTCTTCTAATGCGACTAAGGCGCTGGATTTTAAGCTTCTAGGACAGGGTTCAGAGCCAAAGCCAAAGGGCAAGTTAAAAAAAGAGCTTGAAGCCGAGATTCCTATTGAGTCAAGAATTTGCACCATGTATAGGAGCAAGCTTTATCCTCTTCGCGGTATGACGATAAGAGGAATGGTCTATTGTCCAAATGGCAAGGAATGCAATTATGTAAGATATGATTTGCTTCTTATGGCCTTACTTCAGACTTTAGCAGATACATTTGAACCAAAGTTAGTTGAGGATAACAGTGCGATGCCTTCTCTAATATGTTTGGCATCTCATCCGGGTAATGTAGATTTTGATAACCCGTATAGGGTTCTTGAATTTAATGAGAATGTTTCGGCTTTTCTAAGACGGTTAACCATGCCAACTGGAGTCGTAAGTACTCATGATTTGCTTTTGCCAGACAAGACTAAGAGTTTCATTGTTGGTAAGCGTTTGTCAGTATCTGCTCTTGGAATTCATTTTTCGGCTAAGCTCCCAAAGGCTTGTCCGCAATGTATTGGAGTTGAAAGAGCTGGAAACAAGCTGCTTTTAAGCTTTGATAATCTTGGTGATGGACTTCGTTTGGCTGAGGAAGAGACCGAGCTTCGAGGTTTTGCCGTTTGTAGTGAGGATAGATGCTTTTTCCCAGCAAAGGCAAGAATTCTGCATGGCGTAAGAGTTATGGTTTGGCGAGATGAGATTGCTAATCCTGTTAGCGTAACTTATGGCTTTAATCCATTCCCACACGAAGCGACGTTCAAGAACCTGAATGATATGCCAGTTGTTCCTTTCAGGTTTGATAGAGAGAGTGCATACTTCTGTCCTGAATTGTCATTTTGCTCTTGTGATAAGCTTGAGTTTATTGGTAAGAAGGACAAGGATTCTCCGTTTGAGAGATTGAAGATTTTCAAAAACTTCAAGGGGAATGGAGTAATTACGAATGACCGCATGAATAAGACTGAAGGAAGCGCGTCTTTATATATTAAGTACGAGACAGAGAACTCGCTTTATGGATTCGAGCCTGACTTGAGCTACGCGAGTTTATTGGCACCACTTGAGATTAGGGGCAAGCACACGATTTGTGTTGATGTTTTTAATCCAGAGCAAAAAAAGAAGAAGCTTAGAATTGAGGGCTTCTATGGAGAGGCGGAAATTCGACAACAGCTTACGTGGCAGACTATAAAGATGACATATGCGACTAATGATGATATTGTTTTGAGTAAACTGAAAATTACTATTGAGGATACTGCTCGTAATGGTGAGATATACATAGACAATATTCGATTTATTTAGAGGGTGATATATGTTTGAAGAACTTTTACCGGCAATAGAGAGAAGCCTTTTATCAGCTTCCGGCTCAATTCCCGTTGTATTTGAGGGGATAGAGCACTCCCTTGAGAAAACCACCCCAGTAGCTAACGCGAGTAAGCATACTTCGCATGAACTTTTGTTCTTAAGAAGCGGTCGTTGCGAGTTTACTGTGGATGGCAAGACTTTTATGCTCGAAAAGGGTTCGACGCTTATTATTCGACCTAACACCGTTCATGCGGTTCGTATTCCGTCTGGACAGGCTGATATGTACGTTCTGTATTTTGGTTTTTCGAGAGATGCAGAGACCGCAAACTTAGCTCTAGGTCAAATTGCGCAAGAGAAGGACGAGAGCGAGATGCATTCTGGCCCTAGTGTAAACATTCCGCACATGACGGCGCATCATTCGCTTGAAAGCTTCATTAATTTTACTTCGGGCGATACAGGTGAGGATGTTCCAAAGTCTTCATATATCGTCATTGCGGGTAATTACAAGAAGAGTATAAGTAACTTAGTAGAAAGAATTGTAGAAGAGAGTAAGGACAAGCAATATTCAAAGGAACTCATGATGCAAATCCTTACCGTTGAACTTATGATTACTCTTTCTAGAGCGCTTTGTCGCGAGTGGGAGGAGAGCCTGAGAGTCAAGAATGGCAAGGCTAGAGAGCTTGTACTTATTGCAAAAGACTATCTTGACCACAATTTCGACCGAGGCATTTCTGTAGCAGATGCGGCGTCGTTCGTATATTTAAGTCAAGGGTACTTCACTAGAGCTTTTCGCGATGAATTAGGCATTAGTCCTATGGGATATTTGATGCGAAAAAGAATTGAGAAGTCTTGCGAGCTTCTCGAAAATAACGAGATTAAAGTATCTGGAGTTGCTTGCCAAGTAGGTTTCTCAAGTCCACAACGTTTTAACGTGGCTTTTAGAAAGCAAATGGGAATGACACCAATGGAATATAGAAGAAGCAAAATGAAATAAAGAAGGTAACAAATGTACGATTATGATTCTGATTTCTCCATACCAGAGGAGAGCAAAAAGGGAATGGATTTGTCCAAGATTGAGGCGGCAGTGCGCCAAATTCTCGAGGCTGTTGGAGAAAATCCAGATAGACCAGGTTTGAAGGATACGCCAGTTCGCGTCGCAAGAATGTACGCTGAGGTTTTCTCTGGTCTTCATAGAGACGTAAGTAAGGACATCAAGGTTTTTACTGAGGATGGCAATGACGAGATGATACTTATCGGAGATATTCCTTTTTACTCGATGTGCGAGCATCATTTGCTCCCATTTCATGGCACAGCGAATGTTGTTTATATCCCAAAAGATGGCAAGATTCTAGGACTATCTAAGGTAGCGAGAATCGTTGACACATTGTCGAGGAAACCGCAGCTTCAAGAAAGACTTACATCAGAGATTGCTGATACCATTATTGAAGCTGTTGACGCTAGAAGTGTGTGTGTGGTAATTGAGGCGGAGCACCTTTGCATGACTATGCGAGGTATTAGAAAACCTGGCTCAAAGACGGTTACCTCAGCTATGCGTGGTGGATGCCGAACAGATGCCAGAACACGTAACGAGGCATTGGCTTTGATTAACCGCCAACGAATTGGAGGTTAAGAGAAAGTTTCGAATGAATACAATTTTTCGTTCTGACACAAAAACTCTATGCATGGGAATCTTGAACGTTACGCCGGATTCTTTTTCGGATGGCGGCAAGTTTACTGATGTTGATGTTGCGGTCAGTCATGCGCTTAAGATGCGTGATGATGGTGCCGACATAATAGATATCGGCGGGGAGTCAACAAAACCAGGCTATTTACCGATTTCGGTTGACGAAGAGATCTCGAGGGTTATACCTGTAATAAAAAGGCTTTCTCAATACGAGGACCTGACATTGTCTATAGACACGATGAAGTCGGAGGTCGCCAAGGAAGCGCTCCTTAGTGGATGCAAAATAGTTAATGACATATCTGGCTTCGCTTTTGACAGCAAAATGGCCTCTACAATAAGTAGCTATAATGCGAGCGCCATTATTATGTTCAACTACTTTTATACGGCCAAGAAGAATGATGTTTCAAACCTTGATATCATTGATATCGCTTTGATGGGTCTTTCTTCTAGTATTGAGATGGCTACTCAAGCAGGAATCAGTGCGGACAAGATCTCGATTGATCCAGGAATTGGCTTTGGTACGACCAGGCAGCAGGAGTTAACCCTAATTCGCAGGCTGTCTGAGCTTTCCTTTAACAACAAGTATCCGATTCTTCTTGCTTGCTCTCGAAAAAGAATAGTACGCGAACTCATGGGAACACAGCTTGATTCCAACAACATCGATCTCGCATCAATTTCTCTAGGCCTTGCTGGTGTAAAGAACGGTGCTTCTATGCTTCGCGTTCACGACGTTAAGAACACGGTCGCTGCTTTGAAGGTTTTCGATGCTGCCTTGGGGCGAAAGGGATAAAGGGATACCGATAATGGATTTCATAACATTAAAGCGATGTAAGGTTTATGGTTACACAGGATGCTTGGACTTCGAGAAAGAGAAGGGTCAATACTTCTATGTCACTTGTAAACTAGGAATCTCATCTATAGAAGGCAAACTGACTGACAGACTTGAGGATACTATCGATTATGCGAGTATTTTCGAGATAATTAAAGATACGGTCGAGAGCTCCCGATTCAATCTAATTGAGAAGCTTGCGTCAGAGATTTCTTTTCGAGTACTAAAGAATGACAGCCGTATTGAAGAGGTACACGTACTTGTTGAGAAGCCGGATGCCCCAGTTGATGGCGATTTTGACGCCATGATGGTTGAGATTTCTCAAACGAGAAGCGAGATTTGCCATAAGGCGGTTCTCTCCCTAGGAAGCAACATGGGCGACAGACAAGAAAATTTACAGCAAGCGATTGACTTACTTCGAGGTAACAAGGAGATCGACAAGCTCCGTTTCGCTTCTTTATATGAGACGCAACCGGTTGGATACGATGACCAGCCTGATTTCTTGAATACTTGCGTTGAGTTTGAGACCACGCTAACTCCGCATGAGCTCTTGCTTTTCACGCAATCAATTGAGAAGACCCTTCATCGAGTTAAGACGATAGTGAATGGACCGCGCACGATAGACTTGGATATCCTTCTTTATGGCACCCAGAGATACGATGACAATGACCTTGTTATTCCTCATCCACGAATGTATGAGAGAGCCTTTGTCCTTCGTCCGCTAAATGAGTTGGGTTTGTATGAAGGCGAGATTCCGGAAGATAAGTATGTTCGAAAAATAGAAGAAAGCTTAATTTGAAGTTTCTTTATTAACACTATATAATAAGAAGTCTAATGTTTATTAATGGAGGCAATATGGCAGAGAACTCTAATATCGCGACTAATTCTGGTGATGATTCTAACAGAAGAAACAATTCCAATAACAGAAATGGTGATTACAGAAGACGCAATAATAACAGACGTAATCGCCCAAATTATAATCAGAACAGGCCAGTAAATAGCGGTGCTAATGGCACTTCCAATCAGAATAGTACGACTCAAAGTAGTTCAATTCAGAGTAATGCGCCTGCTTCTAATCCTACTAATACTATCAATTCTAATAATCCTAATAATGCAAATAATCGCAACAATGCCAACAATGCAAATCGTAACGATCGTAATGATCGCAATGATCGCAACAATAGGCGAAATCAAAGACCACATCAGGATAATCGCAACAGAAACAATAACAACAGTAATAACAGCAACAATAGTAGCAGTAGCAATAGCAACAATAGCAATACAAATGCTGCAAATTCTACTCCTATCTCAAACCCTAACGGCAATACTAACAACAATAGAAGACAGAATAATCAGGGCAATAGGCAGAACAACAATCGTTGGAACAATAAGCCTTATAACAAGGACAGAAATGTTAAGCCTAGAAGAATAGAAGAGACAACAGAAGATATCCGTCAAGATAATGACAGAATCGAGAAGGAAATTTGGCTTGAGATTGCTGGAATTCATACGATTAAGCTTGATTAATTCTCTTCGGAGGCGAATGTGGGTAAGGGTAAGTTTATTACTTTCGAGGGAATAGATGGTTGTGGCAAGAGTACGCAATTAGCTATTACCGCGAGATTTTTGGAAGAGCGTGGACAAACGCCACTAATAATCCGCGAACCAGGCGGAACTTCAATTGGTGAGAAGATTAGAACAATTCTATTAGATAAGAAGAACGACGAAATGTGCGCGATTACTGAGCTTCTTTTGTATGAGGCAGCCAGAGCGCAGATTACCCAGGAGAAGATTAAGCCAAGCCTCGAACAAGGAAACATAGTGCTTTGTGACCGTTTCTTCGATTCAACATTTGCTTATCAAGGATATGCCAGAGGTCTAGGTACTAAAGTAGTTGAGAGCCTGAATTTGCTTGCAACTGAAGGCCTTGAGCCGGATTTGACGTTCCTTTTTGATATTACTCCTGAGGATGCTTTCAAGAGAAGAGCCGCGCGAGGCGAGTCGGAGGATAGACTCGAGGCGATGGGACTTGGTTTTCAAGAAGAAGTTCGAAAAGGATATTTGGAGGCGCTAGCAACGGTAGGTTCAAAGCGAATAAAGATTATCGATGCATCGAAGAGCCCCGAGGAAATTTTCGAGACTGTGAAGAAATACCTTTTGGATGAGGGACAGCAATGACTTTTAAGGATTTTGTTGGCCAGGATAGCGTTAAAGAAAGGCTATCAAGGGATGTTCTAGGAGTTCCTTCACATGCATATTTGTTAACTGGTGCGCTTGGAATGGGCAAGACTTCTTTTGGAATGGCACTAGCGAATGCGCTTTTGTGCAAGAATCCTACAAGCGATGGAGCGTGTGGCAAATGCAATTGCTGTATGTGTTTTATGGCGGGCACGAATCCAGATTTCAGACGTCTTACTATCCCAGAGGATAAGAAGCAAATTCGAGTAGAAGATGTGCGAAAACAGGTAGTTGGCGACGTAAGTATCTCTTCGCAATTATCCGACCGTAAGGTTTATATGATTGACGGTGATGGCCTTAATGAGGAGGGGCAAAATGCTCTTCTTAAGTCTATCGAGGAGCCGCCTAAGCACGTTTGCTTCATAATAGAGAGCAGTGACTCTACCAAACTTTTGCCAACAGTTGTTTCTAGAATGTCAGAGATTAAGTTATCACCATTAAGTGAGAACGAGACTCTTGAGGTTCTGACCAGACACGTTCAGAGCATGGACAATGATGAAGATATTGATACGAGCATTGATAGCTTGAGAATGCTGGCGGCTTTTTCGGGAGGCAACCCGGGAAGAGCAATAGCTACCCTGTCAGAAACGGATTTTGGCAAGGAAATAGAAGAGATTACTAACATAGTTCTGAAGATGCCAGAAACCTCATTTAGCGACATCGTCTGTGATACTTATAACTATTTTAACGACAATAAGGACAGAATCGAAGAACTGTTGCTACTAATGCTGTGGGTTTTCGGCGATTTATGTTATCTTTGTAAGAGTGAGAATCAAGAGGATACTCCAATTCGTAACGGTAAGAAGAGGCAGGAATACATTTCCTTCCTGAAGAAAAATAAGTACATTACATTAGCAAGATTAGGCAAGGCCGCTGATTTGACTACTGAGTTTATGAAAAGACTCGCTGTGAATGTTAGCTTCGAGAGCGCTTGCTGTAACTTGCTTATTAAGATAAAGAAGGAGCTAACCAATGACTAGAGTAGTAAATGTCCGCTTTCATGACGCGGGAAGGTCATACCAATTCACATGCGACGATTTGGACTTAAGAATAGGCGATGCCGTCATGGTTGAGACCTCAGTAGGCCTAGATCTTGCGCATGTTGCAGAAGAACCAATCGATATGGATGAGGGCAAGTTATCCAAGGAGATTTTGCCTGTACTTCGAATTGCTAATGACAAAGAGAATGAGCAATACGCTTTGAAAAAGGAGAAGGAGAGAGAAGCTTACGATAAGTGCCTTGAATTCATAGCGAAGCGTAAGCTTGATATGAACCTAATCGAGGCCGTTTTCTCTTTTGACGGGAAAAAAGTCTTATTCTATTTCACATCAGATAACCGCGTTGATTTCCGCGAACTAGTTAAGGATCTCGCGGCGACATTCCGCGCGCGAATCGAACTTCGTCAAATTGGTCTACGCGACCAAGCCAAGCTTGTTGGTGGAATTGGCGTATGTGGCAGAGAATTATGCTGTTGCACTTTCCTAGATCATTTCGCGCCTGTCTCTCTTCGCATGGCGAGAGATCAAGGCCTTTCACTTAATCCAACAAAACTAAATGGTGCTTGTGGTCGTCTTATGTGTTGTCTACAGTTCGAAAAGGATGTCTACGAGGATGCGCATCGCCGTCTTCCGAAGGTGGGCAAACGAATTCGTACACCTCGCGGAACGGGAATCATATCTGACGTAAATTTTCTAACTGAGAAGATTTCAGTTAAGTTCGAGCAAGATGATGCCGTGGAAGTCGAGGTTTTCGATTGGGCTGGTCTTGAGCCTCTTAATCAAACAAATGGAGGCTGTTGCGCTGCCAAGGGTGAGGGTGGTTGTCCAAACGGATGCGGTTCTTGTGGTAATGCACCTGAAGTCGACGAGAAGGCTCAGAATGATATCATCGATAACGATGCCGAAATCGTCTCTGACCAAGAGGTAGAGCTTGAGGCAGACCAAGAGTAAGCTTCATTTTTGTTATTGTTTTTTACGTATTAGGGGAATGGTTGCGGTATGCAATCATTCCTTTTATATTAGTTTATTTTTTTGAGCTTGAGTTTCTCGAGATAGCTTTGTGTGAATGAGACATGCAATAGTGTTCATATGAAGGATTTTGGAAAAGCAAGATTTTGGTAAGTAAAACGAAGTATTGGCTCATAACCAGGCAAATAGTTTCACACTAGCAAATTGTACGATTATTGATAGAAAAGTTTGGTAGAATTTAATCAGGCGGAAGAGTTGAAGTCACATCGTTATCTAAAAAAGCACAGTTGAATGGACTTGACCATCAGGTTCAGGGAATCATTTGGTATATATTGCAGGAAGAAACCGACGGATATTAGAGACGCGATGGAAAATCACAAGTTATTAATACTAGCGAGGCATAAATCATAAATGGACACTTCTCTAATAACTGAATTAAATAGGGGTTTCACCACAGCTTTTATTGACTCATCAAGTAATTCATCTTTAGCATTTAAACCAGATTTTTTATCTAATGATTATAGAACCGGTAAGAAGGTCTTGTCTTCCATTGAAGATGAGTTGATTAAGTGTGATAAATTTCAAATTAGTGTTGCCTTCATTACTTCAAGTGGAATTACTCCATTACTTCAGATCTTGAAGGAACTAGAAGAGAAGAATATTCCTGGTGAGATACTAACAACAAACTATCTTAACTTCAGTGAACCGGAAGCGCTTAAGAGACTTAATGAACTTAAGAATATTACTATCAAGATGTACGATACCGAAGCATCTCGTGAAGGTTTTCACACCAAGGGATACATTTTCAGACGAGACGAACTATATAGAATTATTATTGGCAGTTCCAATATTACCAGTTCGGCCCTTACTAGTAATCGCGAATGGAATACAAGGATTATCTCTACTGAGAAAGGCGAGATATGTAAACAGATCTTGTCCGAATTTGAAGAGCTTTGGAATTCAGAATATTCTCTTCCTTTTGACGTTTTCTATGATGAATATAAACTTAAGTATGTATTAATTAATGAACAACGTAAGATTGCTGCAAGTGAGAATCCTGTTTCGCTGATCAAATACAACCTTAAGCCTAATTCGATGCAGTTAAGATTCATTAATAATCTGGAGAGAATTATTAGCGAAGGCAGTGATAGAGCACTTTTGATTTCTGCTACAGGTACTGGAAAAACATACGCTTCTGCATTTGCATTGCGTCAGCTCGGTTTTAAGAGAGTTTTGTTTTTAGTTCATAGAGGACAGCTAGCTAAACAAACCAAGAACTCATATGAACGTGTATTTGATAGAAACATCTCAATGGGTTTAATTGGTGCTGGTTATGAAGAGTACGATAATGACTATATTTTCGCTATGGTTCAGACTTTAAGTAAAGATGCTAATTTAACGCGCTTCTCAAAAGATTATTTTGATTGCATCATTTTTGATGAAGCACATCATAGTACAGCGGATACTTATCAGAAGATTATGAATTACTTCGAGCCAAAACTTTGGCTTGGAATGACTGCAACTCCTGATAAACGAAACGATAATGTCTATGGTAATAACGTTTATGAGTTATTTGATTACCAGATTGCATATGAAATTAGATTACAGCAAGCTATGGAAGAAGATTTGTTATGCCCATTCCATTATTTTGGCATTACTGATCTTAGTATTGCGACTAGTGAAGATAAATCTATAGATTTTGGTTTGCTCGTATCCGAAGAACGTGTTAAGCATATAATTAATCAGGCTAAGTACTATAGATATAGTGGTGACAAAGTAAAAGGGCTAGTATTTTGCAGTAGCATAAAGGAATCTGAAGAATTATCTAATAAGTTCAATACATTTGGATATCGTACTATTCCACTTAACGGCAGTGCATCGGAAGAAGAACGAGAGCAAGCTTTTGAGAGACTGGCTATGGATGAGAAATCAGATTCTCACATACAGCCATTAGATTACATTTTTTCTGTAGATATTCTGAATGAGGGTGTAGATATTGTTGAAGTGAATCAAGTTATCATGCTCCGTCCAACAGAATCGCCAATTGTATTTGTTCAGCAGTTAGGTCGCGGCCTTCGTAAAGCTCCCGGAAAAGAGTATGTTGTTATTCTTGACTTCATTGCAAATTACGATAACAACTTTATGATTCCGATTGCCCTATCAGGTGACCGCACATACAACAAGGATAATCTTAGACATGTTATTGGAACTGGAAGTAGAACTATTCCTGGTGCTAGTACTATTCATTTTGATGAGATTAGTCGTAAGAAGATTTTTGAATCTGTAGATAAAGCAAATTTCAGTCATATTAAGCTAATTAAAGATAACTACACTACTCTTAAGAATAAGATTGGTAGAATTCCAAGTCTACAGGATTTTGATGACTATGGAGAGATGGATGTTCTGAGAATATTTGATAATTCTAATCTTGGTTCTTACTACAAGTACTTAGTAAAGTATGAACCGGATTTTTCGATTAGATTGAATTCAAAAGAGGAAATCTTTGTTGAGTTTGTTTCAAAGAAGCTAGCAAGTGGTAAAAGAGTTCACGAACTGCTTCTATTGAAGCAACTACTTACTTACACTAACAAAATCCCTGAAGCTAATGTCATGGAGACTCTCGAAAAGGATTTGAAGTCACAATATGGCCTTTCCATGAGCATGGCACAAAGAAAGAATGTAGCAAATGTTATGAATACAGACTTTCTTGTATCAGGCCAAAAGAAGACTTACGCAGATTGTGTATTTATTGAATATAGTCCAAAAATCAATGATTACACTATTTCTAAGACATTTCTTGATTTGCTTATGAATCCTGATTTCCGTAATACAATTAAAGAGATCGTTGATTTTGGAATATCAAGATATGAGCGCGATTATTCTGAACACTATGATAAGACTAATTTGGTTCTCTATAAGAAATACACTTACGAAGATGTTTGTCGCCTTCTTAATTGGGAAACCAACGAAGTACCAACTAATATAGGTGGCTATAAATATAACGAGAAAACAAAAACATATCCCATCTTCATTAACTATGAGAAAGATGATTCAATTAGTGAGACAACCAAGTATGAGGATAGATTAGTAAATAGTAGTACATTAATTGCTATCTCAAAATCAAAACGAAAAATAGAATCTAACGATGTTCAGAATATGCTATATGCAAAAGAGCGGGGAATAACAGTTGAGCTATTCGTTCGCAAGAATAAAGATGATAAAGTTTCTAAAGAGTTCTATTATCTAGGACATATGACTGCGACGGGCAATGCTACAATGTTCACGATGAGCAATACAAATGCCACAGCTGTCGAGATAGAATGGGCACTTGATGTACCTGTAAGAGAGGATATCTATAATTTTATAGTGAACGGTTAATTGATATGAAAACTATACGTGTAGTTGCAGCAATAATTTGTGATGATATGAATAAACCAACCGAGGTGTTTGCAACAGCTAGAGGCTATGGCGAATTCAAAGGTCGTTGGGAGTTTCCAGGTGGAAAGATTGAAGACGGTGAAGCGCCTCGGGAAGCCCTTATTCGTGAGATAAAAGAAGAGCTTGATACTGAAATTATTGTTGGAGATCTAATCACTACTGTCGAATATGACTACCCTAACTTTCATTTGTCTATGGATTGCTTCTGGTCTGAAATTACTGTTGGTGAGTTAGTGTTAAAAGAAGCAGAAGCGTCAAGATGGTTAACTAAGGATACCCTTGATTCTGTTGAATGGTTACCCGCCGATAAGGGAGTTATTGAAATAATTAGGAATGTCATTGTTTGAACAGTGCTGATACTTAGTGTGAATGGAGATTAATAGTTGGCAGTTTGATTTCATGGAATCTAGGAGTTAGGAGTTTTGAATGCAGTTACCATATTCTGACAAACTGAATATTGGACACCTAAGCAGACTTTTTGCTAACACGACAAACTGCTATAAGTTCTTTTGGTTTCTGGCAATCCTTAAGAGCGTTGATGGGCATTCAAACAGGTTTAGTTTTGAAGCGCTGATTAACGAGATGATTGTTGAGGCCTGGTATATGGTTACCGAATATCACTTAAGTTTAGGCCCTATTGGTTCTTCGGATAATCTAGAAGAGGTAATTAAGTATATTTTCGAGAACTATCATATAAGCTCTTCGGAGAAGCGTGAGAAAATATTGGATTTTCTTAGTACAACTGAGGACAAGAAGATTAAGAAATACAAGAGCGACTTGACTCTTAATGTTCCATATCGTCTTCAGGCTCCATTCTATGATGAGATTACCATTGAAAGAAATATGTGGAATAGTACGAAGGAGTATCTGACTAATGAAATAAATCGTCAGAGCAAACTAATCTATTATTTTGTAACTGCTTCGGGGCTTGGAACGGTAATCGAAGTGGATAAGTGTTGGGCAGAGTATTTTGTTCAGCATAATGAAATCTTAAAGTGTTGGACTCAGCTTAAGCTTATTCAGTATTTGCAGAAAAGAAATCCAAGTGTTCCGGGAATTGCGGACAAAATCGAACCGCCTGCGTCTCGCGAAATTGAGCGTGTGCGTAAGTACTGGAAATTGGTACTTGAAGTTGATCCGTCCATTAAAGACATCTATGGTCACTTTGATATGTCAGAAGAAGTTATTTCTGTTGATCATTTTGTGCCTTGGCAATATGTTGCTCATGATGAATTATGGAATCTACATCCAACAACCAAATCAATAAATAGTAGTAAGAGCAACTCTCTGCCGGCTTGGGATATCTATTTTGATGCTCTCGGGAATATAGAATACAGAGCATATGAACTCATGAGTACTAATGATGCTGTTAAGCATGAGTATAATAAGATTGCCCCATATCATTTGAATAATCAGGAGATAAGAACGCAGTTATATTCTGTTGGACTTGATAGGTCTGAATTCAAGAGTAGACTAGAAAATGTAGTTAAGCCGGTTTATGATTCGGCTAGAATTCACGGTTTTAACGAATGGATTTATAAAGGATGCAAATTATGAATACGGAAGAAATGAACTCAGTTAATTTTTGGAACGAGATACATAAGAGTAGTTTCTGTTCCAGAGATGCCATTATCTGTGATGACTGGCTTAACCGGTACGCCGATATCATAAATGCGTGTAATTCTCCGATTCTTGATCTCGGTTGTGGCAGCGGCAATGATACGAAGTATTTTATTGAGAAGGATAAGACGGTTTATGCGTGCGATCAATCAAGTAGCGCTATTTATAGCATTAATGCCAATTTTCCTGAGATTGCTGAAGCTAGAGTACTGAATATGATTGACGGCTTTGAATATGCCGATGATTTCTTTGGAATTGTCGTCGCTGATTTATCTCTTCATTATTTTGACCTCGAGAATACAGCAAGAATATTAGGTGACATCAGAAGAATCTTAAAGCCAGACGGATACTTATTTATCAGAGTTAATAGCGTCAATGATATCAATTACGGCGCGTGTCAGGGCGAAGAGATAGAGCATCATTTTTATAGAACTGATGATGGTATGCTTAAGAGATTTTTTGATGAAGAGGATATAAAGACTATCTTCTCTGATTTTGAGATTACTTCTATCCTGGAGGACCAAATGAATCGCTATGCGAAACCTAAATTTGTTTTTGCGTGCCTCTTAAGAAATAGATAGTGTTATTTGCTCTTCCAAAACATTTGAATGATACAATTATTCTCAAAGCATGAGGTTACGGAATGAACATAAATCAGATTAAGTATGTACTGACAATTGCCAACTCGTCTTCAATCAGGGAAGCGGCTACGAAGCTTTTCGTGTCGCAGCCTGCGCTTTCTGCAAGTGTGCATGACCTCGAGGATGAATTGGGGATACTTATTTTCGAGAGGACTTCAAAGGGTATTTCTCTGACTGAAGAGGGGAGAGAATTTATCGAGTATGCGAAAAAGGCTGTCGGGCAGTACGAAATTCTTGAGGACAAGTTCTTGTCGCAGAATAAGGACAAGGAGAGATTCTCCGTTTCTACTCAGCATTATAATTTCGCGATTAAGTCGTTTACCAAGGTGATTGAGCGGTTCGCGCCAGACAAGTTCCTATTCTCAATTCATGAGACTAAAACAAAAGAGGTGCTAGAGAATGTAAGAAGCATGAAGAGCGAAGTGGGCATCGCTTCTTATTCCGGAGCTAATGAAGGTCTTCTTAAGAAGCTTTTTAAAGAATATCAGCTGGAGTTTGTTCCTTTGATGAGACGCGAGGCTTATGCATACTTTTGGGAGGGTCATGAGCTTGCGGGTAGAGAAACGGTGTCGCTAGAGGAGCTTCGTGATCTTCCCTGCGTGTCATTCGATCAGAGTGATGACAGCAATTTTTATCTTACTGAAGAAGCGATGGCCAACTATGATTTCGATAAGATGATTAGGTCTGACGATAGAGCGACGACCATGGAGATTATTGCGGACTTGGGAGGATACTCAATTGGTTCAGGAATGCTCTCCGGAGACGACGTTATTCTTCAGGGACTTGTGTCAGTTAAGCTTAAGGAGGAAGATCCGCTCGTAATTGGATACATTACCCGTAAGGGAAGCGAGTTGTCTCAATATGGCAAAGCGTATGTTGAGGAATTGCTTAAGTATAAAGAATTGTAGAAAGTACTTTGGGACGACTGAAACTACAAAGAATACAGCAAACAAACAGATGCTACTCTTAAGTCAAATAAGGGTGGCACTTCTTATTTGTGCCTGACTTATGGGAGGGGTCTTTTCGAAAAGAGCGATAACCAAAGGTTATCACTAGCGATAGAATCTAACGATTTTTCAAAAGAAGGGGAAGATAGTAAGATTAGTCCATCAAAGAAAACGATGAAGCGAGAGAGGAGATACAAGCGTATGAAGACAATGACGATAGAAATGACGAAAATTCGCATGAAGACTAGCACTGCCATGTGCATGTGCATGTGTTGTTGTCAGATGACCAAATTCAAATTATATAGCGTATCATACGGGTTGTATCTATAAAATTATGAGTATAATTTTGAAGAGCCATCGCGTGTGCGGTGGTTTTTTTTGTACCCAAAATTCATCATTCTACAGAAAAGAGATTTGAAATTATGAGCGAATACAATGCTAACAGACAAATTTTTAGAAGCAGAAATTATAGCTTTGAAACGAGATTAATTCACGGAGAAATCTCGGGAGACGAACTGACAGGAGCAGTAAATGTTCCGATTTACCAGACAAGCACATATGCTCAGACGGTTCCTGGAGAGAACAAGGGCTACGAGTACTCAAGGTCAAGTAATCCTACGCGAAAAGCACTTGAAGAACTTATTGCAGAACTTGAGAACGGCGATTACGGATTTGCCTTCGCTTCCGGGCTTGCGGCTATTTCTACTGTGTTCAGCCTATTTGAGACAGGCGATGAGATTATCATTTCCAATGATGTGTACGGAGGAACATTCAGAATTCTTGATAAGGTTTTCAAGCATTTCGGCATCAGTTATGTGCAAGTGAATACATCTAATCTGGATGAAGTAGAGGCTGCAATTAATGGAGCGACTAAGGCTATCTACATAGAGACGCCAACGAATCCTCTTCTTGGCATTACTGACTTGAAGGCTATCGCGGACATTGCCAAGAAGCATCAGCTGGTATCCATTGCCGACAACACTTTCTACACACCCTACCTGCAAAGACCACTCGATTTTGGAATTGATATCGTTCTTCATAGCGCAACCAAGTACCTTGGCGGACATAGCGATTTGATAGCAGGTTTGGCAGTTGTTAAGGACGATGAACTAGCTAAGAGAATCGGCTTTCTCCAGAACGCAATCGGAGGAATTCTGCAGCCATTTGATTCATTCCTGCTCATTCGTGGAATTAAGACACTCGGCGTAAGACTTGATAGGCATGTATCTAATGCAAAGAAGCTGGTAGATGTGCTTGATACTTCCTCTGATGTAAAGAAAATCTGCTATCCAGGGCTTAAAACTCACCCGGGTTATGACATTAATGCCAAGCAAGCCAAAAACGGCGGAGCAATGATCTCCTTTGAATTGACGCATGGTCACGACATCAACAAGTTATTTAGGCATCTTGAAATCATCACTCTTGCAGAAAGCCTTGGCGGTGTTGAATCACTGATTGAGCATCCGGCTTCCATGACTCATGCGTCTATCCCCAAAGAGATACGAGAGAAGGCTGGTTTGACTGACGATCTTCTAAGAATTTCTGTCGGTATTGAAGATGGCGATGAGCTCGCAGACGATCTCATCAAGGCCATTGATTTTTCCAGAATATGAGGTGGTAAAAATGGCACTATACAAAAGTTTTAACGACCTTATTGGAAATACCCCTCTAGTAGAATTGTCGAGAATTAATAGAGAACTTGACTCAAGAATCTATGCGAAGCTCGAGCTATATAACCCATCAGGAAGTGTCAAGGATCGAGCAGGTAAATATATGGTTGCCGATGCCGAAGCAAAAGGAATTCTTAAACCGGGGTACACAATTGTTGATGCAGCGGCCGGTAATACTGGACTAGGGATCGCACTCTCTGCTTTGGGTAAGGGATATCAGGTAGTTTTCGTAGTTCCTACAAAATTCTCGATTGAAAAGCAACAACTGTTGAAGGCACTTGGTGCCAAGATAATTAACACATCAAGAGAGGAAGGGATGCTTGGAGCGACAAGAAAGGCTGAGGAATTACTGCAGACTATTCCCAACTCAATATCCCTAAAGCAGTTCAATAACCTCAGTAATCCACAAGCTCACTATGAGACAACCGGTCCGGAAATCTATGAGGACTTGAAAGGAGATATAGATTACATAGTCCTCGGCGCTGGAAGTGGCGGAACGCTAACTGGGACAGTTAAATGCCTCAAGGAGCGTATCCCCAATATCACGGCGGTTCTGGCTGATCCGGTTGGCTCAACAATAGGTGGCGGCGAACACGCTGACTACAAGATAGAAGGAATAGGAAATGACTTCATTGCTGATACCTTGGATATTTCATTAGTTGACAAGGTAATCAAGATAGATGACAAGGAAGCATTTGAAGGAGCTCGCGAATTAGCTCGAAAAGAAGGCATAATTGCCGGTTCATCATCTGGAGCGGCATATGCAGCGGCAAAGAAATTGGTCAAAGAAGTGCAGAACGCAAACATCGTGATTCTGCTACCGGACAGAGGTGATCGTTACTTTAGTACTGGTCTCTGGGAAATAGAGTAAGGAGTTTTGAATTATGGCTGAGCAGAAAATCATCTACCAACTTAATCATGTGTCCAAGATCTTCAGAGACAAGAATTCAGAAGTGATAGCAGTCGACGACATTAGTCTTGAGATCCACGAAGGTGAGATTTTTGGAATTATTGGAATGAGTGGTGCTGGCAAAAGTACTTTGGTTCGAATGCTCAATCGTCTTGAGGAAGTAACAAGTGGTGAGGTGATTTTCGACGGTAAGAAGCTTGGAGAATTAAGCCCCAAAGAGACCAGGGCAACTCGAAAACAAATTGCAATGATTTTCCAAAGCTTTAACCTTCTGTCTCAGAAAACTGTTCTGGCAAATGTTGAAATCCCTTTGAAACTGATTGGAGTATCAAAAGAGGAGAGAAAAGAAATCGCACGCGAAAAGCTAAAGATTGTCGGGCTTGAGGATAAGGTAAACGCATATCCTGCTCAGCTCTCAGGAGGACAGAAACAAAGAGTCGCCATTGCAAGGGCACTCGCAATGAATCCAAGAGTTCTCCTGTGTGATGAAGCTACAAGCGCACTCGACCCGAAGATTACAGAAGAAATTCTTAGTCTTCTCCAAGACATCAATGAGCGATTGAATCTAACCATAGTAATAATCACTCACGAGATGAACGTGGTCGAGAAAATCTGTAACCGAGTAGCGATTGTCGATAACGGTAAACTTGCCGAACTAGGAGAGGTGAAAGATGTATTTGCGAAACCCCAATCAGATGCAGCAAAGCATCTCATCCTCCCAACAATAGCAGGCGACAACCCTTTTGATGAAACGAACAAGAATTGTTACCGAATCGTATTTAATGGACGTGCAGCAACAGAGCCGGTCATTGCAAATCTTGTTAAGAGAACAGGTGAATCGGTCAACATTCTAAGTGCCAATACAAGAAGTATTGGGGGAATCGGATACGGTCAGATGATTGTTGAGTTTCCTGAGGATCCTACAGCTCACAAGGTTGTCCTTGATTATTTCACATCAATCGGAATTCAGCCGGTTGCGATAGATAAGGAGGTGGTGATCTGATGAATAGTACATTATGGAGTCTTATTGGAAAAGGCGTTATTGAAACATTGGAGATGACACTTATTTCAACAATTCTGGCATACATAATTGGTGTTCCTTATGGAGTATTACTTAAGGTAACCGGTAAAGGCGAAATTATGGAACAGAAAGTAGTAAATAAAATTTTTGCTTTTATCGCAAATGTATTTAGATCAATACCTTTTCTGATTCTTCTGGTGTTCCTTATCCCTTTTACTCGCGCAATAGTTGGAACATCGATAGGAACGGAAGCAAGTATCGTGCCGCTTACTGTTGGAACAATTCCAATAGTAGCCCGAATGGTAGAGCAGTCTCTTAATGAGATTCCATACAGAATTACAGAAGCTGCTAAATCGATGGGGGCAAATTCCTGGCAGATAGTAAAAGAGTTCATTATCCCAGAAGCAATGCCTTCGCTTTGCTCGGGAACAGCAATCAATACGGCGACAGTACTTGGCTATAGTGCAATGGCAGGCTGTATTGGTGGAGGTGGATTAGGAGCTCTGGCTCTTAATTACGGATATTACAGATATCAGAATGACGTACTTTTTCTAACAGTACTTGTCCTGGTAGTAGTCGTTCAAGTTATTCAGGAAAGTGGAGTTCTCATTTCAAAGAGAATCCGACATTCATAATAAAGAAATAAATAATTGAGAGGTAAACAACATGAAAAACAAAATTCTAAGAAACATTATCACTAGCTTTCTATTAGTAGCAACAGCATTTACTTTTTTTGGTTGCCATAAGGCTGAAGAAAAGTCTACAACAATTAAGGTAGGAGCAAGCATTACTCCTCATTCTGAGATTCTCTACAAGGCTCAGGAAATCCTTGCCGATGAGGGAATAACACTCGAAGTAGTTGAAATTGAGGATTCGGTAACACCAAATACAGGCTTAGTTGAGGGAACACTTGACGCTAATTATTTCCAGCACCAGCCATATCTCGACGACTTCAATTCACAGAACAATACCGATCTCGTATCAATCGCAGCTGTGCACTATGAGCCATTTGGCATCTACTCATCCAATATTTCGTCCTTGAGCGAGCTCGAAAATGGAGCTCAGATAGCCGTACCAAACAACGTTACTAACGAAGCAAGAGCTTTGCTTCTTCTTGAGCAGGAGGGTGTCATTACTTTGGCTGACGATGTAGGAATACTCGCATCCGTAAACGATATTGTCGATAACCCATTAAATATAGAGTTTGTCGAGATTGATCCTTCCCAGCTAGTTAACGCTCTTCCAGATGTAAGCGCAGCAGTAATCAATGGTAATTATGCTATTGAGGGTGGTCTTAGCGTAAGTGACGCCATAGCAGTTGAAGCAGATGATGGTCTTGCTGCTCAGACATACGCCAACATTCTCGTTACGACATCAGCTAACGCGGATAACCCTGCTCTTCTAAGACTCGCTGAAGTATTGCAGAGTGATGAAATCCAGACATTTATCGAGGACACATATGATGGAGCAGTTGTGCCTCTTAACTAAAGTACTTACCAAGATAAACTGATTCGTGACAGGAGTATGCATATGATTGATTTTGAATATTACAATCCGGCGAAGATCGAATTCGGAGCAAATAGCCTAGATAAGCTAGGCTACTTACTCGAAGGTCTTAAGGTAACGAAGCTACTGCTGGTTTATAGTGGAGACTTCATCAGAAGCCTAGGTATCTATGATTCAGTAAAGAAAACAACAGAGGAACTCGGCATTTCTTTCTTTGAAAATGGCAATGTCGTACCAAACCCTTCCATTAAACTAGTTCGAGAATTGGTTAGTGATGGCAAACAAAATGGAATAGATTTCATTCTTGCAGTTGGTGGAGGAAGTTCTATAGATACAGCTAAGGCAACCGCTTTGGGCATTCCTTATGACGGTGATGTATGGGATTTCTTTGATAAGGGTATAAGCCCACAAAAAGTTCTTCCAATTGGCGTCGTGAGCACGCTTCCAGCAAGCGGATCTGAGACAAGCAATGCGGCGATTCTCTCAAATGGTGAGTGGAAGCTTGGATTCGAGGACAACAGGATTATTCCTCAATTTGCCATCATGAATCCGGCATACACTTTAGGTCTCCCTGAATTTCAGACGGCCGCTGGTATTGCTGATATCTTGTCTCATTTATTGGAGCGATACTTTTCGGACATAAAGAATACCGATGTCACCGACTATCTTATTGAGGGAGGTATAAGGGCTCTTCTTACTAATGGTCGAAAATTAAAGAGCAACCCCAACGACTTGAATGCCAGAGCGGAAATCCAATGGCTCTCAACTATTGCCCACAATAATCTTCTTGATACCGGACGAATTGGCGACTGGGGCTCACACAGAATTGAGCACGAGCTTAGCGGTCAGTACGGTATCACACATGGTGAAGGAATGGCTATAGTACTACCAGCCTGGATTAGATACGTCGCGAAGGTTAAACCTTGGAAATTAGCTCAATTAAACGTGCGTGTTTTCGACGGGGATGCATTCACATTATCAGAAGAAGAGAATGCGCTGCAGTTAGCGCAAACGCTTGAGAATTTTTTCGAATACCTCGGACTTAAGACTCGCCTTAATGAGCTAAATATCACTGACGAGCACTTCGATTTGATGGCAAAACGGGCAACAAGAAACGGGACGATAGGACACTATATCCCGCTTGACGAAGGAAGATTCATCGGGATTCTTAAGTTAGCCATCTAATGAAGACCCGCATTCAAACTCAAATTCGGAATCAATCAACAATCTAAAGGAGAGAACTACTATGGCAAGAGTAAATTTATTGCAGCCAAACGAATTAGAAGGAAAGGCCAAGGAAGCATATGAAGATCTCGCTTCCAGAAACAAGATTACAAACATGAAGCACGTTTTGCTTCAGGATTATGGCACATACTTGGCTTTTATGGGATGGTATGACTCTTGGGAGAGTCTTGTTAATATAGTTGGAATTAAGGCCGCTACAGTATATGCGCATTCAGTATCGACAACAAACGGATGCCTCTTGTGCTCCTTGTTCTTCATTAGCGATTTAAGGCAGATTGGATTAGATCCAGAGAATCTTGTGCTTGAGGAGAATGAGCAGATTCTTGCTGAGCTAGGTAAGCAGATTGTTAAGGATCCAACAGCTGTATCAGACGAACTTTTCGATTCACTTAGAAAGTTCTATAACGATCAGCAAATTGTAGCTATCGTTGGCTTTGCTGCTCAAATGCAGGCAACAAATAACTTTAACTCAGTACTTCGTGTTGATGTCGATGAGAGATTGCTCCCAATAAAGGACAAGTTTCATCCTGTTACATGGCGTGAGAATATCCAGTAATTACATATTGCAGTAGACGTATGTTTGTTTTCCGAATATTAATGTATAATAAACAGGTGAAAAGACAATTTTCAATCTAATTCGGAGGTACTAATTATATGGCATACGTAATTTCTGACGCTTGCTTATCTTGCGGTTCTTGTGTTGAGGCATGTCCTGTTTCAGCTATCTCTCAAGGCGATACACAGTATCAGATTGATGCTGATTTGTGTCTTGATTGTGGTTCATGTGAAAGCTCATGTCCTGTATCTGCAATTTCTGCACAGTAAGGTAATAGCATAAGATTGACAGCTGTAGCTTCTTTGGCTACAGCTGTTTTTTGTTAAATGATAAAAATGATAATAGGAATAGAATGGGATAGCATGATTAAGAAGAAACTAACAAGTAATATTCAAAGCAATCTTTCAAAAGAATACCTTGGAAGAGGTGATTTTGAACTTCTTCAGCAAAAGGACGGTTTCCGTTTTGGTACGGATAGTGTCCTTTTGGCATGGTTTGCAAGCTCATTTATTCATAAGGGAGTCAATGAGGTTTTGGATTTAGGTGCGAATTGCGGCGCATGCAGTATGTGCGTTATTGCAAGAAACAGCAAGGCAAGAGTTGATTCTGTTGAGATTATGCCTAGCGCCTATGAAGTATTACAGAAGAACATTGCATTGAATAAGCTAGAGGATAGACTTAACGCTTATAATGCAGATATTCGTGATTTGCCTATGGAGATTAAGCAGAAAAGCTATGATGTGGTTATGTTTAATCCGCCATTCTTTTCGAGCGAGAGAGGACCCAAAACTTCAGATGCAAAGACCGAAGAGGTTTTGAACGCTAGATTCGAGATGAATGGTGGCCTGGAGGATTTTGTTAAGGCGGCGAGCGCTCGCGTCTTTCCAAGCAAAGGGCATGTGGTTATGGTTATGCATGGCAATAGGCTAGCGGATAGTATAAAGGCCTTCGTGAATTGTGGCTTGTCTCCCACGAGGCTTATGACGGTTCATCCTTTTATAGACAAAGAAGCATGTATGTTTTTGCTTGCTGGAAAAAAAGATTCCCACACATCGCAATTAAGAATTTTGTCTCCTTTGGTATTGAATGAAAAGGATAAAGATGGCAATATAGTCGCAACTCAAGATGTAATTCGAATATACGAGAAGGAGCACACAGATTGCTTTATTTAGTTGGAACACCAATTGGAAATATAGACGATATGTCTCCTAGAGCCAGAGAAATTCTGGAGAAGGCTGATATTGTTGCTTGTGAGGATACAAGGCGCACAGGCCTTTTGCTCCAGCAAATTGGTGTAAAGAACCACTTGATTTCATATCATGAGCATAATAAGGCATCTAAGTCCAATGCTATAGTTGATCACTTGGCGAATAATGAGATTGTAGCTCTCGTGTCTGATGCGGGTATGCCATCGATAAGTGATCCCGGTGAGGACCTCGTTAAGCTTTGCATAGAGAACGGTTATGAGGTTTCAACGATTCCCGGACCGGCCGCATGTATAACGGCGTTGGTCTTGTCAGGACTAGATACGAGAAGATATCATTTTGAAGGGTTCCTTCCATCAGAAGGCTCCGAACGCAAGAAACGACTTGATGCAATATCAAAGATTCATGAAACTATTGTTTTGTATGAGGCGCCACATCGTTTGCTTAAGCTAATTGATGAACTTAATAAGTTTGGCTTTGGTAATTGTAAAGTGGCTTTCTGTAGAGAACTAACAAAAAAATTCGAAGAAGTAATAAGAATAAGGGTTTGTGAGAGCAAGGAGTTTTTTGAAAAGAAGGAACCAAGGGGAGAATTTGTGGTATGCTTGGAGCCAATTGCTCTTGAAGATGCCCCGGAAATGAAGGACATTTCTCAGGAAGAACTTGATACCTTGGTACTTGAGTATAAGAATCTAGGAATGACAACCAAGGAAATCTCAAGAGAAATATCAAAGAAGACTGGACGTAACAAAAAAGAGATATACGATGTTGTCGTTAATCTGTTAAAATGAAGAAAAGGTGATTTGGAGATAGAGTATGCCAATTCCACAGGATGAGCTTTTTTTCTCGCGCGACGAGATGCTTAAGATTCTGAATACTGCGCATGTCGGTGAAATCCTACCGATTTTGTCTTCCGCAGCTTTATGTTCTTTCGTTGTAATTCCCAGAGAGAGCAGATTCTTTTTTTCTGATGGTATGCAAAAAATACTTGGAACTATGGCTCAGCAAGATGTACTCCTTTCATCATTCCTTCAATTTGTTCCTGAGAATGAACGTTCTTTGGTAGGTCGTAAGTATGAGACAGCTTTCAGTGATCTTGTTATTTCTGATGCTGGGCTCGTTAAGATTGATCACAACTTAAGTAAATCAGCATACGAGACATTCGAAGTTGAAGTTCATATGCAAGTTATTTCTGTTGATAAGAGTAGATATGTCGTAGGTGTCATGACCGATAAGACTAGAAGCGTTATGGAGAGAGCAGCGGCTCAACTCTTTGGCGACGGACTTAATGGTTATTATTTCTCATACGACACATATAACGATATTTGTTATGTAAGCAGGAAATTTGTAGAGGATTTCGATCTCGTCTCGGATAAGATAGTAAATTTAACACAAGAATACACAAGATATATTCATCCTGATGATGCTTCCAAATTGGCGGAGGATTTTTCTGCTTTCGTTTATAAGGGTATTTCTAGTTTCAATAATACATATCGATTCCTATCTGCGAATAGAGGCGAGATTCATTTGAGGTCAAATGGTTTCTCGGATGCCGATAAGGAAGGCAATCTCGGAGGCGATATGCAATTTATTACTGGATCCTTCTCGGATATTACTGAGTTTGTCCAGAATGAATTTGTAAGAAATAACCTTATCGAAGGATCTGCCGCTACTACTTTCTATGCGGATATGAAGATGAACACCTTGGTTTTCTCAGAGAACATTCGCGAGATTATTCCAAACGTTGATCTTGAGGTGCATGGTGATATCATCGAGGCTGTTGCTTCCAGAGTGATTTCCGAGGACCGTAAGAGATTCCGCGATACTATGCAACAAGTCGCTGATGGTCATCAGACTAAGTATTCTGTCGAGTTCCGTATTGAAGCCGAGAATGATAGGACTGTTTGGGTAGCTTGCCGTGGTAAGTCCTTTATGGATTCAACGAAGCAAGCGATGATTATAGTCGGTACAATATTCGACTTGTCTCAGATGAATGAGGTTCGTGAGAATGTTGAGAAGAATGCCTCTTGCCATGAGCTTACAGGCCTTCCGACTCGTGAGAAACTCCTCTCCGACGCTGAGGCAATGATTCGCAACAAAGATTTGTTGTCTGCCGCGATAATTCTAATTGATGTTAATGGTTTCCATAGCATCAATGATAGATACGGTCGTTCCGCCGGCAATGAGATTCTTTTGGCTCTTTCCAATATGCTTCGAAAAAGACTGCCTGAGCAAGCTCTAATCTATCACATTAGCATAGACACTTTCTGTCTCTTATGGCCACATGCTTCAAGAATCAAAGTTACTGAGTACATGAACTATCTTCAGGAAGAAAGCATCCAGCCATTAGAAACTGGACGTGGTTCTTTCTTTATCACATATGGCTTGTCTGCAGCGATATACCCATCTTGTGGTTCTGCTGCTGATGAGCTTCTAGTAAACGCCGAGATTGCTTTGCATAAGGTTAAGCAAGACAAGAAGATCAAGTTTGCTATTTATTCTCCTGTTGATAAGAGAGAACTTAAAGAGAGATTGGACTTCGAACTTCAAATCGCTCAATCTATTCGTAATGACATGGAGAGCTTCCAGCTTTACTATCAGCCAATTATCAACGCGAAGACAGAAGAACTTGACGGTGCCGAAGCTTTGCTTAGGTGGATTGCACCTAGTGGCGAGCTTGTTAATCCTGAGAAGGTCGTAAATGCGTTGGAGTCAACTGATCAAATGGAGTCTGTTGGTGCGTGGATTCTGGATAAGGCCATAGCACAATGTGCTCAATGGGTTGAGAAGAGTACTAATAAGGATTTCTATATACATATTAATGTTACGGCTGATGATGTTGTTAGAAGAGACTTTGCTGATGATGTCTTGGGCGTTCTTGCTAGATATGATTTACCTCCAAAGAACATTTTGTTGGAGATTACTGAGACCTCGTTGATGAAGAACATCGCAATGTGCCGCCAGAATCTTTATAGACTACGTAGCCTTGGCGTTCGAATTGCTCTTGATGATTTTGGTACTGGTTATTCCTCGTTCAACTACCTAAGAGAGCTACCTGTAGATGAGATTAAGATAGATAAGGCATTCGTTGACGATGTTGAGGAGGTTGCCTTCAACAAGTCATTTATCTCGGCTATTACGCTACTTGCACATTCAATACAGAAACAAGTATGTGTTGAAGGTGTCGAGACTGAGACACAGGCGAAAATAATAAGAGAACTAGGCGCTGATGTTATCCAAGGTTACTACTATTGCAAGCCTTTGACAGTGTTTAATTTCGATAACAAGTACTATAACTGATTTTGCTTTTCCTTGAATTAACTTGATTGACCATCTATAATAGGTTGTTATTAATCGCATCAAGTGAATCGGGAGGCAATTTATGTCTGAGAAGAATACTTTTTACATCACCACGCCAATTTACTATCCTTCTGGAAATCCACACATTGGTCATTGCTACACAACTCTAGCTTGCGATGTTGTTTCGAGATTGAAGCGAATGCAGGGCTTTGATGTAATGTTCTTGACTGGTACCGATGAGCATGGTCAGAAGATTGAAGACAAGGCAGCCGAGGCTGGAGTATCTCCAAAAGAGTACGTTGATGAAATTGTAGAAAACTTTAAGAAGCTTTGGAGTCGCCTTGGAATCACATACGATAGATTTGTTAGGACAACCGACGACTATCATGTTAAGACTGTTCAGAACATTTTCGAAAAGCTATATAAAGACGGTTACATCTACAAGGGTAATTATCAAGGCAAGTACTGTACCCCTTGCGAATCCTTCTGGACTGATAGCCAATTAGTTGATGGTAAGTGCCCAGACTGCGGTCGAGAAGTGGTTGATGCTTCTGAGGAGGCATACTTTTTCAAGATGTCCGAGTTTGGTCCACGTCTTGAGAAGCTCATTACCGACGGCCAGTTGGAATTTCTTGAGCCAAAGTCGAGAATTAATGAAATGGTTAACAATTTCATTAAGCCGGGTCTTCAGGATTTGTGCGTATCTAGAACGACATTTAAATGGGGAATCCCTGTTACCTTTGATAACAAGCACATTGTCTATGTTTGGCTAGATGCTCTAACAAACTACATTTCAGCTATGGGATATATGAATGATACTTACGATGATATGCCAAAGTATTGGCCTGCAGATGTTCACGTAATGGCTAAGGAGATTGTTCGTTTCCACTCACTTATTTGGCCATCAATACTTATGGCCCTAGGTGTTGAGTTACCTAAAAAGATTTATGGACACGGTTGGATTACATTTGGCGGAGGAAAGATGAGTAAGTCCTCTGGAAATGTAGTAGATCCGTTCATTTTGACAGATCGATATGGCGTCGATGCTTTGCGTTATGACTTGCTAAGAGAGATGCCTTTTGGTTCAGATTGTCCTTATACAAACGAGATGATGCTTAACAGGATCAACTCTGATTTGGCTAACGACCTTGGCAATTTGGTTTCTAGAACAGTAGCGATGGTTATTAAGTACTTTGATGGAACTCTGATTGAGGGCCGCGAGGCTAGTAGCGCTGATGATGAATTCATTGGCATGGTAAATAGTCTTCCGGACAAGGTTACTTCAGATTTTGAGACCTTACATATTTCTGATGGCCTTGAGTCAATTTTTAAGGTCATCGCAAGAGCAAACAAGTACATCGACGAGAACGCGCCTTGGGTACTTGCTAAGGATGACAGCAAGAAGGAAAGACTAGCAACAGTTCTATATAACTTGCTCGACACCATCAGAAGATGTGCTATCCTGCTTTCTCCAGTAATGCCACATACCTGTCCTAAGATTTATGAGCAGATTGGCGCAGGAGAAGAATGCACGACTTGGGCGGCCGCTTCTGTCGAAGGCGGTCTTAATAGCAATGTAACAGTAGCTAAGGGAGAAGTTCTTTTCCCTCGCCTTGATATCGAAAAGGAACTAGCAGAGCTTGCAACGCTTAATAGCAACAACGCTGAAGAAGCTCCTAGTGAAGATACGAACGAAGAAGAGGCGCTTTTGCCTTTTAAGGACACCTGTGTCTTTGATGATTTCGAAAAGATCGACATTCGTGCAGTTAAGGTAATATCTTGCGAGGCGGTAAAGAAATCCAACAAGCTGTTGTGCTTGCAAGTCAATGACGGCTTCGGTACTCGCCAGGTTCTTTCTGGAATAGCTCAATACTATACTCCGGAGCAAATGGTTGGTAAGACCGTCGCTATGATAGTAAATCTTGCACCTCGAAAAATGTGTGGCCTTGAAAGCTGTGGAATGATTCTCTCTGTCAAGGATGGTAACAAGTATAGAGTCGTTGAATTCGGCGATGATATTAAGGCAGGCGCAGATTTGTCATGAGCGAGAAGCTTTTATTCGAAGGTAAGCTAGAGGGGATCTTTGATACGCATGCTCATATTTACGACGATAAATATGAAAGCCAGGGTCTAAGCGCTCAAGATATCTTGGTTAACGCAAGAGACGCTGGGATTAGTAGAATACTTATTCCTGGTGACTCTGTCGCATCCTCTCAGAAAGCCTTAGAATACGTCCATGAGTTTTCGGGCAAATTTGGAGTTGAACTTTATTCTTCATGTGGGGTTCATCCTCACGAGGCTAAAGACTATGACTCAAATGCTAGTGAATATATTATTGATTGTCTATCTAGCGTTGGAGATAAGGTCAGGGCTTTGGGCGAGATTGGTCTGGACTATCACTATGATTTATCTCCAAGAGATGTCCAGAGGGAAGTGTTTACCAAGCAACTTGAAATTGCTAGAGAGCTTGAAGTGCCAATTATTCTTCACGAGCGCGAGGCTACAGGAGATTGCCTAGAGATTATTAAGAAGTTCTTTTCGCGAGGTTCAAGCAAGATATCGGGCGTCTGCCATTGCTGTTCTTGTTCACTTGAGGCAACTAAAGATTTGCTTAGCATGGGTTTCTTTCTTGGTTTTGACGGACCAATTACGTATAAGAATAACAAGAAAAGCTTCGAAGTGATTTCATACTGTCCGCTTGATAGAATAGTAGTCGAGACCGACAGCCCTTACTTAACTCCAGAGCCTAACCGAGGCAAAATTAATGAGCCTAGTATGGTACCATTTGTAGTAGCAACAATTGCGGGCATAAAAAATATTAGCCTTGAAGATACATGCAAGATAACTGCGTCTAATGGATGCACGCTTTTTGGAATAGATTAATCGTTTATTTTGGGAGGGTATTATGAGTAAATCAGCAAAAAAGATATCGAGAAGAGACTTGACCTTAATTATTGTCACAGTTGCTTTATTAATCGTTCTAGCTATTGCTTTTGTGTATGATTCGAATAATCTACTTTTCAATCGAACGAGTCAATTCGAATTAACTCAAGATATGAAGATTGTCCAAATGGATAAGCACGGTATGATGTTCTACAGAAGAGGATATGAGTGCCAAATTAGTATTCCTATAGATAAGATGGATGGCATTGCAACCATGATAGCTCAAGAGTACAACTTTGCTGGACAAGTAATGGATTACGATGAGTATATGACTATGGCTTCAGAAGTTTTGAATGCTCAAGCCATGCTTCCAACGCCTGCGGAGGGCAGTAATGTATGGGTAATGTCAGTTCGTACACCTGATGATCATGATATAACTTATATCATTGATCAGGAGACAGAGACGAGTGCGTTCTTATATGTTTATTATTCGCGATAAACATTTTTATAAAAACTCAAAATTAATGTTGACATATTAGACGCCTTTCGTTTATACTCTTTTTGCGCTTGAAAAAGCCACGTCCCAGATTATCCAACGTGGGAGCTTAGCTCAGCTGGGAGAGCATCTGCCTTACAAGCAGAGGGTCACAGGTTCGAGCCCTGTAGCTCCCACCAATATGGCGCGGTAGTTCAGTTGGCTAGAATGCCAGCCTGTCACGCTGGAGGTCGAGGGTTCGAGCCCCTTCCGCGTCGCCAAGAAGAGCCGGCCTGTAAGGGCCGGTTCCTATTCGCTCAGATAGCTCAGTCGGTAGAGCAGGGGACTGAAAATCCCCGTGTCGTTGGTTCGATTCCAATTCTGAGCACCAAAGTCATTGAATTATATTCAATGGCTTTTTTTTTATTCTTTTCTTAGTGTATATTATCTATGTTTTGTTATAATTTGAAGAAAAATAAGGTATGGGTGAATTGATTTATGAAAGATGCTTACTTGAAGAGTGTTGAAGTTGTAGCTGATGAGTTGAACACTAACATTAGTGCTGGTCTTACAACTGAAGAAGCTATGGAGAGACTTGCAAAAGACGGTCCTAACTCTCTTGGTGAGGAGAAGAAGATTCCTTTATGGAAGAAATTCCTTGCTCAATTGAATGATGCTATGGTTTACGTTCTAATTGGCGCTGCAGTTCTTTCTGCAGTAATGGCCGTTATGGAAGGTAACCCTGAAGGCTGGATAGATGTAGCTGTAATTCTAGCAATAGTAATTCTTAATGCTGTCCTTGGTGTTTATCAAGAAGGCAAGGCTGATGAGGCTTTGGCTGCGCTTAAGAAGATGAGTTCGCCTCAAACGAAGGTTGTAAGAGATGGAATAGTCACGCTGATTGATTCAGAGAAACTTGTTGTCGGTGATGTTGTTACTATCGATGCAGGTGATGCTATTTCCGCAGATATTCGACTAACACAGTCACAATCTCTTAAGGCTGATGAGTCTTCACTAACTGGTGAGTCAGTGGCTGTTGAGAAGGATTTTGAAGCAGTTCTCGAAAAGGATTGTTCAATAGGTGATCGTGATACGATGCTATATATGGGAACAGCCGCTACATATGGAAGAGGCCGTGGTATTGTTGCTGCTACTGGAAAAGATACCGAATTAGGTAAGATTGCAAATAATCTATCTTCCGTAGAGTCTGAGATGACTCCATTACAGAAGAGTTTGAACTCTCTAGGTAAGATTCTTGCAGTAGTTTGCATTGCTGTTTGCTTGGTAGTTCTTGTAATAGATATTTTCGTGCAGAAGGCTCCTTGGAATGAGGCTCTTATGACATCAGTTTCTTTGGCTGTTGCCGCGATTCCTGAAGGCCTTGCAGCTGTAGTAACAATCGTTCTTGCAATTGGTATGACGAAGATGGCTACAAAGAAGGCTATTGTAAAAAAGCTTCTAGCTGTAGAGACACTTGGTTGCGTTGATGTAATTTGCTCCGATAAGACTGGTACTCTTACACAGAATCAAATGACAGTAAGAGTCCTATATGATGGTGATAACAAGGTAGCTGTATCTGGAAACGGCTATTCACCTGATGGCGAGCTGACTAAAGAGGATGGTTCTAAGGCACCTGTTAAAGATAAGCTGGAAGCACTTATAAGAGCTTCAGTTTTATGTAACGATGCTTCAATAAATTCGAACGACGAAGGCATTTATACTTGCATTGGAGATCCTACAGAGGGAGCACTAACTACTTTAGGTCTTAAGTCTGGAATGTTCCGTGGCGAGACAATGGGCAAGTACCCTCGTGTTAATGAGCTTCCTTTTGACTCGGACCGTAAGATGATGACTACTTATCACACAAATATTGTTGCAGATAAGATTGTTTCTTACACGAAGGGCGCGCCAGATATTATTCTTTCAAAATGTAAGTTTTATCACGATGCTACTAAGGGCGTAATCCCAATGAGCGAGACTAAGCTTGATGAGATTAATGCAATTAATCATGAATATGCAACGAAAGCCATTCGTGTGTTGGCTTTCGCTTATAGAGAGTTTGATACAAATCATGAGGTTTCATTTGATGATGAGGCAGATATGATTTTTACTGGCCTTATCGGAATGATCGACCCAGCAAGAGCAGAAGCTAAGGACGCTATCGCCGTATGTAAAGCAGCTGGAATTCGTACAGTAATGATTACGGGTGACTATAAGGATACCGCTGTTGCTATAGCAAACGATCTTGAGATGATGGATAACAATGCTAATGCTATGAGTGGTGCCGAGTTAGATGAAACGAGCGACGAAGAACTAGCAGTTCTTTGCGAGAACACAAATGTCTACGCAAGAGTATCTCCTGAGCATAAGGTTAGAATTGTATCTGCTTTGCGTAAGAAGGATCATATTGCTTCGATGACAGGCGATGGTGTTAACGACGCTATGGCCTTAAAGTCAGCAGATATTGGAGTTGCAATGGGAATCACGGGCACTGATGTAGCTAAGAACACTGCCGAAATGATTCTTATGGATGATAACTTTGCTACTATTGTTCATGCAGTAGAAGAGGGAAGAATCATCTATTCGAACATCCGCAAGTTCGTTGGATTCCTTCTTTCATGTAATATCGGTGAGATTCTTGTAATCTTCATCATCTCGTTAATTCCTAATACCCTGATACCTGGAATTGCAGCGCCTCTTACGGCTATTCAATTGTTATGGCTTAATCTTGTAACAGATAGCTTCCCAGCTCTTGCTTTGGGTAGAGAGAAGGGCGAACCTGGAATAATGAATCTTCCTCCTCGTAAGAAGTCCGAATCTATCATCAATAAGTCGATGAGAATTAGTATTGCTTCGCAAGCTATTGGTATCTTCATTACTGTTGCTGTAGCATTCCTTAGCGCACTTATGATTAAGGGTGATTTCTTCTTTGCTTCAGGAATTGATAAGACTGTAGGAGCAAGAACAGTAGCTTTTGCTACATTGATTATGGCTGAGCTAATTCGTGCATATGCATGTAGATCTGAGCGTGAGTCTGTATTTAAGATTGGCTTATTCTCTAACACATTCATGAACTGGTCTGTAGGTGGAGCACTTCTTCTACTTCTAGCTGTTATCTACATCCCAGGAGTAAACTCTGTGTTTGATAATGTCGCTTTGAATCCTCTAGCTTGGTTGGTAATTATTCCTCTAGCATTTATTCCATTTGCATTTAGTGAAATTGCAAAATTGATTAAGCGAATCACGACAGCAAAACAGAGTAAGTAAAAGTAAGTTAGAGAAAGTAAGAGAAAGTAGGCACAAGTATTTGTTTGCATATAAGATAATCGTGTGTTATTATCTTGTGGCTGATAATGTGAGTTATATACGGAGGCATAGTTTTTATGAGTGTTTTGGCAATAGTGCTTTCAATTGTAGATATTGTTGTAGCTGTCGGAATGATTATCTTGTTCCTACTACAAGAAGGTAACGATAACGGCATGGGTGTTCTTAATGGTTCAACTGCTGATTCTTATTATAGTAAGACAAAGGGAAGAACACTTGAAGAGAAGCTTAAGACTTACACATTGATTTGTGCTGTAAGCTTTGCTGTAGTTAGTATTTTATTGTTCCTTACCACTGCTCGTGGTTGGTAAGTGGTTGGAAATAGGAATTTTTTGACTATAGTATTTAAGAACCGTGCTATTATTGGCACGGTTTTTTGTTTCTTGCATTAAGGTTGAAGTATAATATATATATATGAGAAAAATGAGGTGAAAGATGAGAATAGGGAATAAAGGGAATAAGAATATGAAGAGCGGAAATTATTGGGGTGGCGATGCAGCTGCACCTGTTGATGTTAGGCCGGAAAGGCCATCGTTTTATGCGGATTTAACTCCACGCGGACCTCTTCAAGTAACCAATCAAGTAGTTGGTGTCCTAAGGCAACAAGGTGATGGAGGATTAGTGGTTCCTTCGAAGGTGTTCAAGAATAGTGACTTGGGCTCCGTAGTTGTAGATAAGCGAAATCTTAATGGTGCGCCTTTTGATATGACTGTAGTATGCGAGGTATTAAATCCAGATTCATCAAACAAGAAGTATTTAGGTAAGATTATTGAGGTTCTTGGAGATTTTACTAATAATGATGCAAAAACGCTTGCGGTTCTGAGACAATTTGGTTTGTCTGAGACTTTTCCAGATGCGGTATTAAACGAAGTTAAGGATCTACCTAATAATCCGACTCCAGAGATGGTAGATGAAGAAATAGGTAAGGGCAGAACTGATTGCCGTGATCTTCTTACGATTACAATAGATGGCGAAGAAGCAAAAGATCTTGACGATGCTATTTCAATTAAGAAGTTAGATAATGGTGATTTCAAGTTATATGTTCATATAGCTGATGTCTCGAATTATGTTCGTGAGAATACCGTATTAGACGGAGAGGCGTTTGTTCGTGGAACTTCAAATTACCTAGTAGATAAAGTTATTCCTATGCTTCCGCCGAAGCTTTCAAACGGACTTTGCAGCTTGAATCCGGATGTGGATAGACTTGCTATGACTGCTGAGATGGATGTCGATTCGAACGGTCACGTATACAAGGGATACATCTACGAGAGCGTGATTAGAAGTAATGCGCGAATGAGTTACAATGAGTGTTACCGTATTCTTTTCGAGCCTAAGAATACCGACGAAAAGGATTATGGACCAATAGTTCCGATGCTTCAAGATATGAAGAAGTTGACGGATATTTTGAAAACGATGCGTGTGAACAGAGGCGCTCTGAGCTTTGTGTTGCCAGAGACGAAGGTAATTATGAATGAGGATGGTACCGTCAAGGATGTAATGCCATACCCTACGAATTACTGTCACGGAATGATTGAAGAGTTCATGATTTGCGCGAATGAGTTTGTGGCGGAAAGGTTCGCGTCGATGAATTATCCTTTTGTCTATCGTGTTCATGATGAGCCGGACAGAATTAAGATTGCTAGATTTTGTGCGGTCGCGAGAACTTTTGGCGCATCAGGCGTAATAAGAGGCAAGATTACCCCTAGTGCGATAAGCGAGTACATTAAGAGTGTTCGTGAGGATGATAGCTTACCTATGCTTAACATGCTTTTGCTTCGAGCATTGGCCAAGGCGGTCTACTCATCGGAAAATTGTGGACATTTCGGACTTGCTTCGGAATTTTATTGCCATTTCACGAGCCCTATAAGAAGATATCCAGATTTGTATATTCACAGGATAATCAAAAGCTATTTGCATAACGAGGATAAGCGCAGGCATTTTGGACCTATGGTCGAAAAGGTAGCTCTTCATAGTTCCGAGATGGAGCGCAATTCAGTTGACGCCGAGAGGGCATCTGTCGATATTAAGTGTTGCGAGTTTATGGCAGATAAGGTTGGAGAGCACTTCGATGGAATGATTTCATCAATTATTCCAGCAGGCTGCTTTATCGAATTGGCAAGCTCTATCGAAGGGTTTATTCCTTTTAGACTAATGAAGGATCACTATGTTTTTGACGAGAGAACAGTTCGTGCAGTAGGTGTGAGAAGTGGCATGAAGCTGTCGATAGGAATGAAGGTTAGAGTTGTAGTCGCTGCTGTAGATACGGACACGAACCATATTGATTTCGTGTTTGAAGAAGGCTTCGAGCAAAGAAGCGAAAGAAATGGACGAGGCGACAGAGATACTAGAGGCGACAGAGGTAACAGGAACTTTAACAAAGAAATAGCCAATGACAATAGCTATAATCCTAAGAGTAGTTCAAGTGGCTCTAGCTCCGGCAGAGGCAAAGGTAAAGGCAAGGGCGATCGCAAGTTTAAAAATAGCTTTGGAAAAAGCCGCGGCTTTGGCCAAGTTGGCAGAGGCGGCAAGTGATAAAAATCTATACTAATCTATACTAATAGCGTAGCGCGGATTGTCGAAGAACAAGTGAATATAAGTGAAGAGAAGATAAGATTAGATTAGATAAGTCCTACTCAACAATAAATGGAGCAATTGCATCGAGGTATTCGCCGCAATTGTCTTCATAGATTTGGACATCGATGGAGCTACTTAGGTCGAGACTGAAGATGCCCATGATACTCTTGGCATCTACAATATAGCGACCGCAAATGAGGTCTATTTCAAAATCGCACAAATTCGAAGCATTAACAAAAGCTTTGATATCGTTGATCGTGGATAGTTTTATCTTAAGTTTGGTCATTTTGTATACCTCTTTTTGTAGTTTACTTAGCATTTTAGCATATTGAGTAATTAAAGGATATTGTTTGATTCTTTAAAATAGTATATTATCTTGGCTGATGCTATGACGAAGACAAGTACTTTCGATTATCGCTTTCAGAGAGTAGACCGTTGCTGTGAGGTTTGCAGAATGAATCGAAGGGAATAACACTTTACCAGCAGCCGACTGAACGATGCTTTTCGAGAATAAGTTTGGAGAAGAGATTGTCTACTAGGAAGGCCGTTTTCCGTCGATAAGGAACTAAAGAGGTTAGGCTTTGCCTAATAAATCAGGTGGTACCGCGGACTTAAGATTATGTTCGCCCTGAACGCTAGTACAGATGCGTTTGGGCGTTTTTTTATGCCTTTTGTAATTGATGAAGGAGAGAATTTATGAGTACGAAGAACATTTTTAGAGACAGACTGAATAATGAGATTTCTGAGGCGGATGTTGGCAAGACAATTCGCGCTGCTGGTTGGATTGAGAACATTCGTGACCACGGAGGTGTTTCTTTCATAGACCTTAGAGATATGTATGGAATCCTTCAAGTTGTAATGAGAGACACTTCGCTTCTTGATGGTTTAGCTAAGGAAGACTGTATCTCGGTCGAAGGTATCATTAATCATCGCGATGAGGAGACATACAATCCAAAGATTCAAACTGGCACAATCGAGCTAGAGGCTCAAAGCGTTGACCTTCTAGGTAAGGTTTATAGTCCGCTTCCTTTTGAAATTATGACTTCTAAAGAAATTCGAGAGGATGTCAGACTAAAGTATCGTTATCTTGATTTACGTAATCAGAAGGTTAAGGATAATATTGTCTTCCGTTCCAATGTCATTTCTTTCCTTCGCGAAAAGATGACTTCGATGGGCTTCCTTGAGATTCAGACACCAATTCTTTGTGCCTCTTCACCAGAGGGTGCTAGAGACTATATCGTTCCATCCCGTAAGTTTAAGGGCAAGTTCTATGCTCTTCCTCAGGCTCCTCAGCAGTACAAGCAATTGTTGATGGTTTCTGGCTTTGATAAATACTTCCAAATAGCTCCATGCTTCAGAGATGAGGATGCTCGTGCGGACCGTTCTCCTGGAGAATTCTATCAGCTCGACTTCGAGATGAGCTTTGCTACGCAAGAGGATGTTTTCGCAGTTGGTGAGGAAGTTCTTACAGCTACTTTCGAGAAATTTGCTCCAGAAGGAAGCGTGGTTACTAAGGCACCATATCCAATCATTTCATATAAGCAGGCGATGCTTGAGTTTGGTACAGATAAGCCTGACCTTCGTAATCCACTAAGAATTATTGATTTGAGCGAGTTCTTCCAAAGATGTTCGTTCAAGCCGTTTTTTGACAAGACGGTTCGCGGACTAAAGGTTCATGCAAATATGTCCAAGGGTCAGCATGAGAAGCTCCTAAAGTTCGCGCAGGAGATAGGAATGGGCGGTCTTGGATATTTGGAGGTACTTGAAGACGGAACATTCAAGGGTCCTATCGATAAGTTCATTCCAGACGATATGAAGGACGAGATTAAGACTCTAGCTTCACTAGAGGTAGGAGATACGATTTTCTTCATTGCCGATAACGAACAGCAAGCAAGCATTTTTGCTGGCAAGATTAGAACTAGATTAGGCGAGTCTTTGGACCTTATCGAAAAGAATGCATACAGATTCTGCTATGTTAACGATTTCCCAATGTACGAGTACGATAAGGAAGTTAAGGGCTACATTTTCACGCACAATCCTTTCTCTATGCCACAAGGCGGTTTAGAGGCTTTAGAAACAAAGAAGCCAGAGGATATTCTTGCTTTCCAATACGATATTGTTTGTAACGGATGCGAGCTATCTTCAGGTGCGGTTCGTAACCACAGCCTTGACATCATGAAGAAGGCTTTTGAAATTGCTGGTTACGGAGAGGATGAGCTAAAGGCAAGATTCTCTGCACTTTATACAGCATTCCAATATGGCGCACCTCCTCATGCAGGAATGGCTCCTGGAGTTGATCGTATGATCATGCTCCTTAGAAACGAAGATAGCATTAGAGAAGTCATCGCGTTCCCTATGAATGGCAATGCACAAGATTTAATGTGTGGCGCTCCTGGAGATGTTACCGAACAACAGCTTCGTGAGACTCATATCAAGATAAGACAATGATGAAGGTATTCTTTTACACACTTGGTTGTCGTGTAAATCAATACGAAACCGATGCTGTCAGGGAACAGTTTATTGAAGCGGGATACGAGATTACAGATGACGTTCCAAGTGCCGATATCTGTGTCGTTAATACCTGTTCTGTAACAGGAGAAGCAGATCGTAAATCGTCTCAGCAGCTTCGTAAATTTGGACGACTCAACCCAAATGCAATAATCTGTGCTATGGGTTGCGCATCTGGGCTTCGCGAAGGAAAAATAGATGCAGATATAGTCTGCGGCACTTCAGATAAAGTGCACTTAGTCGAAAAAGTTTCTCAATTTATCGCCTCAAAAGCGACGCCTACGCATATCTCTAATCACGTAAAACCGCAAGTGACAACTAAGGACACATATAAGGAGTTTGGCACGGTTCTTTCTCCTGAAGAGACAAGAGCCTTTATCAAGGTTGAAGATGGTTGCGATAGCTTCTGCACATACTGCATCATTCCGTATGCTCGCGGACGAGTAGTTAGCCGCAACAAGCTTGATTGCATGAAAGAAATAGAATATCTTGCTTCAAAAGGCTTTAAAGAGATTGTCTTTACTGGCATTCACTTGTGTTCGTATGGCAAAGATCGCGGCGAGGATATCATGTCGCTTCTATCCTTAATTGAGAGTGCGTCCCTGGTAGAAGGCATTGAAAGAATTCGCATGGGCTCTCTAGAGCCAATGTCACTTACGGATGAATTCATCTTGGGGTTATCTAAGATAGATAAATATTGCCCTCATTTTCATTTATCGCTTCAAAGCGGTAGCGATACTGTGCTCAAGCGAATGAATCGTAAGTACACTGCCGCACAATATGAGACTATTGTAGCGAAATTGCGCGCGGCTTTTCCGGGCATGTCTTTGACGACGGATGTAATCTGCGGATTCCCTCAAGAAACCGAGCAAGAGTTTCTTGAAACAAAAGCCTTTGTCGAGAAGCTCGCCTTCTCAAAGCTTCATGTATTCCCTTACTCTGTTCGAAAAGGAACAGTGGCCGCTCAAATGGCGCAACTCCCTTCGGGTGTAGGTAAGCAGAGGGCTGCTGTTCTCAACGAGTTATCAAAAGAACTTGAGCAAAAGTACGCGTTGACTAAGCTTAACCAAGATGTTTCTATTCTTCTCGAGGCATATTACGAAGGAGATAACTGCGAACCTGGCTATATTAATGGGTACACACGTGAATACGTGCATTCAAGGATTTATAGAATCAATGGTCAGCCTGTAAACCAAGAAGTAGCAGGGAGTTTGAAAGGACAAGTAGTAGTTGCGAAAGCCCATATAGCTAAGGATGGAGCTCTCTTAATAGACAATTATTCTGATATTATTTAGATAACCGCAAAAAAACAGAACAAAACACGCTAAATAGAGATCAAAGTATGCTACAATAAAACTCAAATAGTTTTATCAAAATCGGGGGTGATGAGATGCTGGATTCAGAGACAACGAGATTTAATTTTTCAGCAGACAAGTCGGCAAACGTAAGGGAACTAATGACATACGTTCTCGACGCTTTGAAGGAAAAAGGATATAATCCAATCAATCAATTAGTTGGTTATTTTATTTCTGGAGATCCTACATACATCACAAATTACAAAGGTGCTAGAGGAATTATTCGTAGAATCGAGCGAGATGAATTGCTTGAGGTAATTATTAACGAGTATTGCTCTAGACTTAGATGATTTTGAATATCTAATGCGAAGGTTTAAGTAGGCAGCAAAGTTTTCGCTTTGTTGCTTTTTTTTGAAAGGTAGATTATATATCACTATGGCAAATAAAGGACGAGTAATGGGGATTGATTTTGGAATGCGTCACATAGGCGTTGCGCTTTCTGATGAGCTTAGAATTACAGCTAATGGTTTTGAGACAGTTAATTGGAACAGCATAGATTGGAACTGGGCCCTTGACAGAATAGCTCAAATCGTGAAAGAGAAGAATGTCACAGAGATTGTAATAGGTAAGCCGATAAGAACAGACGGAATGGAGTCGGAGACGCAGAAGAAAGCCGAACTTTTCGGGCAGGAGCTAGAGAAGCTAGTCGATATATCGCCGTCCTACAAGGATGAGAGATATACAACAGTCATAGCTTCGCGCATGCTTCATGAGACAAACATTAAGGCAAAGAAGCAGAAAAGCATAATTGATCAAGTGGCAGCTGAAATTATCCTTAGGGAATACATGGAGCAGCATCGATTATGACCGATAGTATGCTATAATAACTTGATTAAGATATACAACATACGAGAATAAATATGATAGGAGACAAACATATGATGGACAACGATAATAAGAAGGGCTGCGAGTGCGGTGAAGGATGTAATTGCGAAGAGACAAAGTCAGGATGCAATTGCGATACAGAATGTAATTGTGATGAGACAAAGTCAGATTGCGATTGTGGTCCAGACTGCGATTGTGGTCCAGACTGCGATTGTGGATGTCAGAGTGGTAAAAGCGACGAAGATATGGAAGAAGAATCAATAATTACTCTCGTTGATGAAGAGACTGGTGAGTCTTTTGAATTCGCATATGTGGATAGCTTTGAATTCAATGATAAGAGTTATTGTGTTCTACTTACTATGGATGAGGAGCCTGAGATGGTTATTGCTCAGGAAGTAGAAGATGAGAATGGCGATATTACAATTTCTACTCTTGAAGAAGAAGAAGAGGATGCCGTTTTTGATTTCTACGACAAGTTATGCGAAGAATCAATGAGCGATGAAGAATCAGAAGAGTAATAGATCCCTTAATAAGAAAACTAAGGCGACAACTCAAATTGATGTTAATAAAACTATCAAGGACGAAGAGTTGATTGTTATTAGAGACGCTAGTAACGGAAAGGAATATTTTCTTTCCGTTATTGATACGTTCGTATTTTCCAAATACGAATATGTCGTTATGTACAATTATGAACCAGATGATGGTAATCACAGAAAACCTGAGCTCGTCATTATGCGTACTTCGTACGGAGAGAAGGGCGATCAGTACTTTTATTCGATTAAGGATAATGAAGAAATTAACAGGACTTTTGAATTTTTCATGAGACGGTTTGCAGCATCGGAGACAACAAATCCTTCAGGCGTGAAGTTTGCTTCCAATACGCAATTCCGTACTCGTTCGTCACAGTAAGGAGTCCAACATTATATGGATGAAGATAAGAAGAAAAGAGTTTCACAGAGAATAATAGCGGTGCTACTGAGCATACTCCAAGTGGTTGCCTTTGTAGTCGGCTACTTTGCAGTTTGTTTAGTTGTTTTCTTTGTATTTTCTCTATTCGGTTTTGACTATGATGCTAATCCGGAAATTGGTTCAATGATTTCCGAGGTAGTTCTCTTGATAGCGCTATTCGCGTTTTTGTTTATCCCTAAGAATCCATATAAGAAGATTGTGAAGTTGAAGAAGGCTAAGCCAGTAATGTATTTGTTGGCGGGAGTCGTTTCTCTTGGAATGCTTGGGTTTACCAACGTGTATTTTGGTATTATCACTTATTTAAGTCAGTCTAACGAGGCTATAGGCAAGCTAATTGAGGAATACTCGAATCAAATGGACTCACAAGTTAGCGAGCCTTCGTACCTAAAGGTTTTGCTTTATGCCGTTGTTGTAATTGTTGCTGTTCCAGTATTTGAGGAGCTTTTGTTTAGGGGTATGATTCTTGGTTCTTTTCGAAAAAGCATGCCTCAAGGTATTGCCATAGTTCTTGCCGCTTTATCTTTTGGCTTCATGCACAGCGGTGCGGTTCAAATAATCTATGCTAGCATTTGTGGAATTGCCCTAGGATGTGTATATGCATTTACTGAAGATATAAGATGTTCGATTTTGGCACACGCCATATTTAATTTCTTTGGGACGACCGTTACTAGTATTCTCCTGGATAACAAAACCTTCGGAATCAGTGACGGAGTATCAGAGGCGATTCAAATGCAGATTTTTATGGTGGAGATCAGCTTCATCTTACCTGCGATTATATGTCTTGTAATTATGTATTCCCTATATAACAGTAATGCGAAGAATCTCAAGATAAAGCAAGAGCATGATGTCGCAATAGAGAATATTGAAGGAGATGCCTTGATTAGTGAGTAACGGGTTCTTTACACGTGCATATGGAAGATTCAAGAAAAGAAAGCTATTTGTTTTCTTAGGTTCATTTTGTGTAATCGTTCTTCTATCCATATTTCTTCTAGCGGTTACTGGTGCTTTTGGAACTCGTAATGAGCTGGTTAGAATTCCTGCAACCCCAATAAATGGGGAAGCAATGGATTTTGATGGAGTTGGATTAAATCTGGATCGAATTCCTATGAGCAACTTCATTATGGATCCGTCTTTTGAGAACTCAAACGAAGTTTGCTCACTTACGGTAGCTAGTGCTGACGAGGCGCATATATATTTTGATTCAGATGAATTAAATCAGTTTAATATAGACTCAAATGCGAATATTCGCGTTTTCTCTATGGATGAGACAGGTGCTATGATTCTTAAGTATCAGGGCGCAGTTCTAGGCTATGATGAGGCTCAAATTGGTAATGAGGTTACAATTGAAGATCCGAATGGACTTTGGATAACGGATACTATAGTTGATATCGATTATCTGAACAATACTTTAGTAGCTTTGACCCAGTCTGGTAAGTTAATATCCGATATTAGCGATGAACAATTAATGCATGTATTTGAAGCTGAGGATATTGAATTCAAAGATATTTGCAGTAATGCCACAGAGATATATGCGATTACTAGTACGGGAACTTTGTATTCTTCGGTAGATGGTAGAAATTTCTCTCTGGTAACTGAAGATGCTGAAATTGGAGCGATGCTTATTAATGAGTCCGTCGAGATTCAAAATATCGCAAGTGTTGGTAATGCTGTTGTTGCTGCTTTATCTAATGGAGAGGTTTTGGTCTATTCAGATGGTGAAGTGATTGCTTTAGATCTTGGCATCGAGTCAGGTATTGCTGCCATTGAGTCGTCTGGCAATAGAGTAATGATAGTATCAAGCGATGCCGAGGCTTATGTTTCTTTGAATGGACTTGTTTTTCGACAGGAAAGCGTCCTAGAGAGCGTTATCGAATCAGAAGTAGTAGATGTTGATGTTTTTGGGGATGATTTCTATTGCCTTTTGAATAACGGAACGATAGTAAAGTGTGAGTATAATGATAGCGGGGATGCAACTTGTTCCACTCTGTCTGGAGTAAGCAATTATTCGTCGAATGTAGCTTCGCTTATTGTAGCGGATGAGAATAATATCGTTGTTCTTGATTCAAATGGTGCTACATATCTAGTTGATTCAAATATCGATACCGTATCAATTGCCTCCTCTGATGGCGTCTCATATGATGAAATCTATAGCGCTCCTAATGGTAAGGTTATTGTACTTAGGAATAACACTATAGGGATTACTTCAATTTTGTCGGATATTAGAATTGATGGCAATTCTTTAAGCTCTATTCTTCCGGGCGACATTTGCTTTATTGAAGCTACTCGTAATTGTATAGCGGCTAATAGTTTTGAAGGCAGCCAGGACGAAATATCAGAAAATGATGACGAAGAAGATATGTTAGATGATACTTTAGCGTCGTCTTGGCAAGTTGGAACGGGAAGTGAGACATGGGATTATTATGGACCAGATACTTATCTTTCTGTCGTTCAGGACTCTGCTAATGGATATGGAAGTAATTGCGCTAGAGTGACAGGATTATCAGATAATATTCATATGCTTTCTCAGGAGCTTAATGGAAGTGCTAGCGATATTTTTGAAGAGAATGCTTTCTATAGAATCGATATTTATCTTAAGCAAAGTGGAATTAACAATGGAGATGTCAATATTTGGATATCCGGGGAAGGCTTTGAAGAGCAAGGCTTCTCTGTTTCAGCAAACGGCAAGTTTACTATGTATTCGTATGTTTTCGCAATAAATGATACTAGCGCTTTTGAGGAGGGACCGGTTAGACTAAATATCTCTTTCGAGGGGCAAGGGGTCCTTTTTGTTGATGGTATATATCTAGGATTGGACAAGAATTCTAAAGAATCTATATCAAGTTATTTTCGAGATGCAATAGTGGAAGCGACACCATCAGTTATTCGTTTGAATAACCTCTCAATTGGGGAGACTGGACTTAGCGAAAGCAGTATTTTCTTGAACGGCACTTCCTCAAATTCACTGAGTGTTGATGGTAACGGTGTTCCTATGCAAGTGGGAAACTGCGCTTCGCTAGAGGAGTCGCTTAGACTTGTGCGAGATAGTCAGTCTACGCCTTGGCTTGTCTTTGGCTCATGTACGGATCCGACCATTGTAAACGGCATACTAGAGTATATGTGCGGTTCGGTATCGTCAACTTATGGAAAACTTCGAATTGATAACGGTACGGCGTTCCCGTGGTCGCGTCAATTTGAGACGATTTATATTGAGATTAACGATAGCGAGGGTAACTTCGTTAGTGATATCCAAAAGAGTGCATATGTTGATTACATAACAGGAATTATTAGAAGCTCCGAGTACTATACTGAACTTAAGGATCGAATAGTATTTTTGGATGGCATGAACTATGAAGGTGGAATGATGCTATCTAGTGCGGACTATCACTGTAGTGAGGTCGACTTGAATATAAGTATAGATACAACTTCTACTTCAGGAACTACATTCACTGACTTGGTTAATGAAGCAATGGATGATGCGGGATATAATTCTCCGCGAGTTACTTCCCACGGCACCGCTGTAACGGGAGAGTTCATTTCAAGTCTGTCGATGTCGTATGAGTTATATGATGGATCGGCGACAATCGTAAGTCGATATGCACAGCCCATTAGCTCGGGACAATATATGTCGGTATTGCTGTCTGATTCGTCGGCTTTTTCGAGAAGAGTAATGTATGATGTACGAACTTCTTATCTTGCAATCGACAATGAGTCCAATATGATTTTTGTGCCTTCTGAGTATAATGATACTATTCGTGATAATTTGGAAGCCGGAGTTGATGACTTCTTCAATTTTGTCTCAACGATTAATCAATTCAGATATAGTTCTAGATTGTCCTTGGAGGCCTTGAATCCTATAGATGAGACTTCTTCACAAACTGCGGAAATGTTGATGCACAATTGTTCTTGTGCAATGTATGAAGTGGAATCGACAAGATACATTATTGTGTCGAACTCTTCGTCTAGCCAGCAACAGTTCGTAATTGAGAATGCTGGTGCTGAAGGAGAAAGTAGAGTGAACAGGTATTCTTCTTCGGGTATTATTATTCAGAGTTATCGACTGACAAGCAGAACTCAAAGAATAACATTACAGGCTGGAGAATATGTAGTAGTTACAATACAAATACAAAAATAAAATGGTGGGTAGTATTGGACTCGAACCAACGACCCCTTGCATGTCAAGCAAGTACTCTAACCAGCTGAGCTAACCACCCACTTTAAGTGACTTTATATTCAAATGACGCATATTATACTACAGGGAACTTTGATTATATGCAATAGCTTATCAAGTCCTTATTATGTTATAATTAGTACACTTAAATAATAGGAGGATTCAGAATGAAATGTAAGAAGTGTGATTCCGAGATTGTAGAAGGTGCTTCATTTTGTAGTGAGTGTGGAGAGCGTGTTGTAATTGATTCATCCGATTCAGAAGCTACAGTATCTGAGGCTCCTGTGGTTACTCAAGAACCAGAAGAAGGTTTTGGTGTGGTTAAGGGAATTGAGATAGTAGGCGAAGCAAAGCCAGAAGAGCCTGTTGAAGCTATCAAAGAAGACAGTGCTATAGTAGAGGAATCTTTGGATGATACTGCTAACCTAGTTGTTGAGGCGGAAGCTCCAGTAATTGCTGTAGCTCCTGTAGAGGATACTCCAGTTGTTAATGCGGCTCCTATTGTTCCAATAGCTCCAGTAGTTCCTATAGTTCCGGTTGTACCTGCGGTAGCTCCTACAGTATCTGCAAATCCTGTTGCTACAGCGGCTCCAGCACAAAATGTTCCTAGTCAGCCAACGCCAGCACAGATTGCTGCTGCTAAGAAAGCTGAAGAGCAAGCGGCAAAGAGGGCGGAGAGTGCTAAACGTGCCGAAGAAGCAAAGAAGGCTAAGCTAGAAGCTAAGAACCAGAAGAAGATAGATAAAAAGGTTAAGCAACAAGAGTTGATTAACGTTTGTCCACCAGAATATAAGCCAATATCAACGGCTGCATATTTCTGGTTGATGCTTCTAAATTGCATACCAGTAGTTAATATTTTTATGATTATCATTCTTTCCTTTGCTCCAAAGAATAAGAACCTTAAGAGTTTCGAGAGAGCTTTCTTGATGTGGTTTTTGATTTTACTGGTTATTGGGATAATTGCATCAGTATTTTCTTATTTTTTCATTCAATCAGCTTTTGAGTCTTTTATGGGGGGCTTTGAAGATATTCTCGGTGCGTTCATTTAATTAGACATAAATTGCAGTAAGCAGCGGGCTTTGACTACTTAAGTCAGGGCCCGTTTTGTGTCACATTTTTTATTGCTTTGTCTTGGTACTGTAACATTGTTAATCTAGAATCTAGATAGTAAGAATTTGAATAAGACAATATAGGGTGGTGGATACAATGAAGGAAGAATTGATTTCAAAAAAGCAATTATTAAGAGCAATGCAAATATCATATGGAACATTATATCGCTGGAAAAGGGAGGGCTTAATCCCTGAAAAATGGTTCATTCATAAGGCTACAGATATCGGCCAGGCGACCTTTTTCCCGCGCGAAAAGATAATCTCACGAATTACCAAAATCAAAGAGCTTAAGAGCGAGTTGACTGTTGAGCAAATGAAAGATGTTTTCTCGTCCAACGTTAAGCACTTCAGCATACCGATGAGTGATTTTGTAAGTCTGGGGTTGGTGTCGAAGCTGTCAATAACTGCTTTTACAAGCGTTTATCCAACAAAGACGGTACTAAATTTCAACGATGTTTTTGGCGTTTATGTTATAGATCACCTTATGAAGCTCTCTGGCATTTATCTTGAAGACGCAAAGCAAGTGCTAAGTCTTCTATGCAAGTATCTATCGACTGAAGCAAGCAAAGAGTATCAGCTCCTGATGCTTAAGAAGCTAGGTGTGCCGCTTACTATTCTTGTTCGTGGTGACGAGGATATTCTTCTGGAGGAGAATACCGTAGTCGTTGCTTGCGCTAACCTTGTAGAATTTGAAGAAGCACTAAGAGACAGACTTACTGCATAATTGGAGGCGACCATGTCATACTTTGAAAACGATGAGAAGGTAATTGGAGCTTTAGCAATATTAGGTGAACCAATGCGAGTTCGCATATTAGAGTTGATTGCGTCTGTAGGCCCACTTCGTTCTATGGACATTCTCCCTCAGTTCTCGATTAGCCAGCCGACGATGTCACATCATCTTAGCCTGATGACCGATAGCGAGGTTTTGATTGCTCGAAAAACAGGGCGTTGTATTTACTTCTCGATAAATGTAGAAATGCTAAATGCAATCTCGTCCTATCTTCAGAAACTCACACAGCCACCAATAGTTTCTATTGATAATAAAGTACGACTTCCAAAGGTCAAAAAGGACAAAGCAAGTAAGCTATCACTTAAAAAGAATTCTAGTGTTCCTAAACCAAAAGTATCGATTGAGGCTCCAGATATTGAGGAGATTAAGAGCAAACTGAAGAAAAAGAAAGATTCCAAGAAGAAAAACAAGAAAAAGAAGAACAAAATGTAATTCTTTCTTGACTTGCTTATTTAGAATGATTATAATTTACCCATAACGTAGGATATGTTTGGGTGAATATTCATGAGAGATTTTTCGAGAGCAGAGAAAGCATTGAAGGCAGAGGGGCTACGTATTACGAGGCCTCGACTGGTTGTATATGATTATTTGCTTGACAATAAGACGCATCCAACATGCGATCAGATTTATCATTCAATAGTGAATGATTATCCTCACATCTCTTTTTCAAGTGTGTATAACGTTACTGAGAAGCTATCCAATTCTGGTCTGATTCTTAAGTTAGTTAGTCCTTGCGGAGAGATGCACTACGACAGTACAAATTGTTTTCACGGTCATTTTTACTGTTTGAAGTGCTCTTGTGTTCTGGATTTGGACTTGCCAGACGTTAAATCGTTTTACAAGCCAATTTCTGGTAGCACTACAACGAGTATAACCATTTCAGCTGAAGGTATTTGTCCTATGTGCTCCAAGAACGAACAAGTAAATTAATAGGAGGAAACTAAGATGGAATTAAAAGGATCAAAGACAGAGGCTAATCTACAGACAGCATTTGCTGGAGAGTCTATGGCAACAAACAAGTACAGTTATTTTTCTTCAAAGGCACGCAAGGAAGGATATGTTCAGATTTCGGATATTTTTGCTGAGACATCAGGAAACGAGAGAGAACACGCTAAGCTATGGTTCAAATTTCTTAACGATGGCGATGTTCCTGACACAAAGACAAATCTTCTAGAAGCTGCAAATGGTGAGTATAGCGAGTGGACAGATATGTATAAGAGATTTGCTGAAGAGGCAAAGGAAGAGGGCTTCACTCAGATAGCTACTTTGTTCTCATTGGTTGCTGGAGTCGAGAAAGAGCATGAGAAGAGATATCGTCAGATTCTTGAGCATCTCGAGCAGGGAGTTACATTTGAGCGCGACGGCGTTACACTTTGGAAGTGCTTAAACTGCGGATACATTCATCATGGTTCATCAGCTCCAACGGTTTGTCCAGTTTGCGCTCATGCGCAAGCATACTTTGTAGAGTTTGCTGATAATTATTGATAGATATGAGTTATATCACCCGTCACGTCGAATAAAGGCGTGGCGGGTATTTTTTCGAAAGCATTATTGAACTAAACCGAGGGTGGAAGTTCCATTATTAGGAACTACCAAGAGAAAAAACCTCAAATAAACTATCAATTTATTGTTAGGCAATTAAGTAGAGATGTTGACATCATTATTAGCAAATGCTAATATGTGACAAATTAAATATTGCAAACCGTTGAAGCGGAGATAACGGCAATAATGCCTTTACAGAGAACCTGCGATGCTGAGAATCAGGTAAGATACATTTTGTCAAATGGACCGTTGAGGGCGCAGTCAAAAGCACATTGTTTTGCTGAGTATTCTGCGACGTTGAAGGCAGACGTCATTTGCCGGGGATATGTTAGTATCCTGCTAAGCGCACGGAGCGATCCGTGAATCAAGGTGGCACCACGGATAAAGTTTTTTATTCGTCCTTGACAGAAGGAATCTTCTGTCAAGGGCGTTTTTTTTACTCCTTTGTCAGAGAAGCAAAAGGTTTATTAGGAGGAAAAAACATGAAGATTTCAACTACTTTGAATGATGTCGAGAAAATAGTGGCTGATGGGAAATACGATGTACTTCCAGTTAGTTGCGAGATACTTTCAGATTTCATAACTCCCATTGAAGCGATGAAGAAACTAAAAAATGTATCCAAGCACTGTTATATGCTGGAGTCTGCGCAGGCAGATGAAACGTGGGGAAGATATACGTTTCTTGGCTTTGATCCAATAATGGAAATTACATGCATAGGCGGAACAACAGATGGGGTCCTGGAAGCCGGGAAATTAAAATACGTTACAGGAAATCCTTCGAAATATATAAGGGAAGTGCTTTCCCAATATAAGAGTCCTCGTTTTGACGATCTGCCCCCCTTCACTGGAGGGCTTGTAGGTTACTTTTCCTTCGATTTTCTAGGATACAGCGAACCGAGCGTGAGAGTTGAAGTGGAGGATAATGAGAAATTCAGAGATGTCGATCTCATGCTTTTCGATAAAGTAATTGCCTTTGATAACATACGTCAAAAAATCATTCTGATTGTAAATATGCAGCTTGATGAGCCAGAGACAAACTATAATAAGGCAGTTTGGGAGCTAAAACAAATAGAGTCTCTACTTCGCACTGGAGAGAAGAAGAATGAACCTGGCGGAGTTCTCCAAGGTGAAGTTACTGCTTTATTCAGTAAGGAACAGTACTGTGAGATGGTAGAGAAAGCAAAGAATTATATCCACGAAGGCGATATTTTTCAGATTGTACTTTCCAACTGTCTAAGCGCGCCTTTTGAAGGTAGTCTCTTGAACACTTATCGTGTTCTTCGAACAATCAATCCCTCGCCATATATGTTTTACTTTTCAGGAACTGATGTAGAAGTTGCAGGTGCTTCTCCTGAAACATTGGTTAAGTTGGATAATGGCGTACTTCACACTTTCCCTCTAGCTGGCACACGTCCAAGAGGCAGAACGGCGGAAGAAGACAAGGCACTGGAGGCCGAACTTCTCTGCGACGAGAAGGAACTTGCTGAGCATAACATGCTGGTGGATCTTGGCAGAAATGATCTCGGAAAAATCAGCAAATTCGGTTCTGTACAAGTCGAAAAACTACATTCCATTGAGAGGTTCTCTCATGTAATGCATATAGGCTCCACTGTACGCGGTGATATTATGGAAAACAAAGATGCTCTTGATGCCATCGAAGCGGTATTGCCGGCGGGAACGCTTTCTGGCGCCCCAAAAATCAGAGCTTGCCAGCTAATCGGCGAACTTGAGAACAACAAGCGTGGCATCTACGGTGGTGCCATCGGATATATCGACTTCACAGGAAATATGGATACCTGCATAGCTATCCGTATCGCATACAAGAAAAACGGTAAGGTTTTTGTCAGAAGTGGAGCCGGCATAGTGGCAGATTCAGTTCCCGAAAAGGAATACGAAGAGTGCCTTAACAAAGCTAGGTCTTCTCTTAAAGCACTAGAGCTTGCACAGGAGGAACTATGATTCTACTTATAGATAATTACGACAGCTTTTCCTATAATCTTTTTCAGCTTATCGGTGAGATAGAGCCGAACATCAAGGTAATTCGCAATGATGAAATGACTGTTAGCCAGATATCTGATATGAAGCCAGACCATATTATTCTATCGCCTGGTCCTGGCAGACCTGAGAACGCAGGTGTAATTATTGAGGTAGCAAAAGCTTTAGGTAAAGATATCCCTATCTTAGGTGTATGTCTTGGACATCAGTCTATCTGTGCCGCTTTCGGAGCAACTGTGACCTATGCTAAAGAACTAATGCATGGTAAACAGTCATCTGCAAAATTCGATACAAGCTCACCGCTTTTTCGAGATTGTCCAGAAACAAATCTGGTTGCAAGATATCATTCTCTTGCAGCTGATCCCGCTACTATCCCTGAATGCTTGAAAGTCATAGCTACGACCGCTGATGGAGAAGTAATGGCAGTTCAACATAAGGAATATCCAATTTTTGGACTTCAGTTCCATCCAGAATCAATTTTGACACCAGTCGGAAAAACAATAATAAGGAATTTTATAAAAGGAGATTTGAATCATGATTAAGGAAGCAATTACAAAAATAGTAAATAAAGAAGACCTAACATACGATGAGGCTTATACCGTCATGAATGAAATCATGAGCGGCGAAACAACTGCAACACAGAATGCTGCATTCTTGGCCGCTTTGTCAACAAAGAGCGCACGCGCAGAGACAACGGATGAAATCGCCGGATGTGCTGCAGCAATGAGAGCGCACGCTACTAGAGTTGAGACTGGAATGGATTTGTTTGAAATAGTTGGTACTGGTGGTGATAATGCACATAGCTTCAATATTTCAACAACATCAGCATTAGTTGCGGCAGCAGGCGGCATGAAAGTTGCTAAGCATGGAAACAGAGCTGCGTCCTCTATGTGTGGAACCGCTGATTGCTTGGAGGCGCTTGGCGTCAATATTCATCAAAGTCCTGAGAAATGCCTTGAACTATTGAAAGAGGTTGGAATGTGCTTCTTTTTCGCGCAGAATTATCATTCATCTATGAAATATGTAGGTGCTATTCGTAAGGAACTCGGTTTCCGTACTGTATTCAACATCCTTGGTCCGCTAACCAATCCTGGCTCTCCGTCCATGCAGCTTCTTGGCGTGTATGATGAGTATCTGGTGGAGCCTTTGGCACAGGTTCTTGTAAGTCTAGGTATTAAGCGTGGTATGGTTGTATATGGTCAGGATAAGCTGGATGAGATTTCCATGAGTGCGCCAACTTCAATTTGCGAAATCAAGGACGGCTGGTTCAAATCCTCTGTTATAACGCCCGAGGATTTTGGTTTTGCGCGCTGTACTAAACAGGATTTAAGAGGTGGAACGCCTGAAGAAAACGCCAAGATTACTCTAGCTATTCTTAACGGAGAAAAAGGACATAAGCGAAATGCTGTTCTCATTAATGCTGGTGCAGCTCTTTATATCGGTGGTAAGGCTGATAGTTTGAAGAACGGAATCGCACTTGCAGGACAGATTATCGATTCTGGAAAAGCAATGGAAACACTAAATAAACTTATTGAGATTAGCAATCGCGGCGAATCTTCAGAAAGCAAGGGGACAAAGGCATGACGATTCTGGATCAGTTAGCATACCACGCTCGTGAACGAGTAGAAGACGCGAAGAAAACGGTATCCCTAGAAGAAGTAAAGCAAAAGGCTTATGCTTCTTCCAAAGGCGATTTTGCTTTCGAAAAGGCGTTGAAGAAGCCTGGTGTCTCCTTTATATGCGAATGCAAGAAGGCATCCCCATCCAAAGGACTGATTGATTCTGAATTCCCATATATGCAGATAGCAAAAGAATATGAAGCAGCCGGTGCAGACTGCATTTCCGTATTAACTGAGCCAAAATGGTTTTTGGGAAGCAATGACTATCTTCAAGAAATCGCCTCCGCTGTCTCTGTTCCGTGTCTTCAAAAGGACTTTACAGTTGATGAATATATGATTTACAAAGCGAAACTCTTGGGAGCATCTGCGGTCCTTCTCATATGCGCGATCCTGGATGAAACACAGATTAGAAACTATATAAACATCTGCGACGAGTTAGGCCTGTCTGCTCTCGTAGAAGTACATGTCGAGAAGGAAGTCCAGGTAGCGATAAATGCAGGAGCTAGAGTAATTGGCGTTAACAATCGTAACCTTAAGGATTTCTCCGTTAATTCTGAGAATAGTCGCAGACTTAGATCTTTGGTTCCAGCAGATGTTGTATTTGTTTCTGAAAGCGGTGTCAGTAGCGCGGAAGATGTAGAAAAACTCCGTGAGATCGGAGTGAACGCCGTATTAGTTGGTGAAACATTGATGCGTGCTACTGATAAAAAAGCAAAGCTTTCAGAACTGCGAGGTATGATGTGACAAAAGTAAAATTCTGCGGGGTATCTCGCCCTTGTGATATAGAAGCGGCTAATGAGCTTCGTCCCGAGTATGTCGGATTTGTGTTTGCGACCGGTAGTCATCGATGTATTACTCCGGAAAAAGCCAAGGAATTGAAGCAAATGCTTTCGCGTGATATTCTTGCGGTTGGAGTGTTTGTTAGTGAGATGCCCGAGAAAATCGCTTATCTCTTAGACAACGGAATTATTGATATTGCTCAGCTCCACGGTCACGAGGATGAAGATTATATTCAGAGCCTTCGTCGCCTTACCAATAAGCCGACTATCAAGGCTTTTCGAATAGAATCGAAAAAGGACTTAGAAGCAGCCGAATGCTGCATCGCCGATTATGTTCTGCTCGATTCCGGCGCTGGGACAGGAACGACATTTGACTGGAAACTCATAAAGAGTATTAGAAGACCATATTTTCTCGCAGGGGGACTTTCTCTCGACAATGTGAAAGAGGCGATAACGATGCTTCATCCTTATGCTGTAGACGTCAGTTCCGGTATTGAAACAGATAAACTCAAGAATAAAGCAAAAATGACAGCATTTATTGAAGCTGTCAGAGAGGAAGGCCAAGTATGACTAATCCAAACGGACGCTTTGGTATCCACGGCGGTCAGTATATACCTGAGACACTGATGAATGCGGTAATTGAACTGGAAGAAGCTTATAACCATTATAAAAATGACCCGGAGTTCAATAGAGAACTTAAATCTCTTTTCGATGAATACGCAGGTAGACCATCAAGGTTGTACTATGCTAAAAAAATGACTCAGGACCTTAATGGAGCAAAAATCTATCTAAAAAGGGAAGACTTAAATCATACCGGCGCTCATAAAATAAATAATGTTTTGGGACAGGCGCTGCTGGCCAAGAAAATGGGGAAAACAAGACTAATCGCTGAGACCGGAGCGGGTCAGCATGGTGTCGCTACTGCTACTGCAGCTGCGCTTATGGGGATGGAATGTGTTGTGTTTATGGGTGAAGAAGATACTGTACGTCAGGCACTCAATGTATACCGTATGCGCTTATTGGGCGCGGAAGTTATTCCGGTAAAGTCGGGAACGGCGACTCTTAAAGATGCGGTGTCAGAAGCAATGCGCGAGTGGACTTCCCGCATTAGCGATACCCATTATTGTCTTGGCTCCGTTATGGGGCCACATCCGTTTCCAATAATTGTCCGTGATTTTCAGGCAGTTATATCTAAGGAAATCAAGGAACAGATGCTTGCATTAGAAGGTAGACTTCCTGACGCAGTAATCGCCTGTGTGGGCGGAGGATCCAACGCCATCGGAAGCTTCTATAATTTTATAGACGATAAAGAGGTCCGACTGATTGGCTGTGAAGCGGCGGGTAGAGGCATCGATACTTTTGAAACAGCTGCTACAATCGCTACTGGAAAAGTTGGAATCTTTCATGGTATGAAGTCATACTTCTGCCAAGATGATTACGGACAGATTGCTCCCGTTTACTCGATTTCTGCAGGACTAGATTATCCCGGAATAGGCCCCGAACATGCCTACCTTCACGATGTTGGCAGAGCAGAATATGTTTCTATCACGGATGAAGAGGCAGTAAATGCTTTTGAGTATCTTTCAAGAACAGAGGGCATCATTCCTGCGATTGAATCATCACATGCGGTTGCGCACGCCTTGAAAATTGCTCCAACAATGGATAAGAATTCAATTATTGTCATTACTATTTCTGGCAGAGGTGACAAGGATTGTGCTGCCATTGCACGCTATAGAGGGGAGAATATTCATGAGTAACATTCGAAAAGCTTTTGAAAATGGTAAGGCATTCATCGCCTTTATTACCTGTGGAGATCCAGATTTAGAAACAACTGCAGAAGTGGTTCGTGAAGCGGTCAAAAATGGCGCCGACCTTATCGAGCTCGGCATTCCTTTCTCTGATCCAACAGCAGAGGGGCCAGTAATTCAGGGCGCAAACGCAAGAGCTCTATCCGCCGGTGTTACTACGGATGATATTTTTGCTTTAGTAAAAGAACTTCGCCGTGATATTTCAATCCCTTTAGTCTTTATGACATATGCGAATGTCGTATTTTCTTATGGCTCAGAAAGGTTTATTTCAACTTGCAAGCAAATTGGAATTGATGGCCTTATTTTACCCGATGTGCCATTTGAAGAAAAAGAAGAGTTTCTATCTCTATGTAAGAAGTACGGTGTAGATTTGATTTCTCTGATAGCTCCCACCTCTGAGAACCGTATAGCAATGATTGCCAAAGAGGCCGAAGGTTTTTTGTATATCGTATCAAGCCTTGGTGTGACGGGGATGAGAAGCGAGATCACTACCGATCTTTCGTCTATTGTTAAAGTAGTGAGAGAGAATACTGATGTACCATGCGCTATCGGCTTTGGTATTTCCACTCCTGAGCAAGCGAAAAAAATGGCTGATATTTCTGACGGAGCTATCGTAGGAACGGCAATTATTAAGCTATTGGAAAAGCATGGGAAAGATGCTCCAAAACACGTAGGTTCGTACATTAAATCCATGAAGGATGCTTTGCGCCGTTGAATAATTTCTATGACACGAAAAAGGCATCGGATATTCACCGATGCCTTATTATTCGTTCGAAAATCAAATCAAATACTTAATTCTTAATTCTTTTCCTTAAGTAGGTCGCGAATTTCAGTTAAAAGCTTAGTCTCATCAGAAACCTTTGGCTCTTCCTTGACCTCTTCCTTTTGTACCTTAAGTAATGCGTCAAACTTAGCTCTTGCTTTCTGTATAACAGTAATTACTAGGAAGATGCAAATGGCAATAATCAAGAACTCGATAACAGTGTTGATGAAATTTCCGTAGCAAATAGCAACTTCAGGAGTTACTATCTCACCAGCTTTATCAAGAACTGCTGGAGACATGACATATTTCATATCTGCAAAGTCAAGGCCACCAATCAAATACCCAATACCAGGCATCACTATGTCGTTTACAAGGGAAGTAACAATCTTTCCGAAAGCACCACCAATAATGACACCAATTGCCATATCCATTACATTACCGCGACTTATAAAAGCCTTAAAATCCTCAATTATACTCATCTGTTATTGCCTCTCAAAACACTTAATTTTATATGAACTTTTTAATCGAATCTGGAAGAGCATTAACATCACTACTTAGAATGATTGTAACAACTATAGAGGAATTCTTTAGGAAATCATCTAGCTTCGACAAGAAACCATCGAATTCTTCTAAACTGTCACTGCCCGATACCTTCTTAATGCTATCAATATAAATGTGAGTCAAATCGTAATCCTTAGCACAAATGCCGCCTAAGAAAGCAAGTAGCTGATCGTATCCAGAGCAAGGATATTCTTTCATGTTGATAAGGCGAACCTTGTACTTCAAGTATTGATCCAAACGGTTTCCTCTCTCGATGCAGACTACGTTGTTGTCGTCAGCGGCTACATTGTTGATTTCATCTACAAGTAGTGCTGTTTTACCAGTACCTTTTTCTCCTGCGATAATCTTAATCATAATATAATTCTCCTTTGGCCTTATTATCCAAACGAAACTCTATTGGATGTCTTTATGATACTTGAAAATCAGTAAAAATTGAATAGGAATTTGGGTTTTTTCATGGATGTTTTTGTGAAAAAAGTAGAAAAGGAAAATTGGTTGCTACTGTTACGCGCTTGTGGTATCATAAATGTGTTCTGAATTACGTTTGTAAACGGGCTTCCTAGTCCGTTTTTTTATGCAACGCTACACGTTTAAGGAGAAATAATGCCTAAGATGTCCAAGATGGCTCAAGCCGCATATGATGTTGCTTTTCCAATAGCAGCACAAATGGGTTATGACCTAGTTGATTGTGAATATGTTAAGGAAGGTAAGGATCTCTTCTTAAGAATGTACATTGACAAGAAGGGTGGAATTTCTACGGATGATTGCGAGGCTTTCAGTCGTAAGATAGACCCTATCCTAGATGAGTCGATTAATTCGGAAGCAGACTACTTTGAAGTATCCTCTCCTGGGCTGACAAGACCATTGGAGACGGCAAGCGATTACAAGAGATACCAGGGAGAGATGATGGATGTATCACTTTATATGGAAGTTGATGGTACGAAGTCATTTTCGGGGACTATTGAATGCTCAGATGAAGAGAATGTAACCTTTGATACAAATACAGGTAAAAAGACCTTCGCGATCAAAGATATTGCGAAAACAGTAAGACACATTGATTTTTAATTTTGGAGGGAAAGAAAATGCCTAAGAAGAATCAAAGCGAGCCAGCAAGAGAGAACGTACTTGACGTCATTAAGATCCTTGCTAAAGAAAGAGGTATTGATGAGGATACCTTACTTGACGCTGTTGAGGATGGAATAGTTGTAGCATTTAGAAGAGAATTCTCAAGCTCGAGAGCCATTAATAATGTTGGTGCAGAGATTGATCGTACTACTGGAGAGATTTTTGTTTACAAGCTAGTTGAGGTTGTAGAGGAAGTCGAGGATGCCGAGAATCAGATTTCTCTTGAGGAAGCTAAGTTAATGGATACTGAGATTGATGTTGGTGATCAGGTTGAGGTAGGAATTGACGTTGATAAGCTCGGTCGTCTTGCTGCTACTGCCGCTAAGAGTGCTATATCCCAGAAGGTTAGAGAAGCTGAGTATGCTAGAATTCAATCAGAGTTCTCTGGCAAGATTAATGAGATTACATCCGGTACTGTTTTGCGAAAAGATTCGAGATGCGTATATGTTGATATTGCACGTGCTGAGGCTGTTCTTCCAAGAGAGGGACAGATTAAGAACGAAGACTACTATATGAATAGAAAGATGAAGTTTCTTGTTCTTTGTGTTCAGGAGCATAGTGGACATCCATCAATAACTCTGTCCAGAACATCTCCAGAGTTAGTCAAGAAGCTTTTCGAACTTGAAGTTCCAGAAATAAAGAATGGTGAAGTAGTGATTAAAGCTGTTTCACGTGAGCCAGGTTCAAGATCAAAGGTTGCTGTTTTATCTAGAGATGAGAATATAGATGCAAAGGGTGCTTGTGTTGGTCAACGCGGACAAAGAGTTCAAGACATTATGAATGAGCTCGGCGGCGAGAAGATTGATATCGTTGATTGGAATGAGGATCCAGCGTTATTTATTAGTGAAGCATTGCAGCCAGCTAAGGTAGTTCGTGTGGATACTGAGATTACAACTCATGGGACAGAGGATGTTGAGAGATATGCTAAGGTAATTGTTCCAGACGCTCAATTCTCACTTGCTATTGGAAGAAGCGGACAAAATGTTCGTTTGGCAGCAAAGCTTACAGGCTTTAGAATCGATATCAAGAAGGAGTCTGATGAGGCAGATGATGCTAAGCAGAAGATGCTTGATATGTTTGAGGTAGTTGATTCAGACTCTGAAGATACTGAGGTTTCTGGAGAGGAATAATTAATTAGGACTAAGCGTTGAGGTAGGGTATGAAGAAGACACCACTTAGAATGTGCGTTATCTGTAGAACAAAGGCCGATAAGAGAGATTTTATTCGAATTGTTCTTAACAAGGATGAGACGGTTACGTTCGACCCAACAGGAAAGGTTAGTGGTCGTGGAGCATATTTATGTAGGAATGAGAAATGCATAATGGCAGAACTCAAGGCACATAAGCTTTCGAAAGGCTTAAGGCATCCTATTACTGAAGCGGATTATGAACAATTAGCTAAGGAATTACTTGCACAATGTGCTAATGAGGTTTAATGGAAGGACAAAAGCAAAGGATATTAAGGTTTCTTGGACTTGCACAACGAGCGGGATTTGTAGAATCCGGTTTTGATGCAGTAGTAAAGACAATATATAACAACAAAGCCAAGATGATAATCATGGCACAAGACATATCGGGCAATACTCTAAGTAAATTGCTTGATGTAGCAAGTGAAGTGGATACGAGAATGCCTGAGATATATAGATTCTCAGACATGAGTGAACTAGGATATGCAATAGGCAAGCCGGCTAGGGCGCTTCTAGCAGTGACAGATGACGGTTTTAGAAACAAGTTGAGCGAGCTTTTAGAAGGGCTTAGTGATGAGGAGGAACGCGGTTAATGAGTGAAGAAGAGAACAAGCAGCCACAGATAATTATGGGCGGCGTCTCAGGAAACAAAGAACTAAGAGTAAGAAGAGTTCATAAGAAAAAGGCTGATGAGATGGAAGCGGATATAACACCTGCAACAGAGAACGTTGAAACAGAAAGTGTTAAGAAAGCTAAGCCATCGACTTCCGTGTCCGATGCTTCCAATGAACCTAAGGACGAGGGTAAGACTGAAGCTGTGAAGGCACATAAGGAAAACAAGGTTGTTCCTAGCGACAGCAAGCCTGAAATTAAACCTAACGAAGCTACAGCGACTAAGGATAGTGCTCCACAAAAGGGTCAGGATAAGATTGCTCCAGCTGCTGTGAACTCGGAAGCTTCTTTTAAGGTTTCAGAGAAGAAGGCTGATGCAAATCAAGAGTCAGGCACAGCAAGGAAGGATGAGATAAAGAAGCCTTATCCTCCAAAGAACATTCATACTAATGCTCCTTCCTCAACAAATAATAATCCTCAAAGAAGACCAAACTATAATAATGATAATGCAAGACAAGATGGTGCAGCGACAAGAAGACCAGTTCAGCCAGATAGAACTAAGATTTCTTCGGCTGTTATCTCCATGCCTACATCAACTGTAAAGAGTTCTACTGTTATTCCTGGTAATAGAGACAGAAGGCCTCCTTTCAACCGTGATGGAAACAGACCATACAATAACAACAATGGCGGAAGCGGAAATGGATATCAATCCAATAATGGATATCAGTCCAATAATAGTGGTTCAGGATATAACAACAATGGTGGATATCGTCCTAATCGAAATAACAATGTAGGTGGACCTTCTTCAGGTCCTAGAAATTTCGGTGGAGGCGGCGGATTCGCTAAGGATAAGGATTCATATGATTCAAGCAATCGTCCACCAATGAAGAGAGCTCCAAAGCCAAAGGCTGAAGGTGGTTTTGAAGTTGAAATTAAGACGAGCAGAGCGAATTTTGCTGAGCGCAATTCTGTTGAGAAGAAGAAAACAGAAGGCGATTCAACAAAGAAGGATACTTCTAAGAATCCAATTGCAGCTAATAAAAATAGAAATAAGAACGATATATCTATTCCATCCTTCAATGGTAGGGTGTCCGACGTGCTTAATGATGATAGCATCTTCGATTCCTATCAAGGTTATGGCCGTAGAAAGAAGAAGATTAAGAGTTCCTATATAGCTGCTCCTGTTGTAGAGAAGAAGATTACTAACGTAAAGATTCCTGCATTTATTACTGTTAAGGAACTAGCCGAGGGTATAGAGAAGAAGAGCTCTGATGTTATTAAAGAACTCCTTAAGCTCGGTATGCTCGTGACAATTAACCAAGAGCTTGACTTTGATACGGCTTGCCTAGTTGCTGATGCCTATGGAATTAAAGCAGAGCTTATGGAAGAAGTTACTGAAGAGGATATCCTTTTCGATGATGGTGACGATAAGGATGAAAATTTGAAACAGCGTCCTCCTGTTGTTGTTGTAATGGGTCACGTTGATCATGGTAAGACTTCCTTGCTTGATAGAATTAGATCTGCTTCCGTTGTATCTGGTGAGGCAGGAGGAATTACACAGCATATCGGTGCTTATACTGTAAGACTAAAGGGACGTCAAATCACATTCCTTGATACACCAGGACATGAGGCCTTCACTACAATGCGTGCAAGAGGAGCTCAGGTTACTGATATAGCTATTCTTGTAGTTGCTGCGGATGATGGTGTAATGCCACAAACCGTTGAGGCTATCAACCATGCTAAAGCAGCTGGTACAGAAATAATTGTTGCAATAAATAAGATTGATAAACCAGGCGCTAATCCTGAGAAGGTTAAGCAAGAGTTAACAAACTACGAGCTTGTTCCTGAGGAGTGGGGTGGTTCAACTATTATGGTACCTGTAAGTGCTAAGAAGGGCGAAGGAATTGACGATCTTCTTGAGATGGTTCTTCTAACTGCTGATGTACTTGAGCTTAAGGCTGATCCTAAACGTCAAGCTAAGGGTGCTGTAATCGAGGCTAAACTTGATAAGAATCGTGGTCCTGTAGCAACTGTTCTTGTTCAAAGAGGAACTCTTCGTCAAGGCGATACAGTTGTATGTGGAGCTATGATTGGAAACATTCGTGCTATGTACGATGACAAGGGTGCTGACATTAAGAAGGCAGGTCCTTCTGTTCCAGTAGAGATTCTTGGTCTTCCAGAGGTTCCAGAGGCTGGTGAGCATTTATATGCTGTTACGGATGATAAGATTGCCCGTCAATTAGTTGAGAAGAGAAGAATTAAGCAACGTGAGGAGCAATTGCGTATGAGCTCAAGAATGAGTCTTGAAACACTTGCTGCTAGTATGGCTGCTGGTGAGATTAAGAACTTGAACCTTATTATCAAGGCGGATGTTCAAGGTTCTGTTGAGGCAGTAATTCAGTCTCTTGAGAAGATATCTAACGAAGAAGTTAAGGTTAAGGTTATCCATGGTGGCGTAGGCGCAATTAACGAGTCGGATGTAGTACTAGCAGATGTATCAAATGCGATTATCATTGGCTTTAATGTTAGACCTTCAGCGCTGATTGCCGAGAAGGCAAAGGAAGTTGGAGTAGACATTAGACTTTATAGTGTAATTTATAACGCTATTGAAGACGTTGAGTCCGCTATGAAGGGTATGCTTGCACCTAAGTTCGAAGAAGAGGTACTTGGTCACGTTGAGATCAGAGAAATCTTCAAGGTTAGTGGTATAGGTACTATCGGTGGCGCTTATGTACAAGATGGTAAGATAGTAAGAAATTGTGACGTTCGTTTGGTAAGAAATGGAATTGTAGTATATACAGGACATCTCGCTTCATTACAGCGTATGAAGGACTCCGTAAAAGAAGTAAATGCTGGATATGAGTGTGGTCTTTCAATCGAAAATTATAATGATCTTAAGATTGGCGATATCATCGAGTCATTCCAGATGAAAGAGGTTGAGAGATAAGTATGCGTAATAGACCCGTTATAGTGGGAGATGAGATTCAAAAGGTCGTGTCAGTGATAGTAAGCTGTCAACTTAATGATCCTAAGATTCCTGTATTAACCTCAGTTACTGCTGTGAAGATGTCTCCTGACCTAACGCATGCTACTTGTTATATGTCCGTCTTTGGAGATCAAAAAACGAAAGATAATTGTATCAAAGCTTTGACGCGTGCTTCTGGATTTGTTCGTTCAGAGGTATGCAAAAAGGTAAGACTTCGTGTTGCTCCTGAGTTTAAGTTCGTATTAGATACGTCTATGGAGGATGCGTCTAAGATGATGGAGCTTATTGATAAGACTATCAAAGAAGACGAGAACAAGAAGAATCTACAGGAGTAATTCTGTAATTTGACGAGGTGCCATATGGAAGAGATTATACTTATTACTTCAAAGGCTACTGAGATGGCAAGTATTCTTTCTACGAATATAAAAAGGCTTAAGGATACTCATGGCAAATGTTATGTTTTTGTTCATTCGAGTGTTGATGGTGATTGTGTTGGTGCTTCTTGTGCTATGGCTGATGCATTAAATGCTCTGGGGATTGATACTAAAGTAGCATTAGCAGAGAAGATACCAGAAGATATGGCCTTCATGAATGTTGAAGAATTGATTCAATATGATATTTTGCCTAATAACAGTGAGGATTTTGCCATTGCTGTAGATTGTGCTTCTGGATCCAGAATGGGTGAAATGGGTGACTTTTTCGAGGGTATCGAAAACAAGATCATTATTGATCATCACATTTCGGTTGACCCTAATCTAAGCGATGCTTGGATAGATCCAAAAGCTTCTTCTGCGAGTGAAATGTGTTTTAGGATGCTTCTTGCTTTAGCGAAAAATATGGAAGTATCTTCTGAGGAGATTATTTCGAAAAGGGCCGCGAATTGCTTGCTAACAGGAATTGTTACTGATACCGGCCGATTCACATATACGAATACAAGTCCGGAGACTCTTGTAGCATCCGGTAAATTGATGCAACTTGGCGGGAATATTTCAATGTCGTGCTATTATCTTTTCGATATGAAGAAGAAGCCAGACTTCCTATTGTCAAATGAAGCATGTAACACGGCTGAGTTTTTCTGCGAAGATAGAGTCGCAATGTCCATTGTAACCCGCGAGATGTTTGAGAAGTATGGCGCGGATGAAGATTCGGTGAGTGACGTTGCCGCAAGATTAAGAGATGTTGATTCTGTCGATGTGTCGTTTGTATTAAGGGAAACCGAGGATGGTAAGATTCGTGCAAATATAAGGTCATCGTCTTCGTTTGACTGTGCGGCTTTTGCTAGTCAATTTGGCGGTGGCGGTCACAAGAGAGCTTCGGGCTTTACCGTAGATAATATGGATATTGAGGCCTTGGCACAGGAAGTTAGAAGGCTTGTAACTGATGAGTTTGAATCAAATATGTAATGGAATAATTCTCATAGATAAGGAAGCAGGAATGACTTCCTTTTGTATTGATGGCAAGATAAAAAGAATGCTTGGGACAAAGAAGGTTGGGCATCTTGGAACGCTGGATCCTTTTGCTACTGGGCTTCTGCCTATTTGTGTCGGAGATGCTTTGCGCATAATTCGATATACCGATGACTATTGCAAGGGATATCAATGCGTTGCACGATTTGGCTATTGTACCGATACAATGGATACAGAAGGACAAGAAATTTTTGGTAGGCGTCCTACAAAGGATGAACTTGACGAGCTTGTTAGAACTGATTTCAAGAGCGTGCGAAGTGTTTTCGAGGAGATTTCTACTCACACAACACAAATACCACCTATTTATTCTGCAAAGAAAATTAATGGCAGAAAGGCTTATGAGCTTGCACGAGAAGGCAAGGAAATTGAGCTTAAGCCCCAAGCAATCAAGATATTCAAGTTGGAAATTAGTAGCATTACCATTAATGAAGATACCTTCGATGTTGATTTTGAAGTATTATGCTCGAAAGGAACGTACATTCGAGTAATATGTGACGAGCTTGGTCGTAGACTTGAATTTGGAGCTCATGCAATTAAGCTTAGACGCTTAGTTTCTGGGCCTTTTGAGGTTGCTAAGGCGAATACAATTAACGAAATCGAAAGCAAAATTGCATGTGGCGATATGTCTTTCTTGATAGACGAAGAGAATGCTATTGAATACATGCCAGTTTTGGAAGTGAATAGAATTGAGGCTTCGGATATCCGATTAGGAAAGAAGATATTAGCTGATAGATTTGTTGAATCGTTAGCAAAGGAAGAGGCAGGAACGCGTTTTCGCGCAAGATGTGAAGGCGCATTGATTGCGATAGTATACGATTCATATGAGGAAGCAGGCCATGTTCTTAGAATTGAGAGGATGCTAGCCAAATGAGCAATGACTTATACGCCTTAAGAATTATGGATTTAAAGGATTTTAGCGACAGTACAGATACGAGCGAATCAAGTTCAGTGGCGCTTGGCTTTTTTGATGGCGTTCATAGTGGTCATGAGCAGATTATTAATGCGTGCGTTTCATTTGCGAGAAGCAACGGCATTCAAGCTATATTGCAAACTTTCACGCACTTCTCTATTAAGAGCAATAAGTGCATTATGACTAACGAAGAGAAGGCTCAAATTCTGAAGTCCCTTGATGTAGATAAGATGGCGATAGTTGATTTCACAAAAGATGTGATGAATATGAGCGCAAATGACTTTTGCGTCAATATTCTTCTTAATGAGCTTCATGCAAAGTGCATTTGTGTTGGTATCGACTATCGTTTTGGACACAAAAAGGAGGGCGGCATCGAGTTTCTTAAGAGCTTTTGCGCTAGAAACAGCATTGAGCTTCAAGTAATTGAGACTAAGATTTTTGGTGAAGCTAATCGAAAAGTATCGTCTCAATGGCTTCGCGATCTTCTTCAAGAAGGAGACATGGATACGTATCTTAAACTAACCAATGAACGACCATATCAAGTTAGCGGTGTGGTATCGCATGGCAAACGCCTGGGGAGAAAGCTAGGTTTTCCAACAATAAATCTAATTCCGCAAGAAATCAAAACTATACCGCGCTTTGGCGTATATGCCACAAGAGTATCAATCGAGGGTGATGCAAACTACTATTATGGTGTAACAAATGTTGGACAAAGACCAACAGTCGATACGATCAAATCACATCCAGAAGAGACTGTGGAAACGTTTGTTTTCGATTATGAAGGTGATTGTTACGATAAGAATGTAAGGGTTGATTTCATAAAGTTCTTGAGGCCGGAAAGCAAGTTTGATGGGCTTATTCAATTGAAGGAAGCGGTAGAAAAAGACAAAGAGAAGGCAGCACTTGTGCATGGCATCAAAATGCCATAAATTCTCTTTTGTACTGTGGTATTATTACTAAGAACAATTTGAATAATCGATTGTGAGGTGTGTATGAATTATACGGAAGTTAGTTTTCCTGGTTTAGGAATAACAGTAAACATAGATCAAGTTGCTTTCTCAATATTTGGAATTGAGGTCTATTGGTATGGGCTATTGATTTCTCTAGGTATGGTGCTTTGCGTTGTGCTTGGAATGCTTCATTCGAAAAAGAATAAGTTCTCATCCGATTTGGTATTTGACGTTATTTTGGTTTCATTACCTTGCGCTATTGTTGGCGCGAGACTGTACTATGTATTATGTGAATGGGAGATGTATTCTGGCGATTTAATCAAGATTTTCGACACGCGTTCCGGGGGACTTGCTGTATATGGTGGCCTTCTTGGCGCTTTTATTGGCACACTTATTATGTGTAAGATCAGGAAAATTCCATTTAGTGCAGTTGTTGATTTCTGTGTTGTTTATATTCCTCTTGGCCAAGCGATTGGACGATGGGGCAATTTCTTTAATCAGGAGTGTTTTGGTACTACGACGACGCTTCCTTGGGGTATGAAGAGTAGCGAAGTTGAGTCATATTTAAGACTATACTTCCCGGATTTGGATAGCACTATGGCTGTTCATCCAACGTTCTTTTATGAGTTTTTAGCGACGATTACGATTTTCTTTATTCTTCTTTATGTTCGAAAATATTCGAAGCACGCCTTTGAATCAATGGCTGTCTACATGATTTTGTATGGAGTTGCGCGTTTCTTCATTGAAGGATTGCGTACTGATTCTCTATACATTGGAGATACTGGAATAAGAACATCGCAATTGTTTTCTGCTGTTCTAGTAGTATCTGGAGTGATTTATCTAGTAGTTGCTTACAAGAAGAATATCAAGAGAGTCTATATATCGGAAGAGCTTATGAATAAGACTTTCCTAGACTCAAATAAAAAGGTGGAGAAGGTGGAAAAAGCAGTAAGAGAAGAAACAAATCAAGAAGTATCTGTTTCTTCTACAACTGACGTTTCTTCGGAGACAGACGATAATGCAAATTCAGAAGACGGGAATTGAGAGAAGCAGAAATATTACTCGCTTCCGTTCGATCGATTTTTATTTGGTCGTTCCTGTAATATTGCTCACAATTATTGGAATATATGTATTGAATAAGGTTCTTTCAGAAGGGTATGCTGCATATCCTGGCAATCTTTATCGTCAAATAGCTGCTGCCATGCTTGGAATCTTTTGCGCTCTTGTAATCTGCTTCATTGATACGCAGTTGCTTAAGGTATTAAGCTGGATTATCTACGCTTCGGCGATGTTCCTGTTGTTACTTGTTCCGCTTGATAATTATTCAATGATGGCTGAATGGGGTGCTGATGCTTGGTTGAATCTTCCTGTTCTTGGAAATTTCCAACCTTCTGAGCTTGCAAAAATCGGATTAGTCATGGTTGTCGCGGATTTATTTGAACGTATGAATAGTAAAGAGTTTAGTATGTGGAAAGGTCTAGGACTTATTGCAGCTGTTTATGCACCACCTATGCTTCTTATCTTTAAACAGCCAGACTTTGGAACAGCGATGGTTATTGCTTTCTCATTTGTGTGTGTTCTTTTCGTATGGGGTGTTAAGTATAGATACTTCTTGCTTGCCGCTTCACTAGGAATTGTTGCAGGAATTCCATTAGTTTGGAATTTCTATCTTGAAGGCTACCAAAAGAAGAGAATCTTGTCGCTTGTTTTCGAGGGGTCAGATCCTAAGGCTGAGTACAATCTTGTTCAATCTAAGCTTGCGATTGCTTCTGGAGGACTTGCGGGAAATAATACAGGCGTTCGTGTTTCTGTTCCTGTAAAGGAAAGTGATTTCATATACTCTGCAGTATCCGAGCACCTTGGATTCATCGGTACGACGGTGTTGTTGTGCTTGGCATTCTTCTTTATATGCCGCTGCCTTTATGTAGCAAGTAAATGTAACAAAGCATCTTATTCGTACATAATAATTGGTATTGCTGCCGCATTCGCTTTCCACTTCATTGAGAACATGGGAATGTCTGTTGGCTTACTTCCTATTACAGGAATTCCGCTCCCATTTATTAGCTTGGGCGGAACGTCGTTACTCGTAAACTACATTTCGTTTGGAATTATTCTCAATATTTCTATGAATAGACAACAAGAAGCTTAGTATTTGTAGCTGATTGCTGTTTATTAGTATTCTGCAAGTCTCATTTCGAATTTGAGATGATTTTTCGCGCGAAAAACATTCAAACTGTAACCGTAGAAGAAAGTTCGCAGTACTGATTGAATTTAGGTATTATAAAATTTACAGTACCGTGATACTATCACTATGTAAGAAACTTCAGTATTGAAAGTGAGGAACGCTAATGAATACGCAATACAAGAAAAGTATTTTGGATATGTGCGTTCTTGCTGTACTGGATAGGGATGATAATTATGGTTATGACATGGCTGACTATCTATCCAAAACGATTGAGGTCGAAGATGTCTCAGTCTATCCTCTACTACGAAAACTGGCTAAGGATGGCCTGGTAACAACTTATCTTAAGGAATCCCAAACCGGTCCTCCAAGAAAGTACTATCGCTTGGCAGATGAAGGCCGTAAAGTATTAAATGAATACCGCAAGGATTGGAAAGAGTTCACAGCAGTCGTGAACCAAATATTGGAAGGAGAACCAAATGAATAAGAAAGACTACATGACGATTCTCTCTAGGGAAATGGGCTCGTATACCTATAAGGACGTTCAGGAGATAGTTGAAGAACTAAGCGCACATTTTGATATTGGAATCGATAATGGCAAGACAGAGGGGCAAATTTGCGAAGAACTTGGCGATCCTGTAGATATGGCTAAGGCATACAAGGAAGATGCTGCTACAACTTTGGGAGATATTCTTAGAAAAAAGAATCCTAATACCACATGTGTTTCAGCTCCTGCTAAGAAGGATGCATCAGGTGGTATCATCTTTGTTATTCTGTTTAATATCTTTATTGGAGTATGGTTATGGTTATGGTTAGCAGGCTTAGTGCTTGGAATTGTTGGAACAAGCCTTACTGGTTTCTTTGGTTCAATAGTTGGCGCTATAGCATTGGCAGTTACCGGCGTTGGTTTAGGAGCATACCTAGCTCCAGTCATTACTTTCCTTATAGCATCGTTCCTAGTAAGCATAGCTGGAATGGTTCTGTCGTATTTCCTAGTTAAGTATTACATCGTATTCTTAATTAAGTACATCAAGTGGAATAGCAAGCTATGCAAGGAAGGATTTTAAGGTGAGCTAAAATGAAAAAAGTCGAGAAAATATTCATTATTGTAGGTATTTCAGCTTTGGTTCTTTCCATAATTCTTGGAATTACTTCCATTACTATGTTCTCTTCGCAAATGGCTAAGGACATTAATAAAATTGACTTCGACGAGGTAGCAAGACGTTTGGGTTCGAGATTTGATGAGTTGGATTTCGTTAATGAAGACGGACATATTCTAATTGAAGGAGAAGACGGCTTCAGAGTAGAAGTGGATGAAAGTGGTATTGAAGTTGTAGGAGTAGGTGACGAAGTAGATGATTCTGATGATGAGTCATCTCATGACTCGGATTCCGACTCTGTCTCTGACTCCGACTCAGACTCGGATCCCGTTAACGATTCCGAACCTGAGGAAGATACAGAAGGCTAATTAGATTCAAAGTTCAAGCAAAAAGTCGTCACGTTCGCGTGGCGTTTTTTGTTGTCTCTAAAAGAACGTGAAGAATTAGGGCAGGACTCATTTGAATTCAAAAACCAATCCCAGCGAGTATTCCACGTTTTAAGAAGACATCAATTCACAACTTTTCTGTCACGAAGAAGAAAAAATGTAATGAAAAGAGTAAAAACCTCTTGATTATAAGAAATTTTACGAATACAATACAAACAAGTGGCAGAAAAGGGAGCAATGTTCCAGTTTGATGGAGATTTGTGGAGCGCTTAAAGGCGCAAAACATTTTCAAAATGGAATTTATCCCGAAGTATAGGAGTTTTGTGTGGCACGAGATACAAAGCGAATTGATGCAAAAGGCAGATTTATTATTTCTACCAGATTGAAAGATTTGATGGGAACTGATCTCGTTGTGACAAATAGCCTGGATAAAGGCTATCTTTGTGTATATTCGAAGGAGCACTTCGATAGTATTAAAGATCAATTAAGCAAACTAAACTCCATGGACAACAATGTTAGAACAATTCAAAGAGCGATTGTCGGAGAGGCGCTTGAGGTATCGACCGATTCTCAAGGAAGAATCTCAATCACAAACGAATTGTGGGAGAGAATCAATGCAAATCCAGGCGACGAGATTTGTGTTTTCGACATTATGGGGAAGCTCGATATATGTACTCGTAGCTTCTATGAGGGTCAGACCGATGAGCTTCTAAGCATAGAAGGTCTCGACACTAAGTATTATGTTGAAGGCTTGTGATGATTATCACGTTCCTGTGCTTTTCGAAGAGTGCATGGAAGCGTTGGACATAAAGAAGGATGGCATCTATGTTGATTGCACTGCAGGTGGTGGAGGACATAGTTCTGGAATTCTAGATAGACTGTCGTCTAAGGGAATGCTTATCTCTCTAGATAAAGACGACGAGGCATTGAGTAGATGTGAGCAGAGACGGGAAAAGTACTCTGATAAGAATTGGGAATTGATAAAGTCGGATTTTTCGAAAATCGACGAAGTAATAACAGAATTGAACCTTGAAAAAGTAGACGGAATTCTTGCCGATTTTGGAGTTTCATCGCATCAGATTGATACGGCGGAACGTGGCTTCTCCTATGCAGTTGATGGTCCATTAGATATGAGAATGGACGAACAGCAAAGACTCAGTGCATCAACAGTAGTAAACACATATTCAAAGGAAGAGCTGGTAAGAATTTTTCGAGAATATGGTGAGGAAAGATTCTCAGGACGAATAGCCGACGGAATCGTACGCGATAGAGCAAGAGAGCCTTTTGTTAGTACAAAACAGCTTGCCTCCAAAATAGCAAGCTACGTTCCATCGAAGGCTAGAAATGAGGATCAGCATCCTGCTAGAAGGTGTTTTCAAGCGATTCGTATTGAGGTTAATCATGAGTTGGAGTCAGTTGAAAAGCTTTTGGAGAAGGCTCCTAGATTACTTAAGCCAAATGGAAGGCTTGCAATTATTACCTTCCACTCACTTGAGGATAGACTAGTTAAGGAAGCATATAAGAAGCTAGAGAATCCTTGCACATGCCCTCGAGATTTTCCTATTTGTGTTTGTGGGAAGGTTAGTCTAGGACGATTTGTTGGCAAAAAACCAATTATTGCCTCACAAGAAGAGATAAAAGAGAACTCAAGAGCGCATTGCTGCAAACTTAGGGTTTTCGAGAGAAATAATAACGAAGAAAAGTAGGTAAGTGACAGTGAAGGACAAAAGGAAGGATAAAGTGAATACTTTAGCAAGACCAAACTTAAGTACACATGAGTACGAAGTTGGCCTTGATATTGAAGCGCTTCTTTCCGAAAAGAAAGCAACACTTCGCTACACTAACGGTCTAGTAATCGAAGAGACAAAGAATGACTACTTAAATTCAACGCAAGTCAATGAGAAAACAAGAAGCTACGCTAGAAATCATCCAGAGTATATGAACTCTGATTTGGCGAAAGAAGAGAAAAGACGAGAAGCTAGACTATCAAGAAGAAGAGCATTGCAAACAATTATGTTTGTTGGTGCTATAATCCTAGCAGGAGTTTTCTTCTCGCTTCTTTTGTATCCACAAAGTGAAATGGGAGAATTAAGTAGAGATAATTCTGATGCAAAGGATAGAATATCTGCACTAAGGCAGCAAATCGTCGATGCAGAAGAGGGCGTTAGCGGAATTACTGACATGGATGTCATTAGATCTCAGGCACTTGCATTAGGTATGCAAGACCCTAACGCTAATCAATTAGTAATTCTACCTATGCCGGGTAATGACAAGCTTATTACTGTTGAGGCATATGATGAAGATGGTATAAGCGAAGAGGCTCTTGAGAATTCGATAAACAACTTGGCTGAGTACTATCGTAACAATACGTAGTAATAGCTATATTGGCAGGAGCAATTTCTAATGATATATGGACACAATGAGAAGAGTTCCAAACTGTGGGTAATATCATGTTGGTTGGTATTGTCGCTTTTCTCGCTTTATTTGATTTTTTCGCTATATCAAGCAACTGTAGTCAATTATGACAAATCCGCGCGAGCCGCTTCTCAAACTCAATGGCTTCTCTTGCCATACACAGCGCAGCGAGGCGTAATCTATGATGCTAGCGGCATTCAATTGGCATCAAACACATATGATTATACAATTGTTTGCTCACCTAACGCGGTGCTTCAAAGCCTTGGAGATAGCACAGATGCTGATCTCCTCGCGAAAAGAACTCAGCTTCTCTCAGACTTAAGCTCCATGCTTGGTCTAGACATAGAATATTTGGAGAGTGTTTTTCCAGAGAACGATGATCCCAATATAGACGAGCGTGCTTCGGTCGCTGGTATGGACTTGTGCCGTAATATTTCGACAGATAATGCAGAAAGTCTCGCGACATATTTAGAAGAGAATGAGATTAATGGTATTTCTTTGACGGCAGTACCTCAACGATATTACAACTATGGAAGATTTGCATCTCAAGTAATTGGTTACGCACGTAATGATGGCGAATCACTTTCTGGTCTTTATGGACTAGAGTCTTATTACAACGATGTCCTTTCGGGTACAGATGGATATAGATATTCTGAAGTCGACGGCGAGACTGGCGGAGTATTACCATATTCGGAAGCAACTACAGTTGAGCCAGTAAACGGTAATAATTTGGTTCTTAACTTGGACTTAAGCATTCAAAGAATTGCTGAGGAAGCATGTCGTGATGCATATGAGACTTATTCTCCTAGAGATGGAGTTACGGCAATTGTTATGAATCCATATACCGGAGCTATTCTAGCTATGGTTTCGCTTCCTGATTATGATTTGAATGATCCTTATGCAGTACCATTTGGAATGCAAGACGTGTTGTGGGATTCTTTTACTGAGGACCAGCAAGTTAATTACTTAATGAGTAATGTTTGGCGCAATAGATGCATATCTGATACTTATGAGCCCGGTTCGACCTTCAAAGCCCTTACCACAGCTATAGCTCTTGAGGAGAATCTAACAAATGAGGCTGAAGAATTCTCTGATGCTCCTATTGATATTTCACCAGAGTTCCAAATTTCTTGCTGGCTTCAGAAAACAAATGGGTATAATCATGGGATTGAGTCGCTCTTTCAGGCATTTGAGAACTCATGTAATCCTGTTTTCGTTCAGCTTGCTTATAGAATTGGCGTAGAAGACTATTATGAATATGTTCATACATTTGGCTTCTATGAAGAGACTGGAATAGATTTGCCTGCTGAAGGAATTGGTATCTTCCATACGGATCCAACATACGTCGATATGGCATGTTTGTCATTTGGCGAGTCTGCAACTGTCACTCCTATACAACTTCTGAATTCGTATTGCGCAATTATTAATGGTGGTTCGCTGATGACGCCTCACCTTGTTCGCTACATTACTGATAGCGAGGGCAACATAATTGACGAGATTGAACCTGAAGTAATTCGAACGATATTCTCTGAGCAGACTTGTGCGAGAGTTCGCGCAATGATGGAGGGCGTAGTAAACGATGGTACTGGTTCAGCTGGACAAGTTCCGGGATATTCTGTTGCTGGAAAAACATCTACATCTACTATCGAGATAGGCGAGGAAGCAGGAATGCACGTTTTGTCATTCTCTTGCTATGCACCTTCATATAATCCGCAAATTGCGGTTCTCGTAGTACTTAATAAGCCAGAGGATAAGACAGTAGGATCTTCAGCTGCAGCGGCAGTGGCAGCTCAAATCGTTGAAGGTACATTAACCTATATGGGTGTCGAGCGAGTATTTACCGAAGACGAGTACGACGATATGGTAATAAGGTATTACATTCAGCCTGTTTCGGGTATGACAGCTACGCAAGCAAGCGCAACTATAGGAGCGAACGGGATTTCTTCAATCTATGGCACTACAGACATGAATGCTGATACTGTTGTCGGCTTTACATATCCTTCGATAAACGATACGCTATATAGTACAGGTATTGTCGTCTTGTATCCTGATGGAGTAACGGACGAGGAAATGCTTAAGACAAATGTTCCGAACTTAATTGGGAAGTCAGCTATGGAGTGTATTGAGGCATTAAGAGATGCAAATTTGAATTGCTCCATAGAAGGTGAGATTACCGGTATCTGTAATGCTCAAAGTATTGAAGTAGGAACAAATATCAATGCTGGTACGATTGTAACCGTAACCTTAGTTCCAACGGCGGATTATTCTGGAACACCAACGAGTGAGCCTGTTGATTTTGGAGGCGGAGAGGATGGAATATCACCAAGTGATACGCCAGCAAGTGAGCCAAGTGACGAGAATTCTGAGACAACGATACCTACAATGGGATGTCAACGCGATATAATACTAACGGCCGAAAGAATTGAGATTAAGAACTCGTGAATTTGTTTCTTTTCGCGAAAATAGACTAAGGCCAACAAGAATATTTATGTAATAAATCGAAAAGAAGAGGAAAGCTTCTAATTGGCACATATTATAATAAAATATATAATTGTGTATGAATGGTTTTGCTGAATAGTACAGGAGGAAAATCTAATGTCAATGTTGCTTTCTACTCTTTTTCAGGGAACGGAATACAGATTGATTTCTGGTTCAATGAGAAGAAGAGTTTCTTCGATAGAAGAGAATTCTGGGAAAGTTGTTAAAGATAGCCTTTTCGTTGCTATTATTGGCTTTGAAGTAGACGGACACTCTTATATCCCTAAAGCGATAGAGAATAAAGCAGGATGCATTGTAGTTGATTCCGATAGAAAGAGCTTCCCAGATGATGAGCTTATCAGTTTATATGGGGACTCAGACATTACAATAATTGAAGTCAAGAGTACCAGGCGAGCACTAGCTATTTTGTGTGCGGCTTTCTTTAATCATCCTGAAGATCGAATGGACTTAGTTGGAGTTACAGGTACCAAAGGAAAAACAACCACCACATACATGATCCATAACATTCTTGAGCTAGATGATAATGCTTCGGGACTTATTGGTACTGTTGGAAAGTGCTTTGGTAAGGAAGAAAGAGAAACTAAGAATACTACTCCAGATGCGCATGAGCTTTTTGCAGACCTAGAGGAAATGGCATTAAAGCAATTCGATAGTTGCGTTATGGAGGTCTCATCTCAAGGGCTTAAGCTTGACAGAGTTTATGGCATTAGATTTGACATAGGCTGTTTTACTAACTTTTATGAGGATCATATTAGCGCGAATGAACATCCGGATATGCGCGACTATCTTGAGAGCAAATTAGTACTTTTTGATAACACAAAAACAGCTGTTATCAATGCGGATTGTGCTGTTGCAAAACAAGTAATAAATTACGCTTCCTCAAGGTGCCCCGTATATACATATGGGCTAACTGAGGATAGCGATTGCTATGCAAAGAATATAAGACACGAAGTAAGAAATGGCGTTTCTGGTTCCTTGTTTAATTTGGTTTGCCCTTGGTATGAGGGCGAGGTTTTCTTGTCATTGCCAGGAAAATTCAACGTATATAACGCACTTTGCGCAATTTGTACGGCGGGTTTATTGAAGGTTGACTTTGAAACCGTGCTTAAGGGTCTTGCTACAGCGAAGGTTCCTGGCAGGGTTCAGCCAGTAGAGAATAAACTGGGATTGAGCATTCTAATTGACTATGCGCACAATGCTGCAAGTTTGGAAAGTGTGCTTAAATCTCTTAGTGAATATACAAAAGGTGATATCATTTCAGTCTTTGGTTGTGGAGGTAATCGTTCATACACAAGAAGAAGGGAAATGGGCGTGGTTTCGGGAAACTTTGCTAACTACACGATTATTACCTCGGACAATCCACGTGATGAAGAACCGATGAGTATCATAGCTATGATTGAAGAAGGCATTATGTCAACCGGTGGAAAGTATGAGGTTGTCGAAGACAGAGCTCAAGCGATTCAAAAGGCAATTTCTATGGCAAAGCCAGGAGATACAGTAATTATTGCGGGCAAAGGACATGAGAACTATCAAGAATTTGAGCATAAGAGACGAATATTCTTCTCCGATAGTAAGGTTGCATCAGATGTTGTTTTGGCCTTGGAGGAAAAGAAGCAATGAGCATGATGTTTTCGCTATCTGAGATAGTAAATGCTACCGAAGGCAGGCTTATATATTCTAATAATGTGATGCAAGATATTGGCACCATTTATGTAACGGGCGTATCGAAAGATTCAAGGACAATAGAAGAAGGGCAACTTTTTGTCGCGCTAAAAGGCGAGAAATTTGATGGCCATGAGTTCTGCGAGGAAGTTAAGGAAAAGGGCGCGATAGTACAATTGATTTCTGATGAGAATAAGTGCGCAAATGGAACGATTTCTATTATTGTTGAGGATACGGTGGTTGCTATTGGTAAGCTTGCAAGATATTATCGTTTTAAGCACAACATGAAGACGATTTGTGTCACAGGTTCAATTGGTAAAACATCGACAAGAGAGATGATAGCGCTTGGCCTATCTTATGATAAGAAGGTTTTCTCGACTAAGAAGAATGAGAATAACGAGATTGGTCTGGCATTCACGATTTTATCGGCGCCAGAGGATACTGAGATTCTTGTACTTGAGATGGGTATGCGAAAAAGAGATGAGATCTCATACTTAACTAACATAGCATGTCCAGATATAGCTTGTATTACAAATGTAGGATACTGTCACATAGAACGTCTTGGTTCTAGAGAAGAAATTTTGCTCGCTAAGACTGAGATTATTCAAGGAATACAATCCGGAGGCTTTCTTGTTATTAATGACGATGATGAGCTACTTCGTAACTATTGCATGAATAACCTTCCTTGCAATATGTTCCTTGCTTCAACGTCAATTGTAGGACCAAGCAAGGATATTGTAAGCGTAAACGCGTCCAATATCACGATGGATGAAGAAGGTACAGTCTTTGATGCTGACTTGCTTTGTAGGGGTCAATCTAGCCATATAAGAGATGTACGAATTAAGGATTATGGTATTCATCATGTGCGCAATGCGATGTTTGCATTTGCATGTGCATTAATTCTTGGAATTAATACGGATAAAGTTACCTCACAACTGTTAGAATATAAGCAAATGGCTGGAAGAGGCATGATTATTCATACTCCAAAGTACACGATAATCGATGATGCTTACAACGCTTCTATTGAATCTATGGAGGCAGCGTTCGCTAATTTGAATGTTGTTGGAAAGAACCAAAGAAAGATTGCTTGCTTAGGCGGAATGCTCGAGATGGGCTCCTTTGCTCCTTTCCTACACGAGAAGACGGGTCTTGATTGTGCGAATTATGATTTCGATTTTGTAATATTGACCGGTGACAATAAGGTGGATTTTGTTCGTGGATATAACGAGGGCAAAGGAAAGGCCAAAATAATAGAGTGTGAGAATAGTCGAGACGTAATGGATTCCTTGCTTAAGATTATTAAGCCAAATGATTGCATTCTGTTTAAAGCATCTAATGCTTTTGGTTTTCAAAAGTATGCTGAGGAGCTAAGTAAAGTTGACTGAGATGAGAAAGCAAAATTCAATACCAATTATGAGTAAGGGTAAGTCAAATATACCTATGATTATTATGCTCTTCATTTTGGTGGTCTTTGGCCTCGTAATTCTTTACTCAGTATCAGGACCGATAGCATATTCCGAACATGCTGATTCCTCGTATTATGTTGTTAAACAGATTTTTTTCTCTTCCTTAGGATTGGTTGCATGTTTTGTTATCGAAAGAATACCATTGCGTTGGTATAACCAGAGATGGATTATGGTTGGCGTTTATGCTGTAGCTTTGGCTCTGATTATTCTAACTAGATTAGTAGGAACAGCTCATGGTAATGCCAAAAGATGGCTGAATCTTGGATTTGAATTCCAAACATCCGAGCTTGTGAAGATAGCCGTTGTTCTATGTTACGCTATCTATCGAACTATGATTGTTGAGCTACGTAAGAAAGGTAAGCTTGTGGCTTCTAATCCAAAATATCAGGCACTTAAGGACGCTTTCTTGGATTTCATTTTGCCAGTTGGATGTATGCTTGTTCTTGATGTATTTATTCTTATTCAACCGCATTTCTCCTGTTTCATTATTGTTGGATTGATTTGTGCGATATGTGTTCTGGTTTCTGGCGTAAAACTTAAATCTTGGCTTATTGGAATGGCTGTATTTATTCCAGTTGGAGCTCTTTGCATAGGCATTTTTATGGCGTCTTCTGCTGGTTTTCGAGATAAAATCTTAAGAAATTTCTCCCACGTATTTAAGCGATTTGAGATATATGCTGCTCAAGATGCAGATGAAGGATCCTCGACTTTGTCGGAGGATGATACTAGACAGGTTGACAGCGCAAGTAACGCGCTTGGCTCTGGTGGCGTATGGGGACTTGGTTTAGGTAATTCAAGGTCTAAGTATTCATATGTATCTGAGGCTGAGAATGACTATATTTTTTCCGTTTATGTTGAGGAAACTGGATTAGTAGGAGGGACGATACTGATTCTGATCTATCTGGTCGTTTTTGCCCTTGGCATGAATGTCGCGCGAAAAACAAAGACAGTTTTCGGACGAATAATTGCGGTAGGATATACCTTTTTGATAATGATTGAAGCCATGTTAAATATTGCAGTTGAGCTTAAGGTAATTCCTGCAACTGGAGTAACACTGCCATTTGTGAGTTATGGCGGTACAGCTCAAGTGTTGCTTTTTGTGGCGTTCGGTATGGTGCTATGTGTATCAAGAACTGAGGGCACTATGTTTAAGCCCCAGCAACCAGCAATTGAGCAGCAAGTTAACCTAGCAAGTGCATCTCAAGATGTTGACGCAAAGAACGAAGGAATCAAAGTAGGTATATGAATTATAAGTTTATTATTACAGGCGGAGGCACCTCAGGACACATTAATCCTGCTATTTCTATCGCTGACGCGATTACTCAAAGATGCAAGCAACAAGGCGATAATTGTGATATTATTTTCACCGGTCGCGAAAAAGGACTTGAGAACGAGCTTGTGAGTAAAGCCGGTTACGAGATGAAGTATATCGAAGCAAGACCTTTTCCAATGCGTCCTACACCAAAGCTTTTTGCAGCAATTAAAGCTTTATATGTCGGCAGAAAGCAATGCGCTAAGATAATTAGCGACTTTGCTCCTGATGCGGTCATTGGAACTGGCGGATATGTTTGTGCGCCACTTCTTCTTGAGGCTTCTAAGAAGAAAATCCCGGTATTTCTTCACGAATCAAATGCTTTTCCTGGCCGCGCGAATAAGCTTCTGGCTCGTAAGGCTACAGTTGTAATGACAGGTTTCTCTAACCATTCAAGTACCTTTAAGAACGCGCGAAAAGCAATTTTCACAGGTAATCCAATTCGAACAGCACTGATTAGTAGTTGCAACGAGGTTGATGTTAAGTCTTCGCTTGGTATAGATAAGTCAATGAAAATAGTGTTTATTATGGGCGGAAGTCTTGGCGCGAAGACTCTAAATGAATTTGCGTTAGAAGCATCAAGAAGCGATGTCTTCTCAGATACGCACTTTGTTCTAAGTGCTGGGAAGCAACAACAGCAAGCCTTTATGGATTCTGTTGTGGATAAGCCCAACAATTTAACAATTATGGAATACATAGACAATCCTTACCAACTTCTAAGCCAAGCAGACGTTAGTATTACTAGATCTGGTGCCGTTACTTGCGCAGAGGTAGCAGCAGTTGGAGCCTGTTCAATTCTTGTTCCATACCCACATGCTGCTCATGATCATCAAACCTTCAACGCGACAATGTTAAGTGACCCTGGCGCGGCTATTCAAATTAGCGATAGTGATGTTGCGCAAGGCAAACTGGATTCTATACTTAGAGACCTACTTGATGACAATAAGAAACAAGAGACGATGAGAAGCAACGCGAAAAAGCTTGCTGTAATGGATAGTGATAAGAGAATTGCGGATGCGATTTTTGGACAAATAAAGGTTAAGCAAAATGGATGATGAAGAATTAAAGAGAATCTTTTCGAGCGAATTGTCGTCTTCGAATGAAGAAACTAATGCTAGTCACGCTGATAGTAAAAATGAAGCTATCAGTGAGGAGGATTCTTTGTCTTCAAACTTGAGCAATAGTGATTTTGTTGAGACTAAAGTTAAAACCACAGATAGTAAGGTTTCGCACGAATCCAATAAGCAATACAAAGGCTTACTACCACAAATTAAAGAGTCAATAAGTAAGCTTAATTGTTTCAAGAGTAATTTTAGCTCTAGAGTAAATTTTGATAGCAAGAAAGAGTATCTTCCGAATTTTCCTCTGTCTTTTAAGGGCACGCTTGTTGCGATACTTGGAGTATCAATCATAATGTTGGTGCTAGGATTCTTCTTCTTGCCTTCCTTCAGGGTGCAAATCATTGAAATCAATGGAAATCAAGTGATATCGGATGAGAAAATCTGCGAGATGGCGGGGATACAGTATGGCAGTCATTTGATGTCAGGAATTAGTGGCGACATTATTGATTATTTTCGCCTGGATTATGGCAAAACTGAAGATAAGATAAAGAATGAGAACGCTTATGTAGAAGATATTCGCATCACTATTAGTTTTCCGTCAACCATTAAGATTGATGTTGTTGAGCGATCCAAAATCGCTTATATCGAGATTCCTGATGGCTATGTTTCTGTGGATTTGAATGGAGTAGTAGTGGAATTCAATTCATTTGACGGACTAGAAGATATTCATCCATTAGTTTGTGGAATGGATGTCAGTTCCGTTGAGATATCTCAACCTATTCAAGTGGTTAACACCACGGATTATAACAAGTCGCTGGTAGTTCTTGGCGCTGTTCTTGCTGCTGATATCAATGGCGGAGATACGGAATATAGTATGTTCGAGAACCTTCTTGAAGTTAGAGTAGTACCAGGGGGAAATATCTTTTTAACTTTCGTGCTACCTAATGGTGCAACCTTGCAAGTAAAGCTTGAAGCTATAGATAACATTAACGATGACATGAATTGGCTTTTATATTCAATTACTGAGAATGCCTTTGATAATCTGCCAGACGGAGCTCTAGATATGACGGGCGAGGAATATGTTTACCGCGAGTATCAATAAATGTTAAAATAATTGGAAAGCAAATTTAACATACTTGAAAGATAAGAGTGCCTTTTGTATTGTGACTGTCCTATATTTAGGTTACAATTCAAATTGTTACACTATATATTGGTCATATTTGATATGTGAATATATCAACTTTATATTTACGTGACTGGAGGATTTAGTTTATGTCAGAGAATAAAAGAGGATTTGTACTGGACGATGAAGCCTTTGCTTCAATAAAGGTAATCGGTGTCGGCGGTGGTGGATGTAATGCCGTTGACAGAATGGTAGAAAGTGGAGTTCAGGGAATCGACTTTATCTCAATAAATACGGATAATCAAGCGCTAGCTAGATCAAAAGCTAGCATTAGAATTCAAATAGGAGAGAAGGTTACTCGTGGCCTTGGTTGTGGTGCTGATCCTAGCATCGGCGAGAAGGCTGCTGAAGAGTCTAAGGATGAGATTGCATCAGCAATTAAGAACACTGACATGTTATTTATTACAGCTGGTATGGGCGGTGGAACTGGAACTGGTGCCGCACCTGTAGTAGCTCAGATTGCCCAAGAGTTAGGAATCCTTACAGTTGCAGTTGTTACTAGACCATTCGGCTTTGAAGGTCCTCGTAGAGGAGCTAATGCTGAGCGTGGAATTAGAGAGATGGAGAAGTACGTTGATTCCTTAATAGTTGTTGCTAATGATAAGGTCCTTAATGCAGTTGATGAGAATACTTCAATTGGGGATGCATTCAACATGGCTGACCAAGTATTAAAGTATGGTGTTGCTGGTATCTCGGACCTTGTTGCTATTCCGGGACTAATTAACTTGGACTTGGCAGATGTTAGAAGAGTAATGACAAGAGCAGGTGTTTGCCACATGGGACTTGGTCGTGCTTCTGGCGAGGATAGAGCAATTAATGCTGTTAAGCAAGCGATTAACTCCCCTCTACTTGATACAACAATCGAAGGCGCTCGTGGAGTTATTATCAACTTTACTGGTGGACGCAGTATGACACTTCAAGAGATTGATCGTGCCGCTTCTGTAGTTCGCGACGCAGTTGCTGCAGAGGCTGACATTATTGTTGGTGCTGTAATTGATGAGTCTGTTGATGATGAAATCATGATTACTGTTATTGCATCTGGTTTTGAGAATACAGTTAATGCTTCTGTAGGCCACCGTGCTAGCACATCAATTCTTTCCAGATCAAATCCTGGTGTTTTGCCGGATCAGAATAGAGTACAACAGCCACAGCAGGTAACACCTGTATATGCTGAGCCTGTAGTTGCTCCTGTACAACAAAGAACAGCTCCTGGTTTCCTATTTGGAGATGATTCTGTGAATGCTCCAGTAAGTGCTAAGAGACCAGTATCCGAGCCAGTCTCTGATGTAGATACAGGAAATATTTCTGTACAGCCAGTGCAGCAACCTCAACAAGCAAGACAGCCTTCTGCTCCTGTACAGCAGCCAATTCCTCCTTATGCTGCTCGTCCACAACAGCCACAAGCGCAGCCTCAGAGTGCACCAAGTTCAATTCCTCCTTATCAGGGCGGACGTCCAACAACAAACGTATCTCCAGCTCCAGCTCCAGAGGAACATCCTCAGAAGACGGCTAAGCCTTGGTTTATGTTTGGTAAGGATGGCGAGTAATCTCGCTATAACAGGTGATATTGAATGAAATGTCCTAAGTGTGGATGTGCTGACGACAAAGTAATAGATACTAGAGCTGCTGAAGACGGAAAGATGATACGTCGTCGTCGTGAATGTCTTGTGTGTGGAACTAGATTTACGACAATAGAGCGAATGGAAGAAATGCAGCTTAATGTCATCAAGAAAGATGGTACTCGTCAGGAATTCCAACGAGATAAGATTCTGAAGGGACTAGTAGCCGCTTGTTCAAAGAGGCCTGTCACGAATGATGATTTATTGAGCATAGTAAATGACGTAGAAGCGAGTTTACAGTCGAAACATAGTCTGGAGACGACTTCTGATCAAATTGGTGAAATGCTTATGGAACGCTTGAAGAAACTCGATAAGGTTGCATATGTCAGATTTGCATCTGTTTACAGAGATTTCACTGATGTTGACTCTTTTACTAAAGAAGTTGAGAGAATCAACGAGGTACGCGAGTAACTGAAAGGAGCTTTTACATGAAGAAGGTCTTAATTGTTGATGATGATGCAAGCATAATTGAGGTGCTTCGTCTCTATTTCGAGAAAGAGGGCTATGCTGTTTCAGTTTGTATGCAAGGTGATAAAGCTCTTTCGACTTTCCATGCATCTAATCCTGATATAGTTATCTTGGATTTAATGCTTCCTGGTATGGATGGCTACGATGTATGTCGTGAGATTCGAAAGAATAGCAATACGCCAATTATTATGTTGACTGCAAGAACTGATGCTCTTGACAAGATTATAGGTCTTGAACTTGGAGCTGACGACTATGTAGCAAAACCTTTCGAACCAAAGGAATTACTAGCTAGAGTTAAGGCTGTTCTTCGTAGATGTGAAAAGAGAGATACAGTGGCTGCCGTTAAAGAAGATGTAAGTGATAGCAAATCACTCGAGATTATCACATACCCAGGCTTTTCGGTTGATAAGGCTAAGTATGTAGTAACAGTTGATGGTGAAGAAATCTATATGCCTCCTAAGGAATTGGAACTCTTATTCTTCTTGGCTTCTAACCCCAACAGAGTATTTACGAGAGAACAACTTCTTGAGAATGTTTGGGGCTACGATTTTTATGGAGAGTCTAGAACTGTAGATGTTCACGTTAAGAGAATTCGTGAGAAGATTGAAGCCCACGGTATTAATGAAGGTTGGAGCATTAAAACAGTTTGGAGTGTAGGATATAAGTTCGAGACAAAAACAGTATTAGCTGAGTAATTCGAATGGTTAAGAAAAGACGAAACGTATCGGCAAATCTTGCTTTTATATTGATTATGTTTTTAGTAGTAAGCACAGTAATAGTTTTTGCTGTGCTTCTTTTCCTATCGTACGAAAATATGATGGCTCAATGGATCACCATTGAGAAGGTTAGACTTCAAAATATTACTCGCAATATAGTTGAAGATGCAAATGCATTATCTAACGGTCAGGAGTACATGCTTGAAGATAATCTTGATAGCGCTGATCCTGATTCGATTAATTATCAGATAACGAGCCTCTTGCAAAGAAGATTTACGGATTCTTCTTTCTCTGAATATTCAAGTATATATATTGTAAATCCTGATGGAGATATTGTTATTAGTGAAATTAATCCATCCTTTAGATTTGCTGAAGACGTGTCGTCGAATTCTAGTAATGTAGTTCTTAAGCAAGATGTGATTGAGATGGTTAGGCAGAGACTGTCAAACGACGATAATTTCATAGATGTAATAAATAATAGTTCTTCATTCGAGTTGATAAGCGCATCAAGATTTGAAGGGACGGATGCCATTTGCATTGTTACAAGTCAAGCAAATATAGATGCCTCGAGAAGAGAGTTTATTAGCTTGTATACGCTACCTACGATCATTGCTTTAGTAATTGCAGTAGCCTTATTTATTGGTTTTGTATGGTTGAGCCTAGCCCCAGTAAGACATATTTCAAAGACGGTGCGAAAGGTTGCTGAGGGTGACTATTCTGCAAGAGTAGACAAGAAATACACGGACGAGTATTCGGGGTCTAGCCTTACTGTCTCACTTGATATGGTTGCTATGGCGCAAACAGTAAATGAGATGATAGATGTAATAGACAATCAAGAGAAAGACAGAGGTATTTTTATATCTAGTATTGCTCACGATATAAGAACTCCATTAACATCAATTAATGGTTTTATTTCAGCTATGCTTGATGGAACAATTCCTGAAGATAAGCACGAGAGATATCTAAAGTTAATCAAGAACGAAGTTGATAGAATTAGAGCGCTTATAATTTCCATGACCGAGGCGGCATCGCTATCATATGTCAATCCAGAGGTTATGGAGAAGTTTAGCTTAAAAGATGCTTTGTCTGATATAGTGCAACATCTTGAGCCTCAATTAAAGGACAAGAACATAGAACTGAAGACGTTTTTCGAGATAAGTGGGCCTAATGAAATTTACGGTGAGGCTCAGCAGCTTTGCCGCGTAATGATGAATGTTATTACAAATGCTATTAAATTTACTCCTATGGACGGCAAGATTCGTATTAGGGTGTTTGAAGATCACGATGATCCAGAGGAACCGCCACATCTTGTTGTAACAGTAGAGGACTCAGGTCCTGGAGTACCTGAAGAGAAACGAAAGAGAGTTTTCGAGAGCTTCTATCAGATGGATTCATCTAGACGTCAGGAAGGATATGGCTTGGGTTTATATATTTGCAAGCAGATTTTATCGGCGCACAAGCAGTTTATATTCTTGGACGAGAGTGCAACACTTGGCGGAGCAATGTTCGTTTTCTCGTTACCTCTTCCTCCTGAAGAATCGGAGGATTCTAGTGCAAACAAGTGATTTCTCTCATGACGATTATGCAGCTAGCGTAGTGGATTGCCTGAATGAGGCTTTCCCCAATGCTTCGTGTACTCTCGATATAGAAACGCCTTTTAGACTTTGCATAAGAGCGATTATGTCTGCTCAATGTACTGATAAGAAAGTAAATATCGTTTCAAAAGAGCTTTTCAAGAAGTATCCTACACCTAATAGTATGGATACGGCTTCTGAGCAAGATATTGCTCAAATCATTAAACCTTGTGGAATGCACGCGAAGAAGAGCTATTACATTAAGTCTTTTTCTATTCTTTTCGAAAATGAGTGGGCAAAAGAAGTCCCCAGAGATGTCGATATTCTTATGAAATGCCCAGGTATAGGGCGTAAAATTGCGAATCTGATGGTAGGCGAGATTTATGGAATTCCTGCTATCGTAGTCGATACTCATTGCAAACGTGTGGCAGGGAGAATGGGTCTATCCTCTTCTAAGAATCCTGCAGGTATTGAGAAAGATTTGTGTGTTAAACTTAACAAAAAGGAATGGATTGGTTTTGGTCACAGAGCAGTGCTCCTTGGAAGGTCTTATTGCAAGGCTATCAAACCTCAATGTGAGACGTGTCCCGCGACCAAAATCTGCAAGAAAATAATAGATTGATTGTATGAGTGCGATTACTTTATCATCAAATGTAAATTTACTATATGGAATAGGTAAGGAGTATGCCGAGAAACTAGCGAAACTGGGCATAGAGACCATTTACGATTTAATTACGTACTTGCCTTTTAGATATAGCGACTGGACCAGTGTTCGAACGATATCTGAGGCGATGGATGGTAATGAGGTCTCGTTTTATGGACAAGTAGTGAAAGCTCCTTTTCGAGGGGGTTATAAGCATAATTCTCCCGTAAATATGACAGTTGGCGACACGACAGGCATGCTTGCACTAACCTTTTTCAATTCTCCATATTTGAAAGATAAATTTGAGCGTGGAACCAAGTGCTTTGTACATGGTGTGGTAACTTGCTACAACGGGAAGTACCAAATGGTCAATCCGCATATAGAGAAGGATGTCGATAACAAAGAAACAAGGTTAGTTCGACCAATTTATCGCCTAACTTCGGGTCTGAACTCCAATATGATTAACAAGTGGATTAAGACGGCTCTAAGTCTAGTTGCGAATAGTCTGCCCGATTTTATTCCTCCACAGCTAGTAAAAGATGAGAAGTTGTGTTCCCCTTTGGATAGCTATATGTTTGTTCATTTTCCTAAGTCGATGGATCAAGCACAAGAGGGTCGAAAAAGACTTGCTTTCGAGGAGCTCATTCTACTTGGAGTTGGCATGAAGCTTAGCAGCGGTAATGAGAATGCTAATCAGAAGGCCATTAAAGTAGTTTCTAAGGACGAGGGCTTAAGTAAAATCACGCACAACCGCTGGGAAAAAATAATCAGTAATCTTGGATTTGAACTTACAGATGATCAAAAGAAAGCTTTTAAGGAAGTTCAACTAAACCTGATGAGTGATAGGCCTATGAATAGGCTGGTTCAAGGCGATGTGGGGTCAGGTAAAACAGTTGTAGCTTTACTTTCGATGGCGATAGTAGGTCTTATGGGAATGCAGGCAGTACTTCTGGCACCTACTTCGGTACTAGCTAAACAGCACTTTGATAATGCATGTAAGCTTCTCGATGGAAGTGGACTAAATATAGTTCTTCTAATGGGTAAAACAAAAGCGTCTGAGAAGAAGAAAATTAGACAAGATATTGCAAGTAACAAGGCTTCGATTATTATTGGAACCCATGCTTTGCTATCGGACGAAATAGAATACTCAAATCTAGCGTTGGTAATAGCAGATGAACAGCATCGATTTGGCGTTAAGCAAAGAGAAAAGCTACTAATTAACAAGTCATCACAAGAAGGAATAAATAGCGTTCATAACCTGATTATGACAGCAACTCCTATTCCAAGAACTCTTGCAATGGTAGTTTATGCCGATATGCAAACAAGTGTAATTCGCCATAAGCCTAAGGGAAGACAAGAGGTTGAAACGTGCTTCATAAGATCGATTGATGACAAGAAGATTTTCGAAATTCTGATAAATGCCCTAAATAGAGGTGAACAAGCTTATATCGTTTGCCCAAGAATCAGCTCGAATGAAGAGGAATTGTCCGACGATAGAATAGTTGAGAACACTCAGAATGAAGAAATCGAGATGCAAAGCGTTCAAAGCATGATGAAACTTCTTAAGGATAGCGGACTCTCGGATAGATTCGAGACGAGGGCATTGTATGGAAGTATGAAGGAAACAGAGAAACTTAGGGTAATGGAAAGCTTTCTTTCTATGGATACTAAGCTTATTGTCTCAACTACTGTAATTGAAGTAGGTGTAGATAATCCAAATGCGACTGTAATGATTATCTATGATTCGGAGAATTTCGGCTTGTCGACATTACATCAGCTAAGAGGGCGAGTTGGTCGTGGAGATAAAAAATCAATATGCCTTCTAGTAAGCCAAACCAAATCTCAATTAGCTTGCCAAAGACTAGAATTGATGTGTCATAGTTCAGATGGCTTCGATTTAGCTAACAAAGACCTAGAGCTTCGTGGTCCCGGAGACTTTTTTGGAACAAGGCAGCATGGAATTCCTACTTTGAGAGCGGCAAATCTTTTTACGGATGCTTCACTAGCTAAGATCGCTTGCGATTCTGTTAATGAGGTGCTCAAGAAGGATGACGAAGAAGCATCAAAGCTTAAGGAAACAATAAATATGGCCTTCAAAATGCGTTTTGCAAATAAGATTAATGCGCTTTAGTCTCGAAAAGATTCTACCAACTACAAAAGGAAGACATAAACATGCCAAGAGTAATTACAGGAAAATACAGAGGTGCGAATCTGTTTGCACCCAAGGGTCTCTCGACAAGACCTACAGTGGATATGGTTAAAGGTGCGCTCTTCTCGTCTATCGGTTATAGCATTGAAGACTCGAGCTTCTTAGACTTGTTCTCTGGTACCGGACAGATGGGCATTGAAGCCTTAAGTCGTGGCGCATCAAATGTAGTCTTAGTTGAGAAGGGTAGAAATGCGATTGAGTCAATCAAGCGCAACCTAGACAAGCTAAGAATTACCGAGGAAGAAGGCCTTAAACTAATGTGCGTTTCTAGCGAGAAGGCATTGGATATTCTTGGTCAAGATGAGAACGTGTTTGACTATATTTTTCTTGATCCGCCATATGACATCGCGCATAAGCAAGCGATGCTTACTGCGGACAAAATCAACAAGTACAATTTACTAAGTGAGAATGGAGTAATGATAGTTGAGCATTCTTCTGAACTTCCTTTCAACATAGATGTAATAAACATGCAATTCGAGCGTTCTTGTAGTTATGGTTTAGCCGTGATAACATTCTTTAGAAGAAATAAGTAATTAGGAGGATAAGTCTTGAAAGTATTACTTTTTCCTGGTAGCTTTGACCCTTTTACACTTGGTCATCAAAACATTGCCAAGAGAGCTTCCAGAATATGTGACAAGTTGATTGTTGCAGTATTGGAGAATGATTCCAAGAATCCTCTCTTTTCGTTAAGTGAGCGAAAAGAACTAATTAAGAAGTCACTAGCAAAGTACAAGAACATCGAGGTCATATCCTATCAAGGCCTTCTCGTTGATTTGTACAAGGATACAGGTGCTACGGCAACAGTTAGAGGCCTTCGTTCGGAATCTGATTTTCGCTATGAGACAGAAATGGCTTTAGCAAACAGGTTGCTCTATCCTGACTACGATGTAATCTTCTTGTCATGCCGAGAGGACTTGTCACTTACAAGCTCTACGATTGTTAAGGAAGTTGGACATTATGGCGGGGATATCTCAAAGATGGTCCCTAAGGAAATTTATGAGGAAGTATCTGAAGCGTTGAGGAAAGGACGTAAGAAACATGGATAATAGGAATACCAATATGCAGCCTATGCAAAATTCTAGCGAGAGGTATGATGCGATTAGACATATAAGCGCATTGATTGATACCGTAAGAGATGCTGGAAGTGTACCTTTTACAGATAAGTGTTCGATTGAAAGAACTGAGATGTTAGCTTCTTTGGAGGAACTTAAGAATCGACTTCCAGTATCAGTATCTCAGTCCAATGATATTGTTGCACGTGCTCAAGACATCATCGGAACAGCAAGAGAGAAGAGCAAGAAAATCCTTAATGATGCTGACAGAATGTATGCTCTTAAAGTAAACGAGCATGAGATAACACTTGGCGCTAGAACTCAAGCGGCGGAGATCATTAATGAGGCAAATAAGCAGGCTGAAGAACTTCGTAAGAGCGCTCACCAATATGTGAAGCAGTTGCTTATTAGCGTAAGTGATGTATTAAGCGAGAGCATTAGCAAGGTCAATAACAACCTGAAGGAAATAGATACAGCTATCGACAAAGAGTAAGTAATAGTATAATTAATAGTGTTCTTATGTTAGAAAGGACACTATTTTTGTATCCTCTAGTAGGGTGCTTATGCTTATGCGCTATGGGAGGTAAACATGCTTCTAGGTGTACGAATCCAGAACTTTGATGTTTTTGACGATGATGTTTGTGGAGTCATGATAGATAATTTGAATCCCAACAAGAATAGATTAATGAACCTTAACGCGCTTATCGGGCGTAACAGAACAGGTAAGTCTAGCTTTATATCTGCATTGTCGTTTGTGAAAAGATGCGTCACATCAAATGTTTCTTCTGCCTCCACTGTTGATGGAAGGCCTGGTTTTTCGAGACTAGTAGAGGATATAAATAGGCCAGCAATTATAAGTTTATACTTTAAGCTTAAGGGCGTTGAAGAAGGCAAGTCGATGTATGCCCAATATGATTTGTGGCTTTCTGCTACTACTTTTGGAAGTCCTTTTGTAGAGCAGGAAAAGGTAACGATATCTAGGAAGACTAGTGACGGTCAATTTGAAGATATAGTTATCATGCAAATTGATAACGGTAGGGGTTTTATAATTAGTTCTTTAAGTGATACGTTAGATAAGACTTCTGTAGAAGTTTCCGACGATCAAACTTGTGCACTTGGATTGTTTGGTAAGATAGCAAGTAACACTGTTATATGCCTAATATATAAAGAAATCTCAAGCTGGTTCTTTTGCCAATTTTCTTCCGAACCAGGAGATAAGTATTTTGCTGATGGTAATGCACCGGGAGCTCACAAGCACCTCAATGGTACTGGTTCAAATGTAGGAAATGTTATCGAGTATATGAAGAAGAGTAACCCGAAGCTATTCGAGAGTATTACTAACAAGATAGCTGAATGCTTACCAAGAAAGAAACGCAAGAAGAATCTTCCATCCCATCTTGAAGAGAGTCCAGATAAGCTCCTGCTTTATCTTCTAATGTTGTATGATAGCGATCCTCGTTCGACGATATTTATCGAGACGCCGGATAAGGATTTGTATCATGATATGGTTGATTTACTAACTGATGAGATGCGAGACTTTACGCTTCGTAATCCATATAGTCAGATTATTTTTTCTACACACAACCCTTATATAGTGGAGTCCTTATCGCCCAGAGAAATATGGGTATTTAAGCGTAGCTATGAGACTGAGTATGGTGACCTTACTATAACCTCAGCGGCTTCAGACCCTATTGTTGAAGCAATGTTTAAGCAAGGAGTGGGAATGGGTGCGATATGGTATTCAGGCCACTTGGATGAATACGACGGAGACGATACTATTTCATAACATTCTTCCTAAAGGAGTAAAGACATTTGTGCTAATAGAAATATTAACTGAAGACAAATCTGGTGCTTTGGTAGTCGAAAGACTTGCATCACGTATATGCGAGAGAAATGGCGTTGATGCTCAAATTAACGTTCGTCCACATCGTGGTTGCGGTAGCATACCTAAGGACCTTTTAGCAAAGCCAGCCAAGTTTGCAAGCTCTCTTCTTGATTTATTACCTGCAAAGTGTCGTGCATATAATAGTGTTTATGATCAAACTGGATGCATTCTAGTAGTAGTAATGGACTCCGACGATAACGATCCGGATCTTCTTCGAAGTCAGCTTTATAATATTTGCCGTACTTTTGCTCCGGGAATCAGATCGGTGATTGGGCTTAGTACAGAAGAAATCGAGGCATGGCTTCTTGGAGACAAGCGAGCATTATTGAGTGCATATCCTGATAGCGACATGGATGCGTATAAGGATTATTTGCAAGATTCAATCTGCGGAACATGGGAAGTATTATGTCGAGTTGTATATCCAGAGAATTATGAAGAACTAATTAACATAGGATATCCTGCCATTGGTCACTATAAGGCAAGATGGGCTGATGCAATTTCGGCGAGTATGGAGCCTGACAGAAATGTCTCTCCCTCTTTCAAGAACTTTGAGAACTCCCTCGTTGCGGCCTTTAAGAGCCCAATCCCAATAACGCGTCACTATACTAGTTTTGGAAGAAAACGAGAAAATGGCTAGACATATATATGTACATATTCCATTTTGTGAACGCAAGTGTCCTTATTGCTCGTTCTTTTCTAGAAGTGCAAACGAGATAAACGATGAAGTTGTCGTGCAATGTTTCGAATCGATTAATCTTGAGATCGACCTTTTCGCGAAAAGCAACTTTCAAGATATAAACCAAGATGCGATGAGCACTATTTACTTTGGTGGAGGGACGCCATCATTTGTTGATGCGGCATTGATTTGCGACACTTTAACTCACATCAAAGACGCATTCCATCTCTCTAATAATACGGAGATTACTATCGAGGTCAATCCTGCATCGGCAACGTTCGAGAAGCTGTCCCAATATAAGAAGGCAGGATTCAATCGAATATCTATAGGAGTCCAATCCCTAAGCGACACGACGCTTAAGATTTTGGGAAGATTACATGATGCTCAGGAAGCTACGGATACCATAGAGAACGCCAAGAAAGCGGGCTTCACGAATATTTCTGCTGATCTAATAATTGGTGTCCCTACTCAAACTCTTACGCAGATTCTGAAGGATGCAGAAACCCTTATTGAGTCTGGGGTCGCTCATATTAGTATGTACTCTTTGTCGATTGAAGAGGGGACAAAGTTCTTTTCGCTATATAAGAACACGCTTGAAGATTACATATCGCAAGAAAAGGAGCGCGAGATGTATCACGAACTGCGCTCTTTCCTTGACTTCAAAGGAATTCATCCATATGAGATTTCTAATTGTGCTCGAAAAGGCTACGAAAGCCGCCACAATCTATCGTATTGGAATGCTTGCGAGTACTATGCTTTTGGCCCAGGTGCGCACGGATATCTTCAAGGAGTTCGTTTTGGCAATGTAGACGATGTAGATGAATTCGTGAACACTGTCGGTGATATGAAAGTCGAAAGCATTTCTTCGCTTTTTAGGAACGATAGGTCTGCCAAATTAGGCCCGATTTATGTGGAAGAATGTCTGTCAAATGAGGGAAAACTAAAAGAATATGCATTACTACGCCTTCGTACAAGCGAGGGAATCGATGCTGATTTCTTCTCGAAAACCTTTCAAACGGACTTTCAAACCTACTTCAAAAACGAGATAGAATCCAACAATTTCAAAGGCTACACGACTTATGATGGCCGTTCATTCAAGTTGACCACTAAGGGGCTAGATTTTGCTAATCAAGTATTTGAAGATTTCATTTGACTATTTTTGACATTAATGATAAATTTAGTTTGGCACTCGAAGACAAAGAGTGCTAACATCTTATCAGAGAGGAGAAATAGTACATGCCTTTGGATGATCGTAAGAAGAAGATATTGCAAGTCGTAGTTGATGATTATGTGTCTACTTATGAGCCGGTTGGTTCGAAGGCGCTTATCGAGAGACATAACCTCAATGTTAGTTCAGCTACTGTTCGTAGTGAGATGGCTGAGCTTGAGAAGCTAGGTCTTATCGAGAAGCCACATACTTCTGCTGGAAGAATTCCTTCTGACAGAGGATATCGTGAGTATGTTGATTCTCTTATGCACGTTGACAACCTGTCGGACAATGATAGGAAGATTATTACCTCAAGAATATCTAAGAGCGTTGATGAAGTTAGCGATTTGATTAAGAATGCGTCTAATGCCCTTTCTATATCAACTGGCTTTGCTTCTTTAGCAATAACTCCTAGACTTCGTAGAAGCTATCTGACACAGCTTAAGATGTTGATGATAGAACCGGGTAAAGTTCTTGTAGTTGTTGTTCTGTCGGAAGGTGTTGTTAAGGATAAACTCGTTCGTATTCCTAATTTTTTGACTGATAAGCAAGTTGCTATGATATCAGCTTCTGTTGAGTCAGCATTATCCGGGAAACCTCTGGAAGAGATTACCTTGATTACTGTTACTTCTTCAGTCAAGAATGCTAACATCCCTGATTCATTATTGAATCAAGTACTGTATGAAGCATACACGGCAATTAAGCAAGCTGACAAATTAGACATTTATCTTCAGGGTGAACACCGAATGCTTTCACTACCGGATTTTAATGAGATGAGTAAGGCAAGAGAACTGCTTGACACGCTATCAGATGACGGAATGATTGCAGGATACGTTAACGAATTAGGTTCCGAGGTCATTGATGACAAGTCCAATTCAAGTGATAACAGCTGCATGATTAGAATCGGTCAAGAGATTGCTCTTGAGGGTTTTGATGATTGTAGTTTTATTACAACTACATACAAAATTGGAGATACTTTAATAGGAAATATTGGGGTAATCGGACCTAAGAGAATGGAGTATTCGAAGGTTATTTCTCAGATAGATTTCGTTAGGAATACTTTAAGTGATGAGATGAAGAAATCATATGAATAAGGCATAGGAGGATTATATTGATGGCTTTTAAGGGTAAAGGCAAGGAGTCTATTAACAAAGAGAATACAGATAACAAGAAGACGAATTGCACAGAAACCGAAGGCGCTTGTAAAGATTGCGACAATTGCGAAGATTCTGCTAATAAGGAAGAATGTAATGAATGCAATGATGACATGGATAATGAGGGATGCAACGCCGATGACGTGACTGAAGCTTGTGATGATGAGGCAAGTAAGGTAGAGGCTCTTGAGAAGAGATATATGATGCTTTTCGCTGAGTATGATAACTATAGGAAGAGAAGCAACAAGGAGAAAGAGAATCTATATGCTGATGCTGTAGTTGATGTTTCTTCCCAATGGCTTGCGATTCTAGATAATATTGACAGGGCCTTGGAGTCAATTAAGGACTCAAATGATGAGGCAGTGGTAAAGGGTATAGAGATGATTGGTAAGCAAGCTGCTGACGTATTGTCAAAGATAGGAATATCTGAGATAGAGTGCCAAAGAGGAACAGCTTTCGACCCAATGCTTCATGAAGCAGTGATGCACATTGAGGATGATTCGCTAGGCGAGCAGGAGGTCGCTTCGGTATTCCAGAAGGGATATATCTACAGGGACAAGGTTATTAGACATACTGTTGTCCAAGTAGCAAACTAATAAAACACAATAAATAAACAAATAATATGAAGGAGATAGCATATGGATAATTTAACAAAGTCAAGCTTAGTTCCTACAGTAATAGAGACGTCAAGCCGTGGCGAACGCGCTTACGATATCTACTCACGTTTGCTTAAGGAGAGAATAGTAATTCTTTCTGAAGAAGTAAATTCTGTAACTGCAAGTCTTATTACGGCACAGCTTCTATTCCTAGAGGCCGAAGATCCTGATAAGGACATACAATTCTACATCAATAGCCCAGGAGGATCTGTTTCTGATGGTTTGATGATTTACGATACAATGCAGTTGATTAAGCCTGATGTTCAAACAATTTGCATGGGTATGGCTGCTTCTATGGGTTCATTCTTGCTATGTGCTGGTACCAAGGGTAAGAGATGCATTCTTCCTAATGCAGAGGTAATGATTCATCAGCCTTTAGGTGGAGCGCAAGGACAAGCTACAGAGGTTTTAATTGCAGCTGAACACATTAAGAATACAAAGAATAGACTTAATACTATTTTAAGTCAAAGAACTGGTAAGTCCATTGAGCAAATTGAAGCAGATACGGATCGTGATAATTGGCTATCTGCTCAAGAAGCTCTTGAGTATGGAATTGTAGATAAGATTCTTGAAAGTAAGAAGTAATTTCGGAGGTAATATTTATGGCAAAGGTAATTGGTATTGATTTAGGTACAACAAATTCATGTGTTTCCGTTATGGAGGGTTCTGAGACAGTGGTAATTCCTAATCCTGAAGGAAATAGAACTACTCCTTCAGTTGTTGGATTTACAAAGACAGGCGAAAGACTAATTGGTCAAGTAGCTAAGAGACAAGCTGTTACAAATCCTGATAGAACAGTTCAGTCAATCAAGAGAGAGATGGGTTCTGATTATAAGGTATCCATTGATGATAAGAAATATTCTCCACAAGAGATTTCTGCTATGATTCTAGCAAAGCTCAAGTCAGATGCAGAGGCTTATCTAGGACAGCCAGTTACACAAGCAGTAATTACTGTACCTGCTTACTTCTCTGACTCTCAGCGCCAGGCAACTAAGGATGCTGGTAAAATTGCTGGTCTAGAAGTTCTTAGAATCATCAATGAGCCTACAGCTGCTGCACTAGCTTATGGTCTTGACAAAGAGAATGATCAGAAGATTCTTGTATTTGACCTTGGAGGAGGTACTTTCGATGTATCGCTCCTTGAAATTGGTGATGGAGTCTTTGAAGTATTGGCTACAGCTGGAAACAACAGGTTAGGTGGAGATGATTTTGATAATAAGATTGTTGACTTCTTGGTTGATTCCTTTAAAAAGACAGATGGAGTAGATTTAAGAACAGATAAGATGGCTATGCAACGTCTACGTGAGGCTGCTGAGAAGGCAAAGATTGAACTTTCTGGCGTAGCTACTTCAAATATTAATCTTGCTTATATCACAGCTGATGCTACAGGTCCAAAGCATATGGATATAACGCTTACAAGAGCAAAGTTTGATGAATTAACAAGCGACCTTGTAAGAAAGACAATGGAGCCTGTTGAAAGAGCAATGAAGGATTCTGGCTTAACACCTTCTGACATTGATAAGATTCTTCTTGTTGGTGGTTCAACTCGTATTCCAGCTGTTCAGGATGCTGTTAAGACTTACTTTAGTAAGGATCCATTCAAGGGAATTAACCCTGATGAGTGTGTAGCTATTGGTGCTGCTATTCAAGCAGCTGTACTGACTGGTGATGTTCAAGGCTTGCTTCTTTTGGACGTTACTCCACTCTCTCTTGGTATTGAGACCCAGGGTGGTGTATTTACAAAGATGATTGAGAGAAATACTACTATTCCTACAAAGAAGAGCCAGACTTTCTCCACTGCTGCTGATGGTCAAACTCAAGTTGACGTACATGTATGTCAGGGAGAAAGAGAGATTGCTGCTTACAACAAGTCTCTAGGTAACTTTATTCTTGATGGTATTGCTCCTGCGCCACGTGGTGTTCCTCAAATCGAAGTAACATTTGATATAGATGCAAATGGTATTGTTAATGTTAGCGCTAAGGACAAGGGAACTGGCCGTGAGCAAAAGATTACGATTACTGCTTCTTCTAACATGAGTGAAGAGGATATCAACAAGGCAGTTAAGGAAGCTGAATTGCACGCAGCTGAGGATAAGGAGCGCAAGGAGAAGGTAGATACTAAGAATCAGGCTGAGTCCACTGTTTACCAAACGGAGAAGACACTTGGCGAGATTGGTGATAAAGTATCTGACGATGATAAGGCTCCTGTAAAAGAAGCACTAACTCGTCTAAAGGATGCTATTGCTAAGGATGATACAGCTGCAATGAAGACAGAGACCGAGGCAGTAACACAGGCATTCTACAAGGTTTCCGAGAAGCTATACGGACAGGCAAATGCTAATGGTCAGCCAAATCCAGAAGATTACACAGGATATGCTGGTGGAGCAGATGCTGGAGCAGGAGCACAGGGAGCTAGTGGAGCTGATACTTCGGGTGAAGGCTTCAAGAATGCTGGTGGAGATTTCTAATAAATAATAAATGATTAATCAGCACTGCCGTACATGCGCGATTTATGCATGGCGGCATTGTGCTTGATGATTTGGAGGAACGGTTTTGGCAGAGCAAAAACGTGATTATTATGAGGTCCTAGGCGTTGGAAAAGGCGCTAGTGATGACGAACTTAAGAAGGCCTATAGAAAGCTAGCTAAGCAGTATCACCCTGACTTAAATCCAGGTGATAGTGTTGCTGAGTCTAAATTCAAGGAAATCAACGAGGCATATTCAGTTCTATCTGATACTTCTAAGAGACAGAAATATGATCAATTCGGTCATGCTGGTGTTGATGAAAATGGCTTTGGAGGCGGTCCTGGTGGATTTAGTGGTAGCTATGATTTTGGCGATCTTGGAGACATTTTCGGTTCTTTCTTTGGAGGTGGATTTGGTTCTTCTAGAAGAAGAAGAAGCGGTCCTCAGCAAGGCGCTAATCTAAAGTATGGAATGACTCTTGAGTTCATGGAAGCAGCTTTTGGAGTTGATAGAGATATCACCATCACTAAAGAAGATATTTGTTCATCCTGTAAAGGTTCTGGAGCTCAAGCAGGAACCACACCTGAGACTTGTCCAACATGTCGTGGTGCTGGACGAATTCAACAGCAAACTCAGACTCTTTTCGGCATGACTATGGTAACAAAGGATTGTCCTACATGCCAAGGAAGAGGAACGGTAATCAAGAATCCTTGCCCATCTTGCTCTGGAAAAGGTAGAAAGCTTTCAAAGAAGCAAATTCATATTCATGTTCCAGCAGGTGTTGATACAGGTGATATGATGCCAATTCGTGGTGAAGGTGAGCCAGGATCAAAGGGCGGAGCATATGGTGACTTGTATGTTGAATTTAAGGTGAAGAAGCATGATGTATTTACTAGAAATGGTCAGAATACATTCTGTGACGTACCTTTAACTTTGGCACAAGCTGCTTTAGGTGGAGAAGTTCAAATCCCTACTATTGATGGACCTGTTTCATTCATGGTTAAGGAAGGAACACAACCAGGTGATACACATGTTATTCGTGGCAAGGGTATTCCTAATAAGAACTCTTCTACTGTAAGAGGAGACCACACTTGTAAGTTTTATATTGAGATTCCAACTAGGCTTACAGAAGATCAGAAGAACAGACTTCGTGCTTTTGATTCATCACTTACTGAACGTAATTATGAGAAACGTAGCGGCTTCTTCAAGAAAATGAAGGATATCTTCACTAAATAATGAGAGTAATGAATAGGCGGATTGAACAATGAGATGGATTGAGATAACGGTTACTACGACTGAGGAAGCTTCGGATGCGATATGCGAGATGCTAGCACAGATGGGCGCAGATGGTATATCTGTATGCGACCCCTACGAGATAAAAAGAATTATCGAAGATCCAGACTCACTTGCATATGCCGACGATGGTTATGTTGATTCTCTGGGGACGGATGTTATTGTCAGAGGGTATTTTGCTGAATTTGATGAGGGCATAAGGCTTGGAGCGAAGGAAGAAGAATACTTTAATCCAGAAGGTGTTGGGACAATTTATGCGAATATCTCGTCCAAGACTTTTCCGGTAGACGAGGCAATGGATTTGGTTAAACGTAGGATAGAGAGTATTGCTGAATTTCTTGATATTGGAAAAGGATTCGATGGATATCGATATGTTAAGGATGAGGATTGGGAGAACAGCTGGAAGAAAGATTATAAGCCTTTCATGATTTCCCGAAGAGTTGAAATTTGTCCTTCGTGGGAGACTCCTATATCTGAAGATAACGTTGTAATAATGCTTGACCCTGGTTCCGCTTTTGGTTCAGGGACACATGAGACGACGTCCCTATGTGCAAGTATCTTAGACGACATAGTTTCTGAGGATGATGTAGTTTTAGATCTTGGAACAGGTTCAGGAATCTTAGCTATTATTTGTGAGAAGTTAGGGGCAAAGGAAGTCGATGCTTATGACATAGATAGGCTTGCGGTTGATGTTGCCAGAGAAAATTGTATGAATAATGGTTGTGACTCAATTACTTGTAAGACTGGCGAGTTAAAGGATATTAGTGAATCCAACTACTCAATAATTGTCGCAAACATAATAGCTGATGTAATATGTGCCATAGCGAAGGACGTGCCTTCGCATCTATCTAAGGAAGGAAAGTTCGTATGTTCTGGAATAGTAAATTCTAAGAAGGAAATGGTCCGGAAAGCACTTTTTGAAGCTGGGTTGAATGTCGAAAAGGAAGTAACAAAGAATGATTGGGTAGCATTTCTTTGTAGCTTAGCGTAAGAAATGTAAGAACGCCTCAACTAGAGTCATAAAACGTTAAATATTATGAATGCAATCCGTCTTGATTAATTGCATAAGTTGCAAGATACTTGGTTTAAGTTCATATGATAAACCATTGAACGGGAGTAGTATCCAATTGTAGTCAAGGTTATTAGAGAGTCGCTGGTGGTGGAATGGCGATACCGAGACGTTTGGTGAATGGACCTGCGAGGGTGATCCATAAAGTGTCTTTTCTAAGAAGATGTGAGTAAGGGTCAACGGGAGCCTTATCCGTTATCAGCAAGGCACGTTTGACAGAACGTGATTAAGAGGATTACAGCTATAAGTAGCTCTAATCAATTTAGGTGGTATCGCAGGAATTATTCTTGTCCTATGTAGTCGATAAGTTCGACTGCGTGGGCATTTTTTTGCGAAGAAAAGAACATGAGGAGAAAACATTTAAACGAGTGGCTGTCACCCTTCGTTACGAAGGAGAGAAAAATGAGTAGCAAAGCACCAAAGAGAATTTTTTTAACTGAAGATGAAATGCCTAAGCAATGGTACAACGTTAGGGCTGACATGAAGAACAAGCCAGCTGCTATGTTGAATCCTGGAACACTTAAACCAATTACAGCTGAAGAACTCGAGCATGTTTTTTGCTCCGAACTTGTAAAACAGGAGTTGGATGATACTACCCAATATTTCGATATTCCTGAAGAAGTACAGAATTTCTATAAGATCTTCCGTCCATCACCTTTAATCAGAGCTTATGAGTTAGAAAAGGCTTTGGACACACCAGCAAAAATCTACTACAAATTTGAAGGCAACAACACTTCTGGATCACATAAACTCAATTCTGCAGGAGCTCAAGTTTATTATGCGAAAAAGCAAGGTTTAACAAGTCTTACAACTGAGACTGGTGCTGGCCAATGGGGTACTGCTTTAGCTATGGCTTGCGAGCATTATGGAATGGACTTAACTGTTTATATGGTTAAGTGTTCTTTCGAGCAAAAAGCCTATCGTAAGGCAATAATTGAGACTTTCGGTGCTAATATTATTGCTTCGCCTTCCAATACAACAAACGTAGGAAGACAGATTCTAGCTAAGTTTCCAAACACAACGGGCTCCCTAGGATGTGCTATTTCGGAAGCTGTTGAAAAGGCAGTCTCAACAGATAATTGCCGTTATGTACTTGGCTCTGTTCTGAATCAAGTTCTTTTACATCAAACAATCATTGGAGAAGAGTCTAAGATTCAACTAGAGAAGGTTGGCGATTATCCAGATGTAGTCATTGGATGTGCTGGCGGCGGTTCTAACCTGGGAGGAATCATTTCCCCATTTATGCGAGATAGACTTACGGGCGAGAAGAACCCGCGTTTTATTGCGGTTGAGCCTATCTCATGCCCATCACTTTCAAGAGGAAAGTTTGCTTATGACTTCTGCGATACTGGACACGTGACTCCTCTAGCGAAAATGTACACTCTTGGCGCTGAGTTCATGCCTTCTCCATCACATGCTGGCGGACTTAGATATCATGGAATGTCGCCTATTCTTTCTCAGTTATATCACGATGGATATATTGACGAAGCTAGGGCGGTTCTGCAAACGAAAGTATTTGAAGCAGCAAACTTCTTTGCGAAGACAGAAACCATTCTTCCAGCACCTGAGTCTTCTCATGCAATTAGCGTGGCTATTGATGAAGCTTTGCGCTGTAAGGAGGAAGGAAAGTCAGAAACTATCCTATTCAACTTGACTGGAACTGGATATTTTGACATGACTGCATACATGTCTTATCGCGATAATACAATGAGCGATATAATTCCTACTGATGATGACTTGCAAGCAGGTTTTGCGTCTTTGCCTATTATCTAATCAATTATAAATTATCTGATAATGCGAAAAGATGGATTATTTTGCCATCTTTTTCGTTTTATTAGAAGATAATCAGTATTTGAAAGTCGCAGAACGCAATGATATGAGGCGTTCACAAGCAAAGACACCCTCTGACGAAGAATATTTTGCATGTAATTAGACATTTTGCACAAAATAATTAACAAAATATGAGATTTGTACTACTAAGTTATTGAGAAATTGTTCAAAATATGCGACACTAATGACAGTTGAGTGCATCGTGTAAGCTAACGGTGCGAAGAGAGGTATGCATGAGTACAGTACTAGCTATTGCTGATTCAGTAGGGAACGTTAGTTTTGACGTTCGATCAGACATCAGAACAATAGTTGAGCTAGGAATGAATCCTTTAGCAATAGTTCCTGTGTCATACAATGAGTCAGGGACTTGTGAGAGAAGCGATGTTGTTGCTGCCCTTGATTATGCTTTTAAGGAGGATGTTCCTCTAGCTACAAGAATCGGTTTTCTTTCAGAGGCTGATTCAGTTGTTCAGATATCAAAATCTCTTTCAAAATTTAAGCCAAACAGGGTAATCCTCACGCCATCTATTATTTCTGATAGCGGTGAGGTTATGATTTCGGAACCTACATATATTAGTATATGTGACAAACTTCTTCCTGAAGTGAATCTACTAGTTATTAATCATCTTGAGGCAGAACTACTTTGTGGTTTTGTTTGCCCAACTCAATCAGATGTAGTGAGGGCATCTAAGAAGATTTATAACATGTATAAGTGTTTTACTCTTATTCGTGGCAATGATTGTACTGATGGTAAGGATTTCTTATTCCTCGGTCGTTCTGGAGAATGGATTAACCCAGTAACTGCAAGAGAAGGTTACGCCGTTATGCGTTTCTCGTATTCTATGGCTATTGGTTGTTATCTTTCCGAAGGATGTGGATACCTAGATGCTGTTAATAAGGCGCGTAGATTCTTTGCTGGATATCGTGGCAGTGAAGTTGATGCTCCCGAAGTTTCACAGGTAAAAAAACCTGAGACTAAGCATGAAGATGTGCAAACAGCAAGTAACAATGTTACAGTGCCTGAGACTATTGCACCTACAGCTTCACTAGTATCCCCTGCAAAGTCACTTCGTGATATTGCTCGATCTATCGATTTTGATATGCCAGTTATGCCTAAGATGCCAGCTCATCTATCAGTAGATACAGGTCCAAGTTTGCAATCCAGTAATGAGAGCATTCTTTCTAAGCCATATCTTAAGACGGCATATACATCGGCAATAGAAGCACCAGAGCCTAAGAAGGGCGCCGTGTCTGACCTCGCTTCTCAGCGTTCAATGGAGAACTCTCTAGAGCGTTTACAATACTTGAGAGAGAGACTCAACCAAATTAATCAGTAATTTGTTTCTGCTTGACTTGTGTCCAGATACAAAGACTATAAAACCAACAAAAGCGGCTCCGTCGAGCCGCTTTCGTTTTATATGAATAAATCAATTACTTTAAGAATACTAGAACTAGCCTTTACTGGGTATGTATCTAGATAAGCTCTGAGCGAATTGAGGAATAGGCATAGACTGAATCCATACTCTGCCTGGACCAGTTACCTTTGTGTTAAATAGCCCCTCACCTCCGAGGAAGATGTTCTTTACACCTTTAACCATTTCAACTTCCATAGTAACAGTAGAGTCCATCATTGCCAGATATCCAGTATTGATGTATAAAACCTCACCAGGAGCTAGTTCTTGCATATGAGCATGTCCATCAATCTCGATAAATGCTGTTCCATTACCTGTTAGCTTCTGCATGAAAAAACCTTCACCGCCGAACAGTGAAGAAGAAATCTTCTTCTTGTATGCAGTTGACAATTCAACTCCACTTTCAGAAGCGAGAAAACCTGACTTCTGAACAACCATTGAAGAACCTTCTGTTATCTGTATAGGAATAAGGCTTCCTGGGAAGCTAGAAGCAAATGCGACTGAAGCATTTGGACCAGTTGCTGTGTATTTATTCAAGAAAAGCGACTCGCCAGATACAAGTCTTCCTAATGCCTTGCCTACCGATTGTCCTACTGTTTCCATAACGATGTTTGAACTCATCCAGCTCATTGCTCCACCTTCAGTAATAAGCGTCTCACCTACTTCGAGATTGCAAATTACAACAGGTAGAGATCCACCTTCAATATTATATTGCATAATTACCTCCTTTATAAAAATATCTATGTTTGTCTGTATTATATCAAACATTTATTAAAAAAATACAACATCAAGAAATGGTACAATGTTCTTGTATGAAAGGATATCTGATATGACACGTTTGTTTTTTGATTACTTAGTTAAGGACACGAGAATAACTTTAAATAGTGATGATTCTCATTACATTTTTTCAGTGCTTAGAATGCATCCGGGCGAAGGATTGACAATTGTTGACTCGTCCGGAGAAGAGATTCTAGCGAAGATTGATTTTTTCGATAACAAGAGTGTGACTTTATCTGTTTGCTCTAGGCGAAAATGCACGAGTGAACCAACTAATCAAGTGACCTTGTATCAATCAATATCTAAGGGCGAACGTATGGATTTAACAATTCAAAAATCAGTTGAACTAGGCGTCGCAAGGATAGTTCCAGTTTTATCAAATAGATGTGTTGTGAAGATAGATAGTAAGTCTGCATCTTCAAAGGTCGACAGATGGCAGAAAATAGCACTTGAAGCCGCGAGGCAATCTGGAAGGGGAATAGTGCCAGAGATTGCGATGCCTATGTCTATGGACGATGCTATATTGCAAAGTAAAAAGGACAATTCTATGTCGCTTATTCTATGGGAGGATGAGCATAAGATGTCAATAAAGCAAGGGCTTGAAGAGAATAGAGATAAATGCGCGAGGATAGGAGTGTTTGTTGGGCCAGAAGGCGGCTATGAAGAGCAGGAAGTTAACGAGGCGATAGAAAATGGTGCAGTATGCGTAACGGTTGGGCCTAGAATTCTTCGTACGGAGACGGCAGGTCCAGCGGCGCTTTCAATGATAATGTACGCCTTGGAGATGTAGAAACTAATTGCCTATAATTAACGCGCGTATTATAATAGCGCGAAAGATTAAATAATGGGGGGATTTTGAATGAGGTATTCCGCACAGAAGGGCACAAGAGATATTTTGCCATCAGAGATAATTGCATGGCATAAGGCGGAGGAGACTTTTTCGAGAGTATGCCATAGATTTGGCTACGAAGAGATTAGGATCCCGACCTTTGAGCAAACAGATTTGTTCCAGCGTGGAGTTGGAGATACAACTGATGTTGTTCAAAAAGAGATGTACACTTTTGAAGATAAGGGCGGAAGAAGCATTTCTCTTAGACCTGAAGGTACTGCTGGTGTAGTAAGAAGCTTTATTGAGAATGGAATGGGAAGTCTTCCTTCACCAGTTCGACTCTTCTATAACATCACTGCTTTTAGATATGAGAAAATGCAAAAGGGAAGATTTAGAGAGTTTCATCAGTTTGGTTTGGAGGCTTTTGGCGCTCAAGGTCCTGATATTGATGCTGAGATTATTTCTGTGCTTAGAGTATTCTTTAATGAGATGGGCCTTAAGAGTATAAAGCTATGTATCAATTCTATTGGTTGTCCAACGTGCCGTAAGGCCTATAATGATAGTCTTAGAGACTACTTCAGACCGCATCTAGAGGAGATGTGTTATGATTGTAAATCTCGTTTCGAGAAGAATCCTCTTAGAATGATTGATTGTAAAGTGCCCGAATGTAAGGTGATTGCTGCTAATGCACCAAAACTAATTGATCACCTATGTGACGATTGTAAGGCTCATTTTGAAGGTTTAAAGGAAAGATTGGATAACATTGGAATTGAATATTCTATCGATCCTAATATTGTTCGTGGATTGGATTATTACACGAGAACTGTTTTTGAATTTGTGTCTGAGAATGTTGGTTCTCAAGGAACAATTTGTGGTGGCGGAAGATATGACGGATTAGTGGAGAGCATGGGAGGAACAGCAGTTCCTGGAATTGGCTTTGCTATGGGTGTTGAGAGATTCATGCTTGAGGCCAATTCACAAGGTGTTGATTTTGGAAAGACAGATTATGTGAAGGTTTACCTAGCTAATCTTTCGGATAAGGCTAGTATGGTCATTAATAAACTTGCATATGAGCTAAGGCTTAAAGGTGTTGGCTGCGAAGTGGACTTGTGCCAAAGAAGTTTTAGAGCGCAAATGAAGTATGCTGGCAAAGCGGGAATCCCTTATGTTGTAGTAATTGGAGATGACGAACTTGACAAGGGTGAAGTAAGCATTAAGCGCATGTCTGATGGTACAAGTAATACAGTAGCTTTAAGTAATTTTGTTGAATATTGCATGAATGAGCTTTAAGCTTTTCGAGCAAAAGGAAGGTAATAGTATGGCTGAATCAATTAATGGAATGAAGAGAACCTGCATGTGCGCGCATTTAGGCGTTGAAGATGTAGGCAGAGAAGTAACCCTTATGGGCTGGTGTCACAAGTGTCGTGATCTAGGAGGGCTTACATTCATTACTCTTCGTGATCGTACTGGTGAAATACAACTTGTTGTTTCTCCTGATAGTAATGAGGCATTAAAGAGCAAGGCGGCTTCAGTTAGAAGTGAGTACGTTCTAGCAATTAAGGGAAAGGTAATCTTAAGAAGCGCGCCAAACGAAAAGATGGCTACGGGAATGATAGAGGTTGAGCTTGATGAGCTTCGAATCGTATCTGAGTCGCTCACACCTCCTTTCTATATTGAGGAAGATGACAATTCGAATGAGTCGATAAGACTTAAGTACAGATATTTGGATTTGCGTAGACCAAACATGCAGCGCAATTTGATTCTCAGACATAAGGTAGCTAAGTGCGCTCGTGATTTTTATGACGAGAATGGATTTGTTGAAATCGAGACACCTATTCTTGGAAGAAGTACGCCTGAGGGTGCAAGAGACTATCTAGTTCCTAGTAGAATTAAGCAAGGCTCTTTCTTTGCTTTGCCACAATCTCCTCAATTGTATAAGCAGCTTCTAATGCTTTCTGGCTATGACAGATATATGCAGATTGCAAAATGCTTTAGAGACGAGGACTTACGTGCTGATAGACAGCCTGAGTTTACTCAAATCGATGTAGAGATGTCTTTCGTTGATTGCGATGATGTAATGGCAACTGGCGAGGGCTTTCTTGCGAAGCTTTTCGATGAAGTTATGGGAATTAAGATTGATTTGCCAATTCAGAGAATTCCTTATTCTGAGGCTATGGAGAATTATGGTTCTGATAAGCCCGACCTTCGCTTTGATTTGAAGTTAAAGAATATTACTGATGTTGCGAAAAGCATTGACTTCACTGTATTTGCAGGCGCGATTGAGGCTGGCGGAAGTGTTAGAGCGATAGTAATTCCAGGTGGAGCTTCTTTCTCTCGAAAAGAAATAGACGCTCTTACCGAAGTGTGCAAGACATATAGAGCAAAGGGCATGGCTTGGTTAGTTTGCTCCGAGACTCCAAGAGGATCTTTCCTTAAGTTCCTTACACCAGCAAATATTGCAGACATTCAGGAAGCGACTGGCGCAAGTAGCGATGACCTTATTTGTATAGTAGCCGATCGCAATAAGGTAGTATTTGATTCACTAGGCGCTTTAAGAATCGAAGCAGCTAAGAAGCTTAGCCTAATTGATGCAAACATCTTTAAGCTTTGCTGGGTTACTGAATTCCCTATGTTTGAGTATTCCGAAGAAGAGGGAAGATATATGGCAATGCACCATCCATTCACATGTCCAATGGATGAGGATATAGATTTCCTTGAATCTGACCAAGGACGTGTTCGTTCAAAGGCGTACGATATTGTTCTTAATGGTTGCGAACTTGGTGGAGGTTCAATCAGAATTCATAATCGTGACTTACAGATGAGGATTTTCAAACTCTTAGGCTTTAGTGAAGAAAGTGCGCAAGAGCAGTTCGGCTTCCTTCTAGATGCGTTTAAGTATGGTGTTCCTCCTCACGGTGGTATGGCATTCGGTCTTGATAGAATGATTATGCTTCTAAATAATTGCTCTAGTATTAGAGAAGTTATGGCATTCCCTAAGGTTCAGAACTCTTCAGACTTGATGACAGAGGCACCTTCTCCTGTTGCTGATAAGCAACTTGAGGAGTTGGCATTGAGTATTAATGTGCAAGACGAAGAAGAAAAAGTTATCGGAGACTAATGGCATACCAGAGACGAATAACATCGGAGTCGAATGACATAGCTCAAGGCAATTCATAGAATAATCAACTTGGAGGCGCGAAATGGATAAAGACAGGATTAATTCTTTAAGCGAAGATGAATCTGCTACAATAGCTGACTCTATTCGTATGACTGCATCGCATACTTTCGATAGTGCTGATGCAGGCACAAGCTCCATCATGGATCCAAACCAAGTTGAGGAGGAGCCATTGGAGTTTGATTATTCTTCCGAGGATGATTTCGGAAACATTAAAGAAAATGTGGAAGACACCTCATCACTTAAAGTTGAGCATGATGGTGAGATTGAGAATAATCCCGGCCGATTTGTGATTGACACTAGTTTACATTCGTCAAATGATAAAGAAGACAGCAATAGTAAGAATGAAGAGAAAGCAGATTCTAAGAATAGTATAGGCAAAGAGATTGTTGAATGGATAAAGACGATTAGTATTGGAGCACTTATTGGAGTCTTACTTGTTGTATTTGTTATTCAAAGAGATGATGTTTTTGGCCCTTCTATGGAGCCTACATTATATGAAGGGAATGTTATTTTTTCCGAAAAGATATCGACATACTTTGAGTCATATAAACGTGGTGATATAGTTGTTCTTAATGGTCAAGGTATGACGGGATATGACCGCGAAGAGTATTTAGTAAAGAGAATCATTGGTCTTCCTGGCGATACTATTAGAATAGCTGACGGAGTAGTTTACATTATGCCTTCGGGACAAACAGAGTTCTTCATATTGGTTGAAGATTATCTTGCTCCTAACACCTCTACGACAATGATGTCATATGGAGTCGAGCAAGGATATGATGAGATTACTCTGGGAGAGAATGAGTACTATTGCTTAGGTGATAATCGTGCTGTTAGTAATGATAGCAGGCTCCTAGGCCCTTTCACTGAGGATAGGATTAAAGGTGTAGCGGTAGTACTAGTATATCCATTTAACTCTTTTACTTGGTTGTGATATTATTTTCTAAAATAAAGAAGAATATAGGTAGTAGATGAACAGACAAGAACTTATACGTAATTTTTGTATTATTGCGCATATTGATCACGGTAAATCCACTTTAGCGGATCGATTGATTGAACAAACTGGAGTTGTTGAGAAGAGAGAGATGCAAGCTCAGATTCTTGACAATATGGCTATTGAACGTGAACGTGGAATAACGATTAAGGCTCAAGCCACAAGAATGGCATATAAGGCAAGTGATGGGAACACCTACGAGTTTAATCTAATAGACACGCCAGGCCATGTAGACTTCAACTATGAGGTTTCTAGAAGCCTTGCAGCATGTGATGGAGCGATTCTGGTCGTTGATGCAGCTCAAGGTGTAGAGGCACAGACTTTGGCTAATGTGTATTTAGCAGTTGATGCTAACCTTGAAGTATTGCCAGTAATTAATAAGGTTGATCTTCCTTCAGCTCAGCCAGATGTGGTAAAGAATGAGATTGAAGAGGTTATCGGAATAGATGCATCCTATGCTCCATTAATCTCCGCCAAAAGTGGATTGGGAATTGAAGAAGTACTTGAGAAGATAGTGCAATATTTGCCGTGTCCTTCTGGAGACGAAGATGCTCCACTGAGAGCGCTTATTTTCGACTCGAAGTTTGATCCATATAAGGGTGTAATACTGAGCTGTCGCGTTCGCGAAGGCAAGGTTAGACTTGGTGAGAAAATTCGCGTCATGCATACGGGCAAAGAGTTTGTTGTAACTGAGTTAGGCTACTTCCATCCTGGAGAGTACGTACCTTCTGATAAACTCCAAGCTGGAGAGGTTGGTTATATTTGCGCTTCAATAAAAAATGTTAGTGATACTGCACCCGGTGACACAGTAACGCTTGCTGATATGCCAGCAGTTGAGCCTTTAAAGGGATATAAAGAGATACAACAAATGGTGTTTTGTGGTATGTATCCTATTGATGGCGCAAGATATGGCGACTTGAGAGATTCTTTGGAGAAACTAAGACTTAATGATGCAGCTTTGTCTTTTGAGGCAGAGACTTCAGTTGCTTTGGGATTCGGATTCAGATGTGGTTTTCTGGGATTACTTCATTATGAAGTAATAATGGAGAGACTTGAACGCGAATTTAACCTTGATTTGATTTCGACAGCACCTTCAGTTGTATATCGTGTTTACAAAACAGATTCCCAGATGATTGAAGTTGATAATCCAACGAATATGCCTGACCCTTCAGTCATTGATTATATTGAAGAGCCGATGGTTAATTGTACGATTATGCTCCCGAAGGATTACGTAGGTAACATAATGGATTTATGTCAGGATCGCCGTGGTGAGTATAAGGATATGAAGTATCTAGATGAAACAAGAGTTATGCTTCATTACAGAATGCCTTTGAATGAGATTATTTATGACTTTTTCGATTGCTTAAAGTCTAGGACAAGGGGATATGCTTCTCTGGATTATGAGATTAATGGATATGACAAGAGCGATCTTGTTAAGCTGGATATTTTACTTAATAGCGAGGCGGTTGACGCATTGTCTTTCATAGTTCATAAGGATAAGGCTTATGCTCGTGGAAGAAGAATGGTCGAAAAGCTAAAGGACAACATTCCTCGTCAACAATTTGAGATACCTATCCAGGCATGTATTGGCGGAAGGATAATCGCCAGAGAGACCATAAGAGCCTTCCGCAAGGACGTTATAGCCAAGTGTTATGGAGGAGATATTTCTCGTAAGAAGAAACTTCTTGAAAAGCAGAAAGAAGGAAAGAAACGTATGAGAAGTGTAGGTTCCGTTGACATACCTCAGGAGGCTTTCTTAAGTGTATTAAAATTAGAGGAGGACTAATATATGAATGTGGTTTTTTATGCTTTGCTATTGATTGTTTGCTTTTTTGTTCTAATTAAAGGTGCTGACTTTCTTGTAGATTCGGGCTCTTATGTTGCTAGAGCATTTAAGGTGCCAGCGTTAGTTATCGGATTGACGATAATAGCTTTTGGAACGGGCGCACCTGAAGCAGGAGTTAGTATTGTATCTGCAATGCAAGGAAGCAATTCGCTTGCCATTTCAAATGTTGTTGGTTCAAATATCTTAAATCTCCTTATTGTTGCAGGGGTATGTGCTTTGATTAAAGCTGTTCCTGTTGATTCTGATATTAGGAAATTCGATTATCCATTACTTATTCTTGTCTCGGGACTCTTGGTAATAGTTGCAAGAGATGGCATGATTTCAAGACTAGATGGTATTGTACTTTTTGTTTTAATTGTTGTTTATGTTGCTTATCTAATAATCAGATCAATGAGACATAAGGCCAAGAATGCTCTAATTGAAGAACTTGACAAGGATGAGAAGAAGGATGGTAAGCCTGAAGTAATCACAACGAAGAGGATTATTCTGAATATAGGTATTATTATTGCTTCTGTTTTTGCAATATTTCTATCTTCAAAAGGAATAGTATCTTCATGTACTTATTTTGCTACTTTACTTGGAGTATCAGATACTATAATTGGACTTACAATTGTTGCCATGGGAACATCTCTTCCTGAATTAGTTACTTCTCTTGTTGCTTCTAAGAAGGGAGAATCTGCAATTGCAATGGGTAATGTTATCGGATCTAGTATCTTTAATATCTTGTTTGTTCTTGGAATGTCCGCAACTATTTCTCCTATTAAATTATTATCAGCCAATGTAGTTGATACGATAATATATTTAGCAATTACGATTATCTGCCTACTATTTGTTAATACAGGTACTAAGATAAAGAGATCTGAGGGTGCTATAATGGTATTGATTTTTGCATGTTATATGGTCTTTGCATTCCTTCGTGAGTTTGGAATGCTTGACACAGTCCTAGGAGGTATTTTGGCATGATTAAGAAGATTGCATCAGCACTAATTGCAGTTAGCTTCGTGCTTGCTTTAACAGCTTGTGGTAAGGAAGAGAATACTACTACAACTCCTGAAACAATTACGTCAGCTACAACTGAGGAATCAACAACTGAAGTTACAAGTGAGACAACTTCTTATCCTACGGGGGTCCCAGTTAATGAGGAGCTATATGCAGAATACTCTAACCCTCTAACATATTTGGTCATTGAAGAAGCTATTGCATATAGTGATAACTCTGTTCAAGAGGTCGCTATGGTCTATCCTGTAGGCGCTAGCGTTACTGCTCTAGCTTCCGACGGAACATATGCTATGTTAGATAATGGGTATGTAGTTTTGCTTTCTTGTTTGGAAGAAGTTGCAGAAACTTAAAAAAACCTTTGACAAATGATAGTCGTTTGTATTACAATCGGCTTCATGCGGGTGTGGTGAAATTGGCAGACACGCTGGATTTAGGTTCCAGTGCGAGAGCATGCAGGTTCAAGTCCTGTCACCCGCACCATATTCAAGAAGCCCCTTCTCCGGCGGGAGAAGGGGTTTTTCTCATTATAGCGATAGTAATAGCATCGTCAAAGTGTATCAAAGTGTGAGATCTTTATTTGCGCTAGAAACCAATAAAATGGAATATCAGCACGCATATGTGCTTTCTCCCCCTACCGCCAGATAACTTTTTCAACCAAATTGGTGCTTGCTTTATACCTCGAATTGCGGTTGACTACTTACGTAAACATTGTAGTTACGCATACTTATCTTGACTAATTAGAATATGTCAAGGTCTCATATATTGTAAAGAGAGAGTATCAAAATGGGAAGTAGTAAGAAGGAAAAATTTTCGAAGGCTATGCTGTTTATACTATTGTTTGGCATTGTCAGCCTTTTTTCGGATATGACGCATGAAGGAGCATCCAGCATCCGGGGCGCGTATCTCTCTCTTCTTGGTGCATCTGCAGGGACAATTGGGTTTATATCTGGATTGGGCGAACTTATTGGCTACTCCATGCGATATATGTTTGGCAAGCTTACTGACAAAACAAAGCAATACTGGCCTATGACCGTTGCTGGGTACATACTGGATGTAATGGCTGTTCCTGCCCTTGCACTTGTTGGTGAGCACGGATGGATTGCCGCCTGTGCTCTGCTGGTTATCCAGCGCATGGGCAAGGCCATAAAAAAACCGGCGAAGGATACCATTATGTCTTTTGCTGCCTCTCAGGAAGGTGCTGGAAAAAGCTTCGGCATTCAGGAAGTACTCGACCAGATTGGCGCGTTCCTTGGACCGGTACTGCTCTATCTCGTCATGCTTTTCAAGACGGAGGGCTCGACATTTGAGGTTTATTCCACTGGGTTCGCGGTACTTGCGATTCCAGGTGCAATTACCATTATCCTGCTGCTCGTGACGAAGCATAAATTTTCGAATCCAGAGCACTTTGAACCGGAACCAAAGGAATACATTCCATTCAAGATGAAGAAGGAGTTCATTCTATATATCGCCGGTATCAGTCTGTTCGCGTTCGGCTTCATTGACTACTCAATTATTATCATGCATGTATCGAATACCTATGCCAATCTTTCATCTGGCCTCACTGAAACGACCACGCTTGTTAACAGCGGGACGCTGCCTTTGCTCTATGCGGGCGCCATGCTGATAGACGCGGTGGCTGCTCTGTTTTTCGGGCTTATGTACGATAAAAAAGGTGTGAAGGCACTTATTTGGTCAACAATTATTTCTGCCCCTTTTGCAATCTTTGTATTCGGCTTACATTCCGTTCCTATGGTGCTACTGGGCATCGCCCTCTGGGGCGTGGGCATGGGCGCACAGGAGTCTATACTAAAAGCCGCTGTGACGAATATGGTCCCAAAGGCTAGCAGAGCTACAGGCTATGGCATTTTTGAGTGTTCCTTCGGGGTCTTCTGGTTCCTTGGAAGCTGGCTTATGGGTGTACTTTATGATGTAAGCATACCGGCAATGATTGCTGTGTCCGTTGCCACCCAGCTTATGGCAATTCCGCTGTATTTGGCTTCATCAAGACTTAACCGCAGTATTTAATAAAATGTTAGATCAATTTGGCAGGAGTATAACTAGCCATTGGAGAACAACAGCTCTCAATCAAAGGTAGTTTCCACAGTCTCTCATCACAGATATAAAAAGATGTAGGGTATACGCGTCATGATGAAATCAAAATTGGACGTCCAATTACTCAAGAAAATTATTGACAACTATATCGGCTTCCGATAAAGTATTACTTAAGCCGATATATCGTCAAACGTAATAGGAGGATCAAGAAATGCCAGAAAGTACTGATCGTGGAGCATTTACTGAAGCTGTGTTTTATATTTTACTTTCCTTGCATCAGCCAATGCATGGTTATGCCCTAATGAAAAATATTGCAGACCTGACCCAGAAGCGAGTAAGCCTCGGAGCAGGTACCCTCTATGGAGCTCTCAACACATTAGAGAAGAAAGGACTAATTCAAAGTTTTGAGGAGTCAAGTAAGGATCGCAAGAAAGAATATATCATTACCAAGTTAGGCAAGCAGTCTTTCAATAAAGAACTAGTTAGATTAAGAGAGTTACTAAAAACTGCTGAAGCAATATTGGGAGGTAGCGAGAATGAAAAAGGAAATTAAAAAGGCATTTTTGGATTTTGACAAAGAGGAGCAATGGTTAAATGAGCAGGGACAAAATGGCCTTATGCTACTAAATTACTATAACGGAACTTATGAGTTTGAAGATGTTAACCCAACAAAATATCTATACAAGATTGAGATTCCCAAGAAGCAAAATCGATCTGATTACTATGAGTTTCTTGAGGAATTAGGAATTACTGTTGTGGCTAACTATGCCGGAAGAGTCTATTTGCGAAAAAACGAAAATGACGGAGCTTTTGATTTATATACCGATCTCGATAATCAAATTGAACAGTATAAGAGAAGGAATATCGTTTTTAATAGTGTTGCTTCATCACAACTTGGGGCTGGAATACTTTTATTTATTAATATGATCCTATATACATCCAGAAGAGACGCACCTTTCTGGATTCTTCTAGTATTTGGTAGTGCATTAATAATTTCTAGTATTACTTTCTTTATTCTTGGTGAACCTATTCGAAAGAAAATTGCAGACCTTAAGTCCGAAAAAAAGATTAGAGAATAGAGATTAGAAATTGCGTACTATGTAGCGAAGCATAGGTATGATGATTGTCTCCAGTCTCAGCGGTAAGTTAATCGAAATTCTCAAAAAAATCAAACATTTAAGCAAAAATGCGATACAATGAAAGCAACATAACAATAAATGCTTGAGCTTTTCGATTCAATTATCCAAGGGAGCGAGATCTTATGGCTTTTGATTTTAAGAAAGAATATAAAAAATTCTATATGCCAAAGAATATCCCAGAAATCGTAACTGTTCCGAAGGCAAATTTTATCGCGGTCAGAGGGAAAGGTAATCCTAATGACGTGGGTGGCTCTTATCAACAGGCGGTTGGGGTACTTTATGCAGTAGCTTATACTTTAAAAATGAGTTACTTGAGTAACTATCAGATTAAGGGCTTTTTCGAATATGCAGTTCCGCCACTTGAAGGATTTTGGTGGTAGGAGGGCATTGAAGGAGTTGATTACAGTGATAAATCAGAATTTTGCTGGATATCCGTAATCCGTTTACCTGCTTTTATTACTAGGAAAGACTTTGGGTGGGCTATAGAAACAGCAACTAGCAAGAAGAAAATGGATTGCTCTATTACTGAGTTTTTAACCATTGATGAGGGTTTGTGTGTGCAGATATTGCATACTGGACCGTTTGATAGTGAGCCCGCGACCATAGAATTAATGAGTAAGTATATTGCGGTAAGCGGTTATGAGCATGATTTCTCCGATTCTCGTTTTCATCACGAAATATATCTTTCTGATCCTAGAAAAACATCGCCCGACAAAATGAAAACCGTAATTAGACACCCAATTAAACGAGTATGACAAATTATGTTATACCGTTTGCACTAAAGTTTTTGAGATAAGCAAATTCTGTAGTGTCTTGATATAGAAAGGGGATCAGAAAATGACTAAATCTGAAGGGATAATATACTGGGCTCCAAGAATTCTATCAATTCTGTTTATTTGTTTTTTGACAATGTTTTCTTTAGATGTGTTTGAGCCAGGACTAAGCATAGGAGAAATCTTACTTGGTATATTAATGCACAATATTCCATCTATCATTATGGCTGTCTTACTTGCCATAGCTTGGAAGAAGGAAATCGTTGGTGTAGTAAGTTATTTTGGTGCGGGAATCATATATATTGGATTAGTTGTATTTAATGTAGTCAATTCAGATTTACCATGGTATTTTGCTATAACTTGGAGTTTAACTATTGCTGGACCTGCATTTGTTATCGGAGCTTTGTTTCTTATTTGTTGGAGAAGAAGAGAAACTTTACAGATAAGGACAAAGAAGAAAGATACTGACTCGAATTCAAAGTAATGCGGCCCATCGAAAAGAATCTATAGCTTATAATTAAGCATTGTGCTAAAGTTAAACAGACAGGTTGTCGGTCTGGAGGTCAATGGAATTATGAGAATCGTCAAAGAAGCGGATATAAGAAAGAGTGAAATACTGGATACAGCTGAGAGACTTTTCGTAAGCCAAGGCTATGAGAATACCAGCACCACAGATATTCTCAATGCAATAGGAATAGCGCGTGGAACGCTTTATTATCACTTCAAATCAAAAGAAGATATTCTTAGCGCCGTGATTGACCGACAAATTGCTATTATGGCTGAGAAAGCGAAGTCAGTAGCTCAGAACAAGGAAATACCAACTCTCCAGAGAATCTTCCTAGCAGTCTCTGCAATAAAGGTAGATAGCAAACTTGGAGAAGAACTAACCAATCAAATACACAATCCGAAGAATGCCCTCATGCACCAAATGACGCAGGAGGCACTTCTGTTGAATGTAAATCCAATAATAAGCGGTATTCTGAAGGAAGCCATAAGCGAAGGACTTTGCTCGACGGATTATCCTGACGAAGTAATTGAGACAATTATGGTCTATGCCAGTTATGCTTTTGACGATCTCGTTGATATCTCAGAAAGTGAGCGCCAAAAGAAAATCGATGCATTAATATACAATATCGAACGACTCCTGAGCATTAAAAAAGGCAGTATGAGAGAAATGATTCTGTCGCTTTTCGATCAATAAACCAATATAATATTGAATTATTGCTTGCTCAGATATATTTTAAGTAGAGTTATATGCAGGTTGATAGACACTATATAAACTATTAACCTGTTCGCATATGAGGTGTTCTATGTATTTTGATGAACTTAGACTCGGCATGAAAGTAGATACTGCTCCTGCCATAATCGAAAAGAATAAGATGATGGAATTTGCCCGTGATTATGATAATATTCCGCTTCATACTGATGAGGAATATGCTACAAGCTCGCATTTTGGCAAACTGATAGCACCTGGCATAATGTCTTTTGTGAGTGTTTGGGCAAAATACCTTGAGGTTGACTTTTTTAGTAATGAATTGATTGCAGGAAAGTCTACAAAGATTGAATGGATAAAGCCGGTTTATGCTGATGATATTCTCACTGGCAAGGCAACTATTACTAAACTTGTAAAACGAAGTGAAAGAAACGGTCTTGTAGAAGTATCCATCGATGTTTACAATCAAAACAATGAACTAGTACTAAAAGATGTGACAGAAGCTATTGTAAAATGCAGAACGAAGATAAATAAATGAGGAGATATGATGAAGAAGACATATGTTACCTCTATGCCGGATCATATTGGCGCATTTTTAAAAGCAAGTAATTGCTTTGCTGCTTTAGGAATCAACATTACCCGCGTAAGTTACAACAAAGCGGTTGATTCACATACTTTGTTTATTGATGCTGAAGGCACCGAAGAGCAATTAAAGAAAGCGGATATTGAACTCGAAAAGATTGGATATCTCCAAAGTAATGCGGATCGAACAAGTGTTGTCCTACTTGAGTTCTGCCTTGAAGATGTTCCTGGTAGCGTTACAAAAGTTTTGACTCTAATTAATGATTTCAACTTTAATATCTCATATATAAGTTCTCAGGAAGATGGTACTGGCTATCAGCACTTTAAAATGGGCTTGTATGTTGAGGATTCTGATCAGATTTCTGTATTTATTAAGGAAGCCGAAAAAATATGCAAAGTTCGCATAATCGACTATAACAGTACTGAGAAGGTTTTCGATAACAGTATATTCTACAAGACTTTTGTTATGGGACTAACTCAAACAATGGGCCTTTCGGAGGATATTAGCATTGAACTGCTGGTTCATGTAAACCTTGCGATGCAAACACTTGACGAGCAAGGATTATCACCATACAGAACATTTTTTAGTATAAGCAAATTTGCTGAACTTCTTGGGGCTTCAAAAGGAAGAGCTTTCATACCAAGAATAACTACGCACAAGGTTTCCGATAGAACTGATATCACTCTTATTGAGCCACCTTGTGGCAGTAACACAACTATCATAAGAAGCAATGATAAGGTTCTTTTTGTGGATAGCGGATATGCTTGTTACACCGACGAAATGCTCGAAATAATTAAGAAAGTCGTTGTTGATTTTGATAACACAAAGAAAACAATTCTCATAACACATGCTGACGTCGACCATTGCGGTTTACTGCCTCTGTTTGATGAAGTGATATCAAGTTCCAAAACGGCTCTATGTTTAAAGAAAGAATACGAAGGGAAAGATGGATATCGAGAGAAAAACCCCCTTCATAAACCATACGTAAGAATATGCAAAGCACTAACTTCTTACGAGCCCACAAATCCTGATAAGATTATCACTCCATGGAATGATTATGAGAATTTGACTGAACCTCTAACTCAAATTGGTTTTTTTGATTTTGAGGAATTGCACTTTGAGGTATATGAAGGAAAAGGTGGACATTTGCCCGGCGAAATCGTTTTGATTGATTATGCAAAGCATATTGCTTTCACTAATGATATTTACATAAATACGCAAGGCTTTACACCTGAACAAGCTGAGTACAATCAATATGCTCCTATCCTGATGACCTCTGTCGATACTGATCCAAAACTATGCGCTGAGGAAAGAAAAGCAATAATGGAGCGACTTGGCGTCGGTAAATGGCAAATTTTTGGTGCTCACGGATTCAAAAAGGATTACTCTGTTAACTCTTAATACTCATACCGCAAGCCTCATGTAAGTTGCAGTTCAGTAATTCGTCTGCGTTGGCATATTCCACGCATTTATGCAATAATATTTATAATTATTTCTTTACTTAAGCGAGCGATTTCTTTTGCTTGGTTTTTATGCAGTCAGCATTTTCACAAAGGAATTAATATTTTTTAAGGGGTGATGATTTGCACGAGCTTATTGCTAAATTAAAAGAAGTTCTGATGTCTGTGTTGCCAATTACGTTCATTGTTCTTGGATTGAATTTCACTGTAAGTCCATTGGATTCAAGTCTATTATTTTCTTTTCTAATCGGCTCTGTTCTTGTAATTGTGGGTCTAACAATATTCTTGTTTGGAATAGATCAAGGGCTTGAACCAATTGGACACGGCATAGGAAATACGATTACTAATTCGAATAGTTTTGCTGTGATTATTACGGTCAGCCTGATTTTGGGTTTTTTTATTTCTTTTGCAGAACCCGATATACATATTCTTGCTAATCAAGTCGATAGCGTGACCTCTGGCCAGTTTGAGAAAACTTTGATGGTGATGGTTGTTTCTATTGGTATAGGCATCATGATGACTCTTGGAATGATTCGAATTCTTCGGGGAGTACGACTGAGATATGTGTTTACAGGCGCGTATGCTTTGATTCTTGTCCTGTCATTGTTCTCTTCCTCTGATTTTTTGGCAATAGCCTTTGATGCTTCCGGAGCCACTACAGGAGCGATTACGGTTCCTTTTATGCTGGCATTAGCAGCCGGAATATCTTCTCTGAAAAAAGATAGCAAGATGAATGAGGCAGATAGTTTTGGATTAGTAGGCATTTCGTCTACAGGAGCAATTCTCGGAGTTTTGATTGCAGGGATTTTTCTAAAAGAAGATAAACTGAGTGGCGCTCTCCCACAAGCGGAAATCGGTTCAACGAATTTGTTCGATGTCTATGCATCAAAGATGGTTCACATAGCGGCGGAATCATTCTTGACACTACTTCCGATAATTATCGCTTACATTATTTTCCAGATCTTCTTCTTTAAACACAAGAAGAGAAAAGTATTAGATATTTTTCGAGGAATATTCTTTACTTTTATTGGGCTAGTAGTATTTCTATTAGGAGTTAATGGCGGATTTATGGAAGTTGGTGCTCGTTTAGGAATTAAGCTAGCCTCAATGGAATCAAGTGTTCCATCCCTTATAGTAGCTGTACTGCTAGGGCTAACTACAGTACTTGCTGAGCCAGCAGTTCATGTATTAACTAATCAAGTCGAAGAAGTAACTGGAGGATCAGTCAAACGCCAGTTAGTTCTAATTTTCATGTCTGTTGCGGTTGGATCTGCTATATTTTTGTCGGCCTTGAGAATTCTCATACCTGGTATACAACTATGGATGTATTTGCTTCCGGGATTTGGCTTAGCTATAGTGTTGAGTTATTTTGTACCAGATTTGTTTGTGGGCATGGCCTTTGATGCTGGCGGAGTTGCTTCAGGACCGATGACAGCAACATTCTCTCTTGCTTTCGTTCAGGGTATGGCGGCGCAGGTTCCAGGTGCTGATGTGGTGGCTGATGGTTTTGGCATGATTGCTATAGTTGCCATGATGCCGATTATAGCCATTGAATTGCTGGGAGCACTTTATCAAATTCAATTACGCAAGGCGGCAAAATCTGTAAAGAAAAGCAGTTCATAGGAGGATAATGCAATGAACGCACTGAATTCTGATCAAACATTTTCGATACTGACACTTATTCTGAATGAGAACCAATGTCATAGAACAGTCCATATTTTAAAGGAAGAAAATGTAAACGTAGAGATGATAAATATTGGTATGGGTACTGTTAAGAGTGCTGCATTAAAACTGTTTGGAATCAAAAGTCAGAAGAAAATCGTCATTAATTGTCTGGTCGAAAAGAGTGAAGTGAACAGAATACTTAACTTGCTCATTAAAGAGCTTCAGCTGAATCATCTGGGACACGGACTTGTATACACAACTGATGCTCTCACCACCAATCATATAATCAACTGCAAGAAGGAAGCATTGGATGTTACGCAGAACACGGAGGCGGATAATATGTATAAGAAATTAACGGTAATTGTCAACCGCGGTATAGCGGAGGATGTTATGGATATAGCTCGAAAAGCAGGTGTTACCGGCGGTACAATACTGCATGGTCGAGGAACAACCTCGGAGCTGGCCGTCACTTTGATGGGCATGGAAATTGAACCTGAGAAGGAACTTGTTATGATGCTTATGCCAAGCGAATTGGTAGATACTGTGGTCAAGAATATTTATGCGGAACTTCAATTCGATTTACCCGGTAAAGGTATTATGTTTGTAGAGCCCGTATCGAACGTCCATGGCCTATTTGATTCGGAGTCAGAGCCTGAGAATTAAGAAAACATTAGAATTAATTGTGAATATAGTCTTCAAGCTTAAAATCACTAGAACCACTTGTTTTTTGCTACAATAAGTATATCTTCTGTTTGACTTAAAAAGGAGACTATATTATGAGTATAATTGCATCAAATCCAATTATTCCTGGGTTCTTTCCTGATCCTTCAATCTGCTCTTGCGGCGATGATTTCTACATTGTAAACTCCTCATTTTGTTATTTCCCGGGGTTGCCTATACTCCATAGTAAAGATTTGGCTAATTGGGAGATAATTGGTAATGCTATGAATAGGTCTTCTCAACTCGACGTAAACGGATGCGAGCTGTCGGAGGGCCTTTTCGCGCCCACGATAAGACACTATGAGGGCATGTTTTATATTGTTTGCACGAATGTCAAGAGCGGTGGCAATTTTGTGATTGAGGCTAGTAATCCAGAAGGTCCGTGGTCTGATCCGTTTTATATTGAGGGAGCGGAAGGAATAGACCCTAGTCTATTCTTCGATGAAGACGGTAAATGCTATTACATCGGAACTCACGAGAACCGTTCTGGAGCAAAATATAACGGAGATTGGTATATTTACATTCAAGAATTTGACATAAAGAACAAACGCCTTGTGGGAGAATTCAAGGAGGTTTGGAATGGCTCGCAAAAAAACGTAATATGGCCAGAGGGACCGCATATTTTTCGCGAAAATGGCTACTACTATATTATGCACGCTGAAGGTGGGACAGGCCCTGATCACTCGGAGGCAATATGTAGGAGTAAGAGTATATGGGGGCCATACGAGAACAATCCGTGCAATCCAATAATTACGCATAGACATCTTGGTGGAGATTTTCCGATTCGCTATGTTGGGCATGCCGACATGACAAAGACAACCAACGGTGAGTACTACATAGTGCTTCTCGGCGTTAGGCAGTCTTCAGGTTATACAACGATTGGAAGAGAGACTTTCCTAGCTAGGGTAACATGGGAGAGCAATTGGCCAATAGTAAATGTCGGTGTAGGAATGCTGACTGATGAGGTCGATATTAATCTGGAAGAATGCAAGAATTCTAATAATGACATAGCGTCGCTTAATAAGATGTTCGATTTTACGGCTATGGTGAAGTTGTCGCCTGAGTTTGTGTTTCTTCGTCAGGAAGAGGGTATGAGGTATTCTCTTTCAAGTCAGGGCTTGTTACTTAAGTTTAGCAAAACTTCAATTATGGAAGACGAATCTGCTACATATCTTGGATTAAGACAACAGCACAGGCAATGCATTTATGAAGTAAATATTTCAGGCTTTGCTCTTGAGAATAGTGAGGTTGTTGGATTAGCGTTGTATCAAAATTCGAAATACCATTTACGATTAGAATTAAGTAGTAACGAGGCTAGACTTCTCAAGTCATCTAACGGACAGGATTCAATATTAGAAAAATGTGATATTGGCAAGATAGAAAGCTCGTCTTCTATTACCATACGCCTTGAAATAAATAGACTGAAAGCCAATTTCATGCTATTGATTGACTCTAATGTAATTCTATGTGTGTCTGAAATTGATATCAGAGAATTGTCTACTGAAGTAGCAGGAGGTTTTGTAGGATGTACAATAGGAGTTTTTGCTTCAAATCCAATGCTTACTCAAGATTCTGAAACAGAAGGTATTATTGTAAAGAGTATCTCGTATCAAGGAATGAAGTAAATGGAGGGATCATGAATATCGATATTGACACAAGTGAAGCGGCGCAGAAGGCTATGTCTTTCTTTAAAGAGGGCTACAATTGCAGTCAGTCTGTTGTTCTTGCCTTCGAAGAAAACTTTGATTTTGATCGAAAAACACTTCTTAAGCTTAGTTCCTCTTTTGGTGGTGGTATGGGGCGACTACGTGAGGTTTGCGGCGGTGTTACTGCGATGTTCATCATTGCTGGAGTCCTATATGGATATGATGAACCAACAGATATAGAAGGTAAGAAGATTCACTATGCAAGAATTCAGGAACTTGCCCACGAGTTTTCGAGTAGAAACGGCTCCATCGTGTGCCGTGATCTACTAGGTTTATCAACCAAAACTGAATTATCAACTTCATATCAAAGAACCGAGGAGTACTACACAAAGAGGCCTTGTGTTCAATTAGTAGGTTTGAGCGCAGCTATTATTGAGGAATACATTCGTTTGCATTCGTAAATAGGGTTGGAGGCATTATTATGGATCAAAATTTTATAAGAATGTGGTTAAGTGGGTTTGAATCGGGGCTAGAAACCTTAGATGATGAGAGTAGAAGTGAGTTACTTAGACCTTGCGCAAGGAGATGTGCAGATTCTGGAGTTATTAATATTTATCTTAATCATCTTGAGAATGTAGGATACGATCGTGATGCATTCTATTCTCGACTTGGTGAACTAACAGGATGTGATGGAGGCATAATCATTCCAGGCAAGAAGTACTTCATCAGCTATCCTTCTTGCTTATGTGATTTGCATACTCATGGAGGTGTAAACTCGCCTCATTTATGCGAGTGTTCAAGACAAAGCATTATATATGTCGCTAAAAAATGTGGGGAGAAGTTGACTTTGATGTTGAGATTATTGAGACTGTACTTGGCGGAGCAAGTAAGTGTACATTCCACATTACCTTCGAGTAAGTCGGAAAGATAGGTCATAGCGATAATATCGATTCACATAAATATATATAATAATATATGAGTGCTAAATATTTGAGCAATCAAATTGAAGAAAATTAACTTATTTATATGAGAAAAGGTTTGTTTGGAGAGGCAATTCACTGTTATTCCTGTTGTTAAATTTCTACCAGAAGTTTATTTTTGTGTAATTTCATCAATCAATAGCATTGTGTAAATTATTAGCGCTAATCAAATGAATTCCAGCTTAAATTGAAGGAAGAAAACCTAATTTCAGGCATAGTAACATTGTTACACATGCTGTTTTTCGAAAATGAGTAATTATTTCCTTACTTGCTTATTGACAAGGGATTACTCGATTACTAAGATTATCACGGTTATAAAAAATAAATTAAAGATTTATAGAAGATTGGCATTATGTTTAGGAGGATATACCCATGTTATTGGTTAACGAAGTCACCAAGAAATATGACAAAATACTTGCTAACGACAAAGTATCGATTACCTTGAATAATGGAGAGGTTGGAGTATTAGTTGGTCCAAACGGATCTGGAAAGTCAACATTAATCAAGTGTATTGCTGGATTGTTAAGATACACAGGTGATATAGAGATAGATGGTCTCCCCAATAAGACTATTGAGGCTAAGAGGTTGCTTGGATATATCCCTGAGGTGCCTAACCTATATGACACAATGACTATTGATGAGCATTTTGAATTTATTCGTAGAGCATATGGATATAGTGATAAGACTCTTACCGAAGAGTTGATTGAGCGATTCGAACTAACTGAACACAGAAAGAAGCTAGGTAAGGCTTTATCTAAAGGTATGCAACAGAAAGTATCAATAGTGTGTGCTTTACTACATGACCCTCAGGTAGTAATTTTTGATGAGCCTATGGTAGGTCTTGATCCTCATGCGATTAATGAGTTAAAGCATGTAATAAGGGAACTTAAGGAGAAGAACAAGGCTATCCTTATCTCTACACACTTGATCGACACTGTTGCTGATATTTGGGATGTAGTTAACATTCTTAAGTCAGGTCACGTGATTGTTACAAAATACAGAGAACAGCTCAATGGTCAGGAGGAGAACTTATCAGATTTGTTCTTTGAGATCACTGAGAATAAGGAGCAATAAATATGTTAAGTGCTTACTTATATCGTGTTAGAAAAAGCTTAATTCGTGCTCCGGGCTTAATGGTTCTATACGCCTTCTTCTTAGGTTATATATTATTTATGAGCCTAGTTGTTACTTCTCTAAATGAGGGTGCAGTTCGTAATCAGGATGCTGTAGTAGGTCTTATTAAGCTAGTTTGGTTTGGTTTAGGAATTCTTGTTTTAGGTAATACTTGCACCAAAGGATCGTATGCGTTCTCGCTAACTGACGTAAATTTTCATTTTGCGGGACCTTTCACGACCAAATTCAACTTGATAATCGCGGTTATTAACTCGCTGCCTATGACACTTATTTATATGTATTTCTCGAGTATGCTCATGCCTTTTGCATCAAATTTCGGCTTCACGTCCAAGGATGCAATATTAATGGTTTGCGGTGGCTTTGTCGTAGTACTAGTTTGCTCAATAATTGGCTTTCTTGTTAAGGTTACTTTGGACAAACTCGAAAAGTATAAGAAAGTTCCTATGGCTATCATTTTTGGTGCTATGGCTCTTGCTCTTGCTGGTTGCGCTCTAATGTTGTTAAGCGAAAATGACTGGAGTATTAAATCTGCATTTGGTCAAGATATAGACATATTGATAAGTAGAATCGGGAACAACCCTATCATAGACTTCTTCCCAATAGTAGGTTGGCCTGGATTAATAGTAAAGGGTATATATTTGTCTGATGTTATCTTTATAGCAATTGGCGCCGTCCTTTCTATTGGAACAATAGTAGCTGTTGCTTACATTTTTACTAAGGCCAATTATGATTACTACGAGACGGCTATTGAAGGAGCGACAAGAATTGCCGAAATTACCGAGGCTAAGAAAGCCAATGTATTTGGTAATAGTGACATAAATACGGGGAAAATTGTTGTTGGAAAAGAGAAGATTGGTGGTGGAAGAGGCGCTAGTGCTATTTTTTACAGACATCTTCTTGAGAACAAGCGTCGCTCGCACTTTAGCTTCATAAATATTAACGCTCTTATCTATAAAGCAATAGTCGTTGCATACCTTTTCTTCATGTCGAAATCACATATAATTGATGATGGTTCTTTGGCAAATCTAGCTTATGCTCTTGGATTTGGATTGACGATGAACATCTTTGTATTCTCAGGAAGTAAAACTCTTACTGAGTTAAGTAAGCCGTACATCTTCTTAATTCCAGACACTGCCCAAAAGAAGCTGTTTGCTAGTGTATTTGCTGACTTTCCAGAAATGGCTTTTGATGCTCTCGTTATGATGATTATTTGTATGGTTTTTGCTCCTGGCGCTAGAACGGTTCCATTTGGAATTGCAATCTTCCTCATAGTAGCCTCCTTTAATTTCTTGTGCCAGACCATCTCGATTCTGTGTGTAAGAATTCTAAGCCGAGCTGGAGCATTTATCATCAATCTGTTAAGAACTATTCTTGATATGGCAGTTGTTGGCTTCGGTGCTTTAGTTGGTTTTGTTGTTATGTCAATCGTTGATGGAGGCATTGAAATAGTATTCTTTTCTGCTTCCGGCGTCTTGATTCTTGCTTCATTCTTAGCGTTGCTTGCTTCAAGGAACATAATTGAAAAGACAGAAATGAGATAACAAAGAGAGGTAGTGATATGTCACTACTTTTCTTTTACATTAAATACGAACATATATTCTTTTCGATGCCATAATGTTATAATAACTTCAAATGAATTACGGGAGAGATGACTATGTTTAATTTGAAGGCACCATACTTTCCAACGGGAGATCAACCACAAGCGATTGACAAACTAGTCGACGGTATTTTATCAGGAGATAGGTGCCAAACTTTACTAGGAGTTACTGGTTCGGGTAAGACCTTCACTATGGCTAATGTAATTCAGAAAGTACAACGTCCAACTTTAGTTCTGGCTCATAACAAGACTCTTGCTGGACAGTTGTATTCCGAATTTAAGGAATTCTTTCCCGATAATGCTGTTGAGTACTTCGTCTCTTATTATGATTATTATCAACCTGAAGCTTACCTTGCTGCTTCGGATACATATATCGAGAAGGACTCATCAATTAATGATGAAATAGATAGGATGCGTCACTGCGCAACTCGCTCTTTACTTTCTCGCGATGATGTAATTGTAGTTGCCTCGGTTTCATGTATTTATGGTATTGGTGAGAAGGAAGACTATCAGTCCTTGATGGTTCTCATTCGTGTTGGAATGGCTATGTCTAGAGATGCAGTCATGGCTTCGCTAATTAACATTCAATACGACCGTAATGATTATGAACTTAGCAGAGGTTGCTTCAGAACGAGAGGTGATGTCTTAGATGTATTTACTCCTGATTCCGATAATGTGGTTACTAGAATTGAATTTTTCGGTGATGAAGTAGAGCGTATTTCGTTAGTTGATTTTGTTACTGGCAAGGTTTATACAACTAGAAGTTTTGTTGAGATATTTCCAGCTTCTCACTATGCTACTGGTCGCAAGAAACTAGAGAAGGCTTTAGTAACTATAGAAGAAGAACTTGATGAACGTATTAAGATTCTTAGAGACGAAGGCAAACTCATTGAGGCTTATCGTCTGGAACAAAGAACGCGTTACGATATGGAACTTCTTAATGAAACGGGTTTTTGTAAAGGAATAGAGAATTATTCAAGACACATATCTCAGAGGAATGCGGGTGAACCACCTAGCACATTATTGGATTTCTTCCCAAAGGATTACTTGTTATTTATAGATGAGTCCCACGTAACAGTATCTCAAGTTGGTGCCATGTATAACGGTGACAGAGCACGTAAGGATATGCTTGTTAATTATGGTTTTAGACTTCCTTCAGCATATGACAATAGACCTTTGAAGTTTAACGAGTTTGAAGAGAAAATGGGACAAACAGTTTTTGTTTCCGCTACTCCTGGCAATTATGAGAATGAGCATAGCGTTCAAGTAGTTGAGCAAGTAATCAGACCAACAGGATTAGTAGAACCAGAGATTTTCATTAGACCAGTCGAAGGTCAAATAGAAGATATCCTATATGAACTTAATCAGCAGAAGGAGAGAGGCGAGAAGAGTCTTATCTTGACTCTTACAAAGAAGATGGCTGAGGACCTTACCGAGTTCTTAGAAAAGGAGAACGTTAAGGTTACCTATTTGCATTCTGATATTGATACTGTTGAGCGCATGGAGATTCTTCATTCATTACGCTCTGGGGCTGTTGATGTAATAGTCGGAATTAATCTATTAAGAGAAGGAATTGATCTACCTGAGGTATCGCTTCTTATGATTCTTGATGCTGACAAGGAAGGTTTCCTGCGTTCAACAAGATCTCTTATTCAGATTATTGGAAGATGTGCTCGAAATAGTAACGGCAGAGCAATTCTATATGCAGATGAAGTTACAGATTCAATGATGGGAGCTGTATCAGAGACGAATAGAAGAAGAGATATTCAAGTATCATATAACAAGGAACATGGAATAGTACCAAAGACAATTCTTAAGGAAGTAAAGGAAACATTTGACATTACTTCTTCAGATAAAGGTAATGCAAAAGCTAAGGAAGATAGTACATCTGATATTAATGTTGCTAGGATAGCTAAGCTTGGAGGCAAGAATATGTCCTCTAGTGAGAAGGAGAAGCTTCTTATTAAACTACGTAAAGAGATGAAGCAGTCATCAGACAAGCTTGATTTCGAGAGAGCAGCTATGTTTAGAGATGCAATTATTAAGCTTGGTGAGAAGTCTAAGGAAGAAAGTGAGGCTTAAGTGGAAAGTCCAATAGAAGCAACAAACGGTGGATTTGTGCACCTCCATTTACATACTGAATTTAGTCTTCTTGATGGTTCAATAAGAATAAGCGAGCTTGCATGTAGACTGGTCGAATTAGGTATGACTTCATGCGCGATTACTGATCATGGCGTAATGTATGGAGCTGTTGAGTTCTATAAGACGATGACTGATAAAGGAATACATCCTATTATTGGTTGTGAGGTATATGTTGCTGTAGGAAGTAGATTTGATAAGCAGGTGATTCCTAATGGTACAAACTATCACCATTTGATACTTCTAGCTAAGGATAATGAAGGACTTAAGAATCTTAACAGACTTGTATCCGCCGGATTTACAGAAGGCTTCTATAGGAAACCTCGAATAGATTGGGAATTACTTTGTAAATACCATGAAGGGCTGATTTGTCTATCTGCGTGTTTAGCTGGCGAATTAAGCAACTTGATTCTTGAGAACAAGTTTTCTGAGTGCGAGAGAAGAGCTTTGGAGTTTGATGAGCTTTTCGGGCGAGGAAATTATTATCTTGAGATTCAGAATAACCGTTTGCCGGAGCAAGGTATTATTAATTCGTCATTAATCAAACTATCACGTAAAACCGGTATTCCTCTTGTTGCAACAAACGATTGCCACTACCTTTTGGATTCTGATTATGAGGTTGAAGACGTATTGCTTTGCATGCAGACAGGCTCAAAGTTATCGGATAATGACAGAATGAGAATGGCTATAAATGATTTCTTTGTTAAGTCAGAGACTCAAATGAGACGATTTTTTGTTGATGTTCCGGATGCGATTGAGAACACTAATAAGATAGCCTCAATGTGTAATGCTCAATATGATTTCGATACTATTCACTTGCCTAAATATGATATTCCACAAGGATTCAAAGACAACAAAGAGTATTTATCATTTATAGCGTATGAAGGACTTAATAAGAAGTTTGAGTTGATCGATATTATAGATGAAGAGATAAAGAATGAGTACAAGCAACGAATTGAACATGAGCTGTCCGTAATAAATGGAATGGGTTATACGGATTACTATTTAATTGTATGGGACTTTATCTCCTTTGCGAAGCAAAATAGCATTATGGTGGGACCAGGAAGAGGCTCTGGTGCTGGGTCGCTTGTGGCATACACAATCGGGATAACGAATATAGACCCTATTAAATATAAGCTTGTTTTCGAACGATTTCTCAATAGCGAGAGAGTTTCAATGCCTGACTTTGATATAGATTTTTGCTACGAGAGAAGGCAGGAAGTAATTGATTATGTTACGGCGAAGTATGGTCAGGAGAGAGTAGCGCAAGTAATTACTTTTGGTACTCTGGCAGCGCGATTGTGTATTAGAGATGTGGCTAGAGTTATGGACTTGCCATATGCGGTGGCTGACAAGGTCGCTAAACTTATACCGGAGAATATCGGAATTACTATTTCTAAGGCTTTGGAAATGAACAAGGAACTTCGTGACGAATACGAGTCAGATGAGAGTATTAAGAAGGTACTTGACTATTCCATGAGATTGGAGGGCTTGCCTCGTCATTCATCGACGCATGCAGCCGGTGTAATTATTTCTGGGCAAGAAATTACGAATATAGCACCTTTGTCTGTCAACGAGAATTCAACTGTTGTTCAATTCGCCAAGGCAGATATTGAGAGTGTAGGTTTGTTGAAATTTGACTTCCTAGGATTGAGAACTCTGACTGTCCTAAGAGATACGGTCGATATGGTTCATTCGAATCTAGGAACTTCAATTGACTTAGATAGGATTCCTCTTGATGATGCGAATATTTATAAGATGATAGGTGATGGTCAAACTGTTGGAGTATTCCAACTTGAGAGTCGTGGTATGACAGCCTTTATGAGGGACTTGAAACCAAGCTCGTTAGAGGACGTAATTGCTGGAATTTCACTTTATAGACCTGGACCTATGGATCAAATTCCTAAGTACATTGCATGCAAGCACGATTCGTCGCTAATTAAATATGATCATCCACTATTGGAACCTATTCTTAATGTGACATATGGCTGCATGGTTTATCAAGAGCAAGTAATGCAAATAGTTCGAGATTTAGCTGGATTCTCAATGGGACAATCGGATAACATTCGTCGTGCCATGAGTAAGAAGAAACGCTCCATTATGGAGAAGTATAGAGAACTCTTTATTCATGGTGGTATTGATGATAAAAATCGTGTCGTTGATGGATGTATTAAGCGTGGTGTCGATGAGAAGACAGCAGATAAGATTTTTAATGATGTTAGTAATTTCGCGGGTTATGCTTTTAATAAGTCTCACGCTGCTGCTTATGCGGTACTTGCATACGATACTGCTTACTTGAAGTATTATTATCCATCAGAGTTTATGGCAGCTATGATGAATTCTTTTAGAAACAGCCTCGGTGCTGCGGCTTGGTATATTACCTGCTGCGAGCCTATGGGAATTAAGATTCTGCCTCCAGATGTAAATAAAAGTGTTGGAAGATTTACTACTGAAGAAAGTGGTGAGAAACTACGTGCTGTTCGTATAGGTCTATCGGTAATAAAGAATGTTGGTGAAGGCGCTGTAAATCTACTTGTAAAAGAACGCGAGAAGAATCAAGAGTTCAAATCATTCTCTGATTTTATTGTTAGAAGTGCCGGTATTGGTTTAAATCGAAAAATGATAGAGTCACTAATATTCTCATCGGGACTTGATTGGACGGGATACTCAAGAGCGACAATGGTTGCAACAATTCAAACCGAACTAGATAGACTAGCAAAATCTGCGAACAGTTCGATAAATGGGCAATTAAGTCTTTTCGATAATGCTGGAATGAATGTGATGTCGGAGCCCCAAATAAGAATGACAGAAGTAAAGGAGTACCCACTTTCTGAGAAGTTAGCTTTAGAGAAGGAAATGGTAGGAATATATATATCCGGGCATCCATTGAATAGCTTCAAGAAAAGCATCACGGAGTTAGTTACCTTTGATATGGGCGAGGTTAAGGACTTAACCGACTCAGGCAATTTGTCGTACCTTAATGACGATAAAGAAATCATAATGTGTGGAATGCTTCAAAGAAAGAATGTCCGAGTTACTAAAGCGAAGAAGCAAATGTGTGTTTGCCAATTTGAGGATATCTATGGTCATTATGAAGCAGTAATGTTTGGAAGAGTATTTGATGAATTCGCCTCATCTTCGGTTGTAAATAATGCCTATCTTGTAGTAGGCAAAAGGAGACTTTCAAATCAAGATGCTTTCTCTATGGTCATAGATAGAATTATTCCAATGCCTGTTAATGATGAAGAGATTGCTTCAGTTATGCAAAATCGAGATATCTCACGAATAGTAAATGCATCTAGAAGTGCATATAAAATGTCTTCTCAATCTGATCCTTTGCAAGAGAAAACTCTTGAGAAGGAATTGCATATTCGGTTCAATGGTTCCTTAGAAAGCAAGGAGTATAAAAGACTATTGAATTTTCTGGCTTTTTTCCATGGCAATTTACCAGTCGTAGTACAAAGCATAGCTAGCAACGCTAGTGTTAGACTTGATGACGTTTGCAGTGTGTCAGACGATGAGGGCATTATTGATAGACTTAAGGAGCTCTGCGGAAGCGATAATGTTCAGATTGTATTCAAATAAAATAACGTTATCGCCATATTGAAGAACCCTAATTAGTGTATAATTGCTAGAGTAATATTTTGATGAATAAGTGGAGGCGCTATGCTAGATATTAGATATGATGAGAATAATCTTCCAGAACTTGCGAATTTAATTGCTAAGAACTATGATCAAATCGATGAGAATGATAAGACTGGAGTAAAAAGAATAGCTGTTTTGACTAGTGGAGGAGATGCTCCTGGAATGAACGCTACAATAAGAGCAGTAGTTCGTGCTGGAATCAATGCTGGTTTTGACGTGTTCGGAGTTACTCGAGGATTTCATGGACTGTGGAAGGGTGAGATATCTCAGATAAGTACAAGAGATGTATCTGAAACTCTTCAACGTGGTGGAACATTTCTTATGACAGCCAGATCTAAGACATTTTCAACACCTGTAGGAGTAGTTAAGGGTGCTAGAATGCTTGATATTTATGGTATAGATGTATTAGTAGTAATCGGTGGAGATGGATCCTTCAAAGGAGCAAGAGATTTAGCGAGAATAGGCGTACCTGTTATTGGTATACCTGGAACGATAGATAATGACGTTGCTTCTACCGAATACACTATTGGTTTCGATACAGCTATGAATACTGCCATGGAGGCTATCGATAAACTAAGAGATACAGCATCTTCTCATGAGCGTTGCTCAGTAATTGAAGTTATGGGAAGAAGAGCCGGATACATAGCATTGAATGTTGGTATTGCAACTGGAGCTGAGTGTATTTTAATCCCTGAGATTTCTACTGACTTTGATAAGATAGTTGTACGTGGAATTCTTGATAGTCGTAACAAGGGCAAGAGACATTATATTGTAATTGTTGCGGAAGGTGCTGGCACGGCTACTGATATTGCAAAGAGAATAGAAGATGCAACTGGTATTGAGGCTCGCCCTACAATTCTTGGACATCTTCAAAGAGGAGGAAGTCCTTCACTTCGAGATAGAACTACAGCAAGTCTTATGGGAGTTCGTGCTGTTGATTGCATTTTGGAAAACAGATTCAATAGGCTCATAGTTCAAAGAGACGGTAAGATTACTGATTTAGATATTGAGGAAGGACTCAAGATGACGAAGAGCATTTCTGCTGAGGAAATCGCTCAAACTAAGAGACTTTCGTAAATAAGAGAATTATATGTACAAGTACTTTACTTTTGAAGAAGAAGCACGGCGCAATCAAATTAAGGGTCGCGTTCTTATTACTTTAGAATTTGATAAGATAGTAAACGAGTTAATTGGATACGCTAGGACTTCGTTTGGTAAAAAGTTAGCAGCAGAGATTGTTCCTACAACCGATAGTTCGCTAATTGTTGAGTCTTTGAGTGATACTTACGAGGCATATTCATACATTAATAAGTATGGAAACCTTCCACTTGGCGGTTTCGCGAATATTGGTCCATATTTATCATATGGCAAAGCTGGCGGTTGTTTGACAATTCGCGCGCTTTTGGATGTGGCCGCTTTTATTAGTTCTGTCGAGAACATGAAGGCTGTTGTTTCTGACGAACATGCTGATATGATTAACTCGAACCTTTTTTCGAGCATACTTTCTCTAGAGTCCTTACCTAATCTCGAAAAGGAAATCAGACGTTGCATTGCTAATGAGGACGAGATGAATGATAGAGCGTCGGAATATTTATATTCATTGCGAAGAGAGAAGAAGGATCTGCAGCAAAAAATTCGTGTGATTATGGATAGAATAATTCGAGAAAGCGAAGATATTCTAAGAGAAGCGATAATTACTTTAAGAGGAGACCGTTATTGCGTGCCAGTTAAGACTGAATGCAAGAACAGACTTCCAGGAATTATTCACGATTCATCCGCTTCGGGACAAACAGTTTTTATTGAGCCTATGAGTGTAGTCGAAGCGAATAACAGAATTAGTGAGATTGTTTCGCTAGAAAGAGACGAGATAGCAAGAATTCTACAGCAATTAACCGAGGAAATGGTTAGTCGTGAGAAGGAGCTTCAAGCTGACATCTCAATTATTGCTTGTATCGACTTCGCAAGTGCGAAAGGACAGTTAGCAATTAGCCAAAATGCTATTAAACCAGCTATCAATTCTTCTGGAAACGTTCATTTGGTGAAGGCTAGACATCCGCTTATTGATAAGAAGAAGGTCGTACCAGTTGATATAGATATTGGTAAGACATATAAGACACTGGTTATTACGGGACCTAACACGGGCGGAAAAACTGTATCGCTTAAGACCTGCGGACTTATGACATTGATGGCGCAAGCAGGAATGATGATACCATGCAACGTAGGAACTGAAGTGTCGGTTTTCGATAGGATTCTTGCTGATATCGGTGATGAACAATCGATTGAGCAAAGCTTGTCGACTTTCTCAGCCCACATGTCAAACATTGTGTTTATTCTTAAGAACATTCGTGGTAATTCGCTTGTTCTTTTGGATGAGCTTGGTGCTGGAACCGATCCTGCTGAGGGCGCCGCGCTTGCTGTATCAATTCTAGACGAGCTGATTTCTAAAAATTGCATAACGATGGCCACAACACATTACAAAGAACTCAAGGCATATGCTATTGAGAAGGAAGGTGTCATGAATGCTTCGTGCGAATTCGACACTGAGACACTGTCGCCGACATATCGTCTTGTTATTGGCATGCCCGGTTCTAGTAATGCTTTTATTATTTCTCGAAAACTAGGTATACCTGAGAGAATAATTAATAACGCTACAGCTAATCTATCTGAAGAAGAGCTTTCCTTTGGACGTCTGATCGAAGATGCCGAAGCGAAGAATAAGCTTGCTGCTTCCTTACAAAAAGAGAACGAGAGCATAAGACAGGATCTTCGTAAGATGGCGAAGGAACTTGAGGAAGAAAAAATCGCCCTTAAGCAATCAAAGACAAAGATCCTGAATAATTCCCGTAGTGAGATGAAGAGTATGCTTCAAGATAAGGAAGACGAAATTAACGAGCTCCTTAAGAAAATAAAGGAAGATGCGAAGAGAAGTAAAGCAGAGGATACTGTTGAAGAATTGAATCGCATTAGACGAAGACTACGTGCAGGAGTTAAGGACTTATCGAGCGAAGAAGGAGATGAGCAATTGTATGAGAATGTCACTTTGCCTGGCGAGAAACCAGCAAAAGTAGTTGAAGGTGAACAATACTTCGTGCCAAGCCTTAATATCTTAGGTAAGGCTCTAAGTACTCCTAACCGTAGTGGAAAGCTTCGTGTAGAAGCAAATGGAATTAAATATTTTGTTACTACTGATATGCTCGTATTGCCAACGAAAAATAACCATGACAAAATGAAGATGAATGAGCAAGTTAGTGGCAGTAACAGCAATACCAAGAGTCGACGTATTCCCGTTACGGACAAACCAAATTCTGCTAGACGGATAGCTATGGAGAAGGTCTCAACCGTTGTCCCTGAGATTATGCTTATTGGGATGAGAGCTGAAGAAGCTAGGTCTGCTCTTGACAGATATATTGATGATTGCTCACTAACAGGTATTAATAAAATACGAATTGTTCATGGTAAGGGTAGTGGCGTATTAAGAAGCATTGTAGACGAGTATCTTCGCCAAGATCCAAGAGTAGAAAGTCATCGTCTTGGAATATCTGGCGAAGGTGAAGACGGAGTTACAATAGCAACTCTTGTCTAGAGAGGAGCCAACATGAGAGAAACAATTTTGACGATAATTCAGTCTTATCTTGTTTCTGTTGTAGCTTTGTGTATTTTTCTAGTATTTATATACCGAAGTGTCCTTCTTAGATATCGCATGAAAAAGTTCTTTTTCATTGGCAGTGCTGTCCTTCTGGCTTGCATCATCGCTGAATCTACTGCCTATATATTCTCTGTGCCTCTAGATCAAGGCGGAAACATTGCCATTCAATATATTGCACAAGTTTCTTTATTTGCAATCGCTCCTGCATTACCTATGACTTTCACTTATATATATGGAATTGACAATAAGTATCTGAAGAATGGCTTATTCTTCGTACCACTTGTCCTTAATGCATTATTGAGTGTAGCGTATTCGCCCCTTGGAGGCTTATTCACAATAGAATTGACAAACAAATATGTTCAAGGCCCAGTTTTCTTATTTCCTTACATAACAGGCGAATTCTATATGTTAGCTATCCTGATTTTATCTTTGAAAAACAAGGAGTACGGCAAACGAAGAGAAACACTTTTCTTTTTGGTTGTTGCAGCTGCAGTTATGATTTGCGACAGCCTAGAGATTTTCTATGGTATCCAATTTATCAGATGGAATATGACTGTATTTTGCTTAATTATGTATTTCTTGTTGCTAAACATTCACATGGTTCTTTATGATTCATTGACAGGAGTCTATCGAAGACCAGTTTGCATCAGAGCTCTCGAGGATCTTCGAAAAGATAGGTTATGTACTATTACAATGATTGACTTGAACGGTCTAAAAGGCATCAACGACAAGTATGGGCATTCTGAAGGAGACAAGGCAATCTTGCAAGTAGTTAAGGCTATTTCGGCAATAGGCATTAAGAAGAGTCGAATATACAGATTTGGTGGAGATGAGTTTGTTATGCTTTCTTTGGATACACCCAGAGAGACAATAAACCAATACTTACGAACAGCGCAAGATCGTTGTGGCTTTGTTCATGGTATCCAGATATCATTTGCATATGGCACTATTGAGTTTCATGGTGGCGATGACATTCATGAAGCTTTGGATCAAGTTGATGAGCGGATGTATAAGTTAAAAGCTGTCATGAAGAGTAATTACCTTTAGTTATGGTGTATAATCCTTTGAATATTAAATCATCAAGATAACAAGGAGTAATCATGGAGCATTTCTCGAAAATTCTTATGAAACACAAATTGAACATTTTCATTGGCGCATATGGAAGTGGTAAATCGGAGATTTCCGTAAATAGCGCTCTTCTTCTAAAAAAAGAAAACCCAAACATAAACGTTCTTCTAGCAGACCTCGATATAGTTAATCCTTACTATCGATCAGCTGATGCTGTTGCCAAACTCACTGATTGTGGTATTCGAGTAGTTTCTTCATCTTATGCTAATTCAAATGTTGATGTTCCTGCTCTTCCAGGCGAGATGTATGCTGCTTTTGATGATGACTCTAATCACTCTATTTTCGATATAGGTGGAGAAGACCTCGGTGCCAACGTCCTTGGTTCTCTTAATTCTCGTTTACGTAATATCGACTATGGTCTATATATGGTAGTCAATTGCAGACGCCCTTTCACATCAACTCCAGAGCAAATCTCACAAATGACTGAAGAACTATCCTTGGCAGCAAAAATTCCAATTACCGGTTACATAAATAACACGAATATTTTAGACGAAACCACCTTGGCTGATGTACTTGAGGGTCAAGAGATACTTCAAGAAGCAAGTAAACTTACAGGAATTCCTGTTATAACTAACTCAATCATGAAATCTTTATTTGACCGTAGCGAAAATTGCGGTTTTTCTGAAGATGAAGTATTTATGTTGAAGCAAACTATCAGCTACGACTACTAATACTGCTACAATTATCATTGTAAAGGCACTAAGAAAATGATAATATTTTTCTGTCGGGATTTTTTCGACATATTATTTAATTTTGGAGGGAATATTCATGGGATTGATTAGTAATATTGTTGGCGTCATTGGCACATCAGTATCTTCATCGGTAAGAGATCAGTATTTAGAGTTTTTTACCAGTGATTCTCTTGGTCAAGACGTACTAGTTAGACGTGGTGCTACGTCAATTAAGAATGGTAAGAATAAAGGTAATTCCGATATCATTTCTAATGGTTCTAAGATTGCCGTTCCAGAAGGAACAGCTCTTTTACTTGTAGACAATGGTAAGGTTGTTGATTTTACTACAGAAGCTGGAATGTACACTTGGGATTCTTCTTCAGCGCCTTCAGTTCTTTCTAACCTAGACTTCCTTGATAACGCGAAGAATGTTGTTAAGGACACTTGGAACCGTATGAGAATGGGTGGAGAGCTTGCACAACAGCAAAGAATATACTATGTAAACATGCTACAGATTCTAAATAATGCTTTTGGAACGCCAACACCACTTCCTTATCATGATCCAGAGTACAGAAATATCTATATAAGAATGAACGGATATTTCTCATTCAGAATTGCTGACCCTGTAGCATTCTTTAAGAGTCTTACAGGTAACATTGGTGCTGAGTATACCAAGTTGGACTTGATGGGTAGACCTGCTGAGCCATTACAGCCAAGGGCTGAATTCTTGGATCGTTTCTCAGAAGTACTTAATAAGTGCGGTGGCGTAGACAAGATTATGTTTGCTAACCTACCTTCTGAGCAGAAGAGACTTCGTGAGTATATGCAACAGGCTCTTGATGAAGAGTGGATGCAAGCTCGCGGAATGTTAGTAGAGATGGTTGCTATTAACAGCATCACTCCAGATGACAAGTCACGTGAGAGAATTGAGCAAATCGATCAGGCTAAGAACTTTAGTAGTGATCCTAACGCTCTTGCAGCTCAAGCAATCCTAGGACAGACTGAGGCTATGAAGCTTGCTGGTGGAAACTCCGCTGGTGCAGCTACTGGCTTAATGGGTCTTGGAATGATGGGTGCTATGGGTGGTGGTAACCAAACTAATGCTGCATTTGGCTTCCTTGGCCAACAACAGCAACAAGCTCAAGCTGGTGCTACTCAAGCAGCTCAATCCGGATGGACATGCTCTTGCGGTAAGGCTGGTAACACAGGGAAGTTCTGTGGCGAGTGTGGAAAACCTCAGCCAGTTGCTAATGCTGGATGGACATGCTCTTGTGGTAACGCTGGTAACACAGGTAAGTTCTGTGGAGAATGTGGAAAACCTCAGCCGATTGCTAGTGCTGGATGCCCTAAGTGTGGATGGAAGTCTGCTGATGGTAGTTCACCTAAGTTCTGTCCTGAGTGTGGTACACAACTATAATTTCTTTGTATCGATATTTGGAATTCGTGGCCTGCTTTTCTTTTTGGAAAGCAGGTCTTTCTTTTTTGCGAAAATAGAGTAAAATGGGATTATGGTGTTTCGTTCACGAGCACAGTTTACAAATACGGGTATTCTATAGTTCTTTTGTACTTGGGCATATTGCCAAAATATTTTTTTCTTGTTCTTGCATTTGGCACAATTACTTTTTGCATTAATTACTATATTATATACGTGAAGAATAATTCATATTTGGAGGTTAAGATGCTTTATATTGGTGTTGATTTAGGTACATCTGCAGTGAAGCTACTTCTCATGGACGAGTGCGGTAATATTAAGCACATCGTATCTAAGGAGTATCCTGTATTTTTCCCGCATTCAGGTTGGTCAGAGCAAAATCCAGAAGCATGGTTTGACAAGTCAGTTGAAGGACTTAAGGAGTTACTGGATGGTTTTGATGCATCTACTGTAGGTGGTATTAGCTTTGGCGGTCAAATGCATGGAATGGTTATTCTTGATAGTGATGACAGAGTGATTCGCCCAGCAATTCTTTGGAATGACGGTCGTTCTGCTGAAGAGTCCGAGTACTTAAACAACGAAATTGGCAAAGATAAGCTTACTGAATATACTGGCAATATTTCATTTGCTGGGTTTACTGCGCCTAAGGTTTTATGGTTAGCTAAGAATGAGCCTGAGAATTATGCAAAGATTAGTAAGTTAATGCTTCCTAAGGATTATCTTGCTTATCGTTTATCAGGCGTATTCTCAACGGATGTTTCCGATGCCTCTGGTACGTTATACTTTGATGTTAAGAATCGTTGCTGGTCTGATGAGATGTGTAGGATTGTTGGCATCAAGAAAGAATGGCTTCCTGAGATTTTCGAGAGTTACGAAGTTACAGGTAAGATTCTTCCAGAACTTGCTTCTGAACTAGGTATTAATGCTAATTGCGTAATTGCTGCTGGTGCAGGAGACAATGCTGCTGCAGCTGTTGGAATGGGTATCGTTGGTCCTGGAGAGTGCAATATCTCGTTGGGAACAAGTGGAACTGTATTTGTATCAGCTAGTTCTTTCGGAGTAGATTCCAACAACTCGCTTCACTCATTTGCTCATGCTGATGGTGGATATCATTTGATGGGATGTATGCTCTCTGCAGCAAGTTGTAACAAATGGTGGATGGAAGATATTCTCAAGACGAGTGATTTTGCTTCCGAGCAAAAGGATATAAAGGATCTTGGAAACAACAGAGTGTATTTCTTACCTTATTTAATGGGAGAAAGATCTCCAATTAATGACCCTAGTGCTAGAGCTGTATTCTTTGGGATGTCTATGGATACTACTCGAGAGCAGATGACTCAAGCAGTTTTTGAGGGAGTAGCATTTGCACTCAGAGATTCTGTAGAAGCCGCTAAGGCATTAGGAATTAACATTGTTAAATCAGGCGTTTGTGGTGGCGGAGCTAAGAGTCCGATGTGGAGAACTATTCTTGCTAACGTTCTTAATATCACTCTCGAGCAAACTGAGAATGAAGAGGGCCCAGCTTTTGGTGGTGCTATTCTTGCTGCAGTTGCTTGCGGCGAGTACCCAGATGTTAAGTCTGCATGTGATAAGCTAGTTAAGTCAGTCAAGAAAACAGAACCAACTCCTGAGCTCGCAAAGCTTTATAATGATCGTTATTCGGAATTTAGCAAGATTTATCCTTCATTAAAGGTCGTATATTCGGATATTTCCAAAAATCGTGATTGATATAAATTGAAAGGAATAAAATGCAATGCGTGATATTGATTTAAAACTTAAGGCTGCACAAATTCGTAAGGGCATCATCGAGGCCGTTTACAGTGCTAAGTCTGGACATCCAGGTGGATCTCTTTCTGCTGCCGATGTTTACACTTTCTTGTACTTTGAGGAGATGAATATTGATCCAAAGAATCCTCAAATGCCAAATCGTGACAGATTCGTTCTATCCAAGGGACACACAAGTCCTGGATTGTATTCCACTCTAGCTCATAGAGGCTATTTCCCGGTTGAGGATTTAAAGACTTTCCGTAAGTATGGTTCTTATCTACAGGGTCATCCTTGTATGAATGAAACTCCTGGCGTTGATATGAGCTCTGGCTCTTTAGGACAAGGTTTATCCGCAGCAACGGGCATGGCTCTTGCTGGTAAAATAGGTAGCAAGGACTACAGAGTTTATGCTCTTGTGGGCGATGGAGAACTACAAGAAGGTCAAATTTGGGAAGCGTCGATGTTTGCTGGAGCACATAAGTTAGATAATCTAGTAGTCGTTGTCGATAACAATGGACTACAGATTGATGGTAAGGTAGAAGATGTTTGCAGTGTATATCCTATTGATGAGAAGTTCCGTGCTTTCAACTTCAATGTAATATGTGTTGATGGGAATAATTTTGCATCGCTACGAGAAGCATTCAACCAGGCTAAGGCTACTAAGGGAATGCCAACCGCAATTATTATGAAGACATTTAAGGGCAAGGATGTATCATTTATGGAAGACAAGGCCGAGTGGCACGGCAAAGCTCCAAATGCTGAGCAATATGCTATAGCTGTTAGTGAGCTTGATGCTAAGATCTCAAAGCTAAAGGAAGAAGGTGCATCAGTATGATTGATTTTGGTAATAAGATTGCTACAAGAGAGAGTTATGGTAATGCTCTAGCTGAGCTTGGAGAGAAGTATCCAGATTTTGTTGTGCTTGATGCTGACCTAGCTGGAGCAACGAAGACAAATGTATTTCAGAAGAAATTCCCAGATAGACATATCGATTGTGGTATTGCTGAAGCTAATATGACTGGTATTGGAGCTGGCATAGCTACAACAGGTAAGACAGCTTTTATTTCTTCTTTTGCTATGTTTGTATCGGGAAGAAACTACGAGCAAGTTAGAAACTCTGTTGCATATCCACATCTTAATGTAAAGATCGGCGCAACTCACGCTGGTATTACTGTAGGAGAGGATGGAGCTAGTCACCAATGTATTGAGGATTTGGCTCTAATGAGGGTTATCCCGGGAATGACAGTCATTGTTCCATCTGATGACATCGAAGCAAAAGCTGCTATAGAAGCGGCAATTACTACTGATGGTCCTTTTTACCTTAGATTTGGAAGAGCGGCTGTTCCAGTAATAAACAATAATAGTGACTATAAGTTTGAAATAGGAAAGGCTGTTACACTGCGTCAAGGTAAGGATATTACTATAGCATGTACGGGTGTATGCGTTGCTCAATGCCTGCTAGTTGCCGAGAAGCTTATGGATGAAGGAATTGATGCTGAAGTAATCAATTTTCATACGATCAAGCCTTTCGATAAGGAAGCAATTGTAAAGTCAGCTAAGAAGACCAATCGAGTATTCTCTGTTGAAGAGCATTCAATAATTGGAGGTTTAGGAGGAGTTGTTTGTGAGTCATTGGCTGATGAATATCCTACCAAGGTAACACGTATTGGTGTAAAGGATGTATTTGGTCAATCTGGAGATGCGGATACCTTGCTTGTTAAGTATGAGCTTGATAGTGACGGTATCTACAAGCAGATCAAGGCAAGTCTATAAAATAATAAGAAACACATTAAAAATATCCCGACAACATCGTAAAGGTGTGGTCGGGATTTTCTTATTAAGTGAATTAAAGATTACTCATTCTTCTTGCGAATCTTCTCAGCCTTCTTGCGAATCTTCATCGCTTTCTCTTCTTCCTTTAGCTGCTTAAAGTACTCTTTGGTTTTCTCATCCTCCTTGTAAATTACTCTTTTCAAGAAGTAGGTGCAAACAAAAGCATCCAAAGAGAATCCACAGAAAAAGAGAAGGCTTCCTACAATAATCAGAACAGAACCATTGGTTGTAGCTATAAATATCAGTACAAGTTGAAGAATAATAATTAGTAGAGTTGTTGGAAAACTTGATAATCCAAGAAGCAAGGAGTTCTTAAGTGAAAGCTTAATTCCGTCATCGAACAATGCGACAATCGGGAAGTAATAAATCACAACTATAAGTAATGCAAAAATCATAAACCAGACTGGAATCTGTGACAACTTCATTACCATATCAGGGATTTGAATAATAAACGTGTTAGAATCAATTTCAAAGAAAAGAATGTAAATCTCAAACATAAAGAATGACAAAAGGGCAAATACGGGAACCCAAACAATTGTAGCTCTCTTGAAAGCCTTACCAAAAGCTACGAAGTAATCATGAAAAACGAGAACTTCATCATGATTATAGTAGGCGAAAAGAACGTTATACATAGCAGACATTGAGGCGCCTATAGTTATAATAGGTATAGAAGTAATAATAAAACACAAATTAAGCAATATTAAGTTGCAAAGACCAGTCAAGAATCTCGTAGCCGGACTCTCTTTACTGAAAAAAGATGACATAAAACAATCTCCTTATGTATAGTGTACAAAAATTCCTTTTCAATTATAGCAGTATTATTATGCACAATGTCAGTCAATTTCGAGCGAAAAACCTCAACTATTACACGCTAATCGCAATATATGTATAAACAAAAGCAATATCGGTAAAGATAAAATGAAGAACGATGGGTATTATGTATATGTAATTACGTAAAACGGGTCTTGTTTTAGACAAAACCAACAAACCAGGAGGTAATTTATGAAGAAATTGATTGCCGGTGTACTTTGTGTTTGTATGTTGTCAGCACTAGTAATTGGCTGTGAGAAGACAGAAGAGTCTACTACAGCTACAGCTGCTACAACTGCAGATGCAGGTGACGACACAACAGAGTCCGAAGAGGGTGGTTCAACTGAGACTGGAATTATTAATTTGTGGTCTTTCACAGATGAAGTTCCAAACATGGTTGACAAGTACATTGAATTGAACCCAGAATTCGGAGAGCGTTATGAGATCGTATCAACAGTTATTTCAACAACAGACAACGCTTACGAGCCTGCTCTTGATGCTGCTTTAGCTGGTGGTGGTGCTGATGCTCCTGACCTTTACTGTGCTGAGGCTGCTTTCGTTATCAAGTACTGCTCAGGTGATGCTAGCTCTTACGCTGCAACATATGAGTCACTTGGTATCGACATTGATGCTGCTATCGAAGAGGCTGGAATTGCTCAGTACTCTATCGAAGTTGGATCAAACGCTGATGGCGAAGTAGTTGGACTTGGCTACCAGGCTACTGGTGGAGCTTTCATCTACAGAAGATCAATCGCTACTGATACATTCGGAACTGATGAGCCTGATTCAATCGCAAGCGAAGTTGGACCTGGATGGGACAAGTTCTTTGAGGCTGCTGCTACTCTTAAGGATGCTGGATACGCAATCGTATCTGGTGACGGAGATATCTGGCACGCAATCGAGAACAGTTCTGAGGATGGTTGGATTGTAGATGGCGCACTTGTTATCGATCCACTACGTGAAGAATTCCTTGATTATTCTTTGATGCTTAAGGAAAACGGATACAGCAATGATACACAGGACTGGACTGAGGCTTGGTACGGCGATATGGCTGGTACTGCAGCTACTCAAGTATTCGGATTCTTTGGACCAGCATGGCTTATCAACTACGTTATAGCTGATCACTGTGGAGGAACAGCAGCTGGTGAAGGAACATACGGCGATTGGGCTGTTTGTAATTCTCCTATCGGCTTCTTCTGGGGCGGCACATGGTTGATTCCTGCAGCTGGTACTGATGTACCTGAGGGTGTTGCTGAGATCTTAACATGGATCACACTTGATTGCTCTGAGACTGGTCTACAGTACATGTGGGCTAATGGCGTCGATGCTGCAGCTAAGGATAGCGTTGCTTCCGCTACAGTAATGGCTATGTCTGATGGAACTCTAGATTTCCTTGCAGGACAGAATATGTTTGATGTTTTCGTACCTGCTAATGAGTTTGCTAATGGTTCTAACCTAACACAGTATGACGGAACAATTAACGGTTACTGGAGAGATCAGGTTCGTCAGTATTCTGCTGGCGAGAAGACAAGAGATGAAGCAATCGCTGGATTTAAGCAGATGGTTGCTGATAACTTGGATGTTGTTGTTGAGTAATTAACGCAATTGCCTAGTGCAGGGCGGTTGAATATGTATCAGCCGCCCTGTTCTTTTTGGCAATTAAATCAAACGGAGGTAGAGTTGTGAGAAACAGAAAACTCGTAAACTATTCTAAGTACGGTTATATATTTTCTATACCGTTCGTAGTTGCCTTCCTTATTTTTTCGCTATATCCTGTAATCTATACCACTGTAATTGGCTTCACGGACTTAAAGGGATTAGGAGTTACTACTTTTAAGTTTCAAGAGGATCCTTTTACTAATTTCAAGACGATTATTTCAAATGCAACGTTTAAGATTGCTTTGAAGAACACAGTTATCATATGGATTGGTAACTTTATTCCTCAAATTGGTATCGCATTGCTATTAACAGCATGGTATACAGATAATAGAACGAAAATTAAAGGCAAGGGTGTATTTAAAGTACTATTCTATTTGCCAAATATTATAACTTCTGCTACTATTGCTATTCTTTTCAGTACTTTATTTGGTTATCCTATGGGTCCTATGAATGATGTTCTTATGACACTTGGTTTTATTAAGGAACCATTCTATTTCATGAATAATAAGAAGATCGCACAAGGACTTGTAATGTTTATTCAGTTCTGGATGTGGTATGGCTATACAATGGTTACTTTGATTTCTGGTGTTATAGGTATTGACCCTGCTATTTTTGAGGCAGCAGAAATTGATGGAGCAAGTAGAACACAGACATTCTTCTTTATAACTATTCCATGTATTCGAACAATAATGTTGTTTACTTTGGTTACATCCATGATTGGTGGACTAAATATGTTCGATATTCCAAAGTTATTGGTTAACGCCAGTGGTCCTGATAATTCTACACTAACTACGAGTGTATTCATTTATAATCAGGCCTTCTCTGGAAGTTATATGTATGCTAGAGCAGCTGCAGCAAGTATGATGATGTTCGTCGTTATCGTAATACTTTCTTGTGTTATCTTCTATATTCTTAGAGATAAGGATGAGGAGCAGCTAGCTAAGTTAAGAAAAGCTGATAGAAAGGCAGAGCGTAAAGCTATGGCAGGTGGAATGTAATGGCAAGTGATTTAAGAACTAAGCAAAGAGCTTCTATCGGCCTAAAGATTTGCATCTATGTCGTTAGTATTCTTCTTGCAGTATTAAGTATTTTCCCTTTCTGGGTTATGTTTTGCAACTGTACAAGATCTACCAATGAGATTCAGGAGCATGCAGTATCTTTCTTACCTTCAGTTTATTTGATGGATAACTTTAAAGTATATGAGGGTAAGGACTTTAATCCATTTGTTGGATTTGTTAACTCAATGATTATTTCTGTATTTTCTACAGGATTAGCAGTTTACTTTTCTTCACTTACTGCATATGCGCTTACTGCTTATGAGTGGAAGTTAAGGAAACCATTCTTTAGTTTCATTATGGCAGTTATGATGATTCCTGGTCAGGTTACTTTGATCGGTTTCTATCAGATGGTTTATAAGTTAGGATTTACTAATAATCTATTGATGCTTATACTTCCAAGTATAGCTGCACCTATGATGGTTTTCTTCATGCGTCAATATTTACAGGGGGCTTTATCAATGGAAATTGTTCAGTCCGCTCGTATTGATGGTGCTGGTGAGTTTAGAATCTTTAATCAGATTGTACTTCCTATCATGAAGCCAGCTATCGCTACACAGGCAATCTTTACATTCGTATCGAGTTGGAACAGATTGTTTGAACCACTTGTTCTTTTGACATCCAAGGATAAGTATACTATGCCTGTCATGGTTAGCTTGCTAAAGGGTGATATCTATAAGACTGAGTACGGTGCTGTATATCTAGGTTTGTCAATGACAGTATTACCTCTTATCATAATTTACTTGTCCCTATCTAGATACATTGTTTCTGGTGTTGCTCTAGGTGGTGTTAAGGGTTAATTCCTTAGTATTATTAGAACGATTTACGTCCGTGATAATTCACGGACGTTTTTTGTTGCACTTAATATCGATAATAAAGAATGAAGAAGTTAGTTACTCTTTCTCTTTAGCATACTTCTATATTCAGATGGTGAGCACTTCTCATAACGTTGAAAACATCGGCAGAAAGAAGATAGATTATTGAAACCAGTCTGGAAAGCAATTTCTGTTATGGACAACTCATTATCTGATAACAAGGTCTTTGAGGCAGATATTCGCCTTAGTGATAGGTAATTGTAGAAACTTGTATCTGTATACTCTTTAAATAGTCTAGCAAAATAGAACTTTGTAAATCCTACGAATGTGGCTGCATATTCAAGAGATAAGTCATCCATGTAGTGAGAATTGATATAACTAATAAGACTCTTAAATTTGTAGTAGTTATCCTTTTGCTTTGAGTCCATTGAGTCTATTGGATTAACTTGGTCCTTTCTCGTTAGTAATCCAAAAACAGCAAGTAAGTGAGAGTATATTGTCATTTCCATAACCTTTGATGGATACATGAAGTATGTATCATTTATTTGCATAATATGATCGAATACTTGCGAGTAAACACTAGGGAAGGAATTAATATTGACCAGACGAGGTTCCTTCAGAAATTCGGTAAGTTCTTTGAAATCGTAGAAATTAGATAGAAAGCTGATCTCGAACAAGTATATAAATCGAGAGCCTTCTGAATCGCATTCAATCTCATGAGAAGTGTTCGGTGGTATGAAGAGAATGTCGTTGGCGTTTAGGATAAACTTGCGTCCGTCCACAATATACTTATAATCATTCTCAACTGGCATTACAATTTCTAAGGCATCGTGCTTATGCACGGAGTAACCTTCAACCTGATTATTGTACCAGATACGCATGTTTGCTTTAGGGACGAAATCAACATCTTCATTCTCGTTGTTTACAGTTCTTCTTATAAACTGTCTTATTGGCTGAAGATAGTTTATGGGAGTTGTTGGCTCATTCTCAATAAAAGGCATAATTTGCTCTCCTAAGCTGAAATATGGGACTATTATATAACATTAAAGCAATAAATGTATAATACTAAGCAAATTATTTGTAGTAATGTCTACGTAAATTACAATACAATACAATTAGATGGAGGAGATTATGAATAGAGAAGAAGCACGCAGACGAGCTACTGAACTTGTTAATAAGATGACTGTTGAGCAAATGGCTTCGCAGTTACGTTATGATGCTCCATCTATCGATGAATTAGGTATTCCAGAATATAATTGGTGGGGCGAAGGATTGCATGGGCTTGCTAGGGCAGGAACTGCAACTAGTTTTCCGCAAGCTATTGCCTTGGGAGCTTCTTTTGATCCTGATTTGCTGCAGGAAATAGGAGATGCTATATCTACTGAAGCGAGAGCCAAGTACAATGAGTATTCCTCACATGAGGATAGAGATATTTATAAGGGAATTACATTATGGTCTCCGAACATTAATCTTTTTCGAGATCCAAGGTGGGGAAGAGGGCATGAGACTTACGGAGAGGATCCATACTTAATAACTCAACTAGCTAAGCAATTTATAGAGGGACTTCAAGGACGCGGAGAGTATTTGAAGGTTGCAGCGTGCGCTAAGCATTTTGCAGTTCATTCAGGTCCAGAGGCATTGAGGCATGTATTTGACGCTAGAGTATCATTAAAAGAGATGTATGAGACCTATTTACCTCAGTTTGAGGCGTGTATAAAAGAAGCAAATGTCGAGTCTGTAATGGGCGCTTATAATAGGACCAATGGCGAGCCATGCTGTGCGCACTCATATTTAATGGATAAAGTGCTTTTCGAGGATTGGAAGTTTGAAGGTCACTTTGTTTCAGATTGCTGGGCGGTATTGGATTTTCATAAACACCATAAGGTTACTGAAGATGTTAAGCATAGTGCTGCACTTGCTTTGGAGCGCGGATGTGATTTGAATTGCGGGTGTGCGTATGTTGCAATAATGGATGCTTATAGGGATGGTCTAATCCCAATTGAGCATATAAGAAGATCTGCAATTAAGCTTTTTACTACCAGGTATTTGCTTGGAATGTTCGATAGTAATGAGTTTGACTCGATTCCATATGAGAAGGTTGAGTGTGCGGAGCATATTAAGCTTGCGCAAAGAGCAACAGAAGAAGGAACAGTTCTTCTTAAGAATGATGGAATTTTACCTTTAGATAAGAATAAGTATAAGAAGATAGGTGTAATCGGGCCATGCGCAAATTCTAGGGGGTCTCTAATTGGGAACTACTATGGCACGAGTTCATCTTATATTACGATTCTCGATGGATTGAATCGAATTGCTGAAGATGAGGATGTTAGAATTTTATATTCTGAGGGTTGCGATTTGTCTTTGAGCAAGCCTGATAATTTATCTCGAGAGTATCATAGAATATCTGAGGCGAAGATAGTTGCGGAGCATTCGGATGTTGTAGTCCTTTGCATTGGACTTGATGAATTCCTTGAAGGAGAAGAGGGTGACCAAGGAAATCAGTACTATTCTGGAGATAAGGACGACTTAAGTTTTCCGAAGCCACAGCAGTTGTTGATTAAGACGATTATCAAGACGGGAGTTCCTTTTGTTACTGTTGTAACTGCGGGAAGTGCTTTGGATTTGAGTTTACTTGACATAAAGTCGAATGCGATTCTTCAAGCTTGGTATCCAGGAGCTAGAGGTGGAAAGACTATTGCGGAGATTCTTTTCGGGAAGGTGAATCCTTCTGGCAAACTGCCAATTACGATATACAAGTCGTTGGAGGGGATGCCGGAGTTTACTGATTATTCAATGAAGGATAGAACCTATCGATTTATGGAGAATGAGGCATTGTATCCGTTTGGATTTGGATTATCCTATGGCGATATTGATTTGATTGAAGCCGCGGTTGAGGGAGAAGCTTTCTTCCCTAAGGATGAGAGTGATAAGTTTACTATCAAGGCAAAAATCGTGAATCGAGGAACTCAGGCTTCAGATGAGGTCGTGCAAGTATACTTGAAGGTTGTTGATGATGCTAATGAGATTCCTAATCCTAGATTAGTCGCTTTTAAGAGAGTACATCTCGAGGCTAGCGAGGAGAAGGAAGTAGATATCGAAGTTTCTGGAAAAGCCTTTACTACGGTCAATGATGACGGAGTGAGGGGACTCTTCGGAAGCAAAGCTGAGGCGCACGTTGGTTTTGGGCAGCCCAATGAATTGACCAAACGTCTTCTCGGTAAAAACAATATAGCCCTATTTTTCTGATATTTACCTAAATCGATGCAAAAGAATGTAGAAATCCCCCTAATTTCTGCATTCTTTTGTAATTTTATGTAATATTATTAGATGATTATAATTATTGCGGAGGTTGAACGATGGAAAGAATTGAAGTTTATAAGCTTGATAATAGCAAGATGCAAGTTGAGTTGCTTAATCTTGGAGCGATAATTCGTTCGATTAAAATCAGGGATTGTAATGGCGTAATGCGAGATGTTGTTCTTGGATACGACGATCTTGAGCAATATCGCGAAAATCCATGTTTCTTTGGTGCTGTTGTAGGGCCTATCGCAAATAGAACCAGCAAGGCGAAGTTTTATATAGATGGCCAAGAGTATCGGATGGTTCCAAATGAAGGTGTAAATAACCTTCATAGTGATTTCGAAAAAGGGATACATAAGAGTTTTTTCTCTGTAGAATCAGGCGTTTGTAACAATGTTATACAGATGGTTTTGAATCGTAAGGATATGGAAGATGGATTCCCGGGAAATAGGGAAATAAAGGTGACATATTCGTTAAGCGATAGTAATGAGCTTTCTATTGAGTATGCTATTAAGTCGGATAAGAAGACCGCAATCGGGCTGACGAATCACTCGTATTTCAATATAGGTGGACATGACTCAGGAAGTGTCCTCGGACAAACACTAAAGCTCAAGTGTTCCTATATGACGCCTGTAGAAGATGATTTGATTCCAACGGGAGATCTAAGAGATGTTAAGGATTCTCCATTTGATTTTGTTGATGGCCGCAAGATTAGCAATAATCTTAATCTTTTCGAAAAGGATAAGCAGATTGAGATAGCTGGCGGATTAGATCACAATTTTGTTCGTGATGATGGATATGGTACGTATGCTCCAACGGCTTGGCTTTTTGATTCTAAGACGGGAATTGAGCTTGAAATGTCGACTGACCTTCCTGGAGTTCAAGTGTATGCGGGTAGCAATATTACTAAGGGAATTGGCAAGGAAAATGTGACTTATGATAAGTTCAGTGGCATTTGCTTGGAGACGCAATTTTTCCCAAATAGTCTTAATGAAGAAGCTTTCGTTAAACCAGTTATTGAGGCCGGTAAGATTTTCAATTCGAAAACATCTTACAAATTTATCGTGTAATTCATTGATTTGTGCGAAAAGCATAGCTAAGCTAGTGATTTTTATTGTTGCAGTGAAAAGACTTACTGTTATAATCAAATGATAATGTGCGAAGGAGGTTATTTATGGGTAAGGTTACTATTAATGACGATTTATGTAAGGGCTGTGGTCTTTGCGTTAATGCTTGTCCTAAGAAGATACTCGAGCTCGAGAAGAGCAGACTTAACTCAAAGGGATATCATCCGGTTGTTTGCACCGATCAATCTTCGTGCATCGGCTGCGCTTTTTGCGCGGTTCAGTGTCCGGATACAGCTATTACAGTTGAAAGATAAGAGGAGATTTCTGATATGGCACAAAAAAGAGTATTAATGAAAGGAAACGAAGTAATTGCTGAAGCTGCTCTTCGTGCAGGTTGCAGGAACTATTTTGGATATCCTATTACCCCACAGACAGAAGTTATGCACTACATGGCTAAGAAGATGGTTCAAATCGGTGGAAACTTCGTTCAAGCCGAAAGTGAAGTATCAGCTATTAATATGGTATATGGAGCGGCAGCTGCGGGAGCAAGAGTTCTTACTTCATCGTCTTCTCCGGGAATATCATTGAAGCAAGAAGGTATTTCATATATTGCAGGAGCCGAGCTACCAGCTGTTGTAGTTAACATTGTACGTGCTGGCCCTGGACTAGGTGGAATTCAGCCGGCTCAAGGAGACTACTTCCAAGCGACAAAGGGCGGAGGACATGGTGACTACCGCAACTTCGTTATTGCGCCTGCTTCTGTTCAAGAGTTATATGAGCTAACTGTCGAGGCTTTTAATATTGCCGATCGTTATAGAATGCTAGTAATGATTCTTGGAGACGGTACACTTGGCCAGATGATGGAGCCAGTTGCTTATAGAGAAAATGAGAATATAGAGACTTATGAGAAGCCTTGGGCTTGCACAGGTAGACAGGGACGTAGCGAGCACAACATTGTTACGTCTATCTACATTGAGCCTGACGTTCTTGAAGCTAAGAACCGAGAACTCCAAGACAAGTACGCACTAATTGAGTCCAAGGAAGTTCGCTATGAGGCAATTGGTCTTGAGGACGCAGAGATAGTAATTACTGCTTTCTCAACTTGCTCAAGAATTTCTCGTAATGTTATTCGCCAAGCTGCAGAGCTAGGAATCAAAGTTGGAATGATTAGACCTATTACTTTATGGCCATTCCCTTCAAAGATAATTAACGAGACTGCCGCTAAATCAAGTGTTAAGGCATTCCTTGACGTTGAGTTAAATGCTGGTCAGATGGTTGAGGATGTTCGTCTTGCTGTGAATGGAAAGAAGCCCGTTTACTTCCATGGAAGAATGGGTGGTAACCTGCCAACACAAAAGGAGATTCTTGACAAGATTATCAAAATTCATGAGGGAGGTGCAGTCTGATGGCTATAGTTTTTGAGCGTACAACAGGATTAACTGACAAGCCTTTTCATTATTGTCCAGGCTGTACTCACGGAATCATCCATCGCATCATCGCTGAGACGATGGTAGAGATGGGCATTCTTGATAGTACAGTTGGAGTTGCATCTGTTGGATGTACTTACAATAGTTATGAATACTTTAGCTGTGATATGGTTCAAGCAGCTCACGGTAGAGCACCTGCAGTTGCTACTGGTATTAAACGTTCTTTAAAGGATAAACTGGTGTTCACTTATCAAGGAGATGGTGACTTGGCTTCTATTGGTACTGCAGAAATTATTCATGCGGCTGCTAGAGGAGAGAAGATTTGTACTTTTTTCGTAAACAATGCTGTTTATGGAATGACAAGTGGACAGATGGCACCAACTACATTGCTTGGTCAGGTAACTACTACTTCGCCTTTTGGACGTGATGCTTCTTACCAAGGATATCCAATTAACGTAAGTGAATTGATTGCTCAATTAACCGGTGCGGTATATGTTGAGAGAGTTAGCCTAACTGATTATAAAAATGTCATGAAGGCTAAGGCCGCAGTTAAGAAGGCTTTTGAAGTTCAAATGTCGGGTAAGGGTTTTGCTTTTGTTGAGTTCCTTTCAACATGTCCAACTAATTGGGGCAAAGAACCTTGTGAGTCATTAGAGTGGTTAAAGGAGAAGATGATCCCTCAATATCCTCTCGGATGCTTCAAAGGTGCCGACCTTGATTTGGAGGTGAAGTCATGATAGATTTTTCTGTTATTCTTGCAGGTTTTGGCGGACAAGGTATTCTTTCTGCTGGAAAAATGGCTGCAGAGGCTGCGCTATACGAAGGCAAGGAGGTATCTTGGTTCCCATCATACGGACCTGAGATGAGAGGCGGTACGTGCAATTGTTCAGTTGTGATTTCTGACGAGGCTATTGGTTCGCCTGTAATTAACGATGCGGATGTAGCTATTTGCTTGAATCAGCCTTCTATGGAGAAGTTTGAAAATAGTATTAAGCCTGGTGGAGTATTGATAATTGATTCTTCGTTGGTTCATATTAAGCCTAAAAGAACGGACATTAGATTCATTCCTATGAATGCTTCTGATATTGCTTCTGAACTTGGCAATATGGCATTTGCTACTATTTCGATGTTGGGATGCTTATCCGAGGCAACAAAGTGCTTCAGTAGAGATTCCTTTGAGGCTTCACTTCGCGAGGTGCTTCCTGAGAGAAGACATCATCTTATTCCTGGCAATCTTGAGGCTTTCGATAAGGGAGCAAGTTTTGCCAAGTAATAAATATTAAGTTGATATGATAAAAGAAATCCTCTTTGATATTTCTCAAAGAGGATTTTTTTAATGCCAGATTCTCGAAAAGCATATGAAACTTTACAATTTTGCTCGTTGTTTGTGTATAACGCACAAAAAAGTGTCATAAAACGACATATTTTTTTGCAATTTGTTTGATATTTGATAGTCAAGTATTATATAATTACTCCTAGAGAGTTTTGAATACCATTGGAGGTATCTATTGGAACAAGCATACTTATTTAACAAAGGAGAGGATTACCAAGTATATAACTATCTTGGTTCTCACCCTTATGTAAATGATTCTGGTGAAGCGGGTTTTATTTTTCGAGTTTGGGCGCCAAAGGCCATTTCTATTAATGTAATTGGCGATTTCAATGAGTGGAGTACTGACAGTTCTCCCATGTATAAGATAGGGCAAACCGGCATATGGGAATGCTTTGTTGGTGGTGCTAAGCAGTGGGATAGATACAAGTATCAAGTAGTTGGTGCAGATTCTCGTATTTATGACAAGATAGATCCTTTTGGATTTCATTATGAGTTGAGACCAGACAATGCATCAATTCTATATGATTTTAATGACTACAAATGGGAAGACAGCGATTTTTGCATGAAGAGGGCTGATGCACTTGAATGTGGTCCTAAGAACATATACGAGATGCATCTTGGCTCTTGGAGGAGACATCCTGATGGGAACTTTTTCTCTTATAGAGAGATAGCTTTAGATTTAGCCGAATACTGCAAGAAGATGCATTATACCCACGTTGAATTGATGCCAGTTCTTGAGCATCCGTTGGATGATTCATGGGGATATCAGGTAACAGGATATTTTGCGGCGACTAGTAGATTTGGAACGCCTGCAGACTTTAAGTTCTTTGTTGATATTCTTCATCAGAATGATATTAGTGTAATTTTGGACTGGGTTCCTGCTCACTTCCCGAAGAATCTTGAAGGCCTAATTAGATTTGATGGAACGCCATGCTTTGAGTATGCGGATCCGCGCCTTGGTGAACATAGAGAATGGGGAACACTTGTTTTCGACTTCTCTAAAAATGAAGTTATTTCTTTTCTGATTTCAAATGCGATTTTTTGGCTTAAGGAATATCATATTGACGGTATTCGAGTTGATGCTGTATCAAGTATGCTTTACCGTAATTATGGTAGAACGCAATTTATTCCCAACAGGGATGGTGGCACTGAAAATCTTGAGGCTATAGAGTTTTTTAAGAAGTTGAATGGGCTTATTAGAAGCCAGTACCCGTATGCGATGATTATTGCCGAGGAGTCGACAACCTGGCCAAAGATATCTCATCCTATAGAGGATGGTGGACTTGGATTCACACACAAGTGGAATATGGGCTGGATGCATGATACTCTCGATTATTTCTCAACGGATTACTATGCAAGAGTTTGGCATCACGATCAATTTTGTTTCTCGATGGTGTATGCGTTCTCGGAGAATTACGTAATTAGTCTTTCACACGATGAGGTTGTGCATGGAAAGAAATCATTAATTGACAAGATGCCTGGGGATATTTGGAGAAAGTTTGCTTCTTATAGAACTTTGTACTTGTATCAAATTAGTCATCCTGGTGTGAAGCTTAATTTCATGGGTTCAGAGTTTGGGCAATTCATAGAATGGAGATTCTATGAGGAGTTGCAATGGTTCTTACTTGATTACGAGTCGCATAGATTGTTGCAGGATTTTGTTTCCGATATTAATGCGATTTACATCAAGTATCCTCAACTATGGGCGGATGATCACTCGTGGAATGGTTTTGAATGGATAGACGCTTCTGATACACAGAATAATGTTTTTATTTATAAACGTTCTTGCTATGGGGACAACAACAAAGACCTATATGTTGTTTTGAATATGGTGCCGCAGCCGTTGTTGGATTATAAGATACCTGTATATGACCTTGGTAAGTACTCGATAATAGTAAATACTGATAGCATGATCTACGGCGGTAGTGGATATCCTTCTTTGCCTAATGGTGAGACCTATATTGAGGCAATTGATGAACCATATAATGGGAAACCTTATCACCTAAAGATTAATATTCCGCCTTTGGCTGGAATGTTCTTAATGCTTACGAAGGTTGAAGGGATCGAAGCTAAAGAAGAGAAGTCGCAAGTAAGAAAGATTAAACCTATTAAGAAGACGATAGATAGTAAGAAGAAGAAAGCAAAAAAGACCAATTTGGGAGGTAGTAGAAATGACAAAGGCTGAGGTCGTTGCGATGATTCTTGCTGGAGGGCAAGGATCAAGGCTCGGTGTTTTGACAAAGAAATTAGCTAAACCAGCTGTTCCATTTGGAAGCAGGTATAGAATTATCGATTTTACAATGTCGAATTGCGTGAATTCTGGAATTGAGATTGTTGGAGTGCTGTCTCAGTATCAACCATTGGCTCTGAATACATATGTTGGCAACGGTCATCCTTGGGACTTGGATCGTAACAATGCTGGAGCATATATTCTTCCTCCATACCAGCGTTCAGGAAAAAGTGACTGGTATAAGGGAACAGCTAATGCGATTTATCAGAATAGAGACTTCTTGGATGATGCTAATCCTACGTACATTGTTGTATTGTCTGGTGACCATATCTACAAGATGAATTACGCGGAGATGATTAGAGCTCATATTGAGAAAGGTGCTGATGCTACACTGGCGGTTATTGAAGTACCTTGGGAAGAGGCACCTAGATTCGGTATTCTTAATACAAAGAGCGATGACGTTATTACTGAATTTGTCGAGAAGCCAGCTAATCCAGAGAGCAATCTTGCTTCGATGGGTGTTTATGTTTTTACTTGGTCTGTACTTCGAGAAGCACTAATCGAAGATGAGACCAACCCTGACTCAAGCAATGATTTCGGAAAGAATATTGTTCCTATGCTTTTAAATCAAGGCAAGAAGCTAAGTGCATATAGATATGCTGGATACTGGAAGGATGTTGGAACGATTGCTTCTCTATGGGAGACGAATATGGATATTCTGGATCGCCCTGAAGAAATCAATTTAGTAGACAGATCTTGGAGGATTTACAGTAGAAATCCTGTTAAGCCGTCGCACTTCATTGGACCAGATGCTAGCGTAGTTAATTCAGCATTGACTGATGGATGTCGAATTTATGGCAATGTAGTTCACTCGGTATTATCGAATTCGGTTGTAGTTGAGAAAGGCGCTTATGTTAAGGATTGCGTATTGTTCCCTGGAGTTGTTGTTAAGGCTGGAGCAAGCATAGAGCGATGCATTGTGGATTTTGGAACAATAATCGGGAAGGATGTTAGTGCTGGAGCGAATGTTTCTGGTGAAAGCCCTTATATAAATAAGAAGTTATGCTCGGGAGGAATTTGTGTTTTCGAGAGGGGCCTTGTTATTAAGGAAGGTGCGATAATACCCGCAAATAGCATGGTTGATTCTGATTTGAAGGTAGCACCTGAGAAGAGTGTTATCGAGAGTACATTTAGAGTTTGACATAAGAAGACAAGGAGACTAAGTATATGTTTACTGATGCTATGGGTCTGATTCTTGCAGACAACAAAAAGATATCTCTAGGAGAGCTTTCTTCGCCACGCGCTTTGTCAGCTATGCCTTTCGCCGGAAGATATCGTATTATCGATTTTACTCTTTCGAATATGGTTAATTCTGGCATAAAGAATGTTGGTATTCTTACATATAACAAATATAAGTCCCTGATGGATCACCTTGGAACTGGTGCTGCTTGGAGCTTGGATCGAAAGAATGATGGGTTACACATTCTTCCGCCTTATGTTAATTCTGAGGCTACAAGTATTTCTGGAGATGAGGAGCTTGCTGGACTTATTGATTTTCTTAGGACGTCTAGGACAACATATGTAATTGTTGCAAATAGCAATATTGTATTTAATACGAAGTTCGATGAGCTTATCAAGTCTCATAAGCAGACTGGTGCTGATATTTCCGTAATGTATAACAAGGATGGATTAAAATCTGGTAAGCCTTTCTATATTCTCGATACGGATAAGAACGGATTTGTTAAGGATATGCTGTTTAATCCCGAAAAGTCCAGCTCTAACAAGAGTAGTCTTGGAGTAATCTGCTTGAGAAGAGACTTGTTGATTGATTCTATCGCTCGACAAATGGCTCATGGACTAACACATTTCGGTATTCACTCATTTGTAAAAATGTACGACGAGCTAAAGGTTCATGCACTTGAATACAATGGTGTGGTCCTAAGAATCAATAACGTTCAGTCATACTTTTATTCTTCGATGTCACTCATTGATGATGCTATAAGGAATGATTTGTTTTGGAATGGAGAACCTGTTTATACAAAGGTTAAGGATGAAGCTCCGACACTTTACTTTGATAATGCGAACGTTGGAAATGCAATAATCTCTGATGGTTGCAGAATCTATGGCAATGTAGAAGAGTCAATTATTTTCCGTGGCGTTACAATTTCTAAGAATACTACGATAAAGAATTGCATAATAATGCAAGATTCTCATATCTCTGAGAATTGCCAATTAGAGAATGTTATACTAGACAAGAACTCATTTGTTCGTCCTGGTGTTCGCTTGATTGGACATCGCGATTATCCAGTAGTTATAGGAAAAGGAGCGGGGATTTAATATGGATAAGATAAAAGTATTGTTTGCTTCTTCTGAGGTAAGCCCTTTTATAAAAGTTGGAGGTCTAGCTGATGTAGTTGGTGCCTTGCCTGTTGAGTTAAACAAGAATGACGTAGATGCAAGAGTCATCCTGCCTTTGTACAAGTCGATTAAGATGAAGTATAGAGACGAATTGAAATTCCTTGGTTGGAAGATGGTTCATATGGGATGGAGATCGCTTTATGCTGGCTTGTTTTCTATCGAAAAGAATGGAACAATATTTTATTTTGTCGATAACGAGTATTACTTTAACTACGATCAAGTATATGTTGAGTATGTTTTCGATATTGAAAGATACTGCTTCTTTCAGCGAGCGGCTTTAGATTTCATTGGAGACTTCATGAGTTTCGAGCCTAATATTTTGCATTGCAATGACTGGCAAACAGGCATGATGCCAATGCTTTTGGAGGCTCATTTCAAGAGGCACGGATATCATAAAGATATTAAAACTGTTTATACGATTCATAATCTGAAGTATCAGGGAATACACGGCACTGATGTAGTTAGTGAGATGCTTGATATTCCTTCTGAGTATTTAAAAGAAGGTTTGTGCATTAAGGATGATGCAATCAACTTTACTAATGCTGGAATTGTATATTCGAATTCGGTTACGACGGTTTCGCCTACGTATGCGTTTGAGATTATGACGGATTACTACGGCGAAGGTTTAAATGGCATTCTCCGCAGATATGCATTCAAAGTCTCTGGAATTCTTAACGGAATCAACGATTTGGAGTATAGACCTTCCGTGGATTCTAGCCTTCCAATGAAGTACGATATAAGTAATTATGAAGAGGGCAAGGCGGTTTGCAAGAAGTCACTTCAAGAGCAACTTAAGCTAGATATTAATCCTGATGTCCCACTATGCGTAATGATTTCCAGATTAGTAGATCAGAAGGGTCTGGATTTGCTTTTGTATGTGTTAGAAGAGATGTTATATGATGGTATGCAAATAGTGATTCTTGGAACTGGAGATAAATACTATGAGCAGGCTTTGGCTTCGGTAGCTTCAAAACATCCAAATAGTATGTGCGCTTGCATTGATTTTGATAATGGATTAGCTCATACAATTTACGCGGCGTCTGATATATTCTTGATGCCTAGTATATTTGAGCCGTGCGGGCTATCTCAACTGATATCAATGACATATGGTTCCGTTCCTGTAGTTCGTGAAACAGGTGGACTTAAGGATTCGGTAATCCCTTATAACGAATATACAGGTGAGGGAAATGGTTTCTCATTTGCAAACATTAATGCGCACGAATTCTTATTCGTAACCAAGTATGCTTGTGATTTGTACAGACACCATAAGGATGTATGGAAGAAATTGATTGAAGAAGGAATGAGTGGCGACTATTCTTGGAAGAAGTCAGCAAGAGAATACATAGGCTTATATTCATTAATTTCTGGAATTACTTATGAAGATAGTCAACCTGAGATAGATAAGAAGTCAAGTGTTAATCCAAAGATTCTTGAAATCAAGACTAAAGAACTCAAGAACCCAACTCCTTCGAAGATAGCTGCGCCACCTATGGCAAAGCCTGATTCTTCGAAAAAGAAGACTTCTAAGGTTACTAGAATTAGTAAGAATAAGGCTGATTCTTCGGCTAAGGTTGAGAAAAAGGAGGAGAAGGCGGTTGTAGACAAAAAGGCAACAGCTAATAAACCTACTCCAAGCAAAGCTGCACCAAAGAAAGAATCGAAGAAGGATAATAAACGGAAATAGTTATGTCAATTCTTCATGCTTCAAGATCATTAATATATCGAAATCCTTTTGGTGCTGTGCCAACGGATAGTGAAGTTGAACTTTTTTTTGATTGTTATTCTGATGCTAAAGAAGTGACATTATGCTACGCATATGGCCTATATAAAATGACTTATCATGAGGAACCAATGAAGGTTTCTCCTGCAGATGTTGATTCTCAAACCACACGTTATACGGCGCATCTTGAGATTCCGCACGAGAGGGGATTGCTTTTTTATTGGTTCTCTTTTGTTTTGGATGAAGAAAGTAAGAAATTACATCCTGAGATTGATAGCCTTCATTTTGGAAAGTATTATTATGTTGCTTTTCCTGATGATAGTCTTTGCGAGGGTTATGTTTACTATGAGCCGCCTCGAGTTGGTGCTGACGAAAACAAGTATCCATATGCTTGGCAGATTACCGTATATGATAAGGATTTTGTCACGCCAGATTCTATGAAAGGTGCTGTGATTTATCAAATATTCCCAGACAGATTTTGTCGTGGAACGTCTTATGACTATGAGAAAATATCATCAGATTCTTCAAAACCTGAAAGAATATTCCACAAAAACTGGTATGAAGATGTTGACATTGAGGGCAAACCCTCGACAGGATATATTGCGTGTGATTTCTTTGGTGGTAGTTTGCAAGGAATTCTCGAGAAGCTTGATTATCTTGAGTCTTTGAACGTCAATATTATTTATCTGAACCCGATTTTCGAGGCGAGATCAAGCCATAGGTATGACACTTCAGATTATCTTAATGTGGACCCAATTCTTGGAGGAAATGATGTTTTCATTAAGCTTCTCGACGAAGCGAAGAAGAGGAATATTTCGATAATTATCGATGGCGTTTTCTCGCACACGGGCGCCGACAGCAGATATTTCGACAAGTACGGTCGATATGATGGAGTAGGCGCGTTTGAGTCTTTCGTCGAGAATGTCGAGAGTCCTTATCGTTCTTGGTATAGTTTCAAAAAAGATGAAGACGGAAGAATTCTATATGACTCGTGGTGGGGATTTCCTGAATTACCAAATGTTAATGAGAATGATTTGTCGTACAGACGCTTCATATTTGGTAAAAATGGAGTGGTTGAAACTTGGATAAATAACGGAGTTGGAGGAATTCGTTTGGATGTGTCAGACGAATTGCCTGATGGCTTTATTAGACAAATGCGCGACACTCTCAAGCGCAAAAGCAATAACGAAGCAATGCTTGTTGGAGAGGTCTGGGAGGATGCTAGTAATAAGTGCTCCTATGGCTCGTACAGGGATTTCTTACTTGGGAAAACGCACGATAGTGTAATGGGATATACCTTCAGAACAGTTGTAATTGATTTCTTGCTTCGCTCTATCGATGCGGAAGTTCTCGATGCGAGACTTGAGGGCTTTAGAGAAAGATACCCAATGCAGGCATATTATTGCATTATGAATCTGATATCATCGCATGATGTCCCTAGAGCGATGACAGTTCTTTCTGGACAAGAAGACGATAGAGATCGTGCTATGCAGCAATTAATGAAAGTATCCAAATTAAAATATGCTCGAACGACAAAACTCATGAGAATTGCGTTAGCTTTTCAAATTGGATATATTGGTGCAACTAGTCTTTACTATGGCGACGAAGTACTGATGGAAGGATACAAGGATCCTTTCAATAGGCGAACATATCCTTGGGGACAACTATCTCAAAAGCAAAACGAAGAATTGTACTTTTCGCGACAACTTTTAAAATTGCGCCAAGATAATCCAGTTCTTCGTACTGGATATTATAGAACTTTAGTGGCTGAGGGTGATTTTCTTGTTTTTGAGAGATATTGTGATGAGCTTGGCAAGGATTACTTTGGCAATACTATTGATAAAGGCGCAAGAAAAATAGTATTATTAATAAATAGATGTGAAATCTCAAGTATGCATGTAATGTTTAGCGATGATAAGGCGATAGTTCAAGAAGTAGCCTTTTCGAGCGATCAAGAGGAAAGCTATATTCGTAGAGTTGATTCTCTCGACGCTAGGAATTCAAGTATTGATGTTGTGCCTTGTTCGTTTTCTTTCATAATGATTTTTGGAGGGTAGTTATGGCTGACAATGAATTTAATGATTTGACGTCAGATGAGAATCTGATTCAACAGGAGTCAACCGAGGATGTTACTGATAAAAAATGTCCAAACTGTGGAGCGACAGTAGTATACAATCCTGAGACTTTAGGAATGACATGTGATTTTTGCGGATACCATAGAGAACTTCCGAGGCCAGAAGATGGTGGAAGCATTCAAGAACTTGATTTTGCTTCTGCTATAAATAGAGAGAGCTGCGACTGGGGAACAAAGAAGAAGAGCGTTGTTTGTCAGAACTGTGGTGGTGAGTCGATCTATGATGATGTAGATACTGCTTCAAGTTGTCCTTTCTGTGGATCAACAAGCGTTATGCCAGTAGAAGGTATCGAAGGAGTTATGTCTCCAGGCGGCGTGGTTCCTTTTGCAATTAGCAAGGAAAAGGCAGCCGAATTGTTTAAGAAATGGATTAAGGGTAAGATTTTCTGTCCTTCACGTGCCAAGAAGGAGAGTTCAGCTAAGTATTTTGATGGTATTTATCTTCCATATTGGACCTACGATACGGATACAACATCTTCTTATTCAGCACGTTTAGGTTATGAGTATAGAGATGGAGATAAAGTACGCGTACGATGGAAGTCTTGTAGCGGTGTATATCAAGAGTTCATTGATGATCAATTGGTTTATGCGAGCAAGAAGACAGCTAATGCAGACATTGAGAGAGTATCGAAGTTTGAATTCAAGGATTTGCGAGAGTATTCTCCAGAACTAGTTGCTGGATTTGCTGCGCAGCGTTATTCAATGGGACTAGACGAGGGCTGGGAGAAGGCTAAGATTCTAATCGATAAAGTTTTGAAGGATCACCTTTCTAAGAAACTTCGTTCAAAATATAATGCTGACAGGGTTGATTCTATCCGTCTTGCAACGAGCTTTGATAAGATTACGTATAAGTATATTTTAGCTCCAATTTGGATGTCCAACTTTAAGTATAATGACAAGGTATATAGTTTTGTTGTGAATGGACAAACTGGAAAAATCTCTGGTAAGTCGCCTATTTCACCATGGCGTGTTGCTATTGCGGTTCTCATTGCTATTGTCATCTTGGGTATAGTATTTTACTTTGAGATGTAATAATTGAGAAATGATATAATTGGGATTATGTGGATGCGGTGGATTTGACTCCACCACTTTTTTGCTCGAAAAAGGAGATAGATTATGGAAGATTATAATGACATAAATGAAAAGAATTCTGGTGAGTTGTCCTTCATTGATACGGATGAATCCACTGACAGGAAGTGCCCGAATTGCGGTGCTACCGTAACATTTAATGTTGAGACTCACTCTATGCAATGCGAATTCTGCGGTTACACCAAGGAGCTCGCTCAAGGTGCCGGTAACGATGAAATTAAAGAACTCGATTTTGGATCTGCTGAGTTGGATGAGAATTGTGATTGGGGTAATGAGAAGATACTTGTCTCTTGTAAGAACTGCGGTGGTGAGACAATTGTCGATTCTGTTGTCGTTTCTACTAGCTGTCCTTTCTGTGGATCTACAAACGTAGCTTCTTCAGAAATGCTTAAGAAGACTATGCTCCCGGGGGGTATCGTGCCGTTTGCAATTAACGAGAAAATGGCACGAGATTGCGTCTCTAGATATGTTAAGGGCAAGGTCTTATGCCCGAGTGTTATTAAGAACAATATTAATGCAATGTCTTTTCGAGGAATATACTTGCCTTTCTGGACTTTCGATTCGAGCACATCATCCACGTATAAGGCTCGCCTAGGATACAGACATTCAAATGGCAAGAACACATACTACACTTGGAAGAAGAATAACGGCGTCTATGATTTATTTATAGATGATCAAATGATTTGCTCAAGTGAGAGAGCTAGAAGAGCAAGTATTGAAAAGGTAGCTGCCTTTGATTTCTCGAAAATGTCTACTTACAATGCAGAACTCCTAGCTGGATTTGCAGCAGAGAGATATTCAGTTAGCCTTAAAGATGGCTTTGTCCTAGCAAAAGCGTCAATGGATAAGGTTATTAGGAAGAAGTTAACTCGTAAATTGCGTTCAAGCTACCGAGCAGATCGAGTAGAATTCACCGAGCTTCAAACACATCATGCGAACGTAACTTATAAGTACGTATTGGCTCCTATTTGGGTTGTAGCGTTTAAATATCAAAATTCTGTTTATGACCTTGCAGTAAATGGACAAACCGGGAAGGTAGAGGGAAAGACGCCATACAATATTGGAGTCATAGTTGCAATTATTGGAGCTATCGTGGGATTATACTTACTATTCCAAGTATTACCTTTGTGTTTTGCCTTCATCTAAGTTGTCGTGTGAACACAAGTAATCGTCTGATAACACATTATCTGAATAGTGTCTTTTCATTAAGAAGGACACTATTTTTATGACTTTTTCGAAAATCAAGAATAATTGCTTGCCAATCCAGCAGACTATAAGGTACAATAACTACGATTATGGTATGGGGGGCAATTTAGTGTTTACAAAGATTAGCAAGAGGACAATATCATTAGTAGTCACGCTCGTTTGTGTAGCGATTTTGATGTCTATCAACAATTTCCGGGTTAGCGCCGATTCTCAATCCTCATCCGATATGGATTATGCGATTAGTATGATGTCAGAGTACGGTATCATAACTCATGGAGACTTTACTAACTCTAACCATTCAATGGGACCTATGGCTATAGGTGGAAATTTTAATGGTAGTTACGTGTTAAGTGATAATCACAGAGTAGATTTTAATGGTACTCCTATTAATCTATTCAATGATGATACGTACGACTTTGTTGTAAGAGGAACAGCTGGCACCGGTACCGTTTCATACAGTAGTGTTGAGAATGGTATTACTACTAATTATCAATTTGCAGTTGCTAGTGCTGGCATTAGCTTATTTGATTACTCTACTTCTACTTCTACATATGGCAGTCTTACTTCGGAAGCAGTTAACTCGATTGTAAATTTTGATAGAATCGATAATGGATTTCGTGCTTGGAGTAACATGGTAGATGACTATTGTACTGATACGAGCAATACCTCTGTATATCAGATTACGCAAGATTATGATTGGCAAGATGTAACATTGCAGCCTGCTGCTGGAGATGTTGCTGATGTGTATTACTTCAATATTAATTGTGAAGTTTTTCATGCTAACAGACTGAGTGTTAATGTTCCTAATGGTAGTAAGGCGATAGTTAATTTTACTGGAACTATAGGACAAATTAGTGAATTCTACTACGCGGGATTACCTGTGTCTTCTTCAGAGGACGGAGTTTGGAGAGATAGTAACTCAGTTGCGTTTAATCGAAATGTAATTTTTAATATAAGTGGTGGTGGCACTATTGGAAGTGTATATTCAGGAACTATTATTGCTCCTGATAGTACGTTTAATAGTACTGGAACTACGAACGGTTTCGTTTATGTTGATACTTTTAATGGACAGAGTGTTGAGTCGCATTGTGCTAATCTAGACGGTAATTTCACGTGGGTTCCAACTTCACTTGTTGAAGTTACACCTACTCCCACAGTAACAGCAACACCAACTGAAGAGCCTACTATGCCAGTAACACCAGTTGTTACTCTAGATCCAACTGTTACGCAAGAACCTACGGTTATTGTGACACCTACAATTACTGAAGCGCCAACAGTTGAGCCAACGGTAACTCCAGAACCTACGGTAACGGATACTCCTACTCCTTCTCCTACTATTACGGAAGAACCAACCGAAGAGCCTACTCAAGAGCCTACTGTTAAACCAACTGCAACGGTTGCTCCTACTATAACGGAAGAACCAACCGAAGAGCCTACTCAAGAGCCTACTGTTAAACCAACTGCAACGGTTGCTCCTACTATAACAGAAGAACCAACCGAAGAGCCTACATTAGTACCTACAGTAGTACCTACAGTAATAGTTACGCAGGTTCCTATAATAACACCTATTACTACTACGGCTCCTACAGTAGTAATTACGCTTGCTCCTACAGTAACAACAACGGTATCTCCGTCTGTTACGGTTCCTATTGTTACTCCAATTGTTTCTGTGTCTCCTACAGTGGACGTTCCTACTGTAACGACTACACCTTCAGTGACTCCAGAAGTTACGGTACCTATTATTACTCCTATTACTTCGGTATCTCCGACGGTGGAAGTTCCTACAGTTACAACTGCACCTTCAACGACTCCAGAAGTTACAGTGCCTATTATTACGCCTATTGTTTCTGTATCTCCGACAGTAGTCACTCCTACAGTTACAACTACGCCTTCAGCGACTCCTGAAGTTTCAGTATCTCCAACGGTTGTCGCTCCTACTGTAACGGTTGAAGTAACAGAAGCGCCTATAGTAACTACTCCTGCAGTTACAGAACCGGATACACCAACTATAACAATTCAAGCAACACCTACAGTTGTTGTTGCGTCTCCGACGGCAGATATTACGGTAGATCCTACTGTTACTGTTTCTATAGCTCCTACAGTTGAACCTACTACGGCTCCTACTGTTAACCCAACGATTACTGTGCCTGTGACCCCATCAATTACGGTTTCGGTTGCGCCTACTGTGTCTGTTATTCCTACTGTGTCTGTAGCCCCAACTGTGACAAACGATCCTGATGTTATTGTAACTCCAACGATCATTGTCTTAGATGGCGGACCTACAAATACTCCTTCTCCATCAATAACCGGAATTGCAGATGGAACAAACATATTGAGGCCGAATCCGACTGTAGATACTTCTATTAATACTACGAGAACGAATACTACTAATGCGATTACAGCTACTGGTGAAAGTAGTTCAGTAATTACAATCGTTGCTATTGTATTGCTTATGGCTTCAGCTTTTGTTGCTTTCTCTCTTAGAAAAAATGGGAGAACACAAGAAAAGTAATATTGATAATTGATATATTTGGCGACTCTGGGAACGGAGTCGCCTTTTTTTTGCATTAATGCCTAATTGTTATTGACACTGCTATTGATGAAAAGTATAATTACCGTGCTTATTAAGTCGCGGCCGTGGCGGAACTGGCAGACGCGCACGTTTGAGGGGCGTGTGAGAGATCATACGGGTTCAAGTCCCGTCGGCCGCACCATAATTGTTAGGGCAATTGATACATTCGTATCAGTTGCCCTAATGTTATATACTCGAATAAACTGTAGCTCTTCTTTATGCAATATAGTAAAACATATCTATAAAACTTAATATTGCTTGTTGGTTTGGAGTTGCTGGAAAGGAGTATTAATTATGGATAAGTTAAAGAAAGCATGGATCAATGCACTTTTTCTAATTGTCACACTAGTAATAAACACTTTGGGTGCCGTCGGCTTAATCAACGGTTTAACTCAAAAACAGATTTCTAATAGGTATTTAACCTTGATTACTCCAAGTCCGTTTACTTTCAGCATATGGAGTGTTATCTACATACTCTTATTGATATCAGTGATTGTAATGATAGTCAGAAAAAATGATTCTTATTATCAAAATGCTATTGATAAAATTTCACTTCTTTTTAAAATCTCCTGCGTCATTAATATTGCTTGGATTGTCGCGTTTTCGTTCGTCCTAGTAGAGCTTTCTTCAATATTTATACTTGGTTTTGTGGTTACATTAGTATTGATTTGCTCCAAGCTGCTTGAAGTCAGCGAAGGTAAACAATGGCTACTGCCATTAAGTTTTGGTATTTATTCCGGGTGGTTGTTTATCGCTACAGTCGTGAATATTGCTGCGGCGCTCACTAAACTTGAATGGGACGGATTTGGTTTATCTAAGGAGACCTGGGGAATCATAATGCTGATAATCGCGATTGTTCTAATTATTGTAGTTCTTATGAGAATCAGAAATGCCGCTTTTCCACTTCCAGTAGCTTGGGCGTACTTTGGAATATACCAATTCTTAAAATCGCCAGCTGGATTTAATGGGGAATATGGTACCCTGCAAATAATATCTCTCGTAGGCATGATAGTCCTCATTATCGTAGCTGTGTTTCAATTTATCCATAATAATTTCTCTGTTCTCCCCAAATTTTCGAAAAAGTAATTTGAAATTTTCGAAGCCTATAGTCATTTGCAAGATCCGTACTCAGGTTCTAATGAATTCGAGTACGGATTCTTTTTGAATAGAGAAACAGTGAGTTCCACTTGCTTTTTGAGCAACAGAAGTATGTTTATATTGTGGTATAATACGTGCGTGTAAAAAAAGATTTTCAATGGTTGAGACGCTATCTCAAGGAGGATTCTGATGAAAGAAATTCTATTAGGTAATGAAGCTGTAGCACGTGGAGCTTATGAGGCTGGCGTTAAGGTTGTATCGTCATATCCTGGTACTCCTAGTACCGAGATAACTGAGACTATAGCTAATTATAAAGAGATATACTGTGAGTGGGCACCAAACGAGAAGGTTGGCGCTGAAGTTGCAATTGGAGCTTCGATAAGAGGTGCGAGATCAATGACATGCATGAAGCATGTTGGTTTGAATGTTGCTGCTGATCCTCTGTTTACTGTGTCTTATACGGGAGTAAATGGTGGACTGGTTTTTTGCGTAGCTGATGATCCAGGAATGCATTCCTCACAAAATGAGCAAGATTCAAGAAACTATGCTAGAGCAGCAAAGATTCCTATGTTTGAGCCTTCTGATAGTGAAGAGTGTAAGGTGTTTACGAAGTATGCTTTTGATTTTTCGGAGAAGTATGATACTCCTGTTTTGCTGAGACTGCATACAAGGGTTTCTCATTCCAGAAGCATCGTTGAATTGTCTGAGCCGCTTCCTCGTCTTGTAAAGGATTACAAGAAAGATGTTGCTAAGAATGTAATGATGCCTGCTATGGCGATTAAGCGTCATGTAGTTGTTGAAGATAGAACACAGAAGATTGTTTCTGATGTTGTAAGTGACGGCGGTAAGACAGGATTACATTCTATCGAGATAAATGATTCACAAATAGGAATAGTAACGGCCGGTGCTACGTATCAATATGTGCGTGATGCATTGCCATCTGCTTCTGTATTTAAGCTAGGTATGGTATGGCCTCTTCCTATTGATTTGATTAAGAATTTTGCCTCTAAAGTAGATAGATTAATAGTTGTTGAAGAGCTTGATCCTTTTATTGAGACAGAGCTTAAGGCAAATGGTATTGAATGTGAAGGAAAGAAGCTTTTCACGCTGTTAGGCGAGTATTCAGCAAGAATGATAAGAAGCGCGCTTACTGATTTGCCTCTTCCTGAATTAGGAATAGAGACTGGAAAGCTTCCTATTGCTCCTAGCCGTCCGCCTGTGCTTTGCGCTGGATGTCCACATAAGGGTTTATTCTTAGCATTGCATAGGCTAAACGCTCAGGTAATGGGAGATATTGGCTGCTACACTCTTGGTGCACTTCCTCCTATGCAAGCTGTCGATGCATGCATATGTATGGGTGCTTCCGTTGGCATGGCTCATGGCTTCGATAAGGCTACTGACGGTGAGGATTCCAAGAAGACGGTCGCTGTTATTGGTGATTCAACCTTTATGCATTCGGGTATCACTAATTTGCTGAACGCTGTATATAATGAATCTTCAATGACGCTGATTATTCTGGATAATTCAATAACAGGTATGACTGGCCATCAACAAAATCCAGCAACAGGAATGAACATTCGATTGGATAAGGCTCCTCAGCTTGATTTAGAGAAGCTGTGCGAGAGTTTGGGAGTTAATTCGATAAAAGTTGTTGATCCGGTTGATACTTTTACTTGCGAGAAAGTAATTAAAGAGGAGATGAGTAAGAACGAGGTTTCCGTAGTTATAGCTAGAAGACCTTGTGCTCTAATTCCAACAGGCAGAGCTAAGAAGGGAGTCAACGTAATTTTTGATACCGACAAGTGCAAGTCATGTGGTGCATGTGGCAGAGTTATGTGTCCTGCATTGGTAATGGGCGAAGATAGAAAGCCTATTATCGATCTTGAAGCATGTAACAATTGCGGTCTTTGCGTAAATGTATGCAAATTTGATGCTTTGGCTAAGGGGGAAGAGTAATATGAATAAGGATTTTGAAGCTTCTATAGTACTAGCTGGTGTAGGCGGTCAGGGAACTTTAATAGCTGGCAAGCTTCTTGGAATTCTAAGCGTGAAGATGGGTCTTGATGTTAAGGTTTCTGAGGTTCATGGCATGAGTCAGAGAGGTGGTTCAGTTATTACCTACGTTAAGATTGGTAAGAAAGTAAATTCCCCTATAATAGAGCAAGGTTGTGCGGACTTCTTGCTTTCTTTTGAGGAGATAGAGTCTGTTCGTTGGGCTTCTCTTTTGAAGAAGAATGGCGTTATGATTATTAATACTCAGAAGATCAAGTCTTTACCTGTTCTTTTAGGTCAAACAGAGTATCCACAAAATTCGTATGATGCCTTGAAAGAAGGATCAATTGATTCTACGAAGGTTATTGAAATTGATGCTCTTAAGTTGGCATTGGAAAGTGGTACTTCAAAGGCTGTCAATATGGTTATGCTTGGTAGTCTTTCCAAATTCATGGGTGTCGAAGAAGCAATGTGGCTTGAGTCAATCAATGAGGCTTTTGCAAGTAAGCCTAAGGTTATTCCTACGAATATAGACGCTTTTGAGAAGGGAAGAGACGCAATTTCTAAGTAATCGATTTGTTTCTCTCGTAGTAGAACATTAATTGTTGCATTATTCCGGCGGTACTAGGATATCTATTGATGTCGTAAGAACCGCCGTAATATTTGTCGATAATTCTTTGAACCCATACGTCTATGGGAAATCTTGAGGATCTAGCGTACGCGAAAAGCATCACACAATTAGCAACCTTCTTACCAACACCATAAAGGCTTGTCAGATTCTCGAACAAGCTCTCATCACTAAGATTAGACCAGGACTGTAGATTAGCATCGTTACTAAAGACAGCGAGGGACGCACGAAGTATGTATTCTTTTCGATATCCAGCACCAATACTGTCCAATTGCTCTGGAGTTAGTTTAAGGATTTCTTCGCAGTTCGGGAAAGCAAAATAGTTCTCTTCTGGGAGATTTACGAATAGTTCTTGAGATTCCAAAGAAGCTAAAGGCAAATCAATTTTTCTCCCTGCCAATGCGCAAAGCCTTTCTACACAAGTTGTGATGGAAGGAATAGAGCGCCTTTGCGAGATGATGAAACATATCAAGGTCTCGAAAGGATCTTGATTAAGTATTCTAATACCTTCTCCAAATGCAAGTGCTTCACGCAAGTATGTGTCATCGGGCAAGATGCAATCAGCGACTTGATGGTAGTCACGAGCAAGGTCGAGATAGTTATACCAGAGGTCATTAAATTCACTTCGAGGGCAAGAAAAAGCAAACCGCTCACTACCAAGGTAAGCGATTTGCAAATATCTCCCCAGTGCTACGAGCTCAACGTGGGAGGCGTCAAGTATCTTCCATCTAAAGCACTGGCCGCTATTAGCTATTTTTATAGGATCAAAGAATGGGATTTCCTCAATCGTGAATTGTGCTTGTGTCAAATGTGTTTCCTCCTAGTTGGTATAAAAACAAATTATCTATCAAAAATACTACCTATTCGCTAGTAGGAAATCAATGCTCAATTTTGAATGCTTATGTCAGAATCGAAAGTCGCGCTTACCACTCTCAATATTAACGAGATTCTCTCGGACTAATGCTTTGACCTTGTCGTTGGGTATGTTGTCAATTTCATCTTGGATAAGCTTATCACCAATTTTTCGAGTGCCTTCAGAAGCATAATCCATGAGGTATTCCTTTAAGGTCATGAGAGCATTAGGGTGGCAGCAATTCTGAATTTGCTTTGCTTTACAAAGTGCCATAAAACGGTCGCCAGTTCTTCCTTCTCGATAGCATGCCGTGCAAAAAGAAGGAATATATCCCATATCCATGAGCCAATGAACAACTTGGTCCAAAGTTCTTTTGTCAGATACATCAAATTGAGCTGAGTCCTCTTCTTCTGGTTCATCCTCCGCGTAGCCACCAACACTTGTTCTGGATGCTCCTGAAATCTGGGAAACACCTAATCGAATTACCTTCTCGCGAACAGCTTTTGACTCACGAGTAGAGATAATCATACCAGTATAGGGAACAGAAAGCCTCAGAATAGCGCATATTTTCGCGAAAGTATCATCATCAATACCGTTATCGAAAGAGGATGGGTCAATATCATATGCACGACGAATTCTTGGTACCGAAATCGTATGTGGGCCGACGCCGTGGACTGCCTCTAAATGCTCGGCGTGCATCAAAAGACCAACAAGCTCGTACTTATAAAGCTCTAGTCCGAAAAGCGCGCCTATACCGACATCATCGATACCGCCTTCCATCGCTCTATCCATAGCTTCTGTGTGATAGTCGTAATCATGCTTTGGTCCATAAGGGTGCAAAGTCTCGTAGCTCTTCTTGTTGTACGTTTCCTGGAAAAGAATATAAGTTCCAATACCGGCATCCTTAAGTTTTCTGTAGTTCTCGACAGTTGTAGCAGCTATATTAACGTTAACGCGTCGAATTGCACCATTCTTATGATTTATGGAGTAGATTGTCTTGATACATTCAAGAATATATTCGATAGGATTGTTGACAGGATCTTCTCCAGCTTCAATAGCAAGTCTTTTGTGGCCCATATCCTGAAGCGCAACTACTTCCTTCTTAACTTCTTCTTGAGTTAACTTCTTACGGCAAATATGCTTATTCTTTATGTGGTATGGGCAATATACGCAGCCGTTTACACAATAGTTTGATAAGTATAAAGGGGCAAACATTACTATTCTGTTGCCATAAAATTCTTTCTTAATTTCCTCGGCAAGATCATACATCCTTGCGATGCGTTCTTTGTTCTCGCAAGCAAGTAAAACGGAGGCCTCTCTATGCGATAGTCCTTTTGATAGTTTTGCTTTCTCAATAATGGAATCGATTAGCTCGAGATTGTCAGAGTTCATCTCGGCATATTTAAGGGTATCCTGAATTTCATCGTCATTGATGAAATCTTCGGCCTTCAAAGATTTTGGATCGTACATATTAATTTGTCCTTTCTTCTGAGTCAGAAAAACTTCCTCATTAGTTACAACATATTATTAGCACATCAAACGTCTATATTCAAGTCGGAATCGTCTAGTAAATCTTCATAAATCGCGCTCGAAAAGGCAGTCTTACACGATATGCCTTCTAGTCTTCCAAGCTTACCTGAGAGTGCGCTAATAATGTCGGATGGAGCATCTACATAAATGCTGATTAGGCTGATGTTACGCCTTTGATATGGAATACCCATTCTTCCGACAATATACTTGGAATACATTGAAATCGTTTGATTAAGGGCTTCTATCGATTGCTTGTTCTCGATGATAATGCCAATTACTGCTACTCTGCTAGCCATAGAAGAATCTCCTTATTAAATATAGATTACAACAGTATCATATTATCATGTATGTCTCATAATTGCCTTTTTTTGAAAAGGAGAAGCCAAGTAGTGTAGTATAATTATCATTACTAAACTAACGATTGAAAGAAAGGTCACTATGAGAAATCAAAAGCGAACACTTAAATCATTTACCATAGTTCTTTTGTTACTATGTATTATCTCAACACTGTTTTTATATGCTCCTAATGGAAGAATAAGTGCTGATACAACGCCGAATGCGAAGATTATTAACTGCAATCAATATGTTAATATGCGTGACTCTGCTACTGACAAGGCTAATATTGTTGCCCAAGTGCCTCTTGGTACAAGAGTTACAGTCACTGAGACCGTAACTGCAGTCGCAGGTGATGGATCAGGTAGTCCTACTTGGTACAAGATAGAGGTAATTATTAGTGGGGTAGTTAAGACAGGTTTTGTTTGTGGAAAATTTGTTCAAATGGACGCAGGCTCTGTTCCAATACAAGATGCAGCTTTTGAAGCATCTATTGCTAGTTTTCCAGAAAGCTATAAGCCATATCTTCGTTCTCTTCATATAGAACATCCAAGTTGGGTGTTTGTTGCTGAGAATACTGGCCTTTCTTGGTCTGATGTTCTTAATATGGAGACGGCAAGTGGCAAGTCTCTTATTCAAAGCGATAAAGATCCTTCGTGGATATCTCAGTCCTTCTTAGGAGTAGTGGATTCTCCCAATTGGGTTAATGCTTCGAGAGCAATTGTTGCCTATTATATGGATCCTAGGAATCAAATGACTAATAATGGAATATTTCAATTCCTTGATTTGCATTATCAAACTGGTTCCGCTTCGATAGGTGAGGGAAATATTGAACCTGTGCTTGCAGGCTCATTTATGGGTGATGCCAGAGCCAATTATGGTAATGGAGATGCTCCTATCTACTATAGGCAGATTTTTGCCATTGCACAGGATGCAAGCCAGATTAATGGTATTTTCTTAGCTGCGAGGGCACTGCAAGAATGTGGATCACGAGGTAGTTCTTCTTCTAATGGAACTTCGGGAGTTTATAATTTCTATAACATAGGAGCTTATTCTAGTGTTCTATCTGCTTCTAGAGTTGGATTGGAATTTGCTAGATTAGGCTTGGATCCAGCATTTAATTCTTGCTACAACATTCCTTGGAACACACCAGGCCTTTCTATCGTCAACGGTGCGAGATGGATTAATGATTACTATGTAAGCAAGGGTCAGGATACAATCTATTACATGCGATTTAATGTTGCTTCAGATAGTGCGACGTCAGATTGCACGCATCAATACATGACGGCTACTCAATCAGCATATTCAGAGGCCGTTACTATGTATAATGCATATTCAAAGTCTGGAATACTAAATAGTGCACTCACATTTTGTATTCCTGTCTATTCAAATATGCCTAGTGAAGCTTCACCACTTCCAACTTCAACAAACTGCTATGATGCATTTGTTACTTTCCTTTTTGATAAGACATTAGGTAGAGCTCCTTCATCAGCCGAATTAGTGGAACGTTCCACTCAGCTTTCAAATGGTAAGGAAGCAGTGGATATGATTGTAGAATTTATTACTTCGGCGGAGTTTAACGCTCGCGGATTAACGGATTCTCAATTTATCGATCTGATGTATCAATTACTCTTAGGACGTAATGTTGAGGCTGATGGATTAGCGACTCATTTAAACACTTTAGCTTTTGGTTATAGTCGAATGACTGTTTATGCGAATATTGCTAATAGCCAGGAGTGCTTAAACTATCTTGGTAGATATAGTGTTAGGGTTGGTTCATACACAAGTGATGACAACGTTGATCTTCATATGAGTTATAGACCGTTTGTTGTTTCTTTATATGAGAATTTCTTGGGTAGAACAATTGATACAAGTGGAACTCGTAACTGGATTAGCCAGCTAGGTGCGGGCGTAATGAGTGGTCCTCAAGTTGCAGCTGCTCTAAGTCACAGTACTGAGTTTACTTCTCATAATTACACTGATGAGGAGTTTATCACAGCTCTATATAGAGTATGTCTAGGACGTGAGCCAGATTCTGCAGGATTGCAAGATTGGATGAACAGGCTGGCAGCTCACTATTCACGTGATTATGTATTAGCTGGATTTGTTAACTCTCAAGAGTTTGCAGGTATTTGTAATGGTTACGGAATTTCTACAGCACAGTACACTGGATATAGAACTTTCGCTCCTGCACCCGTAGATTCCGTTAAGGTTAACGAGTTCGTTACTAGATTGTATACTATCGCGCTTGGACGTAATCCTGAGACTGAAGGTCTAAACTATTGGACAAGTCAGTTAGTAAGTGGTTCTTCAACGGGAGATACAGTAGCTCATGGCGTATTCTTTAGTGTAGAGTTCAATAACTTGAATGTAAGCAATGAGCAATACGTAAGAATGCTATATTTAATCTTCCTCAATAGAGAACCAGATACAGCAGGTTACAACGATTGGATGAGCAGACTTAATAGTGGAGCTTCTAGACTTGATGTCTATAATGGTTTCGTTAATGCGCCTGAGTTTATTAATGTTTGCTTTGATTCAGGATTCTATCCAAACGATAGTTATAGAAATATGTAAGCTGATAAAATTGAATTAGAAATGCTCCTAAGATGAAGGTCGATAGACTGAATCTTAGGAGCATTTGTTTGCTTAGTTAGGATATTATGTGAAGCGAAAAGGCCTTACTTCTTCATTTTGAAATAGCTATTCAATTGGCACTTAATGTTTCCGTTATAAAGCTTAAATCGCTTATCCGCCTTAAATCCAGTAGCAACTTCAAAAGAGTCGTCAGGAGATATTACGGATAGACGAATACCTTTCTTGCAGAAACCCTCACTCGTTAAATACGTTGATCCAAGAAGCTTGTATAATTTCTCAGCGTCATTTAAAGTCAGAAGTCTTCCACCATAAGGAGGATTTGTTAGCACAAGCTGGCGATCGAAGCCTGTTCTCTTAAGAAGTGCATCAGGAGTCTCCTTTGCCACATCGCCAACGTGAAATGATATAAGCTTACCAACTCCAGCCACTTCAGCATTCTTGTTAGCATTATAAATGGCCGTAGAATCGATATCGGAGCCGTAAAAATATATATCATCACATCCAGAGAAATCCTCGAGGTCTTTAGCTTCCTCATATGCGTTGAAATATGCATCGCTTCCTAGATATGGAATGTTTTCATATGCAAAATGACGAAGTCTTCCAGGCGCAGCTCCAACCATCTTTAATGCCGCTTCAATAAGAATTGTTCCAGAACCACACATAGGGTCTACCAAAGCCTCAAAACCGAAAGGTCTGAAGCGCGCAAGCGAAACCATTGCGCTAGCCAAAGTTTCTCTTATTGGAGCCTCGTGGGTGAGAGGACGATATCCACGTTTATGAAGTCCGTCACCCGTCGTATCAATCATCATGGTAACTACATCGCTTACGATTCCGAATTGAATTCGAATCTCACCAATGTTCTTATCTTCGACCACATTAGCATCATCTCCAAGCCCTTTCGCTTTGCAAAGTGATTTGGCAATGGCCTTCTTTGCAAGGCTTTGGCAAGCAGGTATTCCAAACAATACTGATTTTCGAGAATACCCATTTACCGTAAAGCAATACTTATCTGGGATGAAGTCCGCCCAAGGTAGTGCTTTTGTATTGTCGAAAAAGTCTTCAAATGTCGTTGCCGTAAAGGAACCGACCTCAAAGAATACTCTTTCTCCATGACGAACCCACATATTCACACGAGCAATGGCAGTAGCAAGCAAATCATCTGGTACTGTCAAAGTAATTACACCGTCAGTAACTTTTATCTGTTCTTTTGTATATCCAATCTCGGATAAATCCTCACGAACAAGGCTTTCCATACCGAATAGGGAAGTAATAATAATGTTCATACATTCACTCTCTTTCATGAATGATTATAACAGAGAAAGCAAAAAAGACGAAGCTCACCTAATTGCCTATTGACAGCCAATTATCGCATCTAACCTGTCCTTGTCATGCGGACATCAAATTTGACATTTAAAGTAATATTGCTTCAGATGCAATGAAACAAGGTGTTCATAATTTCGTAACAGTTTTGTAAGTTTTTGTAAATATTTGGTAATGAATGTGAAAAGTCTAATAAAATCAGTACCTACGAAACATTCGATTTTGCAAATGCTTGTTTCTGAGTTATCAACAGAGTTATGAACAATACGAACATTATCACTGTTCATAAAAGTAAAAGTGAATTGAAAACGAATTGAATTCATTTCGCTGATTGTGCAAATTAAACAAGAAAAAATGTCCCTTATCCAATAATTAAGTAAGTTAATACCGCGGCACTTTGATATAATTATTTAATAAAAAGTGGGAGGCATAATCATGTGTGAATTATCAGTTTATGCAAGAAAAGCAAAGGACGCTTCGTTTATAATGGCTACACTTTCAACAGAGCAAAAGAACAATGCTTTGAAAGTTATTATGAACAAACTAAAGAACAGCTCAAAAGAAATTTTCGACGCTAATGCTATTGATGTTAAGAACGCCGAAGAAGCTAATTTGCCCACACCTCTACTTCACAGATTGAAATTCAACGAAGACAAGCTTGCAACCGTATGTGAAGGTATTGAAGGCATGATTGGTCTTTGCGATCCTGTTGGGAAAATTCAACTTCATACGTCTTTGGATGATGGTCTTGAGCTTTATAAGATTTCTAGCCCGATAGGAGTTATAGGAGTTATTTTTGAGTCCAGGCCTGATGCCTTGGTTCAGATTGCTTCATTATGTCTTAAGAGTGGAAATGCCGTCTTCTTAAAGGGTGGTTCTGAAGCTGCGGCTACGAACAGAGTATTAGCCGACGTTATTTACTTCGCTGGATTAGAAGCAGGGCTACCGGAAGGTTGGTTACATTTGTTGACGACAAGAGCTGATGTCAGTGAGATGCTTAAGCTTAACGAATGTATTGACCTAATTATTCCGAGAGGATCGAATTCGTTTGTTAAGTACATCATGGATAATACTTCCATTTCTGTACTTGGACATTCGGATGGTGTTTGCCATTTATATATTGACGACCAATGTGACGAGGACATGGCTATCAAGCTAGCTATTGATTCGAAGACACAAAGTGTCTCAGTATGTAATGCTGTAGAGACAATTCTAGTTTCAAGTAAATTAAAGGATTCATTTTTAGCTAGACTAGTTAAGGCATTGCAAGATGCAGGCGTAAAGATATATGGCGATGATGAGGTAAGCAAGCTTTTCGATTTAGAGAAGTGCGAGGAATGGCATCATGAGTATTTAGATATGAAGGTTGCTATTAAGCTTGTTTCGTCTGTTGATGAGGCAATCAGTCACATCAATATGTTTGGGTCTAAGCATACGGACTCAATTTGCACGTCAAGTGAGACTCGCGCCAACAAGTTTACTATTGGAGTTGATTCTGGAAATGTATATGTGAATTGCTCGACTAGATTCTCTGATGGTTTTAGATATGGTTTTGGCGCTGAGGTAGGCGTAAGTACCTCTAAGCTTCATGCGCGCGGACCTGTTGGACTTGAAGGATTAGTTACATATAAGTATAAGCTTGTTGGAAATGGTGCTTTGGTAGGTGATTATTGCTCCCATAAGAAGAGCTTCAATTTTGTGAAGCACGACATTAAAGATTAAGTGAGGAAAAAAAATGATAGTTTCAATTGCATCAGATCATGCAGGATATGCTCTTCGTCAAAAGATTGTTTCGCATCTGAAGGAGAAGGGCTTTGAGGTACTTGAGGGGGGCGCAACTTCTTCAAGCGAGTCATATAGCTATGTAAAAGCTGGACAGAAGGTAGCGAGAGATGTAAATGATGGCACAGCTTTGAGAGGGATTGTTATTTGTGGAACTGGTATAGGAATATCTATAGTAGCAAATAAATATAAGGGAATAAGATGTGCCCTTTGCACTAATGAATTTATGGCAAGAATGAGCAGAGAACATAATGATGCAAATGTTTTGGCTTTAGGAGAGAGAGTAATCGGTTATGGAGTTGCTCTATCAACTGTCGACGCTTTCTTCGAAGAGGAATTTCTCGGTGAAAGGCATGCAATTCGTGTCAACGATATTAAGGAGCAAGAAGACGAACTCTTCAAGTGATTTGACTTAAACAAAAAAGTTACTAGAAAAGCGTTTGCTTTTGTTTATTTTAGTACATTCTTTTCGGATTTACTCATTCCAAAATAGTAGTAGAATGTGCATAGTAATTGGTTTTTTGGGGATGGAGGAACATTAGGCTATGTCTAATATAGTAGCTTTAGATACTTGGCTAGGTACTTTCTGGGATAGTTTTATCCAGGCCATAGTTGATGAGTTTGTCAGTTTCAACATAGGTGAGGATATTAACCATGGAATCTTGCAGTGGCAAGGGTACTTCCAGTTTGGTGGCGTGAGTGTAATTATTACCGATGCGGTAATCGTATCTTGGATTGCAATTTCGGTAATGGTAATAATTCTAATAGCCTTTTCTTCCAAAAAAAGTATGGTTCCTGACAAGAAGCAGACAGTAGTTGAACTTGCTGTTGGTTTAATTGTAGATAGTTGCATGAGTTTTGGTATGAATCGTAAGGAAGCAGAGTATGTTACTCCTATGGTAGGTACTTTTGGAATTGTGATTATGGCATGTAATATTTGCTCCGTGTTTAAGCTTCCTCCTCCAGCGAAGAACATTGCGTTCCCCATAACACTGGGATTTTTCGCGATTGCTTATGTTATATATGCTTCAATTAAGCTTGTTGGTGTTAAGGGTTTCTTCAAGTCTATGGTGCATCCTATGCCAGCAATGCTTCCGTTTAAGGTACTAGACTTTATTATCAAGCCGGTATCTTTATCGCTACGACTTTTTGGCAACATATTCGGCGCTTTCGTATTTATGGAGTTCTTGTATATTATCTGCCCAATAGTGCTAACTGGAGTATTTGGGCTTTGGTTCGATTTGGCTGATGGAATACTACAAGCAGTTGTTTTCTCATACTTAACGATGTCGTATATTGGTGAAATCGTAGAGATAGCTCATAGTGAAGATGGTAAGCCTAGGAAGAAACACAATAGAAAAGAGAAGAAGATTAAGGCTGTATTAGATAGAAAACAAGAGTCTGTTGCAGTTAATTAATATTATTACTTAAAAACCTGGAGGGTATTAACATGGATTTATTTATGAACATCATGCCACAAGTATTGGCTGCTACTACAATGATTGATGCAAAGGGAATGGCTGGACTTGGCGCTGGTCTTGCTATTGGTATCGCTGCTTGTGGTGCTGGTATTGGTATGGGTATTGCTGCAGGCAAGGCTCTTGAGGCTGGCGCTAGACAACCTGAGGTTTTCGGTAGAATTCAGACATTGCTTTTGACTGCAATCGTATTTATCGAGTCCGTTGCAATTTATGCATTGGTTGTAGCCTTGTTGTTGATATTCACATTCTGATGATTGACGACACGATTATTTGATGTTTTGTTGCATCATTAGGAGGATATAGATGAATTGTCTTGATGTTATGGATATATCTTATGAGAATGTGAAGCTTCTAGATGAAGTAAACATTATAGAGCTTACGTTTGCCGAAGATACTTCCGAAGAGGTTGAGCAAACTTCTAAGAAAGAAGATGGACTTCTTTCACCTAGTCAATTAGGTGGATATGCGTCCACAGCATTATTTGTTCTCATTAATTTGATAATTGCTTTTCTGTTTCTAAAATTTCTGGTATTTAAACCTATCATGAAGCTTCTTAATGATCGAGAATCGAAGATTAAGTCTGATTTGGATGAGGCATCGAACGCTAACAAGGAAGCTAGTAAAGTACTTGAAGAAAACAAGTCCCATATAGATAGGGCACATGCGGATGCTGCTGAGATCATAGAGGAAGCTAAGAGTGGCGCTACAAAGCAAGCTGAGCTAATTATTAGCAAGGCTAATAGCGAAGCTTCAGGAATAATTTCTCATGCTCAAGAAGAGGCAGAAAGAATGAAGAAGGTAGCTCTTGAAGAAATGAAGGAGGAGATCTCCGATATTTCCTTATCTATTGCCAAAAAGGTAATAGGTGATGCCATTACCGAGAAGAGACTTGCGGAAATTAATGATATAAGAACGGCTGAAGTAATAAACAGCCGAGGTGAGTAAGCGCATGAATACAGCAGATAATAGAAATCTAATTAAGGTTGTTGTTGCAGGTGATGTATCAACCGAGAGAGTCTCTTCTATAGCAAGAACTTTCGCTAAGGACCATAATATTGTTGAGTACTCTGTCGAATCGCAAAGTGATGACTCTATTATGGATGGTTTTGTCATTTACTATAAGGGCGAAAGATTTGACTTTAGTGTCAAGGGACAGTTTGATAGAATCAGTCAGCATATTAAGCGTTCAAGAGAAGGAGCGCAAATTAAAAAAGACGTAGCTAATACGAAAGAAGAAATTAAGAGAAATATACAGAGAGCTCTTAATGAATTTGACGAGAAACCGGCTACGTCAATTACCGAAATATCATTTGATTCATTATCAAATTCTGAGGAAATTGGAATTGTTGAGAGTGTTAGCGATAGCGTTGCAATGGTTGAGGGACTCGAGTATTGTATGTCCTCAGAGCTAGTGGTTTTCGCTAATGGCGCATATGGAATTGCCATGAACCTCGAGCCTGAATGTGTAGGTGTCGTATTGTTATCAGAGCAAGACAGCGTTGTTGAAGGCATGATATGTAAGAGAACTGGCGATACGGTATCTGTACCTGTCGGTATGGGCCTTCTAGGTCGTGTGGTTGATCCTTTAGGTCAGCCAATTGATGGAAAAGGAGTAATACGTTACTCGGAGACTAGACATATTGAGTCTACAGCTCCATCAATTATCGAAAGATCGCCTGTTAACAAGCCATTGTTAACTGGTATTACCGCTATTGATGCATTGACACCAATTGGACGTGGACAGCGCGAGCTAATCATTGGTGATCGTCAAACAGGAAAGACAGCAATTGCAATTGATACTATTATCAACCAGAAGGGTAAGGATTGTATTTGCGTATATGTCGCGATAGGTCAAAAAATGAGTACCATAGTTTCTACAGTTAATCTTCTTGAAAAGTATGGTGCTCTTGAATACACGGTTATAGTTGCAGCTTCGTCTTCGCAGACTGCTTCAGTTCAATATATTGCCCCATACTCGGGTTGTGCTATTGCTGAGAAGTTTATGTTTGACGATAAGAAGGACGTATTGATAGTATACGATGACTTGAGCAAACACGCCCAAGCATATCGTGCGATTTCGCTACTCTTGAGGAGACCGCCGGGACGTGAAGCATATCCTGGAGATGTATTCTATTTACATTCTAGGCTTTTAGAAAGAGCAGTAAAGTTGAGCCCTGAGCTAGGCGGAGCTTCTATTACAGCTCTTCCAATAATTGAAACATTGGGCGGAGATATTTCCGCTTACATTCCTACGAATGTAATTTCAATTACTGATGGGCAGATTTATCTTGAACCAGAATTATTTTTTTCAGGTCAAAGACCAGCAATTAACGTGGGCCTTTCGGTATCTCGTGTAGGTGGAGCAGCTCAAACAAAGGCAACGAAGAAAGTTGGCGGACCTCTCCGTATAGCTTTGGCACAAGCAAGGGAAATGGCTTCTTTTGCACAATTTGGATCAGATTTGGACGAGAATACTCAGCTTCAGTTGAAGCGAGGCGTTGTTCTAAATGAAGTTCTAAAGCAAGAGCAATATTCTCCAAGAACGATGGAGGAGCAGGTTGTAATTCTTTATATGGCTACGACTGACAAGATGAACTTCTTGGTAGAAGAGGACATTAAGGAGTACTATACTGAATTCATTGATTACGTAAGAGTAATGAAGGATAGTGTTCTAGACTCTATTAGCGATAAGGCAGAGTTTACAAAAGATATCTCGGATAGTCTTGATATGTTACTAGAGCAATACAAGGAAAAATTCTTAAGCGAACACCAAGAGTATCGTGATTGATATAGGTAGATAAGAAGGCTGAGGATAGATGGCTAATCTAAACGGAGTAAAGAAACAAATAAAGAGCGTAAACGATATTGCACAAATGACCAAAGCTATGCAATTGGTTAGTGCTGCAAAAATGAGACGTTCTAGAGTGCTTCACGATTCCGTTACCCCATTCTTTTCGCTATGTGCTGAAAGCATACAAGAGATTCAGAACAGTTCAAAGGATGCCGACATGGATAATCCATTTTTCGTACTCAACCAGAAGACAAAGGGAGAGACTTGGAAGGTCGCGTATTTTGTACTTAGTGGAGATCAAGGTCTAGCGGGTGCTTACAATAACAACATGGTCAAGATTGCCGAAGAACATATTCGAAAGAAGATTCTTGAGAACACGGCAAAGGGCATATCGACGGACTATAAGCTGTTTGTGTTTGGAAAATTGGCTAGAGAGAAACTTATCAGGAACGGTTACATAGTTGATAGCGAATTCTCGTTCCCAATTACGGAGCCGAACTTCTACCAAGCTAGAAACGTTGGTGAGATCATTCGTAACCAATTCTTGAATCACGAATTCGACCTTGTTTACTTGATTTATACCAATATGAAGTCGGCCATTAATATGGTACCTGTTGTAATGCGTTTGCTTCCAGTCGATTTGAAATCAATATCCAGCATTCTGCCAGAGAATCTTGAGGATGCCGGACTTGCAATTGGAAAGGGAGCAACAATTGAGTACTCACCTAGTCCAAATGCCGTACTCAATTACCTTACCAGTACATACCTTAATGCCATGCTTTATGGTGCCATGGTTGAGGCATATTCAAGTGAGCAAACTGCGCGTATGACGGCTATGGATAATGCAACTAACAATGCGGACGAAATGATGAAGTCATTACAATTGATTCGCAATAGAGCTAGGCAATCGAAGATAACAAATGAACTTACAGAAATAATAAACGGAGCCACTCAGGCAAACAATCTTTAGGCGATTGAATTTGATTGAAAGAGGTAAGTTATGTCATTAGGTAAAGTAGTCCAAATAATCGGACCAGTAATTGATTGCAGTTTTAACAAAAAAGATATGCCAAGAATTAACGATGCTGTTAAGATTTCACTTGGTACAGGAGATATATACGCTGAAGTTTTGCAACAAAGAGGTAACGGAATAGTTCGTTGCGTTTCTTTTAATGCAACTGAAGGACTCACTAGAGGTCTTCTCGTTGAGGCCTTAGGTTCTCCAATTAAGGTCCCAGTTGGGGAGAGAATCACTGGCCGTTTGTTCAATGCTCTAGGTCAGCCTATTGATAATGCAGGCCCTGTAGATTACGACGATCATTGGTCTATCCATCGAAAAGCACCTTCCTATACTGATCAATTTCCTGCAGAGACGATGCTCGAGACAGGTATCAAGGTTATTGATTTACTTGTTCCTTTTAGCCGCGGCGGAAAAATTGGTTTGTTCGGAGGAGCTGGTGTAGGAAAGACAGTTCTTATCCTTGAACTAATTCGTAATATCGCTTCTGAGCTTGGTGGATACTCAGTATTTACTGGAGTTGGAGAAAGAAGCCGTGAGGGTAATGATCTTTGGGTTGAAATGAAGGCTTCAGGAGTTCTCGATAAAACGATACTGGTTTTTGGTCAAATGAATGAGACTTCTGGTTCACGTATGAGAGCTCCTTTAACGGGACTTACTATGGCTGAGTATCTTCGCGATGAGAAGAAGAAGGACGTTCTTCTGTTCGTAGATAATATTTACCGTTTTGTACAAGCGGGGTCTGAGGTATCAGCTCTACTAGGTAGAATTCCTTCTGCTGTTGGATATCAGCCTACTCTTGCTAATGAGGTAGGTGAACTACAAGAAAGAATCACATCTACGCGCAATGGTTCAATCACTTCAATTCAAGCTGTTTATGTTCCAGCTGATGACTTAACTGACCCTGCACCTGCAACTACATTCGCTCACCTTGATGCGAATATTGTTCTTTCACGTTCTGTAGTTGAACTTGGTATTTATCCAGCAGTGGACCCTCTTGAGTCTTCTTCGAGAATTCTGACTGAGAATGTTGTTGGCCGAGAACACTATCACGTAGCAAGAATGGTGCAAGAAATGCTTCAAAGATATAAGGAGTTGCAAGATATCATTGCAATTCTTGGTATGGAGGAACTATCGGAAAAGGACCGAAAGATTGTGTCAAGAGCCCGTAAGGTTCAGAAATATCTATCTCAACCCTTCTTCGTTACTGCTGATTCAACAGGCTTCGAGCCACGTTATGTTCACGTTGATAAGACAGTACAAGCCTTCGGAGAGATTGTGTCTGGTACATTAGATCACATTCCTGAACAACATTTTTTCATGAAGGGTGATATTGACGATGTATATAAAGCATATAAGGATGCAGGTAAGATAGGATAATATGGCAGAATCTGAGCACAAGAGAGTAACATTAATAATAGTTACACCATATAAGAACTTTTTCGAAGAGAAGGTTGATTCAGTAGTAATTCCATCACTATCTGGTGAAATTGGAATAATGGCTGGTCATTCTCCTCTCGTAGTTGCTTTGTCACCTGGAATCTGTTCTATTCGAACTGATAGTGATGTTCGTCATTGTGTTCTCTCAGAAGGATATGCAGAAATTGGTCAATATTTGTGCTTGGTTATTTGTAATGCTGCAGAATGGCCTGAAGACTTGGATGTTTCTCAAGCTCTTGAGTCTTATCAGCATGCTAAGCTTTCTTTGCAAAAACATCATGAGGTTAACAGGGACAAATATGATATCGAAGTTGCATTGCAAAGAGCAAAAGCAAGACTTCATACTATTGAGCTATATGGAAGTAGTGCTCAAAGAGATTCTTTATCTGACGATAGAGAAATGTATGGTTATTGATAGGATTCTGAATTGAAACCGATGAAGAAATTGAATTCCAATCTACCTAGCGTAATTGACTGCCCATTCTTTATCTCATATTGTGTATAAGAATTGATTCTTCTGTTATCTATATAACTCTGATTGTCTATAGAGTAATCTTCCAAGAAGTAACTTCTATCTATTCTTTTTATCTTTGCGTGCAGATTTGAAATCGTGTCGTCTTCTATGAAGATATCAGCAATAAATCTATCTGATCCTATTGTCACGTTGTCTGCGTATATTCCAAATTGAAGCATTTGTCCATCATATGTCTTTTTGGATTGAAGCTTTGCAAAATGTATGCTTTTATCGTCTTCGTTATCATCGTCAATAACATCAAACAGCATTTGCTTTCTCCTGTTTGTTTTCTCATTATTATGTATTCTGAGTTGCTTAAGCTTGATAGTTCTATGGTATAAAACGAACCAAGTTACATCAATTAATGAACCAAAAGCTAGAACAAGGCTTACTCCTGTATCCTTAATAATCAAAGATAGTAAGGATATTATTGCTAGTGCTAATCCACATAGAAGCAATCCAAAAGGTCTTGTAGAATATGATCTGGTTGGTGATGACAAAATTGAATGCGCTATATCTGTAAGCTTTTTTTCGTCGTTCTCTTTAATACTACAGAGAATGGCTTCTATAGTTTCTTTATCCACAACGTTACTAAAAAATTCATGGTGGAGAAAGGTTTCCCAGTTCTTCTCATTACAATCGCTGAGTAATCCATTTTGACAATATGAGCTATATGGCAAGTAGCAAAACCTCAAAATACTACCTGTCTTATCAGTGAAGACGAATTTTGATTCAAGAAGAAGGCAACTTGGCATCATAAGAATATTCAAGTTAGAGATAACAGAAAGAAGAAGGCCCCCAAGAGCTTTCTTACGAAGAAAAAGGTTAGTGTTGCTTCCTAGGTTGTTATGATCGACATAATCATCTATAGATACTAAACCAGAGAAATCGTAAGATAATTCCTCAGAATCAATAAACATAGGTAGATAGATGTCGTTATTATTTTGCAATATCTCGGCGGCATATTCAAAAAGCGAAGCATCTGTCCTTATTTTCTCAATAGCAAAATGCCCGAAGGGGCCTTTTCTTATCTGCATACTCTTACCCTATTAGCCAAAAGAACCTAATACTCGGCCTTCATCAAAACAGAAGTCCATAATTTCACCAGCGAATCTGGTTAAACCTTCTCGAAATAGGAGAGCTAAACATACCAGTACTGCAATGATAATTACTATCTCTACAGTTCCCATTCCTTTTTTGTTTCTAATCATTCTAATTTCCTCCTATATTTTATATGCCAAGAGAGATTATTGCCGGTGTTGTCGCAACCAAAAGAACGCTAATAAAGTCAAGTGTCATAGGTATTAGTAATCCTAGTGCTTCTCTTTCTTGTTTCTTTCTGGCGGCATTTCTGCATAGATTCCAACAAGCAGATGCTTGTAGTGACAAAAGATTTAGCACTTCTGCTGTTCCCAAACGTCCATAGCGTGCAACAAGAAGTAAAGCAGCCTGTGCTTCTGGAATCTGTATCCTTAAAGATAGCTTTTCTATAGCATCAGAGCTACTAACACCACTAACAATCATTGCCTTAAGATTCTTTATCTCAAAGGCGATACTTTTGTTATCTACAAAGGCGGCAGCACAGATGTCGATAGCTCGAGGTAGTTGCATTCCGGCTTGAAGAAGAGTGCAAATTAAACATAAGAATAGAGGAATATCCTTCATGATGTCTTCTTTCTTCATGGCTACTTTATTATGAATATCTCTGTTGTTTAAAATAGCTACAGCTAGTCCAAAAAACAAAGCAAAGACAATAGGCTTTCTTGCTATACTTAATATTGTTACTCCAAGAGCCGCTGTAAGACATATTGTCAGAATTTGCTTTTTGAGATAACACTCATATGCTTGTCTTGGGTTAATAGATAACTCACTAAACAGTTCGTGACGAGAAGAAATGAAACTTATAGGAAGTATCATTTGGACGATTTTTGATAAAGGAAGAGCGTTTTTCCCCTTCTGATTAGTTATTGTCTTGTTAAGAGTTTTTTTGGATATTTTCCCTTCTGAGTGACGCATGTATTTTAGAAGTAGTGCCGCTGCAATTATGCATATTATGAATGCTACTCCCAGCAGTATTGATCCAGTTGTGGTATTTCTGGCACTAGATAAGTAGTCTGAACTCATCTTATCCAATGCGAAAGTAATTGCAAAAGGCATTAAGCATAGCATTGCAGCCTCCGCATTCTTGCCTGCGTTCATAGCGCTTATTTCATTTTGAACAGCATTCATTTCTGATAGCATTTGGCAACTACTACGAAGAATCGCTAAAGAATTATTACCTATTCGACTAGATATTCCCAAAGCATGGAAAACGGGAACTGTCTCAGGAAAATCCAGATTAGAGGCAAAGGATGATAGTGCAGTTTGAATGTCAACATGAACATTTAAGTCATTCTCTAGTGTGATTAGAGGTTTAATTAGTACACTTCTTTTTCCAAATGTATGCTCGATTACAGGACGAACTAGACATAAGGATTTCTCCAGAGAGTATCCACTACTGACACTTGTACATAGAGCCTGAAGAAGAACTAAAAGCTGGGTTCTCAAGTGTTTGAAATTTGATGAGTATATTTTGTCGACGATTTCTTTCCAAGGGAAAATACCCAGTGTTAAAGAGAGTAATGCTCTTATTGCGTCTGAGGACACGAATAAAGATGAAAGAAAATAAATACATATGCAAATAGGAAAGTACATCCAGGTTTTCTTAAGAAAGAACATCTTCTTAGAATCTTCTTTAGACCTTTGAGCTCGAGATTCTCTCAAGCGTCGAAATATCACAAATTCTCTCAAGTTTATTACCTCCTTTGTTCTCGTATAATGACATAAGCTTGTACTCATGTCCGACTGATGGTAGAACGCAAGATATCTCATCGATTATTCTTCTTCCATCCTTAGTTCGAGTTATATGTATTAATAAGTCAATTCCCATGGATAGTTGAGTGACGACGGCATCGAAGGGTAGAGAAGAGCCAGCCATTACCATGCCAGTAAGTCTTTCTAACATCTCATAACAAGAGTTAGCGTGACCTGTGCACATTGATCCAGGATGTCCTGTGTTAAGTGCATGCATCATGTCTGCACTTTCAGTTCCACGAACTTCGCCAACAATAATTCGATCTGGTCTCATGCGAAGAGCCGCTCGAATTAAAGATCCTATTGTAATTTCTCCATTTCCATCTGGTCCAGGCAGTCTCGCTTCTAGACGTACTAGATTTGATATTCCCTGAAGATTAAGCTCTGCAGAATCTTCAATAGTTACTACTCTTTCGTCAGAAGGAATAAAGGAAGAAAGCGTATTTAAGAAGGTTGTTTTTCCAGAACCAGTTCCTCCGCATAGGAAGATAGTCTTCTTATTGCGGACACATTCGCATAAGAAACGAGCTGCTTCTTCTGATATGAATCCTTGCCTTATCAAAGTGACAATATCATGAGATATTCCTGTGAATTTTCGAATTGTAACAATTGGACCATCAGGTGCTACTGGAGGCAACACAGCATTAGCTCTTGAACCGTCAGGTAAACGTAAATCTGAAATAGGGTTAGCTTCATTTAAGGGTCGATTTGAATTGGCAAAGAAGCATGAAATTACAGTTTGCAGACTGTTGGAATCTCTAAAAGCGATATCAGATTTATATAGTCGACCATTCTTCTCATAGAATATCTTTGTAGGCCCATTGACCATGATTTCTGTTACCGAAGGGTCTTGCATGAGAGGCTCAATAACATCTAGTCTACGAAGACTATTGAAGACTTCAATTGCTAAGGCTCGTTTATCTTGCAAAGATAGATTGAGCGATGGAGCTTCGTCACTAATAACATTAGAGATTATCTCTTTGAGTTTGTCGTCGTTTGGACTTACTTCATTCTTAATACTATTAAGAACATAGTATGTCATCTTCTCCTTGATCTCGTCAGAGTTATAGCTTGACTGTTTCATAGTTTGTTCCTGCTTTATAATCTTCACTATAGTAGACAGATACCTTAGATGAAGATGGTAGCTGTCTTGTGATTGCGTCAATTTGATCTTGATACCCAGTGCTTTCTTCGTACATTCTTCCAGGAAGAAGAATATGTAAATGATCTACGTATTTTGCAAATTCAAGATACTCGTTCATTCGGAAACCTTCTGCTACTGCGAGAACGCTAATCCGTTGGCTTGTATCGAAAGTAAGATCTCTAGTACATGAGAGTAAAGAAGAAATGACTTCTATTCCAAAGTCGAAAACATCGTCGGCATGATCTGGATTGCCAGGCGTAAGAAAACCGAACATATCTGGATTTGTGCTCTCGAGGATGTCGGAGGAAAGCAAAGATCCATTCTTAGCCTTTTTAAGAAGCGAGGTTAAAGTTCCATCAGATAACCTCGTTGTGAAGTATGAAGGAATTCTAGTTCCTGACATAAGGTTAAGACGAACGCATATATCACTGGAGTCTCTGAGGCTAAGGAACTCACTACGAATAAATTCCTCGCGTTCGTTGATATAAGAGAATGGTAGAAGCAAATGAAAGCTACCCCTTTCAGATTTGGGAGTTGTAGCACTACTATCGTCGTTCCTCAGAGATTGAAGACTGTTGCTATTTATCAGATGTGCTAGTCTAGAGCAGTCAATGATTCGTCCATGTTTCTTGTCATAGATGAAAAGAGGATCTACATGTATTTGATCACCTGGAATAGTATTACAGAAGCTATCTACAAATTCGGGCGAAAACTGCTTATCATCATAGAAGACGTATGTACTATTGGTTAGCGCTTGCTCACAGAAATCGTAAGTCTTGTCAATTACTTGCCTTATGTAAGCGTCTTCAAAGCATAATGACAAACGAGCCTTAAGAAGCTTAACTAAGTGAGTGCTGTTCTCTAAAAGTAAGATACTGAATGCCATAATATTCCCTCCTTGTGAGCTAGTAACAAAAGCATATAGCCTTTTCGAGAGAGGTAGTTCGACAAATGAATACAATTTTCTACAAATAAGAACAAGAAAGGGTTTACCTTTGACACTTGGTTTTCATGGTGATAAAATGCATACGACTGAGTGATCAGCCCTTATCAAGAGAGGTGGAGGGAATCGGCCCTATGAAGCCCGGCAACCGGCGATAGCAGCGGTGCCAAATCCGACAGGGAAACCTGAGAGATGAGTAATATAATGAATCTTTTAGGCCTTCCGTTTGTATAGAGGAAGGTTTTTTGATGTTTAGAAAGATAATCTCCTAAAGGGAGAAGAATTGAGGTACATATGAGAAACAGGACAGGAAAGTGGTATTTTACATCTGAATCTGTAACGGAAGGGCATCCAGACAAGGTTTGTGACCAGATTTCGGACAGTGTGCTTGATGCGATTATTGAGCAAGATCCTACTGCAAGAGTAGCTTGTGAGACTTGCTGCACGACAGGTATGGTTTTGATAATGGGTGAGATTACGACATCCGCATATGTTGACATTCCTTCAATTGTTCGCAATCGAATTAAGGAAATCGGCTACGATGGTACGGATTCTGGTTTTGACTATAAGACATGTGCGGTTCTTTCTTCTATAGATGAGCAGTCCAGTGATATAGCTATGGGTGTTAATAAGTCGCTTGAGGCAAGGGAAGGAGACACTGATAGTCTTGATATTGGTGCTGGCGACCAAGGAATGATGTTTGGTTATGCTAACGACGATACTCCTGAATTGATGCCTCTTCCTATATCAATGGCGCATAAGCTAACTTGGATGCTCTCGAAAGTTCGTAAGGATGGAGTTGTAGACTATTTGCGTCCTGATGGAAAGAGCCAAGTTACCATAGAATACGATGGTAGCAAGGTAAAGAGAATTGATTCAATTGTAATTTCTACACAGCATTCAGCAAATGTATCACAATCTACTCTCCGCGAGTTTGTTATAAAGAATGTAATCGAACCGGTAGTTCCCAAGGAATTAATCGATGGCGCTACTAAGATTTACGTAAATCCAACAGGTCGTTTTGTTGTAGGCGGACCTCAGGGAGATTCCGGACTTACTGGTAGAAAAATAATCGTTGACACCTATGGTGGTTTTGGTCGTCATGGTGGCGGTGCATTCTCTGGAAAAGACCCAACAAAGGTTGATCGTTCCGCTTCATATGCTTCTAGATATATCGCGAAAAATATTGTAGCAGCTGGTCTTGCTAAGGAATGCGAGGTTCAATTAGCATATGCTATTGGCGTTGCAAAACCTCTTTCAATAATGGTAGATACTTTTGATACAGGTGTTATTTCGGATATGGATATTGTTTCTCTGGTTGAGAAGAACTTTGACTTAAGACCTGCAGCAATTATTCGCGATTTGGACCTAAGGAAACCTATCTATTCTTCAACTGCTGCATATGGTCACTTCGGTAGAACGGACGTAGAGCTTTCATGGGAGAGAACAGACAAAGCTGAAGACTTGCGTAAACAGGCAGGACTTTAAATTCTACTTAGTTAATAAGTAATTAGATAACCCGTTGATTAGAAAAGTAACGAATCAACGGGTTATTATTATTCCAATAAATAGTATTTATCTTGATATTCTCTTTCCACATTCTTCACAGAAACGAAATTCTGGAAATAATGGAGCACCACAATGGATGCAATATTTTGGAGAAGGTTTAGGAGTAGAAGCATAAGTTTCCGAAGCTATAGGAATAGTAGGCTGAGCAATTACTACACTAGGAACCTTTTTAAGAGGAACAAAAGGAGATTTGGTATTATCGTATGAATTTGAATCCCATACTGGCATAGGTGCTTCTCCAACAGGAGTAATTGGCGGCAGAGGTTGAGTTGATGGAGAACTTGGTGCTGAATTAGCATTAGCACTTTCATATGGAACTCCTCCTACAGGAACTGCTATAGGAACGTCTTCTTTTCTCGCTTTGATTATTCTCTTTATCGTGAAAATATACAATAATACTACGAACACTAAGAAAATAAGGTAAAATATGACATTTTCTGTAAATATACAAAAATCAAAGAAACCATGAAGAGTAATTGGAACTACTAAAGATAGAACGCTATACTTTATTCGAGCGTTTAAGAACTTTTCAATTGACATTCTCTTATTCTCAAGAAGTCCTACTAATCTTCCTTTCTCGACTGAGTCGAGTCGAGGATTAGTTTTTTGATATTCTATGTCAGCAATTTGTCCTTTGGCAATCTTAATAATGTTATCGTTATGCTTAGTTAGGGCGTAATAGTAACCCATGAAAACACCGTAGAAACAATGACCTGGAACTGATACGATGGCTCTAAAAATACCAACAGCAAATCCATTTGTGTATACGTAAAGAATGTTCTCGAGGCAAGCTAATCCCAGAGATACAAATACGGAATAAACAATAGCATCGAAGCGATAGTTGAAAGCTTTGTGGTTCCATGTCCTTATCCGCAAAAAGAAATACTTTAGACCCTCTTCACAAAGACCAGCAACGAAGAATGCTTCACAGAAATAGAAGTAATACGAACTGGTATCTAAGTTAACTGTGAAGTAGGCTTCCATTATGAGTTCTGCAATGAACACCGGTATTACGGCAACAACTCCCAAGAAAAACAAAGAAATCAGAAGCCCAATAGGCTCCTTCTCATGCTTATCAATTTTAAAAATGATAAAAAGTAATACAACAACCGGTATTACGGCAAGTACTAACAAGAATGGCATATGTCTATCCCACCAAGAATATTCCTTTGCTAGTATATATTATTTTTCTCTTCTATTAAAGAAAAAATGTTATATGGACCTCGAAGTAATAGTATTGAGCAATATATCTAACAAGCTCTCTTCATAAAGAGGTAGTATTAGACTATTTCAGAATATACATTGATTTTCTGGTTGACTGAGTTGACTGAGAAGAAACAAGTAAAATTAAGACTTTTCGATAAACCTATAAAAGGAATCTCAATAGGAATAATTAGTGGTGTATTTTGGTTAGGATCTACAGTACTAATTTTGCTTCTGTTTGGAGTAATGAAATTTGATGGATTAAATTAAGTGTCAGGAATTTTGATATGGATTTTTTCGGCATTTATCAATGTTGTGATGCAGGAACTGCTTGTAAGAGGGTATTTATTCCAAATGTTGAAATATGGCATAACACAATGTAGCAACCATTGTGAACACTTTATTATTTACCTCTATGCGTGTGTGGGGCATTTGAAGCAGGTCTTATTCCAGTTTTGAATGTGGTGACAATGAGGCTTTTGATGACAGTTGTACTTGAGTATACAGAGTCTATTATTGCGCCAGTCATCATGCATGCAATCTGGAATTGCGTAGGTGCGATAATAATAGGTTGTGTATCACTTGCAGATGATTATCCACATTTACTGAATATATCATTAAATGGAAGCAATATTTTATCTGGAGGTTCATGTAAAATAGAAGGAAGTGTAGTTGTTCTCATAATAAATATACTCTTGATTTGTCTATTATTGTTACGAAGTAAAAGAAGTAGAAAGAGTAATTCCGTTACAGAGAAAAGTATTTAAGTAAGCCTTTCGATCGCTGCCAGCTTGAATAATCGGGGGAAATAATTAGTTTCATTGTATATAGTTTTGTTTCATTATTTAGTAAAAAATAAATAGTAAATGTTTTCCAGTTGTGAAATCATGTTTGTTTTGTTAGTCTTTCTAACAGAACATAAAAATGGGAGCATAAGCATGCCAAATCACGAGTTAAATATGGAAGATGTGGGTAAACGGGTAGAGAAGATATCCTTAGTTGTGTCTCGCGTGATTTTCGAGAAGAATGATTTTGCAATTTATGCTTGTGAAGGGGACATTTCTGTTAAGGGAAATAGTGTAAATGGTGTAGCCGCGTGCGGACAAACTATTGAAGTTAGCGGTGAAGTTGATACTTATGGAAGAACTATTCAAGTAAAGGCCGATTACATTGCGATAGTTCAAAACCAAGAATCGGCTGAGGCACTAATTTCATCTTTTTTGATGGAATGCTTCGAAGGAATAGGACAAAGAATTGCTAACCTTCTTGCCAAGCAATATAAAGATGATGTGGTTAATCAGTTGAAGGTTAATCCAGAAAAGGTTGCAAATTCTATCTCGGGTTTATCACTTAAGCGCACGAGAATGGTGCAAGAAGAAATAGATCGTAAATGTGGATATTATGAAGAACTTTTGAAGCTAAGAATTCTGGGATTGTCAGTATCACAATCGAAGAAAGCGTTGGAATTCTTGGGTTTTCTTGCATACGAGCAAGTGAAGAAGAACCCGTATCTATTGATACAAGTGCCAACAATAGGTTTTACTATATGTGAGCGACTAGCTAAGAATTGCGAAATGGATTTTTTCGATCAATATAGATTTGCAGGTGCTATAGAAGCTACGTTATCTCTGCTTCATAGCGAGACTGGTAACATGTACTTTAGCCTCCAGCAGCTTCGAGCAGCTACGTGGAGAGTTCTTTTCGATGAGGGAAATACTTGCTGCCAGAGTTGTGATAGAAAACTTATATGCGAATGTGATGTAAGCAAATGTGAAATGTTCGAGTCTGCCTTTGTAAGTGCATTGGAATTAGAAAGAAGCAGAGGAGAGGTTGCAGTATATCGTATTGATGAAGCCAATTTCTGCCGAAAATGTGAGATTACAGAAAAAGATGCAAGAATCGCGCTAGGCATATACTATGCATGCGAAATCAACATAAAGAAGGAAATCACGCGTTTTGTTCAGGCAAAGACTCAGCCACTAGATGAGAAGAGAGTAGAAGACGCTTTTTTAAAGATTTCCAATTCATATGGAATCAGCGTTGATAGTAAACAGATAGAAGCATTTAAGATGTGCATTCATAGCCCAATTTCTATTGTTACTGGTGGTCCTGGAACAGGTAAGACAACTGTAGTTGGGATCCTGGCAGAACACTTAAGAAGAGAGAAGATTGAAGTTAAGTATTGTGCACCTACAGGAAGAGCAGCAAAGAGACTAGCAGAAGTCGTCGGGGAGAAGGTATTAACGATACATAAACTTCTTGAGACGGTGATTCCTGACGAAGATAATGAATCGAAGACTTTCTTTGGAAGGAATAGTGATGACCCAATTGATGCAAGAGTAGTAATCGTCGATGAGGCATCAATGATTGAAGCGAAGCTTTTTCGAGCACTGTTGGATGCTATTAGGCCAGATGCTTCAATAATTTTGATTGGAGATCCTAACCAATTGCCATCAGTTGGACCTGGAAACATTCTTGCAGATTTACTGTCTTGCCAACTTATTCCAAGAGTTGAGCTTGAATATGTTTATAGGCAGAAGAATGAGAGCTCAATAGCTGCAAATGCATATCGTGTATTGAATTCTAAGAAGCTTATCTCTAATAATGACGACTTTACTTTGATGTCTTTTAATAATGATTGTGACGCATATAAAGCCGTAATAGACACATATACTAAGATGCTTGAAGATACGCCTGATGTAGCCATTATTTCACCTACTAGACTGAATTTACTTGGAACAAGAGAGCTTAATAGTGGAATTCAAGATGTTTTTGCAAAGAAGTCTCCCGGAAATGTAGTCAAGGCAAGCGGTCAAAGCTTTAGAATAGGCGACCGGGTAATGCAAGTAAAGAATGACTATCGAACCGAGTTTTTTGATTCTAGTGAGAATGCAATGACGAAAGGCTTATTTAATGGCGAAATTGGGGAAGTACTATCCCTAGACATACTTGATAATGGGCTAGTAGTTAGTTTTGATGATAAGAATGTAAGTTATCAGAAGAATCGACTTCAGGACTTAGAGCTTGCATATGCGATGACTGTGCATAAAGCTCAAGGATGCGAATTTGATAATGTAATTATTGCTCTTGGCAAAATGAATTACCGACTTATGAATCGCAAGTTATTCTATACCGCCATAACTCGAAGCAAGAAGAGGGTAGTAGTAATCGAAATATCTGGAACGCTCGAAAAGATTCTTAGATCCACCACCGAATATAAGCGACAGACATCTCTTGGCGATATGCTCCAATCAATTAAGGAGAAAAATACTAAGAGCAGGTATTCAAGGAATCAAAGAGAAATGGAACTTAGCGATGAGAAGGATCCTAGAGCAATCAATTAATTATTTGCTACCGCCCAATTGCATTTGTTGTAATAAGGTCGGCTTAAAGTTAGCGGCCTTTTCTCAATTGACAATTTGCTCGGAATGCTTGTCTATGTTTATTCCTGAAGTTCCTGATAGACGATGGTTCACACTGCTTTCCGAACCTTTTTCAAAAGATGAGCATCCAGAGCTAACTCTGTACATGCCTTTTGCCTATGGGGAAATTTTTGCAAGAGTGATACCAAAGATGAAATTCAAACCAGAGATACGAATAGCGCAATTCCTTGGAATTCTTCTTGGTAGTATCATGTGTGAAGATAAAATTAGTGCTAGTCTCATAGTTCCAGTACCTCTATCAAAGTCAAGACAGAAAGAACGGGGCTTTAACCAAGCATATGAGATTGCTAAGCAGGTCGGCATAAGAATGCAAGTACCAGTTAGTCCTGATATTCTTGTTCGTCTGCGAGATACTTACAGGCAATCGGAGATGAAGAAAAATGCTCTAAGATTCTCAAATGTTGAGAATGCTTTTGAGGTAAATAAAGAATGGGATCTTGAAGGAAATACAGTCATTCTTATCGATGATGTTGCAACAACCGGAAGCACTTTACATGAGGCAGCAGTGGCTTTGCTAGCTGGAGGTTGTGAAAAAGTACTATGTTGCGCCGTAGCAGGTAACAGAAATGTTAAAAATGACGAACCATATTAAGTTGGCATATAGGTGTTTTTATTTTATAATAGAAGTACCTGAAGTGGGTGACTCTATGTTGAACCTTCATGACTTTAATTGGAATCCGCGTCAGTTGATCTAAATCAGGCCGGCTTTGTACTGGAAGATTGAAATCAGGTGCAGGATACCGCCCTGGCTGCAGCTAGGTGTCAAAAGGAGTTACTCATTCTCAGGCTTTCTTTTGTCTTAATTTTTTGAATTGACTGGGGTATGGTGATTTATGGGTTTGTATAGTGATGCTAAGATGATTGCTCAACGCGATCCGGCTGCACGAAGTGTCGCCGGAGTTATTTTGTTATATCCTGGTTTTCATGCGCTTGTTTACCATAAAGTAAGCCACTTTCTTTATAAGCATAAGCTTAAGGCCCTAGCAAGATGGAATTCTCAATGTGCTAGGTTTTTTACAGGTATTGAGATTCATCCTGGAGCAGTCATCGGAAGTGGCCTTTTTATAGATCATGGAATGGGAATAGTAGTTGGAGAGACAGCTGTAATAGGCAATAATTGTACGATATATCATAATGTAACTCTTGGTGGACGCGGTCACAGTAGAGGGAAAAAGAGACATCCGACTCTTTGTGATAATGTTCTTGTAGGTGCAGGAGCTAAGATTCTTGGAGATGTAACGATTGGTGAGAATGCTAGTATTGGTGCTAATGCCGTGATTTTATGCGACGTAGCGGCTGGTGCGACTGTTGTTGGTGTACCTGGTAAGGTAGTTAGAGTAGATGGTGTAAAAGCGGCAAACCACGCATTCGAGCTTGATCACGCATTTAACCCAGATCCAACATCTCAGGAACTGTGTCGTTTGACTCACAAGGTTCTTTCACTTGAGAAAAGGCTTGAAGAATTATCTGCTTCGACCAGTAATAAGGGGATTGAATTTTCTAAGACTGAAGTCTATACGAATTGCAAAGAGACTAAAGATATAGAGGATGATAAGGAGACTAATTGATAATGAAGTTATTCAATACATTATCCAGGACTAAAGAAGAGTTTGTAACTATTGTTCCAGGACACGTCAAGATGTACGCGTGTGGACCAACTGTATATAATTATTTCCATCTCGGAAATGCGAGACCATTTGTTACGTTCGATACTCTTCGCAGGTACTTAGAGTACCGTGGATACGAAGTGGAGTTTTGCCAGAACTTCACTGATATCGATGACAAGATGATTAAGCGCGCTAACGAAGAGGGTATTACTATCAGTGAATTGGCTGACCGTTTTATTGCTGAGTATTATACTGATGCTGATAAGCTTAATGTTTTGCATCCTACTTATCAACCTCGTGCTACTCAATCTATCGAGGCAATCATTGAATTGATTCAGACTCTCATCGAGAAGGATATAGCATACATCTTGGAAGATGGTGTTTATTATGATGTGTCCAAGTTTGAAAGTTACGGCAAGCTATCGCATTATAATCTAGAGGACTTGAATCCTGGAGGAGGAGAGCGTAAGGCTTCCTTTGAAGGCAAGAAGAATCCTGGAGATTTTGCTTTGTGGAAGTTTAAGAAGGAGGGAGAGCCTTCGTGGGAGTCGCCTTGGGGCGAAGGAAGACCAGGTTGGCACATTGAGTGCTCAGCTATGATCAGACAATATCTCGGTCAGACTATTGATATTCATGGTGGTGGACAGGATTTAATTTTCCCGCATCACGAGAATGAGATAGCACAAAGTGAAGCATGCAACGAATGTACTTTAGCAAATTATTGGGTACATAATGCTTTTGTTAATGTAGACGGCGAGAAGATGAGTAAGTCAGTAGGAAACTTCTTCACAATAAGGGATATAGCAGCTCAATTCCCATATGAAGTTATTCGTTTCTTCATCCTTTCTGGACATTATAGAATGCCTATTAATTTTTCTGATGAGCTTCTTAAAGCTTCACAGAATGGGTTGCAAAGAATATCAACATGCATAATTAACACTAAGTTTCTTATTAACAAGAATTCATTTGATGCTTCTTTAGAAGATAGCGAAGAGACAAAGGAATTAATCAAGGGTGTAGAGCAATCTAAGGTGTCTTTCATTGAACATATGGATGATGATTTGAATACGGCTGATGCTATTACTGATATTTTTAATCTGGTTAAGATTGTTAACACAGCAACGGCAAGTGGTAAGGTTTCTAAGGGAGCTCTTACTATTGCTCTCGATATGCTTAATGAATTGATAGGTGTACTTGGGATTAAGGCATTAGAAGAAGACGATAGTGCTCCATCTGAAGTTATGGATTTAGTAGAGAAGAGAGCAGAAGCGAAGAAGGCAAAGGATTTTGCTTTAGCAGATAGTATTAGAGAGCAAATCACAGCTATGGGTTATTCTGTTAAAGACACATCATCTGGTCCTCAGGTTGAGAAAATATGATTATTCCATTCTTTACTGTGGATCTTCGTGAGGCATCGGCATCGGTGTTGGCATACATTGGTGATTCAGTTTACGAACTATATGTTAGATGCCATGTAGCAGAGAAATTCTCAACTTCTTCAGGAAAGATGCATAAGCACACTATCAAGTATTCGAGCGCGACTTCTCAGGCGGTTGCAATGAGGGCACTCGAGAAGGAACTTACTGAAGAAGAGGATAAGTACTACCGTCGTGGCAGAAACTCCAATCCAAATAGCATGTCAAAGAATGCAGCACCCGCTGACTATATGGAGGCTACAGGTTTCGAGTCGCTTCTTGGGTACTTATTTTTAGATAACCAGAATGCAAGAATGGAATATATTATATCGAAGGCATTCGAGTATATTGATTCTCAGAACAAGGGATAAAGAAAGAGGACACAATGAGAGATAATCAAGTCAATCGCAATTCAAATAATCAAAACGATGATGGAGATAACGTTAATGCTTCCCTTGACAAAATTGAGGGAAAGAATGCGGTATTTGAAGCGCTAAGAAGCGGTCGAGAGATAAACAAACTTTGGGTCCTGAATCCTGCCGAAGGTTCTCATTTGGATTCTTCTTTGGCAGCAATCCTTTCTCTTGCTAATGATCGAAAAATAGCTGTTATGCGTGTTCCTAGACAATCTCTTGATAGAATTTCGACGACACATAATCACCAAGGTGTTATTGCTGCCGTTGCAAGTCACGAGTATGTTGAGGTGTCTGATATTATCAATGTGGCAAAGGAAGCCGACCATGCTCCTTTGATAGTAATTCTAGATGGTCTTAAGGACGCATATAATCTTGGATCACTTCTTAGAATCTCTGATGCGGCTGGAGTAGATGGCATAATTATTCCAAAACATAGATCAATTGGCTTGGACTCTCTAGTTGCGAAGGCATCTGCAGGTGCTATAGAGTATGTACCTGTAGCTCGAGTTACAAACATTGCTCAGACAATTCGCGATTTGAAGGATCAAGGTTTTTGGGTCTGCGGAACGGACGCAAGTGCAACAACAATGTATGATAAGGCTGATTATTCTGGATCAATGGCTATCGTTATTGGTAGTGAAGGAGAAGGAATGAGAAGTCTTGTTCGAGAGTCATGTGACTTCTTAGTCTCAATTCCGATGGGAGGCCATGTTAATAGCCTTAATGCTGCCGTAGCTGCGGGAATAGTAATTTTCGAGGCTACTAAGAAAAGAAAGGAAGGAGAAAAGAGAAATTGACACATACTTTTAGAAAGTTACTAAGTCTCTTTCTAGTACTAAGCATTACGCTTAGTGTATGTTCATGTTCTTTTCTAACTCGCATTCGCCATCAGATAAGCAATAGTATTTCAGAGCAAGAGCTAATTCGTTTGGTTGTAGAGGCGGTCGACGATGGCAACTCTTTGTCGGACAGTTTTGCAGCTATCCCTGAAGCGCAGAGGGTGGGAGTATCATTCTCGCATTTCAAGGAATATGTTGATATTATGCGAAAAATGTCTTCGGCTAGAGGCTCAATAGACTCTTTTCGAATACTAAACTCAACAGACAGTGCGATTGTTATTAATGATTTGTTGGCGCAGAACGACAGTTCACTTGAGAATGTTACAAATGGTGGTACCATCGTGGTTGCGGAGCTTATTTATTCTGATAATTCTGGTGGTGACGAACAGACGGCCGGTATTACAAGCGATTACAAGTCCTACATTTACTTCTCACGAAATGATTCCGGAACAGCTTATCTTGACCATTTATGGATAACGAAAACTATTGAAATATATAATTATATCGAGCATTACTTCTCTATGTTGAATGAGCAAAATACTCGTGGTGTTTATACACTTCTAAGACCAGCTCTATCAAACGAGTACTTTACAGATGATGTAATTTATTCTCGTGCGCAAGCTCTTGAGGAGTACTATTTGTTGAAGGTTAAGAGCACTATTAATGAATTTGAGTTGCTCGAGATTAATCCTTTACTTGTAGTATTTTTACAGCCTGCGGTTATCTCTGATAATAACTTGTCGATTAATTCGAGAATAGTTTCGGTACATGGAACTCAAGAAGGTGTTTATGTAATTGACGATATTATCCCTCAAATTGCAGATACTTCTTTAATTACTCTATATCGTTCTGATATATCCGCTCTTCGTGTAGGTAATACTTACTCGAGTAGTTACGTCTATTCTATGTTTGGCAATCCTCAATTGGTTTATATAGATCCAACAGTCATTGAGACTCGAGAGAACAGTTCTGGACAAATTGAAGAGAAACATGAAATTATCATCACTTATACTGGAATCCTACTTAAATTTGAAGCCTATATTACAGGGGATAACGTATGGAATGGAAGACTAAGTACGGTAAGACTGTTCTCTACCTCACAGGTCGATTATTTCTTGTCAAATGGACTTACTATAGGCACTGATATTCAAACCCTTCTAGCGCAATATCCTTTTATAGATGAGTATGACTACATGATTACATACATTTACGAAGGACAATCTTTTACAGCTTCCTTCAATATAGATAACGGTTTGATTGGGGATATTAGAGTCTCCGATTCTTAATGGTATTATTCCTCGATGCATTTCTCTCTTAACGCACTGATTTCTTCGTTTGTAATTCCAATTTTGAGTAAATAGGATTCAATTTTTCCTTCATATTGGCTATCAATGTAGTTTAGAAATTTTGTCATATTCCTTGCTTCTGACAAAGCAGTATGTTTGAGCTCGGGAATCTTATGATTGTAATGTTCTCCAAGAACCTTCTTCCCATATTCAAATGAAACCTTGTAGTTGAGAATGATATTCTCGTAACTAGCGCCAGCTAACAAGTATAAAATCGCGGCTATAACTCCTGTTCTGTCCTTGCCTACCGCACAATGGAAAAGAGTAACTCCTTCGTTATTGAGCAAAAGTCGAAAGATATTAGCCATTTGCTCCTTGTATTCCTCGAGGATCATTATGTAGTAATCGCCAAGCGTATGCTTCTTCAAAAAGCTCATTATATAGTCGTCTGGTGAATCTGGATCTCCATCGAAAAGAGAAATAGACGTATATTTGACCCCTTCTTTTCGCGAAAAAGAATCCACCTCACGAGACTTTTCTGCTTCACATCGTAAATCAATAACTAGATTTACCCCATAATCTATCATTTGATTCATTGTATTCTCTGGTAAGTCAGATGAAATATCTGAGCGCATGAAAACCTTATCACGAAAAACCTTACCATTAGCCAGAGGCATTCCACCCATTTCACGACAATTCAATAGTCCGTCAAAGAATAACCGTTGAGAGTCTGGTGAATAAGTGTTCATAGTTGGCCTCCTGGAGAATTAATCGATGCTAATTTTACACTATTAGTTGTTGACATACAACAAATCCTGTACTAATATTATGTAGCTTAACTTAACAAGCGCCCATAGCTCAACTGGATAGAGTGTCTGACTACGGATCAGAAGGTTGTGGATTCGATCTCTGCTGGGCGCGCCATAACGAAGAGGTTGTCAAATATGACAACCTTTTTTCGTGTAAGCAAATAAATAAATATACTTGTCTTGCAAATAAGAATATTACTGTGTTAAAATCACATTTCGGTTAACGCTATTAGAAAGTAAATATATATAACCTGATTATACGGAGGATTAAGAAATGGCTTCTACTATTGAGAAAAAGGAAAACAACATCGTCGAGATTTCTTTGGAGGCGACAAGAGAGGAATTCGAGGCAGCGTTGAAGCAGTCTTACAATAAGAATAAGGGTAAGTTCCAAATTCAGGGCTTCCGTAAGGGTAAGGTTCCATATCAATTAGTAATTCAGTACTACGGCGAAGGTGTTCTATATGATGATGCTATCGAGTTCATTGCTTCCCCAGCATATGTTGAGGCTGTTAAGGAGCACGATTTGAAGGTCGTATCTCGTCCTGATTTATCAATTGATGAAATTGGTGAAAATGGTATGAAGTATAAGCTTGCTGTTTCAGTTAAGCCTGAGTTCGAGCTTGGCCAGTATGAGGGTGTTGAGGTTCCATATTCTGTTCGTGAAGTGAACGACACAACTGTATCTGAAGAGATTGAGAGAATGCTTAAGAGAAATGCTTCTCTTGAAGAGATTAAGGACAGAGCAGTTGAGAATGGCGATACAGCTGTTATCGATTATGAAGGATTTAAGGACGGCGTTGCTTTTGAAGGTGGCAAGGGTGAGAACTACAGCTTGAAGATTGGTTCAAAGAGTTTTATTCCTGGTTTTGAGGAGCAAATCATTGGACACAACGTTGGGGATGAATTTGCTATCGAAGTAACATTCCCTGAAGAGTACCATAGCGAAGATCTTAAGGGAGCTGCTGCTACATTTAATGTTAAACTCCATACGATTAAGTGCGAGAAGCTTCCTGAGTTAGATGATGAGTTTGCTAAGGATGTATCTGAGTTTGATACACTTGATGAGCTCAAGGCTGATATCAAGAAGAAGCAAGAAGACAGTGCTCAAAAAGAGGCAAAGGCTGCTTTCGAGAATGCTGTAATTACTGCAGTATCTGAGAATACTGAGATTGATATTCCTGATAGTATGGTTGATACTGAGATTGACCAAATGGTTAATGAGCAGAATTCTCGTATGAGTCAGCAAGGAATTAATCTTGACATGTATCTTAAGTATGTTGGACAGTCCATGGACGAGTACAAGGCATCCTTGAAGCCAATGGCTAAGATTCGCGTTAAGTCAAATCTTGTTATTGAGAAGATTGCTTCTGTTATCAACATGGAAGCAACAAAGGAAGACTATGACAAGGAAGTTGAGATTATCGCTGAATCCTACAAGATGAGCAAGGAAGACATTGCTAAGTCACTTGGTGAAGATAACGAGTATCTTAAGGAAGCTATCATCAGCCGTAAGACTGTTGAGTATATTGCTTCTAAGGCAGTTAAGACTGAGCCTAAGGAAGAGAAGACAGACGACGATAAGAAGGCTTAATCCTTCAATTAGTAATAAAAGATAAAGACTGCTGCCAGTATTGACAGCAGTTTTCTTTCTTAAAAGACTTTTTCCCCGATTTATTTTGAAATTTAACTATTAGTGATAGAATAGAGTAAATTATTATATTTTTAAATGGAGTGTGCTAATGGCAAATTCTAGATATGGTTCTGGATCTGGAACTGGAAACAATAAGGGTGGAGATAGAGGGGAAATTCTCTCTTGCTCATTTTGTGGCAAGTCGGAATATGATGTTCCTAGACTTTTTTCGGGAGTCGACTGTTATATTTGTATAGATTGTATTCGTACAGCATATGGAATTATTGCTGAAGAAGAGAAGATTCAAAAGAAGAAGAGACTTCGCGATATTAAGCCTAAGAAGATGATTACTCCTCATGAGATTAAGGATAAGCTTGATCAATATGTTATTGGTCAAGATGAAGCTAAGGTATCGTTGTCAGTAGCGGTGTATAACCACTATAAGCGAGTATTCTCCGCTTCCGCGAACTCTAGTGATGATACAGAGATATCTAAGAGTAATATTCTTCTTCTTGGACCAACTGGTTCAGGTAAGACTTTGCTAGCACAAACACTTGCTAGAATTCTTGATGTTCCTTTTGCAGTTGCCGATGCTACTTCGTTAACTGAGGCTGGTTATGTAGGTGAGGATGTTGAGAATATCCTTTTGAAGCTTATTATTGCTTCTGATTATGACATTGAACGTGCCCAGATGGGAATCGTTTATATTGATGAGATTGATAAGATTACGAAGAAGGGTGAGAATGTATCAATCACTCGAGATGTTAGTGGCGAAGGCGTTCAGCAGGCTCTTCTTAAGATCCTTGAGAGCACAGTAGCTTCTGTTCCACCGAAGGGTGGAAGAAAGCATCCGAATGAGGAATGCTTACAGATAGATACCACTAACATACTTTTCATTTGTGGTGGTGCTTTTGATGGTTTGGATGACATTATTACTTCAAGAGTATCAAATAAGCAATATGGATTTGGAGCTGATGTTAAGTCAACTAACGATATGCACTCTGGAACACATTTCCATGATGTTAATCCTCAAGACTTGATGAAATTCGGACTTATCCCAGAGTTTATTGGAAGAATTCCCGTAGTGGTTGCTTTGGATAAGCTTGACGAAGAAGCTCTTTGCACTATTCTGACTACTCCAAAGAATGCATTAGTTAAGCAGTATAGTAAGATGCTCGCTTTAGATGATGTTGAACTTGAGTTTACTGATGATGCTATTAAGGCTATTGCAAAGAAGGCTATTGAGCAGAAGACTGGAGCTCGTGGACTTCGTTCAATAATCGAAAATGTAATGAGAGATGTAATGTTTGATATTCCTTCTCAAAAAGATGTATCGAAATGCCTTATCGATTCGGCATGTATTACGTCGCATAAGCAGCCTACTATAATCTTTAAGCATCAGGAAGAGATTGCTTCAGAAGCAGATGCGGGTTCCAGTAACAATAAGGATGAACTGGGAGCATAGGGCAAATGACTTGATAATATTGGAGGTACAATAATGGCATTACAATCGAAGTATAAGATTTGTTTGGATATTGGTGGAACAAAGATACTAGGTGCCATTTTTGATGACGACAATAAAATTATTTATAGATTAAAGAAGAGAACTAAGGCAGACAGCGGTTCGACGCAGAATGTCGAAGATACGATAATTAGTGTTGTAGACGAATTAATCAAGGATTCTGGTATTGATCCTAAGTCGATTAAAGCGATTGCTGCTGGTGCTCCAGGCGTTATTAACCATGAGACGGGTGTCGTAATATTTGCACCTAATCTTCCATGGCGTAATTACAATATTTTAAAGCCTATTGAGGCTCGTTTCGGTGTTCCGTTTTATATTGGAAATGACGTTAATGTTGGTGTTTTGGGTGAGTATAAGTTCGGTGTAGCCCAGGGCTTTGATAATGTAGTAGGTATTTTTGTAGGCACTGGACTTGGTGGCGGTTTCATTTTGGATGGAAAGCTTTATACCGGTAATTTATCCAAGGGTGGCGAGATTGGTCATATGATTCTTAATGAAGAAGGACCTTGCTGTAACTGTGGTCAACGAGGTTGCCTTGAAGCATTTTCGAGCAAGCAAGGGATTTCCGAATACATTATGATGCAAGTCAAGCATGGGCGCGATTGTTGCATGAAGGATGTCGTCAAGAATGGGACTTTTAGAAGTAAGTACCTTAAGTCGGCTTTGGAAGAGAAAGACCCTGTTGCAACTGAAGCGGTTGACAGAGCTTGTCATTATTTAGCAATTGCTACAGGTAATTTAATTAATACTTTTAGTCCGCAAATCGTGGTATTTGGCGGCGGCGTAATCGAGTCTTGCGGTGATGCTTTCATTGAGAGAATTACAGCGCAAGTTGACAAGTACTGCATGCCATCAATCCGTGATAGTGTTGTATTAAAGAATGCTTCTCTAGGTGATGATTCTGTTCTTTACGGAGCGCTATCAATGATTTTGGATTCCAAGAAGAAATAATCTTGGCAATAGTAGAAACACTTCACCTATCTGGATGTTCGAAAAGACTCTGTAACAAATATGTCGAGTCTGATTCTTCGATAATATCATGAGAATATACATAGAAAATCGCTAAAGATCATTTATTTACCAATGTAATAACTCGTATCTCGTCGTTAACTTGACTCACTTAACAATACGAGTGATAATATGTTGTTATTTTTTATCGAAAGAAAGAGGATTTTCTAACATGTCTATTATTGATGGCATAAGCAAGGCTTTTGACCCAAGTGAAGCCGAACCAAGATTGTATTCTAAGTGGTCTGAGAATGGATATTTCAAACCAGACCAAGATAAGAGCAAGAAGCCATATTGTGTCGTCATGCCCCCACCAAATATCACCGGGCAGCTTCATATGGGGCATGCGCTTGATAATACTCTTCAAGATATTCTCATTCGTTATAAGAGAATGCGTGGATTCTCAACATTATGGGTTCCAGGAACGGATCATGCTTCTATCGCTACAGAAGCGAAGATAGTTGAAGCTATGCGTAAAGAAGGAATCTTTAAGGAAGATATAGGAAGAGATAAGTTCCTAGAGCGCGCTTGGGATTGGAAGCACCAATACGGTGGAAGAATCGTTGAGCAACTTAAGAAGATGGGTTCCTCATGTGATTGGTCACATGAGCGTTTTACCATGGATGAGGGATGTTCTGAAGCGGTTAAGGAAGTTTTCGTAAAGTATTATAATCAAGGCCTTATTTATCGCGGTGAGAGAATAATAAATTGGTGTCCTCATTGTAAGACTTCAATATCTAATGCTGAGGTTGAGTACGAGGATCAGCAAGGTGCTTTCTGGCACTTACGATATCCTTTAGAGGATGGTTCTGGATGGGTTGAGTTAGCTACTACAAGACCTGAGACACTTCTTGGAGATACAGCTGTAGCAGTTAATCCTAAGGATGAAAGATATAAAGATATTGTTGGCAAGAACTTGATTCTTCCTCTAGTTGGAAGAAAGATTCCGGTAGTTGCAGATAACTATGTAGACATTGAATTTGGTACTGGTGTAGTTAAGATTACTCCAGCACATGATCCTAACGATTTTGAAGTAGGACTTCGCCATAATCTGCCTGTAATCAATGTCATGACTGACGACGCAAGAATAGTAGACGAGTATTCCAAGTATGCTGGCATGGATAGGTTTGAAGCTCGAAAAGCAATGGTGGCTGACCTTGAAGAAGGCGGATATCTGATCAAGATTGAGCCATATAACCACAATGTTGGAACGTGCTACAGATGCGGAACTACAATCGAGCCGAGAGTTTCCTTGCAATGGTTTGTAAAAATGCAAACTTTAGCAAAGCCGGCGGTTGATGCTGTTCGTTCAGGAAAAACGAAGTTTGTACCAGAAAGATTTGAGAAGAACTATTTTAATTGGATGGATGACATAAGAGACTGGTGCATTTCCAGACAATTATGGTGGGGACACAGAATTCCAGCATTCTATTGCGACGATTGCGGAGAAATAGTAGTTACTAAAGATGAGACAGCTGTATGTCCAAAATGTGGGAAACCCATGCGCCAAGATGCTGACACGCTTGATACTTGGTTCTCTTCGGCTTTATGGCCGTTCTCTACTCTTGGCTGGCCAGTAGATACCGAAGATTTGAAGAAATTCTATCCAACTAATACTCTTATTACTGGCTATGATATTATCACTTTCTGGGTTTCCAGAATGATGGTTGCTGGTCTCGCACATATGCAAGATGTTCCATTTGATACAGTATTGATTCATGGCCTTGTTAGAGATGCTCAGGGTCGTAAGATGAGTAAGTCTTTAGGCAATGGAATTGATCCACTTGAAGTAATTTCTGCTTCTGGAGCAGATTCCTTGAGATTTGCGCTAGTTACAGGAAATGCTCCAGGAAATGATCAAAGATTCCAGCAAGAGAAGATAGACTTGGGACGTAATTTCTCTAATAAGATTTGGAATGCAATGAGATTTGTGCTTATGAATTGCGAGGATGGAATAGATTTTGCGTGTGTTGATAGCAAGAAATATACCCTTGAGGATAAGTGGATTCTTACCGGCTTGAACACTCTAGTTCAAGAGGCTACAACAAATATAGAGAAATACGAGTTTGGTGTTGCTTTATCGAAAATAGTAGACTTCATCTGGGATAGTTTCTGCGATTGGTACATTGAGATTGCCAAGAGCCGCCTTTTCGACAAGGAATGCGAGAGCAGAAACGAGGCAAAGTACTTGCTTAATTATGTTCTGGGCACTTGCATGAGTCTCTTGCATCCCTTCATGCCTTTCATAACCGAAGAGGTTTACTCCAATTTGATTCTTGAGACCAAGACAGAGTCCATCATGATTTCCGATTGGCCAAAGGTTGATGAGTCTTCATTCTATGTGAACGAAGCGAACATGATGTCGACACTAATGGGTGCCATTCGTTCTGTACGTAATATTAGATCTGAAATGGGCGTTGTTCCTTCTCGAAAAACACATGCAATAGTTGTAACCGCTAATGATTCCATTGCCAAGATGTTCGTTGACGGTTCAGCTTTTATGGACAGACTCGCTTCGGTAAGTAGTCTCGAGACGAAAACATGTAAGGAGGGAATCCCTGTAACTGCTGTCACCGCCGTATTCGAAGGTGGTGAGATTTACATTCCTCTTGCTGACCTAATCGATATCGACAAAGAACTCGAGAGATTAAATAAAGAGAAGGAGAATATACTTGCCGAGATTAATCGAGTAGAAAGCAAGCTTTCTAACGAAGCCTTTGTTAGCAAGGCTCCTGAGAAGGTTATAGCTACTGAAAAAGAGAAGCGAGTTAAGTATACTGAGATGTACAAGGGCGTCGAGGAGAGAATTTCCTTATTGTCTAATGAAACGTTTTGATGTAATATTGCTCTAGTTTATTTGATGTATTACTTCTAAGTTTTAGTATAATTTGTTATAATGATTTAGCACGAAATATTGGAGGAATTATCATGGCTTCAGATTATGAAGATTCAGCGAAGATAGCTGCCCTTCCAACGGAAGGCGTTCATTGCTTCCCAGCTAATGGTAAGAAGATCAGAATAAGAAGAATAGTATCAATCCCATTGATGCTTGCTTTTTTTTCGTTAGCTTTCTTCTTCCTTTTTGGAAAGACACAGAATATAGTTATCGCGTGTTTTGCACTATGTGCATTTATAATTACTGTACTGTATTTTGCTCAGACTTTTCTAATTGAAAAGTACAGAGTAGCTATAGATTATGATGAGAAGAAGGTCGTTCTTCGTTATAGGTATAGCTTGATTGCTTTGCCTTTCTCAAGTTTTGATGCTAGAGAAGGAGTACCAGATAAGGCGGAGGCTTTGTTAGACTCTGCTATTCATACTGGCACGAAGAACGACTACATCATTCTTGATAATGTCTTTACTGATGTGTGCTTCCAGACTTCTCTTAAGGATTTAGCGTCCAAGGAAGAGTTCTTGAAGCTAAAGGAAGAAGCTTTTGCTATCGCTGATGCTTATGGCGCACGTAATAGCGATAAAGCAATTAGAGTTGCAAATGCACCTTCTAATCAATCTCAAGTTAAGGCGGATGGGACGAGGGAAGAGAGTATTGACGATATAGTTTCAAGAGCGCTAGATAATGAGTCTGATACGGATGCCGATGCGTTTGGCGATGCTTCTAGATCAAACGAAGATAATAAATAATAATTAGGCGGAATTTTCCGCCTATTTTATACTATATGTCCATTGACTAAACTGTCATATTTAAGTATTATCAAGCCGTAGTTTAAGTGATTTAACAAAAGTCATACTTATTCAATTTATTAATTAAGGAGTATATTTTATGCCATTAGTAACTACTACTGAAATGTTCAAGAAGGCATATGATGGCGGATACGCTGTTGGTGCTTTTAATGTTAACAACATGGAAATCGTACAAGGTATTACAGAGGCTGCAGGCGAATTGAATAGCCCAGTAATTCTTCAGGTATCAAAGGGAGCTCGTGCTTATGCTAACCATACTTACCTAGTTAAGTTAGTTGAAGCTGCTGTAGCTGAGAATCCACAGATTCCGATCGCTCTTCACCTTGATCATGGTGATTCTTTCGAGCTATGTAAGTCATGTATCGATGGCGGATTTACTTCAGTAATGATAGACGCTTCTTCAAAGTCATTTGAGGATAATATTGCACTAACAAAGCAAGTAGTTGAGTATGCTCATGCACATGGCGTTGTTGTTGAGGCTGAACTTGGAACTCTTGCTGGTATTGAGGATGAGGTTGTTGTTGAGTCTGGTAATGAAGCTTACACACGTCCTGAAGAAGTTGAAGAGTTCGTTTCCAAGACTGGTTGTGACTCCCTTGCAATTGCTATCGGAACTTCACATGGTGCGTACAAGTTTACTGCTGATCAGTGCACAAGAAATGCTGATGGTATTTTAGTACCACCTCCACTACGTTTTGACGTTCTTGAGGGTTGTATTAAGCGTCTTCCTGGATTCCCAATCGTTTTGCATGGTTCATCTTCTGTTCCACAAGAGTTCGTTAATATGGTTAACCAATTCGGTGGAAGTATGCCTAATGCAGTTGGTATCCCAGAGGAGCAGCTACGTGAGGCAGCTAAGCTTGCTGTATGTAAGATTAACATCGATTCTGATATTCGACTCGCTATGACAGGTAACATCCGTAAGTACTTCTCAGAGCACCCAGATCATTTCGATCCACGTCAATACTTGAAGCCAGCAAGACAGGCTGTTAAGGATATGGTTGCTCATAAGATCATGAATGTTCTTGGTTCAAACGATAAGGCATAAGTTTATAATTTGTAATATTTTGAACACCGCCATTTATGACGGTGTTCTTTTTTGATATACTAGTTATTGATATTAATGAAAGGAGATTTCAAAGATGAGCGATTCTGTTAGAAGAGTTTTGAATACTGGTGATACGCCCGAGTATGTTAAGGTTACTACTCACTATCAAGCAAAGGATAGCCAATTAAATCGACTCGACTCTTTGAAGTTTACTGATCAATCTATAGATTTCAATTCACCAATAGAGGACGATCAAATTCTATCAATGCCCAATTACCAGGTTCCTAGGAACAAACCGGCTTCTGTATTTGACGATCCCTTTGCTGTTGCACCAAGAAGCACCATTCCTCAGAGAGAAACCTCAAATGAGCCAAAGGTAGTATATGTTAAGGAGAGGCAGTCTACCATTAGTGGGCCAGCGTTTTTTGGTGACAGTACTATCCTTACAATTCTTTCAGTATTACTTTTTGTAGTGATTGCCTTAGAGATAATTGGACTTATCGCTTTGTTCTAATTAATATTTCTCAGATAAAGTAAGCATCGGTTATGCAAATGACCGATGCTTTTTTCTTTCTGTTCAAATTTTGTTCAATTCACTAAATATTCATATTTATTATTAAGAAAATTTGTTGTATATTAATAAATAGGTAACAATTGATTAAAGTTTTAGGAGGCTATATGAGACGTCTGTATATTCGATTAGTTAGTATATTTGTTTCAATATCTTTGATAGCTGGTGTATTGTCACTATATAGCATCAATGTTTTTGCTGCTGGAGAAGAGATTGCTTCTGATACGTCATGGTACTCAGATGAAGCTTCAACTTATTCAATTACTACTGCCAGTCAATTACTAGGATTGTCCAACCTAGTAAATGCAGGAAATTCTTTCGAGAGTAAGACTATCAATATAGAATCGGATATTGATCTTCAGAATATAGAGTGGACTCCAATTGGTTCAAGTGAATCGACCCCTTTCAAAGGAACGGTTATTGGTCTGACTTCTAGTAATTGTAATATTTCTAACTTGTACGTATATACTACCAATTTATATGCCGGGTTGTTTGGTTATACTGACGGTGCATCTTTTACAAACTTGTCAGTTTCTGGAGCTGTATACTCAACTAATACTTCTGGGTCTGCAGGTTCAGTTGCCGGATATGCTATTAACTCAATTACAGTAGACAATTGCGTCTCAAATTGCTATGTATCGGGAGCATTTGCAGGAGGAATTGTAGGTTTTTGTTATTCTCTAAATAATTCAGCGGCTAGTTATATTATTTCTAATTGCACAAATAGTGGTGTTGTTTCAGGTAAAGTATCGGGAGGCATTTTGGGAAGAGAAGATAATGCTTCAAGTTCAGTAACGGTATCCGTTTCTAACTGCATTAATACTGGCTCTATTTCCAGCTATGGAACGTCGGGAGCTGTGAATGGAGCAATTTGTGCTGGTGGTATCGTTGGATTTGTTAAATACTCAAAAGAGAATTGTGTTCTTAACTTGCTTTCTTGCTTAAATCAAGGACAAGTAGTTGCTTCCGAAAAGGTTGGAGGTATTCTTGGATCGTTCTATGGTTACTTTGATTTTAGTGGTAGTGTTACGGTACAGGATTGTAATAACCAAGGAAACATCATATCTCAAGCCGTCGAAAGCAATGGAACAGGTGGCATAGTAGGCAGAATAGATAGTGATAATACTTACACCACGGGATCAATATTCAGTGTTAGTCTTTGTAATAACTATGGAGATATCTCTGGAAAGATGAATGTTGGTGGTGTCATAGGCTTCTATGAGAATAGAAACAATGATACTATTATGTCTTGTAGCAACAACGGTTCTATTTCCTGTACAGGCAATTACGCTGGTGGCGTTATAGGTTCTTTTGAGTCGTATGCGGGTTCACTTTCTAGCTTATCAAATTATGGTGCAGTTTCTGGAAAAGTAAGTACTGGTGGAATTTTTGGTTCTGCATCAGTTCGTTATGATTTAATGAACTTTCATAACGAGGGCACAATTAATGGTGAATCGAGAGTAGGAGGTATTTTTGGACAAATAGAAGCTGATGGTATTATTAATATGTCATATTTATCCAATACAGCTAGCGTAAGTGGGAATGGTATGATAGGTGGTCTCATTGGAAGAAACGTTATTTCAAACGCCTTAGTAACTAATTTATATCACTCGTATTCCTCTGCATTGAATGTTACTGGTACAGGAGATGTAGGAGGATTAGTTGGAGATGCAACACGCATAAATTTTTCGGAATGTTATTGTATATCAAATGTCAGTGCAATTAATAATGCTGGAGGCTTTGCTGGTTCGGCTTCAGGCAGCGATTATTCTGCGTGTTATTTTGCTGGCAATACGCAAGCAAGTACTTGTTCTGGTGCGATAATAGGACTTGATACGACTCAGTATAATACTACATATACAAATGTTTATTATAGTAGTGACTATAATACTTCGGTTCCTCTTGGTTTGGTTGGAATTACAGGACTTAGTGACTCGGCTATGACAGGAAGTGATGCATTGACCGGATTATCAGGTTTTAATGCAAGTATATGGATTACTACACCAAATACGAACACACAATGGTTCTACCCTCATCTATCTGGATACATGAATACTCCTTATATCTTTGTACCTTACATTTCTAATCCTATATCCGACGTTATCGTAAATGTAGAGGCAGGGGAGAGTACTACTCTTGATGTGATTTCTGAGAATGCTTCAAGTTTCTTATGGCAGTCAAGTAATGATAATGGATTAACGTGGATAGACCTTTCTTCTTCTTCAGATTCAAGCCTAACTATTTCTCCTTCTTTAAGCGATGATGGTTTATATTATCGTTGTATTGCATCGTCTGCAGATGGAAGAAAGACTAGCACAAGTGTAAACACTATTTTGAATGTGGAGATTACTCCGGTGTTTACTATACCTAACTCTGAAATAACGATTAATGTAATTGAAGGGGAAGATGTTTCTCTAGAAGCAAATGCATCAAATACTGTAAGTTACAGTTGGCAAAGGAATGATGGAACAGGGTGGATCACGGTAGGAACAAACTCTTCTACATTAGATCTATCTTCGATATCTCTTTCTGAGAATAATACAACTTATCGTTGTGTTGCGACTTCGACTACCAATACGGTTGCTATCTCAAACTCTTTCAATATATATGTATCGCGAAGAGTAGTTATGCCTTCATTTGTTAATTCTACTGATACAACAATTACTATTAATGAGAACAGCAATACGGTTCTTAGTGTTAGTGCAAATAACGTGAGCAATTATCAATGGCAAGTTAACCGTGGTAATGGTTGGACCGATATTTATGGAGCAAATAGCTATAACTATCAAACAGAAAATCTGGTATTTGCTGATAATGGAATAGAATTCAGATGCTGTGTGAATTCTTCAACGAATGATAGTGCATTATCAGGTGTATTTACGGTAAATGTCCTTCAGTCTGCTGCTGTGACTCCTACGGTTGTTTCAAGTGCAAGCCCTGCTCCAACTGATACCATAGTTGTCGTGCCTGGTGCTGTGAATGCGGATACTTCTGCACAAGAACCCTCTCAAAGTGCATCTTCACAAGATGTTACATCAGCAATTATTTCAACTGTATCAGCTACTGGTTCATTAGGCATGAATTGCGTCACATTTGTAGCTATAGCATTCTTACTATTAGCGTTTGTTTTGATGAATACGGTGAATTATCGAAAGCAGAATGAACAATAATTATCTTTTTTTGGTGCCCTACTATTAACGTAGGGCATTACTGTGTCTTGATTAGTTTCTTTATTCTTTTCGGAATATATATATAAAAAAGGACCCTAGCATTTCTGTTAGGATCCTTGAATTAATATTTTGATATGACAATTATGTCTCGGCCGCGCTGAAACCAACAGGTAACCAGAGCTCGTCAGTTCCAATTTGCTCGACACTCGAGTAGTAAGGCATTGGCAATGTTCCAGAGAAAGGAACTGTACCGGTAAGAACATCAGCTATTCCGTTTCCGCCCTCAGAGCCGGGAAGGTAACACATAATTATGTTATCCCATTGATCAATATAATCTTCGATGATTACGTTTCTTCCGGCAATAATAAGTGTTGTTGTTGGAATTCCGGAGTTAGCTGCAAGATCGATAGCTTCTTGATTACCGCTAAGACCTAAGTCTCCAACAAGAGAAAGGTCATCAGTATCGCCATTCCATTCAGCATAAGGGATTTCTCCTATGCAAAGAATAACAACATCACAAGAGCTAATCTCGTTCTCGCCAGTAACGATTTCAAATCCGTACTCGTCAGCAGCTGTTTGGAGTGCTTCAAGAATTGATACGCCTTCGCTACACCAAGGCATGCCACCGGTGCTCGCATCAGTAGAACCTTCCCATGTATATGTCCATCCACCACAAAGCGCTCCAACGTCATTAGAGGCAGGACCTGTAACAAAAACTCGCATGCCTGCTTCAAGAGTTACATCGCCGTCAAGCTTAATAGGCACGAGAGACTCAGCGGCAAGAGTACGTGCAACCTCATGACCACGAGCTGAGTTCCATTCGTATGCTGGAGTAATATTCTCGCCATATGGGTCCTCGAAAAGCCCCATGTTCTGCTTAACAGTAAGAATTCTAGTAACAGCATCATTAATTCTATCTTCGCTAATTAGACCCTCATTGAATCCTTCAACTATGTATTGTCTGCATTCACCATATGCTTCAGCTTCCATGAGCATGTCTATTCCTGCATTAATGCAAATTATTACATTCTCTTTTAAACTTGAACCAGAGCAATTGTGGATTGAATCCCAGTCGGAAATGACGATTCCTTCAAAGCCCAGCTCGTTCTTAAGGATAGAAATGTATTCTTCATTTTCATGCATTTTAATTCCGTTGAGGGAAGAGTGTGAAATCATTACTGTTTGAACACCAGTATCAACGAGTGCCTGATACACATCTAACAATTCCTGAATCTGCTCCTCGTTAAGCTGAGCATCACCTCTGTCGATAAGTCTTTCCACACCGTCAGAAGAATCACCCGTTCCAAATAGAACATTGCCATCTCCAAGATAGTGCTTAGCACAAGCCAAAATACCCTGAGACATTATTCCTTCAGTGAAGGCAACAGCAAGTGGTGTGACTATTGATGTCTCGGACGAGTAGCTCTCAAAAGTACGACCCCATCTAGGATCAGTAGCACATGCAACACACGGCGAAAATGTCCAACGCATTCCAGTATAAAGCATGTCACTTCCAACTAGCGCACCCATTTCCTGAGTTAGCTCTATATCGTTAGCAGCGCCAATGTTGATGTTGTGTGGGTAGATTACAGTACCATCCGCTGTGTTAACACCGTGAACAGAATCGTTTCCGTAAATAAATGGAATTCCAGCATCCGAAGCCAGTGCGTTAGCTTGATACTCGTTTACTGTATCAAGCCATTGGTCGTAGGTATATGCTGGCCAACCACCAAAGGTAGATAGAACAGAGCCATAATCGTCTGACTCCATATTGAACGGGTACAATGCATACACTGCGCCCTGTACCATTTGTGCTGCTTTCTCCTCTATTGTCAAAGACGCGCAGATTTCTTCTGGTGTTGCTGTAGCATAATTTATTCCTGAATTACCAGAATTTGAGCCAACAGCACCATTAAGAGTTGACGAGGAAGTATTTCCTGTAGTTCCACATGCTGTAAGCTGAAACGCCATAGCAAGCAACAACACTACAGAAATCAATTTCTTTGGTCTGTTCATAGATTTTCCTCCTATAGATTACTTATTTACATTTTATCAGTCTTTCTTTGTACGAAAATAGTATTTTATTCTCTCGTTTAATAAGTTATTTTAATAAACATTTTTATTAATTATTCAGTTCATCAGTATTGCCTATCAGAATATGTAACATCTATGAAATTTTATGTTACCTTAAGTTTGTTACAATAGAGAGTGAGATCTGTGTTTAGGATGGTGAACTATGAATTTTTCGAATTCAAATGACGGCTTCTTGCCTTATGATTCGTTTGATAGCATTTTTGCTGAACGTAAGCTTCCAGAGTTTGGGGAGGTAGCTTCGCCATACAAGAAAGTTCTTACAACTTGGAAGTTCTTCTTAGCTAGAAATGAAGCAGAAATTCCATTTGGCTTTGAAGGCCCATCTTTTGATGACACAGAGTGGCAACTGATAGATGTTCCATCGGTTTGGCAGATGGAAGGATATGGATTGCCTCAGAATCTTCTCCATGATTATCCTTTGATACTCGAAAAGAATATCGACAAGAAAGACGAAAGCATTAGCGACAAGTACATTCTTAACTCGGTAGGCTCTGAAGAGGATGAGGTGGGTATCTATCGTTCCAATATTGTTTTGACAAGTGAGGACATCGACCGAGCTATTTATCTTGAAACTTCAGGAATATGCGGAAGTTTCGAAGTCTATCTTAACGGAAAGGTACAAGTTGAGTCAGATGCAGTTCTTAACTCGAAGCGACTCTTACTTTCAAGCGACGCGAGAGTAGGCCTCAATAATATAGCTATTCTTGTCAACAGATATCAAAGAGACGAGAAGGGGCACATTGTTAAGGAAATAGCAAACTTTGGTTTTAGCGGTATTTTTCGACCTATATATTTAGTAAAAGAGTCACTTCTAGAGATATCAAATCTTCATATCAAGACAGTGTCGCTTCCGGCGGCTTACGTAAATCAAATGACAGGCGCTATTGCTGTTACGGAAGAGAAGATATCCAAAATCTCTCATGGAGATTATTTGATTAAGGTGGACATGAAAGTGACGAATCACTCGGATTTCTTGATGCCTTATAGCATGAAGATATCTCTTCTCGAGACTAGAACTGAGTATGATCCTTATAAACTGCCTTTCGTTGAGACTACGATTGATAAGCCAATTGGTGGTACGATAGACGCGCATCGCGATGTTGTTGAGAAGACTGAAATAGTCGCTACGAATGTTGCTGAGTGGTGCGACGCTACGCCAGTTCAATATGACTTAGTATTGGAACTATTTGATTCTCAAGGCAGAATCATTTGCGCGAAAAGGCAAAGATTCGGCTTTAAGACAAGCGAGGTAATTCTCGATAAAATCAATATCAATAATAGACGAGTTCCTCTTAAGCTAATTAAGTATGTGGAATTCGATTCGAAGTCTGGAATCGCAGCTCCGATAGATAGAATGAGACAAGACATCATAATGATGAAGCGTTGCGGTCTGAATGGTGTTATTGTTCAAGCTTTCCCTCTTAGTGATGCTTTTCTAAAGCTTTGCGATCAATATGGTATTTATGTTATGGCGCAAGCCGATAAACGTGTAATTCTAGACTATGTTCAATCAGCAATGAATCATCCTTCCATTATTTGCTGGGGTTTCCCAGAGTTCTCTTATGATGAGGGCAAGTGCAAAATGGTCAAGAATCAATGCGAGCTAGTTGATGACACACGTCCATGGTATTGTTCAATCGAGTCAAAGCAAGGTATCTCAGATTTATCGCCTCTTCCATCGGAAGCAGGTGCAATTTTTGGTCAATGGGTTGATTTATGTATTTCCAGAAAAGACGTTTTCGACAAAAATAAGACTTCAAAGAATCTGTTTAGAACTATCCCCGGACGCACAAGATTCAATGACGATGATGAATTATTCAAATGGATTCATCATGCTGACTTGGTTGGCGGAAAACAAAAAGAGGATAGCTGTATTGGCCAAGGAATAGTTGATTCGCTTCGTAATCCTCACCCGATATTCCACGATATCAAGAAGCAATGTCAAATGATTAGTATTATCCCATCAGCAGATGATCCTACTAGCTTTACGATTCGAAACACTCATCCATTCGCATATACTGAGGAAGTTGTGCTTCAGTGGAAGGTTATGCTTGGTGGCAATATTCTTTCAAATGGAGAAGGATTAATAACCGAGATAGAACCATATGGAACAAGAACAATGCGCTTCAAGATTGACATTGGTAAGTATCTTGTTGAGGGCTGGGGTGAGGGAAACCCTGAGAGTGTTGAAATGTACATGAAGGCGCTTTCACATGAGATTGTGTTTGATATTAGTCTGAAGTTAGCGAAGCAATCATACTATGCTGAGGCGGGATATGAAGTAGCTTTCTTTCAAGAGGTTTTGTGTGAGAAAGTACAGAGTCCTGTAAGAACTGGCAAGGCTATGCCTGGAATAAATGCTTTCTCTTTAAAAGGAATGATACCTTCATCCACAGTTCTTGAGGATACGTCACCTGTTAAAGAGATTACAGACGGATCTCAGATTCTTGCTAGCGATAATAAGGAATCAATCAAAGCTGACTCCATCGAAGAAGAAAGTGTCGCTTCTGTTATGACCTCTTTTGAGGAGGTTGCAATTAGTGACAATAATCAGTTAGAAGAGGGAAGCATAGCTGATTTGCTTAAAGAAGAGACTTCCGTTTATGCTCATCCAAAGGGACTTGAAATTGGTAATTCTAGTAGCGGATTTGGTTTTGATAGAACGAGTGGAGCAATAAATCGAATTGCTATAGATGGTTTTGATTTCCTGAAGGGTGCTTTCTTCCCAAGTTTCTATCGTTGTCCTTCTAATGTTGATAGAACTGATAAGAGTTTCGTTCTTGCTAAGACAATCTTTTCGAAAGAGACAGACTACGAGGCAATTCAAAGTTCTCTCGAATTCGTTGGATGTAGCTATGGAGATAGAGACGGTGTTTACGAGATAGTATCAAGATATAAGAGCTTTGCAATGAAAGGCGATGTTGTAATTTTTTATGAGATAGAGTCTGCCGATTCCATGCTGGTTACCCTTTGCTTTACGCCTAAGTACGATATGGTTCGTTATGGATTGAGAGTTCCAATTGTTAAGGAAGACATGCTGTGCAAGTGGTATGGTCGTGGTCCTGGAGAGTCATACTATGATCGAAAAAATGCATCGCGTATTGGACTTTTTGCTGCCGGTGCTGACAAGATTTATCATCCATATGCTCGACCTGCAGAAAACAGCTCACATACTGACACGCATACCTTGGAGTTGCTTAACCAATATGGAAATGGATTAAAGATCACGCGAAAAAGTAGTAATGGCAAGTTTGACTTCACTGTATTGCCTTTTACCCCAGAGCAAATGAACGCCTTTTTACATGAAGAGCAACTGATGCAGAACCAGTCTTGTGAGTTATTCCTGGATTTTTGTACTAAAGAAATTGAGCGTACAAAGATTAATGTATCTAGCCAACCTCTCAAGAAGAATGTTGGATATAAAGAGACTTTCGAGATTAAATTAGTTAGGAATAATCTATAAGGTCAAACAAGCGAGTTCTTTCTTTGTGAGAAAGATGACGGAATTGACCGACACTCATATTTCCTAGCGTGATATTCATGAATCGAACGCGACGAAGCTTAACAACCTTGTAGTCAAGATACTCACACATGCGTCTGATCTGTCTGTTTAATCCTTGAGTAAGTATTATCTTAAAGCTCCTACTACCTGTTTGTTCTACTACGCAAGGCAATGTAGTGGTATCAAGAATTGGAAGTCCATTCGACATCTTCTCAACAAAAGATGAGTCGATAGGCTTGTTTACTACAACCATATACTCCTTCTCGTGACCATTCTCGGCACGAAGAAGCCTGTTTACAATGTCCCCATCGTTTGTAAGCAAAATCAAACCAGAAGAATTTTTGTCTAGCCTCCCTATAGGAAAAATCCTTTGAGGGAAGTTCAAAAAATCGATAATATTGTCAGGATCTCTTCTGTCGGTCGTACAAGTAATACCAAGAGGCTTGTATAAAGCTATATAAATTCTTTCGTCCTTTGGAAACACTGCTTTATTATCGACCTTAACGAGTTGACCTTCTGAGACTCTAGTTCCCATTTCGCAAGTAACATCATCAACGGTTACTCGTCCTTTGGCAATAATCTCATCCGCTTGCCTTCTTGAACAATAACCGGTTGATGCTAAGTATTTATTTATTCGTATTCCTTCTTGTTCGATTTCCATTAGAACCAAGCTGTATTGGCAGCCACTTTCTTTAGAGTAAATGTAAATGTTGTTCCCTCGCCATAGACGCTTTCGACAGTGATATCCTCGCCCATATAGGTCAAAAGTTCTTTTGCTATAGCAAGGCCTAGACCAGTACCTTTCTTACCACGAGCTCTGTCTGCCTTAAAGAATCTGTCGAAAATATGATTAATATCGTATTCGTGTATTCCTTGTCCCGTATCGATTACGGAAACGAAAACCTTCTCAACAGCTTCGTTGTACTCAGATGAGATAGTAATAGAACCACCAGCTTGCGTATACTTCCTAGCGTTATCCATTAGAATAACCAAGACTTGCTCGACTCTGTCAGGATTTCCCATAACTGTAGGGAGCTTACCCGTATTGAACTGAACCTTAAAGTTGAGTTCAGAATTCTTCATGACAGACATGTATTTAGCCTCGATCTCAGTAAGCAAAGAATTCAAATCAAATGGGAAGGTCTTAAAGGCAAGTGTTCTAGATTGTAACTTAGATAACTCAAGCATGTCGTCAATCAATCTTGAAAGACGCATAGTCTCATGAAGTATGATGCTATAATATCGCATTTTATCTTCTTCATTTTTAACCATTCCATCTGCTAGAGGCTCAATTAATCCCCTTAACGTTTGAAGAGGTGTGCGAAGCTCATGAGAAATGTTGGCGACGTAGTCTTTTCGAGTACGCTCAAGCTTTTGCTCCTCAGAAATATCTCTGAAGAATCCCGTCGCGCCAACACAAACATTCTCTTTTTCGACACTAAATTTAGGAATAAGAGTAATTTGGTACGCGTAATTCGGTCCCTCAAGTGTTCTTTCCATCTTAGTCGCCGTTGAAATGCATTGCTCAAAGTCCTGCCATACATCATCAAATGGTACCAATTGGAGCTTCTCTGTGAACAGGTTTTTCTTTGCTACCTTCGAAAAAAGCGTGCTCATCGTCTTATTTACAAATATTGGACTCATATTCTCGTTTATTACAACGATACCCTCAGAAATTACATCAAATACGTCTTGCAGTCTATTACGTTCAAGCGTTAAGTCAGAAATTGACTTAGACAATTGGTCGGCTAGAAAATTAACCGAAGTAGCAATCTCTCCAACCTCGCCCTTCTTAGTCTCATCGGCTCTAACGGAGAAATCTCCTTTACCATAAGCCATTGCTATAGAATTTACCTTAGAGATAGGGTTAATAATCCTTCTTACAACAAGATATACCGGAATAAGCATCGTCAGCGCAGCACAAATTGTTGAGAGGAGAAGTATATTAACATACTCAGAGACAATTTGATTACTCTCAGTAACTGAAGATACAGAAATCAAATAGTAGGCATTTCCATCTTCTCCGATGATTGTTCTCTCAATAACAAGAACTCTATCAAGAAGATCACCAATTTCTAATAAAGCGTATGAATTGCTGGGATCAGCTCTTCCTAAAAAATTCTCCCTAGCATAATTTAGGGCGAGATCGATATTCTCAGTACTAGATTCGGATGTTGTAGCAGAACCAACAGCCAAATTGCCATCACTATCTAGAAGAAAGAAACTCCTGCCAGTGAACAAATCATTCGTGAAGAATGTAGACACGGTATTAGGATCATTAATAAGCGAAGGATTAGTATTCAAATAATTAGCAAAAGAATCAATTTGAGAGAAAGACTCATTTGTTTGTAGATTAAGAGTAGTTGTCTTACCGGCTAAGGTAAAGGCAAATGTAGTAAACAATGTTGACAATAGAAGAGTGCAAAGTACAAGTAGAATTGTACGGCGCATTAATATACTATGTCGCATCTTCAAACTACCTCAAACTTGTATCCGACGCTATATACAGTAGATATGCTCCATCTTGCTCCTTCAAGAAAAACCTTTTGACGAATTCTCTTAATGTGAGTATCAACTGTTCTAGGATCGCCAGTATAATCGTATCCCCAAACTAGAGACAGTATCTGATCTCTTCCCATAACTTGTCCAGAATGCGAAGCAAGAAGGAATAAAATCTCAACTTCCTTAGGTGTGCAAGGAATAGATTCACCATTTACTTTTACAATATAATTAGCTAAATTAATCTCTAGACCATCAAAACGAAGAACCGATTGAGTATCAGAGGGCTCGTTAATTCTACGAAGTACAGCCTTAATTCTTGCTATTACTTCACGAGGCGAAAAAGGCTTAACAATATAATCGTCAGCGCCTAACTCAAGTCCCAAAACCCTATCAATCTCTTCACCCTTTGCAGTAAGAATAATTATGGGAGTAGATAGTGTCTTTCGAATCTCACGACAAACTTCAAGACCAGTTAACTCTGGCATCATAACATCAAGTAGGATTAAATCCGGCTTGTCTTCAGCGACCTTCTGCAAAGATTCTCTTCCATCGAAAGCATCAGAATAAGAGAAATGCTCATTCGAAAAATATAATCCCAACGACTCATGTACAACTGGGTCATCATCACAAATCAAAATGTGTGGAGTCTGTGCCATTGATTGCTCCTTCTAGTTGAAAAACGTTTTGCTCATTACGTTTATTTTTTCTATTAATCATTATAGTGTATTTTGATTGATATATGCTATACAAATATGAGAAATCAAAGCGAATTATTAACTTATGTACACAATTGCTCAATAATCGCTTAACTTTTTTCACAAATCATTTTGTCAAGCTAAGCTGAACAAGCAATTATTTTCTTTATTTCTATAATTTGTGCATCATCTTTAAAAAATTGTTGTATAATCAATTAACTGTGCAATAAGCGCAGTTATTTTGATTAATTATGGAGGACTTAAGATGAAAAAGGGAATAAAGAGAATCATAGCAGTTGTTCTTTCTGCTTCAATGCTTCTGTCTTTAACAGCATGCTTTGATAAATCCAAGGAAGAAGTGCTTGATGTTGCTGATGATGTAGCATCTGCTTTTGCGGATAAAGATGCTGATGCTATTGCTGATTTGACAGCTGAAGCAGAGGATGAGGATATCACTGTTCTTCAGGAAATTCTTGATTTTGAGGGTTTCTATGATGAAGAAACAGCTGCTGTATTGAAGGCTATTGGTGATTCAATTACATATGAGATTGATGAAGAGTCTGCAGAAGCAACCAAAAAGAGTGAAGAAGGTTCTGTTGATGTTGTATTCACAATGGTTGACTATGAGTCAGTACTTGAGAATGAAGACAATCTAGTAGATGTTGATACATGTGTAGCCGCTATCGAAGATTGCGAAGACACAATAGATGTTGAAGTTACTTTTGATTTCGTTTTGGACGGAGAAGATTGGCTTCTAAGCGACTTCACCGAAGTATCCGGAAACCTATACGAATTTGTTACGATTGAAGTATCTTTCACACCTGCGCTCGTTGAAATGGTTGATTCTTTAGTTTGGTGGGCAGCGTATGCAGATGGCACATATACAAATGCAGATACTATTGAGTTAGATATTATCCCAACAGCTGAAGGCGCAAGTGGTGATGTTACTTGGGAATTCTACTATGAGGTATACTTCAATAATAGTTTAGTATATACAAGTGAGACGTGCACTGATTCGGGTTCATATATTGAGGCTTACTACGGCACAAGCTATAGTGGAGCTTCAGTAAGTGATGATGGTTACTTGTCTGCTGGTTCTTATACTATTACTTTTTATACTTTGGATGGAACACAGCTTGCAACAAGTTCCGTTAATGTATATGAAGTGACTGATTTCTATGAAATAACTGATGGTACTTTCGCTTCAACTATTGGAATTTGCGGATGGTATCAGGCAGGTTATGGTATTGCTACTGATGATATGTTAATCTACTCAACATCTGATACTCAGATTGAGTTTGACTTGGAAGTAGTTGGTTCAAGCGTTACAGATACTCTCTATTATGAGTACTTCTATGTAACTGACTTAGATTCTGCGCCAGTATCTGTTTATGAAGGTTCTTGTATTCCAGCTGAGTATACAAATGGATACTTCTATGAGTTGATTTATTCAGGCACTCTTGAAGCAGGATATTATCTTGTTATTTTTGGAGATGCTAATCAGGTGCAATATGGTCAAGCTGTTTGCATGGTTCAGTAATTAACTAATTAATCTTTCATTTAGCCCGGGTGGAGACACTCGGGCTTTTTGTTGTTGATTTATGGCAGCAGACAAGAGAAATGCAACTATTAACTAGATGAATTGCAAAATTATGTAGAAAGACCAATAAACAGATAAAAACATTGCCGTTTTTTGCAACTTTGATAATTTTATAATGTATAATATTCGAGAAAATGTATTCGAGTGTATAGGAGGCTTTTTTAATGAGAGATTATGATAGGAAAATTATTCTGGAGGACGGTTCCGAATATTATGGTTTTGCTTTCGGAAGTTTGGTCGACAGAGTATGCGAAATAGTTTTCAACACTTCAATGGTAGGATATCAGGAAATAGTATCGGATCCTTCTTACACATACCAGATGGTTGTAATGACGTATCCGCTAATTGGTAACTATGGAATTACTGATGAAGATTTCGAGAGCAAAAGCATAAGTTTAGGTGGTCTTGTTGTAAGAGACTACAATGACATGCCTTCTAATTTTCGAAATACAAAATCGCTTTCCGAGTTTCTTGCAGAGAATGACGTCCCTGGAATTTATGGCGTTGATACTCGAAAAATCACTCGCAGTATTAGAGATTTAGGCTCAAGACGCGTTCTTATTACGTCTGTTGAAACGACGCTTGAAGATGGTTTGCAGATTATTAAAAACACCCCTGTTGCTCACGACGCAGTACCTCTTGTTAGTTGTAAGAAACGCTGGTATTCGCGCACATCAAATTCAAAGTTTAACGTGGTTGCCGTGGATTGCGGAATTAAACTGAATATCGTTCGTAGTCTCAAAATACGTGGATGTAATGTTACTGTTGTGCCCTACAATACAAAAGCAGAAGAAATTGAATTTATGAATCCAGATGGAGTTTTTCTGTCAAATGGTCCTGGAGATCCGGAAGATGTAACGCCTGTAATTGAGATGGTGAGGAAAATCAAGGGTAAGTATCCAATTCTTGGAATTTGCCTTGGACACCAGATAATTTCTCTAGCATATGGTGCGCACACATATAAACTTAAGTTTGGTCACAGAGGCGGCAATCATCCTGTTTTGAACTTAGAAACAGGAAAAATAGAAATTACTTCTCAGAACCATAGCTATGCTGTTGATTCGAAAAGCATAGAGAGTACAGAACTACAAGTCACTCATATAAATCTTTTGGATAAAACTGTTGAGGGCGTTGAGTGTAAGAAGGATAAGGTTTTCAGTGTTCAATATCACCCAGAAAGTGCACCTGGTCCACAAGACAGCGGATACCTTTTCGACAAGTTTATTGAGACTATGAAGGAGGTAAAAAACAATGCCTAAAAGAACAGATATTAAAAGAGTATTGGTCATAGGTTCGGGTCCTATTATCATTGGTCAGGCTGCAGAGTTCGACTACGCAGGTACTCAGGCATGCCTCGCTCTTAAGGAAGAGGGATACGAGGTCATACTGGCAAATTCCAATCCAGCAACAATTATGACGGACACGTCTATCGCCGATAAGGTTTATATGGAGCCACTTACGCTTGAGTATCTTGCAAGAATTTGCCGTTACGAAAGACCGGATGCTATTGTTCCCGGGATTGGCGGTCAGACCGGTCTGAATCTTGCTATGCAGTTAGCAAAAAAAGGCGTTCTCGAAGAGTGTGAGATTGAGCTGCTGGGCACTGATGCCAAGAGTATTGAGTGTGCGGAAGATAGAGAGCTTTTCAAAGAGCTTTGTCAAAAAATTGGTGAGCCTGTAGTGTCATCACAAATCACATACACTGTTGAGGAAGGGCTAGAGGCAGCAAGAGAAATAGGATATCCGGTAATCCTTCGCCCAGCTTTTACTCTTGGAGGTACCGGCGGTGGTTTTGCAAATAACGAAGACGAAATGAAGACGATGATGCGTAATGCACTTGCATTGTCACCAGTTAATCAAGTACTTGTAGAAAAGAGTATTAAAGGTTATAAAGAAATCGAATATGAAGTAATGCGAGACGCAAATGACACGGCGATTACTGTTTGTAATATGGAGAATCTTGACCCAGTAGGAATTCATACCGGTGATTCTATTGTAGTTGCTCCAAGTCAGACGTTGACGAATAAGGAATATCATATGCTTCGAGACAGCGCATTGAAGATTATTCGTGCTCTTGACGTCAAGGGTGGATGTAATGTTCAATTTGCTATGGATCCACAGTCTTTCCAATACTATGTAATTGAGGTAAATCCACGCGTATCGCGTTCTTCAGCACTTGCTTCGAAGGCCACTGGGTATCCGATTGCAAGAGTATCAGCTAAGATTGCAGTTGGAATGCATTTGGAGGAGATTATGCTTGCCAATACTCCTGCTTGTTTTGAACCTGCTTTGGACTACGTAGTAACAAAAATGCCGCGTTTTCCATTTGATAAGTTTGCGGTTGCATCTAACGCGCTGACAACCCAAATGAAGGCAACTGGAGAAGTAATGAGCGTTGGCAGAACTCTCGAAGAGAGTCTTCTTAAGGCAATACGTTCTTTGGAAGATAACAAGAATCACATACACATGGATAAATTTGACTCGGAGAACATGAGCGCTCAGGAACTCCTAGATTACATAAAGATTGGAACCGACGATAGAATTTACGCGATATCTCAGCTTATGTGGATGGGGGTAGATCACTCCAAAATATGCAACATCACAGGTATCGATATGTTCTTTTTAGATAAAATAAAGAATATAGTTGATTTTGAGAAAGAAATGGTATCCAATTATCGTTCGCTCGATTACCTAAAAGCAGCGAAAAAAATGGGTTTTTCGGACTCATATATTGCAGAACTTTGGGAGTGCGATGAGGATGAGATATACAAAATTCGTCTAGAAAATTCAATTGAACCCGTTTACAAAATGATTGACACTTGTGCAAGTGAGTTTGACAGCTATGTTCCTTACTTCTATTCGACTTACGAAGACGAGAACGAGTCAATAATATCAAAAAATAAGAAGATAATTGTCCTAGGCTCTGGACCGATTCGAATTGGTCAAGGCGTAGAATTCGATTACTCAACTGTTCATGCGGTTCGTGCCATTCAGGAAGCCGGATACGAGGCTATTGTAATTAATAACAATCCCGAGACGGTTTCAACGGACTATACCACTGCAAACAAGCTTTATTTTGAGCCTCTTACAGTTGAGGATGTAATGAATATCGTTAACCTAGAGAAGCCTGAGGGCGTAATAGCTACGCTCGGAGGACAAACTGCCGTGAATTTGGCAGAGCCTTTGACTAGTCGTGGCGTCAAAATTATAGGCACTGATTGTGTCGGTATCGAAAAAGCCGAGAATCGAGATTCTTTTGATGAAGTTATTAAGCAACTCGAGATTCCAAATCCAAAGGGTTATGCTGTAACCAATATTGAAAGTGGTGTACAGGCCGCAAGCAAAATCGGATATCCGGTTCTTGTTCGTCCAAGCTTTGTACTTGGTGGGCGCGCAATGGAAATTGTTGCTAATGAAGAGATGCTTCGTCACTACCTCAAGAATGCAGTAGAAGTCGACGTAGATAAGCCGGTTTTGGTCGATAAATATCTTGTAGGAAAAGAAGTAGAGGTGGATGCAATTTGTGATGGCAAGCAAGTGTTTGTTCCAGGCATAATGGAGCTTGTTGAAAGAACAGGTATTCATTCTGGTGATAGTACAAGCGTATACCCACCATTTTCGATATCAGAAAAAGTGTGTTCAAAAATATACGACTACACGACTCGCCTGGGACTTGGAATTGGCATAATAGGTCTGTTCAATATTCAATTCATTGTAGACAAAAATGATGATGTTTTCGTAATTGAAGTTAACCCGCGTGCATCCAGAAGCGTTCCATTCCTGTCTAAGTCAACAGGATTACAACTCGTTCCGATAGCAACGCGTGTAATGCTTGGCTATTCACTCGAGAAGCAAGGTTTCACTAATATGATTCCGCCTAACAAGGACCGATGGTATGTAAAGGCTCCGGCTTTTTCTTTCGAAAAGTTAACGGGAATGGATTCTTATTTATCCCCGGAAATGAAATCTACCGGTGAGGCCATAGGATATGACAAGAAGCTGAATCGAGCTCTGTACAAGGCTTTGCAAGCTTCCGGTATAAAAATGAAGGATTATGGAACTGTGGTTGTAACTCTAGCTGACGAGGACAAGAAAGAGGCATTACCACTTGTAAAAAGATTCTATAAATTGGGATTCAATATCGAGGCGACTGTTGGTACTGCTACATTCCTTAAGGCTAATGGAATTCGAACCAGGTTAAGAGGAAAATTAAGTGAAGGAAGCACTGAAATTCTTGATTCAATCAGAGCCGGATATGTCAGCTACATTATTAATACCCGAGCAATCCTCTCTGGCGTCCATTTTACTGATGGAGCAGCTATAAGAAGCTGCGCTGTTCAAAACGGAGTTACTATGTTTACTTCACTAGATACTGTAAGGATCGTTCTCGACGTATTGGAAGAAACTGTTCCGGATATCTCTACGATTGACGCATAGCGGGAGCGTTGTCAAATGTATAGAAATATGGTAAATTATTCTTATTATTTATAGGGGAGGGTATTATGAAGAAAACATTAAGATCAATAATTTCATGCACAATCGTACTTGGGTCTTTATTCTCAATGACTTCTTGTGGGCTTTTCGATAAGGCTAAGAAGCAGTGCACTGAGGTGGGCAATGAATTTGTTGAGGCAGCAATCTCTATGGACTTTGAAGATTGTGTTGAACTTTGCATTGATGAGGATGAGGCTGTTGGCTTGTTAGCATTCAGCGACAAACAGATTACCGAAGCTATTCTTGAGAATGCTACTTATAAGGCTGATTCGAAGAGCGCTGATTGTAGCACTAAGGATGAGGAAGGTTCTATCGATTATATCGTTACGGTTCCTGATTTCGAGGCGGCTCTTGATGAGGATCCTGAAGATTTTGATGAATTCTGCGACATCTTAGAAGAAGTCGAAGGAACGATTGATATTACTTTCACTATCGAGTTTGAACTAGATGACGATGAGTGGTTTGTTTCTAATCCGGATGATATCTGTAATGATTTCCTAATGGAAGTTACTGATATTGGAGCAGATTTTTCTAACTATGACGAATTGGTTGATGAGTTTCAGTGGTGGTATGAGAGTTCTTATTGCCTAGAGCTTGATTTGATTTCTCTTGATACAAATTATGTGTGGGAATTCTACTTCACTGTATCTCATGGTGGTGAATTAATTTATACTAGCGAAGAGTTAACTGACACGGGATACTATATTGAAGCATATTTCTATCCAGAGGATATCGGTGTTTCTGAATTTGAGCCTGGTGAGTATACTATTGCTTTCTATGATGTTTCTGGAGGTTTAATCGGTTCAAATTCAACGACATTAGATTAATATCTAGTCTCTTTTATTCTTAATTATTGTGTAGTTACGCCTGCATGGGAGTGCAGGCGTTTTTCTTGTTCAAAATCAAATTAAAATATGATAGTATAAATGTAATGTTAATATTTGGAGGTGCACATGAAAGGGATAGTAAAAACAGTTACAGCAGTTCTTTCTATTAGTATGCTTGCTTCTTTAGCCTCTTGTTCTTTGTTTGATAAGTCTAAAGAAGAATGTATTGAAGTAGGAGATGAGTTTGTCGAAGCAGCTCTAGCAAGAGAAATCGATGATTGCATAGATGTCTGCATTGACGAAGATGATGCTCAAATTCTTAAGAATTATGAGGATGGCGGATTAAGTACTGTAGATTATGAGGTGCTTGATGCTATTATAGAGAATGCCACTTTCGAAGCTGACGAGAAGAGTGCTGATTGTAGTAAGAAGGACGGAGTTGGTTCTATTGACTATATTATTTCTGTACCAGACTTCGAGGCTGCTATGGATGAAGAGCCAGAGGACATAGATGAGTTCATTGATATTCTGGCCGATATTGAAGAAACTCAAGAGTATATTGTTACTTTAGAATTTGAACTTGATGATGAAGATTGGTTTATATCTAATCCAGAAGACTTCATGGAAGACTTCTACGATAAGGTCAGCGACAATGGAATTTTGTTTGTTAATTATGAAGAATTAATAGATGATGTATATTGGTACTATTATTCTAATGACGGTATAGAACTTGACATCATTACAACCGATGAAGATTTTGTGTTCGAGTTCTATTATGTAGTCACCTATAATACTGAGGTAGTCTATACTAGTGCTTCCCTAACAGATTCTGGATACTACATTGAGGCTTCGTTTAGCCCAGATATGATGAATGCTGATTATTTGCCAGCGGGTTCATACACGATTACTTTCTATGCGCTGAATGACGAGCAAATTGCATCTGATTCTATCGAATTAGGCGAACCACCATTATCTGGTAATATTAATCAAATAGTTACTAATGGTGATTATTCTGCCTATATCGATCAGTTGACTTGGTGGAATGTATCTGATAGTTGCCTAGAGTTAGATATTATTCCTACATACGAAGCATCAGACTATAGATTAACATGGGAATTTTATTTTGAAGTAATGAAAGACGATAAGCTTATATTTACAAGCGATATAACTACGGACTCAGGTTATTATATTGAGGCATATTTCTATCCAACGGATATCGGAATTGCCGCATTTGAGGAAGGAGTATATACGATTACTTTCTTCTCACCTGACGGACTCGTGATAGCATCAGATTCTACTGCTCTTGTGCCTTCAATTAACGGAGATATTTCGACATATGTAACGAACGGAGATTATTCTCCATTCTACGATAGTACGGAATGGTGGTATGCTGATAACAGTGAGTTGGAGTTGGATATTATCACTAACGATTTTTCGTATAATGCGGAATGGAATTTCTACTTTGAAGTATATCAAGGTACTACCATGATATTCAGAAGTGAGGACCAGTCTGATATGGGACACTGGATTGAAGCTTACTTCTATCCAAGTGATATTGGACTGTCTAGCTTTGCCCCAGGAGAGTACACTATAGTATTCTTTGACTTAAATGGTGTTGAGATTGCCCGAGATTCTACTACTATTAGTTAATTGATATTTAAGGTATGGTAGACGCCTGCACGGGAGTGCAGGCGTTTTCTTGTTCAAAGCAGATAGAATATGACAGTATTAATACTGTGTTTATTTTTGGGGGTTCACATGAAAGGGACAGTAAAAACAGTTACAGCAGTTCTTTCTATTAGTATGCTTGCTTCTTTAGCCTCTTGTTCTTTGTTTGATAAGTCTAAAGAAGAATGTATTGAAGTAGGAGATGAGTTTGTCGAAGCAGCTCTAGCAAGAGAAATCGATGATTGCATAGATGTCTGCATTGACGAAGATGATGCTCAAATTCTTAAGAATTATGAGGATGGCGGATTAAGTACTGTAGATTATGAGGTGCTTGATGCTATTATAGAGAATGCCACTTTCGAAGCTGACGAGAAGAGTGCTGATTGTAGTAAGAAGGACGGAGTTGGTTCTATTGACTATATTATTTCTGTACCAGACTTCGAGGCTGCTATGGATGAAGAGCCAGAGGACATAGATGAGTTCATTGATATTCTGGCCGATATTGAAGAAACTCAAGAGTATATTGTTACTTTAGAATTTGAACTTGATGATGAAGATTGGTTTATATCTAATCCAGAAGACTTCATGGAAGACTTCTACGATAAGGTCAGCGACAATGGAATTTTGTTTGTTAATTATGAAGAATTAATAGATGATGTATATTGGTACTATTATTCTAATGACGGTATAGAACTTGACATCATTACAACCGATGAAGATTTTGTGTTCGAGTTCTATTATGTAGTCACCTATAATACTGAGGTAGTCTATACTAGTGCTTCCCTAACAGATTCTGGATACTACATTGAGGCTTCGTTTAGCCCAGATATGATGAATGCTGATTATTTGCCAGCGGGTTCATACACGATTACTTTCTATGCGCTGAATGACGAGCAAATTGCATCTGATTCTATCGAATTAGGCGAACCACCATTATCTGGTAATATTAATCAAATAGTTACTAATGGTGATTATTCTGCCTATATCGATCAGTTGACTTGGTGGAATGTATCTGATAGTTGCCTAGAGTTAGATATTATTCCTACATACGAAGCATCAGACTATAGATTAACATGGGAATTTTATTTTGAAGTAATGAAAGACGATAAGCTTATATTTACAAGCGATATAACTACGGACTCAGGTTATTATATTGAGGCATATTTCTATCCAACGGATATCGGAATTGCCGCATTTGAGGAAGGAGTATATACGATTACTTTCTTCTCACCTGACGGACTCGTGATAGCATCAGATTCTACTGCTCTTGTGCCTTCAATTAACGGAGATATTTCGACATATGTAACGAACGGAGATTATTCTCCATTCTACGATAGTACGGAATGGTGGTATGCTGATAACAGTGAGTTGGAGTTGGATATTATCACTAACGATTTTTCGTATAATGCGGAATGGAATTTCTACTTTGAAGTATATCAAGGTACTACCATGATATTCAGAAGTGAGGACCAGTCTGATATGGGACACTGGATTGAAGCTTACTTCTATCCAAGTGATATTGGACTGTCTAGCTTTGCCCCAGGAGAGTACACTATAGTATTCTTTGACTTAAATGGTGTTGAGATAGCCCGAAGTACGACGACTATTGAGGCATAACAAATTAGTTGTGATTATATATTAGTTGAATTAGACGACATGACTTCAGGGTTTTGTCGTCTTTTTCGAATAGAAAAACTAATGAAATAGTTTTATTGCATAATGCAAATGAAGTTAAAACTGCGCATTAACTAATATATTCGTTATTAATTTGATAGCTTTGACTTTAATTAGAACGTTTTGGTCGTGTCATTTTATTACAATTTTCACCTATAATAGAAATAGGTGGTAATAATTATGTGCTATATTGTTTTTATATTATGCATAGTGGAGGCAATAGTTGGATAAGCTTTTTCGCGTAAGTAAAGTAAAGCAGTTGTGCTTTGTTTTGATGGCTTCTTTTATTCTAGCTGTATCAGGATGCTCACAATCGCTATCGGATGAGGCCATTTGCACTCAGAATGTAAATGAGTTCATGACGCTTTGCTTCAATCGTTCTATCGATGAGATGTCGACATATTGCGTAGATGAAAGAGAAGCCTTGGCGGTATTATCTGCTTATGGAAGTGGAGTAGAGATTTTTGATACGAGATCTGGCTTGTGTGCTAATTCAGTTCTTCAACATATGAGTTTTCAGCTCAGCAGTATTATGATGAGTGATAATCGCAAGCAGTGCTCTGTGGTAGTATCCATCACTATGCCAGATTATGAGGCTGTTATTGAATCTCTTCCAAAGGATTACGAGGACTTCATTGAGCAGATATCGACTCAGATTAATGTTAAGAAAGTGAGTATTTCTCTAAAATTGATTGAAACTGATGGCAGATGGCTAATAGATGATCCTTCTGTTATCGCGAAAACAATCTATGCACCTGTCTTGAATGCTGACTATTTGTTTACGCAATTACCTTGTAGAGAGATATTGGATAGTACATCTTTCTTCTTATCTTCAAATGGAAACAATTCTTATATAAACACAACATTATTAGAATTGGATTTGTTCCCAAAGGATGAGTACTTATTAGGAGACTATTCTTGGGAGTATAGATATGAGGTTTATAATCAGGGCGGTACTAATTTGGTATATTCTAGCAGCGACATTGAATCTGATTCTGGAATTCTTAGATGTGTAGTACATCCTGAGAATTGCAACCTTGTTCCAGAAGCCGGTATATACTTTCCTTCGGATGTCTATCGCTTTGTCGTATATGATTTTGACGGTGTAGTAGTTAAAGATCTGTCTTGTAGCGTTGTTTATTTACAGAACTATGGATTGTCTGTTTTTTATAGTGCTGATATTTCAGGAAGCATCACTCAACAAGAGAATGGGATAAGCCCATATTCAAATTACATATTATATAGTTGTTGGGTTGGAGTAGATACTGATGAAGACACTTATGAAAATGATACCTCAGTAATCTCGATGGACATCTATCCAGTCGACTCAGCTGCATATAGTGGTTTTGTGTGGAAATTTTTCTTTGTAGTTCATAGATATGATAGTGGAGTTGATTCAGAAATGTTCTACACTTCTCCTATGCTGAGTGACAGTGGTCAGTATTTGAGATTGAGTCTTTCAGTAGATATGGTTAATCAAGAATTGGATTATTTCGAGGCTGGAACATACGTAATGACAATATATGATATGGCAGGAAATGTAATAATTTCTAGTACTTGCGAAGTATCTTAAGAAGAAAATTGTTTTATTTAATAAAATGCTATATTATATTAAGGATTTGGAATAAGGATTCTATTTTTGGAGGATACATTAACGTGAATAAGAAGAAACTTGTTGCTTTGCTGTTGACTGTTGTTCTTGTACTACCTTTTATGCTATCGGGTTGTAGTCTTCTTGAGAAGATTACTATTGATAAAGCGACTGAATATATAGAAGAAGCTTTTGATGCAATAAAGAGCGATCCTAGTTGCATTAATGACTTTTCAAAGAAGGAAGTTGATATTCCTTCTTTAGATGAGTATCAACAGCTAGTATTCGATGAGGCTATGGATAGTTTCAATTTTGAATTAACGAGTGTTGATTATGAATATGGGGATGAGACTCTTAGCGTTGTGATTGAGTTAAGCTTCATTGAGTTTGCCGATATTTCTTCTGAACTAAGTTGTGGAACTCAAGAAGCCTTTTCCGAAGCAATTAGCGATGCTAGGACAAAAGATAAGAAAGTTAAGCTAACTTTAAATAAGAAGAATAGTGAGTTCATATTCAAGGACTTGTCTGATATTGCTGAGTTGGCGTTTGAAGGATATGAAGGAATATGTATTTTGGATGAGAATGGTAATCCATATATCGTCAATGGTGCATTCCTAGAATTGCATTGCTTAGGTTGTTATTGGTATGATCCTATGACAGGGAATCCTATATCTGGAAGCAACTTGAGTTCTCCTGTAGCTTTGCAACCTGTATTCTATTTTGATATGCCATTTTCATACACATTTACAATTGGCTTATATAAAGATGGTGATTTGATAGCAAGCATGGAGATAATAATGGTTGATGCATTGACTTGCATGGCTGATTTCTCTGTTGCGGCAGGTGACGTTACCAGTCTAAGTAGCGGGTCTTATAGTGCTTCGATTTTAGTCGACGAAGAGCCAGTTTATTCCTCTGACGATATTAACGTGAATTAACAGGAGATAGCTTTGTTTCTTGCAGACAATTGGAATGATTTTGAAGTACTTTACGCGAGTAATTCTGAGAAACTCGAGCGTTGGGGCGAAGTGATATTACGAAGACCTGATCCTCAAGTGATCTGGCCCGATATTGATGTTGTTAATAAGGACTCTCTCCCGAGACCAAATGCTATATATGTTCGTAGTTCAACCGGGGGTGGTTCTTGGTCGAAACTATCGTCGTTTCCTAATAGTTGGAAGATAAATTATGAATTACTTAATAAGAAACTGACTTTCAAGATATTTCCTACTGCTTTTAAGCATACGGGCTTATTTCCTGAGCAAGCAGCGAATTGGGAGTTTTGTGCCAGTAAAATTAAGGATGCACGCGATAGTGGAAGAACGGATGTTCGAATTCTAAATCTTTTCGCATATACTGGTGGTGCTACGGTAGCAACAGCTAGCGCTGGTGCTAATGAGGTAGTTCATGTCGATGCATCCAAAGGTATGATAGCCGAAGCTAAAGAGAATGTTGCACTTTCTGGCTTGGATGAATCATACATAAGATTTATAGCTGAAGATTGCAGAAGTTTTGTTGAGCGGGAGATTCGTAGAGGTCGAAAATACGATGGTATTATCATGGACCCTCCTGCATATGGCCGAGGTCCTTCCGGAGAATTGTGGAAGCTTGAAGAGGCATTATATGAGTTAGCACAGCGCTGTACTCTCCTACTATCTGATAATCCTTTGTTTTTTATTATTAGTTCATATACAGCCGGTGTTTCTACACAAGCTAGCGGAGCAATTTTGAGACTCACTGTTGGTAATAAATTTGGGGGCAAGGTGGTCGCTGATGAGCTTTGCTTGCCTATCAAGAATATGGGTATATTTTTACCATGCGGATGTACTGCTAGGTGGAGTAATGATTAATATCGACTATCCCGAGATCGTTTTTGAAGATAATCACGTCTTGGTTGCTGTTAAGAGTGCTGGCGTTTTGTCTCAATCAGACGGGACTGATGCGCCTGACATGCTTACTCAGTTGAAGGCATATCTCAAAGACAAGTACAACAAACCTGGAGATGCATATTTGGGACTTTTGCATCGCTTAGACCGCAATGTTTCTGGTCTTATGGTTTTCGCGAAAACAAGCAAGTGTGCTTCTCGTTTAAGTGAACAGATTCGTTCTGGAAGAGTGCGAAAAGGATATTGTGCCATAGTTTCGGGTCATATCGAGAAGCGTAGCGACACACTTATCTCTTATTTGATTAAGGATGAGAATATGAACATGGTCAGAGTGCTCGATAACGAAGTTCTCAACAGCAAATTTGCTAAGCTTTCATATGAAGTCAAAGGATACGCAACCAGAGATGACAAAGAGTATAGCTTACTTCAAATTGAGCTAGTGACGGGTCGCTCTCATCAAATAAGGGCTCAATTTGCTCATATAGGCTATCCTCTCATTGGAGATACGAAGTATGGAGTAAAGAATTCTAGAACAAGTATTTGCTTGCAATCTAATTATCTAGGCTTCTATCATCCCATTAATGGCGAGTTTCTGGAGTATACTATTGATAGACCTAATGTAAAACCATGGACCTATTTTGAAAGCAATTAAATGAATATTTGGAGAGAAAATATGAGTAACAATTCTTTTGTAATAAGTGAAGAATCAATCGAAGTAAATAAAGCGAAGATAATAGAGATGTTGAATTCTACAGGCAGAAGGGGAATTGACAGTCTTATTAAGTGGCTTTGTGAGTCTGATTTTTTTACTGCTCCGGCTTCTACAAAATATCACCTAAGTTGTCGCGGAGGATTAGCCCTGCACTCTATCAATGTATATAAGTTGCTTAAGGGCAAGGTGGATAGTGGACTATTATCCTTATCGGACGACACGGTTATTATTACGTCCCTTCTACATGATATTTGTAAGGCTAATTTTTATGAGCAACAGAAGCGTAATAGAAAGATTGATGGAGAGTGGAAGGAAGTTGTTGAATGGGGAATTAATGACGCTTTTCCAGTGGGTCACGGAGAGAAGTCCTGTTATTTGGTTCAATGCTGTATAAGACTTTCTCCGGAAGAGTACGCGATGATTAGACTTCATATGGGACGTGAAGGAAATTCCTATCCTGATGCTTTTTCACAAAGCGCGGCTATATATCCTGGTGTAGCGGCTATTCATACTGCTGATTTGGAGAGTGCCTTCATTCTGGAATCTCGCATGTGAGTTCTTCCTTGACTTTGAACTTGATATTTTATTATAATAGCTAGTCAGTGTTGTAGTGCGCAATTTGCGTAATAAATCAAGTCGAAGGTGAGAAGAATGTATCATAAAGTATCTCCAGATATGAATTTTGTAGACAGAGAGAAGGAAGTTCTTTCTTTTTGGAAGAGTAATGATATTCAGAAGAAGTCCATTCGTCCAGTTAAGGACAATGAACCAACGTTTACATTATTTGATGGTCCTCCAACTGCAAATGGAATGCCACATATTGGTCATATTAAGACTAGAGTTATAAAGGACGTTGTTCCAAGATACCATGCAATGAAGGGACAGAATGTTTCTTTTAAGGCTGGCTGGGATACTCATGGTCTTCCTGTAGAGCTTGAAGTAGAGAAGATGCTCGGAATTAACGGTAAGCCTCAAATTGAGACTTATGGAGTCGAGCCTTTTATCAAGCAATGTAAGAAATCTGTTTGGAAATATAAAGATGAGTGGGAACAGATGAGTGAGCGTGTTGGCTTCTGGGCTGACATGGAGAATCCATATGTTACATACGACAACAACTATATTGAATCTGAGTGGTGGGCACTTAAGACGATCTGGGATAAGGGTATGCTTTACAAGGGACATAAGATTGTTCCTTATTGCCCAAGATGCGGAACGGCTTTATCAAGTCACGAAGTAGCTCAAGGATATAAGTGTGTCAAGGAGAATTCTGTATTCGTTAGATTTGCTGTTAAGGGTAAGGAGAATACTTACTTTGCAGCTTGGACAACAACCCCTTGGACACTCCCTTCGAATGTCGCTTTGTGTGTAAGTCCCAAAGATGAATATTCGTTGATTAAGGTATCGACCGATCTTGATGGAAGTTCGAAGGATGTATATTACTATATGGCATCCGTTCTTGTTTCAACTCTTTTCGAAGAGTATGAGACAATCTCAACGATGAAGGGCACAGATATGGTTGGAATGGAATATGTTCCTTTGCTTCCATACGCGACAAACTCTTTAGCATCACTTAAGAAGAAGGGTCACTATATTGTTTCTGATAGTTACGTTACTATGAGTGACGGTACTGGTATCGTTCACATTGCTCCTGCTTTTGGTGAGGATGATGCACGCGTAGGCAGACAGAATGATTTACCTTTTGTTCAGCTTGTTAACGAAGATGGTACTATGCCTGAGGATTGTGATGAAGTAAAGGGTTTGTTCGTTAAGGCAGCTGATCCAATTATTGTCAAGAAGTTAAGTATGGAGGGCAAGCTTCTTAAGAAGATGCCTTATGAGCATGACTATCCATTTTGTTGGAGATGTGATACTCCTCTTATTTATTATGCAAGAAGCTCATGGTTTATCGCGATGAGCACAAAGAGAGACGAGCTAATTAAGTCAAATAAGATGGTTAATTGGTATCCAGAGTCAATTAGAGACGGAAGAATGGGGAATTTCCTTGAGAATGTTGTCGATTGGGGAATTTCTCGTGAAAGATATTGGGGAACACCACTACCTGTTTGGGAGTGTGAGTGTGGTCATCGTCATTGTATTGGATCGATTGAAGAATTGAAGTCAATGAGTGATGATTGTCCAGAGGATATTGAGTTACACAAGCCATATGTTGACAACGTACATATTAAGTGTGAGAAGTGTGGTGGCAAGATGACTCGCGTAAGTGAGGTTATCGATTGCTGGTTTGATTCCGGAGCGATGCCGTTTGCTCAGTATCACTATCCATTTGAGAATAAGGAATTCTTTGAGTCGCATTATCCTTGCCAGTTTATCTCGGAAGCTTTAGACCAGACGAGAGGTTGGTTCTACTCCTTGCTTGCAATTAGCACGGTTCTTTTCGAAAAGAGTCCTTTTGAGAATTGTATTGTAATGGGTCTTGTGCAAGACGAGAATGGTATTAAGATGAGTAAGCACAAGGGTAATGTAGTTAACCCTTGGGATATTCTTAATAAGCAAGGTGCGGATGCAGCAAGATGGTATTTCTACAGTGCGAATGCACCATGGCTTCCAAGTCGTTTTTCGGATGCTTCAGTAAATGAGGGCCAAAGAAAATTCATTGGAACATATTGGAATACATATGCGTTCTACATTATGTATGCTCAAATTGATCAATTCGATCCAACAAAGTGTTCATATGATATGAAGAATCTTTGCGCGATGGACAGATGGATTATTTCTCGATTGCAATCATTGATTAAGAGCGTTGATGAGAAGATGTCAACATATGATATTACTGGTTCAGCTAGAATCATTACTGATTTTACTGACGAGTTATCAAATTGGTACGTACGTCGATGCCGTGAGAGATTCTGGGCTGGAGATATGACAAAGGACAAGACAGATGCTTTCATGACCCTTTATACGGTTCTAGAGAGTTTCACACGATTGTGCGCTCCTTTTGTTCCATTTGTGACCGAGTCCGTTTATCAGAATCTCGTTAGAACGGTAAATCCTAACGCTCCTGAGTCAGTTCATATGACTGATTATCCAGTTTGCGATGAGAGCCTAATTGATAATAAACTTGAGGAAGAAATGACACTTGTTCAAGAGATAGTAGTTCTAGGAAGAGCTGCTCGTTCTTCCGCTAGTATCAAGAATAGACAGCCAGTATCGGATATCTATGTTGTTTCCAATAGAACACTTGGTGACGAGTACGCACAAATTGTATGTGATGAGCTCAACGTTAGAAAGATTTCTTGTATGGCGGATGCTTCTGGCTTGGTTGATTTTGTTTTCAAGCCTCAGCTTAGAACTTGTGGAAGAAAATTCGGTTCAAAGCTTAATAATGCTAAGGAAGTAATTGCTTCTTTGCCTGGAAAAGAGACTGTAAATAAACTGAAGAATGGTTCAATCACAATTACAGTTGATGGTCAGGAGTTCGAGCTTAGTAGTGAGGATTTGCTTGTTGAGACAGTTCAGCCTGAAGGCCTTTCCACTCAGTCGGATAAGGATTTGACTGTATCTATCAACACGGTATTAACACAGGACTTGATTGAGGATGGTCTCGTACGTGAGATGATCTCTAAGATTCAAACGCAGCGCAAGGAAACAGGACTCGAAGTAACTGATAGGATTAACTTGTATTATTCAGGAAATAGTAAGCTAGGTGAAGTTATTTTCAAGAATTCTGACTTTATTGCTTCTGAGACTCTAGCAGTAAGCATCAATGAAGAAGATAAGTCCTCTTCTAAGGAATGGGACATCAATTCAGAGAAGATTTATTTCTTTGTAGAAAAGGCTTAATAGTTCTATAGCGAAGTGAAGGCGGAAGGATCAATTGTTTTCTGCCAATAAGGAGAGATAAGTGATATCAACATTATTAAACAGTGGGTATACAGGATCGGAGCTATTCTTTCTAATAATAGTGAGTCTGTTTGCTATAGTATTATCATTTTCTGTTCATGAGTTTGCTCATTCATTGGCAGCTACTAAACTAGGCGATAATACGTCAAAAAATATGGGAAGACTTACTCTTAACCCTTTATCTCATTTGGATCCTTTGGGAACAGTATTACTTCTTTTATTCGGTTTTGGTTGGGGAAAGCCCGTTGTGTACAATAGGAATAATCTTACTAAACTTAAGAGTAGAAAAGCATCATGCATTATTGTCCATCTTTCAGGAGTAACAGGAAACTTTTTATTAGCTTTTTTATGCACTGTAATTTATACAATTATTTCGTTTTTCGGAGATATGGATAATTTGATTGTTTTTGCAGTAGTCAATGTTTTATTGTATACATCTGAATTCTGTTACATGCTACTTGCTTTTAATCTCTTACCAATACCACCACTAGATGGATATCATGTTTTGGAGGAGCTCCTACCAAGTAGCATCAAGCGTAAGCCTGGTTACGCCAGTTTTATAAGATTATCACCAATGATACTATTGGCATTAGTATTTGCTGGGCGTTTCTTAAGTATTAATATACTAGGCTTAGTATTGGGTGCTATTCAATTACCATTTAGGAGTATCGTTCTAAATGTTAGTGCATTGATATATTCATTATTAAGTTCGATTTTTTAAGGAGAGAATATGGATAAGAAAATAGTATTGTCAGGTTCAAGACCTACGGGAAATATTCATTTAGGAAACTACTTTGGTGCGGTATCGAATTGGGTTAAGCTTCAAGAAGAGTATGATTGCAATTTTTTCATTGCTGATTGGCATGCACTTACTACGGGATATGCTGACACAGCAGATCTTAGAAAAAACTCTTTAAGTTTAGCTGCTGACTATTTAGCTTCTGGACTAGATCCGAAAAAGTGCACTATTTTTCTTCAGTCTTTAGTAAAGCAACATTCTGAATTGTTTTTACTTTTATCTATGAATACACCATTAGCTTGGCTTGAAAGATGTCCTACATATAAGGATCAACTGGCAAATATCAAGGATAGAGACATTACAACATATGGATTTCTTGGGTATCCAGCATTAATGGCTGCGGATATTTTGATGTATAAGGCTGATTATGTCCCTGTCGGTGAGGATCAAGTTCCGCATCTTGAGCTTGCTAGAGAAATGTCTAGAAGATTCAATTTCATTTATGGCCGTGAGGTATTTCCGGAACCTGCTCCTTTATTTACTAAATCCAAAGTTCTTCCTGGCACTGATGGTCGAAAAATGAGCAAGAGCTATGGAAATACGATATCTTTATCTGATACCCCAGATGATGTATTGAAGAAAATACGTGGTATGGTTACTGATCCTGCTCGTATTAGAAAAGACGATCCTGGACATCCAGAGGTTTGCTCTGTATATGCTTTTCATAAGGTATTCTCAGAGGATAAGGTTGACGACATATGTGCCCAATGTAAGAAGGGCGAAATCGGATGTGTAGCTTGCAAGAAGATGCTCTCAGAGAGAGTAGCCGAATTCCAGACGCCTATTTATGAGAAGAGATTAGAAATATTGAGTCATGAAGATACTTTGATAGATATAATAAAGGAAGGATCAGCAAAAGCAGCAGTTCGTGCGGAGAAGACTATGGAAGATGTTCGTTCCGCTATTAAATTTGGATTCTAATTTGATTATAGATTAATCGAAGGGAGAGTAGGAAAAGATGGCTGTGCATCAGAAGCCTGAACTTAGGATTAGGCAATTTGAAGGTCCTCTAGACCTGCTTTTTCATTTGATTGAGAAGAACGATGTCGACATATATGACATCCCGATATTTGAGATTACGACGCAATATATGGAATTTCTTCAAGAAATGAAATCATTAGACATGGAAGTAGCGTCTGAGTTTTTGGTTATGGCGGCTACTCTAGTTCATATTAAGTCAAGAATTATGCTTCCTGATCGTCGAAAAGAAGCTAGCGATGAAGAGGAAGATCCTCGTGAAGAACTTGTTATCTCGCTTCTTAGATATAAGCGTTGCAAGCTTATGGCTGGGGAACTTAAGAATAGATACATGGTATTTTCCGATTGCAGATATCGTATACCTTCAACAGCGGCTTCTTTAGGTGTTGTTGTTGAGAATCCACCTCAAGAATTTACTATGGAGAACTTTAATGAGGCAGTGGATAGTATTTGTCAACGTAATGAGATGAGATTTGCAGATGTTTCTTCAAAGATTACGAACATTTTGAAGCGCGAGAAGTTCTCAGTTAAGGAGAAGATGAAGTTCGTATGGCGTTTAATAACGCAACGCGGAAAGATATTTTTTCATGAGCTTTTCTTGAAAAATGAAACGAGTAATTCGGACAAGATTGCAGCTTTTCTAGCCATACTAGAGCTTCTTAGAAGTAATAGAATTTCTGCAGAACAAAAGAAACCATTTGATTCAATATTGTTAGAAGAGAAAAGGACGGCATAAGTGATAAAGCAAGACAACATAAATGATGAAATATTAGATAATCAAGTCGTGCTCAACGAGGATGGCTCGGTTGATGTTGTTGAGAAGGAAGATAAGGAATCGCGCAAGAAGAGCAAGCCTAAGATAGATGTTGTTGATGATTATCAAATTCCGGTTCAAATGATATCAGCAGCTTGTGAGTCAATGCTTTTCGTAAGTGGCGAACCAATATCAATATCTCGTATGGAAGAAATTACCAATGTGGATAAGACGATTATTCAGAAGGCAATGGATAAATTGATCCTACAGTATGAGAATAATCCTTGGGGCGGGCTATTAATTCGCAAAATTGAAGATACGTATGTAATGTGTACGAAGCCAGAGTTGAAGGAAGTAGTTGATAGAATGTTTATGCCAAGAATGAGACCTCCTTTGTCGCAGGCCTCTTACGAGACTTTGGCAGTGATTGCATATAATCAGCCAGTTACAAGGGCCCAAGTTGAGGCTGTAAGAGGTGTATCTAGCGATAGCATTATCTCGAGACTTCTTGATAGAGGCTGGATATGTGAATCAGGTGTACTTGATGCTCCTGGAAGACCTACATTGTTCTCAACAACGAACCTATTTCTTATGGAGTTTGGAATTAGTTCAGCAGATGAGTTGCCATCTATGGAACTTATGAGTTATAAATCAATTAGAGACCTAGAGAATTCTTTGGAAGAAGCGGCGGGTTCGAATGACAGGCAGATATCGATTGATACCTTAATTGAGAAGGGACAGGCTAACAACGATGAGCACAATAAAGTTAATTGAATCAAAATACGAGGAAATGAGCAAGGGCCATAAGGCTATAGCAAAATACATCCTTGAGTCTTATGATGAGGCTGCTTATATGACAGCGGCAAGGTTAGGTGAGATTACTGGGGTTAGTGAGTCGACGGTTGTTCGTTTTACTATGGAGCTAGGATTTGATGGATATCCACACTTCCAAAGGATGCTTAAAGAAGAGCTAAAAACTACACTAACGTCAGTTCAGCGCTTGAACTATACGGAGCGTTTTGAGAATGACGAGCAAGCAGTGCTTAGCATTATGCAAGCCGATATGGATAATCTTAAAGAAACAATCAATGAGATATCTGTAGATGCCTTTTCGAATGCGGTTCAGACAATTCTTGGCGCGAAAAAGATTTATCTCATGGGATTACGATCTAGTTCGCCATTATCGTCATTTATGCATTTCTATATGACAGTTCTTTTCGATGATGTAGTACATATTCATAGCAGTAGCGCGAATGAAGTTTTTGAGCAAATATTACCAATTACTGAAAATGACGTTATGATTGGAATTTCTTTCCCAAGATACTCGCAACGTACAATAAATTCTATGGACTATGCGAAAAAGAAGGGCGCCAAAGTAATAGTAATTACTGACAAGGATAACACTGCAATGACGAAGAGCGCGGATATCAAGCTTTTCGCCAAGTCAAGCATGGCATCCTTTGTAGATTCTTTGGCAGCTCCGTTATCACTTATTAATGCGCTTTTAGTGTCACTTGGAATGCATAGAAGGGATCATATTCATAGCTCGTTTGAAGCTTTGGAGCAATTGTGGTCGGAGTATCGCGTATATGAGGTTGGTAAGGATAGAGGAACTGAGGGCAACATTACCGATATTTGATAAGAATAGGAGAGAACATGAACAAGGAAGGCGACAGCAAAACCACCTCTTCGGCTGTCATTAGGATGGCATTAACGGATAATCGAGAGGAAGAAAACAAGCTAAAGCAGCAGCTTGAGGCCTTTGATATTCATGCGACAGCAATTGATTTTGGCGGAGAGTTTGTATCTTCAATACCAAAAATAATTGAAAGAGCAACGCTTGCCTCTGAGAAAGACGGCATAATTAACGGGACACATGCTCAACGAGGAGCCGTAGCGGGGGCGACGCACGAAGCGATCTCACAGCTTTCTGCAAAGGCGATTGGCCTCAATGTAGGAGGCAAGATAGCAATAGCACGGTACAAAGACCATCTCAGCGTTTGCATTTACTTTGGTGTAGGACTTATGAACCTAAATGAAATTGCAATTGGCCTTGGCCACAGGGCACTTTAAGAAGCTTTGGAGGATTATATGGAGATATATCAAATCGCTATCGATGGGCCTTCAGGCTCCGGAAAAAGTACTCTAGCAAAGGGTGTAGCCAAGAAGCTTGGAATTATGTATTTAGATACAGGAGCAATGTATAGGACCTGTGCTCTAGCATCAATTCTTGAGAATGTTAGTCCTAAAGATGAAGTTGCGGTAGCAGCGCTCTTGTCAAAGACGAAGATTGAAGTAATTTTCGAGGACTCAGTTCAACATATGCTAATTAACGGCATCGATTATACCGATAAAATCAGAACGCCAGAGGTGTCAATTGCGGCATCTGACATAAGCGCGCTTCCTATAGTTCGCGAAAAGATGGTCGAAATGCAACGTCAAATTGCGAGCAATCAGACTTTTGTTTTAGATGGAAGAGATATTGGTTCGAATGTTTTACCAAATGCAAAATACAAGTTTTTTCTTACTGCAGATGCAAGAAAAAGAGCAGAACGACGACTACTTGAGCTTAATTCCAAGGGGGATTACTCTCAATCTTTGGAGGAAGTTTTGGCCGATATTGAGTATCGTGATAAGCAAGACTCAGAACGTTCGAACGCACCATTAGTTCAAGTAGCAGATGCTATTGGAATTGATACTTCTAATATCAGTATTGAACAGACATTAGAAGCTTTACTATCACACTTGAATTAAGGTGTCATATGAAGGTAAAAATTGCAAAATCAGCTGGTTTTTGTTTCGGTGTTGAACATGCTGTAATGATTGCTAACCAAATTGCTCTGGAACATAAAAGCGACGACGCAAGAAAGCTTTTTATGCTTGGGAACATTGTTCACAATGAGACCGTAATAGCAGATCTAGTCTCGAAGGGATTTGAGATAATTGAAAAAGCAGATGACGCAACACCGGATAGTATCGTAATCATTCGAGCACATGGAATCACTCCAGATCAACGTCAAATTCTAGTTTCAAAGGGATGTGAGGTTGTTGATTGCACGTGTCCTTTTGTTGACAAGATTCACAAAATAGTCGCGAAAGCTGCTAGTGAAGGCAGGAATGTCATTGTTACTGGGACCAAGGGGCATCCAGAAGTGGAGGGGATATGTGGGGAAGCTTGTGACGTTAAGGTCGATGTTATAAGTAGCGTCAGTGAGGTGCAATCTCTCAATATAGAACCTCAAAATACCATTTTGATATCTCAAACAACCTTCTCAACACAAATTTTTGATGAAATATGTGCAATTGTTAAAAATAAAATTGCAAATAATCTTATTTTTGATACAATATGTTGTACGACTGAAGAAAGGCAAAAAGAAGCTTTGTCTTTAGCTATTGAGTGTGATGTAGTATTTGTGATTGGTTCTTCTCATAGCTCTAATACAAATAAACTTTTTGATATTTGTTCAAGTCGGTGCGATAAGACGTACCTAATCGAGAATGTTGAACGTTTTCATCAATTGCTATCCCAAGGGATACTTAGAGGTGTTGAATTAGTAGGTATTACGGCTGGTGCATCTACGCCGGAAGCTAATATTTTGGAGGTTGTTCGTTACATGAACGAGAATGAAGTTATGACTAATCAGGAACAGACTGATATCAATTTCGGAGAATACATTGATAGTATTCCTCAATTAAAGAGAAATGCTATTGTGAAGGGAGTTATAACTTCGGCAGATGCTGACTACGTTTATGTAGACGTACGTGACAAATCCGAAGGAAAGATTCCTAGAAAGGAATTTGAATCTGATCCTGATTTCGACATTGATAAGGCTATAGCTGATCGTCTTGAGGTATCCGTAATGGTTAAGAGTATTAGAAACTCTGACCAAGGTAAGGAAATTGTTCTTTCCAAGTCACAAATTGACTATGAGAAGAATAAGAAGGCAGTAATTGATGCTTATGAGAATAAGACACCAATCACAGTTAAGATTACTGGTGTTGTAAGAGACGGTATCATTGGTAACTATTGTGGAGTTGACATTTACATTCATCGTACTCAAATTAAGATGGGTGAAGTTACTGATTTGGATGCTTGGAAGGGCCAGACACTTGAGATTCTAGTGACTAAGGTTGATACAGAGAAGCACAGACTAAGAGCTTCTGGTTCACACCGTGTAATTCTTTCTTCTGAGAGAAGAGAGAAGGCTGAGGCACTTTGGGATTCCATTGAAGAAGGAAAGCACTATAATGGCTTCGTAAGAAGTCTTCCAGACTTTGGTGCATTTGTTGACATCGGCGGTGTAGACGGACTTGTTCACATTACAGAGCTTTCTTGGACAAGAATCAAGAAGCCTTCTGACGTTCTAGCTATCGGTGACGAAATTGACGTATATGTTAAGAGTTTTGATAGAGAGACAAAGAAGATTTCTCTTGGTTATAAGAAGGAAGAGGATGATCCTTATTACAATATTGAAGAGAGAATACCAGTTGGTTCTATCATTAAGGGTACAGTAGTTAGACTTACTAACTTTGGTGCTTTTGTTGAGTTAGAGCCTGACTTAGATGCACTATGCCATGTGTCTGAGATTTCTTCTGTTAGACTACAGCAGCCTTCTGATGTTCTTTCAGTTGGTATGGAGATTACAGCAAAGGTTATTGATGTTAAGAAGGATGCACGTCGTATCTCAATAAGCATCAAGGAAGTTGCTCCTATTGACCCAGTAGAATCGAATGACAGTGAAGATGATATCTATTCAATTTATGAATCAGATGAGAAAGAGACTCCTTCTGAAGAATAATTAAGAATTCATTAATGAAAGCCTGTGAACCTAGTGTTTGCAGGCTTTTTTGTTGTCTAAATTGTTTCGAAATGGTTACATTTTTCCATCTAACCTAGTTTTTGACTAATTTTATTTGTGATAGCAGTTATAATTAGTGTAGTAATTTCTAAAGGAGGGAATCTATGAGGAATGCTATGAGACTTAAGGAAAGACTCATGAGAGTGTTCTCGGTAAGGAATCTAATTTACTCTGGACTTTTCTTTTCTAGTCTTGTTATAACTATATTCTCTATGAATCTATACGATGTAGGTTCTTCAGAAGAAATATCTCTTCAGATTTCTGATGGTGTAATATTCAGCGAACAACAAGCTGTTGATACTGAAGCAGCTTTCACATATGAGTCAATAGATGACTTATCCAATGACGATGTATTTATGGCTTTAGCTACAGATTTAGATGCACTAATCAACAAGAATACATTTGTAATTACTGAGAACACACAAGACTCAGGAATTCCAGATGAGCTAACAGATGTGTCCACGTTTACACCGGTTGGTGCACCTGCGTGGATATCGACTAATCAGGTTAATGTACGTGCAAATCCGTCAGTATCTTCAGAGGTAGTAGCGGTTCTAGATTATTCAAATGAAGTAGTCTGCTTATCCAATGGTATTAATTGGACTAATATAAGGCTTGAGGATGGTACGGAAGGATTTGTTTTAACTTCACTTTTGTCTGAAGAGCAGATTGTTGCTCCTACGCCATTACCTACTCCTACCCCAACGCCAATTCCAATGGCTCCTTCATCTAGTAACGTAGGTATTACAGGAGATAGTGGTTCTAGTGCTTCAGCTACTGAGTCAGCATATTCAGCTACGATGTACGCTTCTTGTTCTTTAAATGTTAGATCAGGACCTGGAGTTAATTACTCTTTAGTCTCTGTTCTAACGACAGGTCAAGAAATATCGATTGTAGCGCAAACAGATAATGGTTGGTACAAGACTAGTTCTGGAAATTATGTTAAAGCAAGTTTATGCTCGTCTGTACCGGTAGCAGCTCCTATAGCACCTTCAACAAGTGTTGACGTAGCTTCTCCTACAAGTGATTTTGCTACATATTGCTTGAGTTTTGTTGGAACTCCCTATGTTTATGCTGGAATGAGTCCATCTGGTTTCGATTGTTCTGGATATGTATCCTACATCATGGCAAACTATTATGGTGTTTCTTTACCTCATAATGCTAGTGAGATATCTCAACTAGGCACTTCTGTAACGGCTGAAGAAATTCAAGCGGGAGATGTAATGTGCCATGACTATAATGGAGACGGCTATATTGATCACGTAAGTCTATATATTGGGGATGGTACCTGCGTACACGCGTCTAATTCAAGAAGCGGAGTTGTTTCTTGCGCATTTCCTATGGGATCAGTAGTTACAATAAGAAGATTTATCTAAAAGTGTACTCAATCATTTTTTTCTAGCATAGCGATTATTGCTTGTTCTAGAATATCAACATATGCCACGAAGTCTGATACAGTTATATGCTCATTGGCTTGGTGGCATTGGTCTTCTTGCCAAGGTGCCTGCATACCAAAAGCTATTGTATTCGGAATATGCCTAGCATATGTTCCGCCGCCTATTGCAATAGGCATAGAATACCTCTCAAGATATTCGTTCTTAAAACCTTCAAGCTTAGACATGTTCTGTATCCATATTTTTGTAAGCTTTTGAACATAAGTACTTTCTTTGTCCTGGCAAATTGGAGGCATATGATTTATTACTTCAAAAGCCAAATTGTAATGCTTTGCAATAGAATCTATATTTGAAACTATACTGTCGTAAGAAGCGCTAATTGGATATCTGATGTCAATATCAAGTTGAGCAATGTTGTCGTCTACTTGAATTACTCCTGGATTGAAGGTCGTTTTACCAGAACAATCAATAGTCTTACATCCAGTTAAAGGAACCGGATCGTTACTTGAGCAATACTTCTTAATAAATGCGATCAAAGGCATTGAATCGATAGAAGCTCCTTTTATCTCAAGGTACTCAGGAACCTTGCTTATCGCATTATCGCCAAGCTGCGGCTTGGAGGCGTGTGCTGTCTTGCCCTTTAGTGTTGCCTTCTCATTTTCGAAAAGAATATTAATGCTATCTGGTACTGCATTTACTGCTTGACCGCCTGAGATTGTTAGGTTCATATATTTAGTTTTGTCAAAGATTCGAATCTGCATAATGCCTTTCTCGGCAAATACAACTGGAAATTCGGCGTCAGGAGTTATGGCAAAAATTGGGGTTTCTTCTTTTCGAGAATAAGTCTCAACGCAATCGCAACTAACTTCTTCATCGGTTCCAAGAATCAAACGAATGCGCTTGTTCGGTGTAAAGCCTTGATTCATTAGATTTTGCATAGCGAATAGGCTCGCACAAGCAGGTCCCTTATTATCAATGATACCTCTCCCGTAATAACATCCATCTTTGACTGTTAACTTGAATGGATCAATATCACCCCAATTGCTAGCGGGGACAACATCAAGATGACATACGAGGGCAACCATATCTTTGCCTTGACCAAACTCAACGTAGCCAACTTTATCATCGGTAACATGCGTAATGAAGCCTAGATTTTGTGCGTATTTCAAAAAGAAATCAAGAACTTCTCGTGAGGCTTTACCATATGGAGCTCCATCGTAAGAAGTCGAGTGTATACTCTTGTAGGAGATGATATCTTCAAGAAATTGCTCTTGTTTTGCATTTAGTTTCATAAGTACCTCCGGGCTACTTTTCCAATTTGCAAACATTATATCTTTTATTTATTGAAAAGACTTGCCCAACAGAAATGTTTTTGATATTATTATCGGGCATAAAAAACACGCATTGCATCTTTTTGTGCCCTTTTTAAAAAATAATAATTAAGGGTCAGCATTGCGGATGATTAACAGGAGGAGAATAAATATGCCAGTAATTTTAATGAAGCAACTTCTTGAGGCAGGTGTACACTTTGGTCACCAGACACGTCGCTGGAACCCTAAGATGAAGGAGTACATTTTCACAGAGCGTAACACAATTCACATCATCGACCTACAGAAGACTGTTAAGAAGGTTGATGAGGCTTACATGGCTATGCGTCAATTGGCTACAGAAGGTGATATCCTTTTCGTAGGTACAAAGAAGCAGGCTCAGGATTCCATCAAGGAAGAAGCAGAGCGTTGTGGAATGTTCTATGCTAACAACCGTTGGTTGGGTGGTACTCTTACAAACTTCAAGACAATCAAGAAGAGAGTTGCTCGTCTTCTAGAGCTAAGAACAATGGCTGAGGATGGTTCTTTTGACGTTCGTCCTAAGAAGGAAGTAGCTCGCTTGAAGCTTGAGATGGAGAAGCTAGATAAGAACCTAGGTGGTCTTGTTGGAATGGATAAGCTTCCAGCTGCTTTGTTCGTTGTTGATACAAAGAAGGAGCATCTTGCTGTAGCAGAGGCTAGAAGACTTCATATCCCAATCGTAGCAATCGTAGATACAAATTGCGATCCAGAAGAGATTGATTTTGTAATTCCTGGTAATGATGATGCTATTAGAGCTGTAAAGCTAATCGCTGGAAGAATGGCTGATGCTGTTATCGAGGCTCGTCAGGGTGAGTCAATGTCTGAGGCACCTGTAGCTAGTTCTGTTGAAGCCGTAGTTGAGACAGTTGAAGAAGCTGCACAGGAGAAGGTAAGCGAAGAGGCTTAATTAGTTTATTACTAACACAGGAGGAAATATTAATGGCTATTAGTGCACAACAGGTTAAAGAACTCCGTGACATGACAGGATGCGGAATTATGGATTGTAAGAGAGCTCTTACTGAGTCAGAGGGTAATATTGATAAGGCTATTGCTTGGCTTCGTGAGAAGGGCATGGCAAATGCTGAGAAGAAGTCCGGACGTATTGCTGCAGAAGGAATTGTTGATTCTTACATTCATATGAATGGTAGAATTGGTGTTCTTGTTGAAGTAAACATCGAGACAGACTTTGCTGCTAATACACCAAACTTCAGAAATTTCGTAAAGGATATTGGAATGCAAATTGCAGCTTCTAATCCTAGATGGGTAAGAAGAGATGAAGTTCCTGAGGATGTTATCGCTTCTGAGTCTGATATTGCTAGAAACAAAGCTATTGCTGATGGTAAGCCAGAGGGCGTACTTGATAGAATTGTTAACGGTTCATTGGAGAAGTTCTATAAGATGAATTGCTTGATGGAGCAAGAGTATGTTAAGGACGATTCTAAGACAATAGAGACATACACAAAAGAAGCTATTGCTGATATCGGTGAGAACATTTCTATTCGTAGATTCGCTCGTTTCGAGATGGGTGAAGGTCTTGAGAAGAAGAATGAGGATTTCGCTGAAGAAGTTATGAAGCAAATGCAGAAGTAATTCATAATAGTTTTTATTTAAATTTATTATTAGCGACTAGTTTACTAGTCGCTTTTTTTCTGTAATCTGTAGTGCAAGTCAGCTAAGAAGAGTATTATTCTGGTTGATTTATTCATACTTGTAGGGTATAAATTTATAGATGAAATTAGGGAGATAGATGATGGAAGAGAATAAAGATATTGTTAAGAGCCAGGAGAATCAAACTGAGGAGTCTATAGTTAAGAAAGAGAAGTTCTCGGTTGGACGAATGATTATTCAATTAATTCAGGGAGCTTTGATTGGAGTAGGTGGAATTTTGCCAGGTGTATCTGGCGGTGTTCTATGTGTAATGTTTGGTATTTATAAGCCGATTATGGAACTAATAGCTAATCCGTTTAAGCGTTTAAAGACACATGCTCCAAAGTTGTTCTTTTATATAATTGGTTGCGCTGCTGGATTCTTAGGAATAGCACGTCTTTTAGCATTCGTTTTGGAGAAGTATCCTGCTCCTTCGGTCTGCTTGTTCATAGGTTTAATTGCTGGAATGCTTCCTTCGCTTTGGAAAGAGGCTGGTAAGAATGGACGAAAAGCAACGTCATACGTCTCTCTAGTTGTAGCGGCGGCGTTTATTTTTGGGTTGCTTATCGTCTTAAGACTAATTTCGTTTCAAGTTACGCCGAACTTCGGTTGGTTTATTTTTTGTGGTGTGTTCTTGGCGCTAAGCGTTTTTGTACCTGGACTTAGCTTCTCCACGATGTTAATGCCTCTTGGCTTATATACGCCATTAGTTGAGGGTGTTGGCAACCTATCTTTTGAAGTTTTGATTCCTGCTGGTATTGGAGGATTGTTAGCGATTATTCTTTTATCTAAGGCTATTATTCGCTTTTTCGAAAAGTATTATTCTGTTGCATATCATGCAATTGTTGGAATTGTTTTTGCTGCGACTGTTATGATTATTCCTTTTAGCGATTTCATGGTATCTACTAAGAATTTTGCGATAGATGCAGCATTTCTAGTGCTTGGAATTGTGTCGGCTGTTTTGCTAGATAAATTCAATAGCAAAGTCGAAGTTGAAAAGTAAATCTCAATTTTGAAATTACATTTATTCGTACTTCCTTTATTCGTAGTTTAATAATAAAATACTTAAGAATATTTGGAGGTAACACGATGAGCGAATTGAAGTATAAGAGAGTCCTTTTGAAGATATCTGGAGAGGCTCTTGCTGGAGATAAGAAGTTTGGCATAGATGATGTCGTTCTTAAAGAGATTACAGCACAAATTAAGAAGGTTTCTGACATTGGAACTGAGGTTGCTTTAGTTGTTGGTGGAGGAAACTTTTGGCGTGGTCGTTCATCGGAGTCGATGGATAGAGTTACAGCAGATCATATGGGCATGTTAGCTACTATGATGAATGCATTAGCAGTGTCAGATGCTTTGGAACAACATGGTGCTATAACTAGAGTTCTTTCCGCCGTAGAGATTAGACAAATGGCTGAGCCTTATATTCGTAAGAGAGCAGTCCGTCATCTTGAGAAGGGTAGAATCGTTATTTTCGCGTGCGGTACAGGAAATCCATATTTTTCAACTGATACTGGAGCGGCGCTTAGAGCTACTGAGATTGGTGCTGATATTTTTCTTAAGGCAACTATGGTTGATGGAATTTATAATAAGGACCCAAATAAGTATCCAGATGCGGTTAAGTATACCAATCTAACTCACGATGAGGTTCTTCAGAACAACTTGCAAGTTATGGATGCTACGGCTGCTGCGCTTTGCAGAGACAATAAGACGAAGATTCTAGTATTCTCAATGAGGGATCCAGAGAATATTGTTCGAATAGCTAGAGGCGAGAATTTAGGAACTTTGGTAGAATAATAGAAAGACAGTTTTAGGAGGTAACTATGATAGAAATTACTAATTCCGATTATGAAACTCTTGAGAGCAAAATGAAGAAGACTCTTGCTAGCTTAGGTGAGAATTTCAATGCGATTAGAGCTGGAAGAGCGAATCCACATGTTTTAGATAAGATTACGGTTGATTACTATGGATCACAGTCACCTCTTAATGCGGTTGCTAACATTCAAGTTCCTGAGGCTAGAATGATTGTTTTGTCGCCTTGGGATGCTTCAATGCTTAAGGAGATAGAGAAAGCTATTCTTTCATCTGATTTAGGAATCCATCCTACCAATGATGGTAAGGTTATTAGATTAAACTTCCCAATTCTTACTGAGGAGAGAAGAAAGGATCTAGTTAAGCTTGTAAAGACTTATGGTGAGGAAGCAAAGGTGGCAATTCGTAATATTCGAAGAGAGAATATCGATAAGATGCGCGCTTATAACAAGAAGAAAGAAATAACGGATGACTTGTTGAAGCAATATGAAGAGAAGGTTCAAAAGATTACTGACAAGTACATAGCGGATGTTGATAAGGCCTGTGATAATAAAGACAAGGAACTGATGGAGATTTAAGTTTATCTTTGGGGCGAATTCTTTTTCGCTCCTTTGTTTTGGTAGGAGATTATGATGGGGTTATTTGCAAAGAAGAGAATTATAGAAAAGACTGAAGTTGACTTTAAGGTGCCAGTTAGCCTTGGCGTAATTATGGACGGCAATGGAAGATGGGCAAAGCAACGTAATCTTCCAAGAACTGCTGGCCATAGAGCTGGAGCAGATAATTTGAAAGAGCTTTGCAAGAATTGTGGTAATCTCGGAGTTAAGTATCTTACCGTATATGCTTTCTCTACTGAGAATTGGAGTAGACCATCTGACGAAGTAGAAACCTTGATGAATCTGTTTGTCGAGTATTTCGGAAGATATGATTCCGAGCTTGAACAAGAGGGTATTCGCGTTAGATTCTCTGGCGATATTGAGGCTTTACCTGAGAGAATTCGTGAGGTTTGTAAGGTCGGAGAAGAAAGATCTAAGAATAGGCAAAAGATGCAATTAATAGTAGCCTTCAATTATGGAGGAAGAAGAGAGCTAGTTCAAGCATGTCAAAGCATAGCTCAAGATGTCGTAAGCGGTAAGATTACTTTTAGTCAAATTGATGAGAAGCTTATTTCTTCTCGAATGTATTTACCTGATGTTCCTGATCCTGACTTAATTATTCGTCCTAGTGGAGAGAAACGATTGTCGAATTTTCTTCTTTGGGAATCTGCATATTCGGAATTTGTTACTCTTGATTGCCTGTGGCCGGACTTTGGTATGGAAGAACTTAAGCAAGCAATTCTGGAGTATTCTGGAAGAGATAGACGCTTTGGTGGTTTATCTATTAATGAGAAAAGAGGAGAATAAAGTGAGGCAAAGAATAATAACAGGCGTTATTTTTACTATAGTGGTAGCTATGTTTGTAATTCCGATGTATTGGATACCACTCGTTTCTATCCTTTTTTCTTTAATTGTTGGTGTCGTGGCTGGCAGAGAGATGTATCAGGCGTGTGGACATGGAAATATTAAATTGTCCAAGGTTGGTTTAGTACTAGCTGGTTTAATTTCCCTAGTTGCTATGGCTTTAACTAGTATTCTGGGCGGAGACATATTGATGGCATTGTCATTTTACTTACTTCTAGAGATGCCATTATTTTTTGTTCTATCATTGATGCCTTCAGTTTGTTCTACATCGCATGATGGATTTGTAAAAGGTGTTACGACTGCGGGAACGGCACTTTATGTATCTTTTCCTTTGTTTTGCCTTTGTTCTGTTACTATATTCGTTCCTAATGGTTGGTATTATATGGTTGCTGCTTTGGCGGCGCCATGGATATCTGACGTTTTTGCATATTTCACTGGTGTTCTGTTTGGTAAACATAAGATTGTTCCACATATTAGTCCTAAGAAGACTTGGGAAGGGTGTATTGGAGGAATGTTATTTTGTGCTATAGCACTTTCTTTGTATTTTGCATTCTTTGTATATGGAACCAGAGACTTTGAGATACAACGAATCACATTTGGCATAGTAATGTTTGTAATTGGATTATTTGTATCTGTAATGTCGCAATTGGGAGATTGGTTAGCATCGCTTATTAAGCGACATTTTGGGATAAAGGATTTTGGTAAGTTTATGCCTGGTCATGGAGGTATGCTGGATAGATTTGATAGCGCATTTTTTACTCTTCCCATGGCTGCAGTTATGGCTATAGTTGCTATGTATTTACATTGATTTTGGAAAGAAGATACTATGAAAAAAATTTGTATATTAGGATCAACTGGTTCTATTGGTAAGCAAACTTTAGAAGTAGCTAGACAGAATCCTGACGATTTTGAAGTATTGGGACTTACATGTTCAACAAATATAAGTCTTCTTTTCGAGCAGGTAAAAGAATTCCGACCAAGGGTTGTAGCCGTTGAAGATGAGACTAAGGCTTACAGTTTCAAGGGTATGCTTAGAGATGCAAATATTAAAAGTGTTGAAGTAATAACGGGCGTTGGGTGCAACAGTGTTGTCTCAACTCTCGATGATGTATCTATGGTGGTTGCTGCTATTGTAGGTGTTGCAGGATTAGAACCGGTAATTGATGCTATCAAGAAGGGTAAAGATATAGCCTTAGCAAACAAAGAGACGCTGGTTGCTGGTGGCGATGTAGTAATGCCATTAGTTAGAACGAATGGATGCAAGCTTTTGCCAGTTGATAGTGAGCATTCGGCCATCTGGCAATGTTTGTGGGGAGAAAATAAGCAGAATCTAGATAGGATTCTACTTACGGCGTCCGGTGGCCCTTTTAGACGATATACAAGAGAGCAATTAGGCGAGGTAACTGCTGAGAAGGCCTTGAATCATCCAACGTGGAATATGGGAGGTAAGATAACCATAGATTCAGCTACCATGATGAATAAGGGTCTAGAAGTTATAGAGGCGTCTCATTTGTTTGGCTTGGATGTAGATAGAATTGATGTTGTAGTACACCCACAAAGCGTGATTCATTCGATGATTAGACTTAATGATGGGTCAGTTTTAGCGCAAATGGGAAAACCAAGTATGATACTTCCGATTATGGTAGCTCTTTTCTATCCTGAAAGACACGATGGATTCTTACCAAAATTCGACCCTTTTTGTGATGCTTGTAATTTGACTTTCGAGAAATGCGATATGGAAGTGTTTAGACTCTTGCAACTTGCATATGAGGTCGGAAGAGTTAAGGGCGATATGCCTGCTGCGATGAATGCAGCGAATGAAATTGCTGTTCGCGCTTTTCTAGAAGGAAGGATATCTTTCTTGGATATCGAAAAAGTAGTATATGGTACTGTTTATAAATTTTCTAGTAACAGTAATTTGACTGTATCATTAGATGGTATTCTCGAGGCGGATAGAAATGCTAGAAGAATAGCTGAAGAAATAATACGAGGATAAGTGAATGGATATTAGTTTTTGGAGCATTTTAGTTGTTGTACTCATGCTGGGTATTCTTGTGACAGTTCACGAACTAGGACATTTGTGGGCGGCTTTGTTATTGAGAATAAAAGCTTTTGAGGTATCAATATTTGTAGGACCTAAGTTGATTGCATGGAAGAGCAAGAGCGGTATTGATTTCTCATTGAGAGCCATTCCTATGGGTGCTTATGTTCGTTTTTCAGAATTTGATGAAGAAGGCAAAGTAATTGAGAGTGAGGATTCAGCACTACTTATTAATCAGCCGCGTTGGAAGAGACTACTAGTCGCTTTAGCAGGGCCAATCATGAATGTGCTTCTCGGAGTCATAATAATGATGGTAATGTTTTGTACATTTGGATTTGCTACTACCAACATATATAAGGCTTATGAAGGCACGCAACTGTATGAATGCGATTATAATGAAGGTGATTCAATTGTTGCCATTAATGGTGAAAGGGTATTCTCTTATCTAGACATTCAGTATGAACTAGGAAATGGACAGTCTCAGCATGATAATATGGTAGTTACCTTAAAGGACAATGAGACTAACGAGCAATATGATATTACGCTTACTCCAGAGTTCACGACAAAGCTTTTGATAGGTTTTTCACACTATGATGATACCGATAACAAGTATAATGGATGGGAGATTATCTCAGTTGAAGAGAACCAAAATGATGGTGACCCTTTTCTAGAAATAGGTGATTATATAGTAGCAATCGATGGAATTCCCGTTACAGATCCCGAAGTCGTAGAGCGACTTAATTCTACGGGTGAAGGTTCGTCGGTGTTGATTGAGTATGTTCGTAATGGTGTTACTTATGAACAAGAAAGCGTCAGGTCGATGATGACATATTCCAATGATAGAGGAATATCGTTAGAGGCTGGTAAAGTTAAGTCATTTGGTTCTTTCTTTGAGGCCTTGAAGACAGCAATATCTATGCCTTTATCAATATTTAATATTAGCTTTAGGTCCATTGGAGATGTTTTTGAAGGGCATGAAGAAGTATACAACATGGTATCTGGTCCTGTAGGAATTACTACTGCTGTATCAGACGTTGTAGATAATGTAGATCATTCTGTTATGTCGAAGCTTAAGAACATTTTATTTTTAAGTTCTATTATCTCGATAGCTCTTTGCTTCTCAAATTTGTTGCCAATACCTGGTCTTGATGGAATACAGATAGTAATGATTGTTGTTGAGATGATTATTGGCAGGCCAGTATCGGATAATGTTGAGAAGCTCTTAACAGCGGTTGGCTTCATAGTATTGATAGGATTGATGATATTTGCTTTTGCATCAGACATAATAAGGATACTGATAGGATAGTATGCGAGGAGTTGATTGATTTGTTTAGAAAAGAGAAAAAACTAATACACATAGGTGATAAGGTTATTGGAGCGAACAACCCCATACTTGTTCAATCTATGAATAACACTAAGACTTCGGATATTAAGGGTACTCTTGAACAAATTTATCAGATGTATGACGCAGGATGCGATATTACTCGAGTTGCTATTCCAGATATGGATAGTGCGATTGCCCTTAAGGAGATATCAAAAAAATCTCCAATTCCAGTAGTAGCGGACATCCATTTTGATTATAAACTGGCTATAGCGAGCGCAACATACGGAGCAAGCAAGATTAGAATTAATCCTGGCAATATTGGAGGCTTTGATCGAGTTAAGGAAGTCGCAAATTGCTGTAAAGAGAGAAATATTCCGATAAGAGTAGGGGTTAATTCTGGTTCCATTGAGAAGAGACTTCTGGAGAAATACAAAGGTGTTTGCAAGGAAGCAATGGTAGAAAGTGCTTTATCTTCAGTACGAATGCTAGAAGATGCAAATTTCGACGATATAGTAATTAGTATTAAATCTTCAGATGTTGCATTAACGATTGATACATATCGATTGTTGTCCGAAAAGTGCAATTATCCTCTTCATGTTGGAGTGACTGAGGCGGGAACATTAAGAGAAGGTGTAATTAAATCATCTGTTGGAATTGGAACTCTACTTTCAGAGGGAATCGGTGATACCATTCGAGTATCTTTGACAGGAGATTGCGTTGATGAAGTAAGAACAGGAGTATCTATTTTGCGCTCGTTGGGACTAAGAAAGGGTGGAATTACGTTTGTTTCTTGTCCTACGTGTGGAAGAACTAGAGTTCCTTTAATAGAAGTAGCAACTACGATTGAAAAAGCTGTTTGCGACCTACCATATAATTTAAAGATTGCTGTAATGGGCTGTGCGGTAAATGGCCCAGGAGAAGCATCGGATGCTGATATTGGTGTTGCAGGTGGAGATGGAGATTTTATTCTTTTCGAAAAGGGTAAGATTATTCGTAAAATCAGCTCTGAGAATTTGGTCAGAGAGTTTGTGGAAGAAGTTAAGAGATTAGGAGAAGAGAATCGTGCATAAGCTACTTAGTGACTTGTTTAGTGAGACTGGAAGATCGGACTACAAGGGCCTTTCGAAAGTTCGTATAGGAAAGATTGAACTTTACCAAAAAGATAGTGATAGTCATCTTATGATTAGCATAGATAGTAATGTGGAAGAGGAGAACGACTTAGCGATTTTTGTTAGGACCCTTTCATATAAGACGAATTGCAAGGTTGAAGTCAAATTTGTATGCATTGAAGAAGAGATGTCTGCATACCTGGATTGCAATGTTAAGAGAATCGCGGAAACTATGGTAAGTGATATTCTTTTCGATAATCCTGATTTATATCTTCAAGTAATAACTACCTCTTTCTATGAATCAGAGGATAGATTAATCATCAAAACGGATGAGATTAACAGATTAGATATATACGAAGGGTTAATGAATACCTTTATTGAGAAGGTGTTTGAATATTTAGAGGATAGAACTGGAGCTAATTATAGAAATCGGTACGAACTAGTTTACGTTGAGAAGAATGACCCTGGATATAGAATAGATGATAAAGATGATGAAGACATCGTCACTCAAGAAGAGTTTCAGACTATGATAGCTTCTCAAGAGCAAGAACGTGATAGCGCGACGACTAAGGAAGAGAAAAAAGTAGATAAGGATTCTTGGGCTTACAAGGCGAAAGAACAAAAGAAGCAATTCTCTGTTATGGGGGGCAAGAACGTTTACTTCAATCGCATTGGCAATATTAAGGAAGTAATATGTGGTAAGGTCCAAAAGAATGTACCCACAGTTTTTATTAGGGATTTAGAGCAAACAGATTTAGTAAATATCGTTGGACGAATCAAATTTACGGAGGATGGGCTAAGATTATCCAAATCTGGTAGCTGTGTTGTTGCGCCTTTTACCGTTATGGATTCCACCGGAGGGATCAGTTGTATCGCTTTCATTAAGCCGGAAGAGGCCGATGATTTTGAGAAAACTTTTCGAAAAGGTGGATATGCTGGCTTCCAGGGCCAAGTTCAAAGGAATAATTCCGAGCTTTCACTTAAGGTTACGGGCGTTTTTCCAGCTACTCCCCCAGAAGGTAAGAGGGATAATGCCTCTCGAAAAAGAGTTGAGCTTCACGCACATACAAAAATGAGTGATAAAGATGCTGTAATTGCTCCTTCGGATCTAATGAAACGAGCTGCGCAGTATGGACATTCAGCATGCGCGGTAACTGACCATGGAACTGTTCAGGCTTTTCCAGAGGTATACGAGACGGTAAGCAAACTTAAGGTTGGAGATAGCGATAAACCTTTCAAGGCAATTCTTGGATGTGAAGGTTATCTCGTTGAAGATGGACCCACATGTTTTTACGGATTACCGCTAGATGCAACAGAGGGTAAAGCTGTTGGAACTATTGTTTCTATTTCTATTAAGACAAGTGGCAAAGATTCATGTGTGGATAGAATTGAGGCTATTGCTGCATCTAAGTTTAGGCTAGTGAACTATCTAGCTCCTAAATTAGATGAAGAGGGAGAAGAAAGTGAAGCCGCAAAAATATTCTCGCAAAAGGATATCGATAAAGATCTATGGAGTATAAGTGAGCTTCCGGAGAATCTTCAAAATCTATCTGGAGACAGTTCTTCTCATGATAATTCAAGTCTTGAAGGTCTGTTACTTAACATAGACAAGCGCGATATTTCTACGCCAGTATCAGAGGACAAAGAGATTGTACCTACGACCATAGTATATGAGCATGTTGCTGACTTTTATTGCGAAGTTGATGATGTAATATATGGGGGCTCAGGAGAACCATCAGATTCTTATTTTAAAGTTGGGGTACTCTTGGAATTTATAGGAGACTCCTATTTGTGTGGAGAGAATATCTTCGAGACATTAGCTTTTTTAAGAAGAGCGGGATTTGGAGTTAATATTGAAGATCATAAGTACTATCGTCATAAGTTTCTTCAGCCTGTCGCGGATGCGAATGAAATTAAGCGGCTGTTTTACAAACTCGAGGATTATAACAATCACGAGGCAACTACGAAGCTGGATTGCATGCTTTGTGATTACTATTCTTGCGATGATAAAACAAGGGAAGACCTTATCAACTCGAGTTATGAAGCCGCAAGTATTGTTACTAAGTGCTTAATTGACCAGAATACCGTAGACCCATATAGGATTAATCAAACTTGTGGACACTTTGAATTGGACGGAATTCTTTCAAAGAAAGCTTTTTCCTACCACATTATTCTTCTTGCAAGAAATAATCTGGCTTTGTACAACTTGTATCATTTAATTTCTGAATCGCATGTGAATTATTTCTACATGCGTCCAAGAATACCAAGAAGTGTTCTTAAGTATTACGGATCTTCAATTATTGTTGGTGCGGCTTGTGAAAGAGGCGAGATTTATCGCAATCTTCTAGATGCATATCTTAAGGAGAAAAAGAATTCGGATGCCGCATTGTCTATGCTTTTCGAGAACAAAGATTTTGCTCGAAAAATTACCATGTACGACTATCTTGAGATACAGCCACGCTGTAACAATGATTTTATGACACGCCAATCGTATCCAGAGTATGGCGACATTACAATCAATAGTACTGATATTCAAGAGTTGAATGTCCTTCTTACAAGAATAGCAGACCACTTCATGCTACCTTGTTGTGGTACTACTGATTCACATTTTCTCGATGAAGAAGATGGAAAGTTCCGTAAGTATATGCTTATGGAAATGGGCTTTAATGATGCTCAAAAGCAGCCTGACCTGTACTTTAGAACGACAGATGAGATGCTATCAGAATTCTCATATCTAGGTGCAGACAAGGCTATGGAAGTAGTTGTTGATAACACTAATATGATAGCTGATAAGGTAGAACATGGTCTCAAACCTTTTCCAGATGGTACATATCCTCCAATCATTGCAACTGCTGCATCTGATGTAAGAGATATTTGCTGGACTAAGGCTAATAGATTATATCGATTTAATGGTGAGCTTAACGATGTCGTTTATGCTCGACTTGAAAAGGAGTTGAACTCCATCATCGGCAATGGTTTTGCGATTATGTATTATATTGCATATCGTTTAGTTAAGAAGTCTAATAATGATGGTTATATTGTAGGATCAAGAGGTTCCGTAGGTTCATCTCTTGTTGCAACTATGTGTGGAATCTCAGAAGTAAATCCGCTTCCTCCACATTATCGTTGTCCGAAATGCAATTATACGGAATTTGATTACTCAGGAAACTATGGTTCGGGATACGACTTACCAGAGAAAAATTGTCCTCATTGCGATGTCTCCATGATTAAGGATGGACAGGATATACCTTTTGAGACTTTCCTTGGTTTCTTTGGTGATAAGCAACCTGATATTGACTTGAACTTCTCTTCCGACTATCAGCCAAGAGCACACAAGTACGTTGAGTATCTTTTTGGCAAGTCGCATACCTTTAGGGCTGGAACTATAGGAACTTATCAGGACAAAAATGCATATGGAATTATTCGAAAAATAGGTGAAATGACAGGAACTACTTATTCCAACGCCATGATTGACTTCTTATCGGAAGGAATAATTGGAGTAAAGAGGACGACTTCTCAGCATCCAGGAGGAATTGTAGTAGTACCTAAAGAAATGGATGTTTACGAGTTTACTCCTATTCAGTATCCGGCTAACAAGATTAGTTCAGGTATCATTACGACTCACTTTGACTTCCACGCCATGCATGATACTATTTTGAAGCTTGATATTCTTGGCCATGCGGATCCTACTGTTCTTAGAATGCTAAGTGAACTAACAGGAGTAGATGTAACTAGCATTCCGATTCCTGATCCAAAGGTAATGAGTTTATTGGAGACAACAGAAGCGCTAGGATTTGATATTAGTGCTACTGATGCTGGTTCTGCTACGCTTGGATTATCTGAGCTTGGAACGAATATGGCAAGAGGCATGATTAAGGAGGCGCATCCTACGCACTTCTTTGATTTGGTGCAATTGATGGGTCTTTCTCACGGAACAGATGTATGGGCAGGTAACGCACAAGATCTGATTAGGGAAGGTAAGTGCGATTTGAACACCTGTATTGGTTGTCGTGACTCAATCATGACTCGTTTGATTTATTGGGGACTACCCAACAAGGATTCTTTTGACATTATGGAAAGGGTTCGAAAAGGAAAAGGCTTAACACCTGAACAAGAGCAATTGATGAGAGACAATAATGTTCCCGACTGGTACATAGGTTCATGTAAAAAGATTAAGTACATGTTTCCTAAGGCTCACGCTGCTGCATACTCAATTTCAACTTTGAGAGTAGCTTGGTTCAAGGTTTACTATCCTGAAGAGTACTATTGTGCCTTTCTTTCAATACGTGGAGAAGAATTTGTTGCAGATAGAATGTGTCAAGGTCTTGAAGAACTAATTAATAGACGTAAGCAATTATCTGAAATTATGAGAACAGATAAGAATCCTAAGATAAAGTCTGAATTTTACTTATGTGAGATTATTGAAGAAATGTATGCTAGAGGAATTGAATTTGATTCCATTAGCCTGGATAGATCCGATTCGACTTCTTTTGTGAAAGTGTCAAAGGGCAGGATTCTTCCACCATTATGTGCTATTGATTCAATTTCCGCTTCGATGGCTACAGAAATAGTAAGAGCAAGGCAAGAGAAACCTTTTGCCAATAGAGAAGACTTGATGAAGCGAAGTGGTATTGGAAAGAGTGCCCTTGCTAGACTAGTTGATTATGGTCTTTGCGAGGATTTACCAGAGACATCGCAAATCACTATTTTTGATTTTATGGGGTAATAAATGCGAATTGCAAAAGTGGTACTTAGGGAAAGCGTAAGACAAACTGACAAACTGTTCTCGTATGTTGTGGATAGTAGTTGTTTATTTTGTGAGCTTTTGATAGGACACTATGTGTTTGTTCCGTTTGGAAGAAGTAATAAGCAGGTATTGGCTGTTGTAGTCGAAATTGAAGAATTAGACGATAAGACAGAAGATATCTCAAAGCTGAAGTCTATAACGTCGATAGTAGATCCTTTACCTGTTTTACGCGCTGACCAGATTCAACTAATTCGCAAAATTTCTTCACGTTACTCCTGCACAATGGGGGATGCTATATCATTAATGATTCCTTCTGTTGTTGGAAAAAAGAAGCAAAAGACAGAGAAAGTGATTTCGTTAGTATCTATAGAGGAAGCACGTAAAGTTCTTAGTACGAATAAACTAAGAAGTATAATGCAAATCAACATTTTGAAGAAGTTACTTGAAGATTCTTCAATACCTCAAAATACTCTTCTTGTAGATACAAAATCAAACTACACACATTTGCATGCGTTAAAGCAAAAGAATCTAATAGCGATAAGCAAGAGAAGCATAGATAGTCAATTTTTGGTTCAAACTAATCAAGATAGCTGCATTTCGACTTTGGAGCTGGAGGATAAGTATCTTAGAAAACTTAAGCTCAATAGTGAGCAGGAGAAGGCTTCTATTAAAATAAACGAGGAGAACGATAGCCCATCCGTATTTCTGCTTCACGGGATAACAGGAAGTGGTAAGACCGAAGTCTATCTTAAGGCAGCAGGTAATGCTTTAAAAAAGAATGAAGGTGTACTCTATCTCGTTCCTGAAATCTCGTTGACTCCACAAACCGTAAATTGGATTACCGGCCGTTTTGGAAGCCTTTGCGCAGTTCTTCATAGTAGACTTAAGGAAAGTGATAAGTATAGTGAATGGAATCGAATAAGGTGTGGTCAAGCACGAATAGTAGTCGCCCCGCGAAGTGGCATATTTGCTCCAATTGATAATCTGAAGTTGATTATCATCGACGAGGAGCATGATTCGTCATATAAATCCGAGACATTCCCTAAGTATAGCGCTAAAGAAATTGCTCTCATGCGCGCGAAAATTACCAAGGCTAATGTGGTTCTTGGTTCAGCTACGCCAGCAATAGAATCATACTATGCTGCGTCAAAAGGTGTTTATAAGCTAATAGAATTAACTAAGCGCGCTAACGACTCTGGAAAGCTTCCGAAGGTTATTCCAATAGATATGCGTGATCAAGTTAAGATAGGAAACAACGATATTCTTTCCATTCCGCTCAAAATTGCTATGGCCAAGGCTTTAAGCCAGAAACAACAAGTTATGCTTTTTTTGAATAGACGCGGATTCTCAAGGACTCTGACATGCAGGGCATGTGGTTCGACCTGTAATTGTCCAAATTGCTCTGTTGGTATGACTTTGCACAATAATAATTACGGACAAGAGCAAGTATTGGTGTGCCATTATTGCGGATATACAATCCCAATGTCACTAGCAAAGTGTCCTTCTTGCGACTCTAATGATCTTTTTAGAGTCGGATTTGGAACTGAGCAACTCGAAGGATTCCTTCAAAAGGAGTATCCTAATGAGAATGTTCTTCGCATGGACCAAGATACAATTACTTCATCCAATACGCACGAGAGTATTCTAGCTTCTTTTGCTCGAAAAGAAGCATCCATACTAATTGGAACTCAAATGATCGTTAAGGGCCTCGACTTTCCTGATGTTACAGTTGTAGGGATTCTATCAGCAGATATGATAGTAAATTCAGCTGATTACCGCTCATCCGAAAGAGCATTTCAAATGATTACTCAAGCTTCAGGGCGAGCTGGAAGAGGAAACAAAGAAGGCACAGTATATATTCAAACTTATAATCCTGATAATGACATGTTAAGGTTTGCATCGGATCAAGACTACGAGTCATTTTATAGACAAGAAATCGCTTTTCGCGAAGCTATGCAACTGCCACCATTCAAAGCAATAGGGGAGGTAGTTGTATCAAGCGAGAATGAGGATGATTTGTTAGCAAGAACAAAAGAGGTCGGGAAGTATTTGAGGGACTTTTTGAGTGTCCAAGATGCAAAGTTATCCCTAGAACTTTTTGGTCCCATGCCTGCTGTGATATACGAATTGAGGGGTAAATATAGAATGAGTTTCACTATTAAGGCTGTGAACAAATCGTGCTTGTGCTCGATATTTAATCAAATTATGAAGGATTTTAATCCAAAATACTATTCTATATCGGTGGATCTTGACCCTTCGCGATAAGAAAGTATTTAGATTATGTTATAATTTAGTCGATTTAGTTTTGGGGGAAAATAATAATGGCACTGCGTAATATTGTAACCGAAGGTGACGAGTTACTTCGTAAGAAGTCGCGACAAGTCACTGAAATCAATGAAAGAATATGTACTTTGCTAGATGACCTAGCAGATACTATGTACTATGAGAACCGCGGCATTGGACTTGCTGCTGTTCAAGTAGGTGTACTTAGACGAGTATTTGTTGTTGATGTAGGTGATGAGCATGGATTAATCGAATTCATTAATCCTGAGATAATTGAGACATCTGGTAATCAAGTGTACTGCGAGGGGTGTCTTTCAGTTCCTGGTAGGAATGCCAATGTTAATCGTCCCGCTAAAATTAAGATAAGAGCGACTAATAGACATGGAGAAGAGTTTGAGCTTGAAGCTGAAGGAATTCTTGCCATTTGTATTTGTCATGAATTTGACCACCTCGAAGGCATATTGTTTATTGATAAGGCCATAGATGGAGAAATCATTGAAGCTGGAAGTGATGAATGAGTAAGAAAGACTTGTCTATCGTTTTTATGGGTACTCCGGACTTTGCTGCTACATGCTTGAAGGCATTGGTAGATGATGGACGTAATGTTTTTTTGTGTGTTTGTCAACCGGATAAGCCTGTTGGAAGAAAGCATATTATTACGCCACCGCCAAGCAAGTTATATGCTTTGGAAGCAGGAATCAAAGTATTTCAACCAAGTACCTTTAAGGATGGTGAAGCTTTCGAGTATATTAGCAAACTTAAACCAGATTTAATTGTAACAGCCGCATATGGAAAGATTCTTCCTAAGTGTGTATTGGATATTCCACAATACGGTTCAATTAATGTCCATGCTTCTTTACTTCCAAAGTATAGGGGAGCTGCTCCAGTTCAGCATTCGATATTGAATGGCGATAAGGTTACTGGAGTTACAATAATGAAGATGGATGAAGGTATGGATACGGGAGATATACTAACATCTGTAGAAGTTCCGATAGATGCCAATATTCACACTGATGAATTAATGAGTCAGCTAGCTATAGAGGGCAGTAAGTTACTTATCAATATGCTGGATGATTATGTTGATGGTAAGTATACTCCGATTAAGCAGGACGAAAGTAAAGTTACAGTTTCGCCTCCAATTGCTCCGGAGCAAGGCATCTTCAATTGGAATTCATGTGCTTCAAGCATTCATAACAAAGTAAGAGCTTTAAGTTCTTGGCCAGGAGCATCAACGATATTCAAAGGAAACAAATTGAAGATATATGATTCCCTTATAATAGAAGATTTTGATGAGTCAGCTTTGACATTTACTCCTAAGCCAGGGGACATAGTTTTCTCTTCTAAGTCTACGATTATTGTGAAGTGTGCTCAGGGATACTTACAAGTGCTAACACTACAAGAAGCAGGAGGTAAGCGACTCAACGCTTCGGAATGCGCACATAATTATAAACCAGGAATGAGTTTTGGAGATTAAGTTTTGGCAGGGAAAGCAATTACACAAAAAAATATTGGTAAACTCATTATAAGCAGTGAAGACTCTCGCGAGCTTTGCTTTCTTTTGATTTACTCTGTTTGTGAACTTGAAGCTTTTTCGAATTTGGCAGCTAAGGCTATATCTAGAGTACCAAAGAAAGATACTATTTCTCCTGATTTTGTCAGAGCAATGTTTTATGGAACAATTACTTATGCTTACAGTATAGATTTTCTAATTAAACACATAGCAAAGTCCGATGTTGAGAAGATGGATGGAGTTATTCGTTCTATTGTGAGAATGTCAGTGTGGCAATTTGTTTTTTCGAGCAAAGTACCAGAGTTTGCTGCTGTATTTCAGGCGGTTGAACTTACTCGCAAATATAGTCCTCAAGCCTGCGCCTATGTCAATGCTATCCTTAGAAAAATAACAAATACCCCCGTGGATAAGTTTAATTTGTCGCAATACAAGGCTGAAATAGAATGTTCGCTTAAGCCTGAAATATATGGTGTCTTTAAGAAGAGTTATGGTAAGGACAGGGCGTTATCTATTGGAAGGGCACTTCTGGAAGTCAATGGATTCTCAATTCGATATAATACATCGAAGATATCGCAAGATGCTCTTATTCGTGAATTAGAGCAAGAGGGCATATTCTCGAGTAGCGGATATTTCATGAATGAAGCTCTTCATATCAATGAGTGCGAGATGGAAATTGATAAGAGTAAATCTTTTGAAGATGGCTCGATATTTGTTCAAAGTGAAGCAGCTATGCTTGCATCTCGTATAGCTAATCCAAAGTCGAAGGATAGGATTCTTGATATTTGTAGCGCTCCAGGTGGCAAAACGACACATATTGCTCAAATTGTTGCAGACGATTGCCAAATTGACGCTCTTGATATTAATGAAAGCAGGCTAGAGCTAGTTAAGCAAAATATCGAAAGACTTAAGCTGAATTCAATTAGTTGCTCGATTGCTGATGCTACTACGCTTGGCACAAATCCGGATTTTGAAGCAAAGCTAAGCTCCTACGACATAGTACTTGCCGACGTTCCTTGTAGCGGTCTTGGTCTTCTTGCTCGAAAACCAGATATTCGAAGAACTATTACTTACGATAGAATTGTAGAGCTTCTTGAGAAGCAAAGAGTGATTCTGGATAATGCCAGCAAATTTGTTAAGCCTGGCGGAAGCCTAATATATTGCACTTGCACTTTGAATGTTGATGAGAATGAGAATCAAGTTAAGGCTTTTCTAGATAGAAATCCTTACTTTTATACCGAAAGTATTGAGCAATATTTGCCAGAAAGGCTTATTATTAATAGCGATAGAGAAGTATGCATTAAGAATGGCTATATTACACTATTCCCTGATGTAGATAATAGTGATGGATTCTTTATTTGTAGAATGATAAAAAGGCTGGAATGAGATGAGCGAGAATAAGAGATTTTGCTTGGATTTATCTTTGAATGATTTGATTCTTTGGTGTAAGGATAGTGGTGTCCCTACATATAGGGCCGATCAAATCTATTCATGGCTTTCTCATGGAGTTTTTGATACTGCGGAAATGACTAATCTTCCTAATTCTTTGAAGAAGAAGTTTGATGAGGATTTCGTTTGTAAGGGTATGCATATAGAGCACGAATTCATATCGAAAATTGATGGCACTTGTAAACTGGTTTACTCATTATTTGATGGACATATTATAGAAACTGTTATTATGCGTTACAAGACAGGCATATCTGTTTGCATTTCTTCGCAAGCGGGATGCAAGATGGGGTGCAAATTTTGTGCATCGGCTCATGCTGGTTTTGGAAGATCTCTTACAAGTGGCGAGATGCTTGGTCAGATTGTTTTATCTCAGAGACATATCAATGAGAGAATTCACAGCGTTGTAGTAATGGGAATTGGCGAGCCTTTTGACAATTACGACAACCTTATTGGTTTCTTCAAGTTGGCTAATGATGAGAATGGCCTAAATCTTGGTGCAAGGCATATAACTGTGTCAACATGTGGTGTTGTTCCAAAGCTTATAGAGTTCACAGAGCTTAGAAGCCAAATCAACCTATCTGTTTCATTACATGCTCCAAATGATGCTTTGCGAAAAGAAATAATGCCAATAGCAAATGTATATGGTATTAAACAACTAGTTGAAGCTTGTAAGGATTACGCGAAAAAGACAGGTAGAAGAATTACCTTTGAGTATTCGCTTTTTAATGGAGTTAATGACTCTCTCGCAATGGCTGATGAACTTGTTAATCTATTAAGAGGAGTTCATTGCCATATTAATTTGATTGCTGCAAATGAGTTTGATGGTAGTCCTTTTAGAAGAAGTACAATACGTAATGTTGAAGCATTCAGAAAGCAACTACAAGCAAAAGGCATGAATGTGACGCTTAGAAGAGAAATGGGAACGGATATTATGGCTGCTTGTGGACAACTTCGAAGAGGTATAGAGCAGAAGGAGACACAAAATGATTAAGTATTCTTCTCGTTCCGAAAAAGGATTGGTTCGCGAAAACAACGAGGACTCGCTCCTTTCTATTGAGATAGGCGAATATCTGGTACTGGCTGTAGCAGATGGCTTGGGTGGAGTTCAAGGTGGAGAGATTGCAAGCAAAATTGCAATTCAAACTATTTCTTCCGAACTAAAGCTTGGTTTACATGATAATTCTTCAAACGAGGAGATAGAAGAGTTATTGCGTAATGTTTTTCAAGCTGCAAACATGCGTATTCTTATTGAATCATCAACGAATTATGAGTGTAGTGAAATGGCAACGACGCTTACAGTTGCTGTTGTTTGCGCTAGCAAAGTAATAATAGGGCATATTGGAGATTGTAGAGTATATGTGGTTAATAATGACAAAATGGACCTCTTAACATCTGATCATACATATCTTCAAGAACTTAAGAAGTCGACATCTTTTTCTGATGAAGAGATTGCTAATCATCCAGGCCGCAATATGCTTACTAAGGTTCTTGGAGAAAACGTATATGTCATGCCCGATTTTTATAAATATAATATAAGCAATGGTGATTACATATTGTTGTGCACGGATGGCCTTTCTTCGTATGTAGGTGATGATATGATTAAGGATGTAGTGTTGAATTCGAATGACACGGATTCTGCAGTACTTTCATTAGTAAATTCAGTTTACGATGTGGGAGCTAAAGATAACGTCACAGCAATACTTGCTAAGATAGAAGATTGACGGCATAATGTTATCGAGCGATAAAGGAGAGATATTTGAATGAATAGTCATGGTCCTGAGGGAATGATATTTGCGGGAAGATATCGGGTTGTACGACTAATTGGTCGTGGCGGTATGGCAAATGTATATCTTGCTTCTGACATCACTTCTAATATGAATGTTGCAATAAAGATTCTTAAGCCTGAGTTCTCTTCTGATGAGGAATTCATTAGAAGATTTGATACTGAGGCTAAAGCTGTTTCTTCTCTTTCACATGCAAATATTGTTAAAGTTCTAGGAGTAGGACATGACAATGGATTTAGATATATTATTCAAGAATACGTAGACGGAATTACCGTTAAAGAATTAATTAATCAGAATGGACATTTGGATTGGAAAGTAGCAGTTCCTATAGCTATTCAGGTCGGTCTAGCTTTGGAATATGCGCATCGTAACGGCGTAGTTCATCGTGATATTAAGCCTCAGAACATTCTTATATCTCGAAATAAGATAGCAAAAATCACAGACTTTGGTATAGCTAGAGCTTCGACTAGTAACACTATTACTATGAATTCTGGTGGAGCTTTAGGAACGGTTCATTATTTTTCTCCTGAACAAGCAAGAGGCGGAAACATTGGACCTAGTTCGGATATATATTCGATTGGCGTAATGCTATTCGAGATGGTAACGGGAAGAGTACCTTTTGATGGGGATTCTAATGTTGCAGTTGCAGTTAAGCACTTGCAAGAGAAACCACCACTTGCGTCTTCTTTTGTTCTGGGGATTCCTTCAGGATTGGATTCAATTATACTTAAATGTATGCAGAAGTTGCCGGAGAAGAGATACCTATCGATGAGACAAATGGTGGAGGAATTGGATTCCTTACTAGTTGATCCTAATGGTGTTTACGGAGTTATTAGTAATAGTGCATCTCCAAATGAAGAAGAAATAAATGTGTCCTTCAGACAAGATCCGGATTATGGCAAGATAAAGGAATTTGAAAGCTCGGTTGAGTCTCGAAGACATTCAAGATTTAGGGATAACATAGTACTCATCTTAATTATTGTTGCAATAGTGGGTGTTCTTATTGGAATATCAACGTTGATTGTTAAGACTTTAGGTAATTCTATGAAAATGGAGCTTAACTCTGATTACACTGTGAAGAATTACGTTGGTTGGACAAGCAGCGAGGCCGAAGATGAATTGACTGGGAATAACATTCGTTACGAAATCCAAAGAGTAGTAAGAGATGATTATGTTCCAGACATTGTAATAGCTCAGAGTATAGAAGAAGGTGAAGTCATATCTTCAAATAGTAGTGTTAGTAGACTGGTTTTAACGGTTTCTGCTGCTCCTGATGCAATTATTCTTGCGGATTATGCTGGCTTAAGTTTCTCTGATGCATATAGCACGCTGTCAAGTCAGGGCTTGTCAGTCTCTATTAGACCTGAGAGTAATGCAGATGTAGCTCCTGAGCTTGTACTTAGAACAGAACCGCCAGCCAGTACTCCGGTTATGCCTGGAGATACTGTCGTTATTATTTATGCGATTGAGCCAACGAGTAGTGTTATACCTGATATTATTGAAATGAACTTAGAAGAAGCTAGATTAGCTTTGGAAGAAGAGGGAATAGCAATCTCAACAATAGAAGGTGTACCTGAAGTACTAGCATTGCCAGAGACTCAGCAATTTGTATTATTCTGTTCTCCGGGAGCCGGTGTTACTGTACCTAGAAGATCATCTATTAGAATTATAGTTGGAACAAGTGAAGATGTAGCCCGAGGTGGAACACCTACTCCAACACCTGCTTCTATTTCGGTAATAGTTGGAGTTCGTGGTGAGGGCGGATATGTATCTGGTGGAGGAGAGTTTGCTCCAAACACGTCTACTACTTTAACGGCTACTCCTTCAGCTGGCTATTTGTTTGATCATTGGGAAGATGCTTATGGTAACTATATTTCGAGTCAAATGAGTTTAAGTGTAGTAGTAACGGAAGCTAGCCACACCTTTACAGCTGTGTTTATACTAGCTCCAACCGCGCCTCCTACTAATACTCCTGTTGTACCGACGACCACTCCGTCGGTAACGCCATCTATCACAGCGATTCCTACTAGTTCATAGTTAGTTGAGTTCTTGAAGATAATTGTTATGTAAATTGTAAGGAGTTTTCTTAATGAGTAATATCGAAGTATCGCCATCTATCTTATCTGCCGATTTTGGGTACTTAATGAGAGATATAGAGAAGGTATCACCAGTTTGTAATCGTTTGCATCTTGATGTCATGGATGGCCAATACGTTAACAACATATCGTTTGGATTGCCAGTCATTCGTTCTATCCGAATGCATACTAATAAGATTTTGGATACTCATTTGATGGTTAGCGATCCTGAGAAGTATCTTCAGGATTTTGCAGATGCAGGTTCAGATTCGATAATCTTTCACATAGAGTGTACGGAGGATCCCATCAGACTTTTACGCAAGATCAAGTCCTATGGAAAGAAGGCAGGTATTTCGATTCATCCTGATACGCCAATCGAAGCGATAGAACCATTTGTAAGTGAGAGTGATATAGTTTTGGTAATGACAGTTCGTCCTGGATTTGGCGGACAGAAGTATTTACCTGACGCTTCGAAGAGAATCTCAGTTGCAAGACAACTTATCGACAATTGCTCTTCAAGTGCAATTCTTGCTGTCGATGGAGGAATCAATACGAGCACTGTCCAAAGCGCAGTTCAAGCTGGTGCAAAGGTCCTTGTGTGCGGTAGCTCTGTTTTTGATAATCCTAATCCGGAGATAGCTATAAGGGAGCTTCTTAAATGCGCGACTGTATAATTGCGGGTGGACCCAATATTTGGGAGCAAGCTGCTATAGTAGCTCGTACTTGCGATGTGGTGATATGCGCTGATAGTGGCGCCGATTTTGCAATAGCAAATGGTATTCCTATTGACAAGGTTTTAGGGGATTTTGATTCTTTATCTAGCGAAGGAAAAGCTTATCTAGATTCTAGTAATATTTCTTGCGAAGTTTACCCTTGCGAAAAGGATGAAACGGATACCGAGATTTGCTTTAACTCTCTTCCCAAGGATGATGAAATAGTCTTAATATGCTCAATAACTGGTCGTATAGACCATGTAATGGCAAACATTAATTTAGCTATGAAGCATCACCAGATGGGACGAAAAGTAACACTGACAGATGGCCAGACGGATATAATTCCAATGAGTGGAGTTGAACAGGTTGATATTAGTGGAATCGCTGATCCTGAAACTATAGTAATTTCACTAGTTCCATTGGGCGAGGGTAGAGTTGAAGGAGTTACTACAAAGGGGTTGTATTATTCTTTGGATAGTGCGATTCTAGAATTTGGTAGCACCTTTTCGATAAGTAATAAACTGATTGAAGGGGAGAGTTCCTTTTCGATTAGTATGACTAAGGGCAATATGCTTTTGGTTATTGGAAAGAACCAGTAAGGAGTGTGAAATATTGAGCGAGAAGTTGATTACTTTTAAAGATGTAAAGAATAATCCTGAGGTAAAGCTATATATAGAGAGATCTGATGTTTCTCTATCAAAGCAGGGCTTCACTGAACATAGCTACGGCCATGTTGGTAACGTTGCCGCTGTAACAGAATACATTCTTATTAAGCATGGAAGTTCGGAACGAGATATTCAACTAGCAAAAATTGCTGCATATCTTCACGATATTGGAAATCTAATTAATCGTGAGAATCATTCGCAGAGTGGTGCGATTATTGCTTTTAGACTTCTCGAAAAAATGGGTATGGATCCAGCTGAGATTATTACGATAGTAACAGCAATTGGAAACCACGATGAAGGCAATGGTCTTCCTGTAAGCGATATTGCAGCGGCACTAATTATTGCTGATAAGTGTGATGTTAGGCGTTCAAGAGTACGAAATAACGATATTGCTTCCTTTGATATTCATGACAGAGTCAATTATTCCGTTCAGAATGCCGATATTAATATTATTACTGAAGAGAATTTAATCAGCCTTAATTTGACACTAGATAAAGACTATAGTTCGATAATGGATTACTTTGAAATTTTCCTAGGACGTATGGTTCTTTGTAAGAAGGCAGCATCTTCGCTCGGGATGATTTTCAGGCTACAAATCAACGGTCAGCGAGTGGTATAATCCAGATTGTTTTTTGATAAAAAGCGCGGGGTGTCTACATATTCGTAAACACCCCGTTTGTTATGGGAAAAGACCTAAAAAGGAATAATTGGAAAATTAAAGACTTGTTTTATGAGAAAGTCCAATCTCATCAGCTACAGCAAAGAATGCCTTTCTTGAATTTACTATTGTACTCTCAGAAACACAAAAAGCCAAACGGCAATATCCGCTTCTGCAGAATGATTTGCCAGGAACAAGAAGAAGGTTGCACTTAGCGCAAATAGCTGCAAACACTTCGTCTTCTAAACCCTGCGGAGTCTTCATAAATATGTAAAGAGCACCAGAAGGTTTATTGCAGTCGAATCCAGCGTCAACTATATTATCATACAATAGGTTACGTCGGTATTCATAATTTGCAACATCAACCTTAGCATATAGCGACTTTTCTACAACATATTGCCATATAGCGGGCGCATTTACGCTACCAAGGATTCTGTTTGATAAGATGATGCCAGCAACTAAATCAGTATAATCAGGATGCTTTGGACTTACTAGCGTATATCCAATTCTTTCTCCTGGAAGAGATAAAGATTTACTCCACGAGAAGCATATGATTAAGTTATCTATATATTTTAATACTGGAGGTACTGACTTGCCGTCATAAACTAAGTCGATATAAGGCTCATCAGAGATTACGTGAATAACGTGATCAGCACTAGAAATAACTTCATTTAGCTTGATTAGAATGCTCTCGTCATAAATCGCTCCAGAAGGATTATTTGGCGAGTTGATTATTACTGCCTTCGTCTTTGGAGTAATTGCCTTAGTAATAGCATCAAAGTCAGGCATGAACGAATCATTGGTAGGAACAATAACGCACTTGCCGTTATGGTTGTCTACGTAGTTTATATACTCCATGAAGAATGGAGCCAAGCAAATTACTTCATCGTCAGGGTCAAGAATCGTATGTAAGACATCATTCATCGCACTTGCAGCACCAACCGTCATACAAACGGCATCAGATGTAATCTCAACACCAGATTCTTCTTGACGTTTCTTAGCAATAGCACTACGCGTAGACTCAAAACCACTATTGCTCATATAACCATGAAGGCCTTCTTTATCAGAATTAACAAGTTCTTTAATAGCATCCTTAACTTCCTTCGGTGGCTCAAGATCCGGATTGCCAATTGAAAAATCAAAAACATTGTCAACACCATAAATAGCCTTCAGACGATTTCCCTCTTCAAACATCTTTCGAATAGCGGAACCGTTAGCAATCTTGTTTTTAATCTTAGCTGAAATCATAAATCATTCTCCATAGATATCTTTTGTAGTATATTTATAGAAAATAATACTACCTATACAGAGATTTGCATATGCTTCTTGACAAAAAATCTCATAATGGTATTATTATCGAGTTAAAACAAGTAGAACATCTGTTTCTCACCTCGAGTTATTGCGAAGAGGTAAATACACTTGATACTTCAGGTATTGATTTGTAGAGAATGGATGTGTCCATTCTTTATTTTTGTTTGGGGGTGTATTACGATCGCAAAAACAGCAAATAATCAGATGATTAATGAAGACATCAAGTTCAGCGAGGTTCGTTTAATCGATGCAGAAGGACAGATGCAAGGTGTTGTATCTATTAAAGATGCGTTGGCGGCAGCTGATGAAGCAGATCTTGATTTAGTCTGCATTTCTCCTAATCCTGAGAATCCAGTGTGTAGAATAATGGATTACGGAAAGTTTCTTTTCGAGCAAGGCAAGAGAGACAAGGAAGCAAAGAAGAAGCAGAAGGAAACTGAGACTAAGGAAATTGGAATAAAGCTTACTACGGATGTTCACGATATCGATGTGAAGAAGAAGGCAGTAATCAAGTTCCTTAACGAAGGTGATAGAGTAAAGATTAACATCCGATTTAGAGGCCGCGAGATGGCTTATCAGCAGCAAGGCTACGCTGTAATGGAGAAGTTTGCTGAAGGTATTGCTGAGTACGGACAAATCGATAAGAGACCTAAGATAGAGGGACGTAACATGGTTATGTACATCGTTCCTAAAAAGAGTTGAATATTCAAACCCACATTTAAGGAGGAGCATTAATATGCCTAAGCAAAAGACACACAGTTCATCAAAGAAGAGATTCAAGGTTACGGGTACAGGTAAGGTACTATATGCACAGGCTTTCCGTCGTCATATCCTTAGCAAGAGACCTGCAAAGAGAATGAGACATCTACGTCACAGCATGGTGTGTTCTCCTGTGAATGCGAGAATCATCAAGAAGATGATTCCATACGCTTAAGCATTCGAAGAGATTAAATAATTAACACATATCTTTAGGAGGATATATTTATGTCAAGAGTTAAAAGAGGCATGCGCACTAGAGCACGTCACCACAAGATTTTGAAGCAGGCTAAGGGTTACTTTGGTCACAAGAGCAAACTGTTTAAGGTTGCTAACCAAGCTGTACTTAAGTCTGGAGTATACGCATATCGCGATCGTAAGAATAAGAAGAGAGACTTCAGAAAGCTTTGGATTACAAGAATCAACGCTGCTGCAAGAATTAATGGTCTTTCATATAGCAGACTTATGAATGGCTTGAACAAGGCTGGCATCGCATTGGATCGTAAGGTTTTATCTGATATTGCTATTACAGATCCAAATGGTTTTGCATCTATTTGTGAGCAGGCTAAGGCAGCTCTTTGAGGATGTCTAGATGGACGATGTAATTCGAAGCAAGGATAATTCTAATGCCAAGTATTTGCATTCGCTCCATAACCGTAAGAAGGCTTCTTTAGACGACGTTGTATTCCTTGAGGGAACTCGTTTGTGTGAAGAAACCTTGCAATCGGGAATAATGCCTGTAATTATTGCTTACACACAAAGTAAAAAAACGCTTGTACTTGAATGGTGCAAGCTTTTTTGCATCTCGAAAACGAGCGTAAAGTTTTTGTGTTTTACAGATGAGGTTTTTGAGAAAATATGCTCAACTGTTTCACCACAAGGTGTTGCAATGGTAGTAAAAAAACCTGAGAAGGACTTATCCTTTCCTTTTCGAGGTAAGGAAGACATTTATGTCGTTCTTGAAGATTTGCAGGATCCAGGCAATATGGGCACTATAGTTAGGTTAGCGGATGCTTTTGATTTTACGGCGGTTTTGTACACTAAAGGGAGCGTCGATCCATATTGTGAGAAGGCGCTAAGAGCTTCAATGGGTTCATGTTGGCACATTCCGTTGGTTTGCTTCGATAATGTAGATAGCATCTTAGATACTTTGCAAAGTAATGGAATTCAGTCTATAGCTATGGATTTGAAAGGTAGCGACATTAATCAAGCTGGAATAACACTTCCAGCTGCTTATTTTATAGGTAATGAAGGCAGAGGTCTTCAGGAAAATACTACTTTGAAGTGTAATTTGAGTGTTAAGATTAGAATGCAGGGTAAGGCGGAGTCATTAAATGCCGCTAGTGCTGCATCGATTATGGGTTATATTCTTTCTAAATATAGGGGGTAGTTGATAATGCAGGTTGTAATTCTTGGTGCATCTTCTGTAGGTATTTTATTGGCAAAAAGACTCATGGATGCAAATGATGTCATTCTTGTCGACGTAAATGCAAGTTATGAAGCAGATAAAGCTGGTCTTGATATTGCATGTGTCGATGGAGTAATAATTGATTTGTCGGTATTAAGTGAGGCTGGACTTAATGATTGCGATGTAGTTTGCGCACTTAGTATGAATGAGAACCTTAACTTGATGGCCTCTCAAATTGCGAAGATGAATTTTAATGTCAAAAAGGTTATTTCTTCTGTATTTGATAATGATGAATATAGGATATTTGAGGAACTAGGAGTAGTTCCTATCTCCCAAACAGAGTTGACTGTAGATCAGATTACTCGTGAGATTAATGATTCGTTTTCAGGAGAGAAGGGCTTAGTAGAGGAGACAGAATGTAATTTGGTTGGGCTTGGTTTCAAAATGAAGCTTTTCGATGTGGACAAAAAATTTATTGGATGTAGAATTAAGTCTATGCACGAGACGGAGGGCGGGTTTATTTTTTCTATTCTTCGTGATGGACAGATTATTCAAGCTTTCCCTGATATGAAGATAGAAGAAGGGGATAGACTCATCGCTTGTGTAGTAAGTGAATAAGTACAGAGGTATATATGAAGATTGTAATTGTTGGTGCTGGTAAGGTTGGTTACTATCTTACTAAGGAATTACTTAAAAAAGGCCACAAGGTAGTTGTAATTGATACTCGTGAGAAGGCAGCGGCTCAAATTGCAAATGACCTAAATATTGATTCGATATGTGGTGATGGATCAACCAATCAAGTGTTATCTCAAGCTTGCGATAATGCTAATGTCTTTGTTGCATTAACGGGTAAGGATGAGGTTAATGTTATCGCCTGCCAATTAGCTAAGAAATATTTCTCCGTGCCACTTACAATAGCAAGAGTGAACAATCCAAGAAACAATGAGATTGTTAATTACTTTGGAGTTGATAGACATTATTGCAGTACTAATATGTTTGTAGATCTTGTTGATAATGAGATTGAGTATGAGGGTATGCGAATAGTAACAAGACTTAATAGTACTAGCCACATTATAGTGGAGTTTAAGTTAAGTGAGTATTCTTCGGCATGCGGAAAGACATTGGCAGAGTATAAGTTTGTTAAGGATTCTAAGGTTGTTATTATTACTACTAGTGAGGGCAAAATTATTACCCCTCAAGGTGATACGATTATGAATGCCAACGATGTTATTTTACTGGTGTGTCCAAATTCGGCAATAGAATCCGTTTGGAAAGAGATGGTGAAGCCAAAGCATGTTAGTTAAGGAAAGCAAACTTAAGAAATTCGTTAGTTGGTTTTTGAAGAGTCCGGCTCGAGTTATTGTATGTAGTTTTTTGTTAGTTATTGCTATTGGAACATTTCTTCTTTCGCTTCCAATATCACATCAAGAAGGAGTATATTTTTCCGTCTTTGATGCCTTATTTACGACAGTATCTGCTACCTGTGTTACGGGATTAATTGTAGCTGATACTGGAACTTCCTTATCCGTTTTTGGAAAGGTGGTTTTGATTTGTCTTATTCAAGTTGGTGGATTAGGCTTAGTAACTATTACATCTTTCTTTTATAACATTTTTCGTCGAAAAATAGAATTACGTGCTAAGAGATTAGCTCAAGAGAGTTCCAGTAGTTTCTCTTTGTCGGAACTGCCTAATTTGCTCAAGACAATTGTTGGTGTTACTTTCGTATTCGAGTTCACTGGAGGAGTAATTCTATCTACACAATATGTCCCCTTGTTTGGTTGGGCTCCTGGCATTGGAAGAGCTTTTTTTCAATCAATCTCTGCTTTTTGTAATGCCGGCTTTGATGTTCTTGGAGATACGCAATTTGGACCATTTTGTAGTCTAACCGGATTTAATAACAACCCCGTTGTATTAATTACCACTGGTATGCTTATCGTATTTGGCGGTCTTGGATTCATTGTGTGGGGAGATATCATCAATTTTTTCACTAAAAAATCTGAATTTCGTACGCATTCGAAAATAATGATCAAGCTGACAGTGCTTCTTATTCTTATAGGAACTATCTCTTTTCTGGTATTTGAGTGGAGCAATACTAGTGATGGTTCTATTGGTACTATGTCCTTGCCTGAGAAGCTTGTCACGGCATTTTTTGAGTCCGTATCACTTAGAACTGCCGGATTCTCTTCTGTTAATTTATCAAACTTAACTGATACGTCTAAAGCGATGTCTTGCATATTGATGTTCATTGGAACTGGTTCTGCTTCTACGGGCGGAGGAATTAAGATAACCACAATGGCCGTGCTTGTATTCTCGGTATTTAGCGAGCTTCGTGGCAATTCTCAAACTGTAATAGAGAAGAGTATTGTAACTAAGGCCCTTGTAACCAAAGCTTTGGCTATTTTCTTCTCAGGACTTACTATTGTTGCAGTCCTCGTGTTTATTTTATCGATTACTGAACGAGCTGCTCTCGACAGTGGCCAAATTTCCTTCTTGGATTTGATCTACGAGGCGACATCTGCTTTCGGTACGGTTGGCGATTCTTCTGCTAATACTCCTACCTTATCTTCCTTAGGACAACTCTTTATTATTCCTGCAATGTTCTTCGGACGTATCGGGCCAATAACTTTGGCATTGAGCCTTGCTATTAAGGAGCAAAAGAATGTTAGTGTAGTATATCCAGAAGCGAGAATACATATTGGTTGATGGTTCTTTTATGTAAAAAAAAAAGAGTTTTGAACGTAAATTTCGTTAGATGAGAGAAAATGCAATTATGTAGGGTGTAACGTTTGACAATTGACAAGCTAAGTACATATAATTTAACTCTATATTTATTATGATACGGGGGTTAAGTTAATGGGACTAACAATATCTCAAAAGATTATCAAGAATCACCTTATATCTGGTGAAATGAAAGTTGGAGAAGAGATTTCTTTAAGAATTGATCAAACTCTAACTCAGGATTCTACCGGTACGATGGCATACCTTCAATTTGAGGCAATTGGTGTCCCCCAAGTTAAGACAAAACTTTCCGTTGCATATATTGACCACAACATGCTCCAGAGTGGATTTGAGAATGCAGATGATCATAAGTATATTCAGACTGTAACTTCTAAGCATGGAATTCGATTCTCTCGTCCTGGTAATGGAGTTTGCCATCAAGTTCATGTTGAACGTTTTGGTATTCCTGGTCAAACTCTTCTAGGTTCCGATTCTCATACTCCAACTTGTGGAGGAATTGGAATGCTAGCTATTGGTGCTGGCGGTCTTGATGTTGCTGTAGCAATGGGTGGTGGCCCATACTTTATTACGATGCCTAAGATGGTACGTATCACTCTTAAGAATAAACTTTCAGGTTGGTCAAGTGCGAAGGATATTATTCTTGAAGTGCTAAGACGTATGACTGTAAAGGGTGGAGTTGGCAAGATTATTGAGTATGCTGGTGAAGGTGTAGATTCTTTGTCAGTTCCAGAGAGAGCTACAATCACGAATATGGGAGCTGAACTTGGAGCTACTACTTCCGTTTTCCCATCTGATGATGTGACAAAGGCATTCCTTAAGGCTCAAGGTAGAGAAGAAGCATGGATAGAAATCAAGGCTGATACTGATGCAATTTACGATGAAGAGATTGAGATTGATTTAGCTACACTTAATCCTTTGATTGCTAAGCCCCATATGCCTGATTTGGTAGTTCCAGTAAGTGAGATAGCAGGAACTAAGGTTGATCAAGTTTGTATAGGTTCATGCACCAACTCATCGCTTTTCGATATGCTGAAGGTTGCAAAAATCCTTGAAGGACATACTGTGAATCCAGATGTTTCTCTTGTAATTGCTCCTGGTTCTAAGCAAGTATTTAATATGCTTGCTGAGTGTGGAGCTCTTGCAACAATGATTGCTTCTGGCGCAAGAATTCTTGAATGCGCATGCGGTCCATGTATTGGAATGGGACAGTCTCCAAAGACTGATGCTGTTTCGTTAAGAACTAACAACAGAAACTTCTATGCTAGATCTGGAACTGCATCTGCTTCAATCTATTTAGTTAGTCCTGAGGTAGCAGCCGTTGCTTCTATTACTGGTGTTATTACAAACCCCAAGGATTTTGGTCAAGCTCCAGTAGTAACTATGCCAACAAGCTTCAAGGTTAATGATAATATGGTTATTATGCCTTCTACTAATCCTAATGAAGTCGAAGTAGTTCGAGGCCCTAATATTAAACCATTCCCTATTAATACTGCACTTCCTGAGAACGTAAGTGGAAAGACATTAATCAAGCTAGAGGACAATATCACTACTGACCATATTATGCCTTCAAACTCAAAGCTATTGCCTTTCAGATCCAATGTACCTCATTTGGCGAACTTCTGCCTAACACCTTGCGACCCAGATTTTCCAGCACGTGCTAAGGAGAATAATGGCGGTTTCATTATAGGTGGATCAAATTATGGTCAAGGTTCTTCAAGAGAACATGCTGCACTTGCTCCTCTGCAATTAGGTGTTAAGGGAGTAATTGCTATCTCATTTGCGAGAATCCATATGGCTAATTTAATTAACAATGGCATTCTTCCTTTGACCTTTGCTGATTCTGAGGATTATAACAAGCTAGATATGCTTGACGATTTGGTGATTGAGAATTGCAGAAAGCAAGTAGAAGATGCTGTAGAAGGTAAACTAGTTGTAGTTAAGAATATAACCAAGGGCACGCAATTCAATGCTGTTCTGTCTATTACAAATAGACAAGCTGGTATGCTTCTTGCTGGTGGATTACTAAAATACACAAGGGAACGTTCTTAATTTTTATGAATTAAGACATTAAAGAGAGGAGATGTTCAATATGGACTCTCAAAAGACTGAAGAAATGATACTTGGTATCGCAAACATCGCGACTGAGAAGGCTCGCATTGATCCAACCATGTATACAAGATATAACGTTAAACGTGGACTTCGTAATAACGATGGTACAGGTGTACTAGTTGGATTAACAGAAGTTGGCGAGGTAATGAGCTACATAGTTGATGATGCAGAGAGAGTTCCTGTAGAAGGGAAACTTTTCTATCAAGGTTATGAAGTGTTCGACTTAGTTAAGGGCTTCTATGAGAATAATAGATATGGATACGAGGAAATATCTTACTTACTTCTTACTGGTGATTTACCTACAAAAGAAGAGTCTGAAAAGTATTGTGAAATGCTATCCAACCTTAGAACGCTTCCAAGCAACTTTACCGAGGACATGATTCTTAAGGCGCCAAGCCCGGACATCATGAATAAGCTCGCGAGAAGCGTGTTGGCTTTGTATTCATATGACAATAATCCAGATGCTATTGATATCAACAACGTTGTTCGTCAGAGCATTGAGCTTATTGCAAGATTCCCTGTACTAATTGCTTACGGATACATGGCGAGAAGACACTATGTTGAACATCAGAGTCTTTTCTTGCATGCACCTGTACCTGAATATAATACAGCGCAGAATATCTTGCATTTAATTAGACCTAACGGAAAGTTCACCGAATTAGAAGCGAGAATTCTTGATTTAGCTTTGGTTCTACATGCTGAGCATGGAGGAGGCAATAACTCTTCTTTTGTAACTCATGCTGTATCTTCTACAGGCTCTGATACTTACTCAGTAATTGCTTCAGCAATAGGTTCCTTGAAGGGCCCACAGCACGGCGGAGCTAGTAATAAAGCTTTCGCTATGATGCAAGAACTTCAAGCAAATGTAAACGACTGGGATAGTGATGAAGAAATCAAGGATTATCTTGTAAGAATCCTTTCGAAAAATGCCTTTGACAAATCTGGACTAATCTATGGAGTTGGACATGCTGTTTATACTTTGTCTGATCCACGCACAAAGCTTCTTCGTCAATATGCACAGCAATTAGCTGATGAGACTGGTAATGCCAAGATTTTTAAGCTGTATACTACTGTCGAAAGACTTGCTCCTGGTGTATTCAACGATTACAAGGGTACGGACAAGATAATGTGCGCGAATGTAGATTACTATGCTGGATTAATCTATTCCATGCTAGGAATTCCGCCTGAGTTGTTTACGCCTTTGTTCGCTTGTGCAAGAATCTCTGGATGGTCTGCGCATAGAATCGAAGAGATTGTTTCTGGCGGACGTATCATGAGACCTGCTTACAAATGTGTTAACAAGAGAAGACAGTACGTTAATCTTGAAGACAGGAATCCGAACATCTAAGTAATGGCAATGTTATAAGAGAACCACTTGTTGGTTCTCTTTTTTTGTGCGAAAAAAAGTTCTACGTTAAATACGTAGAACTTCAATAATGGTGACTCCAAGGAGAATCGAACTCCTGATTGCGCCTTGAGAGGGCGCCGTCTTAACCGCTTGACCATGGAGCCTTATTACTTGCCCGAGTATATTATCATAGGATGTATTTACACGCAAGTCCGATTTTTCGATAAAATTACAATAAGATTGATGTAGTTTAGAGAATAATATGATAAACTGAATTGAGCAAAAACGAACATAAATTCTTTTTTGAGCATTTTATTCTATTTGAGGTTTATATATGGATAACTATATTCATTTACGAGGCGTAAGAGAAAACAATTTGAAGAATATCAACTTAGATATTCCTAGAGATAAATTAGTGGTATTAACTGGTCTTTCGGGGTGCGGTAAGAGTTCGCTAGCTTTTGATACAATTTTTGCTGAAGGACAAAGAAGATATGTTGAGTCACTATCATCATACGCAAGAATGTTTCTTGGACAAATGGAGAAGCCTGATATAGATAGCATTGATGGATTGTCTCCTTCAATAGCTATTGACCAGAAGACTACAAGTCGCAATCCACGTTCAACAGTTGGTACTGTAACAGAGATTTATGATTATTTTCGATTGTTATATGCAAGAGTTGGCCAGCCAGTTTGTTATTCTTGCGGTAAGCCAATTAAATCTCTTACTATTGATCAGATTACCACTAAGCTTCTTTCTTATCCGGAAGGAACACGTATGATTATTATGGCTCCAGTAGTGCGTGGTAAGAAGGGCGAATATGTTAAGCTTCTTGAAGAGTATCGCAAGCAAGGATATGTTAGGGTTCGAATTGACGGTTCAATGTATGAACTTGATGAAGAGATTTCTCTTGATAAAAACTCAAAACACGAGATTTCTGTTGTCGTAGATAGATTGGTTAATAGAGAAGGAATAGAGCAACGTCTTAATGATTCTTGTGAGACGGCGTTGAAGTTGGCCGAAGGACTTATGTCGGCTGAGATTCAAACTATCAAGGATTCTGAAGAGGGAGAACGAGAGTATGACATAAGCGAGGAGTTGTTTTCTCAGAATTTGTCATGTCCAGATTGTGGTATTTCATATGGTGAGATAACACCAAGAATGTTTTCTTTTAATAATCCATACGGAGCTTGCCCAGATTGTTCCGGGCTAGGATCTTTAACACGAGTTGATCCAGAGACCTGTATTACCAATCCTGAGCTTTCCATAAATGAAGGAGCAATCCGGACAGCAGGATGGAATTTTGATGATAAGAAGAGTTGGGGAAGAGGTTTTATCGTTGCTTTGTCCGAGAAGTATGGATTCTCTCTAGATGTTCCTTATAAGAAATTATCAAAGAAGGCGAAGGACCTAATACTTTACGGCAATGATGGTGAGAAGATGAAGATAGATACTTCGAATAGTGTCTATGCACGAGACAAGGAATACTTAAGCGCTTGGGAAGGACTTGTTCCTGGAGTGATGAGAAGATACCGAGAAGCCTTCACAGACGAAGTGAAGGAGAACTATGAGAAGTATCTTATTATTGATGAGTGTCCTACCTGTAAGGGAATGAGGCTTTGCAAGGAGAGTCTGTCAGTGTTGATTAATAAGACAAATATCTCCAAGTTGTGTAGTAAGTCAGTTAAGGAGTGTAAGAGCTTTGTTGAAGGGATTACGTTTAGTAAGCGTAATGCTCAAATAGCCGAGCCTATTCTTCGCGCAGTTAACGATCGTCTGCAATTTCTTCTAGATGTGGGACTCGAATACATTACTTTAAGTCGCGCTGCGGCAACTCTTTCAGGTGGTGAGGCACAAAGAATCAGACTAGCAACTCAGATTGGCTCAGGTCTTAAAGGGGTACTCTATATTCTTGATGAGCCTTCTATAGGACTTCATCAAAGAGATAATTCGAAGCTCCTTGAGACTTTGTTTAAACTTCGTGATCTAGGTAATACGGTTCTGGTTGTTGAACATGATGAAGATACAATAAGAGCAGCTGATGTAGTAATTGATATTGGACCTGGTGCTGGAGTCAATGGTGGTCAGGTAGTTGCTATGGGAACGGCAGCAGAGATTTGTGAGGTTGAATCTTCAGTAACTGGACAGTACTTGTCTGGAAAGAAGTACATTCCTGTTCCATCTGATCGAAGAAATCCGGATTATGGTTACCTTTCCATTATTGGGGCTTGTGCAAATAACTTAAAGAATATAGATCTAGATATTCCTTTGAAGCTGTTTACATGTATTACTGGTGTCTCTGGCTCTGGAAAAAGTTCATTAATTAATGCCACACTTGTTCCAGTTCTTTCTAATAAACTTAATGGTGCAGGCAAGAAGCGAGTCAAGTGTAGTGACATTAAGGGATATGCTTCGCTTGATAAGATTATCTGTATAGATCAATCACCAATTGGTAAGTCGGCTAGAAGTAATCCTGCTACCTATATTGGAGTTTTTGATCTCATCAGAGACTTGTATGCCAATACTAGCGATGCAAGAAGCAGAGGCTATAAGAAAGGTAGATTTAGTTTCAATGTAAAGGGCGGACGTTGCGAAGCATGTTCTGGAGATGGCGTTAATAAGATAGAGATGCATTTCTTACCAGATGTATATGTGAAGTGCGATGTTTGTAAGGGAAAGAGATATAATCGTGAGACGCTGGAAGTTAAGTATAAAGGAAAGAATATCTCGGATGTTCTAGACATGTCAGTTGATGATGCGTGTGTATTTTTCGAGAATGTTCCTTCTATTTTCAAAAAGATAAGAACTATGAGAGATGTTGGTCTAGGATATATCAAGCTAGGACAGCCGTCGACACAGCTTTCTGGTGGTGAGGCTCAAAGAATCAAACTTTCAGCGGAACTCTCAAGGCATTCCACAGGCAAAACTATGTATGTTCTTGATGAGCCTACTACAGGGCTTCATATTGCAGATGTTCATAAGCTTGTTGACATATTGCAGCGACTAACTCAGAATGGAAACACTGTTGTAGTAATAGAGCACAATCTTGACGTAATCAAGTCAAGCGATTATATTATTGATTTGGGCCCTGAAAGTGGAGATGGAGGCGGCACAATTGTCGCAAAGGGTAAACCGGAAGATATATGTAATGTGAAGGCATCATATACGGGACAGTATCTTAAGCCTATTCTTCAGAGAGCAAAGAAGAGTAATCAATATGCTAAGATATCTACCTTTATTGATGCATCTAGACTCGAGGAGGAGGCATACGACATCGCAACTGGTCCTCGTGTCAGAAGAAAAGTAAGAGAGAGTGGGATATAGAATGTCATTATGTTCAAAATGTAAAAAGAGAGTTGCAATAGTATTTACAAGTCGATACGACGATGGTAAGCGCTTAGATGAGGGCTATTGTATAAAGTGTGCTTATGAGTCAGGATTGTCTGGGATTAGTGAGATGTTCACGGCAGCTGGAATTAATGCCGACAATATAGATGAAATGAGTGATAGAGTTGAAGATATGATAGGAGGAGCGGGTGAATCATCATCTGACCCTGTCCAGTTTTTCAAGTCAATTGTTGATAATGGAATTGATTCAGATTATGACTCATCAGAGTATAACGATTCTGAAGAGTATGATGATGAAGATGATTCTGAAGGTGATTCAGATAAGGATTCCGAAAGCTTCTATGAGTTTGATGAGGATAGTTCTAGAACTGGAGTAGCGGATATTACTTCTGATAGTTCAGATAATAGTGAAGGTGAGTCATCTTCAAAGAATGAAGAACCAGGGAAACAGTTTAATCCTTTCGCGAATTTTGGTAATAAGCAAAACAAGAGACGCCCGGGAAGAAGACTTAAGTATTTAAGTGAGTTTGGTACAAATCTGACAAGTAGAGCTATTGAAGGCAAGATTGATAGAATCCTTGGTCGAGACAAAGAAATAGAGCGAGTCGTTCAGATTCTAAATAGGAGAACTAAGAATAATCCTGTTTTAATAGGTGCTCCGGGAGTTGGAAAGACAGCTGTTGCTCAAGGATTGGCGCTTAAGATTGTAGAAGGAAATGTTCCTCCTAAGCTTCTTAATATGCAAGTATGGCAATTAGACCTTCCTGCTATGGTAGCTGGTACTCAGTTTAGAGGACAGTTTGAGAGTAGAATTAAGGGCGTGATTAATGAAGCGGTTAGGGAAGAGAATATTATTCTAGTAATAGATGAGCTTCATACAATAATGGGCGCTGGCGATTCTGAAGGATCTACAAATGCAGCTAATATTCTTAAACCATCTCTTGCTAGAGGCGAGCTTAGAATACTTGGATCTACAACTACGGAAGAGTATAGGAAGATTGAGAAGGATTCTGCGCTTGAGAGAAGATTTCAGAAGGTTATTCTTGATGAACCTTCAATTGAAACCTCAATAGATATTCTTAATGGAATTAAGGATTATTATGAGAAACATCATAATGTCACTTATTCTAATGAGGTAATTGAATTTGCGGTTAAGTCATCTAAGAGATACATAACTGATAGATTTTTGCCAGACAAAGCTATCGATTTGATTGATGAGGCAGGTTCAAGAGCAAATCTTGAGAATGTTAAGCTTTGTAAGCTTTCAAATACAAAAGAGAAACTACAAAAGATTACTACTCAATATAATAACTTGAGCGAGAAGGTATCTTCTTCTCCTGCTGAAGAGCAAGAAGCAAATTATGAGAAGATTGCTGAGTTAAAAGTCGAGATGGAGAGACTTCAATCTGAGGTTGATCAGTTAGAGAGCGTTATTTCTCCTGATCCTATTCAAGTTGAAGATATTGCTCGAGTAATCGAGATGTGGACTGGCATTCCACTAAAGTCAATCTCTGAGACTGAAACACAGAAATTAATTAATCTTGAGAGTAGATTACATGAGAGAGTAGTAGGTCAGGACGAAGCTGTTAAGGCTGTGGCTGATGCTGTTAGACGTAATCGTTCAGGCTTTACAAAGTTGCATAAGCCAGCCTCTTTCATTTTCGTTGGACCAACAGGAGTTGGAAAGACGGAGTTAGTTAAGGCGCTTGCTGAAGTGATGTTTGATACGGAAGAGGCATTAATTAGGATTGACATGTCTGAGTATATGGAGTCCCATTCTGTTAGCAAGATGATTGGTTCGCCTCCAGGATATGTTGGACACGAGGATGCTGGCCAGTTAACTGAGCAAGTTAGAAGGAAACCTTATTCAGTAGTTCTTTTCGATGAGATTGAGAAGGCTCATCCGGATGTGTTCAATTTACTTTTGCAACTACTAGATGAGGGTAGATTGACTGATAGTCATGGAACTAAGGTTAACTTCGAGAATACAATAGTAATTATGACTTCAAACGTTGGAAACACTTCTAAAGCTGCAACAATTGGATTTTTTAATAATACTCAAGAGGCTTTGGAGTCTTCGGTTTCTTCAGCGCTTAAGGAGACTTTTAGACCTGAGTTTTTGAATAGAGTTGACGATACCGTTATTTTTAGACCGTTGACTAAGGAAGAGATCAGGAAGATTTCATCCATCATGATGAAGGAGGTTTTCGCTTCGCTTCAGCAAAAGGGTATTACTGGTTCTATTAGTGATGCGGCATTAGACAGACTATCTGTAGTTGGATACGATACCAAGTTTGGTGCAAGACCTTTGCGTCGTTCTATACGCAAAAATATTGAGGACAAGCTAACCGACATGTATTTGAACGGCAAGCTGAATGACGCGCTTGAAGTATATATCGATTATGTTTCGCCTGATTTTGTGATTAAAATAACCAAGACGAAAGAAGATGATTCTATTGTGGTAGTTCTTCCCGAAAAGGCTTCGAAGAAGCAAAAGAAGGAAGACTCAAAGGATTAATATTTTAGAGGGAAGTGTTCAAAAATAGTGCAATAAAAAGAGTGTGTAGTTGAATTCCTACACACTCTATTTTTTTTAATGCAATTGAACTAACTTCTGTAACTGCCATTGATCTTAACGTAATCGTAGGAAAAATCACAAGTATACATACGATCATCGAATTCTCCATCCTTCAAATCAATATCAATACTAATATCGTGTTCATGAAGAAGCTCTTTTACGTCTTCCTCATTGTATTCGGCAGCATTACCATTCTCGCACACCTTAACTCCGCAAAGCTTAATACTGACCTTGTTTGGATCAAAATCCGCACCTGAGTATCCAACAGCTGTTAAAACACGACCCCAGTTGGCATCCATACCAAAAATTGCTGTCTTAACAAGAGGAGATCTTGCTACGGAGGTCACTACAAGCTTAGCGTCCTTCTCGGTCTTTGCTCCATGGACCACGATTTCAATGAGTTTAGTTGCACCTTCACCATCGGAAGCAATCATCCTAGCAATATCGTTAGAGAGATTCGATAATGCCTCTTCGAAAAGAATTGCATCATCACTTCCTTCTTCTATCTTGATACCGCTAGCACCATTCGCAAAAATCATTACGGAATCGCAAACTGATGTATCTCCATCAACACTAACACGATTAAAAGTATGAGACACCGCCTTCTTGAGCATTGAACTTAATAATTCCCTATCAATCATTGCATCGGTTGTAAAAATTCCAATCATCGTAGCAAGGTTTGGATGAATCATTCCTGAACCTTTAGCCATTCCGCTTATTGTGACCGCATTGCCACCCTTAAGTGTTACTTTGGCGCTAACTTCCTTAGGGATAGTATCCGTTGTCATCATGGCGCTCATAGCGTTGTGAGAGGCCTCAGGACTGTTGCTTAAAGACGATACTAGGGAAGGGGCCACGTTAAGAACATTATCTACGGGCATTCTGATACCAATTATTCCCGTTGAGGCGGTCAGAACTTCCTCAGGTTGACAATTCAATTTCTTTGCAATCATAGCAGCTATAGCGTTCGCGTCGTCCTCACCTTGTTGACCGACACAAGCATTAGCATTTTTCGCATTTACTACAATGGCTCGAAAAGTCTTGCCTGAATTCAACAATTTTATGCTACGTTGAAGTGAATGACCTTTTACTAAATTGGTTGTATATACTCCCGCGACAGTGCTGGGAATGTCTGAAGCAACTAACGCAACATCGAGTGCACCGTTACCTTTAAGATCAGCGCAGCATCCAGAGGCCTTAAAGCCCTGAGGAAGCGCAATATAGGATTCATTAAGCTCTTCGATATTTTCCATATGAATTACCTCTTATATTTATTCTCGAAAAATCAATTTCTTTATTCTATTACGTTGTAACTAATTAAGCAATGAGTCTATTCAAAATTCAACTTGACAATACAGAACTGTACTAATATAATTTTCGTGCTGAGTAAGAGGCTATATGTTTATGGTGGGATTAGTTCAGTTGGTTAGAGCGCTAGTTTGTGGCACTAGATATCGTGGGTTCGAGTCCCATATCCCACCCCACTTTCCCTTTTATTTTGACGATTATATGAAAGTATAGTCACACTGGGGTGTAGCCAAGGGGTAAGGCACGAGACTTTGACTCTCGCACTCGTAGGTTCAAATCCTGCCACCCCAACCATCTTGGTTCACTAGCTCAGTCGGTAGAGCACTTGACTTTTAATCAAGGGGTCTGGAGTTCGACCCTCCAGTGAGCCACCAAGAAGAATTAGCCAGGTATACTATGTATATCTGGTTTTTTGTTGGTTGATTTATTAAAGGTAAATACTTATACTCGATTTAGTAAGTTTTAGGAGAAAGTAAGATGCTAACAATTACTAGTTTATTTCTTTTGCGTATTGGCACGCGTATTATTCTATCCGTAGTACTTGTTTTTGGACTTTCTTTGCTAATTGTTGTTGGATCATTGTTGCGTGGATATTGTAAAAATAAGAAACTCGTAAATAAAGCAGATACTGATAATAATGAGTAAGACATATTGTTCAGTAAATCGTTTGTATAAAGATGAATACCTTGCAATTGAGACTGACAGGTTAAGACTTGCGCCAATTAAAGCTATGGATTCAAGCTTGGTGTCGGATTACTTTACAATAAATCGCGCTTTTCACGAGAAATGGTCGCAAACTCACGGAGATGATTATTTCACATCAAAAGCACAGAGATCATACTTAAAGGCAGATGCGAAGAGCTACTCGCAAGGTAGATTGTTGCCTTTTTGGATTTTCGAAAAGAGCAATCATAATCGAATATTAGGCAGGGTTTCTTTATTCAATTTTGCTTTTGGTGGGATGATGTCATGCACAATAGGATATCATCTTGACAAGGAATATACGAGCAAAGGATATATGACGGAAGCTGTTAATGCTATTGTTGATTTTGCTTTTGAAGAGTTGAATATTCATCGTATTGAGGCTTATGTCATGCCAGATAATGGGGCATCAATTAGGCTTCTTGAACGATGCGGTTTCCAGAGTGAAGGATTAAAGCATTCATATATGCATATTAATGGTAAATGGGAGGACCATTTAGCCTATTATTTACTTAATCCTTAATTTTGCCAAATCCTGCAATGACTATTCTTTTAAAATAGTATAGAATAAATTATTAGTGTAAATACGAATATTCGGAGGTGAAAGTAGTGAAGAAGGATTTACTTGTAAGAAATGTACTTGCTATCGCACTAGTTGGCGCATTTGCCCTTTCCATCACTGGCTGTAAAAATGACGGTTCTAAGGATACTACTAAGAGCGAATCTAGCTCTGAAATCACAACTACTACAACTGAATCTACAACAAGCCTTCCAGATTTTTCTGGACCGCTTCCGTCAAATACTGTTGCTATCTCATGGCAGGAGACTACTATCGAACAGACGGTTAGATATGCATATGTATCGACAGGAAACTATCTGAGAGTAAGATCGGGTCCTGGACAGGATTATGATATTGTGGGTACATTAACTAGTGATATGGAAGTAATTGTTGTTGCTGTTACCGACTCCGGTTGGTATAAGACGGTTGACGGTTTCTATGTTTCAGGTGATTTTGTCACCGAGACGCCAAGCTCTGCTAGTTTGAATTAATTGTAAAATAGATATAGACAATTTCTTGCGTGTGATGTAATATGTTTAAGCATTTTGGTGCACGCGAGATATGCGGGTGTAGTTCAATGGTAGAACTTCAGCCTTCCAAGCTGACCACGTGGGTTCGATTCCCATCACCCGCTCCACTATATCGCGATGCACCGTTTATATTTTGGGTCTATAGCTCAGCTGGATAGAGCAACAGCCTTCTAAGCTGTGGGTCGGAGGTTCGAGTCCCCCTAGGCTCACCAACGGAATCATCGCGAAGATGATTCTTTTTTTATGCTTTTTTTTGGAGGAAACTATGTCTAAGGCTAATAATCTTCAGATTATACGAAACCGTAAGAATAGCGTTGCTGATTTTCTTGAGTATTGTTTGTCACAGAATCGTACTGAACTAATTTTTATAGCTACTATGGTTATTTCTATAGTTTCTTTCCTTACAATTTGTTGTATAAAGGGCGAAGTATTCTATTCTTTCTATTTCTATAAAAGTGGTGAAGATATTTTTATGGACTTCTTTAATTCTGTAAGAGATGCTTCGCAAGGAATGGAATGCTACTCTGAGCGAGGCGTTATATATCCTCCATTAGCAAATTTGTTTTATTTGTTTTGTTCGAGATTTGCAACTGATGTTAGTAACAATGCTCCGCTAGAAAATAAACTCGATATATACACTGATGTATCATCGATGATGATGTTTTTTTATTCAACTGTTGCATTAGTTGTAATTCTCGTTGCAACTTTGACGAGATATCAGAAGAATGGCAGAAGTTTGAAGTTTGTTCTTATTTTCTTTAGTGTATTTAATGCTCCATTTTTCTATTTATTTGAGAGAGGTAATATTGTCCTAGCGGCTTACGTATTTACTATGATTTTTGTTTTCTATTTTGATAATGAAGATAAGAAAATAAGAATTATCGCGATAATTGCATTAGTATTAGCAGCTGGTATTAAACTATATCCAGCGGTATTTGGGTTACTTCTATTAACAAACAAGCAGTACAAGACAGCTGTTAAGGCGGCGATAGGAGGAATAATGACGGTAATAATTCCTTCATTGTTCTTTGGATCAGATTATGGTGCTCTATATTGGATTAAAAACATTATTAGGTTTTCTTCAGACAAAAACGCTTCAAACTCCTTTATTGAAGTCAACTCCGTAAAATCCATTTATTATATTATTATGACCATATTTCACAGAATTGGAGAGCTCTCTCCAATCATAAATCTAATTTTTGTTGTAGTACCTGTGTTTATCTGTTTACTTGCTATTTTTGTACTTCCAAAGAAGTGGCAAAAGGTATTTGCTGTTGTAATTATGATGCTGAACATCCCAGGTTGTAGTGGACACTACTCACTGGTTTTCTTGTTGATTCCTATGTTGATGATGATGTTTGAAAAGCAGATTTATTTGAAAGACTATCTCTACTTCATATTCTCAATTCCAATTTTCCCTTTCTATGTATTCCCTATATATTTTCAAAATCAAGCTTTGAGTGTTAATCGATTCATTTGCGGAGTGTTTGCTACGTTTATATTCGTGGTAATAACTAAAGATACTGTTGTTGAATTGATTAAAATAGTAAAGAGACAACGCCCAATAGTGATTCCTTATTCTGAGAATTATGAGACTTTATCGAGTAAATAATAGAACATACTTTATGCTATAATTATTCGAAATCTTCACTCGGGGGTTAGTATGTCGTCCAAACCAGTTTACAATAATGAGAGTATTTCTATGCTTAAGGGAGCTGATCGTGTTCGTAAGCGCCCTGCAGTTATATTCGGTTCAGATAATCTAGAAGGATGTATTCATTCTTTTTTCGAAATCCTGTCAAATTCAATAGATGAAGCAAGAGAGGGATATGGTAAGAGCATTAAGATTACCAGATTCAGTGACGGTTCTCTTGAGGTAGAGGATTTCGGCAGAGGTATTCCGTTGGATTTCAACTTAAAGGAGAATAGGTACAACTGGGAGCTTGTATATTGTGAATTATATGCTGGTGGTAAATATCAGAACAATATGCAAGGAAACTATGAGTTCTCACTTGGTTTGAATGGTTTGGGTGCTTGTGCTACTCAATATGCGTCCGAATATTTTGATGTTACTGTTTTTCGTGATGGATTTAAGTATCACTTGAGTTTTAAGAAGGGTGAGGTTTGTGGATCCTTGGAGAAGGAGCCATATAGATTCAAGAGAACTGGTACGGTTCAGCGCTGGAAGCCTGATAATGATGTGTTCACGGAGACTTTAATCCCCATTGATAGCTTCAAGGAAACAATTAAGCGCCAGTCTGTCGTTAATAGTGGAATTGAGTTTGTTTTAAAGGATGATGCCACTGGAGAAGAGTACACTTTTAGCTATCCGGAAGGAATAAAAGGTTATTGCCAGGAATTAAGCGAGATGAAGGGTATTACCGAACCTTGTTTTTTCGAGAGTCAGGGTAAGGGCAGAGACAAGGAAGACCGTGATGATTATAAAGTCAAAGCTGAGGTTGCTTTCTGTTTTAATAATGAAATAAATGTCCTCGAATACTATCACAATTCTAGCTTTCTCGAGCATGGAGGTTCACCTGATAAGGCGGTACGTAACGCTTTTGTATCTGTAATTGATAAGCAGATAAGGCAAAGAGAAAAATATAAGGCGAATGAGTCAAAGATTACTTTCCAGGATGTCGCTGATTCTTTGATTCTCGTAACTAACACCTTCTCGACACAAACCTCTTATGAGAATCAGACTAAGAAGGCAATTAATAACAAGTTTGTTCAAGATTTTATGACTGACCTAATTAAGTCTCAGCTTGAGATTTGGTTTATTGAGAATAAGATGCTTGGAGACAAGGTTGTTGAGCAAATGCTTATCAACAAGAGATCTCGTGAGAATGCCGAGAAGACAAGAGTCAATCTCAAGAAGAAGTTCATGGGAAGTATTGACATTAACAATCGCATTAAGAAGTTTGTCGATTGCAGATCTCGTGATGTTTCAAAAAGAGAAATATATATCGTTGAGGGAGATTCGGCTTTAGGTGCAGTAAAGCTAGGTCGAGATGCTGAATTCCAAGGTATAATGCCTGTTAGAGGAAAGATACTGAATTGTCTGAAGGCTGATTATGATGCGATATTTAAGAGTGAGATTATTACCGACCTGGTGAAGGTGCTAGGATGTGGGGTAGAGATAGAACGTAAGCATACGAAGGATTCGAGTGCTTTTAGTTTGGAGTCACTTCGTTGGAACAAAGTTATCATTTGTACTGATGCAGATGTTGATGGATTCCAAATCAGAACGCTTATACTAGCTATGATATATCGCCTGATGCCTACGCTTATTGAGAAGGGCTATGTATATGTCGCGGAGTCACCTCTTTTCGAAATTACTTATAAGCCAAAGAGCAAGAAGGAAGAGGAGAAGACGCTATTTGCTTTTAATGAGAAGGAGAAAGCTGAAATTCTTGCTAAATATGATAATTCTTGTTTGTATATTCAACGATCAAAGGGACTTGGTGAGAACGAGCCTGAAATGATGTGGCAAACTACGATGAATCCTAAGTCGAGAAGATTAATTAAGATTTGCCCTGAAGATGCGAAGAAGACGGCTGAGATTTTTGATTTACTTCTAGGTGACAATCTTGCTGGTCGTAAGTCGCATATCGAAAATAATGGTCATTTGTACCTGGATATGCTTGATATCTGATTAAATATGATTTTTTTGGAGTAGGAAATGGCACGAAAGAAAAGCGAAGACAATATTAATGAAGATTCCCTTAAACTGCGTCTTACCGATAAAGATGCTGTAGATACTATACCTCAAAATCAGCCAATCACTGAGATGCTTGAAGTCAATTACATGCCTTATGCTATGAGCGTAATAGTATCCAGAGCTATTCCTGAAATTGACGGGTTCAAACCATCTCATCGTAAGCTCTTGTACACTATGTATAAGATGGGATTACTTTCTGGTAATAGAACGAAATCTGCTAACGTTGTTGGTCAAACGATGAAGCTTAACCCTCATGGTGATATGGCTATATACGATACGATGGTTCGTATGACTCGAGGCAACGGGGCTCTTTTGCATCCGTATGTTGATTCTAAAGGTAATTTTGGTAAGAATTACTCACGTGATATGCAAAGCGCTGCTCCAAGATATACAGAGGTAAGACTGGAGAAGCTTTGCGAAGAGCTTTTTAAAGGTATTGATAAAGATGCCGTCGAGATGGTTGATAACTATGATGGCACTCTGAAGGAACCTATACTTCTTCCTGCTGCTTTTCCCTCTGTTCTTGTAAATAGTAATCAAGGTATTGCTGTTGGAATGGCTTCTAATATTTGCTCGTTTAACCTAACAGAGGTTTGCGAAGCAACTATTGCATATATGAAGGATAGTAAAGTCGATTTGTTGGACTACATGCCGGCTCCTGACTTTTCGGGAGGAGGACAGATTCTGTATGACAGGGAACAAATGCGACAAATCTATGAGACTGGCAAGGGCGCTGTAGTAATTAGAAGTAAGTATGTCTCAGATAAGAAGAATAACCTTATAGAGATTAGAGAGATACCTTTCTCAACATGTACGGAAGCCATTATTGATGGAATTACTGACTTGGTTAAGACTGGCAAACTTAAGGAGATTAGTGATGTACGTGATGAGACCGATTTGGATGGACTGAAGATTACTATAGACTGCAAAAGAGGAACGGATCATGATGCCTTGATGACGAAGCTGTTTCGTTTTACTAAGCTTCAAGATACATTCTCGTGCAATTTTAATATACTTATTAATGGATATCCTATGGTGCTCGGAGTCTCGAGAATTCTTGACGAATGGTTAATGTGGAGAAGAGGATGTATTTCGAGACAATTGAGGTTTGAATTAGGGAAGAAGCAAGCAAGACTTCATTTGTTGGATGGTCTAGCAGTCATTCTGTTGGATATTGATAAAGCAATTAAGATTATTAGAGAGACCGAATTAGAAGAGGACGTAGTACCGAATTTAATGAAGGGATTCTCCATCGATAAGATGCAAGCGGAGTTTGTTGCCGAGATTAAACTTCGTAATATTAATAAGCAATATATTATGAATCGTTTAGCTGATAAGCAGAAACTCATTGATGACATTGCTGATGTGGAGGATATCTTAAAGAAACCTAGTCGAATCGACAAGATAATTGTTGATGAAATTAAGGATATTTCGAAAAAATATGGCAAGCCACGACGTTCTGAAATCGTTACTATTGATAGTGTTGAAAGTTATAGTGTAGAAAACAGTATTAGTGACTACAGATTGCGTCTTATGCTTACACGTCATGGATATCTTAAGAAACTTGCGCTAACTTCAATTCGCAATGCCGGGGATTTAAAGATTAAAGACGATGACGAGATAATGATAGATGTTGAAGTTACGAATAAGAGCGATATCTTATTCTTTACTAGTAATTGCAATGTTTATAAGGCGAACACGTATCAATTTGCTGACACTAAGCCTAGTGAATTCGGATATTTTCTCCAAAACGAGCTTGAACTAGAGGAAGGGGAGAAGATTGTTCATATGATTGTCACTACGGACTATTCGGGAAGACTGATGATAGGATTCAAAAATGGTAAGGCAGCTATCTTCCCGTTGAATGTATATGAGACGAAACAGAACAGAAAAAAGCTTCTTAAAGCATTCTATGATGGTTCAACTGCGGTTTCGTTTATATTCCTCGAGAATAATGCAGACCCTGATATGGTAGCAAGAAGCTCTCTTAATAAGGCAGTAGTTTTCAAATCATCGTTGATTCCAGAAAAGACCACACGTACTACACAAGGAGTTCAACTTCTTGTCTCTAAACGAGGCTCAGAGATGACGGAGATAGTATCTCTTGAAGAGAAGGGAATTGTTGATCCAGAATACTATCGTATTCGTAAAGTACCTGCGATAGGATATTATATTAAGGAAGACTCTTTTGAGAGTAAACAGATTGGAATAGAGGGCTTGTAATTGAACAGCTTTTTATCTTTTGAAGACATTACAAGAGAACGCAAAGGTTACACATTAACTCAGAAGGCGATAGTAATAATGTGTGTTCTATCACTTGTTGCCTCAATTATAGTATTCGTCAATATTGATAAGAAGAATCGTCAGAATGCTCAAGTTCTGAACTCTTTTTCGGAGGCATTGGATTCCGGAGATTACGAGAAGGCTATATCGATTTATAGAGGTATTTATGATGAAGTTGTTGCTTCCGATGCAAGCGAACGCGACTCGTATGAATTTCAAATGGAAATGTTGAACTCGATGACTACCATTGTTTCTGAAAGAGTAACAGCTCTTCAAGAGCGCATTCGAAATGAGAGGTATGTGCTTTCTGTATCTGACTTGGCGTTCTTGAACGGAATGCAGGAATTAACGGGTTCTCTTATGTCAGACTGGCTTTACTCGCTGTGTGAAGATTTTCTTCTTGGTAGTATCGAAAAACCGGATGTATCGTTTATTTTCGAGCAGCTAGTAACTATTACTAACATATCAGCGACTGCCTCGTCACTTCTGATGGAGGTAGATACAATTGAGGTTGCTCGCGGACTTGTCCAATCAGCAGAGAGTAGCCTTCTAAATGGCGATTATATTTCGGCAGTAACAACTTATTTGGATGTATCTGAGACGTATGATGGTTTTGTTTATGATTATTCTGTTGATCGAGTCAATGAAATAAAGGAAGAGATGTATGAGCCAATGCTACAAGAAGGCGAGCATATGCTTGAGAGATTTCAATATTATTCTGCTGAAGAACTTCTTTCTGACTTGGCAGCGATATTTCCTGAAGATGAACGAATTGGCGCCGACTTACTCGAGGCGACTTCAAATACTCAACCCGTTTCTGAGTATCTTGGACCAGTTGAAGTTTTGTCGATATCTAATCTGATTGTTGATGAATCACAAGCTTTTGATACTAGCATTTCTGGTTCTGGAAGTGACTTGCATTTGACTTGTGACGAGTTTCTAGCTGTTCTTGAGAATCTATATGCTAACGATTATGTTTTAGTTGATGCTGAAGGATTAGTAGATTTATCTTCCACGGATTATCTTGTTGAGCAAAATCTTGTAGTTCCTGATGGGAAAAAACCTGTTATTATTATTATTGAGGCACTTGATTATCCTGCTATTCAATATGAAACAGGAGTGTGTGAGAGCTTAGTATTGAACGATCAAGGGCAAGTATGTGGTCAATATAGAAATAGCGATGGTCAAGCAATGATTAGTAGAGATGCTGAGGCCATTGGAATTCTTGATGAGTTTGTAGAGATGCATCCGGATTTCTCATTCAATGGAGTTAAGGGTGTAATTTCTGTTTGTGGATATGAGTCTTGCTTTGGATATGTTGTCAATCAAGATGAAGTTGATGATAGAAATTCGGCTTTTGGAGCTATTGGATATCCAGCTATCGACTATACTGAAGCTCAGATTCAAAGTAATTGTGAGACCGTAAGTAGAATAGCGGAGGTATTGTTGGATTATGGTTGGAAATTTGCCTCGTCTACTTATGGAAATATCAATGCTGAGGCATCGGATATTGAGACGATAACGGAGGACATTACAAAGTGGAATGAACAGATAGGTGTATTACTCGGTGGAAATATCCACATGTTAGTATATCCCAATGGTAATTTCATTAATGGAACAGATAGCAGAGCTGAGTATCTTAAGTCTATTGGATTTAGAATTTTCTTTGGAATCGGATCACAAGCCTACTACACATATGGAATAAATTACCTTTACTACGATAGAACATTATTGAACGGTCAAACACTAAGAACGTATGACTTGTCAAGAATGTTGGATGTCACAACTGTATATGACAGCAACAGACCAATTCCGTTGGAAGGTTAAATTTACATTTCGTTCTTTCTTTATATGGCGGCAAGTATTAATTAACATTATAATGTAATGAGTATTATGTATATATGGAGGGAATTATGGCTAAGATTGATAGATTGACTCAACTTGTTGGTAACGAAGACGTACTTTGGCAGGACAGAAAAAGATATCTTGGATTACCTATTTCTTTTACGAAGTATAGATTTGATCACGATAGATTTTATTGTCGTAAGGGATTGTTTAATGTATCAGAAGATGAGATTCTTTTGTACCGTGTATTGGATATCAACATTAAGAGATCTTTCTTTCAAAGAATTTTTGGCGTAGGAACGATTATGCTTTATACGGCTGATCAGACTTCCAAATCATTTGAGATCAAGAACATTAAGAATTCTGAGCGCGTTAAGAAGGCATTAAGTACAATTATTGAGAAGGAACGTGATGAGAAACGAATCCTTGGTAAAGAAATGTTCGGTGTATCTGGTGCTCTCGAAGTTGAAGATGGAGTAAGTCATCCAATAGATATGAATTAATTCTAAGCGGGGTAGTAAGTGGAGACAAGGTTAGATAGATATGAAGGAGCTCGTGAAGGGAAGATTGAGCAACTTAAAGAGTTGATTGCTTCCTCTGAGAATATTGTATTCTTGGGCGGTGCCGGTGTATCTACTGAGAGCGGAATTCCGGATTTTCGAAGTGGTGAAGGTATATTTAATCAAGATAGCGGATTGAAATATAGACCTATCGATGTTGTATCGCACACTTTTTTTATAGAGCATCCTGAAGAATTCTATGATTTCTATAAACACAAGCTATGTTATCCTAAGGCAAAACCGAACAAAGCACATAAGGCATTGGTAAGATTAGAGAAGCAAGGAAAGCTTAAGGCTATCATAACGCAGAACATTGATGGTTTGCATCAGATGGCTGGTAGCACTAATACTATAGAGTTACATGGTTCTGTTAAGTGTAACTACTGTATGGATTGCAAGACTAGGTATGATTTGAATTTCATTCTTGATTCTGTTGGCGTTCCACGTTGTACTAAGTGTGGCGGTATAGTACGTCCTGATGTTGTTTTGTATGAAGAGTATCTTGATGCTAACAATGAAGAAGATGCGAAGACCGCTATTCACATGTGTGACTTGATGATAATAGGAGGAACTTCTCTAACTGTATATCCTGCTGCGAAGTATGTAGAATACTTAACGCATAATCGAGTAGTAATTATTAACAAGAGTTCTACGTATTTAGATCTTCAGGCATTATTGTGCATACACGATAGTATAGGAGATATTCTAGATACTGTTGTACCGAAGAGAGCTAGAAGTAAAAAGGCAAACGATAGTAAAGAATCTTCTTCTAAAGATGCGAGAGCTAAAACTAAAGCGAATTCGAAAGCTGCATCAAGTAACTCGATGACGTCTAGTAAATCAAAGTCTGTCTCCAAAAAAAAGGGTAAAAACGAGAAACCCAATAGCATAGAAGAAGGTAACAATGACTAAAGATAAACAATTTTATATTGATCGCAAACTAAATCTGGATCTAATGGTTTCTTCGCTTGATGGTATTAGTAAGAAATATAGTCTATCCAGATTCTTAGTTTTTTTTGTGTTAGTAGTGCCAGCGGCTGTTTTGGCTGTGTTGGACTTCTATCCCACTGTTTTTTTTATAGTTGCTATTCTAGCCCTCTGTGGATTTGTTTTCATTTGTATTTATCATCATTTTGCGAAAAAGAAGTTAGAGTACACTACGACACTGAGTGCAATAAATGATGAGTATATTGCTAGAATAGATGGTGATTTCTCATTGCTAAGGGATAAGGGAAGCGAATTCTATGATGAGAAGCACGACTATGCTTTGGATTTAGATGTATTTGGAGACACTTCATTATTTGCTTTATATAACGTTTCTGAAAGCGCTTTTGGTAGAAAAGCTTTTGCTGATGAACTCCTTTTCGCGCACGTAGATGAAAGAAGTACTGAGGAAATTATAAGAAGACAAGGCGCCATTAGTGAATTAGCAAATTCTGTAGAATTTTTGCAAGAATATCAAACCATAGCGCGATTGGGGAATATGAGGAAGATGCCTTCGGCTCTTCTTGGATTAGCAACTAAGAAAGATAAGTATCCTGTTGCTTTTAGAGTTCTATATTTTGTGATGCCTGTGCTTTGGTTCATTCCTTTGATAGCTCTGATTATTGGAGCGACTACTGTAGCAAAGTTGGTGTGCTTTCCAATAATTGTCTTAAACCTATTAATAATGATATTTCTGTCTTCAAGGTATAAGGTGTTCTTCTCGGCAGTTAAGGGTATATCTGATCAAACTGATGCTATTCATGTTTTATTCGAGAGACTCGAGAAGTCAAACCTTTCAAATGAATTTACTAGGGGGTTGATTCAGTCGAATGCTTCTGCTACTAGCACAAAGCAATCTGTATCTAAGGGTCTTGAAGTTCTTTCGCGAGCTTGCAAGGTTACTATGCTAAGATCTCAACCACTTTTCGCGCTCATACTGAACTGTGCTTTCCCTTTTGATTTGTTTTGCGCCGATAAGTTAGTAGATTGGTCAAATAAGTATGGAGAGTTTCTGAGTGGTGCTATTTCAGCACTTGCGGCTGTTGAAGCTATGATGTCAGCCTCAATGGTATCAATTGCTTCTAGAAATAGCGCTAAACCTGTATTTGTTGACTGTGATATTGATTCTCCGATGAATGCATTCTTTGATGGAAGAAACGTATTTCATCCTTTGCTCAATCCACAAAAGGCAATCTCCAATTCGATTAAACTATCATCTCAAATTGCATTAATAACTGGCTCAAATATGTCAGGTAAGACTACTATGATTAGAACTATAGGAACCAATTGCATTCTAGCTTATATTGGAGCTAACGTACCAGCAGATAGTCTAACTCTAGGAAGAATGAGAATTATGTCTTCGATGAGGATAGTTGATAGTATAGAAGAGAATATGAGTACCTTCAGAGCTGAATTGGTTCGTATTTCTCGAATAGTACATGCTTCTTCGGAAAAGAAGCCACTATTATTCTTAATTGATGAGATTTTTAGGGGAACAAATTCGAAGGATAGAACTGATGGAGCTTTGACAGTACTTAAGCGATTGTCCTCACAAGAAATATGTGGTTTAATGACGACGCACGATTATGCATTATGCAATTCTACTTTGAATATAATGCAAAATGTTGTATACTATCATTTTGCTGAAACATATAATGACAACGAGATTTTCTTCGATTATCTATTGTCTGATGGTGTTTCTAAGAACTCTAACGCACAGTTCCTAATGAAAATGGTAGGAATTGAGTAATACTTGGAGGAACATAAAATGAATTCTTATATCGAATCAACTTCATTTTTTGGCAACGTGTCTGCAGAAGAACTTGCAACAAAATATGGAACTCCTTTATATGTATATAATGAGAGAATTTTAAGAAACTCTATGAGAACTGTTAGTAAGCTAATCCAAGGGTATCGTTATGTTGCAAATTATTCCATGAAGGCTAACTCCAATCTATCTATTCTAAAGATTGTTAATGAAGAAGGTTTGAATGCTGATGCTATGTCAGAAGGTGAAATTAGACTTTTAATGAAAGCTGGGTTCTCAACTGATAGAATTTTCTTTGTTCCAAATAATGTCAGCTCTCAAGAGATGCAATTTGCGATAGATAACGGGATTCTGGTTAGTCTAGATAGTTTGGACCAGCTAGAAAGATATGGTAATTTGGATCGTGGCGGTCGTTGCGCAATTCGAATTAATCCCGGTGTTGGCGCTGGACATCATAGTAAAGTAGTTACAGCTGGTAAAAATACGAAGTTTGCGATAAGTCGTGATGATATAGATGAGGCTCTAGAGATAGCTGCAAGGCATGAACTTACTATAGTTGGAATTAATCAGCATGTAGGATCGCTGTTTATGGATCCGGAGCCTTTCCTTCAGGCTGTAAGTAACTTGCTTAGCGTTGCTCAAAGGTTTGGAAGACTTGAATTCATTGACTTTGGCGGTGGTTATGGTGTTCCATACCATAAACTTGATAACGAGCAGTCTTTTGATTTTGAAAACTTTGAAGTAAAATTCAAAGCTCTTGTTGACGAGTTTGTTTCTACTGTTGGTTATACGCCATTATTTAAAACAGAACCAGGAAGATATGTTTGCTGTGAAGGTGGCGTTCTTCTTGGCAGGGTTCATGCAACGAAAGATAATGCAGGAAGAAAATATGCTGGTACCGATATTGGAATGAATGTACTAGCTAGACCAGCTATTTATGATGCGTGGCATGATATAGAAGTAATAAGGAACAGTGAAATCATTACTGACGGCGACTTGGAGAAGGTTACATTAGTTGGTAACATTTGTGAGACCGGTGATATCATTGCTGACGATAGACTTCTTCCAAAAATCAAGACTGAGGATTTAGTGTGCGTTCTAGATGCTGGCGCATATGGATATTCAATGAGTTCGAATTACAATTGCAGATTACGTCCTGCCGAGGTGTTAATTACCGAAAATGGAGATGACAAACTCATTAGGAGACGAGAGAACTACGATGATTTGTTTTCTTCTTTCGAGCTGTGACCACCATATTAACAAGTTTGCCTAATTTATGACACAAAATGTTCATTTTTCGCTTGTGCGTTGAACTGCGTTATTGTAGAATTCATGTAAATAAAACTAGGATTATAAAATGTACATTCAAGATTTAGGCAATTATCAATCTATTATTTTAGACTATTCTTTCCTTCGAGAATTTGGAGGTACGTCTCTATTTACGCAATTTTACTCTACAATTTCCAGTTCTAATTCGGAGATATATGTAGGAAGTAATTTCAAGTTATTTCATAGTTGTTTAGTTCATCAAGCAGATGATAAGGATGAGGGTACTTGTCAATCATTTAGAGATCTGTGTATGAATCTTCTTGCAGCGAAGAAGTTTCATGAGATTGCACATCTAGATACGGGTAAGTTTTTGGAATCAGCTAGTATGCTTGATAATCCATGTATTTTGACTACTTTTTCGAGCATTCTTTTAAAAAGAATCATTGAGTATAATTACGAGGTCTTGATTCCAATAGTTGTTGTTAACGCAGAAGGTTTAATTCGATATGAGAACAGTCACGAGTTGATAGAAGCTAATGCTTTAAATTCTATTAGTTCTCTAGCTTTTAATAACTCATTTTTGGATATAGATGTTTATTGTAGTGTGAATGATATAGTATATACAGCTAATATGGAGCCCGTACGTCTTGAGAAGAGATTGAACAACGGTGCGGAGGGAATGGTATTCCTAACAGATAAGTCTGGTGTTGTTGCTAAGATTTTTCATAAGGATATTATTACTCCCCTGAGATGGGCTAAGCTTACTCGCATGGTATCAATGGGAATAAAGAGTGTTGGCATTTGCTGGCCTCAGGATTTACTCTTCAATTCTGGAACTCCTGTAGGAAATACTATGAGTCTTGGAAAAGGCAAGACTCTAAGTACAGTATTTGATGGCCCTGATGCTATCATTGACTGCTTTCCCAATTGGATGAGGGTAGATGTTGTAGATACAGCAATCAATCTGCTAGAGAAGTACATATATCTTCATATGCATGACATTCTAGCTGGGGACATTCAGCTCAAGAATGCTTTAATCTCTTCTTCTTCTAGTGTATTTTTGATCGATATGGATAGTTGTCAAATTGGCAATCTTCCATGTCCAGTAGGAACAGAGGAATTCACTGACACTGCGTTGTGGGGAAAGAATTTTGCCCACTTCTTGAGAGAAATGAAGAATGAGGATTACTCTCTTGCTATGCTGGTATTCTCAATTCTTTTCTGCGGTTTGAATCCTTATGCTTCACGACATGGTAAGGAAACTTTAAGAGAAGAGATTCTAGACAAGAACTTCCCTTATCGTCTTGACAATTCAAATAATGAGTTCATTCCTAAGGGTGGATATGATCAAATTTGGAACTATTTACCTGATAAGCTTCGAACGATGCTGTATGATGTTTTCAAACTTGGCAAGAGATATGAGGATATTGAGTGGTATTCTGCATTATTAGATTATAAGAATGATTTGATTTCTAAGAAGTATTCAGATCCTGAGGCATATAAGCTTTTTCCAAAGAGTAGTTATTCTAGTAGGAGTGATGTAGTTATTAGACCTAGGATAAAGGAACCTCTTACTTTTAGCGGTGGAGATATCGTTAGTAATAGAAGCTTTATGAGTTCGCCGAATTCAGGAATGAATCAAATGGATGAGGCTGATATGAATTCGAGAGCAGCTTCTGTACCGAAGTATTCTTTGAATTATAGTTCGCAGCGAGGTGCATCTTCAAAACAAGAGAAAAAGACCTTTTTCGAACAGTTTAAGAGTTCTTTAGAGACAAGACTGATAGTGATTCTATTCTTAATTATAGTTGTATTAGTGGTAATAGGCCTAATTACTTGGTAACTTGAGGAGGATAATATGGTAGAAGGATTTAATGAATCAGATTTTGGAAATAGTACAAAGAGACGTTTGCCGATATGTTTTTGCTTAGATACTTCTGGTTCGATGATGGGAACCCCTATCAAGCAATTGAATATCGGCTTAACGAACTTCATTTCTTCAATTAAAAGCAACGATGATACGCGTTCGGCAACGGATATCGCAATTGTAACTTTTGGTCAGAAGGTTGAGATCGTTATGCCTTTTGGAAAGATTAGTAGAGATAATCCTTTTCCGGAAATAACAGCTTCTACTACACTTACTCCTATTGGAGAAGGAATATTGACAGGACTAGAGCTCTTGAATGCTCGAAAAGAAGGATATAAAGATCTTGGTATCAAGTACTATCAGCCATGGCTAGTTGTCATTACTGATGGCGCTCCTCAAGGCCCTAATGCGATGGCTAATATGGAACTTGCTATTAAGGCATGCAACGAGATGGAATCGAAAGACAAGCTTGTGGTTTTCAATATTGGCGTAGGTTCTGGTGCGGATCTTGATATATTAAAGAGACTGTCTGTGAAGAGAGAAGAACCAATTTCTGTTGCATCTGCTGAGTTTTCTAAGCTTTTCGAATTCTTAGGATCTTCAAGTTCTTCAGTTATTTCTTCAGGAATGAAGGACGATGCTCTCTATAACATCAGTACTGAACCAGAAGGCGATTCAGTTAGTGTTGATGACTTCTTTAAGTATTTGGAAGACTAATTACGAGATAAGAAATAGGTAGGGTCACGAAATTTGATGAATAGCAAAACAAACGTAGCCGCCGTAACTGTAGTTGGGCAAAAACATTTGCAAAGAGGAATTCCATGTGAGGATTCTTCGGTTGCAGTGTCTCGTAATGGTGTAAGTGTGGTTTGTATTGCTGATGGAGCCGGTGGCAAAGTATATACTCATGCCAAGTATGGTGCAGAGTGCGTAACTCAAGCTGTTTCTGAGTTGTTAATTGATCATTTTGACGCATTGTATTTTGAGAATAGGGAAGCAGCGATTAAAGCTATGATTATTACTGCTGCTCATACTGCTTTGGCTGATGTTATTTTGAAGTATAAGTTGAATTCAATAGAGAAGCTTTCATGTACGTTACTATTCTGTGCTGTTAAGGATAGGAGAATGATTTGTGGTCACATCGGAGATGGATTGATTGCGAGAATCTCGCCTTCTGGAATTTCGCCTGTTACTATGCCGCAGAATGGAAAAATTGCTTCAACTACTTACTTCGTAACTTCAAATCACGCCGCCGATTACTTAAGACTGACAAAGGGAACTATAGATGATGTCCATGCTATAGTTTTGATGACTGATGGCGTTCAAGATTCCGTTTATGATGAGACTTCTGGTCTTGTTAAACCGGTAGTTGTTCGAATGGCCGATACTTTGAAGGAAGGTAGAGAGCATTTCGAAAAGGAAGTTAAATCAGTTCTGGAAGATTATATAGTTAACAAGAGTAACGTAAGTGATGACTCTTCTTTTGGCGCATTGTATTTTGTGGATACGAAGTCTCCGGATGTATCTAGTTTGCCTAGTAGAGCCGAAGCTTTTCCAAGAGCAACGGAGAATTTTAGACAATTGCAAGAGCTATTGTTACCTAGAGTTAAAAAGGCTAGACAAATTATTCTGAATTCTTCTGCTAGTATCTCGATTGATTCGAAGACAAGTAAGGGAGAACCGAAGAGAACAACACAAAGTGTGGTACAGGCTATGGAGACAGAAGATAAGATCTCTCCTATGGTTCGAGTAAATAGAAGACTATTGCATCTTGTATTTGGGTCCTTTATATTTGTAATAATAGTATTGATTTTATATGCATTCTTTTTTAAGTAATTTGGAGGGTTAATATGGTTCGAAAAAGTAAGAAATATGATGTTATACCAGGTGTTGAAGTTCCTGACATCAAATCGATAGTATCAGCTGCTTCAGATTTTTCGAAGAGTGAGTTGGACAAGGTTGAGATAAAGAAGACTGTTCTAGAAGTTTCTCACAAAGAAAACATTTCTTCTAAACCTAGTTCGGAAGATATTTCTGCGCTTAATAGTCTTGGTAACAAGGTTGCCGAGAACGAGGAGAAGCAGAAGCTTGAAAGCAAAAAGAAGATGGAATCCATAAAGAGTAAGGCTGTAATAAGTCCTGAATCAATAGATTCCTTAAGTAAGCGCGCACAAGCAGAAATCAACGATCCGGAGAAGCTTGAGAAGATTCAGAAGGATAGAGAAGAGAGATTAGCGAAGATGGCTGAGGCTAAGGAAAAAGAAAAACTTCGTGAAGAAAGACGTATTGCGCATAAGAAGAAGACTGAAGAGCTTACTTCGAAGTCGGGTCAAAGCTCAAGTCCTATAACTATTAGTAATAAATCTACATCCGTAAAGAACGAGACTAGCAAGGCTTCCAATAATAGTGTTGTTCTGTCTGACGAGGATACTTTGGAATCTTTTAGTGAATTGCTATGATTTGTGAAGCAATAGCTAATTAGTACTTAGAAATCAAGTTTACAATTAAACATAGTATGATATAAGCGACGTCTACTACAACAGCAGATGTCGTTAATATTATCCAAGTTTTTCGAGCAGAGAAACCCTTAACTTGCTTAAGGTGATCATGAACAGGGGTAAGAACCTTTTTAAGAATAATCACTTTCTTATGGAATAACTTGTTAGAGACTCGACCAATAGTAATCTTGAGAACGCTTAGACCTCCATCAAGCATGAAGGGAAGACCAATTACTAGATAGGCAAACGGAATTTTCATGTACATTGCGTAAAAAGCAATGAAGAATCCTATTGATCTGGAGCCTGCGTCTCCCATCATCATTTTACTTGGGAAGATATTAAACATTAGGTAGGCTGAAAGAACAGCAATCATAATAAATCCAAGGAAGAATCCATTAGCGGTACAGTTTCCAGTTATTGCTGAGACAATCATGATTGTTAGTATGGAAGCTATAGATAATGAACCCGATAACCCATCCACTCCATCTGTAGCATTGGTTGAATTTATGGATACGATAATCAGAATAGAACCAAGAAGAATATAGATTGCAGGGTGAATATAAATTGAGTTCCCATTGAAGCCTATGGAAACATCTGAGCCATAGAAGACTACAAAGAAGACTGAACCTATGAAAGCGACAATTAAATCCAAAGCTCCCTTTTTATACTCATTCCATGGAGTTGATGCAATATCGTCTAGATAGCCGCTAACCATAGCTCCTGCCATAGTTAACAGCATTAGTATCATACCGAAACCGTCATAAATATAGGATAAAGATACTAGTAGAAAAACAACTATGAAATATATACCTACGCCGGTAGGCTTACCTTTGTTTATCTCACTTCCTATTACAAATTTCTTACCTCTATCTTTGCCAAGGATGCGATTTTTCCCAGGAAGTAACTTGAGCAAAATGAAGCAAGCTACGAAAGCTAAGGGAATAGAAAATGATTGAAAAAAGATTGGCATAAAGACCTCTTCAATATTTAATATCGTGACTATTATACTCTGATAGTTCAAAATAACAAATTCTCGTTGCTTTCGTTGTAGTGAAAACACCATTATGATGTGTTATTATTACTCATTGATAATAATAGGTAATACGGTTGGAGGATAAGAATGGATTACAAATCAGAGATTGCAAGTAAATTGGCTAGATTCACTCAATTAGATATGGATACGGTAATGAATTTGCTTGAGGTTCCTCCTCGCAGCGACATGGGAGATTACGCATTTCCTTGTTTTACTTTAGCAAAATCAATGCATAAGGCCCCACAAATGATATCAGCAGAGATTGCAAGTGACTCTTCTATGGGTGAGAAATGGATTTCTGAAGTTAAGAGCGTTGGACCATATGTAAATTTTTTTATCGACCGAGGTGTTCTAGCTTGCGATGTAGTCAATAAGATTAATTCTCTTGGAGACGAGTATGGATGTTCCAAATTAGGCGAGGGCAAAACGGTTCTTGTTGAGTTCTCATCTCCCAATATTGCTAAGCCTTTCCACGTAGGTCATGCTTTTTCGACAATAATAGGAAACTCTCTTTCGAAAATTTACACGAAGTTGGGTTACAACGTAGTTCGTATGAATCATTTAGGCGATTATGGTACTCAATTTGGAAAGCTAATTACTGCATATCGTTTATGGGGAGATGAGGATGCTTTATCATCTAGCCCGATTGACGAGTTACTGAGAATATATGTCAAGTTCCATGAAGAGGAGAAGAATGACCCTTCGCTTACGACTTCAGCTAGAGAGAATTTCAAGAAGCTTGAGGACGGGTGCGAGGAAGAGGTTGCGTTATGGAAACGCTTTAGAGATATGTCCTTAGTAGTATTTAACGGAATATACGACCGCATGGGCGTAAGCTTCGACAACTACAATGGAGAATCCTTTTATTCAGACAAGATTCCTGCAGTAGTAGACATGCTTAAGGAACGAAGCCTTCTTGAAGAAAGTGAGGGCGCTCAAGTTGTTAAGCTTGATGAATTCAATATGCCTCCTTGTATCATTCTTAAGAGTGATGGGACTACAATCTATGCTTCAAGAGATTTAGCTGCAGCGATATATAGATACAATACATATCATTTTGATAAGAATATATACGTTGTTGGTATTCCTCAAGCTTTGCATTTCAAGCAAGTTTTTTCTGTTCTAAAGAAAGCTGGCTTTGACTTTGCTGAAAATTGTGAACATGTAGGTTTTGGTCTAGTTAAGTTTAAGAATATGAAGTTCTCAACGAGAGACGGAAATATTGTACTTCTTGAAGATTTGCTTAATGAGTCGATAGCGAAAACCAAAGAAATCATTGAGGCGAATGCTAGGAATCGCGGAACAGAGATGAGCGATGAAGAGATTAACGATATCGCAACGAAGGTTGGTATTGGTGCTGTAGTTTATACTTATGTTAAATCAGGACGTGAGAGAAACATTGTTTTCTCGTGGGAAGAAATGCTTGATTTCGAAGGCGATACTGCACCTTACTTGATTTATACTTATGCTAGAACAAGGTCTATCCTTCGTAAAGCTGATAGTATTGGAGTATCTTACAGGAATATTGATGAGTCTGTTCTTGCACTTCTGAGTAGCGATGAGGAAAGCGCTGTTATAAAGGCTCTTTCTGATTTTGAAGATGCTATTGTTGGTGCCGCTAAGAGCAATGAACCTTTCTTTATTTCTAGACAAATTGCTGTTATAGCAAGAGCTTTTAACAGATTCTACAATAATTCGTCAATTCTTTCAGCGGATACTGATGAGAGTAAGATAGCACGTCTTGCACTATGTGAGGCTGTATGTAATTGCATCAAGTCTGGATTAAATCTACTCGGAATAGATGTAGTAGAGAGAATGTAATAATTAGGTCGAGGTGCCAAATGCAATCAAAATCGAATGAGATGCCTGATTTCAGTTCAATCAAATATGAGCGTCCGGATTTAGATGCTTTTCGTGATTCTGTTCGAAAAGTAAGACTTAAGCTTATGACTGCAAAAGACGTTAATACGGCGTCTTCTGCTCTTTTCGATTATGAGAGAAATCTAGTACTAATTAATACGATGTTTGCACTATGCAATATTATGCATGATTTGGATACCTCAAATGATTTCTATACTAATGAACTAGCCTTTTGTGATGAGATTGAAGCTTCAGTAAACGATTTAGCGGCTGGTGTTTTCTCTGTAATGTTAAATTGTCCTTGTGCTAAAGAGCTTCGAGAGAAGTATGGGGATATGATTTTCAAGAAGGCAATTAATTATAAAGAGACGATTAGTAGCGAGGTAATTGAAGATATTGTTAAGGAGTCTGCGCTCGAAAATGAGTATTCACAGATTCAATCTGAAGCAATTATTATGTTTAATGGCAAGGAATTGAACCTTAGCATGCTTGAGCCATATTTGGAGTCAACTGATCGCAACAAGAGAATTAAGGCTCATAAGGCATTAGATGATTATTATTTGTCGAAAAAAGATGATTTTGACCGTATTTATGATGAAATGGTTAAGATTAGGACTCAAATAGCTAAGAAACTTGGTTACACGTCATTCACCGAATTAGGTTATAAGCGAATGGAGCGTTATGACTACAATAGAGAAAGCGTTAAGGTTTTTCGTGACAATGTAGTCAAATACATAGTTCCACTGACGAGCAAAATTCGCGAATTGCAAACGAACAGATTGGATCTCGATGAACTTAAGTTTTATGACTTGCCATGTCTTTTTAGCAAAGGAAATCCAGTTCCTTCAATTTCAATGGACTCTTACGATAAGGTTTCAGGTGAGTTCTTTAGAAGAATCTTCGGCGTAAATCCAAGCTTCTTTGACGTTCTTTCGGAACACGGCTTTACTGACCTTCTTTCTCGCAAATCAAAGTCCACAGGTGGTTATTGCATGTTCCTTGAAGAGTATGCTATTCCTTTCATTTTTATGAACGGTAATGGAACAGCTGATGATGTGGCAACAATTGTTCACGAAGGCGGTCATGCTTATGCTGCGATAAAGTCAGCTGAGGTCTCACCATTCTCTGAATGCTTATCGCCTACGCTGGAGACATGCGAAATTCACTCGACAGCGATGGAGTTTCTATCATACCCTTATATGGATATGTTCTATGGTGATAGCGCTAATGCATACCGTGAGTTGCATATGACTAATGCTTTGCTTTTCTTGCCCTATGGATGTATGGTCGACGAGTTTCAGCATGAGGTTTATGATAATCCCGATTTGAAACCTGACGAGCGTCATGAAGTCTGGAAGAGACTTGAGGAAAAGTATCAACCTTTCATTAATTATGATAATCATCCTTTCCACTCAAATGGCGGAGCATGGATGAAGAAGTCTCATATTTTTACTAGTCCTTTCTACTATATCGATTATTGTCTTGCACAAATTTGTGCTTTGGAATTATGGGATGAGTCTAGACTTGATGCGAAGTCGGCTTTGTTTAAGTATAATATTCTTTGTGAAAGTGGCGGTACTGATACCTTCTTATCACTTCTTCAAAAGGCAGGCCTTTCTTCTCCTTTTGATGTTGATGTATTTAAGAAGCTAGCTTTCAGTGCGAGTGATTTTTTGAGTTTATGAAGTTACCAATTGAATTTGTAAACAGAATGAATGAGTATTTCTCATCTGATAGCAATGTATCAAGTGAGGGGTTCTGGGAGAGCTTTGATTCACAGGCTTTTCGAGGGATAAGACTAAATAGCATAAAAACCGATAGAAGTGACTTCTCCAAAGTAGTTGAAAGAATGGGCCTTTCCGAGAAGAAGGTGCCTTGGTGCGAAGGCGGCTTTTATGTTGAAGATGAGTCAATGAAGACTGGCAGGGACCCTTACTATCTGGCTGGTGTCTACTATTCGACAGAACCATCTGCTATGCTTCCTGCACAGGTGCTTGGAGCAAAACCAGGAGATTATGTTCTGGATTTATGTGCTGCTCCCGGAGGAAAAGCATGTAGGTTAGGAGAGGACTTGAAAGGCGAGGGACTTCTAGTAGCAAATGAAATCTCCGAGCAACGAGTCAAGGCGTTGTTACGGAATATAGAGAGAACCGGAATTCGTAATGCTGTCATTCTTAATGAGAATCCAGATAATATAGCTAGAAGATTACCTTTATTTTTCGACAAGATTCTTGTTGATGCGCCATGCTCAGGAGAAGGAATGTTTAGGCGTGACCCTTCAGCAACAAAGAGTTGGGAGCAATATGGACCTGAGAGTTGCCAAGTGATTCAGAAGCAAATTCTTAATGCGACTGATTTGATGCTTAAGCCTGGAGGCGAAATCGTATATTCTACTTGCACCTTTGGTTTAGGTGAAGACGAAGAAATGGTACTTGATTTTCTTAAGGATCATAGTGACTATGAGGTAATAACACATCCTGAAATAGAGGGCGTGACTCATCAGAAAGAAGGTTCGATTCTTCCTGGTGCGATGCGCATTTGGCCACACATTTCTGAAGGCGATGGGCATTTTTGCGTTCATTTGCGAAAAAAAGCTATTCAAGAAGCGGATTCTAATGATAATATCCCTGAACTGCGGAAAACAAAAAAACGAAGCGATCATTTCACATATAATCAATCGCGCGAAGCTTTTCTTTCGTTTATGAAGGACATATTGGCGGACAATGATTATGAGGAATATGAGAACTACGTGAATAAATTTTATGTTCTTCACTCAGACAAAATCCATTTGCTTCCAGTAGATGAGCGACTGTTTGATCGCTTGGTGGTTGTAAAGTCCGGAGATTTTCCAGGCGAAATCAAGAACACAAATACAGGACGAGTATTTGTCCCTTCAAATTGCTTGGCGTTGACTCTTAATTATGAAGGTATTCGCAAAGACTCAATATTATCTATGCCGCGCGAAGACATGCGAGTAGAACGATATTTGAAAGGCGAGACAATAATTGCAAATGAAGAAGAAAATAAAGTGTTAAAGACAAAAGGTTTTGTTGTTGTTTGTGTTGACAACTATCCTTTGGGATTTGCGAAAAAAACGCCTGATGGTACGTTTAAGAATTTGTACCCTAAAGCATGGCGATTGGTATAAGGAGCGAGAAGGAGCGAAAATGAATTTAATAGTTGCTACAGGAAACGAAGATAAAGTTAGAGAGATAAATGAGATTCTTAAGGGAAGTGATTTTGTAGCAATCTCGATGAAGTCCTTAGGGATTAACCCTGAGATAGATGAGAATGCAGATAGCTTTGAAGGAAACGCACTAATAAAGGTACGAACAGTTCATAGTATTACGCAAGATTATGTAATGGCCGACGATTCAGGATTATGCATCGATGCTTTAAATGGAGCTCCTGGAATATTCTCTGCAAGATTTTGTGGTGAAAATTCAACGTATGAAGAGAAGTTCAAGAAGATTTTTGATCTTCTTAAGGATGTTCCAGCTGAGAAGAGAACTGCTCAATTTGTTTGTGCCATTGCAGTGGTGAAGCCAGATGGAAGTGAGTTTACTGTTCGTGGAACTGTTGATGGAATTCTAGTTGAGACACCTCAAGGCAATAATGGTTTTGGTTACGATCCAATTTTCTATGTTCCAGAATACGAAATGACTACTGCGCAGATGGATCCCGAGTTAAAGAATAAGATAAGTCATAGAGGAAAAGCCTTAAATCAAATGGTTGCAAAACTAGTTCATAAATGATAATATACCTATGCCGCGAACAAATGTGCACCGTACGTGGACAGTATTAGTTGGAGTTGACTATGAAAAACGAAGCAAGAGAGTACTATCTAGTAGATAAAGAAGTGCTTCCTGAAGTATTTATTAAGGTAATGGAAGTAAAGCAACGCTTGAATACAGGTGATGCTTCGTCGATTAATGATGCTGTTAGAAAAACTGGACTTTCTCGTAGCGCATATTATAAGTATAAGGATTCCGTAATGCCTTTTTATGAGGCTACAAACGGTAAGAAGGTAACTTTATTGATTACGGTAGAGAATTTTCAAGGTATTTTGTCTTTGATTTTGCAAGTTGTTGCAGCTTCACATGCTAATATCTTAACTATTAATCAGAATATCCCAATTAATGGTTTGGCTGATATTTCCGTTTCTCTGGAAACAGCGTCTATGCTAGGTTCAGTTGAGGATATTCTTAATGAAGTAAGCAAATTGGCTGGTGTACGTTCTTGTAAAGTACTTAGCCGTGAGTGATATGGGGGTTATTATGAAAAATGTTGGAATTCTTGGTTTTGGAGTAGTTGGCTCTGGAGTAGCAGAGGTAATTGCTATGAACCATGACAAAATTGCAAGTCATGTAGGTGAAGTAATTCAGGTTAAGAGGGTACTAGATTTAAGAGAGTTCCCAGATAGTCCTTTTGCTTCCTTAATTACGCATGATGCAGATGAGTTTTTTGGTGACTCGGATATTTCTATTGTTGTTGAGACAATAGGAGGAGCAAGAATTGCATACGAGTTTACAAAGAGAGCTCTTAGTCTTGGAAAAAGCGTTGTTACGAGTAACAAGGAGCTCGTTAGTACTCATGGTGTTGAACTAATGCAACTTGCTGAAGATAATGGTTGTTGTTATCTCTTTGAGGCTGCAGTAGGTGGAGGAATTCCAATCATTCGTCCATTACATCGTTGCCTAGCTGCGAATGAAATTATTCGAATTCAAGGTATTGTTAATGGAACGACAAACTACATTCTATCCTCTATGAGGAACGTTGGCCTATCATATGAGGATGCTCTTAAGCAAGCACAGCAGAAGGGATATGCGGAGCAAAATCCTACTGCAGACGTAGATGGCATTGATGCTCAAAGAAAACTCTCTATTCTTTCATCAATAGCTCTAAATGGTCTATATGTATCACCAGATGCGATTCATGCTGAAGGAATAAGTAGCATATCTCTAGATGATATTGAATTTGCTGATAAAATTGGCTGTTCAGTCAAGCTCTTAGCTTCATTCTTTAACAGAGATGGAGGAAAACCAAGTGCGTTTGTAGCCCCATTTTTTGTTTCTAAAAATGAATTAATTGCTTCTGTAGAAGATGCGTTTAATATGATAATTGTTGAAGGTAATGCGCTTGGAGAAGCTATGTTCTATGGCCAAGGTGCTGGTAAGCTTCCTACAGCTTCTGCGGTAGTAGGAGATGTCTTAGATGCAGCATTGCACTCTGGAAGAAATCCACACATTACAAAATGGTATGTTAATGCTGACGAAGAAAGCGTCATTATGCCATATTCAGATGTCATCACTAATGTCGTAGTTAAATCATGCGCTAGCAATGCGGATAGCCTTATGCAGACTTTCTCGTCTTTCGATTGCAAGGTTGTATGTGATGATTCCTCTTGTAGCGCTGTGGTAGTCAAAGGTATTTCGCATAAAGAAATCGAGGAAATCATTGCTTCAGTTATTGATGGCTCTTGGATGCACTACATGGATTGATTTATCTCATTTGCGTTTATTTTGAATAGAAAATATACAATCAAAAACACTCCCTCTTACGAAGAAGGAGTGTTTCTTTATCCTTTGTGGTTTCAGGTATAGTTCAAAACAACAAAATCAAATTTGGTTCTCGTTGTAGTCTCTATAAAGTCCAATAAGCTCAATCATGTTCTTGTTCATTCTAGTCTGTAGTTTAGCAATATCACCAAGGTTCTTACTCTCGATAGCTAGCTTTATGCTTCCAAAAATCGAGAACTTCTCATCGGTATTCTTTGCCAAAGATAATCGCATATTCTCAATAGTTGACCATGTCTCGTCATCATATGTGTTTGAGATTGTGTGCTTTTTCGAAAAAGAACGAAGCAATGACAGATTAGAAGGTATGATTCTCTCGAGTAATTCCATTTGCCACATATTTAGCATTGCATTTGAATAAGAAGCTAGAATTTTGTCGCTAAAGACATCGCCGGCACAAAGAATGTCGCAAACGGAATCAGATATCATAAGGTTCTTCAAAGAATCGTAAACAGTTGCAGGTGGGATGCCAAACAACTTGTTGCGCTCTTCTCCAGTCATCGACTCGAAAATATCTTCCTCACATCTATATAATCTGTTAGTTTCCAGATAATCTCCGCTCTCGCCATACTTCTTAGTAAACTCGGCCTCAAGCTGCTTACTTGTCTTTCCAGAGTTAATCGCATAGTGAATACCATCCAGCATGCATTGGTATACAGCTGATAGGCAAAGATAAGTGTTTGTATGTGGATTAGGTGAACGAAGCTCAAACCTTGTACAATACTTGTTCGTAAGGCTTCGTACAACACCAAGAAGCACGCTTCTGTTACGGGATGGTGTTAATACATCGCGGCCAATCGAAGCAACTGGATGAGTAGGAGCCTCGAATCCAGGTTGTAATCTTGCGAAAGCATCCGATGTCGCGGATACAAATGGGTTAATCAAATCGTAGTTCTTCATGATACCCATCAAACAGCCCCAACCAATAATGCTCAGGTAGTCTTCCTCAAGCTTAGCAGGTGCGAAAAGATTGATTTTCTTTCCATTATTCAACAAAGCAACTGCATTAACATGTGTGTGCTCTCCTGAACCAGCAACTCCAAATAGAGGCTTAGCTTGGAAGCTAACCTCAAGACCATGCATTCTAAAGATCTCTTTGATTAGAATTCGCGCTGTGATTTCGTAGTCAGCTCCTTGTAGCGCATCCGAATACTTCCAGTCGACCTCAAGTTGTTCCATAATTGAATGGAAATCACCAGAGCTAGATACAGCTGCTTTAACACCGCCAACTTCCTTATGTCCCATCTCAGGGTTAAAACCATACTGATCTAAAACTAGAATAACCTGCTCAAGTGCAGTTCTTACTACGCCTTTAGTTCTCTTCCAATATGATTCTTTAAGTTCCTGAGAAATAGTTAACTTATCTGTACTGACTACCTCGTCAGGTGAATTTACCCAAAATTCAAGCTCAGTAGCGACAATGATGTTTATTTGCTTTAGTTCCTCACAAGCAAAACCATAACTCTTACATATCTCAGGATTCTTCTTCATAATATCCGTCAATGTATTCTCAAAGTACTCGGCGCTTCTCTTAAGAACTGAACGAGAACATACATACTCGCCGTTATGCGTAAGGAATGATGGTATACGAAGTGTTCCCACTGGAAGTCCTGTAGTCATATCAATGTGCTCGTAGTTATAATCTACATACCAAACAACATTGGGATCAGGAACTAAATCAACTTTACCATCGTTTAGTGTTGCAATTCCTGGTAGTACAACAGAAGAGCCATCGGTTTGAATGGCTTCGCCATTAAGGTAGTTTTGCAAATTATCATGAAAATCGCTAATTGGAATCTTCTCATCAGTATCATTGCCAGCCAAATCGATAGCTACTAACGATACAAACTTAATTTCTGGATGAGTTTCTAGAATGCTTGTAATATCTTGAGCAGAATGCTTCTCTGGTGGAATGAAGCAGAGCAAATCAGGATATAATCTGAAATCTGTCATGATAATTCACCGCCTTATAAATAATATAGCGTATTGTAACATAAATGCTCTTTCTGTTGATATAATCTAAAAGACATTGTTTCTATAAAAATACGCTGTTATGGAGAATAAGAATATGTCAAAAGTGACGGATTTCTGCATAGACCTGTCATGTTACTTGCAAGAATTATTAATGAACGCGGTTGAGGCAGGGGCGACAACTATAAATTGCTCTATTAATGCGAACAGGACAGACGATATTCTAACGCTATCTATAAGGGATAATGGTACTGGAATGAATCCGGAAGTGTTACCCAGAATACAGAGAGGATTTTATTCAACAAAAGGCAATGATAGAGGAACAGCGTTATCTTGCATTCTTAAGAAGAACCAACAACACGGCCTTGGCGTCAACTTCAAGCCACAAAATCCTAGCGGTCTAATGGTAATTACTAAGTGGCATATTCGGGATATAATTGGAGAAACAAAACTCATTTCGCTTGGAGATGTAGGATTGACATATGCGTTATTCGTTGCGTCCTATGAAAACATTAAAATATCGCTTGATTTTTCGTATGAGAATGGTGCAATATTTATGTTGGACAGTGAGAAGGTAAGAAAAGATCTCGGCGGAGTGCCTGTAAGCTCAGTGATAGGGTATAATTTTATTACGAGGCTAGTCACTGATCACTTGGATAAATTTATCGGAGGTATTTCACAAATGAATTCTTTAGAAGAACTAAATGCTATGAGAGAAAGTGCTAAGGCAGATATTTCTGTTCGTGATGCGAAGGGTACTAAGGTAGTTGTTGCAATGGGTACTCTTGGAATTAATGCAGGTGCTCGTGAGACTGCAAGAGCTTTTGTAGATGCTATTAGCGAGAACAAGCTATATGAAGTAGCTGTTAATCTTGAGCCAGCAACAGGTGATGCTGCTAGTCAACCAATAGTTGATATAGTATCTGTAGATGGAACAAGTGTTAGATATAAGAATGTTGATAGTCTGAAAGCTAAGAGAATTGTAACCGAGCATTTGGTTAACGGTAATGTTTGTAACGATTTAGTTTGATTATGATACTAAGACAATTACGAGCTTGCCTAGATATAGAAGGAATGAACAAGAAGTGGGGGGTACGCTCTCTGTTTCTTGTTCTTTTTTTACTTAGGTGTCAGGTAGCGATAATTCCATTTGGAGATTCAGATTTCGCTTCTTTCTGGATTTGGTATAAGGACTTTTCGGAAGTCGTAAATGCTAACGATACAAGTAAGGCTTATGAAATGTTAAGTTCGATGCCCTTAACTACTGGTAATTGGATTTACCTTTTGTGGTCCGCTTTTGTACTAATTTTGTGTGTAGTAGGTATTGGCTTATATGCGGCTATGTATATTCGATCGCTTAGGATTCAATTGGTATCAAAGGCAAAAGAAGCGGGAGATAATAGTTTTGCTTCGAGAGTACGTGCTCCTATTAGTGTTGGAAAACTAGTATTCAGATTGATTATTGGGACGATAGCATACTTGGTTGTTTTTATGATGTTTTTTTCGATTCTATCTTACTTTGCTATAGTATTGATTTTCATTACGCCAATTATTGTTATGATTCCTGCATTTTATCTTTCTGGTGATGCTGGTTTGATAGCGTCAGTTAAGCAAGGTTTTACGTATTCTAAAGGGTATTTTTTCTCTCTTTCATACGTAGTATCGATAGTTTTGATGTTGTCATATTTGTTGAATTCCATTCTTTCTATTGTTGGAAACTACTCAGAGCCAATAGCTTCAGTGCTTGTCTCATTCGTAAATGTATATAGCTGTCTAGCTATTGGCAGAGCAATTGGAATATCATATTGCAATATGATTGATCGTGTTTTTACTAGTTAGTTTGTTGTTTTCGTAATCTTTTCGATTATTGAAATTTAACCCTTTGTCAATTATTATATTGATGTTTGTTAAATATGGAGGTAAATATTATGGACGTTAAACAGGAAGCAATTAAGAAGCATACCGAATGGAAAGGTAAGATTGAAGTAATCGCACGTGCTCCAGTAGGTTCGAAGGAAGAATTGGCTATTGCATACACACCTGGTGTTGCTGAGCCTTGCTTAGAGATTTCTAAGGACGTTGATTTATCATACAAGTATACAAGAAGACATAATCTAGTAGCTGTTGTAACAGATGGAACGGCAGTTCTTGGATTAGGTGATATCGGACCAGAAGCTGGCATGCCAGTTATGGAAGGAAAGTGTGCACTGTTTAAGGCATTTGGTGATGTTGATGCATTCCCATTGTGTATTCGCTCTAAGGAAGTTGACGATATAGTCAATACAGTAGCTTTGCTAGCTGGATCTTTTGGTGGAGTTAACCTTGAGGATATTTCTGCTCCAAGATGTTTCGAGATCGAGAAGAAGCTTAAGGAAATATGTGATATCCCGATTTTCCATGATGACCAGCATGGTACAGCTGTTATAACTCTAGCTGGAATTATTAATGGATTGAAGGTTGTTGGTAAGAATTTAGATGACATTTCTGTAGTAGTAAATGGAGCTGGAGCTGCTGCAACAGCTATTACAAAGCTATTGATTTCATGTGGACTTAACGATGTAGTTCTTTGTGATAGAACAGGAGCTATTTATCAGGGAAGAGAGAAGCTTAACGATGCTAAGGCTGAGATTGCTTCTATGACAAACAAGAAGATGAAGAAGGGTTCTCTTAAGGATGTAATTGTTGGCGCTGATGTATTTATCGGTGTTTCTGCTCCAGGAGTACTTACTGCTGATATGGTAGCTACAATGGGTAAAGATCCAATAGTATTTGCATGTGCTAACCCAGTACCTGAGATTCTTCCTGATGAGGCAAAGAAGGCTGGAGTTGCAGTTATGGCAACTGGTCGTTCTGATTTCCCTAACCAAGTTAATAACGTTCTTGCATTCCCAGGTATCTTCAGAGGCGCTTTGGATGTAAGAGCTTCTGATATCAATGATGAGATGAAGCTTGCTGCTGCTTATGCTATTGCAGGAATAGTATCAGATTCTGAACTAAGACCTGATTACATTCTTCCAGATGCTTTTGATCCTCGTGTTGGTAAGGCTGTAGCTACTGCTGTAGCTGAGGCTGCTAGAAAGAGCGGAGTTGCTCGTATCTAATGATTCATTTTATATAAGATTTATATCGGGAAGAGCTTATGTTCTTCCCGATTTTTAATGTGTCTTTGATACATTATATGTGTTAAAATCAATCATTAAATGTAAAGAAGGAGGCTTCTGTTATGATTAATCGAATGGAATTATTAAGAATAATTCAGAATGATGCACGACTAACGCCTGACAATATTGCTATAATGCTTGATTGCGATGTAGCAGAGGTTGAGGCAGAGCTTAGTGCTCTCTCTAATGAGAAGATAATTCTTGGATATTCGGCCCAGATAGATTGGGAGAAGATGGATAAAGATAATGTTGTGGCCATGATAGAGGTAAGAATTACTCCTATGCGCAACAAGGGGTTTGATCATATTGCAGATATTCTTTGCAAGAACGATAAGGTTACGGCATGTTATTTGATGTCTGGTGGCTTTGATTTAATGTTGATATATGAAGATAAGAACCTTCGCGATGTAGCTTCTTTTGTCTCTGACAAAATAGCTCCTCTTGACGGTGTCTTATCAACAACTACGCACTTCATTCTTAAGAAATATAAGTCTAATGGAATTATTTTCGAAAAGGGTGACACAGATGATAGGCAGGCGGTTATTCTATGAGTTTTGATTATCAAGACAAAATATCTGAGGTAGTTAAGAACGTTCCACCGTCGGCTATTCGAAGATTTTTTGATTTAGCTAATGAGATGAAAGGTGAGGTAATCTCGCTTTCGATTGGAGAGCCTGATTTTGTTACTCCTTGGAGTATTCGAGAAGCAGGAATTAATTCTTTAATTGATGGATACACTCATTACTCACCAAATGCAGGGTATATTGATACAAGAGTTGCAATTTCAAAATACATTAAGAGAAGATATGACGTATCCTACGACCCTGGTCACGAGGTTCTTGTTACCGTTGGTGGAAGTGAGGGTTTGGATATTGCTGCTAGAGCTCTGATTAATCCTGGCGATGAGGTAATTATTGTTGAGCCGTGCTTTGTTGCATATAAGGCAACAGTTCTTTTTGCGCATGGTGTGCCAGTTGTTATTGAAACTAGGCAAGAGAATGATTTTAAATTAATGCCTGAAGAACTGGAAGCTGCAATTACAAGTAAGACAAAGTATTTGATTCTTGGATACCCAAGCAATCCTACTGGGGCGATAATGACTATGGAAGAACTATCCAGAATAAAGGATGTTCTTTTGAAGCACCCGAATGTGATAGTACTTTCCGATGAACTATATTGCGAGTTAAATTATGATTCCAGTAAGCCAGCTTCATTAGTATGTTTTGAAGAGCTAAAAGAAAGAGTAATAATGATAAATGGTTTTTCTAAGTCTTACGCTATGACTGGATTTAGAATTGGTTATGTCTTGGGTCCAAGCGAGCTAATTGCTCCTATGACCAAGATACATCAATATTGTATTATGTGTTCTCCTTCTATGGCGCAATTAGCTATTGTTGAGGCAGCGAATAATTGTGATGAAGCTGTGAGCGAGATGAGGGATGAGTATAATCATAGACGCCGCATTATTATTCAAGGATTAAAAGATGCTGGTCTTACTTGTTTCACTCCTATGGGCGCTTTTTATGCATTCCCTTCGATAAAGAGTACGGGCCTTTCTTCTGAAGAATTCTGTGAGAGATTCCTAAAAGAGAAGAGAGTCGCTATCGTTCCAGGTAATGCTTTTGGAGCTTGCGGCGAGGGACATGTTCGTATTAGTTATGCGGCTTCTCTAGATGATATTATCGAAGCAATGAAGAGATTGAAAGATTTTATTAACAAAATAAAGGTGGGAAACATTAATGCTTGAGTATGATAACATACGACTCGAATTGGAGGGCTTGGAAGGGCCAATTGACACTCTTAAAGACGCTCTTCATATAGAGCATGTTATGACACAGATAAGTGAGCTAGAGTCTAGAACTCAAGAGCCTGATTTCTGGAATGATGTTGAGAAAGCTCAACACTTACAAACTAAGTTGAAGCGTTTGCAGAAGAAAGTAGATAGCTTCATGAAGCTTTGTTCTGATAGAGAAGACCTTCTAGTAATGTGCGAGTTATGCGACGAAGCGGAGGATGCAGAGTCAGTAACTGATGTTACTTCTGGACTTGAGAAACTGAAGGATGAGTATGAGAAAATGCGTCTTGAGACTCTTCTAACAGGTGAGTATGACAAGAATAACGCTATTCTTACACTTCATGCTGGCGCTGGCGGTACTGAGGCTCAAGACTGGGTAGAAATGCTATATAGAATGTATACTCGTTGGGCTGAGATGCACGGATTCGAAATTAAAGAACTTGATTATCTTGATGGAGATGAAGCTGGCATAAAGAGTTGTTCTTTGTTGTTTACTGGAGAGAATGCATATGGCTTTTTAAGATCAGAGATGGGTGTTCACAGACTAGTAAGAATATCTCCTTTTGATGCTTCCGGAAGAAGACATACATCTTTTGCTTCTTGCGAGATTATGCCAGAACTGGACGATACCATCGACATTAAGATAGATATGACTGAGGTCCGTGTCGATACTTATCGTGCGACTGGTAAAGGTGGACAGCACATTAATAAAACAGATTCGGCGGTACGTCTTACCCATATTCCAACTGGGTGTGTTGTTGCCTGTCAATCAGAGCGTTCACAGGTTCAAAACAAGGAGACTGCTATGAGTATGCTTAAGGCAAAGTTATTTGCTTTAGCTCAAGCGGCTCAAATGGAGAAAATAGAAGACCTAAAAGGAAATCAAATGGATATTGCCTGGGGAAGTCAGATAAGATCTTATGTTTTTTGTCCGTACACGCTTGTTAAAGATCACAGAACTGGGTTTGAAGTAGTTGATGTTGATAACGTAATGGATGGAAACATCGATGGATTTATTAATGCTTTTCTGTCTGGAATGAAGATAGAGAAGTAAGAATACTATTAATGGATTTATCGGCGATGTGTTTTTATTACACATCGCTTTTTCGTTGCTCGAAAAGGCACAAAAAGAAACGGTACAGTCCAATAAGAAACCGTACCGTAATTAATTTGATTTGAGTAATAAACCTTTGCTAATTAGTCATTCCAATCGAAGTAGTAAGAACTTACTAAGAATGTCGTTACTGGTGATGAGGTTGCAACATTGATAGTCATATTCAATGTCTCACCAGCAGTAATAGTTCCGGATGTCGGAGTGCCAATATATGTGTTAGCAGAAGAAGGATCTTCTGTAAATGTATAGTACTGAGATGAGATTCCAGTAATGTCTTGATTTGTTGAAAGCGTAATTCTAATGGATAATACAGAGTCAGCAAGAACAGCATCAACAGTTCCATAGTTCTGAAGTGTTAAATCAAATGAGAAACCTGTTGAAGTGGTCGCTGCATTATCAATTCCACTATAGAAGGTGAGAACAGGGTTACCAGAAGTAGAGCGTGTAGTCGTAGTAGTCGCACTAGTAGTTGTAGCTGATGTGTCACTAGATTCCTCTGTTGGCTCCTCAGTTGCAGTTGTAGTTGTAGCTGTTGTTGCTCTCGTAGTAGCTTCCGTACTTTCTTCAGTAGGTTCCTTTGTATCTTCCGTCGACGCTTCAGGAATAGTTGTTGAAGATACACTAGCCGTTGTTTCCGTGATTGACGATGTCTCAATGCCAAGCAAAGAAGAAATCTGATCCATATTGGTTAAAACATAAATCAAAGCGCCAAATAAAATAATAACTACGAGAAGCCAAACAATACCAGAAATTCCGCCTTCACCGCGAACTCTGTCTCTTCTCTTGCGTTTTTTTGAATCCATTTGAGTAACTGGTTGAATATTTCCCTTTTGAGAAGCAGCCGAATACTTAGGTGAGATAGGTCTTTCAGACACATCCACCGCTCTGCTTGCGTTTGCAGAATGTGTAGGCCTGCTAGATGTACGCTTAATTGGAGCCGCGTCACTAACGCCTTTGCGTGCTGATGCTTTCTCGGATGCATTAACAGTTCCTGGACGATGGGAAAGCTTATTGCTTGGATCTACCACCTTAACATCAGAAGATGCCGAATCAGCACCGCCTTCATAAGACTTTGCTTCTTCCGAGGTTGCTCCTCTAACGGCACGACGCTGGGATAGCGAAGTAGCTGGTTCGTTACGAGGGCTTATCTTAGCGCTTGGAGCAGCATTGACTGTAGCAAAAGGAACTGAACTATTTGCAGGTGCAGCATCTGATACTTTGTCATCACTCTTCGCAAAAGGACTTGCTTCATGAGAAATGTTACCAGAAGAAACACTAGGCTTGTATGAAAACGCATTTACGCCAGAAGTAACCTTACCAAAAGTAGTTAACTTCGATTCATGGGTAATTTCATCATTTTCAGAGAATAATGATGAGGATTCGTCAGTTACTGTGGTACTAGCTACTACATCAGTATCCTCAGGAGCCTTATCTACCTCTTTTGTCTCGACAGATATATCCTTTCTCACGTCTTCTTCAACACTTAAATCATCATCTGTAGAGAATTCAGAATTGAAGGACACGGAAGGCTCATCAGAACTATGAGTTAATTCTGGTGCCTTCGCATTTGCAAAAGGACTAGTCTTGTTATCAACAGTAGAACCAGCAAAATCCAATTCTTTTCCAGAATCGAAAAGGGATGCAGAATCTTGAGGCTCTTCATCGGCAGGTGTATCAGGAGTCTCAGGTATCACAGGCTCACTAACAGGAGAAACAGGTTTAGCAGGGAAAGAAGGTACCTCTAAGTTAGCAGGCTCAGATTTGACATCCTCTTTCTGCGAAGCGAAAGCTGGCTTAAATGGAGACACATCATCAGGAATATCCAAGTCAGCTAAATCATCGTCAAATTGGAACTCATCATTAGAATTCGAATCATTGATTACGCCAGAAACAGTATTGATAGGATCATTTGCTTTAAATGAAACAACGAACGAACTCTGAATGTTGCCACTCGAATTTGAAGTGTCAACATCTGATTCAGGAAGAGCTTGGTCCAGGTCAGCGAAAAAATCTTCTCCATCAATTTCGTCAGGATTGAAGCTACTATTGAACAACGAACCACCTTCCGAATTAGCGCCATTTGCTGAATCGCTCATAGAGGAAGCAAATAACGAATCCTTATTACTTGAAGCAGCATTGGATTCATCAAAGGTAGCATCTTCGGCACCAAACAATCGCTTGGAATTACCAGAAGAATCTATATTGCTCTTGTTATTATCATCAGAATTGAATAGCATTATATCAACACCTCTCATCTTTAATAACTTTATAATAAAACAAAGGATTTTCATTTGCAATGAAGATGTTCAATGCGTAACGAAAAAGCAATAATTCCAGCGATAAAAATGGACCAAATTCGTGTTTGACAATATGAGTAGTGCGTGATAATATCTATGAGCATTACGGACAGGCTCGTGTGGCGGAATCGGCAGACGCAACGGACTTAAAATCCGTCGGAGTAAAATCCGTACCGGTTCAAGTCCGGTCATGAGCACCATCTTATTGTTTAATGCAGTTATATTATCGCGGAGTGGAGCAGTTGGTAGCTTGCCGGGCTCATAACCCGGAGGTCGTGAGGTTCGAGTCCCGCCTCCGCAACCAAGACAAACGACGTAACGGAAATCTGTTACGTCGTTTTTATTTGCATTTCTCTTTGTTCCCAAAAACTAATACATATTGTATTTATGCAATCAAATTACTTACTAAATTAGTAATTATCTAGTCGTGACCCTCTTCTGTGTGACTCTGTCACAGAAGAGTATATTTTTATTGATATAATAGATAGAAAAGGTGGTGATTTTATGAAAGTATCTTTTAATACTGATGAAGAGATGGTTAAAACAATAAAAGAAGGTCTGAAACGTACTGGAGGCTATTGCCCCTGCCGTTTTGAGAAGAAAGAAGAATATAAATGCATGTGTGAAGAATTCAAGTCACAGATAGCCGATCCAAACTATGAAGGCTTCTGTCACTGCATGCTTTACTATAAATCAAATGAGGATTGAGTATGAATAGAAAGAAATTTATAATTCCTCTTATGCTTGTATTCGTTTTTGCATTCGTGAGTTGTTCAAGCTTTGTGAACCTAGATCAAACTGATGGTAAGGAGCTAGGATACTTGCAAATTGATGCAGAGCAGGCAAAGACTTTAATGGATACCGAAACGGATTATATAATTCTCGACGTAAGAACCGAGGAAGAGTATAACGAAGGGCATATTCCAAACGCGATTCTGATTCCAAATACCGAGATTCGTGAACGGGCGGAACTTGAGTTAACAGATCAGGACCAGTTGATTCTTGTATATTGTCGAAGTGGCAATCGTAGTAAGTTAGCAGCGGCCATTCTTGTTGAGCTTGGATATACCAACGTTGTAGAATTTGGTGGAATTAATAGTTGGCCTTACGATATCGAGAGTTAAGAAAGCTTAATAATAGAGGTGCATTATGGGAATACTTGACTTGTTTAATCGTTTTGACATAAATTCTGGAGTAAAAGAGAGTAATAATACGCCCAGTGCAGTGATTCTTGATGTAAGGACTAGACAGGAGTACGCGCAAGGACACATTCCTGGTAGTAAAAATATACCGCTTCAAGAACTAGAGCAAGTTCAAAATGTACTTCGAGATAAGTCGATACCGATTTATACATATTGTCATAGCGGAGCACGAAGCCGTCAGGCTGAGAGTTTACTTAAGTCGCTTGGATTTGTTAATGTGAAGAACATTGGAGGAATATCATCTTATCGGGGAGAGGTTGAAAGATAACTTTATGAAGATTGTTATAGTAGGTGGCGTAGCGGGAGGAGCTTCAGCAGCTGCGAGATTACGAAGGTTGGATGAGAATGCACAGATCATTCTTTTCGAGAGATCTGGCTTCGTTTCTTATGCGAATTGTGGCTTGCCTTACTATATTGGCGGAGTAATCAGTAATAAAGCTGAACTTACGCTTCAAACGCCAGAGAGCCTTTGGAATCGATTTCGAATAGAAGTACGTACACACCAAGAAGTTACGCACATCAACACGCAAGACAAAATGGTTACAGTCCATGATTTGGACAATGAAAAAGTATACGAAGAAAGCTATGACAAGCTTATTCTTTCTCCAGGTGCAAAGCCAATAATTCCAAACCTCTCTGGGACTGACAGCAGAAGACTTTTTACGCTGCGTACAGTGGAAGATTCGTATCGAATTCGAGACTATGTAACAGAAAACAATCCCCAATCGGTAGTAATTGTAGGTGGCGGTTTTATCGGACTTGAGGTTGCCGAGAATTTGAACGATATGGGAATTAGAGTGACCATAGTACAGCGTTCTGATCAACTTCTCGATATTCTGGATTATGATATGGCGACTTTTACTCATAGCAAAATTCGTCAGAAGGGAATCAGTCTGAAGTTGGGAAGCAATGTAATCGGTTTTACTGATGAAGCAAACGGAATAACGACACATTTAGAGAATGATTCAGATATTAAATCTGATTTTGTTCTTATGGCTGTTGGTGTTTTACCAGATAGTTCGCTTGCAAAGGCAGCTGGTCTTCAACTTGGAATCAAGGGCAGTATTCTAGTAAATGACAAAATGGAGACTTCGGTACAGGATATCTATGCGGTAGGCGATGCTGTTCAGGTAATACATAGTGTCAGCGGACAAAATGCGGTTATTTCTTTGGCTGGCCCTGCTAATAAACAAGGGCGAATCGTAGCAGATAACATTTGCGGTGGAGACAGTCATTACAAGGTTTCAATTGGCTCCTCTGTAATCAAGCTATTTGACATGACTATAGCCAGCACGGGTCTTTCGGAGAAGGCGGCTATAGCTTCAGGGTTCGATTGTGATAGGATTGTACTTTCTCCAGCATCTCACGCTAGCTATTACCCTAATTCAAAAGTCATGACTATGAAGGTTGTGTTCGAAAAGGAAACGCTTAAACTTCTTGGTGCTCAGATTGTAGGATATGATGGAGTTGACAAGAGAATAGATGTACTGGCAACCGCAATTGCTTTCGGAGCAAAAGCAAATCAGTTAAAGGATCTTGACCTAGCATATGCGCCGCCTTATTCTTCTGCAAAGGATCCGGTTAATATGGCCGGTTTCATGATTGATAATATTGCAAGGGGAGTACTTAAGCAGTTTCATTGGAATGAGGTTGATGGGTTGCCGAGTGATGGAAGAGTAACTCTTTTAGATACTAGAACACCTAGTGAATATGCTCGCGGACATGTAAATGGATTCATTAACATACCATTAGATGTTCTAAGAGAAAACATTCAAAAGATTGATAAATCCAAACCTGTATATGTCATGTGTCAATCAGGACTTCGAAGCTACATAGCTAGCAGAATCCTAAATCTCCAAGGGTTTGATGCCTATAACTTTTCGGGCGGTTACCGCTTCTATTCTGCAGTTACTAAGGAGCAAGCATTGTGCAAAGGAACATACCCCTGCGGTATGGATAGGTGAGGTCTATTCATTTTCTTCGAAGTATTTGCGGCATTTCAGTTTCACTTGGTTCACTCCCTACTTTTCGTAGGTAGGAATTTGCCATCACATAATATATATTCGCAATATGATAGTGAGAAATCTAAATTGAAAGGATTTTCGAGAAAATGAATCAGTATGTGACTGGCGCAATTATTAAAGAACTGCGTGAAAATAAGAAACTAACTCAAGCTAATTTAGCGGAGATGCTTTGCATATCAGATAAGACAATTTCCAAATGGGAGACAGGCAAAGGTTATCCCGATATATCTTTACTTGAACCACTTGCAAAAACGCTTGGTGTATCTATTACAGAATTGCTCGCAGGAGAAGCAGTGGTTAACGCTAATGTATCTTCGAACATGCTACGCTCGAAGTTTTATGTTTGCCCGATTTGCGGAAATGTACTGCACAGCATGGGCGAATCCGTAATTCATTGTCACGGAGTTCAACTAACTCCGGAAGAAGCTGAACCATGCGATGAACATCATATGCCCAAAGTGGAAATTATTGAAGATGAGTACTTTTTTACGATAGACCATGAGATGACTAGGACTCATTACATTTCTTTTGTTGCTGCAATATCGCCGGACCGGTTTCAATTGGTGAAACTGTATCCGGAATGGAATGCGGAAGTGAGATTCAGAATTAACGGAGTGCAAAAGATTTATTATTATTGCAACAGAGCTGGATTGTTTTATTACAATTGCTCTAGAAAGAGAAAGCAAAGCTAGTAAACCTTGAATTTTTTGAATAATTACTAATTGTCGTTAGCGATTTGCTAGCGACATTTTTTTGGAGAGCTTTTCTGTCCGAAAAGAATATACTATACTTTAGATGACTGATAGGATTTAAGAATACTTAAACGACTATTGAGAGAAGAAGGTTTATTATGAGCAAGATATTACTAATATATAAAAGTAGAACAGGATTTACTCAGAAGTATGCCGAAATGATAGCGAAGAATATTCAATGTGATATTTATCCTTTCTCAGAATTAAGAAAAGTTTCTTTGTCGAACTACGATACGATTGTTTTTGGATCCAGAGTTCATGCAGGTATCATTGATTCGTTTTCAAAGGTAAAGAAAATTGCTAAGGACTCGAACTTGAAGCTTGTTCTTTTCGCGACTGGAGCTACAACTAATGAATCGATTGAGATTATTGAGGGTGTTTGGAAATCAAATTTGTCGCCTGAGGAACTTCAGAGTGTTCCTCACTTCTACATGCAATCGGGGATGAACTATGAGAAGATGGGCTTCATGGATAGAACTATAATGAAACTTATGTCTAAAATGATAGAGAAGAATGCGGATTCAAGTGGAGATTCTTCTAAAGATCAAATGGCAATTACTATGTCTCATGACATCTCATCGGAAGAATACATCAAGCCTTTGGTTGAGTATGTGAAGGGAATGTAATGAAGTATAAATTAGTTATTTTCGACTTAGATGGAACACTCCTTAATACTTTAGATGATTTGGTCGATAGCACAAATTACGCATTAAGTAAGAATCATCTTCCTACAAGGACTTTGAACGAGATATGCTCTTTTGTTGGAAATGGAATACGTAAGCTTATTGAAAGAAGCCTACCGGAAGGATCAAGTGATACTGTAGTAAATCAAGTTCATTTAGATTTCACGGATTATTATATTGATCATTGTAATGACAAAACTACAGCCTATCCTGGCATTGTTGAACTTCTAGAGAAACTAAAAAAACTTGGAGTGCATTCAGCTGTGGTATCGAATAAGGCTGATGATGCTGTTAAGCAATTGTGTAATCTGTATTTTTCTAATGTCATAGACTTCGCTTTAGGGCATAAGGTGGGAGTCCCGTGCAAACCAGAACCAGATTCGGTCTTTATGGTATTAGACGAATTCTCTTGTGAAAAATCAGAGGCGGTATTTGTTGGCGACTCTGATATTGATATTCAGACTGCTCGCAATTCTGGAATGGATTGCATCTGTGTTTCCTGGGGTTTTCGAGAAGCAGAATTTTTAAAGAAAAAGGGAGCAACGACAATTATATCCTCACCAGACGAATTAATCGGATACCTGGTTTAGTAAATAACCTGATTCTGTTAGTTTATCTCAACATAGCTTCGATCTATAGTGATTACGCAATTGTAGTCAGGGTGTACCTTTTGAACTTGGTCTATTATCTGTCTCTTAATGTCGTTAGATTTACAAGCGTTCTCAGGTGGAATTACACAATCAAAGATAACGTTTGAATGTGTTACACCTTCTACAAACCTTACGTCATGGACGGAAAAAGAGGGATCGATCTCCGTTACTATGTCTTTAAGGAATTTACGCAAATCAGAAATCTTCTCATCGTCAGTGTAGATAGGATCGTAGTGAAGGATTATTTCAATCCCTAACTCTTCCTTAAAGCTGTTCTCAATATTGTCTATGATATCGTGACTAATAATAGTATCAATTTCCGCATTCATCTCGACATGAGCGCTTGCAAAGATTTTCCCTGGGCCGTAGTCATGAACCATCAGGTCGTGAGTTCCTTCAATATTCTCATATGACATAATTTTGTCGTGTATACTCTTGACTAGTTCTGGAGTAGGAGAACTTCCTAGGATAGGATTCAGAGTATCTTTAACGAGTAGTAGTCCAGAAACAACAATGAAAACGGCAACGGCAGAACCTACGTAACCGTCAATTTGGATATTAGTAATTGAGCCGATAAAAGAAGAAACGAGTACTGCACTAGTTGTGATTACATCATTACGACTATCATTAGATGTTGCTATTAATGTTTGTGAAGATATTAGTTTACCTATCTTTCTATTAAAAAACATCATATACAGTTTTACTAGAATAGAGCCGATAAGTACTACCCAAGAAATAAGAGAAAACTTTACTTCGGTAGGGTTAAAAATCTTATCCAAACTAGTCGTAAACAATTCTATGCCAATAGCGCATACTAGAACGGCAACCATAAGCGCTGATAAATACTCATATCTACCATGACCATATGGATGCTCGCTATCAGCTGGTTTGCTAGAGAGGAAAAATCCAACAAACGAGATAATACTTGATGAAGCATCGGATAAGTTATTGAAAGCATCCGCCATAATTCCGACTGATCCAGAAATAACGCCGGCAATAAGTTTAAATGCAAATAAAACAATATTAAAAATAATACTCACAATACTTGAGAATTTGCCATAGTTATTACGAACTACAGAATTCGTATAGTTTTTACTATCTTTTATAAAAAAACGTGCAAAAAACATAAGTATTTATCTCCTAAAAATGAGTATCCCTTGATTCTAAGGAAGTATTGATGGAAAGTCAAACACACTATTACCCGATTTTGATATGTAACGGACTTTTTGCTTGTAGTATAATTGCGGTTGAATAATTGCGAGGTGAGTCTTGAAAAAAATGCTTAACAAGTTCAAGTCCTTTTGTAGTCGATTTTATACTAAGGTGGTTAGTATTGATTCTATCTTCATGAAAAATAAGGTGTATCAAGTTGCCTTATGTGTTTTTGTTTTGTTTCTTTTTGGAGCATTTTTTGATAGCTTCTATACAGATACAATATATAGAAACTATAAATCTAACAGCATAAGAGAGGTTCAGATTGCTTCAGGATCCAATTACGTATTCTCTTTTGAGGCAAAATCCGAAGTGCTTAGTTCTTTTCGAGTATTCATAAATGAGGATGCTTCTGTTCTGCAAGTCTCAGATGTAGCTCACATAGAAATTAGTGATGATGAAGGTTTCCCTATACTCGATAAAGATATCAATCTATACAATTACGGCAAGAACTATCTGGAAATTGATTGCGAAGAGATTATAGTTTCTCCACAGGAGAGATATTATGTGACATTTGATTTGTCTGGATTATCGGATGGATCCTATCTTGTTGTACGATCCCATCAGGCAAGAACATTTGATGATGCTATGCAATATGTTGCAGGAGACTCGGAATTGGCCGATTGGGATTCTGAACAATTGGTCGGAGCTGATGATTCGAAAATAGCTGATGAACTTTCACTAGACATGTCATTCGGTTATACTTCTGTAGTAAGCGTAGCTTATTACTATAGCTCGTTGAATCTTGTTCGAGTCTTTGTATATTTAGCGGTATTCTCACTGATCTGTGTGGGACTGTTTTTCCCTAAGATTCTTTCTAATAGCGTTATTCTTGGAGTATATAGATTTTTTGTAACGCCTTTGTTTATTTACTTGCTTGGTAATGTTCTTAATATCGAAAAAAAAGGCGTACTAAATTTCTTGTTTCCTCTCAACTTAAAGCACCTGTTTGGATTTGCTTTGTCGCTATTTATTATTGCTGTTTTGTGTTTCTTTTTTTACATGATTACGGGCAGTTATTCGAGTGGTGCGCTCATTACTTTGCTGATTGCTGGAGTTATCGGATATGTAAATCATGCAAAAATAGTTATGCGTGGTGATTCCTTTATGCCATGGGATATTTTTTCTGCTGGTATAGCTGCAAAGATTGGTTCAACTTATTATTTCAGGCTTACCGTTCAATTCTTTGCTGGCATCGTTTTAGTTCTGATTGTGTTGATTATTATTAGGTTTTCTTCAGGTTCCGCATATAGGATTTCGAAGGAGAGAATAGCAATGCTTGCCTTGTCAGTTACTTTGATGGTCTTGTTAGTGGTAGGAGGCGTTTTGAATACCAATCTTCTCGACAAGATTGGAGTTTATTATGGAGTATATCCTCCAATTCAGAGCTACAACGAGAATGGTACTTACTTGGCCTTTTTGTTGCATTTAAACAACCTAACTGCTGAAGGGAAGGAAGAGAACTCACCTAAAGCGACTGCTGATACGATATTCGAGTATGAGGTAGTTGTTAGACGCGATAGAATCTATGAGCGAGAAGCAACGGAAGATATTAAGCCTAATGTGATTTGCATTATGAGCGAAGCATATTCGAATATTAGTGATTTTCAAGATATAGAGACTAGCGAGCCGGTAACACCGTTTATGGATACCTTAAGAGAGCAATCTATGTATGGAAATATGGCTGTCAGTGTTTTTGGTGGAGGAACATGTAATACCGAATTTGAGTTCTTAACAGGATTCTCAGTATCATCGTTGTTACCTGGTTCTTCGGTATACACTTTGTATGTCAATGATGAAGTGGATTCTGCGCTACCTATGTTGTTTAGGGAGAACGGATACAGAACTGTTGCTCTTCATCCATTTGACGCTCAATGGTGGGACAGAGAATCAAGATACCCATATCTTGGATTTGATGAGTTCTATTCGAGGGATGACTTTGATCCTTCGACAACTAGCTATGTTAGAAACTACATTTCAGATATGAGTTGTTTTCATGAGTTGACGGATATTTTCGAGAGCTCGAGCGATCCTTTGTTCCTGTTCTGTGTGACTATGCAGAATCATGCCGATTATTCGACACGTTATGACAATATGGCATACGACATTCATCTAACCGATATGGTTGATGATAATGGGGAACCTTATGTATATGCAGAAAACTATCTATCTTTACTAAGAGAGTCGGATGACGCATTGCAATATTTGATTACATATTTATCGGAATCCTCAGAACCTACAATTGTAGTATTCTTTGGGGACCATCGTCCTACGTTTAATGATACTTTCTATGATGATGTTCTCGGGTGCGATTTGGGAACAGTTACTCTTGATGAGTCTATCAATTTATATGAGACACCATACGTAATATGGGCCAATTATGACTTGTCAACAAGTGGTACGTCTATAGACACTTCCCCTGGTAATCAAGGAATAACAAGTCCGAATTTCTTGGGACAGACGGTTCTTGACCTTGCGGGAATAGACTCTCCAGATTCAAGGGCATGCTTACGTGTTCTTCAGAGTGAGATTATGGCAATTAGTTCGATTGCTGTATATGACGAGACAGGAGAAGCGCACCCTGATTTTTCAGAGCTTCCTGAACCTATTCAAGAGATCATAAGTGATTACACTTTTATTGAGTATGGATTGCTCTATTTTAACGATGATACTAGTGCTGAGATGGTTACAGATGAAAGCTAGATGATAGTTATAGGATTTATAGTAAGTGAAGTAAAATGTGTATTTGTTATGTAAAGCTAGTGAAACAATAGACGGTTGTTTAGTATGTATAATATTAGAAAATGAGGAGGATGCAAAATGCCAGATTATAGCAATAGTCGAAAAGTGAACGAGTCTAGTGCACTTAATCGCATTATTAGAGGTACAGTGATTATTGTTGTTTCACTGGCTCTTGCAATAGTATCTGTTTCTTTCGCAGTTCATCATATGAGACTTCAATTTGAAGAGGAATTCAAGTCAATTTCTGATAGAAAAATTACTGACATAAGTAATGTTGTTGGAATGACTATACATGGTGATGAAATAATAGCTGACCCTGTAAACGCTACTACAAAGTATACGAGCGTGTTTAATCTAATGCTTGCGAATATGTCAGATGATGATTTCTCTGATGAGAGCTATGCGTTGTTCTTGTATTCTGGAGGTCAAATCTCACCAATGATTCTATCTAATGAGGAGGATCCTAATAATTTTGTTGTAGCAAAGAAGGATATCTCGGAATGGTTATCTTCTGATAATGCAGTTTATAAGGCAGATGGAGAGAATTATGAGAGCGTACTTGTACCAATTTCTGATAGTTCTGGAAGGTGTGTAGCTGTATTTGAATACAAATGTACTTTTGATAAGCTGTCAAAGATGGGTGACGAACTTGAGCATCGCGTTCTTATTGCTGTTTGCATTGCTGTTGCAGCTGGAGTGATTCTTTTTGGAGTTCAGACTGTTGCAGTCAGAGTCCTTTCTAAACCTAGGAAAGGAGAGACAAAACTATGAGTAGAAATTCTTCTGAGATACGTAAAATGCAGGAACGTAAGACTATTGCCGCAACTATAGGATATTGTTTTGTTATCGTTTTGGTCGTCTTGTATGTAATGTCTTCTACATTAACTAAGACATATTCGGTTACTTTGGAATCAGAGCGAGGGGATGCAATGAAATCAATGGCGGTTTCTTGCTCAACGGCCTTGAGTCATACGACAATTAGCGAGGACATGACATTTCCGTTGCCTCAATATGAGTATGCTAATGGGAAAAACTATACTTTTGATATCTATACAAAAGCAGGGAATTCGTTCTTAAGATTATACACTTCCTCTGGAGACGATTCAGTCGATCAGTATACTTTGCCAGGTGCAGGAGATGAGTATGTCGAATGCTACGATCAGCAAATGTGTATTCTTACTACTAGAACAGAGAAGGACGTTTCTTATGTTTGCGCTATCGCTCCAATTCTATCTTCTGAGAATACTGTTGCTGGAATACTAGAAGTAAGAATGCCGGAAGCTGACTTTAGATCAACTGTAAATGGTATGTCTCTTTCTTGGATATTTACAATTTTCTCAATTGCAGTATCTACAGCTGTCATTATGTTTGAATTCAATCTGTTAATATCTGCAGCGTCAAAGGGCGCTTCATCCAACATGCCTTTGCTTATTGTCTATGGTCAGAATGCTTCCTCGGTAATATCTTTCTTTGCTTCTCTTGGAGTTGTTATGCAACCTATAGTATTATCGATATTTTTCAAGGAGTCATTGGAAGGAATTAATGGAATAGTTGTAAATGTCATTATTGGAGTTGCAATATTACTATTTGGTTGTGGTTTCTTCGGGTTCACTGGTATTAGAAAAATGCTTAAGGAGAAATTAACTGTTAATGTTGCTTTAATTTCAGTTACTATTATTGGCTATTTCTTATCTCTAGTTGTTGGGCTCGTTAACAATCCCTTTGTTTATGCTGGAGTTGTTCTACCCATAGGTTTTTGTTGTGGCATGGTGTTTGATTCTTTACGCGATTACAGAATTAATGCTGGAAAGCTCGGTTACAAAGGCTTTGATGACAGAACTATTCATAACAACCAAGCGGTGGAGTATTTCTTGGGTTCTTCTGTTGGTGCTGTAATAGCAGGTATTTGCTATGAGAGATTTGGAATTTTTTCTGTTGCTTTGATTAGCGGCGCAATTATAGTGTTTACTGCACTGGGAATAATGTTTTTTATGAAGGGCAATATTTCCGCTCGTGAATCATACTTACCATTGAACGCTTGGCTTGAGACCTTGCAGAACAAGTATACTGGCAAACTAATGATGTCTACATTCTTCGTATTAGGTGTTATCTTTGCATTCCTAATTGGATTTGTTCCAAATTTTCTGGAAACTGTTGGAATATCTTTAGCAACTACTTCTTTCTATTATCTTGCATGTGCTTTCTCAGCTTTATTTATTACTTCGATTCTGAAGAAGCAAATCGATGGGATACTTACGTCTAAGATTCGTGTTTTGATTTCTTCAGCGTCCACTATTCTTGGATTTGCTTTATTTGCAGTCATTCCTACAGCCAAGATTTTAGTAATCACTGTAGTATTGTTAGGAGTTGCTCTAGGAATTCATGACTTTTCGTATCTATATGTTCTGGCGAAACTTTCACAAAATAGGATTCGTTGTAATCTTCGAAAAGCAGCAGAATTGACATTCTTTACTGGTATCTTGAGTGCTATTCCAGTTTTTACTTTAGCATTTGCTATCGATAATATAAGAATTGTCTTTGGTATAGGTTTAGTACTACTTAGCATAGCCGCTTTAATTTATCCACTTTCGAAGGCTTCTAATACAGCTGATGAGATAAAGCGTTCCTCTAAGAATGCATCTCCTGTAAACGATCAGAATTCTAGCACTTATGATCAAACGCAGATTACAGCTTCACCTGTAAATGATGAGTTTGGAGGTAATTAAGCATGGAAATGTGGAATGAGAAACTAACAAGAGAGAACATAGAGAGTTTCTATTTTTCGACGTGTGAGATGGTATTTTCATCTGTATATCAGATGACTAAGGAAACGACTAGGGCTGAACAAGCGATAGTTAAATCATACTTGGATGTTTATCAGCAAAGAGCTGGAATCAAGGGTGAAGATGTTCTTTATGTTTTTGGAGATATTTTGCTGAGTAATGCCAAAGACATTATTGAGAGGTACCCGCTTCCAGAGAATATCACGACTTATTCTGAGAGAAATCTTGATGAGTATACTCGTAATTTTATGCACGAGAAGATTGTATCAAAAATTGATTCTACCGGCTTCAAGGTAGCTGAGTTCATTTCAACTGATACTAAGAAGCCAAAGGCAATAAGCAGCATATCTAAGTTTACTGATGTACTTCCAATAACTCCTTTGCTGTTATTCCAACTAATTATTGTTCTGGTTGCAATTCTTGGAGTAAGTTATTTTGCTGTTACAATTCCTTATAAGTCGAAACCTTTGGTGGATTCGACTGGAATATTTTCGAAAGTATCTATTGAGGAAGAATATGTTGGAATTTTACCTTACTTCCCTTTGAATGCTGCATTCCCAGTTCAAGAGAATGTACCTACTACAACGGAAGGCAGTGAGACTGCTTCTCAAGAGTCTTCAGAAACGACGACTGCATTGGGACCTGTAATTGCAACTACGGAGCCTTCGGCGACGATGGGCTAAGTATATAGAAACGGGAGAGAGTATATGTCGCACGTATTAGTTTCAGGTGGATCTAGAGGTATAGGAGCAAGTATTGTTTCCTTTTTTGCAAAGAAAAACTATAACGTGACTTTTTTCTATCAAAGTAGAATAGATCCGAAAGACATACTTGAGAGATTTGACATAGGAATTAGAGATAGATTACTTCCAATAATTTGTGATTGCTCCATCAAGGAAGAAGTAACTGAGGGAGTAAGACAAGCTATTTCTATGAATGGAGATATAGACATATTAGTTTCTAATTGTGGGGTATCTATTTCGGGTCTGTGTTCTGATTACACATATGAAGAGTATAGGAGAGTATTAGATACTAATTTTGGAAGTTTATTCTTTTTAACTCAAGAAGTAGTTCCTAATATGGTGCATAGAAAAAAAGGCAGTATAGTCGCAATATCTTCTATGTGGGGTCAAACAGGTTCATCATATGAGTCTTTGTACTCGGCATCAAAGGGAGCAATAGATGCTTATGTTAAATCGCTTGCTAAAGAATTAGGACCTTCAAGTATTCGAGTGAATGCAGTCTCTCCAGGAGTAGTAAATACTGATATGCTTAACGTCTATAGCGAAAAAGACAAAGAAAGCCTTGCGCAAGAAACGCCTTTGGAGCGTTTGGGTGAACCTCTAGATATAGCAAAAGCGGTCCACTTTTTGGCTACAGATGAGTCAAGTTTTGTGACGGGACAGATTCTTGGGGTCAATGGCGGTTTCTTAATTTGAATACTCAATTCGACTAGATTTAATACTAGTCTTTGAATATGATTATCATCTTAATAAAGTAAAGAGATTACTGTTAGATTCTTGACAGGGGAGAAAAGATTTGAACCTGCTATGACCTATCTTAGGCTGAAGTCTAATGAAACAGGTAACTAAGACTTATTCAATCAACGTCAATGTTAATAGTGATGTCGATTCATTATGCAATAAATTATACCGTTAAGAGAACTGAGTATTTGACGTTAAGCCTGAATATAGCACCAAATGCAATTTTGCTTTAGTGATTTGATTATCATCACCGTTAATTCGCACGATATGCTGTATTCGCTAGATAATAGTTTATGTATTAGCCTATATATTCGCATTTGAAGTCAAGAAATCAAGGCTGATTTTTCTTAATATAGACTTCGAGAAGGAGAGATTTTGATGAAGGAAACAGAAGTAGCTATACAAAGGATGACAGAATATATTCTCACGAATCTGCATGAAGACATAACAGCGAAAGATGTGGCGAATGCTGCTGGTTATTCCCAATATCACGCTGCTCGGGTATTCAAAGAGAAGACTGGAATGTCCCCATTTGAGTACATTCGACGGGAACGACTATTGCAATCTGCCCATCTGCTACGAAATTACAATAAGAAAATAATGGATGTAGCACTCGATTATGTTTTTGACAGCCATGAAGGCTTCACTCGTGCATTTTCAAAAGCATTTGGTATTAATCCCAAGAAGTATTCCGATTATCCTAAGCCTTATGGTTGGCTCATTCCTTATCGATATCTTGAACGCTCAAATATTAGAATGGAGGATTCAAATATGGATCAAACTTATGTGATTTTTACCCAAATCATTGAACGTCCTGCCCGGAAGCTTATACTGTTACGAGGAAAAAAGGCCGAGAATTATTTTGATTACTGTGAGGAAACCGGTTGTGGGGAAGGTGACGATTCGTGTGCTTGGGATGTGCTTACACAAATGAAGGAGGCTCTTTACGAGCCAGTAGGACTTTGGTTGCCTGACAATATGCGTCCTGACGGGACAGGAGTTTATGCTCATGGTGTAGAAGTCGCCGCTGAATATGATGGTGAAATCCCTGAAGGTTTTGATGTGATTGACCTTGAACCTTGTAAGTATCTTGTATTTCAAGGTGAATCATATGATGATAATAATTTTCTGGAGGCAGTCAACATTTGCATGGATCGTATCCAAAAATTCAATCCTGAAGTTTATGGATACCAATATGCGCCAACTATTGCACCTAAGATGCAGTTAAGGCCTGAAGGCTGGCGTGGCTATATTGAGATGATTCCCGTAACGGAGAAGTAACATTGAATAGAAAGGCCCACTGTTATTAGAACAGTGGGTTCATTTCGTGATTGCTTATTCTGATGTTTGATGTGAAGTTTGCTTAGAAGTAGTTTATAATTTGTTTTGTAAGTGTTCAAAATTAATGAATTCATAATATGAAGCGGATATCATAATGTTCATAATCTAGCTTTGAGGTAACTAAACATTTCCTAAGCGGAATTAGAAAGCGCTAGGAAGTGGCAACTAATGAAGTTGTTGGCCCAATATCCAGAGATATCGAAGAGAAACTAATATAAAATGATTACCGTTCAACTTCTAGTTCTACTTTGAATAAACTAGAAGAAAGCAAGCACTCTACGTTGTATCGTGAATAGCTCCTAGTTCATTTTCACCTTATCTATTATATAAATCGTTATGAAGGACATTAATTCTATGGCTGATTTCTTCTCGTAGATAGTGATACTTAATGTATCGCTGCTTTAGCGACTCGTCATTAGGCAAACTGTACAATCAGATAGAGTTTAGTGAATAAAAAAATTTCTACAGTAAATTTCCAAGAGTATTTTATCCATTCTCCGAATAATCAGGTTGTAAGTAGTTAATCACTGGCTGATACTAATTAAATTAAAACAGATACTAAAATGATACAGATCAAATAGTAATTGAACCATAATAGAGCTATATTTGAGCTATCAAGAGACTCGGGCTAATCTATAATGAAAAAGATGAATTTGGAGCAGTGAAAGTCGGACGTGTTTATAGTAAGACTAAGAATTTGCCAATCCGTTTTATCGACGTTACTTATGAATTATTCGGCAACTAATCATTTGTAGAAAAAAAGTCCCGAAGCCTTATAGCTACGGGACTTTTGATTGGCAGGGGAGACAGGATTCGAACCTGCAACCAGCGGTTTTGGAGACCGCTGCTCTACCGTTGAGCCACTCCCCTTTGACAACAAAAGTTAGTTTATCCGACCGTTTGCATCATGTCAAGTAGAATGTTATGATAATTTTGCTTTATTATTATTATATATAGAGGTGAACAAGTATGAAATTAGCAATTATTGGTACTGGAAATATGGGTAAGGCCCTCTTGAGAGGATTTATTATTGGAGGAGTTTTAGCTCCAAAAGATATTACTGTTTGTGATGTACGAGAAGATGCAGTTAAGGCTGTATGTGACGAATATGGTGTAAACGGATGTACAAAGGCTGTCGAAGCCGTAAAGGATGCTGATTATTGCCTATTAGCTATTAAGCCACAGCATTTTGATGATACTTTGACTTCTATTGTGCCGGGTTTATCAGAATCTTGCATTATCCTTTCTATTGCTGCGGCAGTTAAGTGTGAACGAATAGAGAGTATTATTGGTTCTGATAAGAAGTATGTAAGAATAATGCCTAATACTCCAGCACAAGTTGGATGTGGCGTAAGTGCTGTTTGTCCTGTTAGTCTTGATAAGGATCAGACTGATTTTGTTGTTAAGCTTCTTTCTACTTGTGGGGAAGTTGTTCATTGTGATGAGAAGACCTTGGACGCAATCGGATGTGTATCTGGCACTGGACCTGCATATGTGATGCTCTTTATTGAGGCTATGGCTGATGCAGCTGTTAGTCTTGGAATTAAGAGAGATGATGCTTTAAAGATAGCGGCAGCTACAGTTATGGGTTCTGGAAAACTTGTTCTTGATACTAAGCAGCATCCAGCAGTGCTAAAAGATCAAGTATGTTCACCTAGTGGGACTACTATTGCGGGCGTTATGGCTTTGGAAGAGTATGGATTACGTAATGCTGTTATTAAGTCAGTTATCGCTGCTTCGGATAAGACTAAGCAATTGGCTAACGGAAAGTAATATTATCAATCAATCGGAAGGAATCAAATGACGCAAGCAAGTATGACGAAAGTTGAAATCTATACTGATGGAGCTTGTTCAGGCAATCCTGGTCCTGGTGGTTGGGGAGCTGTCTTGATGTCATGTGGAAAGACAAAGGAGTTGTCTGGTTCAGAAGCTATGACAACAAATAACCGCATGGAACTTTGTGCCATTATTTTCGCTTTAGAGGCGTTAAATCGTCCTTGTAATGTTAAACTTTATAGTGACAGTGCTTATGTAATTAATGCATTCGAACAGCATTGGATAGAAGGTTGGAAGCGGAATGGTTGGAAGAATAAAGCTAAAGCAGATGTTGCCAACAAAGATCTTTGGATGAGACTTCTTGTTCAAGTCGAAAAGCATGAGATAGAATTTATAAAAGTTAAGGGTCATGCTGATAATGTCTATAATAATAGATGTGATGAACTAGCTGTTATGGCTTCAAAACAAATAACTAAGGAAAAATAATCATGGAAACAGATGTTGTTACAAGTTGCGAGTATGCTCTTATTGAAAAGACGGTTTCTACTAATACTGTCTACGAGGGCAAAATAATCACATGCAAGGTTAAAGAAATCATTCTTCCAGATGGAAGTAGAGGAGTTCGTGAGATAGTTGAGCACAACGGTGGTGCCTGTATCCTTGCTATAGACAATGATAAGAATACATATCTAGTAAGACAATTCAGAAGTCCTTTTGAACGTGTAGTTCTTGAAGTGCCAGCAGGTAAACTTGAGAAGGATGAGGATCCTTATGAGTGCGCTTCCAGAGAACTTCAAGAAGAGACTGGTTTTAAAGCATCAAAAATAATTCCTCTAGGAAAAGCGTATGCGTCTCCTGGATATACGTCTGAGGTCATATACATGTATATGGCAACAGGTCTTGAGTTCGTAGGTAATAATCTAGATAAAGACGAGTATCTCAATGTCGAGAAGATTAGTCTTGAGGACCTTGTAAAGGCTGTTGATGATGGTGTTATCGTGGATGGCAAATCTATTTCTTGCATATTGAAGGCAAAGAGGAGGTTTGACCTTGGGGACATTTGATGGAAGAAAGGAAGCTACTGGATTAGTTCTATTTTTCTGTTCGGTAGCCCTTACATTAATGTATTATCTGCCACAAACAATCACTGGTATTGTTGGGCAGATACTTCGTTCTGTCGGTTTTGGTCTCATAGGAAGTGCCGCATTTGCTATTCCGATATTCGTATTTTATGCGTCCATTGATTTCTTTTTCGAAAAGAGAAATGGTGTTGCTCCTTTTCGAGTTCGCTCTATAGTCATTCTCATGCTTTGTGTTGCTTCTTTGCTTGCGGTATTTACTGTTGATTTTGATTACTTGCGTTCTCTTTGTATAGATGATGCGACAGGCAAAGCTAGTGCTTTAAAGGCGATAACGCTACTTTGGAAATCCGGGATTGACTCGAAGGTCATCACCGATGCCACTAATTCGTCTTTTGTAATACCGGGCGGAGTACTAGGCGGAGTAATTGCGCTTTCACTTGTTACAATAGCTGGCAAAACTGTCTCAATATGTGCGCTTATCACATTCCTTATTGTTCAAATAATTATGGTTTCTCATATTTCAGTTAAAAAGACAGCTGTAAATACTGCTAAGGCCATTAGCAAGGCGACTTCCTCTGCTTATAGACGAGTAAATCAATATCGTCAATCTCAAAGCCCGTATTCTCCGACTTCTCAGTTTCAAACTGGAAGCGACTCGCCATTTGTTTCAAGTCCAACGTCTCAAGGAGTTGTACCAATATTTGATGTTGAGTATGATTCTAGATCAGTTAAGCTCCCTATTGATAAGAAGACAGGTTTCATAGATGTCTCTAATGTTTCTAAAGCATCAAATATCAACCTGATTGATGAGAAGGATGCTCAGAGAACTTTGCATTACGGAGAGAATGCTGTCTTAGTAGATGAGAGTAATGATGCTTCTAATGCTGATTTTGGTTATACTTCCACACCTTTGAATCCGCCACTTATGGAGAAGAAGAGCATGGTAGTTCCTTCGTTTTTGCAAAAAGAGCAACAACAAGACTTCTTTGATTTAGGTGAAGATGGTGTAAGTGAATTCAATGAGTTTGATCCATATTCTTTCGAAGAGGAGAATACTTCAAGTGAGTATGTTCCGGGAAGAGTTAGAAGACCAAATGTTGACTTAAGGCAGGACAAGAACAATGGTATTTTCGATCATAATGTAATTGGAGCTTCGTCAAAGGATGACGGTCCAATAGAAATAACTGATGGTGCAAGTAGAATTAGTATCAATGCTGAGACTTCGTCTTCAAATGTCAACTTAAATGGAAGAGAAATTGATACTTCATCAACTGTATCAGGTGAAGATATTAAGACTTCTGCTCTTTATACTCGCAGAAGACAAGGCCAGTTTAAACCGGCTCCAATAAGCTTACTTCCACAGGAGACTCATAGTAAGAATGTTAATAATTCTGCCGAGCTTCGTGCCAAGGCAAGCAAGCTTGAAGAGACATTATTGAGCTTTGGCGTGGATGCAAAAGTTATTAATATTACGCATGGACCTGCTATTACTCGATATGAATTGACTTTGGCAACTGGAATCAAGGTTAGCAAAATATTGAATTTAAATAATGACATTATGCTTGCTATGGCAACTACTTCAGTAAGAATAGAAGCTCCTATTCCTGGAAAAAGTGCGATAGGTATTGAGATACCTAACTCGTCCATATCGGCTGTGCATTTACGTAGTCTTCTTGAGGCTTCAGACTTTAAGAATTCTTCCCCATTAACGGTTCCTCTTGGACGAGATATTCCAGGCAAACCAATAATGTGTAACTTAGCATCTATGCCTCATTTGCTTATTGCTGGATCAACAGGATCAGGTAAGTCTGTATGTCTAAATGCTATTTTGATTAGTCTTCTTTGTAAGTGCACTCCAGACATGATGAGAATGATTCTTATCGATCCTAAGGTTGTTGAGCTTTCAGTTTATAACGGTATCCCTCACTTAATTATGCCTGTTGTTACAGATGCCAAGAAAGCGGCAGGTACACTAAGATGGGCTGTTGATGAGATGAATAGAAGATACAAGTTATTTGCAGAAAGTGGAGTTCGAGACATTTCTGGATATAACGAGTACTTGAAGTTCAATGGCGAGCAGACGATACCTTTGATAGTAATTGTAATTGATGAGCTTTCTGATTTGATGATTGTAGCTGCTAAGGAAGTAGAGGATCACATATCAAGACTTGCTGCTATGGCAAGAGCTGCTGGTTTGCATTTGATTGTCGCAACGCAACGCCCATCTACGGATGTAATTACTGGCGTTATTAAGGCAAATATTCCTTCAAGAATTGCATTTGCGGTTTCATCCGGTATAGATAGTCGAATTATTCTTGATGGCAATGGTGCAGAGGATCTTCTAGGTAAAGGAGATATGCTATATTCTCCACTCAGTGCTCCTAAGCCAATTCGCTGCCAAGGCGCATTTGTATCGGATAAAGAGGTAGAGAAAATAGTTGGTTACTTGAAGCAGAATTATACTGCTTCATATGATGAGAATGTAATTGCTTCAATCAATAACTCTATCCCGACAGGTTCTAATTCCAACTCATCAGATTCGTCTTCTGATAGCGATGATGACTCTTTGCTTGAGCAAGCTGTAGACATCGTAATCGAAGCTAAGGTGGCAAGTGTTTCAATTCTCCAACGAAGATTAGGTATAGGATATCCACGAGCTGCTAGATTAATCGATGTTATGGAGCAAAAGAAGTTCATAGGACCTTTTGAAGGAAGCAAACCAAGAAAAGTACTAATTAACCAAACAGATTGGTTGGAGATTAAAGCAAATAAGAGGTCTTGATAGTAATTTTGTAATAGTAAGTTTATTGATTAATTGGAGAAGTATATGTTGAAATACGATGGTGTGCTAGATAAATGCGAGATTATTTGTGTCGGTACTGAGCTTCTTATAGGTTCTACTTTGAACACAAATGCTAATACAATTGCTTTGGCATTGGCTGATAATGGTTTGTATTGTTATTGGCAAACTGTTGTAGGAGACAATGTTGATAGACTTTCTGATCAAATTAGAACATCGATAAGCAGATCTGATTTAGTTATTTTCTCTGGTGGTTTAGGTCCAACTGAGGATGATTTAACCATGGAGACCGCTTGTATGTGCTGCGACAGGGAGATGGTTTTTGATCAGGAAAGCTATGACAGAATGGAGAAGGTTTTCGCGACCTCTGGAAGGAAATTTTCGAAAAACAATATTAAGCAAGCGATGCTTCCAAAGGATTCAGTAGTTCTTCCTAACGATAATGGTACGGCGCCCGGAGCATGCTTTGTAACTAAAGTAAATGAGAATCATAGTTGCGTATTGGCATTTCTTCCTGGCCCTCCTTCAGAACTAGGAATCATGCTGAACAAGTATTTGATTCCTGAACTTAAGCCTTATACATTACATAGCCTAAGAAATGAGTATGTACACATTATTGGTATAGGTGAATCGAAGGCAGAGACGATGATTTCTGATTTGATAAAAAACCAGACAAATCCGAGTATCGCTCCCTATGCTTCTGAAGGCGAGTGCATGTTCCGTGTGTCTCAGTCTGTCGATGAGGACAGCAAAGGTGAGGACTTAATTACGCCAATAATTGACAAGATACGTATGACTTTTGGAGATCACATATATGAGGTTGGACAAAGAAGTTTACGCGAAGTCGTGTTGGATATGCTTGTCAGCAAGAATCTTCATTGTGCATTTGCTGAGAGTTTAACTGGAGGAATGATATCTTCAGGAATAGTAGATATTTCGGGCGCTTCTTCGGTTTTTGAAGGTGGCATAGTTACGTATTCTAACGAATCAAAAGTAAATCTACTAGGGGTATCGCCACAAACATTGAGTGATTACGGAGCTGTTTCCAAAGAATGTGCCAAGGAGATGGCTATAGGCGTTCTAAAAGCTATGAACGCGGATGTTGCTATATCCGTTACTGGTATAGCAGGTCCTGATGGAGGTAGCGCTTCGAAGCCGGTTGGTACGGTTTATATTGGCTTTGCTAGTCATGACAAGTGTGATTCTATTGAGTTTCATATATCAGGAAATAGAATGCGTGTTCGAAAAGTAACAGCACTCAAGGCTTTTGATTATTTGCGAATGCTTCTTCTTAGAGGACATTACTATGAAGAAGAATGATAGGTTGGACTCGAGAAGCGTGAGGTCAAACTCTTCGCAGAGCAAGAGCATGGCTATTGCAACAATTCTAGTTATGATTGGTCTCATTCTTTCAAAAAGCACAGGATTTTTGAGAGATATTTTTGTAGCACAAGAATTTACCGACTCATTATATCGAGATAGTTTTACTCTTTCTTTTACGATTCCAGATTTCTTCTTCAATTTAATCATCGGCGGATCTATTCAAGCTGCTCTTACGCCTTCTCTATCTTCTGCTATTTCTGCTGGTGAGGAGAAAAAAGGTCTTAGGGCAGTGAGCACGTTTATATCGATTTTTGGCGTAATAATGCTGGTAGTATGTACACTTGGAGTAGTTTTCGCTAAAGAGATATATTTCATATATTCATTAACGGCTAGTGAAGCTAATTCTGAAATGGTAGATTTGGCGGCAAGCGCTTCGAGAATGCTGTTCCCTCAGATCTTCTTTATGATGCTGGCTGCGCTTTGTATTGGCGTATTGAATGCCTACAAGAGATTCTCATCAACAGCCTTTGGCCCAACCATTTATAATGTTTTCGTGCTATTGGCGATAGTTCTATTTGCAGGAAATAGCAGGAATGCACTTGTGCAAACAACGGCTGGAGTTATGGGAGCGGCGTTTGTTTATTTTCTATTTCAGTATTTTATTGGTTTTGATAAGCTTCGTATGCTTAGATTCAATTTTGCTCCCAAAGATCCTGATTTCATCATATTGTTAAAAAAGGCGGTTCCAATTCTTATCTCAGCGTCTATTGTCCAAATCAATATATTGGTTCTTAATTCATTTGCAACGTCGTTTGCTTCCCAAGGACAAATATATGCGCTTCGTAATGCTTCGACAATTTGGCAATTGCCATATGGTGTTTTTGCAGTAGCTATAGGTAATGTAATGCTTCCATCCTTAGCCGCTTTATATAGCGAAAATAAGAAGAAAGAAGCATCTGAACTACTATCATCAAGATTAAAAAGCGCTTTGTTCCTTACGATTCCCTCAGCTATTATTCTGGTAATACTTAACGTTGATGTTGTAAAAGCAATTTTTCAATGGGGAGAAGCATATACAGATTCAGATGCGAAAAGGGCAGGAATATACCTTATTGGCTATTCAATAGCTGTTATCACACATACGGTAGTATTCATTATGAATCAGGCTTTCTATGCCATTGGCAAGACAAAAATACCGCTTCTTTCTGGATGTGTTGGATTAGTTGCAAATCCGCTATTATGTTTTCTGTTCATTTCTCTGGGGTTAGGTCCAATTTCGCTAACCTTTTCATATTCCTTAACCAGCATAGTTCAGCTGATAATTCTTTGTGTAATATATCAGAAAGATAAGTCACTAGCTCCTAGAGACATACTTCGTTTCATAGTTAAGAGTGCAATTTGCGTAATTGTAATGGGCGTAATTGTATATCTAGTAAATATGTTACTTCCATCATCAGGCGGAAAAATTGCTCAATTGGGACTACTTGCTTTGAAGTGTATTATAGCGGTTATTGTATATTTTGCTTGCGCTCTTGCATTTAGAATGAAAGAGGCAATTTTCTGGATTGATAGGGTTAAAGCTAAGGGCAAAAGATAACTGTACCAATAATGGCACTAATGTAGAATCATGTAGTATATTGTTACATTTTGTCGAGCAAATCTTGTTGACAAAAGGCTATTATATCAATACAATTAACGCATAAGAACGAACAAACGTTCACAAGACGTGGTGGAGGTATTCAATGGCAAAGAGTAAGAATTCTAGTAAAGGTTCAGTTCAATCAGTTCCTCGTGAGCAGCAAGTTGAGAGACAGAAGGCTTTAGAGGCTGCCATGGTACAAATTCAGAAGCAATTTGGTCAAGGTGCGGTTATGAGAATGGGAGATCAAGCCATTGCTGAGATTGAGACAATTTCAACGGGTGCAATAACCATTGACCTAGCTCTTGGAGTTGGTGGCGTACCTCGTGGAAGAATTATTGAAATTTATGGACCAGAGTCTTCTGGTAAGACCACCGTTGCTTTACATATTGTTGCAGAAGCACAGAAGGCAGGCGGTACGTGTGCATTTATAGATGCTGAGCATGCTTTAGATGCTGTATATGCGGGCAAAATTGGCGTAGATGTAGATAATCTCCTATTATCTCAGCCAGATACAGGTGAGCAAGCCCTTGAGATTACGGAGACTTTGGTACGTAGTGGTTGTCTTGATGTTATAGTAATTGACTCTGTAGCAGCGTTAGTTCCTAGAGCAGAGATAGAAGGAGAAATGGGTGATTCCCATGTTGGTTTACAAGCTAGACTTATGAGCCAGGCTCTTCGTAAACTTACGGGAATTGTATCTAAGTCGAGCACAGTTTGTATTTTTATTAATCAGCTTCGTGAGAAAGTTGGCGTTCTTTACGGTAATCCTGAGACTACACCTGGAGGCCGTGCTCTTAAGTTTTATTCTTCGGTACGTTTGGATGTTAGGAAGACAGAGACTTTACGTAATGGTACTGAAGTAATCGGAAACCGCACGCGAGTTAAGGTTGTTAAGAATAAGGTAGCTCCTCCATTTAAGGAAGCTGAATTTGATATTCTATATGGTCAAGGCATTTCCAAAGAGAGTTGTATTCTTGATTTGGCTGTCGACAATAATATCATTGAGAAGAGCGGATCTTGGTTTGCATATAAAGGACAGAAAATTGGTCAAGGCAAGGATAATGCTAGACAATTCTTAGTAGATAATCCTGATATTAGGGATGAAGTTGATTCTTTAATACGCGATTCATATAAGCCGGCTATTTTAGACGAAGCTATAGACGATACAGAAGTTCCTAATTCAATTGATGAAGACGATGATATCTTAGGAATCGATATGTAAGGAGACTTATGGACGGTTTACGAAGTGCAATTTGTATGGCTATAAGGCACATAGGAACTGGAACTTATTCTTCTGGAAGCATTTATCGTTATCTTATTGAGAAGGGCTGTAATGAGGCTGAAGCTCATATGGCTGTTGATGAATTAGTTGAAACTAAGTATATTGATGACTATAAAGCATGCAGGAAGATTCTCTTATTAAGAACAGGTAGGAAGCAAGAGAGCAAACTCTATACCTCAATGAGATTGCAACGTGCTGGCATTGATGAGAGAGTCATTGATGAATATATATCGTCATTGTCTAACGATGATATTACTTGTTCAGATCTTCTGAAAGCATACGCTATGAGCAGCAATGAAGAAGGAGCAACTTTCGCAGATAGTTTCATAAAATTAGCTAAGTCCCGAGGATATTCATTCGAGACCATATCTTTAGTTATAAATAGAAATCACAATAACGAGTAGAAGTTAATCTACTCGTTATTTGTGTAACAAAAAACCGAATTATCAACAAGGATAATTCGGTTTCGTATTGGTGCACCTTCAGGGACTCGAACCCGGGGCCCACTGATTAAGAGTCAGTTGCTCTACCATCTGAGCTAAAGGTGCATATCGTTGCATCAGCAACGTCAGTAATTATATAGGTAAGGATACATATTGTCAACACTTGAATAGTATCTTTTTATATAGAGAAAATCATCTAATACTACATCTTTTGCTTAGAAGAAGAACGGTGTTTTTATGTTCTCTTTATGTATAATCTTCTTTAAGATGGTGACAGAGATCTCGCGCGTATTAGTAGATTCCTAGTCATCAAAAATGAATCCCTGCATATCCATTGAATTGAAGTCTTCTTCCAATGGGAGATTTACTCTCTTTCCATCTCTAGCAGATTTATATATTCCAAGAAGAGTATCAACTGATGTATATCCACTTATGCCATCAGCAATAGGGGATTCATTGTTATATATCGAATTTGCAAGATTACCGTATATAGCAGTATGAGGATTAGTTGCTGAAAGAATCGAGCTTACTCCATACTTTTTGACTTGCTCGAGAATATAGTGTCCATTTACTTTCTTGCCATTCTCGTTAGTGATATCAAGCCAAGGTTTTCCTTTGTTCAAGCCCAGTGCTACGTGGCCTTTCTCACAATAGATATTGAAACTAGCTTGCTTGTCATCTTCGGGTGTTGCTGTTGTTCCTTCTATAGATGCTAGTGCACCACTTTTAAGTTTAATTACGGCTAGGCCTAAGTCCTCCGCTTCAATTTCTAGTAGACGCTTAGCTAACATAGCTTGAACTGAGACAGATTCATCCGACATAAGCCATATTAGTAAATCGATAGCGTGAATAGATTGATTCATTAACGCTCCGCCGTCGCTCTTCCAAGTTCCTCTCCAAGCGCTACTGTTGTAGTAGTCTTGACTATGCCCCCAGCGAACACTAATAGTTCCATACAAGATCTTTCCGAATTTGCCATTCTTTAGATCATCTTTAAGAAGTCCAACAAGTGGGAAGTATCTATAAATGTGCCCCATTGCTATCTTGCAATGCATCTTTTCTGACAACTCGTAGAGTTTTTTGCATTCACTTGAAGACATTGCCATAGGCTTTTCGAGAAGTAAATTACAATTATTATTTAAGCAAAATTCTGCAATCTGATAGTGAAGTCCAGATGGAACAGTAATTGCAACGATATCTGGCTTTTTCTCGAGAACTGCCTTTTGATAATCGGAGTAAATCGATACTTTGCTTGAGTACTCTTTGTCAGTGTAGTCGTTGAGTGTTTTTTTCGCGAAAGACTCGTTTGTATCGACGAGACCAACAAGATAGAGCTTGTCTTTGTGTTTGTTGATAGCTTTAATGTGCTTGGCTGATACTCTTCCACAGCCGATAATTAATACAGAAAGCTTCTTGTTCATAACTGCCTCCAACTACAAATCTTAGGATAGTTTATCACAATATTCTTTTCGATTCTAAGTATTGGTATAATTGATTTATGTTTATGTGGAGGTAGTTCTATGACTATGATAGATATCATTGAGATGGAATACCTCATTCATTTCATGGTTATACGCTGATATGAGGGGGAATTGATATGTTTACATTATTAGGAAAAAATGGAGATAATTGTATTATTATCAAACCTATTGATTTTTGTGGTTATGGTCATGAGGGTTATGTCTATAAATGCAGACTAACAATAGTTGCCGATAGTCTGGGGGTGAATTATGATGAATTGTTCATAGCCAGAGGTGAAATCATATCTTTCGATAAAAGTCTTGATATTGTTGGTAATAAACTAATTACTATGGGAGTATTTGCGAATGAAGACCTGAATTTTACTGTCACTTCAACAAAATACGGACAAACAATTGTAGAAGGTGTTTTTAATCAGAATAACGGTAAAAACTACATGTGCAAATTTGGTTTTGAATCTGATATTACTTGTGTGGAAAGAGTAAAATCTGAGATAAAAGATTTTCTGACGGATAACCAATAAATCTACTTCGCTAAAAACGTATTTGATTTATTTAAATACATTAATATTGCATTTCAACAGTCCGATACCGTTTAGTGTTATAACGTGTTATCAGATTTTCTTTCCCTTGCGTTTTCCCTTACCAGCGACATAAAGTCGTGTGATACGATATAACACAAGGGAACCCATGAGGGAAACATGACGAGTGGAAATCCCAATGATATCAAGGCTTTCCAGATTCGCACAGTCATGTTTGTAACCGCAAGTAAACGCTAAGAAAAAGAGGTTGTTTCAATCGCAATATTCTTTTCGATTCTAAGTATTGGTATAATTGATTTATGTTTATGTGGAGGTAGTTCTATGACTATGATAGATATCATTGAGAAGAAGAAAAAGGGTAAAGAGCTTACCTCTGAAGAAATTGGGTTTTTTATTGATGGAGTAACTAATAGACTAATACCTGATTATCAGATATCGGCTTTACTCATGGCTATAGTGCTAAAGGGTATGAGCGATGATGAAATGACAACTTTGACACTTGCAATGGCAAATAGTGGAGAGACAAATGATTTGTCCTTCATAGATGGCATAGCTGTAGATAAACATAGTTCTGGTGGTGTAGGCGACAAGTGCACTCCAATCGTATTGCCTTTGGTTGCTACTTTTGGAGTTGAGAGCGTTAAGCTTTCTGGCAGAGGTCTTGGAATAACAGGTGGTACTATTGATAAATTTGAGTCCATTGAAGGATTCTCGACTTCAATTGCAATAGAAGATTTTCCCTCTAAGATAAGAGACTGTGGAATGGTAATTTCTGGACAGACCCCTGATTTAGCTCCTGCAGATAAGGTTTTGTATGCCTTAAGAGACGTTACAGCGACTGTAGACTCAATTCCGTTGATAGCTTCTTCGATTATGAGTAAGAAAATCGCTGGCGGTGCAAAAGCTATAATACTTGACGTTAAGTGTGGTAGTGGCGCGTTTATGAAGACCAAGGAAGATGCTATGAAATTAGCGCAAGCAATGATGAGTATAGGCAAGCTCGCAAAAAGAGATGTTCGTTGCATTGTATCGGACATGGACCAGCCGCTTGGTAATAATTGTGGAAATGTCCTTGAGATGCAGGAGGTTCATTTTACTTTATCTGGAAGTGGTCCCGAAGATTTAGTATGTATTTCCTCCATTATAGCGGCACATATGGTTGATATGGCTGGAAAAGCTAATGGAATGAGTTTTGAAGAACTGGTTAATGAATGCAAGAATCGCCTAAATAACGGAATGGCATTAGAAAAATATAAGGATTTAATTCTATCTCAAGGTGGATGCATTAGTTCAACAGGCGGCCCTGTATATGTGGATGTTCCATTTGAGGTTTTCTCAATTTCAGCACCATGTGATGGATATATTAGTAGAGTGGACGCTAGTCTCATTGGTAAGGCCTGTGTAACAGTTGGTTCTGGGAGACTTACGAAAGAAGACAAGATTGATTACGGTGCCGGAGTTGTATTGAGAAAGAAGATAGGAGATAGAGTGAGTCGCGGAGATACATTATGTTCAATATATGTTGGAAGAAGTATTGAGGCAGATTATGAGAAGGTTGACACGGCAGCTTCATACGCTTTGGATGCATATGAGATTTGCGATATCCCAGTTGAGAAAGGCCCTATAATTATATCTACGTTAGTCTAATAGAATTCTTGCGCATTTACTAATCGATGTGTATAATAAAAAGAACAAATGTTTGAGGTGATTTAATGTACCATAGTTCTGGCAAGAAGATAATATTGGGTATTGATCCTGGATATGCTATTACAGGATATGGAGTTATCTCTTCTGAAGGAAACAAGCTAACTTGTTTGGATTATGGAGTTATTTCTACTAAAGCTAATGTTGATTTTCCTTTACGATTGTTGTCAATTAGTGAGAAGGTTAGAGCTCTAATAGATGTTTATCATCCTGACTATATGGCTGTAGAGGAGCTTTTTTTCGGACATAATACTACTACAGCTATCGGTACTGCTCAAGCGCGTGGTGTTGTTGTTGTTGAGGGTGCAAGATCAGGAATTCCAGTTTATGAATACACTCCAGGACAAATCAAACATGCTGTTACCGGATATGGCAAGGCTGACAAGAATCAAATAACACAAATGGTTAGGAGTTTGCTTGGACTTAATGAAATTCCTAAGCCTGATGATGCAGCTGATGGATTGGCTGTAGCAATTTGTATGGCTCATTCTGGTACTAACATATCTGAACTTGCCGTATCTGGTTATCAATATGGAAGATATGGTAAAAAGGGCTGGGAGGAGTTAGCTCCTAAGATGAAACCTTGCGCGACTAGTACAAGCAAGACGGTGATACAATTGATGTCTGACAAAACAAGTGAATCAATTTAATCACTTGAGGATAGAGCATCCTTCAAATCGAATATTGAGGTGAACATGTACTTTTATATTAAAGGACAATTAGTAATAAGAGAAGAAGACTATATCGTAGTAGACAACGGTGATATTGGATACCATATTATTTGTCCTTTGGGAATATCTAGTAACCTAGGTGACTTAGGTAGTTATGTGACTGTATATACATATCAGAATGTTAGGGAAGATGATATATCTTTATTTGGATTCTCTAGCAGAGAAGAGAAGGAAATTTTTCTTCAGTTGATTACTGTTAGTGGAGTAGGTCCTAAGGTAGCTCAAGCAATCTGTTCTCAAATTGAGCCTGATAGATTGGCATTTGCAGTAATTAATGGGGATACGACTGCTTTAACGAAGGTTAAGGGGCTGGGAAAGAAGACTTCTGAACGAATCGTACTGGAATTATCTGATAAGCTTAAGAAGAAGCTTGGCAGAATGCCTAATATTAGAGTAAGCAAAAGTGTCATGGAATCTTCACCAGATTCAGATGTTGTAAATGACGCGATTAATGCATTGATAGTATTAGGCTATAGAGAAGAGGATGCTTATGAGAGTGTGTGTAGTTGTTATGCAGAAGAATGTGACTTGCAACAACTGATCAAGAACTCTTTGAAGATGATGATGAAGAACTAGTTCGATAGATTATGATGAAGGCTTTTATGATAATGGAGATATTATGAGTTTTTACGATAATGATGATGAAGAGAGAGTAATTGGCAGAACCAGGCAATTCGAGGATCGCGATGAGAAAACTCTTCGTCCAATAACTTTTGAGGAATATAGTGGACAAGATAAGATTAAGACTAATCTCAAGATTTTTATTAACAGTGCTAAGAAGAGAGAAGAGTCATTAGACCACATTCTTCTATATGGTCCGCCTGGATTAGGAAAGACAACATTAGCAGGAATAATTGCATCTGAGCTAGGGGTTGGGCTACACATTACTACTGGTCCGTCCATTGAGAAGGCTGGAGATTTAGCTGCTATTCTTACTAATTTAAACCAGAATGAAGTACTGTTTATTGATGAGATCCATAGATTGAATAAAAGTGTAGAAGAGATTTTGTATCCAGCTATGGAGGACTACTGCTTAGACCTAGTTATTGGTAAGGGACCTTCTGCTCGTTCTGTTCGTTTGGATCTGCCGCACTTTACTTTAGTAGGTGCAACTACAAGAGCAGGATTGCTCTCTGCTCCTCTTCGCGATCGCTTTGGAATCATACATCGTCTTGAGTTATATAACACTAATGAACTATCTTCCATTCTTCGAAGAGATGCAGATATTTTAGGCGTTAAGATTTCTGAGGACGGACTTTTGAATATCGCTGGCAGATCTCGTGGAACTCCTAGAATAGCTATTCGATTACTTAAACGCATGAGAGATTTCGCTTTACATTTAGGTAAGGATTGCATTGATGCTCAGGTGGCAAATTTTGGCTTGCGTGCTTTAGATATTGATGACATTGGGCTTGATGCAATAGACAGACGAGTATTGAATACTATAGCTGATGTTTTCAACGGAGGACCAGTTGGGTTGGAGACACTATCTGCTTGTACTGGTGAGGATCCTGTTACCATAGAGGATGTATATGAACCATTCCTACTAGCAAATGGGTTTATTGCCAAGACACCGCGAGGAAGAATTCTTACTAAGAGAGCATTTGAGCATATGGGGTTGCCAATTCCTAATGGATTCTTAGAGAAGAATGGTTTTGCATCAGGTTGCTGAGGTATAACATGGATAAGTTACTCTTACATTGCTGCTGTGGTCCTTGTTCTATGTATCCAATCAGTTTTCTCAAGTCAAAGAATACTGAATTAGATATGTTTTGGTTCAATCCCAATATCCATCCTGAGTTCGAATGGAAGCGTAGACTAGATAACCTTCGTATTGTAGCTTCATATTATAATGAAGAACTAATTGAAGTAGGTTCTTCTCTTGAGAGTTATTGGATGGATTGCCAGTTTCTTTCTTCATTTAACTCAAGGTGCGAGATGTGCTATGACATGCGAATAGATATGGTAGCGGAGTATTGTGCTAGTCATGATTATCGCGCGTTTTCAACTACGCTTCTTGTTAGCCCGTATCAGAATCACGAAGAGATAGTAAGAATTGCGAATGAGAAAGCAAAGAAGTATGGAACCAAGTTCGAGTACCATGATTTTCGCGATGGCTACAGAACCGGTCAAGATATGGCAAGAGAAATTGGTCTTTATAGACAGAAGTATTGTGGATGTATATTGTCGCTTGAAGAGTCAAAATATAGGGACAAGATACTTAAGAGCTTTGAGGAAGCTTAGCCTCGACGACGATTGAGTAGTATCCTTCGTAGATAACCATTCCGGGTTTTGCCTTGGGGATCTTCTTTACGTGAGATACAGGACAATAGTCGATTTCGGCGCGAATTATTCCTGGCTTCGTGCCGTCTTTGCTTAATCGCTCTTCAATGATGATACTTTTAGAGAAGAAAGCGGCAATCTGAGCTGCTTCTAGAATTGCTACATCTGAAGGCATGGAATCATTGGGATTGGATTTGAGAAGAACATGAGTTCCTGGGGCGCCTTTTACATGAAACCACCAATCCTTTTTATTTGATACTTTGAAAGTTAGCGCATCATTTTGGATGTTGTTACGCCCACACAAAATCGTGTATCCATCAGATGAGGTGAATTCTCGATAGTTACTGGTCTTATTATGCTCTTCGTTTTTCTTATTAGTAATTCTTTGCAGTTCCTTGGCTCTTTGGGCAGCAACTCTAAGTGCTCGAGAGGATGCTTTTCCAGATTTTGCCATGCCAACAGAAGTGTTAGGGTTTACCTTCACTTTAGATTCTGTAGATCTTTTATCTTTAATTGAGGATAATCCCGAAACACTTACAATCTCTTCTTCAACAGCATCAATATCCTCCTTTGAAGATGCACCTACTATTGCTGCTTTTAATGAACGAAGATACTCTATAGTTTGTCGATCTTCCTCTAAATAGATTTCGGAAAGCTCAAGTTTACGCTTTGCTTTACGGAATTTTCTATAGTATTCCTGCGCGTTATCGGAAGCACTTAGAGCCGGATCGAGAGGAATCGATATTTCAATAGGTCCATCTTGAGAGTCGCTAATATAGTCTATGCATGTGATAGATGTTGATTTTGGCTGAATTTGGTGGGCATTACATAGGATTAAGTCGCCATAAAGCTTGAACTTGCTAGCTTTTTGACCATTTGCATAGTCTGCTTTATGTATCTCATCCTTCTTGTTTGCGTGGCTAAGTGCATTGAATACAATTTGGATGAGTCGTTGCTTGCTATTCTCTAGAACAATATTCGAGTCTTTAACGCTATAGAACTCCTCTATGCACTCAGATATAGTCGAGAATCTTTTTTCCTTAGGAAATCCAACTAGCTCAAAAGCTGAGTATTCGATAGGTGTATCGTCAGATGATGAATAAATAAAGGGAGAATACTCTCTCTTGATAAATGATTTTAAGAACGAAGAAGTTACTTTTATCAAATTCTCACGATCGAAATCAGATAAATTCTTAATTGCTGTGCGAGTATCTATATCAGCCTTAATGCATAATTGACTAGCGATAAGTGGAGATAATCCAAGAATTGAATTTAATAATGCTTTGTCAGAAGGTCGCATTATCTCATCGTCTTTTATTGGAAGTCTATTATCATCGCATAACTTCATCGCTTCTTGAGGCGTGAGTTTCTCTTGCTTTGGTGGATAGGAATATATTCTAGCTGGCATTACTTCGCGTACTCTGCTAATGTCAAAATCAACATGTATTGCTGAGTCAAGTATCTTGTCAGATCCATTAACAAGTATGCAATTACTATATCTACCCATTAATTCAATTATTAAGCGGTAGTTTTGGCTATCGTATAACTCGTCTGTAGTACTAACATTGATTTCTACGATTCGCTCACAGCCAGGATTCGTAATTGATGTAATTCTTGCACCTGACATGTATTTTCGCAAAAGCATGCAAAAAGAGGGAGGAACCAGTGGGTTCTCACGAGCAGATGAGCATAAGCCCACGCGCGCACAAGAAGGCGAAAAGGAAATGAGCAATTTCTTAACGCCTGCATTTGATCTTAGGTGTAATACAATCGTGTACTTATCTGGTTGAAATATCTTATCTATGCGAGAATTTGAAAGAGCGCTGTCTAGTTCCTCGGCAAGTAATTGTGTGGTGATGCCGTCAAGAGACATTATTTGTTCCCTCCGGTCCAGAAGTAGGAAGATTCTTTGAACTCTTGCTCGAGCCTAATGCTATTCTTACCACCCAAACTAAAGCTACTGTAATTATCTCAAAGCCCAAAATAGTAAAGAATAAATCGTAGCTATTCATCGAAACTAGCAAATCTATGCAAAAAACTGCGGCTATAGCTAGAATTATGACAATGAAACGAAATGCTTTAGTTTTCGAAAAAGCATGAAACAAATCAGCGAAAGACACTGTATTATCTTCGTTAACATATGTCTGTTGATTAGCTTTTTTAGAAGTAATACTGGATTTACTTCTAGGCTTGCTTCCTTGCTTATTAGTCTTCGAATTTGAGTTGTTTTTTGCGCTTGCCATTTTGCCTCCAAAAAAAGAAGGATAAGAAATCCTTATCCTCCTATTCTATCACATAAAATAATCTCAAAAGATAATCACTCAGACTGAATCTCACCCTTTTCGGTAAGCAACTTCTTGATCTTCTCAGTTGGATTAATCAAGTTAGATAGGGAAGAATCATGATTAATAGCGTCAATTAGTAAGGCAACGAACTTGCACATGTTTACGTCTGCAAACCAAGGAGCAGCAAGTAACTCAGGTCTTCTATGAATCAAGTTTGTTGCGAATACCTTCTTAATAATGCCTTCCTCATATGCTCTATTAAAGTTATCGATACCTTCTGTAAATAATGCGAAAGTAACTGAGCAATATACATTTCGTGCACCACGTGCCTTCATTTCACGACCGATATCGAGAATTGAGTCACCTGAAGAAATCATATCGTCAATGATAAGAATATCCAGACCTTCAACGGATTCACCCAAGAACTCATGAGCAATGATAGGGTTACGACCGTTAACAATTCTTGTGTAATCTCTTCTCTTATAGAAAGTACCTAGAGGAACACCAAGAATAGATGCGAAGTACATAGCTCTTGTAATACCGCCTTCATCAGGGGAAACAATCATGAACTTTCCATCTGAGAAGTTAAGGTTTGGAATTTGTCTATACATTTCTTTGATGATTTGATAAGTAGCTGGGATGCTTTCAAAACCTGATAAAGGAATAGCGTTAGCAACTCGCTCGTCATGAGCGTCAAAGGTAATAATGTTTGCAACTCCAAGATTGTATAACTCTTCCAACGCAAAAGCACAATCTAAGGACTCACGTGAATTTCTCTTGTGCTGTCTGCTTTCATAAAGGAATGGCATGATTACGTTGATTCTTCTTGCTTTTCCAGAACATGCAAGAATTACTCGCTTCAAATCCTGATAATGATCATCTGGGCTCATTCTGTTGTCTTGCCCAAAGAGCTTATAAGTGCAAGAACTGTTCATTACGTCAGCTAATATATACAAGTCATGACCTCTTACGGAGCTTTGGACTACTGCTTTTCCTTCACCAGAAGAGAAACGTGGCGTATCAACACTTATTGAGTAGTCGCTTCTTAGGAAGCCAGGATACTTGGAGATAAATTGTTCCTGCTGATATTCCATTCTTCTCTTATTCAAGTAATAGTTTACTTGTTCTGAGAAAGCTACGCTTCCTTTTAGTGGAATCATTCCAATAGGACCTACAGGAGCCATTGGGTTGTCACCATATTGGTTATAGCGTGAGTAGGATCTTTCATCATTTGGAGCTGAAATCATTTTGCATCGTACCTTCCTTTTTATCTTTCAAATTCATCAAAAATCTCGCCAATTCGAACCTGTCCGAGTAAATCAGTAATTCTAGAAGTAGAGTTGATCAGTTTTCCGACGGACTCGTTTACATTTAGCGCATCGATAATGCGCGCCACGTATGGTGACATATTTACATCGATATACCAGTCTCTCTTTAAAAGTTCCGGTCTTCTATATATTAGATTCGTACAAAGAACTGCCTTGATAATTCCGTCTTCATATGCCTTGTCAAAATCCTTCAAGCCGTTCGTGAAAACTCCAAAAGGGGAGAGACAGTATATGTTACGAGCATTCTGTTTCTTTATTTGCGCGGCAGTTCTAAGCATCGTATCGCCAGAGTTAATCATATCGTCAACAATCACTACATCCTTGCCATTTAGGTCGTCGCCAAGGTACTGATAGTTGATAATAGGGTTAATGCCATTTACTTTATGCGAATAATCTTTGTTACGATAGAAAATTCCAAGCGGTAGATTGAGCATAGAAGCATAAAAAATTCCTCTGTTCACTCCATTCTCATCAGGGCTAATTACTGTAGTATGCTCAGCATCGAGAACAATTGAACTGAAGGAATTAATTAAAGTGCTAATAATCTTGTACGCGGAACGAGGCAACTCAATTCCCATAAGGGGAACGGAATTCGTAATTCTTGCATCGTGAGGATCGAAAATAATCAAATTAGCTACGCCAAGGCTGTGAATTTGCTTAAGAAAGGCAGAACAATCTAGCGATACATCTCGAGAATCAGCATGATCTTGTCTTCCTTCGTATACAAATGGCATTATTATGTTTATTCTTCTAGCTTTACTTACGCACAAGGAAATGATTCTTAGTAAATCTCTATAGTGGTCGTCAGGAGAGATAACATGAGGGAAACCAGATAAGGAAATATCCTGGTTATAAGATAATACGTCGGTGATTATAAAAACATCATGACCTCTAACGGTCTCAGTGAGTGCAAACTTTCCTTCTCCAGTCTGGAATCGTGTTAAGTTGGACTCAATAAGATAATCACTTCTCAGGTACCCAGGATTCTCAACATATGAATTTGCTCGTGTTTCACTACGCGACTTACGCTTCTCATAAAGAATGTTGCTAACACTACGAGCGAAGTCCTTATTCGCCGTATGGCAAATAATGCCAAGCGGGCCAAAAGGCTCCAATTGGAGTTCGGAATATGATGAATCATTAGAACCAATGTCGGTAGTATTTCCCATCAAAATTGACCTCACATATAGTTAAAGTATCATTCATAACTCGCTTAAAATCAACATTAAATATTGTAGCGAAACGTTTCTTTCTACTCAATATTTATATTACACAAAAAATCCTCAATTCCCGCCCTTAAATCTTCTATTCCGACCTTTTTTGAAGAAGAAATGGCATAAATAATTGCATCTTCTTGAAAACCATATTCAAAATTTAAATCCTTCAAACGTTTTTGAAGTTCTTGTTTGGAAAACTTGTCACACTTAGTAAACACTACAAAATAGGGGATATTGGTAGCATTCAGGTAGCCTAGCATAGCGACATCCTCTTTCGAGGGGCTATGTCTGATGTCAATCAAGTGAAGGACTAGACTAAAAGGTCTCCCTGAAGCGAAATAGTCATCTGCAATTTTCGAAAAAGTATCTCTCAATTCCTTGGATACTTTAGCGTAGCCATATCCCGGTAAATCAGCTATATATAACTTTTTATCAACCTCAAAATATACTACAGAACGCGTCTTTCCAGGAGTTTGCGACACTCTTGCAAGCTTCTTGTTGTCAGATAGAGCATTTATCAAGGAGGATTTGCCTACATTTGATTTACCGGAGAGCACTATCTCGGGCTTATCTGAAGGGGGACAAGAAGAAGTATCGTAAACTGTTCCCCAAAAACTTGTATTGCGAAAATTAACTTTCATAATTTCTCCAAATTCAACATTAATTAAATTATATACGAGACTTATCAAAAACACCTTTGCTTAATTGTCCAAAAAGCATTCAATTGCTTATTAATTATATAGACAAAAGCATCTCACTTGTCGAAAAATGTAATGAATTGTAGAAAAGCTTCTCTTCAAGTTCTTATAAAATTTTAAAAAGAGGTGCTTCATGTGCAAGAGAATTATTGAGTCAACATACATATTCATTAAGGAATTATTCGAGAGAGTCAATCGAAGGCCTTTGGTAATTCCAGCTATCTTAGCATTCACGTCTTCTTCTTTGTCGTTCGTGTCGAGAAACTCTTTTTGCTTAACTGTTTTTTCAATACTTATCGAACTGTTAATTATTTTAGTGTTAGCTATATGTTCCAAAGAGTATAAGAGAACTCTGATGTACTTTCTTGTTATCTTATTCTGTTTTTCTAGTATTCGTTTTCGATACATTAACAAGAAAATTTCGTATGATTACAAAAGCTACAATGCAACAGTAATAGAAGTTTCTTTGCTTCTCGATGGCACACATAAATGTACAGTAGATATTGATAATATAGGTAAATCAATTATCTCTACTGAAGAGGACGTTCAACTTGGCGACAGAGTCACTTTTATTGGCGAGCTATGTGAACCAAATTGTTCCCGTAATCCTGGAGAATTTGACTATAAGAATTTCTTAGAACAGAAGGGCATATTTATATGTGTTGAAAACCCCAAAATACTGAGTATTTGTCATTCTTCCAATGTATTTATAATAACTGCGAATGAAATAAGCAGTTTCATTTTCAAAATTAAGACATATATGATTGACACTGTAGGCAAAGGCTATGATGAACTTACAAAGGGACTTGTGGCTTCAATATGTCTTGGTGACAAATCTTTAGTGGATAATGAAGTAGTAGACTACTTCTCAAGTGCGAATTGTTCTCACATTCTTGCTGTAAGTGGTTCACATTTTTCTTCTTATCTGATGCTTCTACCTGTTATAACAGACATTTTCTTTAAGGAGAAAAGAGGGAAAAGTGCTATCTATATTGCAATCTGCTTTGCAATTTCTATTCTTACAGGTTGGACAGATTCCGTAAGTAGGGCGCTATGTATGAGTTTGTGTTCATACTTCTCTCGAGACTCATATTCTGGCATGGCTTTGGCTGCTATAGTAATGATAGTAGGAAATCCATTTTGCTCTTTAAGCATTGGATTTAGAATGTCATTTGCAGCGTGTTTGTCGATTAAAGTGTTCTCATATGAAATTCAAAAGAGATTTAAATCAAAATGCAATTACAAGAGATTTCTCAATCCTTTCATAATTCTAATCTCATCTCAGATTGGTCTAATGCTATTTTGGGTTGAAACAAATTATAGAATTGGTCTTATTCATATATTGGTATCTCTATTAGCTACTTTTATAGCAAGCGTTGCATGTATATCATTTTTCCCTTCCATACTGATAAGCTCATTTTTCCCACTAATCTCTCCAGTATCTATATGTTGTAATTTACTATATAAATTGCTAAGAAAATGCTGTTTATTTTCTAATTTGGCTATTTGCTCTGCAGGCCTAGAGCAATATCTTGTTATAGCTTTGTTACTGTTTGGAATAATTAAGCTATTGCCTAGTTGTGCTATAAAGAAGACTATGATGAAACCAATTTCCTTGGTGCTTATATCATGTATTTTGCTTAACATAGGGGAAGTAGTCCTAGGTCCTGATGCCAAGATAATATTCATTGATGTTGGACAAGGGGATTCATGTTTGGTTCTATCGAAAGATAAGTGCGCATTGATAGATACAGGAACAGAAGACTATGGAACTAGTACTGTACTTCCTTTGTTAGATTTCTATGGTATTAGTAAATTGGATTATCTATATATAAGTCATTGGGACGAAGATCACTCGGGTTCTACAAATGTTTTAATTGAGAGCAACCGAGTAAGAAAAATTATCGTTTCTTCTCCGAACGAGAAAGTAATTAACCAAGACTTAGTTGAACTTGTAACTAATGAGCCAAGTATTAGTCTTAGTAAATCTATTACCATTAGTTATATTCAACCTAATATTATCTTTGATAATGCGAATGATAACAGTATGGTTCTTCGGGTTTCGTGTAATGATGTTGATATTCTTTTTACTGGTGATATTAGTATCAAAGCTGAGACAGCTTTGATTGAAAGTAATTTATTGCCAGAGTGCGAGATAGTTAAAATTGCTCATCATGGAAGTAGTGGTTCGACTAGTGATGACTTTCTTGATAGAGTTAAACCGGAATTTGCGGTAATTTCTGTTGGAGCCAATAATAGATATGGTCATCCTGCAGACACAACGCTAGAGAGGTTAGAATCATTTGATGTGTCATACTATTCTACCTCGCAAAATGGAGCGATTATTGTTACAATTTCTGGGAATAGATTTTCTGTTAGTTCTTTTCGGGAGGCAAACATAAGATGGCCACTTCAACAAGTATTATGAATAACAAATCGTTGAGCGATTACTTGCGTGGACAAGACGTTTGCAACCTTTTTCTATTTTTTGGAGAAGAAGATTATTTTATTGACATTTCTATAAAAGCAATTCAGAAGAAGTACATTAGTGATGAAGCGATTCCTATGGATTATGTCAGAATTAATAGACTTGATATAAAGAATGGATTAGATTCTATTATAGAGAATATTCAAACTCCTCCGTGGCTTTCCGCGAGGCGCGTAATTGTTGTTAATGATTGTGGATTGTTTACTATGAATGATCCTGATAAGACATACTCGAATAAAATATGTAAGTTACTGGAATCCATACCGTCCTCTTGTGTTGTAATATTTGTTGAGAAGACTATTGATAAGCGCAAGAAGGCAATTATGAAGGCGTTTCAGGATAATGGAGTGGTAGCAGAGCTTTCATTTCTAGATGACGTTTCTTTATGCAAATGGATATTCAAACGCCTTTCGCGTGATGGGGTTTCGATAGATGAAGCAGCCTCAACAGGTATTGTAGAACGCTGCGAAAAGAGTATGCGAAGGATTTCTAATGAAGTAGAGAAGATATCTTTGTATTGTGTAGGTGAGAAGGTATCTCACGTGGATGAGGAAATAGTAGAGCTTATGTGTCCTCCTGATATTAGCGGTACTGTATTTGTTATTACTGATGCTATTGGAAGCAAGGATAGTTCTACAGCTCTTGTTGTTCTTGATAAGCTACTCGTATTGAAAGAACCGTGCTCAAAGATACGCTTCATGTTTGCTAGACACCTTCGTCAATTGATATGTGCTAAGGATTGTAATAGCGAACGAGAAGTAATTAGTAAGCTTTCTTGCCATCCATTTGTAGCTGGTAAGCTTTATAAACAGGCGGCTAGATTTGATATGAGTAGATTGTTGAAACTATTTGATATGTGTTGCAATAAAGATTACTTAATAAAGAGTGGCAAGGCGGACGAAAGAGAGTCACTTGAGTCTTTGATTTGTTTAGCATGTGTATAGTAGTTTTGTTTGACTACTTACGATACTTGCTTTACAATAAATTCGCTATTTAGAAATGATTTTGAACGGAGGTTGCCGTGAATAAGATTAAGATGACCACGCCATTAGTTGAGATGGATGGCGATGAAATGACAAGAATAATATGGAAGCAAATTAAGGACATAGTAATTTTGCCTTTCGTTGACCTAAAGACAGAGTATTTTGACCTTGGTCTTATTAATCGTAATGAGACAAATGACCAAGTTACTATTGATTCTGCTAATCGTACTAAGGAGTTAGGTGTTGCTGTTAAGTGCGCGACTATCACTCCGAATGCGCAGCGTATGACAGAATATAACTTAAGTAAGATGTGGAAGAGCCCTAACGGTACTATCAGAGCTATGTTAGATGGAACTGTATTTAGAGCTCCAATTATTGTTGATGGTATCGATCCATTTGTAACAACATGGAAGAAGCCTATTACTATTGCTCGTCACGCTTACGGCGATGTTTATCGTGATACTGAGATGAGAGTAGATGCTGGATGTAAAGCTGAACTACTGGTTACATTTCCTGATGGATCAACTAAGAAGCAAGAGATATTTACGTTCCAGGATGATGGTATCATTTTGGGAATGCACAATACTGACAAGTCGATTGCCTCTTTTGCTAGATCTTGCTTTACTTACGCATTGGATATTAAGCAATCTTTGTGGTTTGCTACGAAAGACACTATTTCTAAGACTTATGACCATAGATTCAAGGATATTTTTGCAGAAATTTTCGAAAATGAGTATAAGGATAAATTTGAGTCAACAGGCATAGAGTATTTTTATACACTTATCGATGATGCTGTTGCAAGAATAATGAAGTGCGAGGGTGGCATTCTTTGGGCATGTAAGAATTATGATGGAGATGTAATGAGCGATATGCTTGCATCCGCTTGTGGTTCTTTGGCAATGATGTCATCTGTTTTGGTTTCGCCAGATGGGAAATACGAATATGAAGCCGCTCATGGCACTGTTACTCGTCATTATTACAAGTATTTGAAGGGCGAATCAACTTCAACGAATCCAATGGCTACTTTATTTGCTTGGACTGGAGCTTTGCGTAAGAGAGCTCAGCTGGATGGACTTTCTGAGTTGGAAGATTTTGCAAATCGTTTGGAGAAAGCTTCAATTGAGACTATAGAAGAAGGAACAATTACAGGTGACTTGAAGTCATTGTTGAAGAAGGAAAAGAAGGAAGTAGTAAATACAGAGAACTTCCTCAAGGCTATAGCAACTAAATTATAAATTCATTTTGGAGGATTAAATGAGTACATATTACGAGACGTGGATTAATAAATCTGAGACAATTACTGATCAGAATGCTTATTCGCAGTACATAAATTTTTACTATGTATTGGAGAAGGATGCTTATGATAAGATTCTTGGTTCTTATCCCAATAATTCAGAACTGTTAAAAGGTAAGGCTTCTGAGATAGCTGATAGACTTGGGTTTAGCAAGGATACGATGGATGTTTTTGTTGGGTTCCTTGATGGCATTAAAGAAAGTATTAAAAATGAAATGGATGTCACAACTGTTGGTGATGATACTGAAATCTTCTTAGACATTGATTATGATAAGTTATTCATTAAGATGAGAGAAGCTAAGGCAACTTGGTTGTTTAAGCTTCCTTCTTGGAAGAAAGTATTTGATGAGGATAAGTTAGCTGAGCTTAATCGTGAGTATAGAGATGCGAATATTGCTCATGCTGAGAATATTGGACGTAATGATCCATGTCCTTGTGGAAGCGGTAAGAAGTATAAGAAGTGCTGCGGAGCAAAAAAAGCTTAATTGCACTTCATAGAATGAAATACTTGATGTCGGCGTAATAGCCGACATTTTCTCTATATTGGGATATCTGTGTGCTCATTATTAATTCATTTGTATCTTGCATATGTATTAATTTAATGAAAAAATAGTAATGCTCTGTAAATGTGTTTTAAATGAAAGGCGGCATCTTTTGAGACGAATACTAACAAGTAAATGGTTCATTATCGTTTCTGTTGTAGTGCTTCTATTGGCATTCATTCTTTTGGGACTAGTGCCAGGAAGTCCAATTAAGTACCTTTACAAGCCGTTTGGTGCAATCCTTTCGCCTATTCAAAGCGTAGTCAAGGATACGGGAAATGCTTTCTCGGATTTTTGGTCTGCTGTAACAGATGGAATGGCTATTCGTAGAGAGAATGAAGAGCTTAGGGCTCAGATAGCTGATCTTCAATATCAATTAACACAGAATGAAGAGGCTGGAATTCGATATGAGGAACTTAGGGATGCTTTTCAAATTAAGGACACCTTTAGTAATTACGATGTATATGGCGCCTCTATAGTATCAAGAGAAGCGGATGAATGGTTTTCTGTAATTAGAATAAGTTCAGGCGTTAATGATGGAATAGAAGTAATTCCTGGTCAGTCGTTAGCAGTTGTTGATTCATCGATGAACTTAATTGGAAGAGTAATTGAGACATCATCTTCCGAAAGCAAAATTCTTCCACTATTGCATGAAGGATTTGTAGTAAGTGCAAAAATCAACGAAGTAAATGGTGTAATTGTTACGGTTTCTGGCGATGCTTCACTTAAGTTTCAAGGACTCTGCTTGGTGTCAGGATTCTCTTCCGATGATGTTATAGAAGTTGGAACCGAGATAGTTACATCTGGTAATGGTGGTTTATTTCCACAAGGAATACCTATAGGAGTCATTGAGAGTGTTGATTATTCCAACCCCTTGAATGTAACTGCTACACTTCGTCCATATTCACAAATTGGAGATTTGAAGGATGTGTTTATCATGATACCGCAAGCAGATGCCATTCCTCCTGCGGATGAAGATGTCGCTAGTAGTGAGACAACCGCTACAGCAGGTGAGTGATGAATTTATCTGTGGAAAAAAAGATTCTAATACGTAAGATTATAGTGTATGTCATTTTTACACTATTATTTTCGTGCTTTCAGGTTTCTTTTCCTAATAGATTAACTTTGTTTGGTCAAGTGGCCGATTTAATGTTAGTTTATGTCATTTTAGTTGGTTATTTCTTTGGCTTTGCCGATGGTGCTGTAGTAGGTATTATTGTTGGATTCATAAGAGATTATTTTGCTGGACCTTCTTTCACGGATAGCCAAGGAAATGTAACTGCATCGATAGGTATTGGGATGCTTATGATGTTTATAGCTGCATCCATTTCATCTTCCTTCTTTACGAAAAGAATGAACAGAAACGCTGCTTTCGCATTTGTTTGTGTCATATTCTGTACCATTTGCTACAAAGTAACCGGGCATTTGATTATGGCTGCAGTTATGCAATTCTTTTCTAGAACTTCCTATAATCTTTCTTTTTATCAAATAGTTGTAAATTCTATTTTGCCTACATTGCTTTTGAATGTGATAATTGCCGGCCCTATGATTCTTGTTTTAAGATTTATTGGTCCGTACAGTAAAGGCGTAAACCCTTCGCTATCGAAGAATTTCCTTTCTGGAGGTGACGATTTATGGCTAAGAACGTAGACAAGAAGAGTGCGAGTGCTTTTGATGCCTCATATCAAAACAGAAAACGTAATGACAGTATTCTATTTCAAGTTCTATCTATTCTTAGAAACAGATACTTCATGTTAGGAGCCATTTTCTGTCTCTTTGGTGTAATCATTTTAGTTATGACTAGTACTTTGCAATTTTCGAATTACCAGAAGATGATATCTCAGTCTTCAAAAGGTGTAGTTCGTCAATATACTGTCGACGCTCCTCGCGGAAGCATCTTGGATAGTAATGGTTTAACGTTGGCATATAGTGAGGCATCAAATACTGTTCTTCTTTCAAATGCTTATCTTGAAGATAATGATTTAAATGCGATGTGTTTGGAGTTAAGCTATCTCTTTGATGAGTATAATTGCGTATCAGTTTCCGGGCTTGATGATTACTTCTCGGTTAATCCATTTGCTTTCAAAGTGGAAGATGAGGAAGTAAGATTATGGCAGACCAACACTAATCTATTTGGACTAACTGATGATGCTCAAGGTGTTATTGTTACCTATTCTGATTCATATGTTAAGACAGATCCTCAGGTTTTCTTTTTATATTTGAGACAACTGTTTAATGTTGATACTTCTTACACTGAAGATGAGGCATATAGAATCATTAGAGTTCGATATCAAATCTTTCAAGATGAATGGTCATTTAATACTGGTACACCGGTAGAGATTGCTATCGACGTTCCTGATGATTTGATTATGCTATTGCAAGAGCAAAACTATCACTACATGGGCGTCATATCAACTGTAACTTATCGTCGAGCGTATACCCCATTGGCGCAGATTTCTTGTCATGTTGTTGGATATGTTGGAAGTATTTCGCAAGAGACATTAAGTGATTTGGCACCATATGGTTATACAAGTGGGGATCTTGTGGGACAATCAGGGGTCGAATCTCAAATGGAGAGGTATTTGCACGGAACATCAGGTATATCTACATATAGCATTTGGACAGCCGAAGGAGCTGAAGGAACATTTTTCCCTTCAAACTATGGAACAGAACCAGTATCTGGTGCAACAGTTAATCTTACAATTGATTCCAACTTACAAAGAGTCGGAATAGAAGCTTTGAAGCAATATATTGAAGACGCTGAGGCTGATGAGATGATCAGGCATACTGGATATGCTACAGCTGATGCTGGTGCTTTTGTTGTAATGAATGTTAATTCAGGCGCAGTACTTGCGATGGGTTCTTATCCAAATTATGATCCAAATGACTTTATTCTTTCGATGTATGGTGATGAACAAGCAGAAGAGCAGTTGCAGTACTATCTTGGTATCGAAGAGTATGAGCAAGTAACATCTGAGGACATGCCCTTGTGGAACAGAGCGATTATGTCTCAATATGCCCCAGGTTCAACCTTCAAAATGTGCACAGCGCTTGCTGGTCTAGAAAGTGGTGCTATTACGCCAGATGCGAATTGGATTAGATGTGAGAGCCCAATTGATATTGGAGGTTGGGGATTTAATTGCTTGGAGTTCCCAGAAGGTGGACATGGACCGTTGAATCTAAATAGCGCCATGGCTACGTCGTGCAATATTTATTTTATGCTTCTAGGAGTTGAGACAGGAATAGATAATATCGACCTTATGGGAGAGCGCTTAGGTTTGGGTGAGTATAGTGGTATTGATCTTCCAGGTGAGATTTGTGGAGTTCGAGCAAGCCGAGATACGAAAAGATTGCTCCACGAATCTGAATATGACAGAACTTGGTTTCCTGCTGATACAGCTCAATCTGCTATCGGTCAGTTCGACAATTGCTTTACTATTCTTCAGCTCTGTAGATACACAGCAGCAATAGCAACAAATTCCCTTGTTACGCCTTACGTAATTGATAGCGTTGTTGGTTCTGATGGTGCAATACTATACCAAGGTCAAACTGAATCAATCCCTTTAGGTATTCAGGAGGAAAACATTAATGCCGTTCGAAATGCTATGAGATGCGTAGTAACTGGAACGAGCATATGGGAAGGAACAGCGCAAGAGAATCTAGCGAGTTTCCCAATTCCAGTTTGTTGTAAGACGGGTACAGCAGAAACCGGTTATGAAGATATCCGACTTGAGTATTCTAATGGCTTGTTTGTTTGTTATGCGCCTGCTGATAATCCTGAGATAGCAATTGCATTAGTTGTCGAAAAAGGGGAATGGGGAGCTTCAACAGTAGTAATTGCTGAAAAGATTCTTGCTGAGTACTTTGGTGTTATTTATGATCAAGCTTCAGCAGTTATCGATTCGTTTCCTATAACCGGAGATTACTTAGATTCAGTTACTCCCGAAGCTATGCCAAATTGAATTACTGATCAAAGAGTTATGTGAGAAGGAATTCTATAGCTATTATTGACAAAATGATTTTATTATTTTTGTTAGATTATCTATTGCTATACTTTTTCATTTCACATAGAATTATATAAAATATAGAAGGGGTATGCTTAATGAAGATTGTATTGATGGCGGATAACAGGAAAAACGAGCTTCTAGTTAACTTTTGTATAGCCTATCGTGCGTTACTATCGAAGCATCAACTCATTTCTGTATATAATACAGCCAAGCTATTGAAGACATCTGTTGATATTGAGGTGTCTGGCTTATCAGTTGATTATTCCAGTGGATTTGAGCAATTAGCATCTCGTGCTCAGTTTAATGAGATTGATTGCGTTATTTATCTTCGTGATGGAAGGAAAGAAGAGTATACTCGCTCGGATGAACTTCTGAATGTTTGTGATTACAATAACATTCCGTATGCTACTAACTTAGCTACTGCTGAGACAATAATTCTTGCTATAGATAGAGGAGATTTGGATTGGCGTGAGTGGTTAAGGGATAATAAACCTATCTGATGATTACTATATTGCCGTTTGGACCTTTGCAATCCAATATGTACATTCTGTCAAATAGTAATGGGTATATTATTATTGACCCATGTGTTGGTGTTGATTTAACAACATCATATTTGAGTTCTTTTTCGGTAGAAAAGGTTAAAGCCGTCATAATGACGCATGCTCACTTTGATCATTTGATGTATGTAGATGAGTGGAGAAGCGCTCTTCACGATGATGTTCCGTTTTATTTGTCTCATGAAGACGTGCCTTTACTTAAAGATGCTAACTTGAATCGCTCACAAAATAGGGGGTTATCGCAGGAATATGTTGTCGAGACACTAGATGTCTGTCATATGGATTCTAAGCTATTTTTAGATGAGTATTATTGTCAGGTGCTAAATACACCAGGGCATACCAAGGGTTCTGTTTGTTATTGCTTTTCGAGTAAAAACAACACATGCAAACCGATGATGTTTACCGGAGATACAATATTTTGTGATTCTATTGGAAGAACGGATTTGCCGACAGGTTCTTACATGCAAATGCGAGACTCTATTCGATTAATAAAGAGTTTAATTGGAGACTACGATATTTTTCCAGGTCACGGAGAGAGTACTTGCCTCTCACAGCAGAAACAAACGAATCCTTTTTTCATATAGTTCTTGACCTTTTGGTTAGCATTATGTAATCTATCAATATATATATTTAATGAGCAATGAACGAGCTTAAGGTGTTGGACCAACGAATTCAGAGAGTGACAGTATGCTGAGATGTCATTTCGAACCAACAATATTTTCCACTCGGGAGCTCTCTTGTGAAGACAAGATGTATAGGCTGCATTAAGGTCTTTGAGTGGCAGGAAACTGCAATTTGAGTGGTACCACGGATTTTCGTCTCATACTTGTTATGAGACTTTTTTTATGGAGGTAAAGATGGACGAGAGAATACTGAAGTTGAGTAATCAGATTAATGATGAAGTTGCTTCGATTACCAGTGTTGCGGATATAGAGAATGTTCGCGTTAAGTATTTGGGCAAGAAGGGTCAAATTACCGATTTGCTTAAGCTTATGAAGGATTTATCTGTTGAAGAGAAGAAATCTTTTGGTCAAGAGGTAAATGATCTTAAGGATCAAGCACAGGAGAAGATTACTTCAAAAATGGAGGAGTTGAAGCAGAAGGAACTCGAGGCTGAGCTAAATGCAATGCCTGATTTTGATATATCGATTCCTGCAGATCTTACCAGAGGTTCATATCATCCGATAACTCTTGTTCAAAGAGAGTGCGAGAGAATCTTTAAGTCTATGGGCTTTAGTGTCGAAGATTATAGTGAGATTGTATCGGACTATGAGTGCTTTGAGTCATTGAATATTCCTAAGCATCATCCTGCTCGTGATATGCAAGATACGTACTATCTCGAGAATGGTCAGCTTCTTAAGAGTCAGACTTCAGCTGCGCAGAACGCGATTTATAAGAAATATAAGGACTCGCTAGTAAATGAAGGCAAAACCATCAAATCGATTTTTCCTGGTAGATGCTTTAGAAATGAGGCAACTGATGCATGCCATGAGAATACTTTCTTCCAAATGGAAGGCGTCATGGTAGACAAGAACATTTCAATTTCAAACTTAATTTTCTTCATGAAGACAATGTTGTCCGAGGTTTTTCAAAAGGATATTAAAGTAAGACTTCGTCCTGGATTTTTTCCATTCGTTGAACCTGGCTTCGAGTTGGATATTAATTGCTTGATATGTGGAGGAGAAGGTTGTCCTTCTTGTAAACACAGTGGCTGGCTAGAGCTTTGCCCTTGCGGAATGATTCATCCGGAAGTACTTAAAGCCGGTGGTATTGATACAGAAATATATACTGGTTTTGCCTTTGGTTTAGGGCTAACACGTTTGGCAATGATGAAGTATGGAATTAAAGATATTCGTGATCTAAATAGTGGAAACTTGAAGAGTTTGTCACAGTTCACAGATGACGAGTGAGATAGGAGAGAGTATATGTTATTGTCAATGAATTGGATATCAGATTTTGTCGATTTGACTGGTCTAGATAGAATGCAACTAATTAGTCGTTTCTCTCTTTCAACTGCAGAAGTAGAGAATGAGATTTTCGAAATGGGAAAAGAGCTATCTGGCGTTGTTGTGGGTCAGATTCTTTCTGTTGAGAACCATCCTTCTTCAAAGAAGCTTCATCTACTTAAAGTTGATTGTGGTAGAGCTGAGCCCGTTGATATCGTTTGTGGTGCTCCTAACGTTCGAGTTGGCATGAAAACAGCGCTTGCAACTTTGGGCGCGAATGTTGATGGCATAGTAATTGAACCGCGTGATTTGGCTGGTTGCACTTCATATGGTATGTGCTGTTCTGAAAAGGAAATTGGTATTAGCGCCGAAAACAATGGAATTATGGATATTCTTGAAGATGTAGCAAACGGTACTGATATCAAGGAATTATATGACATTGACGACATTATTTTCGAAGTAGATAACAAGTCTTTAACTAACCGCCCTGATTTGTGGTGCCATTATGGAATTGCTCGTGAGTTTGCAGCTCTTGCTGAGAGAGAGCTTAAGCTTCCAGAAGTAACGGATTTATCTGTCTATAACAATCTACCAGCTATTGATATGAAGATTGAAGACCCTTTGTGTCAACGATATTCGTGCCTGAGATTTGAGAATATCAAGGTAAATGTTAGTCCAGTAAACATGAGAATTCGTCTTTTCTATTGTGGTATGCGTTCTATTAATTTGCTTGCTGACCTTACAAATTACTTGATGCTTGAGTTAGGACAGCCTATGCATGCTTTTGACTCTCGAAAAGTAGAGAGCATTAGAATCAGACGTTTTGACAAACCTTTTGTTTTTAGAACACTTGATGGTATAGATAGAAATATTGATGAGAACACCCTTATGGTTTGTAATGGTGACAAACCGGTTGCTATTGCAGGAATCATGGGCGGATATGATTCGGAAATTGTTGATGATACTCACACTCTTTCACTGGAGTCAGCAACTTTTAACTCTGTTTCCATACGTAAATCTACAGTAAGACTGTCTCATCGTACTGATGCATCAATGCGCTATGAGAAGTCGCTTGATCCTGAACTCACTGTTTATGCAATTGCACGATTTGTTAAGCTGTTGAAGGAAATTGATCCTGGAATAGAGATAGTCTCATCTTTGACTGATGAGTATGCTTACAAGTATGAAACTGTTGTTTTAGACTTCAATAAGCAATATGTAGATAGATACACTGGGATAGAGATCGACAACGAAGCTATAATTAAGACTTTGAGTTCATTAGGCTTTAAAGTTACAAATAATGGAGATGATTTTAGTGTTGTAGTACCTTCTTGGAGGGCAACGAAGGATGTTACTATCAAGGCTGATATCATCGAGGAAATAACTAGAATCTATGGTTATGACAATTTTGATATTCATACAGCATATGCACCAATGTATCCTTTGAGGCATTCCATTGAGAAGATTGATGAAGATAAGATAAAGGACATATTGGTAAAAAAATACTCTTTGCATGAGATTCAATCTTATATTTGGGCTTACAGTGATGAGTACAAGGCTCTTGGAATGGATGTTGAGGATAATATCAAACTGATTAATTCTACTAATCCAAACATTGAGACTATTAGACGCTCGATAGTACCTACTCAATTGTGCCAGATGAAGTACAACACTTCGTATAGTTCTGAATTTGGTCTTTTCGAGACTGGAAGAGTAGTACTCGGCTTGGATGAAAACAATCTGTGTGTAGAAAAGAAGAAGCTTTGCATTACTTTATTCTCGAAAATCAAAGATACTGAGACTCTATTTTTCGAGCTGCGCAACGTCCTTTGCGTACTTGCTGACGATATCAAGCACACTCAGCTTGCATTTAAGTCAGTTGAAGCACAACACTCGTATCAACACATTAAGAATAATTTTGAAGTTGTCGCTGGTGATGTTGTTCTTGGTCAAATTGGTGTTGTACATCCAAGTGTTTGTAAGAAGATAGATAAGAAGGCTAGTATAGTTTATGCAGAAATTGATATTAGTGATTTTGCAAACATCATTAACAATAGTATTTCTTATGAAGAGACAAGCAAGTTCCCGGGTATAGAAATTGACCTTACATTCATCTCAGATTCTTTCTTGCCAATTAGTAAAGCAATCTCAATGGATACCTCTGGATTAGTTAGCAAAGTTTCTGTCGTAGGAACATATTCTGACGATTCTGGTAAGTCAATTACTGTGCGTATTTTATTTGCACACAAGGAAAGAACATTAACAAGCGCTGAGGTTAAAGAAGTGGTTGATGTTATTGTCAATGAATTGGATTCTGAAGGAGTCTCTTTGAAACAATAGTAATCGATTTGTAGAATTTTGTGTTTTTTTGTCGATAAATTTTAACCATCGCCCCTGTATTCTATTTATAGATATGGGGGTGATTTTTATGGGTTCGACTTTGGAATCTACCATTGTTTTTTCGATTATATTAATAATTCTTGCTGCTTTAATTGTAGGGCCAGCTACGATTCTTTTTGACTGTTCGAAGTGCGAATACTATTTTACTCAAGAGCTTGAGTTTCATAGTGAAGATGAACGAATACTTTCTAACGAGCAAATTGATAGAGCTAATTCCACTTGTATATCTCAGGAGCAAATGAATTCGTTCCTTTCTGGATTGTCTTATTGCTATAGATTAATCTATGAAGACATTGTGGAGGTTGTCTCATGAGAAAGCTTAGTAAACATGGATCAGCAACTGTATTCTTATCAATTATCCTCTCGGCTTTAATTCTAGTTGAGAGTACTTATCTACTTAAGATAGTAGTAATCAATAGAAGCATCACTATAGATAGGGCCTTAAAAATTCAAATAGAGAGTATTCTTTCTTCGTATAATCGTGAGCTTTATGAGTACTATGGAATATATGCTTTCACTAGCAATGAAGTTAACGACACAATCTTCTGTAATGCATTACTTGCAAACAATGTAGATCCAAATGGCTCTTTAGTCATTGAGAATGTGGAAGTCATGACTATAGATGAACTCAGATTGGCAATAGCCAACTTCTATTCATATCGAGGCGGTGCTATTGCAATGGATTCCATGATGGGATTACTCAGTAATGTAATTAACTTGTGTGACGATTTTGGAATTAAGGAGAAGATAAGTGAATTTACATCAAGTGGAGCTTATGAGTACTTTTCTCAAGCAATATCAGATTCTAGAGAGGTTAGCAAGATTCTTGAGGTTGTATCTTACTTTCCAGGTGTAGAGAACTTAGAATCAAAGATACAACAATTTCTAGGCTTTGTAGATTCAATTAATCAAACTTCTGGCAATCAGGTGAATCAGAACCTCGACTTCAATGTTAATGATGCTTCATCGTTAATTGGAATTCTCGACACACTTAATTCTGTTAATATTCAGTCAGCTGATTTCATAGACAATTATGCCTTCCACTTAGTAAATTATCACTATGCATCATATAACTTTGATTGTGTGATTCCTCAGCAAAATGATGAAGGGGAACTAATTGATGAGAGCTTACAAGGAGGAGCTTTTGCTCAAATTCATGATAGTAATTGTTTTGATGTTGAATACATTATGAGTGGCAGTAGCGGTTTGCCTTCAATAGTATATTGTGGCCAAATTATCTATTGCACAGTTCAAATAAGTAATATTGTTCAATGCTTATTAGATCCTGAGAGAATGAGCATAGTAAATGGTATAGCCGAGATAATTGATGCAATTGTTATAGTTCTTACTGGCGGAGTATTAGCGTTACCGCCAGAGCTATACTCTTTTATCATAGTCAATTTTATGGTTCTTCCCGAGACAATTTCAAACATGATCGATCTCTATGATGGAGAAGGTATAGCTTTGTTCGATTTTTTACCACTACCTGATGGCATTAGTGACGTTGTTCAAGTTGGATATCGAGACATTTTGTGTTTCTTCATGTTCTTTGTTCCAGATAGCGTCGTTCTTGAAAGAATGATGAACGTTATTTCAAGAGATTATGGAGAATTAAGTATTGGGATGAGTTTCTCATATAACCAAGCAGGACAAATGCATACTTTTGAAGATGGATATCAGATGTATAGTTAGGTGAACTTATGAAAAGAAAACAGGGTAACATCACGATAGAGGCTGCCATAGCTTTTACAATAGTGTTGATTTTTGTGGCATCAATTATAGCTATAATGAATGTTTATAGGACGGATATTATTCTCCAAGAATCGGTTGAACAATGCTGTGAAGAATATTCAATTATTACTCCACTGTCTACAACGGCATCTGACGCAGTAAGTACTATGCTAAATGCTCTACCAGATTTCAGTAATGAGCAAAACGCATGTGTCTCACAGAATATAGAAGTTCTTGGAGGAGCAATAGGACTTGATTTGTTTACTGGCGGAGCCATTCAAGATTTATTTCTTAACGGCATACTTTCTTCATCGATGGAACAGAGAATACTATCAATATATGTAGAACGTAACGGTTCGGAATTCTTTATACCTGAAGTCCTAGATGTAGATTTGAGGACGAATAAGTCATTAAATGTTATTGAAGTAGAAGTAACATATGTCCTTTCAACTCTGGTAGGAGAGTTTGAGAGGAGAATTTACTCCGTTGTTCCGATATATGGGGAATTCGAACTGTTTTTATACGAGGAGCCCGAAGTAAGTGAAGAAAGTGTATGGGAGCAGCATAATTTTGATAGAGGCGATTACTTTAGGGATATGTATGGTGCAAACTTGCCTGATAACTTTCCTGTTATTAACAGCTTTGAACATGGTCAGGCCTCATCAATTACTAGTATAGATCTAACGAACAATTCTTATATAGGTAATAATGAGAATATATCATCTCGTGTGACTGAAGAAATACAGGATTTAGCATCTTTTAATGGAGGAACACTACACTCGCAAGGAAGTACTTATACCATCACTAATAACAGTATTCAAACTAGAGAACTCATCGTTGTCATACCTACAAATTCAAATCAAAACGACATTGATACCATAGTCGGACTACAAGATTATGCTAGTCAACAAGGCGTTTCTCTTCGTATAGAACAATATGGTGAATCGTAAGATACATGAAGCTATATTTTATTGTACAAAAGTGAAACTTGAGTTATTATGTATTAGATTATTTTAGGAGGATAGCGATAGTGAGATCAAATTCTTCAGTTAGACGCCCTGCTTTGGCTAATTCTAATACTTCTGGTATTAAGGATGATGTTTCGATTGGCGATAAGTTGCGTAAGGCGAAGAAGGATTTGTTCTTTTCCAGATGCGTATGTGGAATATTGTTGGTATTGTTAGTTACCGCGATTGCGTGTGCATTTTTACTCGGTTATGTGTCTGAGTTTGTGGACTACTTGTTTGCTATTATAGGTTGATACTTATGCGAAGTGATAAACTTGACAGAGAATTGTGTAAGTCATTTAGCGATAGTGAATACTATTCATTAAATGATTTGTATGATGCTGTTCTTGAGATGAGAGATCCGAACGAGATGCACAAGTTTTTCGTGGATTTGTGTTCTCGCAATGAGTTAATCTCTATGATGCATCGTTGGCAGATTGTCAGACTTCTAGATAAGGGAATGAGTTATGAGGAGATTATTCAGGAAATTAGAGATGTGAGTGATAATCCTAAGAGTGACAAGGCAATGGATGACTCTGATGGAACTTTTTCTGGTGGCAGAAATAGAGAACGTGGTAAGACGCGAACTGGTTCTACTGTTAGTTCCACTACAATTTCAAGAGTTAATAACTGTTACGTTAATCAAGAAGGCGGTTACGCAACCGCTTTAGCGAGAATAAAGAACAAAGCACGAGGTGAAAGATGAGTATTATTACTGCTATTTTTGGAACACATAGCGAACACGAAATAAAGAGAATGGTTCCTTTAGTTGATAAGGTTTTTAGTCTAGAAGAAACTTATGCGAAGATGTCAGATGCTGAACTTCAGTCAATGACCAAGAAGTTTAAGGAGAGAGTTGAGATTGGTGAGACTCTTGATAGTCTTTTGCCAGATGCTTTTGCTGTAGTGCGTGAAGCTGCTTTTCGAGTATTAGGAATGAAGCCATATAGAGTACAGGTTATCGGCGGTATCGTTCTTCATCAGGGTAGAATCGCTGAGATGAAGACGGGTGAAGGTAAGACGTTGGTAGCAACTATGCCAGTTTACTTGAATGCGCTTTCAGGTAAAGGAGTACATGTAGTAACCGTAAACGATTACTTAGCTAGGCGTGATAGTGAGTGGATGGGAAAAGTCTATAGATTCCTTGGCCTGTCAGTTGGATTGATTATTCATGAAATTCCTAACAACAAGCGTCGCGAGATGTATGAATGCGATATTGTATATGGAACAAATAATGAATTTGGATTTGACTACCTGAGAGATAATATGGTAGTTAAGAAGTCGCAATTAGCTCAACGTGAATTGAACTATGCAATTGTTGATGAGGTTGATAGTATCCTTATTGATGAGGCTAGAACACCTTTGATTATTTCTGGTCGTGGAACCGAGTCTTCCGATTTGTATGGCAAGGCTGATTCTTTTGTTAAAACTTTGAAGCCTTATACAGTTGTTGAGACTGATGATAAGGTTGATATGGATGAAGTTGTTGGTGACTGTGATTATGTAATAGATGAGAAGGCTGCTTCTGCTGTTCTTACAGCTAATGGTGTAGCTAAAGCGGAGAAGTATTTTGCTGTTGAAAACTTTTCTGATCCTGATAATTTTGGACTACAGCACTATATTAATAATGCTCTAAAGGCTATAGGTGTATTTAAAAGAGATCAGAAGTATGTGGTTATGGATGACGAGGTTATCATTGTTGATGACTTTACCGGACGTTTAATGCCAGGTAGACGTTACAGTGATGGTTTACATCAAGCTATTGAGGCTAAGGAAGGTGTAAAGGTTGCTAACGAGAATAAGACTCTTGCTACTATTACTTTCCAGAATTTTTTCCGTATGTATTCTAAGTTATCTGGTATGACAGGTACTGCTTATACTGAGGAGTCTGAGTTTAGATCCATTTATAATTTAGATGTTATTCAAATTCCAACTAATAAACCAATAGCGAGAGTTGACCATCATGATGCTGTGTTTAAGACTCAAAAGGGTAAGTTTACTGCTCTTCTTAAGATGGTTATGGAAGCTCATGCTAAGGGACAACCGGTACTTATTGGTACGGTTAACGTTGATAAGTCTGAGTACTTGAGCAAGATTTTCACTAAGGCTGGAATTAAGCACAACGTTCTTAACGCTAAGAATCATATGCGTGAGGCTGAGATTGTTGCTCAAGCTGGTCGAAAAGGTGTGGTTACAATTGCGACTAACATGGCAGGTCGTGGTACTGATATTATTCTTGGTGGTAATTCAGAGTATCTTGCAAAGCAGGAGATGAGAAAACTAGGATATACTGACGAGTTAATTGATTCTGCTAATGCACATAATGAAACTAATGATGAAGTTATTTTGGAGGCTAGAAAGCGTTATATTGAATTGGAGAGAGACTTCTCTGAAAAGATCAAGCCTGAGGCGGACGAAGTCCGTAAAGCTGGCGGCCTATTAATTGTTGGTACTGAAAGACACGAGTCTCGAAGAATAGATAATCAGCTATGTGGACGTGCTGGTCGTCAAGGTGATCCTGGAGAGTCTAAGTTTTTCTTGGCTTTGGATGATGACTTACTAAGAATCTTTGGTGGTGATAGAGTAACAAACATGTTCAATAGCCTTAATGTCGATGAGACTATGGAACTTCAAGCTGGAGTTCTTACATCTTTGATTGAGTCTTCACAGAAAAAGTTGGAAGGTTTGCACTTCAGCTCTAGAAAAGCAGTTCTTGAATATGATGATGTAATGAATATTCAAAGAACAATAACCTATGATCAGCGTCGTAAGGTTATTGATGGTGCTGATATGCATGAGACATTCCTGAAGATGCTTTCTCGTGTTGCTGAGAGAAGTATTGCTCAGTACTGCCTAGATGGAGGCCTTCCAGAGAAGGAGAAGTATCCTCTGGGATTGAAGCTTAATGATATTTTTGGTGCTTTACCAGTAGTTCAAGAACTAATGGATAAGATGAACTCCAGCGAATATACCGAAGAGGACTTAGTATCTAGGGTAAATAACGAAGCAGTTGAAGCAATTAAGGAGAAGGAAGAACTACTTACAACAGACCTATTCCGTGAGGCCGAGCGCGCTATACTGCTTTCGACAGTTGATTCTAAGTGGATGGATCATATTGACGCGATGGATCAATTGTCTCAATCTATTAGAATGAGAAGTATAGCTCAGCATGACCCTGTAGTTGAGTATAAAATGGAAGGTTCAGACATGTTTGATGCCATGAACGATGCCATTCAAGATGATGCTATTAAGTTATTGATGAAAGGCAGGTTCTCTTCTGAGAAGAGAATAGAGACAAAGTCAGCTGTTTCGTCAATGTCAGAAGGTATGGGTAAAGAAGTCAATTCAGCAGCTGTTCCAAAAGCTGGACAAGCTCAGCAGCAAATTCTAAACAACCGAACACAGTCAGCACCAGCAAAGCGTGATAGCTCGAAAGTAGGGCGTAACGAGTCATGTCCTTGCGGATCAGGTAAGAAGTACAAGAATTGTTGTGGAAAGAATCAATAAGACTATGATTGAAAATGATTATCTCGACAGAATAGAACTAGCAGCAAAGTACATATCTAATGTATGTTCTAATTTTGCGAGCATTATTCCATCAATTTGTATTGTTCTGGGTTCGGGGCTAGCTCCTTTAGCTTCTATGTGCGAAGTAGTTACTTCGATACCTTATTCTGATATTCCTGGCTTTCCGCAAGTTACGGTTCCAGGTCATGAGGGAAGATTAATACTAGGAAAGCTGTCTGGCAAAGATGTATTTCTAATGTCTGGTAGATTTCACTACTATGAGGGAAATGATTACAAGGCATGTACTTTCTATGTAAGAGTACTGGCTAGTCTTGGAGTATCCAGTTTGTTCCTTACTAATGCAGCTGGTGGTTTGCTTAAAGATATGGAACCAGCTGATTTGATGGTCATTTCTGACCATCTCTCGTTCAATTGTGATTCACCTTTAAGAGGGGAAAATTTAAGTAAATTCGGTCCAAGATTTCCTGATCAGACAAATGTTTATGATAAGGATTATGTTAAGCTTCTACATGAATGTGCGCAAGAGTTAAGTATAAGGGTGCATAACGGAGTATATTCTTATAGTAAGGGTCCACAATATGAGACGCCTGCGGAAATATATGCTCTTAAGCAATTAGGTGTTGGTGCAGTGGGCATGTCTACTGTCCCAGAGGCTATTGTAGCTTCACATTGTGGTATGAAGGTAGCGGCTGTTTCTTGTATAACAAATCTTGCCGCTGGAATTTCCTTAAACCCAATTTCTCATAACGAAGTTCTAGAGAATGCATCCAAGGCTTCCTCGAACAGTTGTGCTTTAGTTAAGAAGTTTATAGAGAGAATTTAACGCAAAGATAGGAGAATACATGAGCTCATTACCTCAATCTATTCCACAATTTGAAATTAAAGACATTACATTAGCACCAAGTGGACAATTTAAAATTGATTGGGCTTACAAGAATATGCCCGTTCTTCGTGCTATAGAGAAGGAATTGATTGAAGAACAACCATTCAAAGGTTTAAAGATCGCTATTTCTGTTCATGTTGAGGCTAAGACAGCTTGTCTTGCAAGAGCTTTATCTCGTGGCGGTGCTGAAGTTGCATTAACTGGGTGTAATCCTTTGTCCACTCAAGATGATGTGGCGGCTGCTCTTGCAAGTTGCGGAATGCACGTATATACGATTCATGGTGATAGTGAAGACAATTACATAAGACATTTAAAGATGGCATTAGCTTTCGAGCCTGACATTGTTATTGATGATGGTGGTGACTTTGCAATGTTACTTCATTCTGACTTGAAAAACCTAACTGTCAAGTTATTGGGAGGTTGTGAGGAAACAACTACGGGTGTTAGAAGATTGGAAATTCTTGAGAAGGAAGGAACCTTATCTTATCCAGTAGTTGCGGTTAACGACGCACGTTGCAAGCATCTTTTCGACAATCGTTTTGGTACTGGTCAGTCAGTATGGACGGCCATTATGGCTACCACGAACTTGGTTGTAGCAGGTAAGACGGTAGTTATTGCAGGTTTTGGAATGTGCGGAAGGGGAGTTGCTTTGCGCGCAAAAGGATTAGGTGCAAAAGTAGTTGTTACTGAGATTGATAGCGTTAAGGCTTGTGAAGCTATAATGGAAGGCTATCAAGTTATGAGCATGGATGATGCAGCCAGCATAGGTGACTTTTTCGTGACTGTAACAGGATGTGAAGACGTTATTACATCGAGGCATTTTGTTAAGATGAAGGATGGAGCCGTCCTTTGTAACGCTGGTCATTTCGATTGCGAAGTTAACGTTCATGAACTGTCTGAGATTTGTGTTAGTCAAGCGAAGTTAAGAGAGAGTATCATTGGATACACTCTAAAGAATGGAAGAACAATATCTGTTATTGCAGAGGGTAGACTTGTGAATCTTGCATCTGGTGATGGACATCCTGTCGAGATAATGGATATGAGTTTTGCGCTTCAAGCTCAGTCGGCTAGGTACATTGCTAAACACGGTAAGGAACTATCCAAGAGGGTATACAATACCCCTGAAGAAATCGATGACAGAGTAGCCTCAATTCTTCTTGAGGCCAAGGGCGTAAATATAGATAAACTTACGGATAAGCAATATAAATATCTGAATTCTTGGGAGTTTTAAGTAAAATAGATATTTTTGATTTATCTATTGTTAGCGTTTCTCACTATGAGAGAAGAACTAACAGCTATTTAGTATTTAGTATCAAAAGTAGCTTTTTTATATGAGTGGATGCTAAGTTACATTCATAGTATTTTCTGGGAATAATACTTTAATATTATAAGGTGATTGTTTTGCATTTATTTATAAGCGATGTAAAACCATGACCAACCCATTTGTGAGAATATAATCTTAACTTGTCTTAAAAACAGGTCTTTGCGCAATTAGAAAAGGTTATGAATTGACTGAATGTTATCTGGTTGCGAGTTAGATTCATAAAGGATGCAATTAACTATACATATCGCGAAGTTTTTCTCTTTTATCCAAAGAAAATAACCAATCTCTCGACTGATTAAATTAGTAAGAAAATATGGAGCCAATGGTGGGAATCGAACCCACGACCTATTCATTACGAGTGAATTGCTCTACCCCTGAGCCACATTGGCATTTTTTATAACTATAAAAATATACTAATATCACAGATTGATGTCAAGTAATTAATGTTATAATTCTAGTGTTGGAGGTAAACAATGGGGGAGAGAAGAACTTATCTTAAATGTATTTCGATTATCCTAGTGATTTCGATTGTTTTTGTGTTATCTTCGTGCTCAGGCAAGGAAGAGGCTTTTCCTTCTTTTGATAATCCTACAACTTCGACAACTAATCCTATAAGTAGTTCATTATCAACCGATACTGTAACCGGTGAGCTTCAAGAACTATCAGTTGCTCTTCCGTATACTTCCTCAACAATTGAGTATTTAGCTCAATTGTATTATTGCAAGACTAATGGTTTGCTTAGCGATACGGATAGCGGAATGAGCGTTAGTTTATCATACCTTTCTTCAATTGATTTACCATTTACAATTACTTCGGTTCAAACACCGGATGTTGGTGTGAGCCTTGATAATGTAAGTCAATGGATAGCTTCTGGAAGTACTCCAGATATTTTTTTAACCAATGATTATAATGCCTTAATCAATAGCGGATATTGTCAACCGATGGAAGATTATTTGGCTGATTCTATTTTACTAAGTGGTAGTAACATATACACTGATGCTCTTTTTGAGTGCATGAGAGATAGCAATCTTTATGGAGTTCCTCATTATTCAAGCACGATGCTTATTATGGGAAATAATGACTTTGCGCCTGCTTCTGGAGTTATGCAGTATTCATGCTCATATACTGATTTACTAGAGTACTTGGGTCAGATTCAATCTGAGCAAGAGATTCTAAGTAATGATTCTACTATACCTATAGCATATTGTGAGGAAATGATTCCTTATTTGGGTCAAGCATTCAGTTTAAGCAGTTCATCTTTCATGTTAAGGGATGAGTATGCTTTGGATCCTAATAGTGCTCAAACGGTCGCAGATAGTATTATTTCATATATAGATTCGATCTATGAAAATGGTTATACGATTTATGGTGGGGCAGAGAACTATGATCCGGTATTCTCAAGGGACGCCGCTTTGTGGATAGATTCTACAACTAACCTATATACTTGGAGCGAATACTATCCGTCGACATTATATTTCTTGCAGATTCCCTCAGCCGAGAGCGAGACTTTAAGTCCGCCTTACTTGACGATATATCCGATTTGTTTATCGACTTCAAGTGATTGTGCGGATTTAGCAGCGAATTTTGCAGCTTTTGTTTCTTACGATAGTGATGCTTTGCAATTGATATATAGATTAGAACACAGGGTAGGTTTTTTCCCATTTATCAAGGATCCAGATGTATGGAGTCTCTTGGAATCTGATTCCGTTTTTGGTTCGGTTGTCTCTTATATTGAATTTCAAATGCAAGATGCAATTTATTCTCCTAATGTAATGCAAAATGAAATGTATAATAGTGTTAGCAGTTATATCTCGGAGTATAGTTCATCAGCATATAGTTCAGTATATGGAGTGAATGATACTACATTTGATTTGAGTGAGTGTCTTACACTTGAAGGGTGAAGTATGAGTAGTGATTCTCTTTCAATTGATATTAGGTTGATTCGAATTGGCGATGCTCATGTTGTTCGTCGTGAGGGTTTGATGTGCGGATCAATATCTGAAGTTGAAAGTGATATTAGAGCGTTTATTGCTAGTAAACACGAAAGAGTTCTGTTAGTAAGAAGCTCAGAGAAACCGATAGCTTTGGTCAAACTTTTTGTAAGAGATCGTCACAACTATTCTGCTAGCTTCGAATACATCCTAGTTAATGAAATTGTTAATGACACTGATCTTCTTACTCGGATTATGGATGAAGTTCTACATTACTGTTTCATCGATGTTGGACTTCATAAGGTTTCAACTTTGCTGACGCCAAAGAATATTTTCTGGGAACCACTTTTAGTTAGTGCGAACTTTTCGCAAGAGGCAATACTTAAGGATGAAGTAAAAGAGAATGATAGGTTTGTCGATGCCGGGTTGTTTTCTCTTTTGTCTCCGAATTATCTTGGAAGAAATGTATGTTTTGTTCCATTTCAAAGGGGAATCCTTGCCGTATATGGCAGTCAGGAGTTTGTTACGAAGACAACCTTCTATCACTATGGTGATAAGGTTGAGGATGAGTACACGAGGGCAATCGCTGACTATAAAGAGCTTCTTGATGAAAGTGGATGCTTTTTCCCTAGAGGAAGTGAAGTATATGGAATAGATCATCAGAGTGAGATTGACAATCTTCCTAAAGAATTAGGTGTTGCATATACTCAACTTAGAGAGTATTTTTCAAAGCATATCGAGCGATTCGATGTCAAGGTTGACATTAGTAAAAGCACTGAGTTTCAAAGGTTGGTTTGGAATGAAATTAAGAGCATTCCATATGGCGCAACGAGAAGTTATGAGGATATCGCTCTTTCAATTATGAATGGCGATCGGAACATAGCAAAAAAACTTACTAGAGCAGTGGGTTCAGCTTGCTCGGAGAACCCTATTCCTGTTATTATTCCGTGTCACAGAGTAATTGGTAAAGATGGTAAGTTAGTTGGATTTTCTGGTGGAGTTGATTTCAAGGACTTTCTGCTTCAATTAGAGGCATTTCCAATGACTATTTTGTAATGGAGGTATTATATGTCAAAACATGAAAAAACAGAGCTGGGGTTATCCACGCTTTTGAATCCGGTCCCAGTTGTTATGGTTTCTTCAGCTGGTAAGAATCCTGAGAGTGATCTAGAGAGGCCCAATATATGCACAATTGCTTGGGCAGGTACGGTTAATTCCGAACCTCCTATGCTCTCAATTTCTGTGCGTAAGTCTAGGCATTCACACAAACTCATCTCTGATACGAGAGAGTTCGTAGTTAATCTCGTTGGAAAGTCACTAGCGAAGAATTGTGATTTATGTGGTGTTAAGTCAGGCGCTGATATGGATAAGTTTGATAAGTGTGGTCTTACTGCTGTCAAAGCAAAGGGTCTTGAGTATGCCTATGCAATTGAACAAGCACCTGTTTCTTTATCTTGTAAAGTAATAAGCGTTACTGAGTTCGGCTCACATGATATGTTTGTTGCAGAGATAGTTGCAATTACATGTGATAAGTATTTACTAGATGAAGAAGGCAAATTGTGTTTGGACAAGGCAAACTTAGTTACTTATAGTCATGGTGAGTATTTCTTGTTGGGAGATAAGCTTGGTTTCTTCGGATACTCAGTTGCGGACAAGGAAGTTTTCGAAAAGAGAATGGGATATAAGAAGACCCATGATAAATATGTACGAGAGAGAGACTCTAAGACAAATAAGAAGGAAGAAAAGAAGAAGAAGGGGAAGAGATTCTAATGCGACTAGTTGAGATTAAAAAGGTCCTACCAGGACGTTTTGTAACTAGATATGACTTAGTATATGTTACATCCGATAACAAAACAAAAGTGTACGAAATGCTTAGCAGAAGAAACAATATTTCTTCTCATGAGGATCTCAGATCTTCCAAGACCGATGCTGTGGTACTAGTTATGCATAACAAGGATAAAAGCAAGATATTACTTAACTATGAGTATCGTATGGCAGTGGGGGAGAGCGTGTATAATTTCCCAGCAGGACTAATCGATAAAGACGAGACTGCTCTAGAAGCTGCTAGACGCGAACTTTTTGAAGAGACGGGTCTAAATCTTTGTGAAATTGAGACCGTATGGCCAGAGAGCTATAGCTCGGTTGGAGTATCAAATGAGAAAAGTCTTTGCGTAATCGGAAAGGCTGATGGCGAGTTTAAACCAAGTACATCTACAGAGGAAGAAATATCAGCACATTGGTTTAGCAAGGAAGAAGTCAAGGAACTACTTAAGAAAAAGCCGTTTGCTTCAAGAACACAGTGCTATTGTCAAATTTGGGCAAACTCTTGATTAGTATCTAGTAAGTTATTTCATTTAGTAGAATTCTAGATAACAAAAAGCGGTATCTTGCGATACCGCTTTGTTTAATACCCCAATGGCTTGATTCTTAATTACTAGCAAGAACCTTCTTAAGTTTGGCAAAACGTGGAAGTCCATCTTCCTTAGGTTGCTTAGACTCTTCAGCAATCAAAGGTAAAGCGTACTCTACAAACTTCTCGTTTACAAAGTTTCCAGCTTCGTTAATCCACTCAAGTGGAACCTTCTTCTCTGTGTTAGCAACTTCACTAAGAGGAAGAAGCTTGATCTTGCACTCGTACTTACCAGATGACATGTCACGCTCGAAGCCTACCATATAATCTGTCATACCCTCAATAGCCTTGATAACAGCTGTTCTACCGGATAGGAAGGACTCATCAATATCAGACTGTGAAGCACAATGTGAAGCACAACGCTGCATAAGTGACAACTCGATTCCTCTAACCTTGCATCCGATTTCCTTCTTGAGATAATCAGCTAGAACTGTAGCTGTACCACCAAGCTGCTTATGACCAAAGGAGTCAACAGCAACATCATCAGTAGCTACTAACTCAGGAATGAACTTACCTTCCTTAGTCTGTACACCCTCAGATACTGCAATAATTACTTTGCCAGTCTTAGCGTAGACTTCCTTTACGTCTGCAAGCATCTTATCAAGATCAAAATCTCTTTCAGGAAGATAAATTAAGTCAGGTCCACAACCCTTCTCACAAGCTAGTCTAGAAGCAGCCGTTAACCAACCAGCATGACGACCCATAATCTCGATAACACAAATCATACCAGTGTCGTAAACACGAGCATCCTGATAAACTTCCATACATGTTGTTGCGATGTACTTTGCAGCAGAAGAGAATCCAGGACAGTGATCTGTACCAAATAAATCGTTATCGATTGTCTTAGGTACACCCATTACTCTGCAATCATAACCAGCATTCTGCATGTACTTGGATATCTTATTGCATGTATCCATGGAATCGTTTCCACCATTGTAGAAAAAATAACGTATATTGTACTTTTTAAATACTTCAAGAACTCTCTTATAGTCTGTCTCATCTACATCAGCATTCGCCAACTTATATCTGCATGATCCAAGCATAGATGAAGGAGTGTACTTTAGAAGCTCAAGCTCCTTAGGATCTTCCTTGCTCATATCATAGAACTTCTCATTAAGAATTCCTACGATACCATTAGCTGCACCATAAACATTCTCAATAACGTCGCTGTGTTGTAGTGCTTCGATGAATACTCCGGCAGCGGAAGCGTTGATAACTGAAGTAGGTCCGCCGGACTGACCAAACATTAGGTTTCCCTTAAGCATAGACATAATTTGTCCTCCCATTACGAAATATTGTATCTTATTGATAATAATCAAAAACAGATTTATGGTATCACTTTTTGCTCGAAAATCAAAGTTTATCTTTCTTTTAATCATTTAATGTGAGAATATGGCTTCGTCAAAATCAATTTGTATTGATATTCGGAATATTTGGTATTTTTTACTTTACTTTTCATTAAAAAAACATAATTATATATGTAGTGTTTATTGGGAGATAATATGTCTTTAGTAAAATGGTTTAAAGAAACATATTCTCGTATTACAAATGTCGGCTCGTGGTATTCAATGAGTGACGTTGTAATTTTTGTGGGCGTAATTGTTTTTGTATTCTCATCAATAATGAATTTTCTTGGATACTTGTTCGCTTGTACGCTTTGCGATCTTAAGTGGTATGTAGCTATTTGGGATGCTGAGAGATTGCAAGCTGGACTTGATATATTCTTTTTTATTAATGTGTTGATTACTACTGTTGTTATTACTTCTATCTTTACTTCTCTATATGATAGATTGATTAATACTCCTGTTAAGACTTTGTTATTTAAGATGCGTGATATGGGTAGCAATGAGATGTTTAGTTATCTCATTTCAGGTAAATTATCTCGTCCTTTCAAGGATAAGAGTGGTAATGAGACATGGGTAGAGATGGTTCAGGATTATGTGGATACAGCTTCTGCTGAGAAGTACCTTGATGAACTTACGGGCTGTTTTAATAGAAAGTATTTCCAACAGGTACTTGTTCATTTCATTAAGACTCAAATGATGTGTAATCCAGCTGACAATTCTCCAAAAACATATAATACTGATGTTTTCGGTGTGTTTCTGATTGATATTGACCACTTCAAGAGCGTTAATGATGATTACGGTCATGCCGCTGGAGATGAAGTTCTTAAGAATGTAGGCAAGCATCTTAGAGACCTAATTGGTGATCAAGGAGTTGTTATCCGTAATGGTGGTGAGGAGTTCTTGGTTGTATACTGCACTAAGTTTCCTTTTGATTTTGCTTCTGTTGCTACATCCATAAATGCTTGTTTTAGACAACACATTTCTGTTACCTCGCCTGTTACAGGTGAAGTAAGGAAGGTTACTTGTTCCGTAGGCTTCGTTTCTTATCCTTTATTTGAGGAAAAGGCTGGAGAACTATCTTTGCAAAATCATGTTGATCTGGCTGATCAGGCTATGTATCTAGCTAAGACAGGTGGAAGAAATACTTGGAGAGAGCTAGTCGCTTTGAAAAATCCAGATAGTCATACGGATATATCAAAACTTTGTGGTGATCCTAGTTATGGAGTTGATAACGGTTATGTTACCGTTAGAACTCCAAATTCTATAAAGTAAGATTTCGTAAGTGACAAGTAAAAATACTTGACGTATGAATTTGTTTCTGTTACTATGCCTTAGGTGTGTAAACGGAGGTATAGCTATGGAGTCTTATAAAGCTTGTATGCTTTTGGATTTTTATGGTAATCTCTTGACTCCAAAGATGAGACATACTCTTGAGCTTTACTATTTTAATGATTTAAGTCTTGCTGAGATAGCAGATAGTGAGAGTATCTCGCGACAAGGCGTTTATGACACTGTAAAGCGAGCAATTCGCACTTTGGAGGAATACGAAGATAAGCTAAAGCTTATTGATCGATTTGAGAAACAGAAGGATGACATAGCGCTTGCCATTTCTAAGATAGACAATGGTCAAATACTTGAGGCGCGTGATATTCTTTCGAAGATAGATGCAGAATTAGAATCGGAGTAAATTAATGTTTGACAGTTTGTCATCAAAATTACAAAAGATAACATCAGGAATGAGAGGTAAAGCTCGCGTTACTGATCAAGATATTAACGATATGATGAAAGAGATACGTATGGCTCTTCTTGAAGCCGACGTAAATTATTCAGTTGTTAAGTCATTTGTGGCTGATATGTCGGAGAAGTGTAAGAATGCTGAGATTCAAACCAGCATTACTCCTGGTCAGCAGATTGTTAAGATTGTACACGAATCACTAGTTGAACTCTTAGGTACTGGTGAAGAGAAGATATTTGTATCTCCTTCTGGATTTACCGTAATTATTCTTTATGGTCTTCAAGGTGCTGGTAAGACAACTACAGCTGTTAAGCTTGCGACTCTCCTTAAGGGAGATAGCAAGAAACCAATGGTAGCTTCTGTAGACGTTCATCGTCCTGCAGCCGCAACACAACTTAAGATTTTAGCTGATGCAGCAAAAATAGATTGCTATATAGATCCTGAGAATAAGGATGCAATTGCTATTGCAAAGGATGCAGTAAAACAAGCAAAACACATGCTATGCAATTTTCTTATTATTGATACTGCTGGTCGTACTGTTGTTGATGCTGAGTTAATGGATGAACTTAAGGATATTAACTCTGCAGTTAATCCTTCTGAGAAGCTTCTTGTTGTTGATGCCATGATTGGTCAAGAGGCCGTAAATATTGCTACTCAATTCGAAGACGCTATAGGTATGGATGGTATTATCATGACAAAGCTGGACGGCGATGCTCGTGGTGGTGCTGCTTTATCAATTAGGCAAATCACAGGAAAGCCAATTAAGTTCATTTGTGTGGGTGAGAAGAATGATGCTATCGAGAAGTTCTATCCACAGAGAATGGCAGATAGAATTCTTGGTATGGGCGATGTTATGAGCCTTATTGAGAAGGCTTCTCGCAATATGGACATGGAAGAGGCTGCAAAATCAGCTGAACGCATGATGAGCAGCAAATTTAATCTAAATGATCTTCTTTCGCAGTTTGAGCAAATAAAGAAGATGGGCTCCATGAAGGATGTTCTTGGTATGATTCCTGGTGTTTCAGGTAAGGTCGATGCAGATACTATTGATGATTCGATTATAGATAAGAATATGGCAATAATCCGTTCTATGACTATGAAAGAACGCAATAATCCATCTCTGTTGAATGCTTCAAGAAGAAAAAGAATTGCCGCAGGATCAGGTACAACAGTACAAATGATTAATCAGCTCATGAAGCAATATGAGCAAACAGCGATGATGATGAAGAAATTTTCGGGTGGAGCTTTTAAGAAGCAAATGGGGGGTCTTCCAGGAGGAAGATTCAATACTCTTGGCAAGAAGGGTAGATTTTTTTAAGGTGTTATTAACATAGAAGCACCAGCTTATATGTGATAAATATTTATTTTGAATTATTATTGGAGGAATTACAAATGGCAGTTAAAATTCGTTTAAGAAGAATGGGAAAGAAGAAGGCACCTTTTTATCGTGTAGTTGTAGCGGATTCTCGTTATCCACGTGACGGCCGTTTCATCGAAGAGATTGGTACATACAATCCTTGCGTTGATCCTGCTGAGGTTAAGATTGATGGTGAGGCAGCTAAGAAGTGGATTGGAAATGGAGCACAACCTACAGATACTGTTAAGAGCCTTTTGAAGAAGAACGGCATTATCTGAATTTTGCCAAAATATTAATCAAAAGGAGGAAGCGGAGTTTTTCGCGATAAATATTATGAGTGAATTACTGACATACATGGCTAAGTCTTTGGTAATCAATTCAGACGAGGTTGTAGTAAAGAAAACTGAACGTGGAAATACGATTGTTTTTGAACTCTCCGTAGCTCCCGAGGATATGGGCAAGGTTATCGGAAAGAACGGTAAGCGTGCGCAAGCCATCAGATCAATAATGAAGGCAAAGTACTTACGTACTGGTCGTCGAATCGTTGTAGATATCGTTGGCTAATGAAGGATTATCTGGATATTGGTAAAATTATCGGCGCTCACGGTATTCGGGGAGAGATAAAGCTCTTTCCGTATACTGATGATTTGCGTCGATTTTCTTCGCTTAAGAGTAGTTTTTTCTCTCGAAAAGAGAATGTCACAAGTCCTGAGAAAGGACCTATTGAGGTCGAGTATGCACGTGTCCATAATGATGTAGTAATAGTGAAGTTTATCGGAGTAGACGATCGTACTGATGCTGAGAAGCTTAAGGGAGTATTCGTATCTGTATCGCGCAAGGATGCAATAGCTTTAAATCCTGACGAGTATTATATTGCAGATATGATTGGACTTGAGGTCAAGGATAATAATCTGGGGACACTTGGTAAGGTATATGATGTCTATGAGACAGGTTCTAACTTCATTATTGAAGTAATTAGAAAGGGCAAGCCTAATCTACTAGTACCTTTCTTAAAGTCGTGCAATGTCGTTCTTAGTATGGATGAAGGATTCATGACTTTAGATCTTCCTGAAGGGCTCTTTGAACTTTACGAGCCTAAGGAGAAGACATGAATCGTTTTCATATACTTACTTTGTTTACACAGCAAGTTGAATACTATTTTAAGCACAGCATCCTTAAGCGTGCTATAGAGAATAAAATTATCTCTGTAGATGCTATAGATATGCGAGATTATGCTGTTAACGAGTACGGTAAAGTGGACGACACCTTATATGGTGGGGGCACCGGTATGTTAATTCAGTGCCAGCCTGTTTTCGATGCGTACAACTCCATTGCTTTGAATTCTTCTACTGGAGAAAAGCCTTATGTAGTGTATATGAGTCCTAAGGGCAGCCTTTTCGATCAAAAGAAAGCCAAGGAACTATCAAAGCGTAAAGATTTAGTTATTATTTGTGGGCACTACGAGGGAATTGATGACAGAGTAATTTCTACGATAGTAGATGAGCAGATTTCAATAGGTGATTATGTGTTGACTGGCGGAGAAGTCGCCGCATGCGTTATAGTTGATTCAATTTCTAGAATGATTCCTAATGTACTGCCTAATGAAGAGGCGTATATGAATGAGTCGCACATGAATGATACTTTGGAGCATCTGCAATACACTAAGCCAGAAGTATGGAAAGGGAAGAGAGTACCTCAAGTTTTGCTTTCGGGTGACTTTGCGAAGATAGATGAATTCAACAAAACTGTTGCTCTTTGCGAAACATGGTCTAAAAGGCCTGATATGCTCGAAAAAAAGGCATTATCTACCGAAGAATGGCAGAAAATGCTTGAATATAAGAAATCAATATGATATGATTTCACAGTTATCGGGATGGTCCTCTGCGCTCACAAGGTGAGGCACGAACGTCTACAGGATAAGGAGGAAACAAACAATGGATTTAGTAAAAGTTGTTGAGAGTGAGAATCTTCGCAATAGCTATCCTGAAGTTGAGATTGGTGATTATGTTAAAGCCTATCTTAAGATTAAGGAAGGAACTCGTGAGCGTATCCAGATTTTCGAAGGATATGTAATTGGTCGCAGAGGCGGCGGAATTTCTGAGACATTCACACTTCGTCGTATTTCTTATGGCGTAGGCGTTGAGCGTATACTTCCTGTACATTCCCCAAAGATCGATAAGATTGAGATTGTACGTAAGGGCCGTGTAAGAAGAGCTAAGCTTTATTACTTGCGTGCTCGTCAGGGTAAGTCAGCTAGAATTGCTGAGAAGCTTTGATTTGAAGAACAAAGATAAGAAGTGTCATTCGTGGCACTTCTTTTTTGTTGCAAGTTTTTGGGTTGCTAATGTGATATCATTAGTTGACTAATTTGATAAGGATGATTGTATGGCGCAAGAGATAAATTGGTTCCCGGGACATATGAGGAAGTCGTTGAACGAGACTTCTGAGCGAGTAAAACTGGTTGATGTGGTATATGAGACTTGTGATGCAAGAATACCTTTTTCAAGCAGAAATCCAGAGTTATCTGGAATAGTATCGAATAAGCCAAGAATTGTCGTTTTGAACAAGTGCGATTTAGCTGATCCAAATAGAACAGCGGAATGGATGTCATATTTTGACAGTATTGGTGTTCCGGCTGTTGAGATAGATGCGAATCATAAGAAGGGGCTAGATAAGCTCACAAAGCTAACTCTTGAGTTAGTTAAAGATAAGCTGGATAAGGCGAAAGAGAAGGGCAGAATTGGAAGACCTGTGAGAGTAATGGTTGCAGGTGTTCCTAATACTGGCAAGTCTACGCTAATAAATGCGCTATGTAAGAGAAAAGCTACTATAACTGGTGATAGACCAGGAGTTACTAGAAGCTCTTCTTGGGTTAAAACCGATTATGGGTTTGATCTTATGGATATGCCGGGAGTATTGTGGCCTAAGATTGCTTCGAAGCGTATGCAATTATGCCTTACGGCAACTGGTGCTATTAAGTCAGAAGTGACGGATTCGGTTGAAGTTGCTTTCGAGACAATTAAGCTCATTGATTCTTTGTATCCGAATGCTATTCCAAATCGATATAACGTTGACGAAGCTCCTGACCCTGAAGATATTAATGCGTGCTATGATAGATTTTTAGAGATGGCAAAGAAACGAGGATGCATTCTTTCTGGTGGTCGTATTGATGAAGAACGCTTTTCTGTGCTATTTCTAGATGATTTTAGGCAAGCTAGAATTGGAAGGCTTTCACTTGAGATACCAATGAAGGGTTAATTATGGCGAAACTAACTAATGATCAACTTGAATCCAAATACGATCAATTGTCTCAGTATGAGACTTTTTTTCGTGAAAAAGGATACAAAGCTATTGCCGGAATTGACGAGGCTGGAAGAGGGCCTCTAGCTGGTCCTGTAGTAGCGGGAATTTGTATATTAGATCCAGATACTAGAATCTTAGGTCTAGACGATTCTAAGAAGTTAACTGAGAAGAGGCGAGAAGAGCTTTATCTCGAGATTAAGAGCAAGGCTTTGGCATACGCTACCGTTAGAGTTGAACCTAAGCGAATTGATGACATAAACATTTTAAACGCAACTAAGGAAGCTATGCGCGAATGTGTTAAGAGGATATCTATCTGTCCTGACGTACTCCTTATCGATGCTGTAGACCTTGAAGGGACTAATATTAAAGTGTGCCCAATTATTAAAGGAGACTCCAAATCAAATTCAATAGCTGCTGCTTCTATTCTGGCTAAGGTAGAGAGAGATCACATAATGCAAGAATATGACAATATGTATCCTGGATATGAATTCGGAAAACATAAGGGATATGGAACGAAGGATCATTATGCAGCAATAAGGAACCAAGGGATTAGTGATATTCATAGGAAGAGCTTCCTTAAGGTAATTCACTAAGCATTAATACATTGGATTCTTTAATCTATTCTCAAAATATCTAGGTGATAGCGCTTTGTCAAAGTATTCGGATTGATACAGATGACAACCAACTTCCTGAAGACGCTTCAAACACTCTTCGTCTTCAATGCCTTCACTTACAATCTCGATACCTAGTTCCTTAGTAAGGTCAAATAAGCTTTTTAGTATGGTGATAGTTCTCTGAGTTGCATTACTCACCATTTCTTTATCTATTTTAAGGTAATCAATATTCAAGTCGAGCAATTTCAGAATAGAAGTACTTGTAGTCCCGAAACCATCTATCGAAGTTTTAATGCCTTCTTTATGTAAAGCCGAAATAGAAGAAAACAACATATGGTTTTTATCATCGAATGTATTCTCCTTAAATTCAATGCTTATCAAGGAGTGATCAAGGTTATATTTATCAATTGTACTAACTATACGTTCAGCTAAATTACTGCTGGAAAAATTTAGTTTAGAGAAATTAATAGATATTGGAACAGGAGTAATACCTAAATTAATCCAATGTTTTAATAATTGGCAAGTTTCCTCAAGAACATAGAAATCTATTTGACAAATCTGTCCACTTTGCTCCGCAAAAGGAATGAAGTCAATAGGTGTCGCCATGCCTTCTTGTGTTCTCCATCTAACTAAAGCTTCAGCACGAACTAACCTTTTTTGTCCTTCGGTAGAAATGTCAATTTCTGGCTGAAAATATACAGCAAATTTCTTTTTCTCAAGAGCGTTTGTAATAGAGTCCTTAAGAGAATCTATCTCCGAAAGGGTCTTACCCATTGTATGATTGAAGAAAACATAATCCGGATAGTTTGGTTCCTTAGATAGAATGATTGCAGAAGTAATTGCATCCATTATAATATTGGCATTGGTGAAAGATGCATCATCAAGTCGAGCAAAACCAGCTCTCGATTGCATATTGAAGAATAAATCATCTCCACGATATGTAAAGTGAAGGTTCTTAGACTTAATTATCTCGAAAATATCCTCGAAATGCTCATTTAAAAAGAGCATAACGAAATTATCGCCTCCGACATATGCTAACATCTCACCTTGTGTCTCATCAAGAATCTCCAAAAAGCTTTTTGTATACAAAGCTAAAAGCAAATCACCAACCTCACTACCAAAGAGTCTGTTGATTTTTCGCATATTCTTACAATTAATAAAAGCAGCTGTATAACATCCAAGCTTGTTTTGCTTAATGAGTTTCTCACAATTAGTGAAGTAGAAGAATCGGTTGGCTAATCCTGTACTGGATTCGTAATTTAAGTACTTGTGAGCAAGACGCGATAATAAGTAGATAGCCAAAGAGTTAGTAATTGTAGTTCTAAAGAAATCGAATACCTCATCGTCTTCCTTTGTCAGCTGCCTTGCATCTGAATTTCTATATATATTTACTATGAAAGAATAGTTTATATCATAATTACTGGTATATTCGGTAGCGTGTCCGTATTTCTGCATCCCGACAGTTGAGGAACCGTATACACATAAATCTAACTGCTCACGGCCATGCTTGAAGATCTTCATATATATTGCGCAAACATCTAATTGCTTTGCAAATGATTCAACATCTGAAATAGTGTCAAATGTTCCATCATAAGAAGAGCAAGCGCGAACTAAACTTAAAATGTCGTTGTCTAAAAACATATGATTCTCTCCTTACACAAATACTGTTTTACAATTATTTGCATGAGTTTTCAATTTGCTTGCGCACATTCTTCGTTATCTTCTCAAAAATAAAGACTTATTCTTCACAAAAAAGTACGATAAATTACAATTTGTGACAAACTGTAGCATATTGTCGATAGTTGTTTGTCTTTGTCGAACATGTAATTACTTCTTAATTATACAATAGGTAATAGATAAGGTGAGGAGTAAATCAATAGTGGATAAGAAGAAAATTGGAGAGATTGCGGAGAAAGCAGTTGAACGAGCCATGATAATGAAGGGATATCAATTTCTTACAAGAAATTACTCCATTCATAATATTGGAGAACTTGATATTGTCTTTTTAAGTAAACATGAAGTTGTAATTGTAGAAGTCCGATCAAGACGAGAAAGTCATTATTATCCTAGTCCACTAGATTCAGTCGATAGAAGAAAGCAAAATAAAATATACAGAACAACAAAGTATTTGATTGATAGATATAATCTATATGATAAGAATATTAGCTTTTTAGTAGGTTATGTTACTCTAACTGATGATCATTTAATACAAAATGTAGAATTAATTCCTTTCCAATGAAATTTGATTGTCAGGCTATTGCAAATTACATATAATAATTTTTGAAATCGAGCGCAATTTAGGGATAACTGCAATAGCAAGAATTATAAATCTCATTTTGCATGGAGGAAATATGAAATCATATATTGAAATGTCAGTAGCTCAACTTAAAGAAGAACGCGAAGTAGTTGAGAGAAGAATCAGCGAGTACAAGTCGATGAATCTTTCATTGGATATGACTCGAGGAAAGCCATCTTCAGAGCAGTTGAGTATATCGAATTGTTTATTCGATAACTTAGAAACCAAAACTAATTTCAAGGCTTCTGACGGTTTCGATTGTAGAAATTATGGTGTTCCTTTGGGTATACCTGAGGTACGCAATCTATTTGCTGAAATCCTAAACACTTCAAGCTCGAAGATATTTGTTGGAAATTCTTCAAGCCTTAATATGATGTTTGATACTTTAATGAGAAGCTTAGTCTTTGGTCAGCACGATTCTGATAAACCATGGATTCAGATTAATAATAGGAAGTGGTTGTGTCCTGTTCCTGGATACGACAGACACTTCCGAATTACAGAGGATCTAGGTTTTGAAATGATTAACATTTCAATGAATTCCGATGGCCCTGATATAGACCAAATTGAGAAGCTAGTGAGTGAGGATGAGTCAATTCTTGGTATATGGTGTATCCCATGCTATAGCAATCCAGATGGAATCGTATACTCAAATGAAGTATGTGAGCGACTTGCTTCTATGAAGACTAAAGCTAAAGACTTCAGAATTTTCTGGGATAATGCCTATGTAGTTCATCACTTATATGGTGACAAGGATAAGCAAGGCAGCATTCCTGATATTCTTTCATTGTGTGAGAAGTATGGAAACGCTTCTAGAGTGTTCGAATTTGCTTCTACATCTAAAGTTACTTTTGCCGGTGCAGGCCTAGCTTGTATGGCAGCTAATGAGGAGAATTTCGAGTTCTCAAAGAAGATTATGGATGCACAAACAATCTGTTCAAATAAGGTTAATCAACTTGCTCATGCTGTTATGCTACCTGACTTAGATGCAGTTGAGGTTCAAATGCAAAAACACGCTGAGATTCTTCGTCCTAAGTTCGAATTATCTTTGGATATTCTGTCTCGTGAATTAGATGAGACAAATGTTGTTAATTGGCATAAACCTCTTGGTGGTTATTTCATTAGTGTATTTGTATATCCAAATACGGCTGACAGAGTAGTTAAGATGTGTAAAGATATTGGTGTAGCATTTACTCCCGCTGGAGCTACTTACCCATATGGTAAGGACCCTAGTGATTCAAATATTCGTATTGCTCCATCATTTCCAGTTGTTGATGATATTGAGAAGGCAGTTACAGTCTTCGCGCTTTGTGCTAAACTTGCAGCAATAGATAAAATTTTGGAGGAAAGAGCTTAATGAACGATGTATACTCAAGCCCATTAAATTCAAGATATGCTAGCAAAAAAATGCAATACATTTTCTCGCCTGACAAGAAATTTAAGACATGGAGAGAATTATGGATAGCATTAGCTAAGGCAGAGATGGAGTTAGGTCTCCCTATATCTCAAGAACAGATTGCTGAGCTTGAAGCTTCTAAAGATAATATTAATTATGATGTTGCTGCTAGAGAAGAGAAGTTAGTAAGACATGACGTTATGGCACATGTTCACGCGTATGGCGAACAATGTCCTAATGCGAAGGGAATTATTCATCTTGGTGCGACTTCCTGTTATGTAGGCGATAATACAGATATTATTATCATGCGTGAGGCTTTGAATTTAATAAGAAAGCGTATAGTTGTAGTTATTAAGGACTTAGCTGATTTTGCGGATAAGTACAAGAGTATGCCAACTCTCGGTTTTACTCACTTCCAGCCAGCTCAGCTAGTTACTGTAGGCAAGAGAGCATCTCTATGGCTTCAAGATTTAATGCTTGATTTGGAGGAAGTTGAACATGTTACTTCTTCTTTGAAGCTTCTTGGATGTAAGGGTACTACTGGAACTCAAGCTAGCTTTCTTGATTTGTTTAATGGCGATCATGATAAATGTGTAATGCTTGATAAGAAGATTGCTTCTACTATGGGATTTGAATCATCATACTATGTGTCTGGTCAGACATACTCTAGAAAGATTGATTCTTTAGTATTGAACGTATTATCTTCAATTGCTCAAAGTGCACATAAGTTTAGTAATGATATTAGATTATTACAACATTTGAAGGAGATAGAAGAGCCTTTCGAGAAGAATCAAATTGGATCTTCTGCTATGGCATATAAGCGTAATCCTATGCGCTCTGAGAGAATGGCTTCGTTAGCTAGATATGTTATTGCTGATGCGCTTAATCCAGCTATGACTGCATCTGAGCAATGGTTTGAGAGAACACTTGATGATTCAGCTAATAAGAGAATATGCGTACCCGAAGCTTTTTTGGCTGTGGATGCAATTCTTGGTATCTATGCAAATATTGTTTCCGGAATAGTAGTATATGACAAAATGATTCATTCTCACATTATGAATGAACTTCCTTTCATGGCTACAGAGAATATAATGATGGAAGCAGTCAAGCGTGGTGGCGACAGACAAGAGCTCCATGAGAAGATAAGAGTATATTCGATGGAAGCGGGCGCTGTAGTAAAACAGGAGGGTAAACCAAATGATTTACTGGAGCGAATATCTAACGATGAAGCGTTCGGACTTGACAAGGATTCTCTTTCAAAGCTTCTTGACCCTAAGCTATATATTGGTCGTTGCCCTGAGCAAGTCACTACTTTCTTAGACGACTGCATTAAGCCAATTCTTGAGTCACATAAGGAAGACTTGAACGTTGATGATGTTGAAATTAATGTTTGATTGTCTTTGAATAGATAGCATTTGATTTATATGCGCCGTGGACATATAATCACGGCGCATAATTTTTTCCTCTTGAGGTGTCCAATGATTTACTTCGATAATAGCGCGACAACAAAGACCTCCGATTTAGTATTGCAAACAGTTGTGAGCGACTTAAGTTCTGACTCGTTATTTGCTAATCCAGGTGCTCTTCATAAATTGGGAGATTCGTGCCTTAAGGCTTATGAGCAATATGCAACTAGAACTGCAAATTGCTTGGGATGTCGTGACGACGAAATTATTTTCACTTCATGTGGAACGGAAAGTGCAATTACTGCAATTAATGGATACGTTAATCGTAATTTTCGAAGAGGAAAGACGATTATTACCACTGAGACAGAGCATAAAGCTACTCTTGAAGTCCTCAAACAGCTTGAAACTAAGGGATTTAGAATCAAGTATGTTAAGGTGGATTTGTCAGGAAAACCTATCATTGATGAACTCGAGAAAGCAATGGATGGCGACACTATTTTGATGTGTTTTACCCACGTTAATAATGAGACTGGAGCTATTCTGCCAATCAAGGATATAGTCGCTCTTAGAAACTCATACAACAAGAAAATCGCTATTTATTTGGATTGTGTTCAGTCTGTAGGAAAGCTTGATATTAACCTTACTACATTAGGTGTTGAGATGGCATCTTTTTCGGGCCACAAGATACATGCTGTTAAGGGTGTAGGTGTTCTTTACATTAAAACCGGCATTATTGTTGAGCCTTTCATTCTTGGTGGTGGGCAGCAAGGCGGGATGCGTTCTGGAACTGAGAGTTTATTTCTCGCTAATGCTTTTGCTACGGCACTTGAGGAGACAATATCGCATAAGGTAGAGTCGGCTTCAAATGTAAGTGAAATTAATGAATATTTGCGTAAGGAACTTTTGGCGCGAAAAGCGTTGATAGTTTCTCCTGAGGATGCAAGTCCATATGTTCTAAATGTGTCGTTCGATGGTTTTGAGTCGGAGACTATGCTGCATTGTCTTGAGAAGTACGAAATTTATGTATCAACAATTTCAGCTTGCTCTGCTAGAACGAAGCGTATTAGTTATGTTTTGTTAGCTATGGGTCTAGACAGGAAAATTGCATCAAATAGTGTTAGACTTAGTTTCTCTCGATATAATACGATGGATGAAGCAAAAGAGTTTATCAGTAAGGTTGATGAGATATATAGCTTATATTCGCTAAAGCGATAAGGAAGGTTAGATATGTACACAAATGTTATTCTTGCACGAATGGGTGAAATTACTCTTAAGGGTCTAAATAGAGGTACTTTTGAGAACAAATTGAAGGCTAATCTCAGATATCGTTTGAGAAATTTTGGAAATCTATATGTTTTCCAGTCTCAAAGTCGAATTTGGATAGAAGATCGAGAAGGTAACAATCCATATTTCGAAAGCGAAGAAGCAGCAAGCGAGGTTCTAAAAGCAGTTACTCAAGTTTTTGGAATTGTATCCGCAAGCTTGGTTCGTAAGTTTAATGGTGATTTCGAAGAGATTAAGAAGAATTGTGTAGAGTATGCTAAAGAAGTCCTTGCTAAGAATCCTGAGTATAATTCATTTAAGGTTGATTCTAGAAGAGGGAATAAGTCGTTTCCTTTGAATTCTATGCAGATATGTTGTGAAGTAGGCGAGGTCATTCTTGATAGTATTCCTCAATTACATGTTGATGTGAAGAATCCCGATTTCACAGTATTTATTGAAGTTCGTGACGATAATTACGTTTATTCTGAGAGTGTTATGGGACATCGAGGTCTTCCTGTCGGTACTTCTGGAAAAGGTATGCTTTTACTTTCCGGTGGTATTGATAGCCCAGTAGCTGGCTATATGATGGCCAGTCGAGGAATGAATCTTGATGCGGTGTATTTTCATTCTTATCCATATACGAGTGATAAGGCTAAGGATAAGGTAATAGAGTTAGCAAAGATTGTATCTGGTTTTAGTGGTCGTATGAATCTATATGTTGTAAACTTTACTCAGATTCAACTCGACATGTATAAGAATAGCAGACAAGACATGCTTACTATTACTATGAGACGAGTTATGTTTCAAATTGCCGAGAAACTTGCTAGGAAGCACCATTGTGGTTGCTTGATTACTGGTGAGAGTTTAGGTCAAGTAGCTAGTCAAACTATGGAGGCAATAGACATCACTAATGAGGTAGTTAAGCTTCCTGTATTTAGACCTTTGATTGGTCTGGATAAAGAGGCTACTTGTGATATTTCGAGACGTATAGGCGCTTTTGAGACTTCAATTTTGCCATATGAGGATTGTTGTACTGTATTTGTTGCTAAACATCCACGCACTCATCCAAAGCATGCTGATATTGAAGATGCTGAGAAGAATCTGAACATAGAACAGATGGTAATAGACGGCGTAAATGGAACTGAGGTTATTGAGATTTAAGCTATGAAGATTGGAAAGCTTTCAAACGAGCAATTGACTAATCTTGTATTAAACAAGTTACCTAGTCTTTCATCAAGTACTTTAGTTGGTGCTGGTATCGGTGCCGATTGTGCTTGGCAAAAAATTGGCGATAAGCTTCTAGTATCATCGACAGATCCTATTACAGCAGGAAAGATGCAATCAGGAAAACTAGCTATTCATGTTTCTTGTAATGATATTGCTGCGTGTGGAATTAGACCTTCGGGACTACTTATAGTAGTAATTGCGCCTCCAAGCGCAAGTGAAGAAGATGTGTCGACTATTGTAACCCAAGCAAGTGATGAGGCTGCTAAGCTGGGAGTTGATATAGTTGGAGGACATACTGAAGTTTCTGCATCGGTAAATGAGTTTATAGTGATTTCTACTGCGTTCGGCATTGTTGACCATGATCATCCAGTACCTAAGGGAAAAGCAAAACCAGGTGACAAGTTAATCATGACCAAGAGTGCATGTATCGAAGGAAGTTACATTGCCTCAAAGGAACATTATGAGAAGCTTGTCGGCAAAGTATCAAAAGAATTAATTGATGAAGCAAGCAAGTACGAAGATTCTATATCGGTCGTTAAAGAAGGAGAGATTTGTGGAAGTCTTGCAAGCCTTGAAGAATCTATAAATCAGTATGGCTTTAGGGATAGTGCTGTTAGTCTTATGCATGATATTACCGAAGGCGGCGTTTATGGAGCAGCTTATGAGATGGCATCCTTTTCGAATGTAGGATTAAGATTAGATAAAGGCAGCATCCCTATTACCGAAGCATCGAGGCAGATATGTATAGCTATGAATCTTGATCCGTATAGACTTATTTCTTCTGGATCTCTTTTAATTGCTTCTTCGGAAGAAAAAAGAGTGATTAATGCTTTGGATGAAGCTGGAATTAAAGCTACAGTAATTGGTGAATTTATTGAAGAAGGATACTATCTAATTGATACAGACGGTGATACTTATGTTCTTGAGTCACCCAAAACAGATGAGTTATATAACATGTAATTTTCCTTGTTTTCTCTTTACTAAGCATAACAATTAAAGTAAGATAAAAGCGCAATTTAACAGGAGGTACGGAAAATGTACGATCATATTAAGGCACAAGATCCTGAGCTATTTAATGCTATTGAACTTGAGCTTAACAGACAGAGAAACAAAATCGAGCTAATCGCTTCCGAGAACTTCGTTTCAGAAGCAGTATTAGAGGCAGTCGGTTCACCACTTACTAACAAATACGCTGAAGGATATCCTGGAAAAAGATATTATGGCGGATGCGAATATGTAGATATAGCTGAGCAACTTGCTATTGATCGTGCAAAGCAGCTTTTTGGAGCTGATCATGTTAATGTTCAACCTCATTCTGGCGCGCAAGCTAATACAGCTGTTTATTTTGCAGTTCTTGAGCCAGGCGATACAATTCTTGGTATGGATTTATCTCATGGTGGTCACTTGACACATGGAATGAAGCTAAACGTATCCGGAAGAACATATAATTCCGAATTTTATCAGGTAAACAAAGATACTCAAATGATCGATTATGAAGAGGTTCGTCTTAAAGCATTAGAGTGTAAGCCTAAGATTATTGTTGCTGGTGCATCTGCTTACTCTAGAATTATTGATTTTAAGAAGTTCCGCGATATTGCTGACGAGGTAGGTGCTTACTTATTCGTTGATATGGCTCATATTGCAGGTTTAGTTGCAGCTGGACTACATCCAAATCCAGTTCCATATGCGGATTTTGTTACAACTACTACTCATAAGACGCTAAGAGGTCCTCGTGGCGGTATTATTATGTGCAAGGAAGAGTACGCTAAGAAGATTGATTCAGCAGTATTCCCAGGACAACAAGGTGGTCCTTTGATGCATGTTATTGCTGCTAAGGCCGTTGCGTTTAAGGAAGCTCTTTCTGATGATTTTAGAGATTATGCTAATAGAATAATTAAGAATGCTAAGGCTATGGCTGATCAACTGATGGCTAGAGGTATTAAGCTTGTTTCTGGTGGTACAGACAATCATCTGATGCTAATGGATTTAACTGGTACTGGTGTTACCGGTAAGGAACTTCAGCTTCGTCTTGATGAATGCAATATTACATCTAATAAGAATACAATCCCATTTGATCCAGAGAAGCCATTTATTACTTCTGGTGTTCGCCTTGGAACAGCAGCGGTTACTACTCGTGGCATGAATGAAGAAGATATGGTGGTAATTGCGGATTGCATAGCTGATTGTATTTTTGATTATGACAATAAGAAGGAAAGTGTAGTTGAGCGTGTTGCTACAATTACTGCTAAGTATCCTTTATATCCTGATTTGAAGTAATTTAGGAGAATAGACTTGTCATACGCCGATATGGAGAACAACATGAATATGCCGCTGGCTTATCGTATGTCGCCTGAGAGTTTGGACGAGTACATTGGTCAAGAGCATATAATAGGCAAAGGTAAAATGTTAAGAAGGATGATAGAGGCAGATAGGCTGTCTTCTGTCATCCTTTTTGGCCCTCCAGGTGTTGGTAAAACCGCGCTTTCTAGACTAATTGCTAGGACTACTTCCTGCAAGTTTGTTAAGCTTAATGCAGTGAGTGCTGGAGTTGGTGATATCAAGAAAGTTGTCGCTGATGCATTGAATCCAATACTTTCCGAGGGCAAGAAGACGCTTCTTTTTATTGATGAGATTCATAGGTTCAATAAGCTTCAGCAAGATGCTTTGCTTCCATATGTTGAGGATGGAACAGTAGTTCTAATCGGAGCAACTACTGAGAATCCTTTTTTCGAGGTTAATAAGGCGCTTGTTTCTAGATCGACTGTATTGAAGATGGAGCACCTCAAGGAGTCCGATATTGTTCGAATATTGCGACAGTCTCTAGAGAATAAGACTAGAGGATATGGAAGCCTCGACGTTGATATTGATGAAGAGGCGATTAATTCTATCGCTCTTATGGCAGGCGGTGATGCTCGAAAAGCACTGAACGCTCTCGAACTAGCCGTTACAACAACACAATCGGATGGAAATGGTGTAATTCATATTGATAAGGATGTAATCTCAGATTGCATGCAAAATCGTGTCATTCAATTTGATAAGAATGGCGAATCGCACTATGACAATATTAGTGCCATGATTAAATCAATGAGAGGTTCCGAACCTGACGCCGCTACGCTATACTTAGCTCGCGCGCTATCAGCAGGTGAAGATATTGAATTCCTTGCTAGAAGAATAATGATTTGTGCCGCCGAGGATGTGGGTCTTGCTAATCCTAATGCTTTGCTTGTAGCTGTTGCAGCATATCAATGCGCTGTTGCAGTAGGAATGCCAGAGGCGAGAATACCATTGTCTCAAGCATGCATCATGGTAGCAACTTCTCCTAAATCGAATGCGTCATATTTGGCTATAGATAGTGCCTTAGAAGATGTTAATAATCGCGATACTGGAAGTATACCAATGTATTTGCGTAACGCTCCTGTGGAAGGGATGAAGGATTTGGGTTACTCAATGGGATACAAATATGCTCACGATTTTGCGGGACATATTGCCGAGCTTCAATTCATGCCTTCAGCTTCAGAGAAGACAAAGTACTACAATCCTACATCAATTGGGTATGAGAAAAAAGTCTCGGAATACCTAGAGGCAGTAAAGAAGTACAACAAATTCTTTGATAAGGATTAAAGCCCTTCTTGATATGGCTTCATGTTCTTAAAATAGCAAACACTATCAAATCCAAGTGACTTCAAGTATTCTCCGACCTCATTAAAATAGAATCCAATGGTATCGCTAGTATGAGAGTCGGATCCTAAAGAAATCAAGCGCCCACCAACATCTTTGAACCTAAGTAGTAATTCCTTGTCTGGCAAGACGTTTATGGAATTTTTCTGCATCATTTTGAAGATAGAGCGAGTGTTAATCTCGAGAGATTTCTCTTTACTTGCAAGAATCTCGAAAAGATTATCAAACTGCTTCGGGCATATCGAATAGTAAATCGCAGGGTCTTCCCAAGAAGAGTACCGATTTATGTAATCATAGTGGCCAATCGTGCAATAGTTGTTGCACTTATCGGCCATACTAACCAAAAGTTCTACATACTTAGTAATGAGTTCATTCTTTGAGTATCTCTCATAGACTTCTCTATCAAAATAGAAATCCTTTTCTTCAAAAAGATGCGCGCTAAGAATTACACTGTCAAAACTGTACTTAGCTCCAATATCATCAATCTCCTTTTCGATACCTTCCTTGAAGCCAAGTTCAATTCCCCATAGAAGCTCAACTTGTGGCGCAAGTGCTTTCTTCCATTCAGTGAAGCTTTCTTGATACTTCTTTATATCGAAGAGTTTCCAAAGTGGATCATTCTTATATGGATAGTCAATCTCATAGTGTTCAGTGATAGCCAAACGCTTAACATTATTACTTATGCAAGCGGCGTTCATTTCTTCAATGGACATCTTTGCATCGGGACTAAAAAATTTAGTGTGATTGTGGTTATCTGTTAGCATATTATGACTTCCTTTGATTGATTTATTAATATTAACATAAAGTGGATATTGTTGTTATAATATCAACAGTAAAGGAGTGATAACATGGCAGATAAAAAGAAGAAGGATTCTGTAAAGGAGCTTTTTGCAGATTTTCCTAATATGTATAAAGAGGCATCAAAGGACGAGATTGAGTCCTGTATGATTTTTGCAGAAGATTACAAGTCGTTTTTGAATATTTCTAAGACAGAGCGAGAATTTGTTCGTAATAGTATTGAAGCATGCGAGGCGCTTGGATATAGAGACATTGCTTCATGTGACAAACTTAGTACAGGTGATAAGGTTTATTCTTCAATTAAGGGGAAGGGCCTCGCTTTGGCTGTTGTCGGAAAGAAGCCTATAGCAAATGGATTCAATATTCTTGGTGCTCACATTGATTCACCAAGATTAGATTTGAAGCCAAATCCTATTGTTGAAGACAAGGAAGCTTGTTACTTCAAGACGCATTATTATGGCGGTATAAAAAAGTATCAATGGACAACAATTCCTCTCGCTATTCACGGTTATGTTTTTACAACTGATGGTAAAAAACATGAGATTTGTGTAGGAGAGAACGAGGATGATCCAATCTTCTATATTACAGATTTACTTCCTCACCTTGATAAAGAGCAAATGAAGAAGAATGCTGATGATTTTATTACTGGTGAAGAGCTAACTGTGGTAATTGGTGGTATGCCTTTAGATACCAAGGAGAAGGAACCATATAAAGCTAATATTCTTAAATTATTGAATGATTCTTACGGTGTAGTAGAGAAGGATTTCGTTTCTGCTGAATTAGAAATTGTACCCGCTATGAAAGCAAGAGATGTAGGCTTTGATAGAGCTTTTATAGCTGCTTATGGTCACGATGACAAAGTGTGCGCTTATCCTGCGCTTATGGCAGTTCTTGCTCAAGAGACACCAAAGAAGACGTGTGTGTGCTTGTTGACCGACAAAGAGGAGATAGGCTCACTAGCTAATTCTGGAGCTCAATCAGTTTTGTATGAGAATTTCATGATGGAATTGCTCGCAAAACAAGAGGGCGAAGCTTTTGATTTGCTTAAGTATCGAAAAGCAGTTGCTGCATCTAAGATGCTTTCAGCTGATGTATCTAACGCATATGATCCCAAGTATGCATCAGTAAGTGATCCTGACAACTCGGCATATATGTCCCATGGAATTAAGTTGGAGAAGTATGTTGGAGCTAGAGGTAAATCTGGTACAAACGAGGCTACAGGCGACTATGTAGCTCAGATAACAGGTATATTGAACGACAATAGCATTCCATGGCAAACTGGCGAGTTGGGCAAGGTAGACGCTGGAGGCGGAGGAACAATCTCAGCGTATATGGCTAAGATGGGAATGGACGTTATTGATTGTGGTGTGCCTGTTTGGTCGATGCATGCTCCCTATGAAGTAGTATCGAAGATGGATGTTTATTATACTTACTTGGCTTATAAAGCTTTCATAGAGAACATATAATTCATATTTCGATTAGAATTAACTAGTGCGGTTCGAATTTGAACCGCACTTTTATTTTTCCGGGTTAAAAGATGCTAGTGGGTTACTTTCGACAGCATCTTGCAATTGCTCTTCGTCAACGTGAGTGTATATTTGGGTTGTAGAGACGCTTTTGTGCCCAAGAATAACTTGAAGGCTTCTAATATCAACATGACCATATTTGTACATTAAAGTAGCACATGTGTGTCTCAATTTATGAACCGAGAAAACCTTTGTATCAATACCAGCTTGTAGCATTAGGCGCTTAATGATAATTTGAATCATATCATCCGATATTCTCTGACCTCTTGAAGACAGGAAAAGAGCCTTCTTATGACTTGGTTTAACTTTAATTTGCTCTCTATAAGGATAGTAGTCATTCAAGGCCTCCAAACAAGCCTTATTTAAATATACGGTTCTCTCTTTATCGCCCTTACCAATAACAGTTAGTGTCGTTCCGTGAATATCATCAGTATTAATTCCACGAAGCTCTGACAAACGCATTCCGCAATTAAGAAATAGCGTTAGAATGCAATAATCACGAACGTTCGTAGCACTTGGTGACTCGTATGCTGTGCTAAGAAGTTTTGTACTCTCTTCAAGAGTCAAATACTTTGGAACTCGTTTTCCTATACGAGGTGTTTCTAAATCGTATGCTGGGTTTGATTCGAGAATATGTTTTTTCGAATGACAGTACTTGAAAAAACTCTTTAACGTAGCAATTCTTCTAGCTCGGCTAGCTGGAGATAATTTTCGCTCTCTTGTTAACCATATTAAGAAAACTAGTAAATCGTCAGTAGTTATCTTGGATAATAGTTTGCTGTCAACGTCGTCAATCGATATCTGTTCTAAAGGCATACCCTTATCAACAAGTCCATGATCTCTCTTGTAGAAACGAAAAAAGCAAATCAAATCATACTCGTATTCCTTAACTGTAAGCTCTGAACGTGCTAAGACAGCTAACATATAGTTGCAATATTGCTCAAGAATAGGGAATACGTTGTCCATTGGCGCCTCTTATTGTTAATTTTCACTATATTTTAGCATACACAGTCTTTGATTTTTACAAAAACGTTCTTGTTTAAGCAAAACGTATATGATAATATACACCGTAGAAATACACTTGTCCGTGCAGGAAGGACAATGTAGATATTCAAAATGTAAAGGACGGACTACTGTTATGGAAAAGAAATTAAAAGTAGGCGTTATTGGAGCTACGGGTTACGTGGGTCAACGTCTAGTATCATTACTTGAGAATCATCCTTGGTTTGAGTGTGTTGCTCTTTGTGCTTCTCCAAGAAGTGCTGGTAAGAGATATGAGGATGCGGTTCAAGGTCGTTGGAAGATTGATTGCGATATGCCTTTATATGTTAAAGATATGATCGTTTATAGTACTGATGATATTGAAGAGTATTGCGGAGCAATTGATTTTACATTTTGTGCAGTAGATATGAAGAAGGATGAGATTCGTGCTCTTGAAGAGAGAATAGCTAAACTCGAGATTCCTGTTATATCTAATAACTCTGCAAATAGATGGACAGAAGATGTACCAATGATTATTCCTGAAATCAATGGTAGTCACGCAGCTTTAATAGATGATCAGAAAAAGAGACTTGGAACAAAGAGAGGTTTCATTGCGGTTAAGCCTAACTGCTCTATTCAAAGTTATGTTCCAGCTTTAACTCCTCTCCTTTCATATGGAATTAAGCTAATCTCTGTTTGTACTTATCAAGCAATTTCTGGTGCTGGTAAGACCTTTAAGGATTGGCCTGAGATGGTTGGGAATATGATTCCATACATTGGCGGTGAGGAAGAGAAGTCAGAGAAGGAACCACTCAGAGTATGGGGTGAGTATGCTAATGGAAAAATTGAACTAGCTAAGCAACCTGTTATATCAGCTCAGTGCTATAGAGTTGCTGTTCAAGAGGGACATACAGCAGCAGTAAGTGTTTCCTTTGATAGAAAGCCTTCGATGGAAGATATGAAGAAGGCTTGGAGCGAGTTTGAGGGGGAGGCACAGAAGCTAAATCTGCCAAATGCTCCAAAGCATTTCTTGCAATACTTCGAAGAAGACAATCGACCTCAGCCGGCTCTTGATGCTATGTATGAGAATGGAATGGGCGTATCTATTGGTCGTCTTCGCGAAGACAATATTTTTGATTACAAGTTTACTTGCTTGTCTCATAACACGCTTCGTGGAGCTGCAGGTGGAAGTATGCTTTCTGCTGAGCTTCTTGTTGCAAAAGGATATATCTCTGCAAAATAAGACTTGTGTATCGATTAATGGACGGTATAGTACTCGTGACTGTACCGTCTTTCTTATTCTCGAAAATATTTGAATAACTCCATCAGAATAACTGGTATATCTTAATCCAAGGTGGTTTTGCAGTTGAAAACATTCACCACCACAAAAGTGGTTTTAACGTCTAGGAAGGTTTGCTTGTGTTATAATTCATATGTTTTTTTTCACAAATGCAAAAATTACTCTTGACGAAAGTACAACTTATTTATATACTAATCAAGCGTTAAACAAGTGCGCAGGAGTGCTTATGTGGGCCTTTAGCTCAGTTGGTCAGAGCTCCCGGCTCATAACCGGTCGGTCCTGGGTTCGAGTCCCTGAAGGCCCACCACTTACACTTGTATATATGGGAAGTTTCCCGAGCGGCCAAAGGGAACAGACTGTAAATCTGTCGTCATCGACTTCGATGGTTCGAATCCATCACTTCCCACCAAAAATGCATGCATTTCTCATTATGAGATCTGCATGCTTTTTCTTTTCGTGACGATAAGTAAGAACGACTAATGAAGAAGAGTAGATAGCAAGAGTCCCGTATTTGCGGGATATCTTGCTATATAGTTACTTCATATTTATTGCTGATTCTGAAGTTTATTAATGTCATCGATGATTTGGTTAGCTGTCATGCGACACTCTTTCAGTACTTCGTCAGAATTTCTTCGGTCATAGAATTCCTTGTTTAGGCCATAGTTTAGTACCTTGACTGAAGTTGATCCATAAAATGAAGCTATCTTCTGACCGAATCCTCCATCTAAAATTCCATCCTCGATAGTAACGACCAAGTCGTGACTATCTACTAAAGAAGCAAGTATGTCTATGTCTAATCCGGTGATGTAACGAGGATTTACTAGTGTTGCATTAAGCCTATTTGCGATTTCTTCGCCTAGTTGAAACATGCTGCCAAGGGCTAGTATAGCGACTTTGGTGCCTTTTCGAGAAAGAATGTACTTATTGATTTTGCTATAGTCACTATCAAAAGTAGAAGGTGAAGATACAACGCCGTTACCTGGAACTCGAATTGCAACAGGATATGAGTTTTGATCAATCGACCAATCAAGCATGGCTAGGTACTCTTCTTTGCATGTTGGTGCCAAATAAACAAGATTTGGTATGTTAGACATGAGTGGAATATCAAAGATTCCAATATGCGTAGCATCGCTCATTCCGTAAACGCTTGCACCATGCACAAGAATAGTTACAGGAGTCTCGTTAAGGCATACATCTTGAGAGAGCTGGTCGAAAGCTCTTTGAATGAAAGAACTAAAGACGCTATAAACTGGTTTGCCGCCATTACGTGCGATTCCAGAGGACAGTGCTATAGCAGTTCCCTCGGCTATACCAACATCAATAAATTGATTCTCGTGCTTTTCTCTAATGTCTTTTGTAAAGCCCACAATAGTTGGCGTTCCTGACGTGATGTTGATAACTGTATTATCTTCACTCATTTTGGTTAAGAGATAATCTAAAGTAATACTTCCATAGCTCTCTTTCGAAAAAGAAAACAATGGTTCGCCAGTCTCAATAGTGAATGGCTGAGCGTAGTGCCATTGCTCTTTGTTATTCTCCGCATGACTGTAGCCCTTACCCTTGATAGTGCAAATATGTACAACAATAGGTTTACTAGTATCTTTGACTAAAGCAAAAGCAGATATCAGTGATTCAACATCATTTCCATCTGGAACAAAAACGTAGTCTAATCCCATAGCTTTAAACAAGTTGTTCTGAGAAGTTCCGTTGCTCTCTCGAAGCTCTTTAAGGTTCTTGTATAAACCGCCGTGATTCTCGGCGATTGACATGTCGTTATCGTTTACAACTATGATGAGGTTGCTATTTAGTTCGCCAGCAACATTAAGACCCTCGAGTGCTTCGCCACCGCTTAAAGAGCCATCACCAATGATAGCAACGATGTTCTCGTTAGTACTCTTCAAGTCTCTAGCTTTTGCTAGTCCTAGCGCTAGACTAATTGAAGTTGAAGTGTGGCCAATTACAAAACAATCATGTTCGCTCTCGCGGAAGTTACTAAAACCAGTTACGTCGTCATATTTACTTGGATCCAAGAAGGAATCAACTCTGCCGGTAAGCATTTTGTGGGTGTAAATCTGATGCGACACATCAAAAACAAGCTTATCTACAGGAGAATTAAAAACATAATGAAGAGCAATTGTTGCTTCGACTAATCCAAGATTAGGACCGAAGTGGCCACCGTGATGACTTATTCTTTCAATTAAAGCTGTTCTTATCTCGGCTGCAAGTTGCTGCAATTCGTCTAAGCTAAGATCCTTTAGCACTTCAGGACCAGTAATAGAATTAAGTATCATATTCTTCCTACATTATTAAAAGTTTCTTCTTATAAAATTATATCAAACCTATAATGTCGAATGATAACAGTATCATTTGCAAACTTTATTATTATTACTATTTTTTTGAACTTAGATTCAAATCAGAATCAAGTAATATTTCTCGAAAAGAAAATCACTTTTTCATTTGTGATAAATAAACTATTTCCTTGCGTTAACAAATCGATTTCAATGCATATTACCCAATGACATACTATGTCACTAGGTGTATACTTTTACTGATATAAAAGAGGGAGGAAATAGCAATGATTTCTACACGTGGACAATATGCAATTAGAGCAATTCTTGACATAGCTGAACACGACAATGGACAGCCTATTCCTCTTCATGATATCTCTTTAAGACAAAAGATTTCTCTCAAGTATCTTGAGATTATTATGCGTTCTCTTAATAAGGGTGGAATGATAACTGGCTTTTCGGGCAAAGGTGGCGGATATCGTTTGAGCAAAAGCCTTGATCAGTATAGGATTGGAGACATTCTAAGGCTTACTGAAGGCGACCAAATGTCTATAGCATGTATTAAGGAATGTGAATCACCTTGTCCTAGAATTTCGGAATGTAGAACGAGAAGTATGTGGGAGAAGCTCGATAGTATGATTGAAGATTATTTGGATGGAATCACGATAGCTGACCTTATTGAGAATACAAAATGTCCTGAGTCTAGTACAAAAGATAAAAATTAAGTTCGAAAGGATTTTGATATGCAAAGGGAAGAACTTCTAAGAATAAAGAACCTGTCGGTTAGTATTGGTGATGTTGAAATACTTCACGATATTAACCTAGTTATTAACAAGGGTGAGACTCATGTATTAATGGGACCTAATGGCGCGGGAAAGTCAACATTAGGCTATGCGATGATAGGCAACCCACTATATCAAGTAACTTCTGGTGAAATATGGTTTAAAGGCCAAAGGATTGATGATCTTCCTTGTTACAAGAGAGCATTAGAGGGAATGTTCTTGTCTTTCCAGAATCCTATCGAGATTCCAGGAATAACTCTAAGCTCTTTTATTAGAAGTGCATTAGAGCAACGCGGAATTAAACTAAGACTCATGCAGTATAAGAAAGAACTTAAGAATACTATGGATATTCTGAACATAGATGAGTCATATGCTGATAGAGACTTGAATAAGGGCTTTTCAGGTGGTGAGAAGAAGAAGGCTGAGGTTCTACAAATGCTTATGCTTAACCCAAGCTTTGCAATTCTTGATGAAACCGATTCTGGACTTGACGTTGATGCAACGAAGACAGTATCTCTTGGAATCGAGGAGTATCGTAAGAAGAACGATGGAAGCTTATTCATCATAACTCATAATACAAAAATCCTTCAGGCATTGAGTGTTGACTATACTCATATAATGGTTGATGGAAGTTTGGTTAAAACATCTGATGCTAGTCTAATTGATGATATTAATGCGAATGGTTTTGCGCAGTATGAGAAGGATCAATAAGGTGACGTAGATGAAAGAAAAGTCGAATGTTAATGATGTTGATAGAAGCTTATATGATTTTCGCAATGACGAGAAAGAAACATATCGTCTTAATTCCGGTTTGACTAAAGACATCGTAGAGCAAATTTCTACCGAAAAGAATGATCCAGATTGGATGAAGGAGTTCCGTCTTAAGTCTCTGGATGTCTACAATAGAACTGAAATGCCAAACTGGGGACCTTCAATAGAAGGGCTCGACGTAGATAATATCGTTACATATGTAAGATCTAATACAAAGATGAAGGGCGATTGGTCTGAAGTACCAGATGACATTAAAGACACCTTTGATCGTCTAGGAATTCCTGATGCAGAGAAGAAGTCCCTTGCAGGTGTCGGTGCTCAATATGACTCTGAACTTGTTTATCACAATATTCGAGAAGAGGTTGCTGCTTTAGGCGTTATATATACAGATTTGGAAAGTGCAATGTGGGGCGAGTATGGCGAAATGATTCGTGAGCATTTCATGAAATTAGTACCGCCTACGGACCATAAATTTGCTGCTTTACATGGAGCAGTATGGTCAGGTGGATCTTTCGTATATGTTCCAAAGGGAGTTAGTGTGGATATTCCTCTTCAGTCCTATTTCAGGCTGAATGCTAAGGGTGCAGGCCAATTTGAGCACACCTTGATAATTGTTGATGAGGGTGCATCTTTGCATTTTATTGAAGGCTGTTCTGCACCTAAATACAACGTTGCTAACCTTCATGCGGGCTGTGTAGAGTTGTTCGTTGGTAAGAATGCCAAATTAAGGTACTCTACTATCGAGAACTGGTCTAAAAACATGTATAACCTTAATACGAAGCGTGCAATTGTCTCAGAGAATGCAAAGATGGAATGGGTATCTGGTTCCTTTGGATCGCATACGTCCTTTTTATATCCTATGACTATTCTTAGTGGTGAAAATTCGAAGATGGAGTTTACTGGAATAACATTTGCTGGAAAAGGACAAGATCTTGATACTGGTGCAAAAGTATCGCACCAAGCAAAGAATACAAGTTCTTTCATTAATACGCGTTCAATATCCAAAGATGGCGGACTTAATACATTTAGAAGTTCGGTTAGCATGACTAAGGGCAGTGAGGGAAGTACAGCTTCCGTTTCTTGCCAATCTCTTATGTTAGATTCCATTTCTCGATCTGATACTATTCCTGCTATGGACATTAGATGTAATGATGTAACTGTCGGACATGAAGCAAGTATTGGTAGGATTAGTGATGATGCGATCTTCTATTTGATGTCTAGAGGTTTAAGTGAGGAAGATGCTAGGGCTATGATTGTAAATGGCTTCTGTGATAATGTTTCTAAGGAACTTCCACTCGAATATGCTGTCGAGATGAATAACTTGATTCGTCTTGAGATGAAAGGCGCCATAGGCTGAATGAGGTTACGATAATGACAACAGACATTAATACTACAATTAATAGAATCCCAGTAAATACTTACCGTTGGCTTAAGATGAATGAGGCAAATGTTAAGTGGTCTACAATCAACTCCGAGTGTAAGATAGACGTTGATGGAAATCATTCCTTTGTTGATGCTAGCAGTAGCCATATGGATGACGTAATATCAGGAGTAGGAACTACGTGTGAAGCAATCAGTTCTACTTTCAATGGAAAGACTTTAGAGTTATCTTCTGATAACGAGAAGAGCTCAATAGTGAAAGTAAGTATATTCTCTTCTAATTCTAAGAGTAGTTATTGCCCTATTGATGTGCTAGTAAAAACTGGATGTACTATGACGGTGTTTATGGACTACAATTGTGAGTCCAATTCTGATGATAGCGATGACATGCTATATGTAAAGACGAGATTCATACTAGAAGAGAATGCAACTCTTAATTTAATCCAATCGCAAGTCATGAGTGACCCTTCTAGCTTAATCAACGATGTTGGTGGTATTTGTAACGAGAAATCGGTCTTTAATTTGAAGCAATTATTTCCTGGACAGAAGCAAACATATTCTGGATGCAATGTTGATTTACTTGGTAAAGAGAGTGAAGCAAATGTAGACATTGCTTATCATGTATATTCTAAGCAAGTAAATGATATGAACTACATCATTAACCATATAGGTAAGAATTCAAATTGCTCAATTAACGTTAATGGTGTTTTACGTGATGACGCTTATAAGCTATTTAGAGGAACAATAGACTTCAAAAATGGATCATCAGGTTCCGTCGGGCATGAGGTTGAGAAAGTAATTTTACTCGGAAAAGACTCTGTGAATAAAACTATCCCTCTTATTCTATGTGCTGAAGAAGACGTAGTAGGTAATCATGGTGCATCTATAGGAAGACTTGATGAGTCTACGCTTCTATACTTTGCTTCAAGAGGAATTGGGGAGCAGGAGGCAGGAAATATTCTTGCGCTTGGTATGATTAATGCACTTTGTGACAAGATTAACGATGAAGAACTAACGCATAGAATTAGTTCTTATGTTGAGAGGAAACTACAAAATGAGTATTAATGTAAACATTTCACATAGAGAAGATTTTCCTTTGTTAAGAGATAGCAATATCGTATATCTTGATAATGCTGCAACATCGCAAAAACCTGATTGTGTTATTGAAGCTGTTGAAGAGTTCTATCATAAGCACAATGCAAATCCATTAAGAGGTTTTTATGAATTAGCAATGCTTGCTACTGAGCAATTAGAGAATTCTAGAACTACTGTTAAAGAATTCATCAATGCTAAATTTGAGGAAGAGGTTATCTTTACAAAAGGTACGACAGAAAGTATTAATCTGATTGCAAATAGTTATGGAATGAACTTCTTGGGCGAAGGCGATGAGATTCTTATTTCTATTATGGAACATCATTGTAATATTTTGCCTTGGCAATTTGTAGCTTCTAAAACTGGTGCGGTTTTGAAGTATCTAGAATGTGATATGGATGGACTAATTTCGGATACAGCTATTGAAGAGGCAATAACAGATAAGACGAAGATTGTCGCAATTACTCAGTTGTCTAATGTCCTTGGAAGAGAGAATCCTATTGCAAGAATCACTAAGACAGCTCACGAGCATGGTGCTATTGTCGTAATGGATGCAGCACAAAGTGTTGTTCATGTTAAGATTGATGTTCAGGCTTTGGATGTCGATTTCATGGCATTTTCGGGGCATAAGATTATGAGCCCTATGGGAATTGGAATTCTTTATGGCAAGAAGGAATTGCTTAACAAAATGCCTCCATTCTTAAGAGGAGGTGAGATGATAGAGTCAGTAACTCGTACTGATGCTGTTTTTGCTCAGCTTCCATACAAATTTGAGGCTGGAACCGATAATGCTTCAGGAGCGGTTGGACTTATGGCCGCAATAAATTATATTAATTCAATTGGCATGGAATACATGCATGAGAGAACTTTGATGCTAACAAAGATGTGTTTTGATGCAATATGTAAGATTCCTCATATTCATATCATTGGAGCTAAAGATTCTAATAACCATAATGGAATAATCTCTTTTACAATTGATAATGTTCATCCACATGATGTTAGTCAAATTCTTAGTGAGAGTAATGTTTGCGTTAGGGCGGGACATCATTGTGCTCAACCTTTGTGCGATTTTCTAGGCTTCAAATCATGTACGAGAGCAAGCTTTATGTTTTATAATACTCAAGAAGATATTGATACCTTTATTAAAAGTCTTAGTGGTATCAGAAAGATGATGGGCTATGGAGACTAGCAATTTCTATAATGAGATTTTAACAGAACACAATATTAGGCCATATCACAAGCATGACATGCCGGATGCTACTTTTAGTTTAAATGGTGTTAATCCAAGCTGTGGTGATGATATTACTTTGAAACTTAAAGTAGTTGACGATGTTATTGAAGATGCCTCTTTTATTGGGGACGGTTGTGCTATATCTCAAGCTTCTGCAGACATTATGGCTGATATGGTTATTGGAAGAAGTAAGGAAGAGGCTTTGCGTCTTGCGGAGATGTTTATCCGAATGATTAAGGGTTCTGTAACCAATGAAGAAATAGATGAACTTGAAGAAGCGGGTGCGTTAAAAGATATATCTCATATGCCTGCTCGAGTAAAGTGCGCAGTCCTCGGTTGGCATACGCTTCAAGAAATTTTCGAAAAAAATGAAGATGCAAATACATAAATTAAAACGCCTCACGTTTTGAGTGAGGCGTTTCTTTTTATCTACTCTTTATGTCAATATAGGGAACTCTATCTTGTACACACTTATATGCAGGTCTTATTATCCTGCCACCGCTAGTTAGCTCCTCAATTCTATGAGCTGACCAGCCTGTAATTCTAGAAATCGCAAATAGTGGCGTGTAGAGCTCCATAGGTAAGTCAAGCATGCTATAAACAAATCCGCTGTAGAAATCAATGTTTGCAGAAACACCCTTGTAGATTCTTCTTTCCTTAGCAATTAGCTCAGCAGAGAGCTTTTCTACCCTCGTATAGAAATTGTACTCGTTAGATCTATGTTTCTCAGCAGAAAGTTCCTCCACATACTTCTTGAAAATAATAGCTCGTGGGTCAGATATTGAATAAACCGCATGACCCATTCCATAAATAACCCCAGCCTTATCGAAAGCTTCTTTGTGAAGAATCTTCTGAAGATATTTAGATATTTCTTCGTCGTCCTTCCAATCTGAAACATTCTTCTTAATTTCATTCATCATCTTTACTACCATAATATTAGCCCCACCATGCTTTGGTCCCTTAAGGGAGCTTAGCGCAGCAACAACAGATGCATAAGTATCTGTTCCAGAACTTGTAACTACGTGAGTAGTAAATGTAGAATTATTTCCTCCACCATGCTCAGCATGAAGTACAAGAGCAGTATCTAAGGTGCTAGCCTCTAACTGCGTATACTTATTATCAGGTCTTAGCATGTGAAGAATGTTCTCTGCAGTTGATTTTCCTGGAAGAGGATGGTGAATAAAGAAGCTTCCCTTATCAATGTAGTATGACTTAGCGCGGTAACTATAAACTGCAAGCATAGGGAAGAGAGCTATTAATTCTAGAGATTGTCTAAGAACATTTGGAATCGACAAATCATTAGCGTTGCTATCATATGCATACAAATTCAGAATTGCTCTCGCTAGATTATTCATTAAGTCATCTGAAGGCTTCTTCATAATAACATCACGAACAAAATTCTTAGGCAAATTTCTATATCCTGACAAAATCTTCTCAAAATCAGCTAATTCAGTTTTGTTTGGAAGCTTTCCGAAAAGAAGAAGATAAGTAGTCTCCTCGAAACCAAAGCGGTTGTCATTTGTAAAACCGTTTACCAAATCAATAACGTTAATTCCACGATAGTACAACTCTCCTTCGCAAGGAACAGAGACTCCATCTACCATTTTGGATGATACAATTTCTGATATCTCAGTAAGTCCAGTCAAAACGCCCTTACCGTTGATATCTCTAAGTCCGCGATTAACATTTAGTTGGGTGTAAAGCTCCGGATCTATTCTTGCCTCCATACAATTTTGCGAAAGCTTCTCAATCTCAGGAGTTATTCTAGAAAAACTATTTACAGCTGCCATACGCATTACCTCATTCCAAATTTGATTTTACTATTTTCAACGAATAGTTATTTTATTATACAATAAAGCGCCGCTAAAGTTGTAAGAATATTGATGTTATTCGATAAAAATAAATAAATCCTGATTAAAGTTAAGAAGGATTCTTATCTTTCGCTCTAATTCTGCATTCCTCATATTGCTTGCATCCTGAACATGAAGAACAATTAGAACATGTCCCATTTTTTGCCTTGCGGCGTCGAAATAGAAGAAAGATAACTACTATTACAGCTATAGCTATAATTGCGATTAGAATGTAGTCTATTGTATTCATATTAATCTCCTATGATACTCCGAAAAGAAGTCCAATCATTCTTATTATAAATGCTGCTATCCAGGCGATAGTGCATTGCCAAACAACCATAGCCAATGCCCATTTTGTGCCCATCTCTTTTCGAATAGAAGCAACTGCAGCAACACAAGGCATATATAGCAAGCTAAATACTAGTAAGCTAAGAGAAGCTAGAGGCGTAATGAAGGAAGTAGTCGAACCTCCGAAAAGAACTTCAAGTGTAGAAACGACGCTCTCTTTTGCAATGATTCCACTTATTAACGAAGTGCATATTCTCCAGTCTCCTAGACCCAATGGTTGGAATAATGGTACAAGCAGACCGCTGACCAACGCAAGCATACTGTCCTTCGAGTCTGATACTAGGTTCAACTTGATATCAAAGCTTTGTAGTAACCAAATAATTATGGTTGCCAAGAAAATAACCGTGAAAGCCTTCCTTATGAATTCCTTTGACTTATCCCACAACAGACGAATTACGTTCTTGACACTTGGAAGTCGATAGTTTGGAAGTTCCATGACGAAAGGTACTGCTTCGCCCTTAAAAAGAGTCTTTTTAAATAGTAAAGCAAAAAGAACCGCAAAAACTATTCCGATAAAATAAATAGCCGATAAAACTAGCCATCCATACTTTGCGAAAAAAACACTAATGAAAAAAGTATAGATAGGAAGCTTTGCAGAGCAACTCATGAATGGAGTAAGAAGAATTGTCATTTTTCGATCTCTTTCGCTAGGTAGAGTTCTAGTTGACATAACAGCTGGTACAGTACATCCAAATCCAATTATCAATGGCACTATGCTTCTACCAGATAAGCCAATCTTACGAAGCAACTTATCCATTACAAAGGCAACTCGAGCAATATATCCACTATCTTCCATAATTGATAGAAAGAAGAAAAGAGTTACGATTATTGGGAGAAAACTAAGTACACTTCCAACACCATTAAATATTCCATCAATTATTAGCGAGTGAATGACGCTATTAACGTTCGCTTGAGAAAGAGCATTATCCACAAGGGAAGAGAAGCTATCAATTCCCGTTTGAAGGAGTGATTGAAGCCAAGCGCCAATAACATTAAATGTAAGAAAGAAAACTAAAACCATAATACTTATAAAGCATGGAATAGCTGTATACTTTCCGGTTAGAATTCGATCAATTCTTTCACTTCTTGAGCGCTCTTTATTTTGCTTAGGTTTTACTACTGTTTGCTTACACAATTTATCGACATAAGCAAACCTCATGTCAGCAATAGCTGCACTACGATCTAGGCCACGTTCCTTTTCCATTTGAAGAACAATATGCTCTAGCATGTCGGTCTCGTTGACATCGAGATCAAGTTGCTTAAGTATAAGAGGGTCGCCTTCGATAGCTTTTGTGGTAGCAAAGCGAACTGGTAAGCCGGCCCTTTCAGCATGATCTTCTATAAGATGTTCAACAGCGTGTATACAACGGTGAACGGCACCATTATGATCATTCTTATCGCAAAAATCCTGCAATACTGGTTTCTCTTGATACTTAGCTATGTGCTCGGCATGAGATATTAATTCATTGACGCCTTCGTTTCTGGCAGCTGATATCGGAATTACAGGTACTCCAAGGAACATCTCCATTTGGTTGACGTCAACCGTTCCGCCATTACTGCTTAATTCATCCATCATATTTAGAACAACAACCATTGGAATATTCATTTCAAGTAGTTGCATGGTTAAGTATAGGTTACGCTGGATGTTTGTAACATCAATTATATTGATTATCGCTTTTGGTTTCTCATTAAGAACAAAATTTCGAGAAACAATCTCTTCGTTACTATAGGGAGACATTGAATATATCCCAGGTAAATCTGTTACCAAAGAGTTAGCAAAGCCTCTGATTTGTCCGTCTTTACGATCTACGGTTACACCGGGAAAATTTCCAACATGTTGATTCGAGCCAGTTAATACATTAAATAGGGTAGTCTTACCACAATTTTGATTACCAACAAGTGCAAAAGAAAGCGTGGTTCCCTCAGGTAAAGGGTGTTCATGCTTCTTACTATGGAACTTACCTGACTCTCCAAGACCAGGATGGGGTAAAGAGGAGGTACGTTCGATGCCTATATTTTCTCTCGTAATACAATCAATTTGCTCAACTTCAATTTGATTAGCGTCAGCAATTCTTATTGTTAGTGAGTAACCATTGACTTCTAACTCGATAGGATCACCCATTGGTGCAAGCTTAATAATTGATACTTCACAACCAGGTATTAAACCCATATCCAATAAATGCTGTCTTAAAGACTCTTCACCTCCGACAGAGATGATTCTTGCACTACCACCAATTATTAATTCGTTTAATTTCATAGTGATCTCCAATCTGTATAAGTTTAAGTTAGCATATGCTAACTGAAAAATCAATAAAAACCGAACTCAAATATCGAATTCGGTAGTTAATTTGGTGCCGGAAGCGGGACTTGAACCCGCACGGTGTTGCCACCACAGGATTTTGAGTCCAGCACGTCTGCCAATTCCATCATTCCGGCGCTCGACTCATAAGACTTAATGATTATATGCAAGTGAATGATTTTTGTCAATTATGAAAAAAGAAGATGGAGTAAATCCATCTTCTTAAAAATCAATCAAATATAATATTCTTATTAGCCTTCTGTAACTAGAGTATCAGAAGTAGTAGGAGTAGCACTAGAAGTACTTACTGTTACAAGAGACTCAATGATGAAAGTGTCTGGATAATAAGTAATTGTCTGTGAAGACATTTCAGTTGCTGCAGTGTATACAGTGTGTCCGTCAACTTCTTCAGTTGTGTATTCGAAAGTTCCATCTGTTAATAAAGCATCGTCTAGAGCAACCTGTGCATCTTCAGCGTTATTAAAAACAAGTGCTGAAGCCATTGCAAAAGTGTCTTCTGATTCTGGCATTGCTACAAAACCATCAACGTATGTTGCTTCTGGATCAACTCCCATAGCTGAAATGCTATAAATAGCATAACCTTGATCAGCATATGACTGAGCGATAGCTGCTAAGTCAGCAGATGCTAGGCTATCAGCAGTAATTGTCTCTGGCATTCCTGTGTCAGTCTCTTCTGAAGAAGTAGCTGTTGTTGTTTCTTCTTCAGTAGTTGTCTCTTCTTCAGTTGTTGTCTCTTCTGTAGTTGTCTCTTCTTCAGTTGTTGTCTCTTCCTTCTTGTCAGCGCAAGAAGCTAAAAGCATAGCTGAACCAGAAATAGCAACTAGTACGCATACTAGAAGAGATATTGATTTGATACTAAATTTCTTCATCGAAAATACCTACCTTAATTTATGTGTTCTTAACGAACCTTGAACAATTTATCACTACTTGCTCGCAATTTCTATCAGATTATTGATATTCTACATAACTATGCAATCTTAACAATGATAGCCTCTAAAATTTGTGAATTTGCATAAATGACCGTTTGAAATTTTCTAATTACTAGTATTAGATAGAAATTAATATTGCTTTTTGACCCAAAGAAGAATAGTATTTTAAAGAAATAAATCTTTAAGTTAATCCGTGAGGTTAGCAAGGTTTGTATAAATAGATATTTTCTTAATATACGCTTAGCTTGTCAGCCTTTTGGATTTTATCGGGGCTGTTTTTTTATTGCCTTTTTGCGAATGGAGAGAAATGATGAAAGACTTAATATCTAAAGCCGTAATCATGGATGAAGCATCTATTAACAGAGCAATCGTTCGTATTTCTCATGAGATAATCGAGAAGAATAGTGGGTTGGACAACCTTGCGTTGATTGGAATTCAACGACGCGGTGTTACAATGGCCAGACGAATCAAATCGAATCTCGACAATATAGAAGGTGTTCAAGTTCCTATGGGTATACTTGATATTACTTTTTATAGAGATGACTTATCTAAGTTAGCTGCTCATCCAGTTGTTCATGGAACAGACATTCCTTTTGATGTCAATGACAAGAAAATAGTATTGGTTGATGATGTGTTGTTCACTGGACGAACGATTCGATCAGCGATTGATGCGATATTTGATATGGGTAGACCAAGGGCGATTGAACTAGCTATTTTGATTGATAGAGGTCATAGACAGCTTCCTTTTCGCGCAGATTTTGTAGGAAAGAATGTTCCTACATCTCTTAATGAAGAGATTACTGTGGAGTTTTCTGAGATTGATAATAGGAATCAGGTGTTACTGTGTAAGGAGGCTTGCGATGGGACTAAAGAATAAAGACCTTCTTGGGATGAAGCAATTATCGGCTGAGGAGATTATGGAGATTCTGGAGACTGCCAAGACTATGAAGATGGTTTTGACTTCTGGAAATAAGAAAACCAGCCACTTGCAAGGAAAGTCGGTGGTTACTCTATTCTATGAGAATAGTACAAGAACTAGACTTTCTTTTGAGTTAGCATCAAAGTACATGGGCTCAGCTAGTGCGAATATCTCTGCTTCTGGAAGTTCTGTTTCAAAGGGTGAGTCCTTACTTGATACAGTTCGTACGATAGATATGATGGCTACTGACATCGTTGTAATGAGACATCCTCAAAGTGGAGCGCCACATTTTATTGCTCCATATCTAAATGCATCTGTAGTAAATGCTGGCGATGGTATGAACGAGCATCCTACTCAAGCACTACTTGATTTATTCACAATGTATGAGAGGTTTGATTCTTTCGAGGGTAAAAACATAGCGATTTGTGGAGACTTGTATCACAGTAGAGTAGTACGTAGTAACACAATAGGATTGACAAAACTTGGTGCTAAGGTATCCGTATATGGTCCACGCACTATGGTCCCAGTTGGAATAGAGAAGATGGGTGCGAGAGTTGCTTCAAGTGTTGCTGATGCAGTAAAAGATGCTGATGCAGTTATGGGATTAAGAGTTCAACTTGAAAGACAGCATAAGTCGTTATTTCCTTCGGTTGCTGAATATTCATCTTTCTACTCTATTACTTCTGACATTCTAGCTCTTGCAAAGCCCGAAGCTTTTCTTATGCACCCTGGTCCATGTAATCATGGAGTCGAGCTGCCTACTGCGGTCTACGATTGCGATCAATCAGTAATTAATGAGCAAGTAACAAACGGTGTAGCAGTTAGAATGGCTGTTTTGTATATGTTGATGGCTAGGAGGAACAGTCTATGAAAATATTAGTAACTAATTGTAAGGTATTTAACTCAGATAAGACCTCTCTTTACATTGAGGATGATAAGTTTGTTAACCCCTTTGAGATTGATGATACCGTTGTTGTTAAGGACATGAAGGGCAATATGGTTTTCCCTGGTTTTGTCGACTTGCATTGTCATCTAAGAGAGCCAGGTTTTGAGTATAAAGAGACTATAAAAACTGGGACAATGAGTGCTGCAAAGGGTGGTTATACTAGTGTTTGCTCAATGCCAAATACTTTTCCGGTCTGTGATAATGCTTCTGTAGTTCATGGAATTATGAAGAAGGCTAAGGAAGCTGGTTTTTGCCGAGTATATCCAGTTGGCGCTTGTAGTAAGGGTGAAGCTGGCAAGGAATTATCTGAAATGGGACTTATGAAAGAAGCTGGCATAGTTGCTGTTACGGATGATGGAAAGTGCATAGCTACAGCTGAACTTCTTCGAAAAGTTATGGAGTATTCCTCCGACTTTGGTCTACTAGTAATGGATCATTGTGAGGATGCATCTTTAAGCGATGGCTCTATGAATGAGAGCGACACTTCTACTTCAATAGGCTTAAGAGGTATTCCTTCTGTTGCAGAAGACATTATTATCGCTAGAGATATCATTATGTCTGAATATCTTGGAATACCTATTCATATTTGCCATGTTAGCACTAAGAATGGTGTGCGAATGATTAGGGAAGCGAAGAAGCGTGGAGTTAAGGTAACGACAGAGACATGTCCACATTACTTTACGTTAAATGATGAGAATTGCGTTAATTATGATTCTAATTTTAAAATGTACCCTCCTCTTCGTGAGAATGAGGACGTTAATGCAATAATCGAAGGTCTTGCTGATGGAACCATTGATTGTATTGCTACAGATCATGCACCTCATCATGAAGATGAGAAGACTATTGAGTTTGCATTGGCAAATAATGGGATAGTTGGTCTAGAGACTGCTTTTCCTTTAGGATATACTTACTTAGTTAAGACTAACCGAATTACACTAAATCAACTAATAGATGCTATGGTTTATAATCCATCCTCTATCTTAAAGCTAGGTAGGGGTAGCCTTGAAGTAGGAGCTGATGCTGATTTTACTGTTATGGATTTGGATAACGAATTTGTCTTTGATAAGTCCAAGATGTTATGTAAGTCTAAGAATACTCCGTATGATGGATACAAGCTTTTTGGAAAAACTATTTTGACTGTAATGGGAGGACGCATAACATATGAAGAACTTTGCTGACAGATTGACAGATAGAATTAAGCAACTGAATAATCCAACTGTCATGGGACTAGATCCTATGCTTTCTTACATACCAGATTACTTGCTAACAGAGTGGAGAAATGAAGTACCCAATAATATGCAGCAAGCATCAGCTATGGCTATTTTCGATTATAATAGGTTACTAATTGATTCCGTTTGTGATATTGTCCCAGCGATTAAACCTCAGTTTGCTTACTATGAGATGTATGGAATTCACGGAATTATGGCTTTAATTAAGACAATCAAGTATGCGCAAGACAAAGGAATGCTAGTAATAGCCGATGCGAAAAGAAACGACATTGGGTCTACGGCTTCTGCTTATGCTGAGGCTATCCTTGGGCAAACGAAGATTATAGATGACACTACGCCTGCTATGTTTAATGCGGATTGTGTTACTGTAAATGGTTATCTTGGATTAGATGGAATCAAGCCATTTCTTGATGTATCCGAAAGAGTAGGTAAAGGCATTTTTGTTCTCGTTAGGACATCAAATCCTTCGGCGGGAGACATTCAAGATCTCGAGCTTAAGGATGGAAAAACGGTATACCAAACTATGGCTGCGAAAGTGAATACTTGGGGTGAGACTTTAGTTGGTGATAATGGATTCAGTTCTGTTGGAGCCGTAGTGGGTGCTACATGGCCTGAGCAAGCTGTTGAGGCTCGAAAAATCATGCCAAACAATCTAATACTTGTCCCAGGATATGGCGCTCAAGGAGCTGGTGCGGATGCAGCTGTTGCTTCTTTCACAAGTGAAGGTACCGGTTCGATAGTAAACGCTTCCAGAAGCTTAATGTGCGCTTGGAAAAAGAGAACAGACCTTGAGGTTTCAGAATTCCAGAAAGCTACAAGGGATGAAGCTATTGATATGAGAAACAGTTTGAATTCAGCATTGAAAGATAGGAAGTATGTCTAATGACTGTAAGCGAGTTAAATAAGGAATATAGAGCGGTTCTTGTGGAGAAGAAGCAATTGAATGAGGATACATTCTATCTTTCTTTTCGATGCCCTGATATTGCTCAAAAAGCAATTCCGGGACAATTTGTAAATATTTCTTGTTCCAATTTTCTTAAGAGACCATTTGGTGTAGCTTCAACTGATGTAGCGAATGGTTTGTTTTATGTTGGTGTCAAAACCATAGGTAAGGGGACTAATTCTATCGCATCACTTAACGAAGGCGATATGGTAGACGTTCTAGGTCCGCTAGGAAATGGATTTAACTTTGAGGGCTTTGACTCTTTTATTCTTGTTGCTGGTGGAACAGGAGTTTTCCCCATAAATTTTGCATCGGAGTATCTTCAAGCTAAGAATGTCAAACATACTGTAGTTCAAGGCTTTAGGTGTAAGAGCCAGATAGTAATGAATCGTCCTGAGTATGTTTTGTCAACCGATAATGGTGATGTTGGAATTCACGGTAATTGTTGCGATTGCTTGGATACTTTAGACTTATCTTTATATAAGAACTGCGCTGTATGCTGTGTTGGTCCCCTACCAATGATGAAGGCTGTCGGGGCTTGGGCTACGAAAAATAACTTGAAGTGCTTTGTCTCTATGGAGCAAAGAATGGCTTGTGGCATTGGTATTTGTCTAGTATGTGTATGTAAGCTAAATGCTGAGGCTGAAGGTCAAGAGTTTAAGCATGTTCGTTGTTGTAAAGAAGGTCCAGTGTTTCCTTATGAGGAGGTAATATTTTGAGTAGTATTAATGTTAAGGTTGGTGATTTGGCATTAAATAGCCCTCTTATTCTTGCATCGGGAACTTGTAATTTTGGCCATGAATTATCATCATATTATGATCTGTCTATTCTTGGAGGCTTATCATCTAAAGGCCTAACATTATTACCGAGACTTGGTAACGAGGGTTGTCGTGTTGCTGAAACAGAATGTGGAATGCTTAACTCTGTTGGTCTACAAAATCCTGGCGTTGAGTCTTTCATCAAGAATGACCTTGATTATATGAATACTCTTGGAACGAAGGTCATTATTAATGTTGCTGGTCATTCAATAGAAGATTATGTTGGTATGGTTAGTAGACTAGACCAATTTAGTAGCAAAATTGATGCGTTGGAGATAAATTTATCGTGTCCTAATGTAAGAGCTGGTTGCATGAGCATAGGAAGTGAAAGGGATCAAGTTTCTGAGGTTGTTTCAGCTATGCGTAAGCTGACGAAGCTCCCCCTTTGGATTAAATTGACGCCAAACGTTACTGACATTAAATCTATAGCATATGCTGCTCAAGAAGCTGGTGCCGACGCAATTGTATTAATTAATACTCTCTTGGGAATGGTTATTGATATTAAGACTCGACGTCCAGTTCTACATAATAATACTGGTGGTTACTCAGGGCCAGGAATTAAGCCTGTTGCGATTCGAATGGTGGCTGAATGTGCAAGCGTTCTTAGTATCCCGGTCATTGGTTGTGGTGGCGTCATGACATATGAGGATGTTATCGAGTTTATGATAGCTGGAGCTAGTGCAGTTCAGATTGGAACGGGTAGTCTAGTTCATCCAACTTTGCCTGTAAAGATTACTGAGGATTTGATCGATTATGTAAAGAAGAATGATATCGACTTAAGTTCTTTAACAGGAACCTTAAGAATGTGGTAAGAGATAAGGAGAGTTTTTATGTCTAATCAAGTAATTGACGCTTTGTTTAAAACTAATGCTATTCGTGTAGCTCCCCAAGACACGCCATTTTGGTATACCTCAGGTACTTTGGGACCGTTTTATATTAATACTCATTTTCTTATTAAAGATGAGCAGACTGCTTCTGACTTTTTAAAGAGAATCGAGACTTATATTGCTGAAGATCATTTAACTATGCCTAAGCGATTATTCGATGATTTCATGGAAGTTTACGAGTCTTCTGAGACTTTTAAGATGATAACTGACTTACTAACTAGCAAGTTATCTGAGTATGATTTTGATTACATATCTGGTGGTGAGAGAAGGGATTACTTCTTTTCGATGCTTCCAGCACACTTCCTTGGAAAACCTCATCTCTCTATTTTTAAGGATGGTTCATCCGTATACTCTACGAGTGACTTTGAGGATACATGCGACTCTTCTATGGTTGATTTAAAGGGCAAGAAGGCCATTCACGTCGCTGACTTAATCACAGAGGCATCAAGTTATGTAAGGGCTTGGATTCCGGCTATTCGCGGGCTAGGCTCTGACATCAATGTAACTGTTGCAATTATTGACAGACATCAAAATGGAAGAGAGAATCTGATGGCACTCAATTGTGATATGTATACGTTTGCTGGCATTGATAAGGCATTGTTTGACAGAGCGTTCGATTCCAAGGTTATTAATAAGGCACAATACGATTTAGTAATGAGCTTCCTTGAAGATCCATCAAAGTATATGTCAGACTTTCTATCGTCCCATCCAGATTTTATTAGCAATGAGATTAGAAAGGGAGGGAAGAGCAAGGATAGAGCAATGCTTGCTATCGAAAAGGGTCTTATTACTCTTAATAATTAACTTTCTTTGATTAACCGTATGCAAATGTTCTGTATACGGTTATTTTGTCCCCATAAATTTAAAATAATGTCTGAAACTATTGAAAACGAAGCATTATATGTATATAGTGAATTCATTGATTATCAAAGTAATGCACGATTATGTTGGAGGATTTTATGAAGAATTATCCATATTGTAGAGTTCCGGATGTTGCTAACTTAAGAGATGTAATAAAGAACAGAGTGAAAGAGAATCCAGATAATCCTGTTTTCCTTCATAAGATTGTAAAGGGCGGGGAGTACGTTCCTGTAATGCCTGCTCAATTTGATAAAGATATAGATACTCTTGGCACTGCTTTAATGTCGATGCTTCGAAAAAATGCTCGTGTTGCTATTCTTGCTGAGACTAGATATGAATGGTATTGCTCATATCTTGCTTCAACAAATGGCACTGGTTGTGTAGTTCCTATAGATAAAGAGTTATCTCCTGAAGAGATTCAAAACATGCTAGATAGAGCTGAAGTAGATTTGATACTTTTCTCCTCTTCATATACTTCGAAAATTGATGAAATATACGGTAAGAACGAGAACCTAAAATTCTATGTTTGCATGGATGATACAACGGATGATCGATTCATTACTTATTCATCCCTTATGGAAAAGGGTAAGACATTGTTAGCTAATGGCGACAGAACCTTCCTTGATGCGCCTATAGACACTGAAGCAATGACGATTCTTTTGTTTACTTCTGGAACAACTGCTAAGTCTAAGGCAGTTATGTTAAATCAAAGGAATATCTGTTTTGATTTAATGGCGATGTTTAAGATGATGCACATAGATAAGAATGATACATTTATGTCCGTCCTACCTTTACACCATACTTATGAGTGTACTTGTGGTTTCATTGGACAAGTATTTATTGGTTCTACAGTTGCAATTTGTGAAGGCCTAAGATATATAACGACTAACATTAAGGAATGCAAACCAACAATGATTCTTTTTGTTCCTGCAATGTTAGAAATGTTCTACAAAGCTATTAACAAGAAGATAAATTCTGACCCTAAGATCAAGAGAAAGTTCTCATTTGGTATTAAGCTTTCGAAATTTCTTCTTCATTTAGGCATTGATGTTAGAAAGAAGCTATTTAAAGACATTCATGATACTTTCGGTGGTAGAATGCGACTTTTGATTGTTGGTGGTGCTGCTATTAATCCTAGCATTCTTCAATTCTTTAAAGATATCGGAATTAATGCAATCCAAGGTTACGGATTAACTGAGTGTTCTCCGATTCTTGCTGTTAATAGAGATGTTATTAGTAAGAATGAGTCTGCTGGTCTTCCGGTACCAGGTGTTGAAGTTAAGGTCGCTAATCCTGATGAGGAAGGAATTGGAGAATTCATTGCAAAGGGTCCAAATATCTTTATGGGATACTATCATGATCCTGATGCTACTGCTGCCTCTTTTGATGAGAATGGTTACTATCTAACCGGTGATTTAGGCTATATTGATAAGGACGGATTTGTCATTATTACTGGTCGAAAAAAGAATGTTATAATTACCAAGAACGGAAAAAATGTATTCCCTGAAGAGATTGAATACTTACTTTCTCTTAACCAAATAGTACAAGAAAGTGTTGTTTCTTCTAAGTTTGACGAGAAGAAAGATGATGATGTAATTATCGCTACTATCTTCCCAAATATGGAAGAGATAGAGTCAAGATTAGGAAGCAGTCCGAGTGAAGATAAGATTCAGGAGCTTTTAGAGGAAGCTGTTGAAGAAGTTAACGAGAAGTTGGTTAACTATAAGCGAGTTAAGAGTGTTGTTTATAGACCAACTGAGTTTGAGAAAAATACATCTAGGAAAATCAAGAGATATTAATGAGTTTGATTAAGACTTTATTAAAGCCTCCTTTTCCTAGTAGGAATGGGAGGTTTTATGCTTAGTGATAATGACATAAAACGAATAATTGAAGCTGGCTTAGATAAGAAAGCCGACTATGTTGAAGTATATATTGAAGAGCATAATGCTCGTTCTGTAAGCTTATTAAATAGTAAAGTTATTCGTTCTGGTAGTGTATTTGATTCCGGTATTGGCATTAGGCTCATGTCGGGAGTTAATACTGTGTACGTGTATTCAAATGATTTCAGTATTGAATCATTGATTAGACTTGCATCAGATGCTGCTGACTCTTTGAAAGATAGTAACAGTAGTGTTGATTTTAAGCTAAGTAATTCTGTGAGAACGGAACCGTTTATTGTTGTAAAAGACCCACTACTAGTAGCAAAAAGTACTCAAGTTGATTTCCTTAGAGAAGCAAGTGATTACGCTCTTGGGTATAATCCTTTAATAACGCAAGTATCTTCTTCGCTTGTAAGTGAAGATAGATTGTCGCGCATTATTAATTCTAAAGGAATTAATAAAGAAGAAATGCAAAGTCGCGTAAGACTTACATTCTCGACTATTGCTACTCAAGGCAATGAGAAGCAAACTGGAAGAGTATCTCCTGGTTGGCAACAGGGCTATGAAGTGATTGAGAATTATCCTCTGAAGGAAAAGGCTAAGTCATGCTGTGATCAGGCAATTAGGATGGTTTCTGCGGGCTACGCACCATCTGGAATGATGCCTGTAATTCTGTGTAATGGTTTTGGTGGAGTAATATTCCACGAGGCTTGCGGACATGCTTTGGAAGCAACGTCGGTTGGAATAGGGAATTCGTGTTTCAAGGATAAAATTGGTCATCAAATCGCTTCTTCCTGCGTCTCGGCTCGAGATAATGCTAGGATTAAGGGTGAATGGGGTTCGTACTATACTGATGATGAGGGTAATGATTCATCAGATTTGTTACTAATCGAGAATGGAATATGTAGGAATTATCTTGTTGACGAACTAGGCTCAAGACGAATGGGCATGCCGGTTACTGGCTGTTCGCGAAGACAAGATTATTCTTATGCTCCCACGTCAAGAATGAGTAATACATATATTGAAGCTGGTAATGAGAAACCTGGTGACATTATTAGCGACACTGAGTATGGATTGTATTGTGCTGATATGGGGGGAGGATCTGTTGATACTTCTACTGGTGAATTCAATTTTGCTGTAAATGAAGCTTATATTATTCGTGATGGCAAGATTTGTGAGCCAGTCAGAGGCGCAACACTTATTGGCAAAGGTCAAGAAGTACTAATGAATATAGATAGAGTAGCGGATGATTTAGAATTAGCAGCTGGCGTCTGTGGTTCTTTATCAGGTGGCGTTCCTGTAACTGTAGGACAACCTACAATACGTGTAAGCAAGATTTTAGTTGGTGGCAGGAAGTAAACTTAAGTAGTTGTAGAGGTAATACGATGGATATAAGTGCGGCAAAGCAATTTATGAAGAGATTAATAGATAAGTCTACATCATATGGTTTTGAAGAGGCAGAATGTTGCTTTATGCAAGACTATTCGATGAGTGTCGATATCTTGAATCAAGAAGTTTCTTCTTATGAAAATAGTAATGAGCAAGGCATTTCTTTTCGTGGCAAAGTAAAAGGCCAAATGGGTTATGCATCTACTACAAGCTTTGAGGATAGAGCTATCGACTTTCTCTTGAAGGAAGCCTATGAGAATTGCTTAGTGCTTGACGATGAGGATGAAGAGTTTGTTTACTGTGACGATAATGACAAAGAATTGTTTCACGATCAGACGACGCCAAGTTTTTCAAAGAACACATGTGCTTCGTTCTCTGTGGTTGGTCTCTCTCTTGAAAAGGCGCTGAAGGACATTGATCCGCGTGTAACGGCTGTCGACTATTTAAGTATTTCATGTGGAACAGGACCAGTTATAGTAATGAATTCTAAGGGCCTTTCTTCATATAAAGATAGTGATTATATTTCTATTTTTGCTGAAGCACGCGCAACTTCGGAAGGTGTTGTTAAGACGGCTGGGAATTACTGGTTTGGAAACGACGTTGATCTATTTGATGAGAAGAAATTCGTCGATGTACTTGGCAAGAAGCTTCTTGGTAAGTTTGGAGCTAGTTCTATCAAGTCAGGAACATATGACATTATTCTTGGAAACGAGGCGTTCATTTCATTGCTTTCCACTTTCTTTGGTAGCTTTTCTTCATTCAATATGCAAAAAGGCTTGTCCTTGCTAGCCGATAAGGAGGGAACAGTCATCGCTTCCGAAGCTTTAACATTAAGTGAAGAACCAATGCTGGACAAAGCCTTGCTTAAAATCCCTTTTGATTCGGAAGGTGTTAGAACGAAGAGTAAGAACATAATTAATAAGGGCAAATTTGAGACTGCTTTATACAATACTAAGACTGCTCGAAAAGCAAATCGTCAATCGACTGGTAACGGTTTTAGGTCAAGCTATGCTAGTTCTGTTGGTATTCTTACAACTAATATAGTTATTAAACCAGATTCATTGGATTTGGAAGGGCTTTGCAAAGAAGTAAACAATGGAATCTATATAACAGATTTGAATGGCCTACATGCTGGTGTTAATGCAATAAGTGGAGATTTCTCCTTGCAAAGTGAAGGATACTTAATTAAAGATGGTTTATTAGTAAGGCCTATTGAGCAAATTACTGTAGCTGACAACTTTTTCGAGATACTAAAGAAGATTCGAGTAGTAGGAAATGATGTAATCAACTATCCTGTCGATATGGGAGAGTTTTTCTCGCCTTCAATAGTGATAGATAGTGTGTCAGTTTCTGGAGATGAGTAGCTATTATTTTTATGTTTTTGATATAATTATTTTTTGGAGGAATTATTAAATGGATAAGAGAATTGAAACAAAATGCGTTCAAGCTGGATGGACACCTAAGAATGGTGAACCACGACAAGTCCCAATTTATCAAAGTACTACTTTTAAGTACGATACTTCTAAGGAGATGGGCGATTTATTTGATCTGAAGTCTTCTGGATATTTTTATACTAGATTACAGAACCCAACTAATGACTATGTGGCTAATCAAATTTGTGAACTTGAAGGCGGATATGCTGCTATGCTTACATCTTCAGGTCAAGCTGCTAATTTCTTTGCTGTATTTAACATTTGTGAGGCTGGAGATCATTTTATAGCTTCTTCAGCTATATATGGTGGCACTTATAATCTATTTAATGTAACAATGAGAAAAATGGGTATTGATTGTACTTTAGTAGATCAGACTTTACCTGAAGAAGAGTTAGCAAAGTTCATAAGACCTAATACAAAGTGCATATTTGGAGAAACAATAACTAATCCTACATGTAATGTATTAGATATTGAGAAGTTTGCTCGTCTTGCTCATTCGCATGGTTTACCTTTGATTATTGATAACACATTTGCGACACCAATTAATTGTCGTCCATTTGAGTTTGGATGTGATATCGTAGTTCATTCAACAACGAAGTACATGGATGGCCATGCTTCAGGTGTTGGTGGTTGTATAGTTGACTCTGGCAAATTCGATTGGATGGCTAACAAGGAGAAATTCCCTGGACTTACAACTCCAGATGATTCATATCATGGTCTTACTTATGCTGAGTCGTTTGGAAAAGGCGCTTACATCACCAAGGCTACTGTTCAACTTATGAGAGATCTTGGTTCAATCCAATCTCCTATGAATGCTTACTATTTACATCTTGGACTTGAGTCTTTACATTTAAGAGTTCAGCGTCATTGTGAGAATGCTCTGCAAGTAGCTAAGTTCTTAGAGAGTAATGATAAAATTGCTTGGGTAAACTATCCGGGTCTAGAATCTTTTAAGGATGCAGATCTTGTTAAGAAGTATTTGCCTAATGGTTCTTGCGGAGTACTGTGCTTTGGTGTGAAGGGAAGTAGAGAGCAAACTGAAGTATTTATGGATAGTCTTAAGCTTGCTACTATTGCAACTCATGTTGCTGATGCTAAGACATGTCTTCTAAATCCAGCAAGCCATACACATCGTCAACTCTCTGAAGAGCAACTTAAGGAAGCTGGTATTGCTCCTGATTTGATTCGTTTTTCTGTAGGAATTGAGAATGCTGATGATATCATTGCTGATATCGAGCAAGCATTAAGTAACATATAATTAGATAATAATACTTTGATTATCAAAGTATATGTATTGAAGTAGAGAAGTATAATTATAAGTAGAGGCGTCCTTGAAGATTCGGGGACGCTTTTTATATGTCAAAGCGAGAATTCAAAAAAAATAGTACATCGATAAATAATCACCACTAAATAAAATACCGAATACTGATAGATAGTACGAAGAAAACTCTGATACACAAAAAATATATCGAAGCTAAAGAATTGACTTTGACAGAATCAAAATATAATCTAATGAAATTCAAAAGTACATTCAATAATACTATAGAACTTGGATCTAACTCGAATTCATATATACTAACTTATACAGTATATAAAGATGTATAATGCCTGAAATCACTATGTTTTAAAGTCTTTATATTGAACATTCTATTATTATAGTATTTCCTACTCTTCTTAATTCACCAAAATTGTAATTATACCGAATAAGTGATATTAGAATTTATGAATTCAGGAGAAATCATAATTAAAAAAGCATAAGAAACTCCCGCAGTCACCCACGGGAGCTTCTGAAAAAATCTTAAAGCAATTCTAACTAATAATTAGATGCAACCCTGAGCAATCATTGCATCAGAAACCTTAAGCAATCCTGCAATGTTAGCACCCATTACATAGTTATCCTCATGACCGATTTGTGTAGCTGTTGAATCAACATTCATGAAGATGTTCTCCATGATACCCTTAAGTTTTGCATCAACCTCTTCAAATGTCCATGATAAACGCTGACTGTTCTGAGCCATCTCAAGGCCAGATGTAGCTACACCGCCAGCGTTTGATGCCTTACCAGGAGCAAACTTGACTCCACTATTCATCAAGAAATCTAGAGCATCTGGAGTTGTTGGCATGTTAGCACCCTCAGCAACAATCTTAACACCGTTAGCTACAAGTGTCTTAGCAGAATCAATATTCAACTCATTCTGTGTTGCACATGGAAGAGCGATATCGCAAGGGATTGTCCAAACACCGCTGCATCCCTCTGTATACTTTGCAGATGTCTCAACAGCAACATATTCCTTAATTCTCTTACGCTCAACTTCCTTAATCTTCTTTACTAGATCAAGATTGATACCCTTCTCATCATAGATGTATCCATTAGAATCACTTAGAGTAACAACTTTTGCACCAAGTTGAGTTGCCTTTTCAGCTGCGTAAATAGCAACATTTCCTGAACCGGAAATTGCAACTGTCTTGCCTTCAAAAGATGTTCCCATCTTCTTCAGCATGCAATTTACAAAGTAGCAAAGACCATATCCTGTAGCCTCAGTACGTGCAAGAGAACCACCAAATGATAGTTTCTTACCTGTAAGAATTCCTGTGCACTCATTGGTAATTTTCTTGTACTGGCCATACATATAACCAATCTCACGAGCACCAGTTCCGATATCACCTGCAGGCACATCGCAATCTGGACCAATGTGTCTATATAACTCTCTCATGAAGCTCTGGCAGAAAGCCATTACTTCGTTATCTGACTTGCCCTTAGGATCAAAGTCGGAACCGCCCTTAGCTCCACCCATTGCAAGACCTGTTAGAGAATTCTTGAAAATCTGCTCAAAACCAAGAAACTTAATGATTCCAAGATTTACAGATGGATGTAAGCGCAAGCCGCCCTTGTATGGTCCAATAGCGCTATTGAATTGAATTCTGTATCCACGATTAACTTGAATTTCTCCCTTGTCATCTACCCAAGCTACACGGAACATTACTTGACGCTCTGGCTCTATGATTCTCTCGATAACCTTCTTATCGATAAGTTCAGGATGTATATCAAGAATAGCCTCAACTGATAGCATAAACTCATATACAGCCTGATAAAACTCGTTCTGAGAAGGATTCTTCTCAATGGTTTTTTGCATAAGTTCATTTAAATCTGCATTCTTAAGTGTGTAAGTCATAATTGAAATCCGCCTTTCATAATTTGTAGCTCGAATATGCAAGAAGAAGTTATTAATATTGCAAATCGAACGTTTAACATATCATCAATTGTTAAATTACAAAAGAAATAATAATACAACCGCGATATCAAAGCAATAACAATAATTTGAATTCTCGAAAAAACTGAAAAAATATTATCGTTTCTGCACTTTAGCTTATACTATACTAATTTAATGCAAACTAATAAATGCAAGATGCGCACTTGTAAAATTCATGGAAGGGGTTCAATACTAGAATCATCGGGGATAGAAGTCTCAACAATATCAGGTGCAACTTCGCTAGCATTTCCTTCTACATTTGCAAAAGGATCATTCTGAGTCATTTTATCAACTGAATCTATTCCAAACATCTTACTATACTGATCTACATCAACAAATGTGACTATTCGATTTACCGATATCACGAGCAATAATACAAGAATTAATAACAGTAGACCTCTTCTCAAAGTTATCATTAGATGCTCTGCCCTGTATCTTCTATCAGCGTATTGCTTCGTGGTGTATCCAACAAGTACGTAAACACGATTAATGCTATCGCGCTTAGGTTTACGCTTGTAATCGTTGTATTTTCGCTTGAAAAAACTTAGTACAACACTAGGAAGATTCTTAAAATATCTAGCGGTAGCAGTAACACAACACGACAGAATCGAAACTAAAAAGATTCCGAGTGATTTTCCTAAGGAATTGCTATTCGAATTCTTGTCATTGGATACACTATTCATAAATACCTCTATTTTCGAATTATTATATCATATCGGTATTCTTAAGATACACACTATGAGATCATAAAAATGTTGTTGATCTTCATGATTTTGGCTGTATCTAATGAACATTTGATTGACGATACGATTTGCTTATCAACATCAAAATGAAACAACTCTGGTCTGTAGAAGTACTCATAGACTTTCTTAGCTACTAACTTGCTAATCCCGGTCGTATTTCCTTCTGAGTCTGTAGATGTGATTACCATAGTCCCGGCAATTATGTCGTACAGAATTTCATTTTCGAAAAGGCCACGATTCAAAGGAAGTTTCATTATCTTCCCTTCTTCGTTACAAACGATGTCAGCTCCACAGCAATCACAGCAGGAAGTAATCTCTATATTGCCACCAACTAATTGCTGCAAACTTTTGAGTGATGGATCAATATATGTATAATAGGGTTCCTCTAGATACTCAATTATTAGAACAGGTATTAACTTCTTGTTATCGTTGAATTCAAATTTGCTCTCGGCAATTGCTATTGCTTTCTCTAGGTTGTCCGCTTCAAACCCAAAAATAACATCCTCCTCCCTTATTGATTCCCTACCTGTCAAAGCTGGTCTTCCTGACTTTAGCGAGTTAAAAATAGCATACTTCATCTTAATTCTTCTCCTTTTTATTGCATTAAAAAACGTCCCCGAAAGGACGTTCTTGTTTACTATAGTTCTATCAAAAGATGAAGGTTCATTCAATGTAATTTAGTCTCATTATGCTGTTACTATTTTACTTGCATTTTGAAGTTGATGACGCTCTATTGCTGCTTCTCTCATCTTGTACTTAAGGATTTTTCCAGCGGCATTCATTGGAAATTCGCTAACAAAATCAACATATCTAGGAACTTTGTGTTTAGCCATATGAGAAAGAACAAACTCTTTAATCTCTTCCTCTGAAGAAGATTGATTTGGATGAAGAATGACTTCAGCAAGTATTTCCTCTCCATAATCCTTATCAGGAACTCCAATAACCTGTACGTCCTTGATTTTTGGATGAGTATATAGGAAATCCTCAATCTCCTTTGGATATATGTTCTCGCCTCCGCGAATAATCATATCCTTAATTCTACCTGTAATCTTATAATATCCATCAGGAGCTCTTCTTGCTAGGTCACCTGTATGAAGCCATCCTTCAGAATCAATTGCAGAAGCAGTTGCTTCAGGCATCTTGTAATACCCCTTCATAATATTGTAACCTCTTGCTACAAGCTCACCATCAACGTTGTCTGGTAAATCCTTATATGTCTCAGGGTCAACAATCTTACTTTCAACGCCATAGATAGCTTTACCAACAGTATTAACACGAATATCAATAGAGTCTGTTGTCTTGCTCATCGTTATTGCAGGAGAAGCCTCGGTTTGTCCATATGTAATACAAATCTCAGGCATATGCATCTTCTCAATTACTTCCTGCATAGTCTTAATAGGACAAGGAGATCCTGCCATGATGCCCGTTCTCATGTGCGAAAAGTCCGTTGAGGCAAAGTTCTCATGACTAAGCATAGCAATGAACATAGTTGGAACGCCATGTACGCAAGTTATTTGCTCCTCATTAATGCATTTTAGACCTTTTCGAGGTGAGAATGAAGAAATAGGACACATTGTTACAGCATGTGTTATAGAAGCCGTCATAGCGAGAACCATACCAAAGCAATGAAACATAGGAACTTGTATCATTATCTTGTCTGCTGTAGATAAATCCATGCAGTCACCAATAGACTTTCCATTGTTTACTACATTATAGTGAGTAAGCATTACGCCTTTAGGAAATCCTGTAGTACCAGAAGTATATTGCATATTGCAAATATCATGCTTATCAATTGATCTACGTACTTTCTCAACTTCAGAATAAGATACTGATTCAGCTTTACTAACAGCCTCATCCCACGTGAAACAACCATCCATTTTCGATTCAACAGAGATAATGTTCTTTAAGTATGGAAGTCTTTTTGCATTTAACTGTCCAGGCTTGCAAGTCTTAAGTTCAGGACAAATCTCATTAATTATCTGAACATAGTTACTGTCTTTACAGCCATCAATCATAACAAGAGTATGCGTATCGGATTGACGTAATAAGTATTCAGCTTCATGAATCTTATAAGCAGTGTTAACAGTAACAAGGACTGCACCAATCTTTGTCGTAGCCCAGAAAGTTATAAACCAAGCTGGAACGTTAGTAGCCCAAATAGCAACATGATCACCTTTCTTTACGCCTAAAGCAATTAAAGATCTAGCAAAATTATCAACGTCCTCTCGGAATTGAGTATAAGTACGTGTATAATCCGTTTCCGTAAACTTAAAAGCCAATTGGTCTGGAAACACCTCACAAACCTTGTCCAAAACGTCCGGAAATGTTAAATCAATCAAAGTCTCCTTCGGCCAAATGTATTGTCCCTGACCTCTGTCGTCAGTCTGCAAAGTACTTTGTTGCTTGTTTCTATATTGGGCCATGTAGTCTGCAAAGTGTGGAACAACAATTCCTGCATCACTAAGATCATGAGACCATCTATACACCCATTCTAATGAAACATAACCATCGTAGTTCATTCGATTTAGGCACTCGAAAATATTCGCCAGAGGCATGTCACCATCACCCATAAGACGATATTCAACAGTATCCCCAACCTTCGAGCTATCTTTAACGTGAATGAATTTTATATAGTCACCTAGATTGCTGACGGTTTCATTTGGAGATTCTCCGAAATTTCTATATGGATGATGAATATCCCAAAGTGCAGCTATATGAGAATCGTTTACTGCTTCAAGTACTTTCTTAAGTCTCTTGGTATCACTATATACTCCATTTGTCTCTACAAGCAAAGTAACGTCATACTTTGTTGCTATTGGGATTAAACGGATTAAACTATTGATAACAATAGTATCATCAATCTCCTTTGTTGGAGCAGGTGTCTTGTCTCCAAGAACTCTAATGTACTTAGCGTTGATTTTCGATGCTAAAGAAGCATAAGCAGAAATCTCATTTATTGCAGTATCTGCAAGTTCAGGATCGGAAATTGGCGTATCAGAAGATAGACAAGGAACTTCAAGATTCAAACTTTTTAGTTTAGCAAGAGTCGCAGGCAACTGTGAATCAGTAAAAGGATAGGCGTTTACAGTAAATAATTCGTCACCTATTCCTCTAATTTCTATGCCATCAAAATCAAAATCCTTAGCCATTGAATAAATCTCAGGCCACGTAAAGTCAGGACAAGTAAGTGTCGAAAAACAGATTTTCAAATTAATCCCTCCATCTTATGAATTAGTACCTAGATTTTGTCTATTAAACACAGTTTAGTCAAACACAAATAAGAGCGTTTTATTTGCTTTTTCTTACTAAATAATAAAAATATACGATTCTTACGTTAAAAATCACCATTTGATTGGTTGAACTTCGAATTGTATTCAACAATGTAGTTGTTTAGTCTTTCAAGAAGCTGGGTGAATCCTACCTTGTAGTTTCTGAAGTAAGTTGCTTTACTTAAATAGAGCTTATGCATTACTTCTACATTACTCATTTGCTTGTAGAATCTATAGTATAAAATCTCAGAATAAGGATGAGATAGATTAAGAATCATAAGCAAAAGAATTAGTGCATTTTGATTGCGATACTTGATATGTTGAAGGCTTCTCTTCAGGTCTTTTTTGTAGTTGTCGAAGCCATTAGAGAAGTCAATCATGATGGCTGTGTAATCTGACTTACCTCTTGGGAGATCCTTAATACTAGTTGCTGAACATGGACCATATTCTTGTGTGTAGAGAGACATAAGTACATTATTCTTCTCATCTTCTATACTACTAAGAAGTCGCATTTTCTCGTTGAATTTTGGATCCTTAAAACCTAAATCATCAATTAATGAATCCAAATGGTTTCGTAGTTCTTCTTTAGTTAAGGTTTTCATAATATCCTCCTTATTCGAAAAAAATCATTCATTACACTTGCATTTATCAAACAAGTGTTTGACAAAGTAATCATTATTGATTACCATTAAAGAAATAGAAAATATGTTCGGAGGTTGATATGACAGACAATAAATCTAGTTGTAAAGGTAATCAATCTATTGAGAGAGTCTATAATTATGTAAAGACTTACATTCACAATAATACGATGTCACCTTCAGTTCGCGAGATTTGTATTGGAGCTGGACTCAAGTCAACCTCATCAGTTCATTCGTATCTAAGAAAACTAGATGAAATAGGACGCATTGAGTATAGACCCGGCATGAGACGAGCCATTATCATCAAAGATATGGATGATGTCGGTAATTGGGATAACAATTCGCAAACAGATCAAGATGATTCTGTTTCCTCAGCAGATGTTACTAAATTGTACTGTGTTGGTAAAATAACCGCTGGTGTACCTATTTATGCACACGAGGATTATTCTGAATCGTATTATGTAGATAAGTCGATTATTGGCAATTCCGAGTGCTTTATGCTTAGAGTACAAGGTTCAAGTATGATTAATGCTCATATCCTCGATGGAGATATTCTGATTATTCGTAAGCAGAATTACTGTAATGAGGGTGAGATAGTTGCTGCTCTAGTTGGTGATGAAGCTACCGTAAAACGATTTGGAAGAGTCAATGGAACGCCTTTCTTATTCCCTGAGAACGAATTATTTTCACCTATCCCTTACTATGATGAAAACTGTAAAATTATGGGTAAAGTTATTGGTCTCCATAGATACACAATAAACTAATTTACTATCTTACTTTGCCTCCTTTCATTTTTCTGAACTTAGCAAAAATATTGACTAACTGCAATAAGTTTTTGAGATTTGTAATCTAATAAGATGATATTTGAACTATCGTACAAAGAAGGATAAGATATTTTGTTTACATAGCACAAAAGAAATATATTATTTATTTTATCTCTGTCAAAATGCTTTTTACTTGTAATGTCATGTCTTCTTGGCATAATGAAACAATCCCGTTAATATACCTAAACCAGGTTAGCTGACGCTTCGCATAATGGCGAGTATTTAACTTGATTTCGTTAATTGCTTCCTCTAATATCGACTCACCTGCTACATATTTAATCAATTCTTTGTATCCAATTGCTTGCATGCAGGTCGATTTTGGGTCAATTTTTCTGGCATATAGGTCCTTTACTTCATCAATTAGTCCCTCTTCAACCATAATATCAACTCTTTTATTGATTCTGTTGTAGAGTTGATCTCTATCCAAATCTATTTGAAACAACTTAAACGGGAACTTCGCTCCGCTAGTTCTTGATTTACGATTTTTCTCGCTAAAAGTAGTACCGGTAGCTTCATATACCGAGAGTGCTCGTATTACTCTACGAGTGTTATTTGGATGGATCTTTGAAGCGGCTTCCGGATCGGCTATTTCTAACCTGTGAAATATTCCTTCAATTCCATTTGCTTCATATTCACTAGAAATTCTATCTACATACTGGTCAATTTTTGCTGTATCTAAATCAATTTCGTAATCTAATCCATATAATAATGCTGAGATGTACTGCCCAGTGCCGCCACAAATAACTGGGAGCTTACCTTTTTCGAGAATAGTAATAATTTCTTTCTCACATAAACTTATATAGTCGCTAACTGAGAAGTATTCCCCTGGTTCAACGATATCAATTAAATGATGCTTCACCCTAGCTTGCTCATCGGATGTCGCTTTCGCTGTTCCAATATTCATATACTTATATATTTGCATAGAATCAGCTGATATTAATTCAGCACCAATTTCTTCACATAGAGATAAGGCGAGCGAGCTTTTGCCGCTAGCAGTGGGTCCACATATTATTGGAATATAATTGTATCCACTTACGTACTTACTTATTTCAATCATACAATTCTCTTAAACATCTTCTCAAAGTCACTAATGGATTGTCTAATGAAGGTAGGTCTTCCATGAGGACAATGATATGGATCTTTTAGTTTACTTAATTGATTAATTAACGAAATAACTTCTTGTTCATCTATTCTATCGTGTGCCTTAATTGCTGCTTTACATGCAGCTGAAGCAATTGAAGCAAACCATCTATCATTACCCATCGGAAGATCGTTTTTAAACTCGTTGATAATCGTCTCTATTGAGAGTTTTAGATCAATGTTTTGATAAGAATATGGGACTTGTCTAATTGCTACTTCCCTATTCTCTAATAGTTCAATATCGAAACCGTGACTTGAGAAGTCGCTGACTCTATCTTGAATGAACGAATAATCTGATGCACTGAAAGATATAATCTTAGGCACTAGAAGCGCTTGTGATAGATTGTTATCATTTTTAGTCTTAGTAAGTAAGAAAGACTCATAAAGAACTCTCTCATGTGCTGCGTGCTGATCTATGAAAAATACGTAATCCTTAGCTTGCATGATAATAAACGTATTGAATAGCACTCCTATAAACCTTGACTCAAGAAGTAAACCAATATCAGTCTTCTTAAATTCAATTGAATCCTCAATTATTGGGGTAATGGTTGTGCTATCTTCTTTTTTATAGTCATAGTCGCTGGGTTTGTAATCCAGGTTAGAAAGAATCTCTAAAATATTAGTACATGCCTTACTAGCATTATTAGTAGTACTGGTAGTACTTGAATTACCTTCTGATATACTTGCTTGATTATATTTAAGTTGTGTTGGCGCAGGGAGATAGTTTGCCTTGTATTTTATTCCGCTTATATTTGAGGTAGCAGAAATAGAGTCTACAGAAGTAACGGGTATATTACTTCGTAATGAACTCAAAGCATCTTCAACTCCGTGATATACAAGTCTATATATATCTGATTCTGAAGTGAATCTTACTTCGCATTTCTGAGGATGAACATTTACATCTACTTTATTAGGCGAAGTAAAAATACTTAAAAAGCAAATCGAGTATCTATTCTTCATTAAAATATTCCTGTAAGCTTCTTCTAGCGCTTTTGATATTGCTAGATTTCTAATTATTCTTTCATTTACAAAGAAACACTGTAATGCTTTATTTCCTCTAGTATATTCTGGTCTTGAAATATATCCTCGAATTTTGCTGCCTTCGAACTCGTAGTTAACTGGAATTAACTCCTTAGCGATTTCCTTGCCATATACTGAGTAAATCGCATCAAGCAATACTCCATTACCAGGTGTTGAGAGAATGACTTTGCCATCCTTAATTAGCTTGACGCTAACATGAGGATTTACTATCGCAAGTTTCTCAACCATTGAACATATATACATTCCTTCCGTTGAATCTTTCTTCAGAAATTTATATCTTGCAGGAATATTCTCGAAAAGATCAGAAACACTAATCGTTGTACCAACAGTAGCTGAGCACTCTGAAGTGCTGATTAACTTGCCGTCTTGATACTCAACCATAGTTCCATAATTACTATCAGCAGTCTTAGTTACAAGTGTAACCTTGGAGCAAGCAGCAATCGATGAGAGCGCTTCACCACGAAAACCTTGTGTCGTTAAATCATAGATGTCATCTATGCAAGTAATCTTAGAAGTGGCATGAAGGAGAAATGCTTTTCGAGCATCTTCACTATCCATTCCTATTCCGTTATCCGTAACACGAATTAGAGTAATTCCACCATTCTTGAACTCAATTTTGATTTCTGAAGCACCAGCATCAATGCTATTATCAAAAAGTTCCTTTACAACGGAAACGGGTCTCTCGATTACCTCGCCAGCCTTAATCTTATTCGCCGTGACGCTGTCTAGTTGGTTAATTCTGCTCATTATTTTTTTCCTTTTTAACGATGTCAGTTAATCCATATAGAAGATTCATCGCTTCTAACGGCGTAATCTTTGTAATATCAATGTCGTTCAATACTTGCCTGATTTTATCTTCTTTACGATATAGTACATTATCAGGATTGAAAATTGAACCTTGCCCTGGCATTGCCTCAGCTGATGGAAGAATCTCATTGTCTTTTATCTCAATGTTGCTCGTGACTTTGAAATTTCCAATTCTTTCTAGTTCCTTAAGAATAGCTCTACTTCTTCTAAGAACGTCGTTAGGAAGGCCTGCTAACTTGGCTACTTCAATTCCATAACTATCTGACGTGCCACCATCTACAATCTTGTGTAGAAAGACAACACTATCTTCATTCTCTTTCACATCAACATGCATGTTAAATACGCCAGAAGAAAGCTTTGTTAGCTGATTTAGCTCATGATAATGAGTTGCAAATATAGTACGAGCAAAAAGAATATTTGGATCGATAATATACTCAATAACAGCCCATGCAATTGAAAGACCATCGTATGTACTTGTACCTCTCCCTACTTCATCAAAAAGTAAGAGGCTCTTACGAGTAGCATTACGAAGAATAGAAGATACTTCGCTCATCTCCACCATAAAAGTAGACTTTCCCGTTGAGATATCGTCTGATGCACCTATTCTAGTAAAGATTTGGTCTACTAGACCAATATGTGCACTCTTTGCTGGTACAAATGAACCAATCTGAGCTAAAAGCACGATTAAAGCAACTTGCCTCATGTATGTCGATTTACCAGCCATGTTTGGTCCAGTTAAAACCATTAGGCGATTGCTCTTGCCATCGAGAAGAGTACTATTTGGAACGAAATTACTGACTTCACTCATCATTTTTTCGACAACAATGTGTCGTCCATCAACGATGTCAATAACATCTGAATCGTCTACAATTGGGCGAACATAATTCTCGCAAGAAGCCAGTTCAGCTAGCGAAGTAATTACGTCAAGTAAAGCAATAGCCTTGGATACCTTGAATAAAATATCAATCTTCTCAAATACTTTTTCTCTAATTTCTGTAAAGAGTTGATATTCAAGGGAAACTCTTTTTGATTGTGCCCCTAGAATCTTGTCTTCTAGTTCTTTGATCTCTGGAGTTACATACCTCTCAGCATTTGCAAGAGTTTGTTTTCTAATGTATTCATCAGGAAGAGTAAAGGATTGGGACCTTGAAATCTCAATATAATATCCAAAGACCCTGTTATACCCTATTTTTAGCTTGGAAACACCTGTTCTCTGTCTTTCCTTTGTTTCAATTGACATGATGAATTCTTTTGCATTCGTTGCAATATCATATAGTTCATCACATTCCTGTGAGAAACCTCGTTTAATTATGTCGCCGTCCTTTATCGTTATTGGAGGCTCTTCGTTGATTGATGCATCAAGTAATTCATAGATATCCGTAAGTGGATCCAGATTAGCTTTTATCTCTCGAAAACACCCTCTATCAAATGGTTCAACTGATTCTATTATGTAAGGAAGCTTCCCAAGAGAATTCTTAAGTGAGAGCAATTCTCTAGCATTTATGCTACCAAGAGAAATCTTACTAGAAAGTCGTTCTATATCATATAATCCTGAGAGTCCATCAATTAATTCTTGTCTTGCAATATACTTGTCAACAGCTTGTTCAACAGCATCAAGTCTTTGGTTAATTGCGCGCTTGTTAATTAGGGGCTCCTGTACAAATTTTCTGAGTAATCTGCCGCCCATAGCAGTTCGAGTTTTATCTATCGCCCAAAGAAGTGAACCCTTCTTAGATTTTGATCGAATAGTCTCAATAATTTCTAGATTGGTCCTTGTCGCATAATCAAGTTCCATATTCTCTCTAATGCTAAAGACATTTATATTATTCAAATGAGAAACAGCATCTACTTGAGTTTCATTAGCATATGCTAGCAAAGCACCACATGAACAAAGAAGCAATTCAGGATCTGAGAATACTTCCTTATCTACACTTGAAACATAGTTCTTCTCGCGAATTGAGAATGAAGTGAATTCTCTTTCAGGCCTTAGCGTTAACGAACTTTGAAAATACTGTCCCATTACGCTAAACAGTGCAGTCTTTGAAAAAGCTTCGTTATATATAATTTCTGATGGCTCATATTTGGATATTAAGTTTACAACGTGCTCATCATTATTGTCGAAGCACAATTGAGTAGCATCAAATGACCCTGTAGATATATCAGCAACACCAACTCCATATTGAGATCCAACACAATATATTGACATCAAATAGTTGTTCTTCTTCTCATCAAGACCGATAAAATCAGTAATAGTACCAGGCGTCAAAACTTTGACTAATCCCCTTTTTACTAATCCTTTTGCTGTAGCTGGATCTTCTAATTGCTCACATATCGCAACCTTCTGACCTAGCCCTATTAATCGACTTGCATAAGATGAGTAAGCATGAAAAGGCACCCCACACATCGGAGCCCTTAGATTATTCCCACAATCTCTTGCAGTCAAAGTTAACTCCAATGCATTTGAAGCATATATTGCATCATCAAAAAACATTTCATAGAAATCACCTAGCCTGTAGAAAAGCAAAGTGCTACCAAGAGATTTCTTTAAATCAACATACTGTTTCATCATCGGAGACAAGTCTTCATATGAAACATCTTGAATCCTTAAAGGATTATCATTAACCATCAATCAAATTCTCCATTAAACCTTCCACAGAGTAAGGTCTTGCATTAGTTATCTTAACGTTACATAGCTTACCTTCGTATGAGGAAGCATCAAACTCTCCTTCTCCTTCTCCTTTGAGTGAGTCCGGAATAGTGAAATTGACTAAATGATTAGAACGGGTTCTTCCAGTCAGTATATTTGTTGCCGTTGAACTCTCGCCTTCAATTAGTACTTCTTGTAACGAGCCTATTAGTCTTTGGTTAGACTCATAAGTTAATTCGTTCTGTAGCTTGAGCAGTCGACCGAATCTTTCTGTTACTACATCATGAGGAATTTGGTCCTCATATTTGGCAGCCTCAGTTCCTGGTCTTGGAGAATATTGAAATGTAAAAGCAGAGTCATACTTAACTTCATCAACAAGTGATAAAGTATCTTGAAAATCCTCCTCAGTCTCTCCTGGAAAGCCAACGATAATATCCGTAGAAATTGAGCCGTTGGGGACGATACTACGGAAGTATCGAACTATCTCTAGATATTGTTCTCGATTATAGTGTCTGTTCATTCTAGTAAGAATCGCATCTGATCCAGATTGAACAGGTAAATGTAAATGAGTCTCTATATTCTTACATGTAGCCATTATATCAATTACTTCTCTATTGAGGTCTTTAGGATGAGAAGTCATGAAGCGCACACGTGAGAGTCCTTCAATATTAGATATTGCTCTCAGTAAGTCTGGAAAAGTCTCCTTAAATCCAGCATCTTTGCCATAAGAATTAACATTCTGACCAAGAAGCATTACTTCTTTATATCCTTCTCTAGCAAGCGTTGTTATCTCGTTAATAATTGGCTGAAACTCTCTTGATCTTTCTCTACCACGAGTATTTGGAACAACGCAATAAGTACAGAAATTATTGCATCCATACATAATAGGAACTAACGCTCTGAATTTACGAAGTCTATTCGGAGGTACTAGACTGTCATCAGTAATGTAATCTACATCACCAACTTCAATCAGTTGCTTTTTTCTATTAATAGAAGATAACAGTAACAATGGAAATTTATGAAGCTGTTGGGGATCGAAAACTAAATCAACATACGGAAAACTGTTCTTGATTCTGCTTACGTTATCCTCAATTTTCATCATGCAACCGCATACTGCAATTATCATATTACGATTACTAATTTTCTCTGACTTGTAAGCACCAAGGTTGCCAAAAAGCCTATCCTCAGCGTTCTCTCTAATAGCGCACGTGTTGAATAGGACAACATCTGCATGCTCATCTTTCGAATACTCAAGACCCATAGCTAGGCACATAGCATGAAGTTTCTCGCTGTCCGACTCGTTAAGTTGGCAACCATAAGTATGAATATAGAAAGTAATCTTACGATTATTCTTTGCTGATAATTCTCGAAAATATTCGCAAAGACTCAGAATTGCACTACTTACTACCTTCATGTCTTCACTACTTACTTTTACAATAGCCATAACATCACCTTTTCATCTTTCCGAATCATTATACAAGAGATATAATAAATTGTTAAAGACATGGAGGCAAAATGATCAAGAAAATAATTTTCAAAACCTTATGTGCGCTACTTACTATTTCTATTTTATTAAGTATTCCTTTTAGTAATGTACGTGCTGAAGGCGAGGAAACCGCTCCTACGCCTACTCCAACATCTGATTTAATAACTCAAGAAGATATGCAAACAGCTCTTCTATCTGAGCAACCTACCGACAGGCCAGAAGTCAATGGGCAAGCCTTTGCATTGTATGATGCAACATCGAATTCATATATTCTAGGTGAGAATATTGATACTCCAATGGAGCCTGCTTCTACTACCAAGGTCATGACGGTTCTAATGGCTTTTGAGAATCTTCCAATGGATCAAATCATTACAATCACACCAAACATGTATGAGTCCATTCCAGATGACTATGTTAAGCTTGGTTTGGTTGAAGGTGAAGAAATATCTGTTCAAGACTTAATCTACGCTTCCCTACTTGTTTCAGCTAATGATGCTTGTCTCTCTTTGGCAATCGCAATGGGTGGTACAGAAGCTGAGTTCTGCAACATGATGAATAATAAGGCACAAGAGATCGGATGCACCAATACTACGTTTACCACTGCTTATGGGTTTGCTGACCCAAGCAATCTTACTACGGCTCATGATATGGCCTTAATACTTAATTGTGCTATCTCGCTTCAAGGGTTCTCTGATATATCTACAACGCTTCAATATACTATTGGTCCAACAAACAAGTATGACGATTCAAGAACAATTACAAATGCAAATAGATTCGTTAGTACGCAGCAATACTCTTATGAATATTATGTTGGAGGTAAGACAGGCTTTACTGATACGGCTGGTCACACTATTGTTGCAGCAGCTACTAAGAATGGTAGGACATTGATAGGAGTAATACTTGGTTCAAGCGATTCGGAGACGCGTTATGCCAACTTAATCAGCATGTTTGATTATTGCTTTCAGAATTATGTAACTACCCCAATTGATGATAGTGAATTTTCTGGAATATATAGCGATACGATTGCACGAATTCAAGAATTGATTGTAGATTATAATATAGTCGTAACCGAGCAATCGATTGATGTGATTGATTACATTACAACGACGACTGCTAGAAGTTCAATAGGCTCCACTAATAAAGTTGAGCTTTCAAATATCATAATTGATCCAAATTCTGAAGATCAAGAGTTCAATATTCCTTTATATCGTACCTACGCTGATAATCGGTCATATATCATTGGATATATTCATGTACGGATTACTTCTAAGGATAAAGTAATAGAAGTAACCCCAGATAAGAAAACTATCTGGGGAACTTTGAAGGATATTCTTATTACAGTAATTGTTATTGTTGGACTAGGTTTGATTCTTATTGCCGCTCTTCTTTTCTTCCGCAAGAAGAATATGAAGCGACATGAGAATGAATTTCGTAACAGGTCCAAAATGCTGTAGAACGAGTATTAATTAGATGTCTCCTCTTACAATGATATTACTTGATCATACGATTTATTCCACTCACAATAGCTCGTATTGATGACTTAGTAACAGAACTTGAGACACCAGCGCCTAAATAGATATTACCGTCTTCATTGTTGCGTAATTCAACATAAGTAATTGCAGCAGAATCTGTACCGCTATTCATCGAGTGCTCGTTATACATATTGATTGAGAAAGAGATTCCTGTTAACTCAGAGAATGCATTAACGAAAGCGTCAAGTAAACCATTACCTTTACCATGAATCTTGAACACCTGATCGTTTTTTCGAATGGTTGCTTTAACTTCAGAGTTCTTGTCTCCTATGACAGTTTCGGTGTACTTTTCGAGCATATATGGAGTAAACACATTAATATATGTTTCGTCAAACAAGTCAAATACTTGTTGCGGAAGAAGTTCCATGCCATTCTTCTCAGACTCGCTTTTAATAATACTTATGAAATCTTTCTGAAAACTGCGAGGCAAAACTAGTCCAAAACATTGCTCCATGACGTAAGCAACACCGCCTTTTCCAGACTGGCTGTTGATCCTAATAATTGGTTCGTAGGACCTTCCAATATCCTTTGGATCAATAGGAAGATATGCGACAGACCAAGTTCCAGACGATTTGCTTTGCCTCTCCATGCATTTTTTAATTGCATCCTGGTGTGAGCCCGAGAATGCTGAGAAAACAAGTTTTCCGGAGTACGGATGCCTTTCGCTAACGTGCATTCCAGTGTTATCCTCGTAAACCGCTACTGCTTCATTTATATCTCGAAAATCAAGTCCAGGTTCAACACCTTGCATCATCATATTTAAAGCTAAAGTAATGATATCAGCGTTACCAGTTCTCTCTCCGTTACCAAATAACGTTCCTTCAACTCTTTGCGCACCAGCTAACAAGCCTAGCTCTGATGAAGCTATTCCTGTTCCTCTATCATTATGAGTATGAATAGATAGAATTACTGATTCTCTATACTTCAAGTGTGTATGTACTAATTCGACTTTATCAGCATAAATGTTTGGCGTAGTGACTTCTACTGTTTCTGGTAGATTAATAATTACTTTGTTGTCAGGCGTAGGCTTCCAACAATCAAGAACAGCATTACAGATTTCTATTGCAAAATCGGTTTCGGTTGAAGAGAAGCTTTCCGGAGAATACTCTCGAATGAATTGAGTACCACTTGTATCATTATCAATATACTCTTGAATCATTCTGGCTCCATCAACTGCAAGTTTAATGCACTCTTCTTCTCCAAAGCCAAAGACATACTCTCTTTGAACTTTTGAGGTTGAGTTGTAAAGATGAACAATGGCTTTTTTCGCGCCATGCAAAGAAGACATAGTCTTATCGATTATGCTTTGCCTAGACTGAGTTAAGACCTGAATTGCAATATCCTCAGGAATCATATTGTTCTCGATTAAGTATCTTGTAAAATTGTAGTCCGTGTCAGATGCTGCAGGAAATCCTATTTCAATAGTCTTAAAACCAACCTTAACTAAGTAGTTAAAGAAATCGATTTTTTGCTCAAGATTCATAGGAACCTCAAGTGCTTGATTACCGTCTCTTAAGTCGACAGAACACCATTCTGGAGCTTGTGTGATTACTTTTGAAGGCCATGTTCTGTTCTCAATTTGAACTGTTTGCATCGGCTCATACTTGTTAGTGTTCATAATACTTTCCTTTCATACAAATAGACCCTTCATCTCAACATAGAGACGAAGGGTCTTCGCGGTACCACTCTAATTCATCCATCATGGATGCTCTCACCGAATACGAGGTAGTTCTACCTATATTCTGTTCCTATATCGTGGAACTTACGTCCAAATCTAATTACCGTGATAAATCACAAGTGTTCAATCGGAGTGCTCCAAGGCGAGTTCATTACGTATATTCTATCGGTTCGCACCAAACACCGACTCTCTGAAAGAATAGTAGCAACTAATAGTCCTTATCAGCGCACAGTATATTCAATTAACTTAAAAGTATCAAAATACTAAAGAAAAAGCAAGCAAAATTCTTATAGTTTATTAACCATATCCTTGAACAACTTACCTCTCTCTTCGAAATGACGGAATCTATCGTACGAAGTTCCAACAGGGGATAAAATTACTAGCTCGCCAGGATGCGCTAATTCTCTCGCTTTGTTAAGTGCTTCATCGTAGTCGTCAAACTCAAATAAAGAATACTTCTTGTCACCACATTCTTTTGAAAGAATATCTTTAATCTGTGGAGCGTTAGAACCAATTAAAACGATCCTATCACATACATTTAGAATGGCTACACCAAGGCCTTCGTAGTGACACTTCTTGTCAGCACCACCAGCGATAAGAACACCTTTTTCATTACGATCAAACAAGGCATTCATAGTATTAATAGTTCTATTAGGAGATGTATCAATAGAAGAGTTGATATACCTAACTCCATCTAATTCTCTAACTAGTTCAATTCTATGTTCTACGCCTCTAAAGTTTGTAGCTACCTTAACAATATCTTTGACATCAACATAATCAATAACGCAACTAATAGCCGTTAAATAGTTTTCAACATTATGCTTACCTGGAATAATTATGTCTCTCTCGTTTACTATAGGAGTAGTAATACCTTTGTAGCTATAAGTTAGTACTCCGTCCTTAACATATGAAGATGCAATGAGATTTGAATTACCCGTAGCATTCTCCTCCTCAAGAGCAAATAAACACTTTCTGCCTCTCGCGAGCGATAACATAGCTCTAGTTATTTCACATTTTCCATTAAGAATTATCTTGCCAAAAGCAGTTTGATTCTTAAAAATATTCGTCTTACTTTCTTGATACTCCTCATATGATTTATGTACATCTAGATGGTTAGGAGTAATGTTAGTTATTACAGCGACGTCAGCACTCTGACTCATAGTAAGCAATTGGAAAGACGATAACTCTAAAACAACCATGTCAGTCGATACTATCTCATCGATTTTGTCTAGTAAAGGAGTCCCAATATTGCCACCGAGATATACGTTATATCCTCCGGCCTTAAGCATCTCGGATACAAGTGTTGTAGTTGTGGTTTTTCCGTCAGAACCAGTTATCGCAAAAATCTTACAAGGGCATAATGCCATAAAGACTTCCATTTCAGAAGACAGAACAGATCCTTTTTTTACAGCCTCAACAAGTTCGGGAACATCATTTCTCATCTTAGGTGTTCTGAAAATGATATCGAAATCTTTATTTGCAAGACCTTTTAAATAGCCTTCGCCAACACTCCATTCAATATCAATGCCATCAGCTTTCATGTTAGCAATAGTCTTTGAAAGGACGACATCGTCTTCACTTAATGAGTCAAAAGCAGTTATCTTAGCACCTAGCGAGTAAATGTATCGAATAAGAGGTCTATTCGAAATACCTACGCCCATAATTGCAACATTTTTTCCTTGTATATATTTCTTAAATTCTTCAAGTTTTCTGTTCAAAAAATCACCTCGATATTTTATCTTTAGTTATTATAGCACTTATATAATTGGGAGTACTTACCATTTAGTTCAAGTAATTCGCTATGTGTTCCTTGTTCCATTAAACGCCCTTTTTCGAGGACAAGTATGTTGTCACAATCTTCAATAGTAGAAAGACGATGTGCAATTACTATAGAGGTCTTCCCTACCATTACTTTCTTAATTGCATTCTGGACCTTTGTTTCAGAGAGAACATCTATACTTGATGTCGCCTCATCTAGAATTAATGCACTACGTTCGCATACCATAGCTCTTGTTAAAGAAAGAAGTTGCTTCTCTCCTTCAGAAAATACTTGATTAGTATTGAGGTGCCTTTCCTCAAATCCGTTTGGTAGCCTTGAAATAAACCCGTATGAATGACAGGCTTTTGATGCCTCTTCAACTTCTTGGTTTGTTGCATTTGGCTTACCATAAGCTATGTTCTCTCTTACACTCGCGTCATTAAACCAAGTATCTTGAAAAACAACGCCAATCCTGCTTCGAACTTCTTCCCTAGAAAGGGTTGAGATATCTTGTCCATCAATATATATAGTTCCACTATCTGGCTCGTAGAACCTAAGTAATAGGTTAATTAGCGTAGTCTTGCCACAACCTGTAGGACCAACAATTGCCAACCTTGATGCTTTAGGAACGATGAATGATACATCGTTTATTACTGGTCTCCCTTTAGTGTATGAGAATACTACATTCTTAAATTCAATTTGTGGTGCTGATGAAGTCGTTGAGGGGGTGAAATCATTACTCTCATAAGGCATCTCTTCTTCATCAATTAGACTATAAATTCTTGATAGACTTGCCTTGGCATCAGAAATTTCCGTAAATACATTTGCAAGTTCGTTATACGGTTTCATAAATTGTGTTGCGTATGCAAGAAGCGAAGTAAGAGCGCCAATTGTGATTATGCCGCTAACCACTTGATTGGCACCAAAAAATACAACAATTGCAAACACGATAGAATTAATTACTCTCGATGTTGGATTGCCTATAGATGAGTAGAAAACCGCCTTTCTTGACACATCGCGATATTGATTTGAAGCCTTTTCGAAAAGGTCAATGCTCTCCTTAGTGCCATTAAAAGAACGAATCTCTTTGTTACATGAAATGGTCTCACTTATGAAGTTTGACATGTCAGAACGAATTTGTGATTGCTTCTTGAATGAACCAGATGTTTTCTTCTGAATCATGTAGGATACATACAAAGAAACTGGCATAACTAATAATAGAATAGCTGAGATTTTCCAATCAATTGAGAGTAAAAGAATAAAAACAATTACTATTGTTGCTATTCCTGAGAAGAACTGGTTAAGGAAAAGAAGAATACCGTCCGACACTACTTCAGTATCATTAACAATATAGGATTGCATATCTCCTTGGCCTTTAGAATCAACGGTTCTTATAGGTAATCTAGAGACTTTTGAATAACTCATCAGTCTAAGATTATTAGCAAGACTATATGAAATAAGATTATTGACTCTGGCGGATAACAACTTAAGAATAGCAGTTACTATTGAGCACCCCAAAATGATAAGGAGTGTTACCCTCAAGCCAACAAAATTTCTCGAAGAAATATTATCGATTGAAATACCTGCTAGATAAGGTAAGAATGCACTAAATAGAGAAAATAAAGTAGAATATATTATTGCAGGAACAAGAAGATAAGCTATGGACTTATTATCTCGGATTAAACGAAGAAATACTCTCATTGCATTTCCTCCTTGTTTCCTTGAAGCTTCCACAAACTCTTGTATTGATCACTAGTTTTAACTAATTCGTCATGAGGACCAAAGGCTTGAAGCTTCCCTTCGTCGATTAGCAAAATTTTATCGCACTGACGTAGAGTTCTTAATTTTTGAGATACTATAACAACTGTTGGTTTATATTCTAAAGTACTAATATTATTAAGAACTTTGCTTTCTGTTATCGCATCAAGTGAAGCCATTGAATCATCCAGAATCAGTAGTTTAGGACAGTTTGCTAATGCCCTGGCTATTCCCAGTCGCTGTCTTTGCCCGCCTGAGAGTCCTGCCCCACTTGCATATAGATTAGTTTCGTATTTCTTGCTCTTATGCTCTATAAAATCTTTGCAACAAGAAACTCTTGAAGCCTCTTCAACTTGATCCATAGTAATGCTGTCTCTAAAAAACTTAATGTTAGATTCAATTGTATTAGTAATCAATTTGGTCTTTTGATAACACAAACTAACCAAATTATGCAAACTCTCAGAATTAATAAAATTAATATCTTTAGCACTTATTCTTATTTCTCCACTAGAGCAAGGATATAGGCCAGCAAGTAGATACGCGATAGTAGATTTACCAGATCCGGTCATACCTGTTATACCTATAGTCTCACCTGCTTTTATCTCGAAAGATAAGTTCTCAATAGTCGGCGAGCTGCTTCCTTCATACTTAAAAGAAACATCATCGAAAACAACTGAAGCGGTTTCATTGGATAGCGACAAAGTTTTTATATTTGAATCATCAACATCGGTTTGAATTATAGATTGGACTCTGTTTGCGCATGCAAGCGCCCTGCTAACTGATACAATTAAATTCGCTAACTTGATTAACTCTACTAGAATTTGAGATAGAAGATTATACAAAGCAACTACTGAACCTAAGGATAAATAACTATCTTCAACTCTAATAGCTCCAAACATAATTAAAGCAATTATTGATAGATTAACAGCTAAAAATGTAAGCGGGTTGATAAGTGCAGATGCATTCGATGCAAGAATAGACTTTTTCTTCATTTGGTTTGATAAATCGTTGAATCTATCGAATTCATCTTTCGTACGGTTGTAGCTTCTAATTACTCTTACACCAGAAAGAAATGTAATTGTCTTTGTTACAAGTAAATCCAATGCTTTTCGAGAGGACTCAAAGAAAGGGACGGAATGTCTCATTACGAAGAAAACAATTGAAATAAGAACAATAGTTAAAAGTATAAAAATCCAGGAAAGCGATGGATCAATGATTATTGCCATTATTGTCGCGCCAAAGACAATCATAGGTGATCTAAGTAGTAAACGGAGAGTTAAATTGACACCAGTAGAAATTTGATTAATATCTCCGGTTAGAGCTGTCGTAATAGCGGAAGTACCTATTTTCTCTATTTGACTTGCTGAAAGCCTTGATACTTTTAAATAAAGGTCTTGACGAATTGAGCTCGCTACAAGACTAGCGCAATCAGAGGCGTAATACTGTGCAAAAAGAGCAACAACATAACCTGTTAGTGCAAAAACAACTAACAAAACGATAGTTCTATTTAGAATGCCGTTATCTAAACCATTTAATCCATTTAATCCCTTATCTATTAGATACGAAATTACTAGAGGCACTAATAACTCAAATGCTGCCTCTATCAATTTTAAGAAAGGACTAAGAAACGCCTGCTTCTTGTACTTCAGAATATACGAGAGTAGAAAACGCATTATAGCTCCTAGAGACTATATAACCTCTTACAAATACTATTTGATTCTTTGAGAACATAGTCATAATCAATCGTAGTAAACTTGCCATCTTCAAATAATATTTTACCATTAACGATTGTCATTTTGACATTACTAGGATTGGCACTATACACAATATTTGCTATAGGATTAAGCATGGGTTGCATATTGGGTTTAGTCATATCAATTACTGTAATATCCGCTAGTGAGCCTACGTCTAAAGTTCCGCAATTATTGATTCGCATGCATTGGCATCCGCCTAATGTTGCTGACTTCAAAACATCTATAGGATTGACCTTTGATGCATCACTTGATGTAACCTTATTCAGAACAGAAGTTAGGTACATCTCTCGAAAAATATCATTTCCATTATTTGAGCTTTGCCCATCAGTTCCAATTGCTGTTTTGATTCCTTCATCCACAAAACGATAGTATGGTGCTATTCCACTAGCTAGTTTCAAGTTTGAACATGGATTCATTACTGCAACCATGTCATGCTTTTTGAAAATTTCAAAATCAATATCACTGAAATGCACACAATGGTATCCACATCCACCATAATCGAAAAGACCCAAACTATCCATAATCTCAGTAGGTGTAGCATTATATCTAGATAAGCAATCTTCAACCTCTTTACTAGTCTCGGAATTATGTACATAAATAGGCTCTTCATACTTATGAGCAATGTCTGAAATCCTTTGCATTAATTGCTTTGAAGTAGTGTACTCAGCATGAAAACCTAATTTATAAGATACTAGTTCATCAAATGAATTGAGAATAGAATAATTATCTTCAATTCTATCTACACCACCAAAATCATTTGTAGAATCAGTTAGAGCTATTCTTATTCCAATTTCTGACGCAGCTTTTGCCCTTTGAATCTCGTGATTATACATGTCACAAATTCCTGTAACGCCACATCCTATATTCTCAGCCATGCCAAGAAGCGACAGAACATAAGCATCATCACCAGTAATCTTTGCTTCAGTTGGCCAAATTACCTCACTAAGCCATCTGTCTAGAGGTAGATTATCAGACTTGGATCGGCCAAATGAAGCGAAAATGTGCGTATGAGAATTCTTGAGTCCTGGAATTAGTAGATCCCCATGACAATCAATTTGTCTATCATAATCATTGCTTTCTACAGATAAAAGCTTATCTCCTATGTAGGAAATAAGCTTATCATCAATATGTAATTCGCCATCTATGATCGACTCGAAATTTGGACTTAGAATCTTAGCGTTATATAATCTGTATCTCATTAAATTCTGGCATCCTCTTCATCAGAAATTTTATTCTTCTCATAGTAACAAAGAGAAGCGGGACTGCCGTTGATTATAGCAGAGTTCTCTTGGAAATCATATAATTCCATACCCACAGAATTATATAACGACTTGGCGCACTCGTTTGTATCGATTACGGCAACGCTAATTCTATCTGCAAGTAAAACTTCAAAAGCAAAATCCAAAGCAGCAGAAATCAATTTCTTGCTTAATCCCTGCCCTCTCATACTGTCATCAAGAAGCACATGACCAAAGCGAACATCACACATATTTCCACCTAGATGCATCATTGAAAGAAATCCAACCGGAATTGTATCATCTTCAAGAACTGTATAAGCGAAAAAACCACCTTCATCAATCTTCTTGTCGAAAAAGTCCTGAATGTCACTTACAGATATAGGATACTTGTTAATCTCATCTCTACTCCAATTGAAGAATGTTGATTCACTGTCTAACCACTTAACAATCAGTTCAGCATCTTCACTTTTATACTCTCTAAGAAAAAACATAGCAAATCTCCTTATTAGTTTTCTTTTAGTATATCACAATAAAATTTAAACAAAATAAGAGCCTCAGAGAAAATCTGAGGCTCTTAGAGAATTTGAAAATAATAATAATTACTTGCTTAAGCTACCAGCAACAGCAACTGCAACAGCTACTGTAGCACCAACCATAGGATTGTTACCCATTCCTAGGAAGCCCATCATCTCAACGTGAGCTGGAACTGAACTAGAACCAGCAAACTGAGCATCAGAGTGCATACGACCCATTGTATCAGTCATACCATATGAAGCAGGACCTGCACCCATATTATCTGGATGTAGTGTACGACCTGTACCACCACCAGAAGCAACAGAGAAGTACTTCTTGCCTTGCTCCATACACTCCTTCTTGTAAGTGCCTGCAACAGGATGCTGGAAACGAGTTGGATTTGTTGAGTTACCAGTGATAGATACGTCAACACCCTCATGATGCATGATAGCAACGCCCTCACGAACATCGTCTGCACCAAAGCAACGTACTGCTGCTCTCTCTCCATTACTATATGGGATTTCCTTTACAATTGTAAGCTCGCCTGTAAAGTAATCAAACTTTGTTTGAACATATGTGAAACCATTAATTCTTGAAATGATTTGCGCTGCATCTTTTCCAAGACCATTAAGAATAACACGTAGTGGTTCCTTACGAGCCTTATTTGCATTCTTAACAATACCGATAGCACCCTCAGCAGCAGCAAAGCTCTCATGACCAGCTAAGAAAGCGAAACACTTAGTCTCGTCGCGAAGAAGCATAGCACCAAGATTACCATGGCCTATACCTACCTTGCGGTCTTCAGCAACGGAACCAGGTATACAGAAGCTCTGAAGTCCTACTCCGATAAGTTCAGCAGCCTCAGCAGCCGAAGCAGCATTCTTCTTAATTGCAATTGCAGCGCCAATCTCATAAGCCCATGCAGCATTCTCAAATGCGATAGGCTGAATTGACTTAACAATCTCATAAGGGTTAATTCCGGCATTGTCACAGATTTCCTTAGCCTCATCAATTGATGAAATTCCATACTGTGCTAGTACGCCATTGATTTTATCTATGCGGCGCTCATAACTTTCAAATGTAATCATTCTGCTCCTCCTTATTCTTGACGTGGGTCAATGTACTTAGCGGCATCTGCAAAACGACCATAGGAGCTTGTTGCTTTCTCCAAAGCCTTGTTAGCATCTTCGCCCTTCTTAATGAAATCCATCATCTTACCAAGACTGATGAACTCATAACCAATAATCTGATTATCCTCATCAAGAGCAATTCGGTTAACGTATCCCTCGGTAAGCTCAAGATAACGAGCTCCCTTAGCCTTAGTACCAAACATTGTACCAACTTGACTACGAAGACCTTTACCTAGATCCTCTAAGCTAGCACCTACAGGAAGTCCACCTTCAGAGAAAGCTGTCTGTGTACGTCCATAAACGATCTGCAGGAACAACTCACGCATTGCAACGTTAATAGCATCGCAAACGAGGTCTGTATTTAATGCTTCAAGTAATGTCTTACCAGGAAGAATCTCAGAAGCCATAGCAGCTGAATGAGTCATACCAGAACAACCTAGAGTCTCAATAAGAGCCTCTTCAATGATTCCATCCTTAACATTCAATGTTAGCTTACAAGCGCCCTGCTGAGGTGCACACCAGCCTACACCGTGTGTAAGACCAGATATATCAGTAATTTCTTTTGCCTGCACCCACTTGCCTTCTTCAGGGATTGGTGCTGGACCGTGATAAGCGCCCTTAGTAATTGGGCACATGTTTTCTACTTCTTTTGAATAGATCATGTTTTCACTCCTTGCAAAATTATAGCTTGTGGCAAGTAAATGCCAACTGATTGAAAGTATTCCATAAGCTATTTCATTATATACGAAAATATAGCGAATAATACCTACGGTTTATTTTCTTTTTTCGCGAAATTATAGCACTGCTGCCATTAGCATGCAATGTATCGAATTATGAAAATCAAAAGGAAATATTTGGTGCGGACAACAGGACTTGAACCTGCACAACCTTTCGATTACTAGCACCTGAAGCTAGCGCGTCTGCCATTTCGCCATGTCCGCAATTGCGTATTTGATAATACAATATCAATATCATTTATTCAATGTTAAGTTATAATATTAATATGAATATAGATCGTATCAATATATCAGTAACATCGCTAGCTGAGTACTATTCGAGGTCTGGAGACTTGTCGTCATTGTCTTTTGGATCTGTTAGTGCTATTGAAGGAACTAGACTGCATACGAAGATTTTTAAGGACTTATCTTCTGAGTATGGTGATGATTTTTCGAGCGAGTATTATTTCAAGATTGATTATCCTGGAAATGGCATTATTTTAAATGTTTCTGGGCGTGCTGACGTACTGCTAAAGAGCAAGATTGATGGATCTTTACGTATAATTGAGATTAAATCATTTAATAGTTCGAAAAACAGCTTTGAGAAGCTTGTAAGAGATGAGCATTTGTCGCAGCTTAAGCTTTATGGTGCGATGTACCTTCTCCTGAACGATAACATTGACTCAATTAAGATGAGTCTAAGATATGTTTCAACGGTTACTCTTGAATACTACGAGAATGACTTGTTAATGACTCGCGATGAAGCTGAAGTGTTTTTTTCGAGCATTTGTGATAGTTACATCTCATTCGCTTTGAAGTTATTCAATTATGAGAAAACAAGTCTAAAGTCAATTAAAGAAACCATGTTTCCGTATGATGTAGTAAGACCAGGGCAAAAAGAGTTCATGAAGCATGTTTTACGTTCGCTAACTTGCAAAGAGGCCTTATTTGTTGAGGCTCCAACTGGAACTGGAAAGACTATATCCACCCTATATCCTGCAATCAAAGGACTATTGAAGCATTCATACTCAAAGGTATTCTATTTAACAGCTAAAACTGCAACAAGAATAGTAGCACACAAAGCAATAAATGATATGCGAAGCAAGGGTCTTATTATTCGCTCGATTCTTCTTGAGTCTAAACAGAAGATGTGTCCACTTCTTAAAAAATGCGACGCTAAATACTGTGAGTTTTCAAAGGGTTACTATTCTAGACTTAAACCAGCTCTAGATGAAGTTCTGATGAATGATGACATCACTCCGGATCTAATTGCAAGGATAGCAATGAAACATAAGATATGTCCGCACGAGCTATCATTGGATGCATTGAATTATAGCCAAGTAGTCATTGGAGACTACAATCATGCATTCGATCCTCGTGTAAGTCTATGTCGCTGTTTTGAGGACAGTATTAACGAGAATGCAATTCTTGTGGACGAGGCACACAATCTTGTCGACAGAGCTAGAAGCATGTATAGTGCTTCATTCTCGACTAAACTATTAGACAATGTTTTAAGTGAGTTCAAAGATGTAGATAAAACGATAAACAAGTATTTAATGCAGGCCCGTCAATACTTCACGGTCGCGCAAAGATGCTTACTTGCTAACCAATCTGCTTTTTTCTCGACAGAGGGTGTTGATGAAAAAAAGGTATTAAAGTCGGACCTTTGGGAAGGTACAAGGCAGACTCCAAAGAATTTGTATGGAATTCTGTGGAAGGCATGTCGCTTTCTTTCCCCTGTACTTGATTCTATGCCAGACGGAAAGATGCGCGAAGTGGCTTTAGAGTTCTTTTTCGAGACAAGATTCTTTCTGACTGTTCTGGAGCAGTACTTCGATGACTCATATATTTCTTCATTCTCGAAGAAGGAGGATGAGATAATCATTTCTTTAACATGCTTGGATTCATCTTCTAAGCTCAATTCTCTTATTGAGAATCAGATGGGGGTTGTATTCTTCTCGGCTACTCTTTCCCCTTATGAGTACTATAAGTGCGTACTTGTTGGAAAAAACGCTGATTATTGTCGTTCATTGAATTTACCCTACCCATTTCCTCGCGAGAACCTTGATGTCATAATCGATTCCTCAATAAGCACCGTATATAAAGATAGAGCAATAACAGCGCAAACAGTTGCTGACAGAATATATGATGAACTTGAGAACCGAAAAGGAAACTACATCATATACTTCTCTTCATTCGAGTATGAGAACAAGATAGTAAATCTACTTAATGAATCTCTCGACATCGATGAAGTATCGATTTCACTTATTAGGCAAAAGACGAATATGACCATTCAAGAGAAGGCTAAGTATCTACAGGCCTTCCAGAAGCCTTCAGATGGGCTTCTAATAGGCACCGCGGTCTTGGGTGGAATGTTTGGCGAAGGAATTGACCTGGTCGGAGAAAAGCTATCTGGGGTCATAATAGTGGGAGTCGGAATACCAAAGATTACACCTGAGCGACAGTTATTATCCAATTACTATTCAGAGAAGTTTGGAGATGGATTCTCTTTTGCTTATAGATATCCAGGATGGGAGAAAGTATTGCAAGCCGTAGGAAGAGTAATCAGAACCGAGAATGATACAGGTTTTGCCCTATTAATTGACGATCGATTGGAGAAACCAGAATATATCAGTTTGTATCCTGAGCACTGGAATACAAATTGAGTTTATTAAGTTCGACCAATACTTCTATATCAATCTCAAGCTGCCTTTCAAGATACTTTGTAGTGAAAAAGGCAAGAATCTCACTTGCACTCTGATTTGAGCTAAGCGCAAAGACTTTACTTAGATTTCCGTACGCGATAAAGTTCAAACTCTTTACTATTGAAAAACTTACCTTAACATAAGAAGATTTATTTGTTGTTTTCGAAAAACATGACTCGCATATACTTCTACCTTCTAGAATCGACAAGTAGATACTGCTATCGTCATCAATGATATCTTCATCACATACTGAACATGATTTATACTCGATTGTTTGTCCTAGAATAGCCAGAAATCTCCAATTAAAGATGGAGTATATTAGTAGATACTTGTTGGTGTTTCTCGCTAAGGTGAAATACGCATAGGCGGCAAGCTCATATACTTCCCTCGAGTTCTCGGATTGAAAAACAAATCGTTGAATAACAGAAGAAATGTGCGAAGCAACAATCATTGCTTCAAGAGAGTTGATTATCTCACTATTGCCTTCTAGTATGCTGTAGTCCGAGAGATAGTAGAAGTTACCAGTCTTTTTAACAGTAATATCACATGTAGAAAAAGGAATAGTAAATCCAGAGAATTTACTGTTTCTTGATAACGCGCCTTTAACACAAACGCTAATCAGTCCAAGATTTGATGACAAGAAATCAACAAGCTTATCCTTATCGCCATAATCACGAGATGCGATTACTATTCCACGTAAATTAGAAGCTTGTGAGGCCATACTAGTCTTCCTCTACAAAGTATCCAAACTGCTTAAGCAATGAATTATCGTTGCGCCAATCTTCGCGAACCTTCACGAAAAGGTCCAAATACACCTTGCATCCACATAGTCGCTCGATACTCTGTCGCGCTTTTGTACCAATACGCTTAATCATTTGTCCATCTTTACCTAGAATGATTCCCTTATGCGACTTTCTCTCACAAATAATATCGGCACTAATTACGATTAAGTCACGATCATACTCGCTAGTTGCTCCCTCACTAGTCTTCTCATCAAACTTCGTAATTGAAACGCTTACGCCGTGAGGAATCTCTTGGTTTGTATAATGAAGTATCTGCTCTCTTATTAATTCGCTTGATATCTCACGCTCGTTTTGATTAGTCATTTCTTCGCTATCAAAAAGCCTTGGTCCAGCAGGAAGTCTCTTTATGATGTTCTCAAGCAAGACATCTATGTTGTCGCCATCTTTTGCGCTTATCGGAATGATCTCTTCATAATCGAACAATTGCGAGTACTCAAGAATACAAGGAAGTAAAGACTCCTTAGTAATGTCATCGCTCTTATTAACCGCAAGAATTACCTTCTTCTTATTTTCTTTACATAAACGAAGAAGTTCCTTCTCTATATGTGCAGGCTTATCAAATCTACCATCAACCATAAGTAACACAATATCAGCATGCTTTGCACTATTGAATGAGTTCTCTACCATGATTTCTGATAGCCTTGAATTTGGTTTATGAACTCCAGGAGAATCAACAAATACAACTTGAGCATTCTCAGTATTATATATTGAACGAATGTTAGTTCTAGTAGTCTGTGGCTTATGCGAAACGATTGCAAGCTTCATTCCAGTAACGAAATTAAGAAAGGTAGATTTACCTACGTTAGGTCTACCAAGTATCGCAACATATCCACAACGATCGCATTTCGTTCCTGCAGGAAAAGAAATGTCCTTAATTTTCTTCTCTTTAGTAATTGAATCAACTTCATTGTGATTAACAAATTCTATCTCTTCGTCAAATGCAAGACCAATATCAGTCATTAGCTTTCTTTGCCAGAAAATCATGGTTTTATCATCATTCGATTCAATGTGATCGAACCCGAACAAATGTAACATTGAATGAGCTATAAGAAAAGCTGTCTCTCTTTCAAAAGTATGGCCATACTCAAATGCATTTTTTTGACATACTTCAAGACAAATCAAAATATCTCCAAGATTCAAGCACTTATTTCCATCTTCGTCAAACTCAAGATCTACATCGCTTATATCATTAGTTAATTGACCATTCTTCATATCTAACATAGGAAAAGAAAGAACATCCGTAACCTTATCTACGCCTCTAGTAGAGGAATTATGGGAACGTATCTTATTCTGACTTACAAAGGATATGCAAAAATAGGAGGACTCTAAGTAAGGTAACAACTTGCTATCAATAAAGTCTTCAGTTACAAAATACTTACAAAGCTGCGACGCGTAATCTTTAATAGTATCCAATAAGTCATTTCCGAACTTCTTCTGATTATTCTCATAAACAATTCTCATTCTGGGTACTTAATCCTTTCATGGTAAAGGCCATAGTAAACTTGTCTAAATGCTAGAATGATTAATTCGATATCACCAAAAGACAAATCTGTTTTTACTAATTGGTCTAATTCAACCTTGTGCTTTACTACTTTTCTAATCATAGCCTCAACTTCATCAAGGTTCGTAGTGTTGAGCGACTTAACCGCTGCCTCGCAAGTATCAGCTAGCATAACAATAGCTGACTCCTTCGATTGAGGAATTCTTCCTGGATACTTAAAATCATCTAATATAGGTTCAGGCGTGCCATCCTTAATTGCTTGTTCTTTAGCTTTATGGAAAAAATACATCGGAGCTGTAGTTCCATGATGTTCAATTATTATGTCAAGAATAGGAGTTGGAATTCCATATTTTCGAGCAAGCTTAACGCCTTCTGGGACATGAGAAGTGATGATACGTACACTCTCGGCTATAGGAAGCTTATCATGTGGATTCTCGTCGGTAATGTTCTCAGTAAAATAATAAGGATTCTTAAGTTTACCCACATCGTGATAGTAAGCCGAAACCTTACAAAGCAAAGCATCAGCTCCAACTGCTTCAGCAGCAGTATCAGCTAGATTAGACACCATGATTGAGTGTTGAGAAGTACCTGGAGCCTCTAAGAATAATCGCTTCAGTAGTGGGTGTCCGGGCTGAGAAAGCTCAATTAATCGAACAGGAGATACTGCATCGGAAATTAGTTCGAATATTGGCATTAAGCCTATTGCGGATACAACTGAGATGATTGCCGCTAGGAAAGGCCATACAATAGAATTAATGTAGTCATGTGTAGCGGTACTAACTAAGAAGTTGTAAGCAAGGGAGCATACAGCGACACTAGCACCTGTTATCAATATAACCGCAGCACTGTTACTTTTCTTTACACTGTTAGACGATAGAGCCGCACATACAAATATCGCTACTGAGTTAATCATAAGAACTTCCGCATTGAAATTATAAACTGGCCATAGTAACAAGAGATTTGCTAAAGAGAATACAATACCTGCGCTTACACCATAATATGTGGAAAATAGAACCGTAAAAAACAGAACAAAAACTGCTAGAACGGACAGATTCGAAACATATATTGAAGCAAATATAGGAAGAATAAAGGCTATCGAAAAAGCTATAGTAAGTCTCAAATTAGCAAGGAACTTCTTAGATGAGAAATGAATGTAGAAAGCAAGCATACCAATAATTACAGCAACATATGATACTACTCTAGCTAGAATAAAGTAATCAAATGAATCGGACCTTACTAATTCCAAATCGACAAGTAAACGAAATGAATGCTCATCAACAATTTGTCCTTCTCCAATTATTCTAGTTCCTCTTTCAATAACTAGAGGATTATTCATAGAATTGATGTAAGCGTTATCTGCAGCTTCTATTGTAGCCTCTGAATCATAAACAGAGTTAGGGATAACTAGCATCTCTATAATGTCTTCAGCAAATTCTCTATAATCTGGATAAGATTCAAAGTCATCAGATACGACTAAGAACGCATTATCTATAGCATCAGGCATAGTATAAGGAGTTTGCATCTCAAGCATTATCACTTCAACAATTGCCTGAACTTCGTCCTCCATATATAGGAATGTTGAAGAAGGCATACTTAATAAAGTAATAGCTTGAGTTCTTCTAAGACTGACATTGTATTTCGTCGTTGCAAGATTAACAAGGCTATCAATAATGGGATCCGTGTTCTCAACTGCAAATCCAAATTCGTCCACCATTGCATTTCTTGAGTCACGTACATCATCAAAAAACGAAGCGATCTTCGAATTGTTCTCATCAGATAAATCATCAGAACGTACAAATATGGCATCTACAGAGTTTCTTGCAACAGTAGCATCATACTCAGTTTGATAGTTATCAACAAAGCTTCTTGAAGCATAAATATTGTCAATGGATACTGACCCTACACTTAAGTCGTACTTCTTAGGTAAAAAACCATAAAAAACGCATAGGACAATAAGTACTACAGTCACAGATAGAATAATGACAGTCTTGATTCTTTTCGAAACAACTTCCTTCACTACTTTCTTTCCTTTCCACATCTTTTTACATCTGCTTCAGCATATGCGCTTACAATTCTTTGCACAAGGGGGTTTCTAACAATATCTGACTCCGACAGAGAAACTATACTAATTCCTTCTATTCCTTCAAGAACTCCAATCGAATCACGAAGACCATTGGTAGAGCCATAAGGTAAATCAATTTGAGTAAAATCGCCACAAACACAAGCCTTGCAATTCATTCCTATTCTTGTTAGAAACATCTTCATTTGGTCATTTGTTGTGTTCTGAGCCTCATCAAGAAGTACAAATGCATCGTCTAGATTACGACCTCTCATAAATGCCAAAGGTGATACTTCAATAAGCCCCTTCTCTAAGTACTTCGCGAATAACTCTTGTCCAAGCAAAGTCTCAAGTGCGTCATATATTGGTCTCATATATGGATTAATCTTCTCTTCTATATCGCCTGGAAGAAATCCAAGTCTCTCGCCAGCTTCGATAGCAGGACGACACAAAATAATCTTAGATACCTCCTTGGACTTGAAAGCCTTTACAGCCATCGCAACACCAAGAAAAGTTTTACCAGAACCAGCAGGACCACTGCAAATAACTAATTCACTTCGCTTGATAGCATCAATGTAGAATCTTTGACCTAGTGTCTTTGACTTTATTGGTCTTCCAGTTGGAGTGGTAATAATTACTTCGTCACCCTTTGTGATAAATTCTTCTAAACTTCCGTTCTTTGACAAGAAAATTAAGTAATCAACTAATCTGTCGTCGATATCGTCCTTTTTCGAAAGGCTCACCATTGCTTCTACTACCTTCGAAGCGTGATGAACATTTAGGCTATTCTCATCATCAATTACTACGCTATCGCCATCCACCTCGACGCTTACACCGAAAGATTCAGATATCTTTCTTAGAAAACGTGAGATACAAATCTTTGCAATATCTTCGTCAGTAATTCTATGATTCATAAATTACACCCTTCATATCAACATTATCAAGCTAAATTGCATAATCGTCAAATCTCTATTCGCGAAAAAGAGCTCAATAAATCACTATAGTATTGTGGCACGCTAGTAGTGAATTCTAATAGTTTTCCAGTGTTAGGTTGAGTAAATGATATTGATTCACTATGTAAGGCCTGACCGACAAGCCCAAAACTCTTTCTCTTTGAAGCATATACAGGATCACCCACAACTGGATGGCCTATATATGACATGTGAACGCGAATTTGATGAGTTCTACCGGTCTCTAATAATAATCTCATATCGGTAGCCTCGGTATATCTATTAATGACTTCAAAATGTGTAATCGAAGGCTTTCCGTCATCAGTTACACACATCTTTCTTCTGTCTGAACTGCTTCTTCCAATCGGAGCATCAATGGTCCCCTTATTTGGTTGCACAATCCCATAAACTAAAGCTCTGTATTGTCTTCTAATTTCATGCTTAGAAAGCATATCAGCCATCTTTAAATGGGTCTCATTATTCTTAACAGCTACCATAAGTCCTGAAGTGTCTTTATCAATCCTGTGCACAATTCCAGGTCTGATTACTCCGTTAATATCGGAAAGATTACCTTCACAATGGCTTAAAAGAGCATTTACTAGCGTATCTTCATGATGTCCACATGCTGGATGTACTACCATACCTTGAGGCTTATTAATAATAAGAAGATCACTATCCTCATATACAATATCCAAAGGAATATCCTGCGGTGTAGTCTCATCCATCACTGGCTCAGGAATTGATATCTCAATAACATCTCCTACGCTGGGTTTGTAGCTTGCTTTCGATGGAGCTCCATTAACAAGAACTTTACCCTGGCTTATTAAACTCGATAAAAATGATCTTGAGTATCCTTCTACCTTGCTAACAATGTAGGCGTCAAGTCTACCCTCTTGCTTAGTTACCTTAATTCTCACTATCTATACCTCTCTTATTAGCATCGCTACGCTTAAATTGTGCAAGTAATTCATCAATATCCTTCATTTTAAACAGAATGCAAAACAACAGAAGGAATGTCCCTACAACTGCACAACTATCAGCAATATTAAATATTGGAAAAGTGTAGCTTCCAAAATCAAATCTCAAAAAATCCACAACATGATGAAGACGAATTCTGTCAATTAGATTGCCTACAGCACCTGCAAAAATAAGTGAGAAAGCAATACTGAGGAGCATCTTTTCTTTTCGAAAAGAAAGAAATACAAAATATAAAACAACAATAGAAGCTATCGACGAGAATATTGATAAGAAGATTATGCTCCAAGAGTATCCACCTAAGAAACTAAAAGCGCTGCCGGTATTAGTACAACGATAAATCGAGAAAAATCCCTTAATAACACTGATATTCTCGAACATCTTCATGTTACTTGAAACAAGAAATTTACTAACTTGATCTATCAAAATCATCGCTACGATAATTAATAAACTTACAACTAAAATTTGCTTACTTTTCTTACTCATATTCACATACCCTATCTATTCTTTTACACTTACCAAAATCGTCTAATTCAATAGTAACTCCACACATGAATGCATCACCTTCAGCGGGCTTATACTTTACAGGAATCTTCGAAGTAAATCTAGACAAAGAAGTCTCAATATCCATCCCAAGAATTGAATCAACACATCCCGTCATACCTGCATCTGTAATATAGCCTGTTCCATTAGCTAATACTCGCTGGTCTGCGGTCTGAACATGAGTATGAGTCCCTACAATAGCACTTACTTTGCCATCTAGAAAAAAGCCCATAGCTTCTTTCTCGCTAGTAGCTTCAGCATGAAAATCAAGTATGACATTTCTTATGGCATTTTGCTCGAAATAATCTAGACACCTATCACAATAATCAAAAGGACTATCTGTAGGCGGATTCATATTCACTTGACCTTGAAGATTCATTATGCCTAGACTCAAATTTCCTTTTTTAATTATAGCTACGCCCTTACCAGGCCAAGCTGAAGATACATTATCTGGTCGAATAACATTACTATGTTTCTTAATCGATGATAGAAAATCATAATTTGAAAAAGAGTGATTCCCTAAGGTAAAACCATCAACTCCAAGTGAAGTTAATTCATCAATGACCTTAGATGATACTCCAAGACCATGCGTAGAGTTCTCAACATTTGCTATACAAATATCTATGGAATTGCTTCTCAAGTAAGAAGGAAGAATGCTAGATAATGCCCTTCTTCCAGGCAAAGCAACTACATCACCAATAAATAATACCTTCAAATTATATCTCCCAAACAAATATCTTCGATTTTACCACAAATAGCTACTTAAGTCTTAATTTCAACTGACTAAAAGGAATAATCGTACTAGGCGCTGATTCACAACTGTTAATGCATTTCTCGAACCATTGAACGCTTCTCCATCCACCACACTTATAACCTGCATAAATCATTCGTACGCCTTGAATCTTTAGTATCTCAATAACTTCAGAATACAGCTCTCTTCCTATCCCTTGATGTAAATAGTTTTCATCAACATATATGGAGAGTGTAGCACTCCATTCATACGCTGCTCTATCACTAAATCGATGAGCATATGAGAACCATAGAATCTTACCATCCACCTCGAAAACCAAGTAAGGATACACATCTTGTATCGTCCTTATTCGATTCTCAAATTCTTCAATAGTTGGAAGCTCTTCCTCAAAAGTAGTAGGAGTATCAATATATTGACTGTATATATTCAATAATGAATTGGCATCATCTGTGCTTGCTCTTCTTATCATTTAAAAACTTCTCCTAAAAAAGACCTTGTAGGTTATCTACAAGGTCATAATATACTATGAAGCATTAAAGATAAATATCATCATGGTTCCATCGTGATAATAGAACCATCTTCACGATAGTTTAGTTCCATATACTTAACACATCTTCTGTGGTTAATACCATTTGACTCAGTACAATCGTGATAGAACAAATACCACTTACCCTTGTATTCAACGATGGAATGATGTGTTGTCCATCCAACTACAGGCTCAAGAATTCTTCCTTGGTATGTGAAAGGTCCTTGCGGATTCTTTGATGTAGCATATACGAGATAATGGGTATCGCCAGTTGAATATGAAAGATAATAAGTGCCGTTATACTTATGCATCCAAGGTCCTTCAAAATATCTTCTGTCAGTATCCCCAGCAGTAAGAGGTTTGCCATCCTTATCTACTATAGAAATCTCCTTAGGCTCGCTCTTAAAAGAAAGCAAATCATCCGTAAGCTCAGCAACTCTAGGACCAATAGCAGGCATATCCAAAGCTGGACCAACACCATTCTCATCAAAAGAGCCTGTCTGCCACTTCTCTAATTGACCTCCCCAAAGTCCTCCAAAATAAACATAAGCCTTCTTATCATCATCCTCAAAAACTGCAGGGTCGATACTATAGCTTCCTTGAATGTAATTTGCTTCTGCTTTAAAAGGTCCAACTGGGCTACTACTAGTAGCTACACCAATACGGAAAATACCATCCATGTCTCTTGCTGGGAAAAACAGGTAATAAGTTCCGTTTCTCTCAATAGCATCTGGTGCCCACAATTGCTTGCTAGCCCAAGGAATATCTTTCAAATGTAAAGCTTCACCATTATCTACACACGGAGCTGTAATGTCATCTAGAGAAAGAATATGATAGTCTTCCATTCTATATTCGTCACCATTATCGTTATCCTCACCATCATGAGGAATATCATGTGAAGGATAGATATAAATCTTTCCGTCAAATACATGTGCTGATGGATCAGCAGTAAAAATATTAGTCACAAGGGGCGTCTTAGGTTGAGAATTATTACTCATAGTAACTCCTCCAAAATTAATAATAGAATAATCGTAACAGAAGTAATCTTCGAAAGCTTTACATATCTTGCTTAAATATTTTATCACAATAAAAGTCATTACTCGTTATCATCTCTTCGATTGAATTAATGTTAGGATCAAAGAGTTTTCTACACAGAAGCAAAACTTCGTCGTTTTCAAAATCTATAACTTCATAACGTCTGAAGTCATTTTCGAGCTTGAAAAGAAAAACAATCTTATCCTTGGAAATATACTCATTCCAGAACCCAACCTTTAGCTGGTCCTTGATAAATTGCTCCCAAATTTGCACTTGATTAACCGAAAAAATAACTCATAATCATCACCGATTCTCTCTACAATAAATCCATGATTCTTAAGCTCAATAATGGATTCGGTGACTCCCACCACATATGAGTAAAACATCTTACACTCCTTAATTACTATAGTTACATAATATCTCATAAAAACGGCATGAAAAAGGCCTTGTAGCATCTCTACTACAAGGTCCTTAAATAATCAATTACTTAGCAATATCAGACGCTCTAGTCTCGCGAATGACATTAACTTTAATCTGTCCAGGATAGTCAAGTTCATCCTCGATCTTCTTACAGATTTGTCTTGCTTTTAAAATCATCTCGTCATCACTTACCTTATCAGGACAAACAACAACGCGGATTTCTCTACCAGCCTGAATTGCATAACTCTTCTCGACACCATCAAAACTTGTAGCAATATCTTCTAGTTTCTGAATACGCTTGATATAAGTCTCGATGTTCTCTCTTCTTGCTCCAGGTCTTGCTGCGGAAATAGCATCAGCTGCCGCTACAAGAACTGCAATAGCAGTCTGAGGTTCTACGTCACCATGGTGTGCTTCAATAGCGTTAACTACATCAGAAGATTCTTTATACTTTCTTGCAATGTCTGCACCTAAAGTAACATGGGAACCTTCCATCTCAAAATCAGCCGACTTACCAATGTCGTGTAATAAACCTGCTCTCTTTGCAAGAGTCTCATCAAGTCCTAACTCTGCCGCCATCATACCAGCTAACCAGCACACTTCAATTGAATGTTGAAGTACGTTCTGACCATAACTTGTACGGTATTTTAAACGTCCTAGATACTTAATTATCTCAGGATGTAGATTCATCACTCCTGTGTCGTAAGCTACACGCTCACCTTCTTGTTTGATTGTTTGGCTAATTTCTTTTCTAGCCTTATTTGTCATCTCTTCAATTCTAGCAGGATGGATTCTACCATCTGTAACAAGCTTCTCAATTGTAAGTCTTGCTATCTCTCTGCGAATTGGATCAAAGGAAGAAATGATAACTGCTTCCGGTGTATCATCAATAATTAAATCTACGCCGGTAATCGTCTCAATAGCTCGAATATTACGACCCTCACGGCCGATAATTCTACCCTTCATCTCATCATTAGGTAGGGTAACTACTGAAACTGTAACTTCAGATACATAATCCGAAGCATAACGTTGAATGGAATTAACTATTATGTCCTTAGCTGTCTTGTCAGCCTCTTGCTTAGTCTTCTCTTCCATCTGCTTCAATAAAGTAGCCATTTCATGACTATATTCACGTTCAGCAGCTTCAAGGACCAAAGACTTAGCATCTGCAATTGACAAACCAGAAATCTTCTCAAGTTCACTAGCTTTCTTAGCTTCAAGTTCCTTTGTGTGTTCCTCAAGCAATGCTATCTCATGTTGCTTTTGCTCTAATTGAGTTTGCTTATTCTCAGCATTAGATAGCATTCTGTCAATTGTTTCTTCTTTCTGATCTAATCTGTTACGTTCTTTTGCAAGTTCTTGTTTTCTCTCACGGACATCACGCTCTAATTCTAGTCGTGCATTAGTGATTTCCTCTTTTGCTTGCAAAAGCAGATCTCTTTTACGGCCTTCAGCATCCTTTTGTGCACTCTCTTTTAATAAAGCATTCTCTGCTTCATACTTGAGAGCATCTTCCTGCAATTGTTTCTGTTGCGCAGATAAACCACGCCTATAGTAAAACATCACACTTAATGAGCCCAAAAGAATACCAACAACCGCACTTATTGCAATTTCTAACCAAGGCATGTTGGTACTCACCTCCAAATATTAAGTTGTCAAAGTTCAAATTTAACAGGCAAAAATCATTGCCCTTATTGATTGTAGAAATAAAAAGACATAAAGTCAATGAAAAGTAAAAAAAAACAATATAAAAGCGGCATTGCTAATATAACAACGCCGCCTTCTTTGTAATTTTATAACAATTAATCTTCTAATACTGAATCAGGATAGATCTCACGCTTACTATATGAAGTATGTAATAGCTCATGAGACAAGTGACCATTTGGCTCGCCAAGGAATTCTTCATAAAGCTTATTAATCTGAGAATTCTTGTGAGACTTTCTCTCAGGAAGAATCTTATCTTCTTCATAAAGTGCCTTAGCTCTCTCAGCTCTAATGTCGATAGACATAAGTGTTTGTGCGTCAATAATTGGTTGACCACCACCACATACGCATCCACCAGAACAACCCATAACTTCAATAAATGCATAATCGTTATTTGTGCCATCTTTAATACTGTCAAGAAGTTTACGAGCAGCTGCAGTACTATGAGCAACAGCAACTTTGAAATCTTTTCCAGCAAGATTAACGGTAGCTTCCTTAACGTCAGCTTCAACTCCTCTTACTTGAGTGTACTCAAAGTCTGGTAGATCCTTATTTTCAAGAATATCTGCAACAGTACGTAAAGCAGCTTCCATAACTCCACCAGTAGCTCCAAAGATTACACTAGCACCTGTGTATTCTCCAAGAAGATCAGAATCAGGACCATCATCAGGAAGTGATTTGAAGTCGATTCCGGCTTCTCTAATCATACGAGCAAACTCACGTGTAGTGATGACGCAGTCAACATCCTTAAGACCGTCTTTGTTAACAAGTTGCTCTCTTTCAGCTTCAGTCTTCTTAGAAGTACAAGGCATTACAGAAACAACAAAGATATCCTTAGGATCTATGCCATTCTTCTGAGCGTAGAAAGTCTTAATAATAGCACCTTCCATCTCATGAGGGGACTTACATGTTGATAGATTAGGTATGAACTCAGGGAAATAGAATTCACAGAAACGTACCCATCCTGGAGAACATGAAGTAATCATTGGAAGCACGCCACCATTTTTGATCCTATTAATAAGCTCTGTGCCTTCTTCCATAATTGTAAGATCAGCACCGAAGTTCGTATCATATACCTTATCAGCACCTAGACGCTTGATAGCGGCAAACATCTTGCCAGTAGCTCTTGTTCCAATAGGTAGACCAAACTCTTCACCAATAGCAGCACGTACAGCAGGTGCAACTTGCATTACGACATGCTTTGAAGGATCGTTAATTGCATTCCAAACTTGCTCCGTCTCCTCTTTCTCATACAAAGCTCCAACAGGGCAAGCTACAATACACTGACCACAGTAAATACAAGGAGCGTCAGCCATGGAAATATCGAAAGCAGGACCAACAGTAGTTTCAAATCCTCTATTGAGGAAGCTTAACAAACCAATGCTCTGCTTTTGACAGGCTGCTACACAACGACCGCACTTAACGCACTTAGAAGAATCACGAACAATTGAGAAAGACTTTGTATCCATAACAGATGAAGACTTTACTCCACTGAAAGTAACCTTTCGAATACCATACTCCTGAGAAAGAGTCTGAAGCTCACAATTCTGATTTCTTATACATGATAAGCAATCAACGTTGTGATCGGAAAGAATCATCTCTAAGGTATTCTTTCTAGTATCTCTAACTTTAGGACTATTTGTATGTACAACCATTCCTTCTGATACAGGCATAACACATGCAGCAGCTAAAGCACGTGCCTTCTCTATTTCAACAAGACAAATACGACAAGCGCCGGCTTGGTTGACATCTTTTAAATAACAAAGTGTAGGAATCTTAATGCCTGCCTCTTTTGCAGCTTCAAGAACTGTATATGAAGAAGGTACAGAAACCGAAACACCATCAATGGTAAGATTAACCATATTCATTTCTAATTATCTCCTTTCCTGATCACTTCTTTACGATAGCCTTGAATTTACATGTTTCCATGCAAGCACCACACTTAACGCACTTAGAAGGATCAATCTCGAATGCAGCTAACTTCTTACCAGGAGCAATATAATCAGTTCTAGTAATAGCGTCAGCAGGACAAACCTTTGAACACATTCCGCATCCAATACAAGAATCCTTAATAATTGAGTACTGTAATAGATCCTTACATACACCACATCTACACTTCTTGTCCACAACATGCTCAACATACTCATCACGGAAATGCTTCATTGTAGATAGAATTGGGTTTGCAGCCGTTTGTCCAAGAGCACACAAAGAACCATTCTTTAAAGATACCGCAACATCTTCAAGTGCCTGCAAATCGTCAAGTGTACCGGTTCCATCTGTGATTCTTGTAAGAATTTCATACATTCTCTTAGTACCAATACGACAAGGAGCACATTTTCCACAAGACTCATCAACAGTGAACTCAAGGAAGAACTTTGCTATATCAACCATGCACGTATCTTCATCCATTACAATCATTCCGCCAGAACCCATCATTGAGCCAACGGCAACAAGGTTATCATAATCGATTGCAGTATCAAGTAAGGAAGCAGGGATACATCCACCGGAAGGTCCACCTGTCTGAACAGCCTTGAACTTCTTTCCATCAGGAATTCCACCACCGATATCAAATACGATTTCTCTAACTGTTGTACCCATAGGAATCTCAAGAAGACCAACGTTATTTACCTTACCACCTAAAGCAAATACCTTAGTTCCCTTGGACTTCTCAGTACCAACAGATGCAAACCACTTAGCGCCCTTGTTTAGGATTACTGGAATATTTGCATATGTCTCAACATTATTTAGAATAGTAGGCTTACCAAACAAACCCTTTACAGCTGGGAATGGTGGACGCGGTGTCGGATTACCTCTCTTACCTTCGATTGAACGCATAAGAGCAGTCTCTTCACCACATACGAAAGCTCCGGCTCCCAAACGAATATCAAGATCAAAATCAAAACCAGAATTGAAGATATTCTGGCCTATGAAGCCATGCTCTCTTGCTTGATCAATAGCAGCAGATAAACGCTCAACAGCAATTGGATACTCAGCACGCACGTATACATATCCCTGATGTGCTCCAATACAATAACCAGCGATTGTCATTGCTTCGATTATTGTATGTGGATCTCCTTCAAGAATAGAACGGTCCATGAATGCGCCAGGGTCACCCTCATCGGCATTACAACATACATACTTAGTATCATTTTGAACCTTAGCAGCAAAATCCCACTTCATTCCAGTAGGGAATCCTCCGCCTCCACGGCCACGAAGACCAGACTCTTTGATCTCGGAAATAATCTCAGCAGGATCTCTCTTAGTAGAAAGAATTTTGCAGAGTGCCTGATATCCATCATGAGCAATATATTCTTCAATCTTATCTGGATTAATACGACCACAATTTCTCAATGCAATACGCATCTGCTTTGAGTAGAAGTCAGTAGGGTTGGAATCAGGATTTCCAGTCTTAAGAAGTCTTTCAACCTTTCTTCCCTTAACGAGGTGCTCGTTAACGATTTCCTCAACATCCTCAGGTGTGCAACGATAATACATCGTTCCCTCAGGATAAATTACAACGATAGGTCCTTCGGCACATAGACCAAAGCAACCAGTCTTTACTACATCAATTTCCTTCTCTAGTCCCTTCTCAGCAACGAACTTCGAAAAATTCTCCATAATAATGTGAGAATTTGAAGAAGTACAGCCTGTGCCGCAACAAACAAGGACGTGCGCACGATAATTAGACATTCGCTTCCTCCTTATACTTCGCAATAATTGCAGGAATTTCATCAGGAGTTAATCTTCCGTAAACATCATCGTTTACAAGAAGAACTGGTGCGAGACCGCAAGCACCAACACAACGGCAAGAAGAAATAGAGAACTTGGTATCCTCCGTAACGTCTCCAGACTTAATTCCTAGAGACTCTTCTATCTTGTCAAGTAATGCCTGTGAACCCTTAACATAACAAGCAGTACCTAAACAAACGTTAAACGCATACTCTCCCTTTGGTTTGAGGGAAAAGAATGAATAGAAGGAAATAACACCATAGACATTAGCCACGGATACATCGAGTGCATCAGCAACTTTACGCTGAACAGGCAAAGGAAGATATCCGTAGATTTCTTGCGCCTGTTGCAGAGTACTCATCAAAGCCTTCTGACCCTGACCTTTGTACTTTGAAAGAACAGCTTCTAGTTTTGTTGCTTGCTCTTCCGGAGTCAATTTAATAATAGACACATGACTCACCTCCCGACGAAAATGGTAACATAAAACCAATTTTCTAACAATAAAAAGAATGGTAATTTCACATTATATTTACTTGCTATTGCTACACGTACGATGTATTGTCGTTATATTGAATTAGAAGGGTTGATAATACTTGATTTTTGCGTTGGTCATGTACTAATAATGCAGATTTCTTTCAAAAGAATTAGTGAATGAAAATTAATTATGTTGTTGAAGATAAATATGATGGCTATACACTTCGTCAATTACTTCAAGAGAAGTTCAGAATGAGTAGTGTTTGCATTAAGAAAATTAAGCTCTATGGCCAGCTTGATGTTAACGGTGTGCATACTCGCGTCATTGACAGATGCAAAGCACAAGATTTTGTGTATATTTCTTATGGAGATAGTGATTATAATCTAAATTCAAATTCAAGTATTCCAATATTATATGAAGATGAATGGTTCGCTGTCTGTGTCAAACCTGCAAACATGGTTACACATCCTACTCATGGTCATCTTGATGATTCTCTATTAACACAGTTGTCTTCGCGAAGTCTGCATCCAGTCATGAGACTAGATCGAGAAACATCTGGTCTTATTGTAGTAGCAAAAAACGGTTTTGCTCATAACACTATCACTCAAAGTGGTATTGATAAAAAGTATCTTGCCGTAGTTTATGGAAAATATGAAGAGGATGCAGGCACGATTAATCGACCTATTCAAAGACGAGCAGGATCGATTATGATAAGAGAGATTGCTAACGATGGAGATGGACATCCTTCAATAACCCATTATAAATCTTTATACTACGATGAGACTAGGAATATCTCGTTGGTCCTTTTCAAGCTCGAAACTGGAAGATGTCATCAAATCAGAGTTCATTCAAATTTTATGGGACACCCGTTGGTTGGTGACGGGCTCTACGGTCCTAACTCAATTGATAATCCTCGTAGCGACTTCCCAAACTCAAAGAAACTCGACAGCATCATTGGAAGACAAGCTTTGCATTGCTCGTATTTATCTTTCTTTCACCCAATGACAAATGAAAGAATGACCTTCAAAAGTATGCTCCCTAATGATATGCGGGACATGTTTAATGATTTATCTGACGAATCTATCAATCAATTGCTTAGCCAAATCGATAGATTCTAATATGTTGGATCCAGAAAGTAATCTTGATACTTCTTCAACCTTCTTATTTCCGCTAATAGAAATTAAACTAGTGTTTGTATTATCATCTTCAACATTCTTAGTTATTACATAATTGCTTGAAGCTGCTGCTGCAATTTGAGCTGTGTGAGTTACACATAATACTTGATGATACTTGCCAATCTCGACAAGCTTTGATGCAATACTTGTCGCTGCTTGCCCCGATATTCCAGTATCAATTTCATCAAAAATCAAAGTCGATACACTATCTACTCTAGATAGAATTGATTTTATTGCGAGCATGACACGAGATGCTTCGCCTCCCGATATTATTGAAGATAAAGGCTTAAGATCTTGACCAGGATTGGCACTAAACATAAAAGCAATATCATCAATTCCCGTGCTCGAAAAGAATTTATCCTTAGCTCTTCTCACGAACATAACCTCGAATCTCGCATTTGGCATGCAAAGATCATTAAGTTCCTTCATAATAAGACTTGAAAGTTTAATAGAAGTAGACTTACGTTCGCTGGAAAGCTTCTCAGCAACATCAACAAGGTTCTTCTCTACTTCAACTCTCTTACTTCTTAATACTACTAATCTTGACTCACTGGAACTTAATGAGTCCAATTCTTCTCTAGCTCTTGCTAGATGCTCATTTATCTCGGATATCGACTTCCCATATTTACTCTTTAAGTCTAGTAGTAATTGAATTCTACTATCGATTCGATTTAACTCCACTTCGTCAAAATCTATACTTGATGCTAATCTATCAATATCCGAGGTAATACCTTCAGCCTCATAGAAAAATTTGTCCATTTTCTTAGATAACGAATCATACTCAGGGTCCAGAATGGCAACTTTAGCAAAAGTGGATTTCGCGTTCTCGATATGAGAAAGTATCGTACTACCATTATCATCCTCAAGATTCAGTTCATCATTAACAGAATATATCATCTCCGCTATCTTTAGCTTAGAGGAGAATACACTCTTCTTCTCTCTCAACGACTCTTCCTCACCGTCAATGAAAGCAGCAGAACTAATCTCTTCAATGCAAGCGCTTAATGCACTCTTGCGAAGATTGATAGAATCGGGAGAACTACCGAGTGACTTTATCTCAACAATGATATTCTTATACTCATTCAGCAATAACTTGTATTTGCATTGTAAATCGTAAACAGATTCTCCCGCATAAGAGTCAAGCATAGATGTATGAAACTTCTCATCAAAGATTCGTTGAGTATCATGTTGACCATGAATATCTATTAGAAAGGAAGATACTCTCTTAATTAATGAAAGGACAACGGTCTTACCATTAATTCTCGATATTGACTTGCCATCAATGGATATTTTCCTCTCAATTATTAGTGTATCGTCTTCTATTTCTATTCCATTCTCAGATAAGAGAGTATTAAATTCTTCAACATCGTCTTTATTGTCGCTCATCTCAAAATCACTAACATCAAAAACAGCTTCGACGCTAGCACAATCACAATTTGATCGAATTAGTGACTTACTAGCTTTAATCCCCATTATTAGAGAAATAGCATCGATAATTAGCGATTTACCTGCACCTGTCTCTCCAGATAAAACATTGAAATGGTTCTCTGGCTCAAAGACAGCATGAGAAATTACAGCAAAATTATTGATCTCTAACCTACTTAGCATTATTCTTCCTCATGAGAAACCATCTTCATCAGAGCCAGTGTTACTCATCATATTACTAATTGTAATTACTAAAGCATTAGCTTCATCTATTCCCGAAGCAGCGGCAAATACAGTATCATCACCAGCAATGCTACCAACCAAATTAGTTAAATGCATAGAATCAAGTGCAGAGGCGGCTGCAGCAGCCATGCCTGGCAGAGTTCTAATGATAACCAAATTCATAGCGCTTTGACATGAAATCAGGGAATTTGAAAAAACTGATAGTAATCTTCCAGGAGCAACGTCTCCAGTTCGCTCAAGAATAGCATACTTAGTACTTTGATTAGGCATAGTTACCTTGATAATTCCTAGTTCCTTGATATCTCGAGAACAAGTTGCCTGAGTTACTTTATATCCGACACTCTCCATGAGCTTCGTGAGTTCATCTTGTGTGGAAATATCATGCTCTTTGACGAGTCTTATTATCATCTCTTGTCTATCATTCTTTGCGACTTTCATAAAAGCTACCTCGTGCTATTATTTTCTTTCGAATAGTATTGTAAAAGCTCGAATATCCTAGAACTATTGTCTTTACATTTCTGTTACACATTGAGATGCAGACTCTATCAAAAGGCTCTATATTAATGGCTTGTCTGCCATCAGCGCAAAATATGGCATCCGTCTCCGAACCCATCATCTCTATCTCAATAATACTGTCATAATCGGTTACATAACTTGAATTATTCAAAGTGTGTGAACATAATGGTGTTACTATCATGTTCCTCATACTTGGCATAAGTATAGGTCCTCCAGCAGCAAGACAATAAGCCGTAGAACCAGTCGGAGTTGACACGATTAAGCCATCTCCAAAGAACTTCTCAACAAGAGCCCCATCTATCGTTAAATCCATGTTAATAACGTGTAGTTTTGATCCTCTAGTTACTACTGCATCGTTCAAACATATTTCTGTAGTCTTAAGGTTACCATTCTTATCATAGACCTTAGCTTCTAACTGTGCTCTCTCTAATATCTGATAATCTTTTGTTATTAATTTATCTATACCTTCATCCAAAACGTCGCAAGATATCTCCGAGAGGAAACCAATACTTCCTTTGTTGACACCAACAAACGGAATGTCCAGTTCATTAAACCTAGATATAACTGACAGAAGGGTTCCATCTCCACCAATCGAGATAATTAATGAACAGCCTTTGAAGTCGTCATAAACAACGCCATTAATATCGTCTAGAAGACTACACTTTTGCTCGTTGAGAAATACTGGAGCTACATTCTTGGATAACAAGCGATTTGCAATCTTGATAGCAACTTCATATCCAATATCTCTATTACTATTCGAAAATATACCGAAGCGCATACAAATCCCCTCTCGATTACTTGGAATGTTGTATATATTTAATCATTAATGAAAGAAAAAAGACAGTAACAAAAGTCTCATTATTTAATAGAAACTATTTGCTTATATATTGATAATGAGTCTAAAGATGCTTCCTTGAGTTGATTTTGGATTGAATCTGCACGAACAATTCCTTTGTCAATAGCAAGAATATGAGTTTTTCCAGAAAAGCCACTTTCATGTAAGTCAATTGCAATGCTTTGTGAGATGCTTCCTGACTTAACACCTTCTTCAACTATGAATACATCCCTGACTTTATTGATTAGATTAAGAATTGAGCTAATTTCAATAGGTTTAACTACTGAAAGATTTATACATATACCAAATACTCCATCAGCTCTTGCCCTATCTACTGCTTCATCAACACTAAATGAAACTCTGCCATAAGAAATAATGGCATAATCGTCTCCGTCGTTTGAAATAACATGAGGTCTTATGCAATCTAAGTAATCATCATAGCATGATGAAACTCTAGCTATGTCTCTAGAATACCTAATCGCGCAAGGACCTTCAACATTGTTAATAGCATACTTAAGGCATGAGTTTAAGTCCTTAGCATCACGAGGAGACATTATTGTCATGTTAGGCATCAAATTGAAATAAGCTAAATCATATAGGCCGTTGTGCGTATGCCCATCGTTTCCAACAAAACCTGCCCTGTCAACAGCAAATACGACGTGGTTATTCATAAAGCAAACGTCATGGATAATCTCATCAAATCCTCTCTGAAGGAATGATGAATATATTGCAACAACAGGAATAAAACCCTTTGTTGACAATCCAGAAGCAAAAGTAACGCAATGACCTTCCGCAATTCCGCAATCGAAAAATCTGTCGGGATATAGATTAGCAAACTCACGAGTGCCTGTTCCTTGAGCCATAGCAGCCGATATAGCAACAACCTTAGCGTTGCTTTTCGCAACCTCAAGAAGACTTTCCGAGAAAGCTTTAGTAAATGTGAGATCATTTGAAGGTCGAACACCGACTTTCAAGTCAAATGGGGGTACACTATGATACTCGGAGGGGTTATTCTCGGCGTCTTCATACCCTTTGCCCTTTTTTGTACAAACATGAACTAATACAGGGGCATCAATTACTTTTATCGCCTCGAAAGCATTAATCATGCTTTTAATATTTGATCCATCAATTGGTCCATAGTAAACAATGCCTAGATCGTCCATAAAGGAAGGCTTTCTACGATAAGAAAGAAATCGGAAGAAATCTTTAATGGCCATGATGAACTTAACTAAAGGCTTTCCGAATACTGGTAGATTCTTTTTAATGAAAGACTCTGTACTTCTTTTGGCACAAATATAACCACGTGAGATTCTTATCTTAGACAGATACTTAGAAATAGCACTTACATTCTTATCAATACTCATCTCATTGTCATTGAGGATGATAATCATCTTGGTTCCACTGTGTCCGAGATCGTTTAGAGCTTCAAAAGCAAGGCCTCCTGCAAAAGAACCATCTCCAATAACAGCAATAACGTAATCATTAATATTTAATAATCTATTAGCTCTTGCTATTCCAAGAGCTGCCGAGATAGAAGTAGAACTGTGCCCCGTATCAAAAGCATCATACTTGCTCTCACTAATTCGAGGGAAACCCGAAATGCCATCCCTTTGACGAAGAGAATCAAATTGATCTAGTCTCTCAGTCAATAGCTTATAAGAATAACACTGATGTCCAACGTCAAATACAATCTTGTCCTTTGAATAATCGAACGCACTAAGTAAGGCAACTGTAAGCTCAACAACTCCAAGATTTGACGCCAAATGGCCTCCATTCTTAGAGACTGTATTAAGAATTTTATCTCTGAGTTCGCTACACAAACGAATACGCTCATCGTTAGACATATGAGCGAGCTTATCAGGAGTAATATCATTTGTTAAATATAAATAATCCAAACTTCTATAGCAATCCTACTATCTTAACTATTTCTTCGTTCCAAGAAATGTACTATAGTTTTCAACATCGTAATATCATAGCCTTTAGTTGAGAAAGTTTCAAGAATTTCCTCACAATCTCCAATATGTCTTGCAAGTTTACTACATGCTTCATCGTAACTTAACTCAGTAACAAAAGTTGGCTTGTTATCTCTTGAATCTTTACCAATTGATTTCCCCAAAGTTGCTGAATCCGACACTAAATCAAGAATATCATCCCTAATTTGAAAAGACAAACCAATATGCATGGATAGACGCTTCAAAAGGACAAGTACAGAATCAGTTGTCACATGATGAATATCTTTATCAGAGTTTAATACAAAGAATGGAGTACATACAGCAGCCTCCATCAAAGCTCCCGTCTTTAGAGAATGCAACTTATACAAATCGTTTAAATCAATCTTCTTATCAATACTACACAAATCAAGACTTTGACCACCAATCATGCCACAAATTCCGGCAAGCTTTGCAATTTTGTAGGATGCATATGCATACTTGTGGTCTATAGAAGATGCTTTTAAAAGGATCTCGTAAGCTCTATTCAACAAGCAATCACCAGCAAGTAAAGCAATTCCCTCTCCGTACTTAATGTGACAGGTCATTTTCCCTCTTCTTAAATCATCATTATCCATACAAGGCAAATCATCATGAATCAATGAATATGTGTGGATCATCTCAAGAGCAGCAGCAAACTCCAAAATCTCATTGCAATCGAGACCCAGCATTTGGGCACTTGCGTACATAATGCATGGACGAATTCTCTTGCCGCCAGCGAAAAAACTATATTCAGCAGCTTCAACAGTCTTATCTTTTTTCTCTTCAGCAGAAAAGACAGTTTGAAGTCTTGGCATTAACCAGTAAGATACTTCAGAGGAAAGCTCGTTAAATGAATACTCTACATCATTCATATATCTCCTCCTCTAAGAAAGGCTCTTCTAGATTGGTCTCTTTATTTAGTATGGAAATCTTTTGCTCGACTTCCTTAAGTTTCTTTTCGCACAACTTAGTTAACTCAACACCTCTCGAATACAACTGAAGAGATTTATCCAAGGGTACGTTACCCTCACTTAACTGATTTACAATAGCTTCTAACTCAGCAATTGCATCCTCGTACTTAATATCTTCTTTTGAAGTAGACTTACTCGCCATAATTCTCATTAACTCCAATCACTTGTGCAGATGCAGTTCCGTTAGATAAAGTAATGTCGATATTATCTCCTATTGAGATAGAATTAATATCTGATACGGCTTTGCCCTGATTATCGGTAACAAAGGAATATCCTCTTGCAAGAACTTTTAGAGGACTCATTGATTCAATTCTATCAATTTTTGAGTAAAATTCAAATTTTTTTGCGTTCAAAACATCAAAAAACGAAACATTAAGATAATTTTTTAAAGATTCTAAAGAAACGATATGAGCATTATAGAAGTTATTCTCGAACGAAAGCAACTGCCTCTTAAGTCCTCTCAACTTCTCCAATTGAATAGTAACGTTAAACATTGGCGAGTACAAAGCCTTGTGATTTCGTAGCATATTTAATCTTTTCATCTCTGACTCTAATTTACGTGTAGCTGCCTGGTCGAGAGAATACGACAAATTATACAGACCTGTCTCTAAGTCGCTAAGCCTAGGAAGAACAAGCTCTGCAGCGGCAGTTGGTGTGGCTGCACGAAGATCTGATACATAATCGCATATAGTATGATCAACCTCATGACCTATTGCAGAAATTATCGGAATCTTACATGAGTATATAGCTCGTGCGAGTTTCTCGTCATTAAACCCAAACAAGTCCTCAAATGAACCGCCACCTCTAGCAATTATTATGACGTCAATATCGTTCCTTTTCGAAAAATAATCAATTCCTGCGCGCACTTGAATGGGGCAGTCATCACCTTGAACAGCGCAAGGATACAAAATTATGCTGAAATGAGGATTTCGACGCTTCAAAGTCAACACAATGTCGTGAATGACAGCACCTTCACTTGAAGAAATAATACCAATTTGCTTTGGAAGAAGTGGAAGTTTAACTTTATGCGAGTAGTCAAAAAGCCCTTCAACAGTTAGCTTCTTGAACAACATCTCATATTGCTCATGCAGATTTCCTTTGCCCTTAACGGACATGGAACTTATATATAGCTGGTACTTACCAGTCTTGCTGTAGATACCTGCTTTTCCTGATACGTTAACTAACATACCATCAGTTGGAACAAAATCGAGTCTATAGGCATTTGTGCTAAACATAACACAAGATACTACAGACTCATCATCTTTGATAGAAAAATAGCAATGCCCACTTGGATACTTTTTAAAACCAGAAATCTCTCCACTTACGCTTAAAGAAGACAATTCATTGTCATCTGAGAGCAAATCGTTTACATAGTTATTAAGCTCTGTAACTGTCTCAAAGAGAAACATATCATAAACTCTTCTCAAAGGAAGATAGTAGACCGTTAATGAAAGCGCTGGAATCTTCAGTACCATACTTCTTCGAGAGCTTAACAGCCTCATTAATTGTTACAGAAGTTGGAATGTCTTCATAGAACTGAATCTCATAGACAGATGCTTCAAGGATAGCCAAATCAATTCTTGGTAGACGCTTAAGAGTCCACTTCTTAAGAAACTTAGAAATGGTCTCATCCAGTTCTTCTTTTCTGGCAAAAACTCCAAGGCATACTCGATCAAAATACTCTGCATCCTCAACTACGGATGGGAAATTCTCCTTATATATCGCTAGTTGCTCCTCTACTGGTTCTTTTCGAAAACCAGCTTGATATATAAAAATTACTACATTTTCTCTAGTTTCAATTCTGCTCATCTAACTCTCCCTGGAGGCAATAGTTTATCAAGGAACTTCTTAATTTTGGACGAATCGCTAAATGCTATGGATCCTATGAAAAAACCTGCCAAAGTAAAAATTACTATAAATAATGTCTTAAGAATTCCGAAAATGCAAAGAAGCAACGCTATAACAAAAAAACAAAAGGCTAAAATTGCCCCTGCTTTCTTGTTAGCAATTAAATCAAGTATTTTAGAAATCAATCTTTCCATATTACTTGTCTACCTTTGCTACAATTGGCTCGACCCTACTTACCTTAATGACCACGCTCTCAACAGCTAAGCCAGTGTATCTCTCAATGTCCTTTTTAACCTTTTCTTGAACCCTAGACATAGAAGAAGGAATCTCAACGTTTGAATATAAAGCAGCATAAATATAGACTTTTATCGAACCTGACTTACCAAGTGAAACACGTACTCTAGCATTCTTAATACCAACTTGCGCAGTCTTAGCTGAGTTCAAGGCAATGCTCTCAAGCGCGTCAGCACCAATGTCTACGGTACCAATCTCAGATTGTCTAACGCGTGTCTTCGTAAGGTTTCCAGAAGTAATACAGTATGTAATTGACCATATTGATGCTGTAAGTAGTAGCAAAAGGATAATTAAGTAATAATATTTTGTAGATGGGTTAGTTACTATTGAAGAAAGTGGTGAAAGCAAATCTGCAAAAATTCCATCATCAATGAATGCATATACGAGAATAATTGATAGCAAAGCAATCAAAACCGAATATATAAACATCAATACTTTCATGAAACCATTCATTTGCATAGAAATACACCTCCAAGAAAGGCTTAATTATCAGACACTGATGGCCTCTCAACTACACCACAAACATGAACATCAACTGTATTTACATCAAGACCGGTAAAACGCTCAACGTCAGCTTTTACTCGCTCTTGAATAGACCAAGCTACTTCAGGAATAATCATACCATAAAAAACAACGGGATATATCGTGATGGATACATAACCTTCATCATTGTCATTGAAGACAACTCGAACGCCTTTACCTTCATGAACAACTCCCGCTGATTCTTTTAATGATACTGCAAAAGATGGCACCAAATAGGCAACGCCTTCAATGTGAAGCGCAGCCTCAGCCGCATATTGAGCAACAAAACCTTGGGTCATCGAACGATCGCCCTTAATTGATTCAGTTACCGAATTATCAGCCATTGATAACCTATCCTTTCAAAGCGAAAAACGCGTATCAGTTAGCGCGCTCTAAATACTCGCCAGTTCTTGTATCAACACGAACAATCTCATTTTGATTAACAAATAGAGGAACTTTAACAACAGCGCCTGTCTCCAAAGTAGCGTACTTAGAAGCATTGTTAGTAGTATCACCTCTTACACCTGGCTCACACTCAGTAATCTCCAAATCTACAGTAATAGGAAGCTCAACTGAGAAAACCTCACCCTTATATGAAAGAACTTTACATATCATTTCTTCCTTAAGGAACTTAATTGCATCACCAACTGAATCCTTATGAATTGGTTTCTGATCAAATGTCTCTTGATCCATAAAGTAGTACAAATCTCCATCAGCGTAGATGTATTGCATATCATTACGGTTCAACTGAGCAGACTCAAACTTCTCATTTGGATTGAAGGTACGCTCAACAACAGAACCTGTCTTTACGTTCTTGTACTTAGTTCTAACAAAAGCAGAACCCTTACCTGGCTTTACATGCTGGAACTCAACAACTGTGAACACTTGTCCATCCATTTCAAAGCAAACACCATTTCTAAAATCACCTGCACTGATCATATGTATACTCCTTAATAATAATATAAACATTATAATGCGAAAACATTGCAACAATTTGTAATTTTACTTGACGAGAGTAAATACTGCAAGAATTTTCTTTCTAATTTAGCGAAAAATAGCTAAAATCCACCAAAGAACCTAATAATTCGTTCAAATGGTCGCTTAATTGCCACATACCAAATCTCGTTTTGCTGGTACTTCTCAACCATTATAGTATAGATTCCACTTTTTCTGCCAGCAAATATATCGGTAAATATCTGATCGCCTATCATTACAGCTCTCTTTGCGTCAACTTTCATCATATTTAACGCGTTCTTGACGCCTTTCGTTCCTGGTTTCTTGGCACAAGTAACGCAAGGTACCCCTAGAACCTCAGCAATATGAGCAGATCGAGTTGACTTAGCATTTGATACTATGCAACAATCAAAACCTTTTTCGCGCAAGAGATTAATACATCTAAAGGAGTAGTCATCGGGCTCTAGCGCCCTGTCTGGTCCAATTGTGTTGTCAAAATCCAATAGTACGCAAGATTTTCCTTTCGCTTTTAACTCATCAAAAGGGACATCAATTACTGACTTATACACTATATCGGGCTTAAAACAATCGAAAAAATTCATCAATATCTCCTAGTATTTTAATCGCTTGAAAAATCATACAAGATATAGAATTAAAAGTAAATAAAATCACTTCATGTGATATTATTAATTGAAATATTTACATAAGGAGAATAATTATGAAAGTTGCAAAATTTGGTGGCTCTTCTCTGGCCGATGCAATTCATATCAAGCAAGTATGTGACATAATTGATCAAGATAGCGAGAGACATATTATTGTCGTTTCCGCTCCTGGTAAGCGATATAGCGACGATTCTAAAGTAACAGACCTTCTGATTAACCTGGCCAAAGAGAGACTAGCTGGAACGGATTACAATCCTTCCCTACTGGCCGTATTCGAAAGATTTGAAATTATTGCAAACGATTTAAGTATTTCTGAAGCAATGGATTCCATTAAGAAGAAAATCAGCACTGTTGCTAGCGCCCCTTATACTGATGAAATAAAATATTTAGATTCCGTAAAGGCAATGGGTGAAGATTGTTCAGCCGTAATTCTTGCTGCTTACCTTAACTCTATTGGAAGAAAGGCTAAGTATTGTAATCCAAAAGATTGCGGTCTAATTCTAGAACATGATGAAGTTGGAAAGGCCATTATCATTGATGAGTCTTATGAGAATCTAGCTAAACTAGCTAATGAAGATGCTTTGTGTATCTTCCCTGGTTTCTTTGGATACAACAGCAAAGGCGAAATCATCACCTTCTCAAGAGGTGGTTCAGATATAACTGGTTCCGTTCTTGCCGGAGCAGTCATGGCAACAGTATACGAGAATTGGACAGATGTAGATAATGTTTTTGCAGTTAATCCTTCTATTGTGAAGAATCCATTTCCTATTACTGAAATAACTTACGATGAGATGAGAGAGCTTGCATATGCTGGATTCTCAGTTCTTCATGAGGAAGCACTATTCCCTGTTTACAAGCGTGGTATTCCTGTAAATATTAAGAATACAAATAATCCTTCTGCTAAAGGAACGACGATTGTTTCGAAGAGAACCCATTATGATTCACTCGTAACAGGTATTGCTGGTGAGAAAGGTTTTTGCACAGTTACAATCAATAAGTACTTGATGAATAGACAAGTAGGTTTTCTTCTAGGACTGCTTACTATATTTGCTCAGGAAGGTGTTTCAATAGAGCACATACCATCTGGCATTGATTCTGTTACTTTAATTGTACGAAAGAAGTACTTTACACCTGAAAAAGAGCAAATCATTGTATCTCGCATTAAGAGTGAACTTAGTGTTGAGAGTGTCCATGTAGAAAGGGACTTAGCTATCGTAATGATTGTTGGTCAAGCTATGGCTAACTCTGTAGGTATCATGGCAAGAGCTGCATCGGCACTAGGAAATGCTGGAATTAACTTAAAGATAGTTAACCAAGGGGCATCCGAAATTTCGTTAATGTTTGGTGTATCCGAAGCTTATTGCTCATATGCAGTTAAAGCATTATACAAAGAGCTGTTTAAGCTCTAATAAAAGAATAACGCAATAATAAAGGTCTGAGTGATTATTCTCAGACCTTTTGTTTTGCTCGAAAATTTAGAGATTAATCAGGCTCAGAAACAGTAGTAGGAGAACTCTCAATAGTAGTTTCTTCCAACTCAGTAGTAGAGGTTGTCTCTTCAGTAGTTTCTTCCGAAGTAGACTCAGTTGTTGTCGTTGCTGCTGTTGTTGTCGTCTGTTGAACAGTCTCTGATGTAGACTCAACAGTTGTTGAATCAGACACAGGCGGAACGTCAGAATCTTGAGACTCAGTTGCAACTGGAGTAACTTCGCTCTCAACTATTGGAAGTGTCTCATTAATTGTTGGATCTTCAGTAGAGATCTGTGCAGTTAATACGTATCCAGTTATGTTATTTGTTGTAATAACATTAGAGAAAGTATCATCTTGAGAGACAATAATTAGTGACTCGCCTCTCATTAGATTAGATAGTACAGTACTTTCTACAGAATCCGAAGCAAACAATGGAGTATTATCACTTACAACATACATAACGGACTGAGCTTGCTCATCTGTTTCTTTAGTCTCTTTTGAAAAGTCAATCAAATCTGTAATATTGTATGCAACAAACATTAATCCAAAACCTAGAATAGTAAATCCTAAAAAGAAGATAATCGGATATAGAATGTTCCAAAGTTTCTCATTATTCTTTTTCTTACCATCCATTGCTTCACTATCCTCATTACTATCTTTGTACGCCTTGTAATCCCCTGTATTTACTACCGTAGTATCTCCCTGAGAGTCGTAGTTATCATCAACCTCACCAGCATATGGTTTGGTCTCATCCATAGGATTAACATATGGATTTGATTGAACAGGAACTTGAGCTCCAGCAAAATAAGCATCACCAGGTAATAGAAAAGTGGACTCAACCTTCGTAATAATAACTGTTAAGCCACTCATAATTCCATACTGATATGCAGAATTAATTAACTCCCTAACCTTAACTTCAGTAGATGTAGGACGTACGAGAATCATGTTTCTCATCTGAGCAGGCAAGCTCTTAGATAATCCCAAACCCATCAAGCATAACTCATCATTGTCTTTTAACTTCAAATGAACTTGCTTGTCAGCTAGAACTGGACCATCTTGAGGGAGCTTACCAAGATATTGAGTTAAATTCATGCTCTCATGATGATTCTTTTCCTGTTCTGCAGTAATTGCACCCATTTGAACATATCTGTGTGCTACAGTTTGCTCTTCGGTGAGAGACATTATTCTATTGTCACGAATTAGAACTGCTTTAGTATTTCCTACTGAAATTACCCTTAAAGTGTCACCTTCAATAACTAGCATAGTCATAGATACTTTAAGTGGAGTTCCACCCTTACTAATTACAAAATTACAAACCTTTAGATTAAGTACGTTAATAACTTGGTTCGAAAAAGATTCAAAATCAAGGACAGGTCTATTAGATGAAGCTGCAACAATCGTAGTTAACTCTTTATTAAGCTCTAAATTAAGCACAGCTCCAAGATTATCTGGACCTATTACTGAAAATAAGGCACAAATTTGAATAGGAGATGTTGATCGTGCAGTTCTTAAGAATTCATTCGGAAAATCAGCTTGAGTTCTGTATAAGGTATGAAAAAACACATTCTCTTGTGGTTGATTTGGAACTTGATTTGTCTCACACAAGCATGAAGATACTGTCTTACTCATTAGTTGTCCTCCCAAATGAACGAATGTAATGCCGGAAGTTGAACGTCAAAACTAACGATCATCATCCAAGGATCAGGTTGTACTGAATACATGTTATCTTCTGGAACTCTGTATTGAGAAATACTACCCGCTCCACCAATAGCATCTAGACCCAAACGAGCCAAATCCATCGTTGTCATATTTGTCTCAAACATCCCAGCTGAATTCTCTATTAAAGCTAATTGCTCAAGCCTTCCCATAGAAGCGACTCTCGTAATTAATGCAAAGGCAACAGTTCTTTGACGAGATGTTCTCACAAAGTCAGAATCCAAATATCGAATTCTTGACCACCCAATTGCTTGAACACCAGATAATGTTTGCGTTCCACTTACAGTTATTAGACTAGCAGTTGAACCTGATACCGCATTTTGCTCAGTGATATTAATGTTTGCATACTTAATCTCGTCAGCAGACACATCAATATCTACACCGCCAACTAAATCAATAATAGCTGCAGCACTATTGAAATCAAGCATTACAAATCTTTGAATATCTAATCCGAAGTTACGATTAATCGTATTAATCATCAGTCCTACTCCGCCATAATAGTAAGCGTGAGTAAGCTTATCAAGTGACGAAGAGGATGTCTCGTCTGTATCACCAATATATACGCCTGTATCTCTCATAAGTGAAGTTAATTTAATAGTATCGTCACTCTTATTGATCGATACAACCATCATTGCATCGGTCCTACATTGATAATCATCTGTTCCTCTCGAGTCGACACCAAAAACCAAAATGTTTTCTACATCAGCATCAATCTGGTCTACTTGAATGATTGGATGATTTGGGTCTACATAGACGCGAGTATGACCGCCATCAGCCCAACTTGAAGTAACATCACCACCAGTTAAACTGCCATCACCTGTTAATTCGATCGTATCGTATTCCTCCTCGGACACAATAGGAGTAAATACATATTGAAATCCATCAAGGACTTTATAAGCATAGATGAAAAAACCAAGGCAAAGACCGAGAATCGAGCAAATTATTCTAATGAATATCTGCTTTACTTTCCCCTTTCTCTTTGGTGTCGCTTGCGTTGAAACAGGCGAATTTGAACTATTTCTGTCCATTAGATACACCTCTTAAACTTAAAATACTTATGTATTATAGCACGAGCTATAAAATTAACAAATGCAGACATAAATCAATAATGCTATAATCTGTCTGTGTCATATTTTGGCACAAATTCTATTCTAGGAGATTAAAATGAAGACTAGACGTATTATTGCAACTTTTCTAGTATTCTCATTGCTACTTGGTGCAAGTGCTTGTAAGAAGAAAGAGAAGCCTTCAGAGACAACAACAGAATTAACAACAACAGAACAAACTACTACGCAACCTACGAGTACGACTGTAGATACAATAAACGGCTTATATGACCCATCGAATCCAAACGCTCTTAATCCTTTGACAGGACTTCAGTTAATGGATCCGGAGAATGAGGGTATGAGAAGTGTTGCTATCGTTATCAACAATTGCTATAATGCTCTGCCACAAAGAGGTATTAGTGAAGCGGATGCCATTTATGAGTATGAAACCGAAGGCGGACAAACTCGTTTACTAGCTCTTTTCGCTGATGTTAATACTGTTCCTGAGGTAGGGTCGTTAAGAAGTGCACGTGTTATCTCTTCTGATCTTGCGGCGGGAACAAACTCAATTTTTATCCATTATGGAAGAAATGCGCGTGTTCCAGATCATCTAACTGAGTTTGGAATTGACCACGTTGATGGAAACAATTGCAGTGCTGATTCTAATTCCTCTGCTAACGGACCAGTTGTTCTTGGTGAAGGACTATTCTTCTGGAGAGACTCCACTTGGTTGTCTCTTAGATCAAGAGAGCATACAGCTGTTTCTGATGGTGAGCATATATCTGCTGCTATTGACTACTTTAATATAGATAGGGTTGGTGAGACTCCATTGCTATTCAATTTTGTTCCTGATAATTCTGTTGATATTGAGAACGGAAGCCCATGTACGACTTTGAATGTTTTCTTCTCAGCTACAAATGATGATGCTTTGTTTACTTATGACCCTGAATTCTTCATATATTACAAGACTCAGTATGGCGGAGAAGCTCAGATTGATGAGACTTCCGGCAATCAAGTTGCAGTTACAAATGTAATTGTTCTATTCGCTGATATTCAACCTCATGGCGACGGTACAATTGATGCTTACTTACAGTCTGGTGGAAATGGTTTATATGCTTCCCAAGGTCAAATGGTACCAATTACTTGGACTAAGCCTACACCTAACGATCCTATCACAATTTACAACATGGATGGTGATATTGTGGAAGTCAATCGAGGTGTGAGTTACATTTGTGTAGTAGATAATGATTATGAATCGGATACTACTTACTCATGATGAAGAATTACTTCTGAATCGAAAATGGTGTAGTTATTGACTACACCATTTTTTTACTATCTTTTCGAAGTATTTATTCGTATCGAACTTCCTTCTTACCTTTAATGCTAAGACTTATCGAATAAAACAATCTAATAATGATTAAAACAATAAAAATACCAATTAAATCATAAAATGCATCTATTATTGAGCCATAACGTCCATCAACAAAAATTTGATGATATTCATCTGTAACAGCATACAAGGCGCAAATCCAAAGGGTAGTAAGAATTAATACCTCATTATCAGACTTGATCATTTTTATAGGAGCTTCAGAATATGAGATATTGGGAGAAATCAAATTTGTAAATCTCAACGATAAAAATGTAATTAAAGATAGAAAAGCATATTCTCCAATATGAGCATATACTCTTATCAATTCGTTTGATAGAGATAACCCAAACAGACTATTTATAGCGTTAGTATATACTAAGCTTCTAACGGAAGATGCATCTCCAGGTTCTGAAGATAGTGAGAATATCATAATCATCCAGCTAATGGTGAGCAACCATAACACTATCGAACCAACTAAATAGAAGACTGATATCTTCCTTTTTAATACTTTTGTAGCTTTTTTAGTCTCAGACTTCTTGACCATGTTATATCACCTTTTATCTTGACTATCTGTTTTTATTCTTAAGTGCCCTGTCAATATCTCGCTTTGCTTGCTTCTCGGCCAGAACATCTCTTTTATCGTAATTCTTCTTTCCTCGAGCAAGACCTATCTCTACCTTAATTTTTCCATTTGAAAAATAGCATTTTGTTGGCACTAATGTCAAACCATCTTGCTTAACAGTTGAGTAAAGCTTAATTATCTGACTCTTATGCATTAGTAGTTTTCTAGATCTCATAGGGTCAAGATTAAATCTATTACCCATCTCGTAAGGACTAATATGAACGCCTATAAGCCATAACTCACCTTCTTTAATAGTAACATAACTATCCCTTAGGTTAACTTTGCCTTGTCTTAAGCTCTTGACTTCTGTGCCCGAAAGGACAATTCCACACTCATACTTCTCTTCAATGAAGTAATCATGAAATGCTTTTCTATTCTCCGCGACTAACTTAATTCCCTTTGTAATTGCCATTTAGTACTACCCAATCCTTATTCTTCCAAAGACAAAGATGGAATTGCATTCAAACTCAAATCCATTCTCTTCCCATTAATATACTCAAAATAACCAGCCGATGCAATCATTGCAGCATTATCTGTGCATAGTTTCAAATCCGGATAGAAAACGCGAATATTCTTATTCTCGCACTCTCTATCTATCTCCCGTCTCAAGAACGAGTTTGCACTAACACCTCCAGCTAAACATATAGTGTTTACTCCAGTTTTTTCAACAGCCTTGATAGTATTTCTGACTAATTCATTCGCGATATGTTGCTGATAAGAGGCGACAAAGTCAGCAAGATTAAATCCATCGCCCTTCATTTTTAGCTCATTAAGTTGATTGAGCGCTGAAGTCTTTATACCACTAAATGAGAAATCCAAAGTATCCAGCATATGAGTTCTCGAAAAAGTATATGCTTCCGAATTTCCCCCAATGGCTGCTTTATCCATCTTTGGTCCGCCGGGATACCCGAGACCAATAACTCTAGCAATCTTATCAAGCGCTTCTCCAGCAGCGTCGTCTCTTGTTCTACCAAGATACTTCATACTACAATAGTCATCAACTTGAATAATAGCGCTAGTACCACCACTTACACATAAACAGATAAAAGGAGGCCTAAGATCTCCATGACTAATATAATTGCCTGCAATATGACCTTTAACGTGATTAACACCAACAAGTGGTAGTCCAGTCACTTCGCATAATCCCTTTGCAGCTGATAAGCCAACTAACAGGGCTCCAACAAGACCAGGACCATAAGTAACCGCTACAGCATCAACATCGTCTAGAGTTAATCCGGCTAAATCCAAGGATTCACTTATAACTGAGAAAACAGCATCAACATGCATTCTGGAAGCTAATTCAGGCACAACGCCTCCGTACTTCTCGTGAAAATCAGCTTGTGAAGCTATTACATTACTTAATACTTCTCTTCCATTACAAACAATAGAACAAGCAGTCTCATCACAGGAGGTTTCAATTCCAAGAATTACAACTTTATCGTTTTTCAAGCTCATATTCCCTTCTACAACACTATCCAAAATAGTCACTTAAATATTGCATGATTACATCACTATAAACTTCAGGACTTGTCGTATAAGACTCCAAGTATCCCGCGCCAGGAATCATAACATCCATTGTGATGTTCGCATTCAAAGCATATCTCTCATTTACCAATTGCTCAATTCTATCAGCTCCAATAAAGCTATCATGACCACCGTACAATATACATACGGGAACAGGAATTCGAGATATCTCGGCAACTAGATTTATTGAAGAAGGCTCTTCAGCTGAAACTCTAATCGCGTAAGGGACAAAAAACTGAGTTAGTTGACCTAGGAATTCATTCTGAGATACATAGGGTCGAATATAATCATCTGAGTTTTTTGCTGGAGAATCAAGTATCATACCTTTGATATATCCACGATCGAAACCTAAGTCGAGAATTCTATCGGAATACTCAAGAAGGTCCGTCTCGCTGCTATTCGCCAATGGAAGCTTGTCATAAGCAATAATGCTTGCAGAACAACCTGTTCCTATTCCATACAATATTACATCCGTAGTAACGGATATCTTCTTCACTTGACTAATTGCTCCAAGAACATCCTGCCATTCAAGATAACCATAACCGGTAATATCTCCACCGGACTCGCCACAGTTACGTAGGTCAAATAAAAAAACGTTATATTTACTCGACAGGAATTGCTCAACTAAGTCAATCATCTCAACTCCAAATTGAAGACGATTAGAACTAGAATCGTGAACAACTATGATTGTACTTATTGGATTAGAGTCGCCACAGTTAAAGAACCATCCTGAAAGATTTGTCTGTCCATCAAAAGATTCAAAGCTAACAGTCGAATAAGAAGGCAGAACATTTGAGGGTACATTGCTAATCTCGCTTCCCTTAACACTCATCAATCGGTTAGAAGATAACACTGTCAGAATAATCAAAGCAATTCCAATTGCTGCAAGAGAACTAAGCAACAATGTAATCCTAACGACCAACTTATTGAAGGTTAACGAAGAACCTTGCTTCTTAATAAACCCCGTACTCATTAGAACATCTTTTTCTTCTTCATAATGAAAAAGCTTATAGCTATGCTAACAATAGATACAAGTGTCAATGTAATGAAGGCCCAAGGATTTGAAGCGAACTCTACATCCCAAGGCATAGGACAATTCTGTCCAAAAAAACTTGTAAATACCGTTGGAATAGTAAGGCAAATAGTAGCAGCAGCAAGAATCTTCATTATTACATTCATATTGTTATTAATAATTGAAGCATAAGCATCCATTGTTCCATTAACAATAGTTGCATAAATATCTGCCATCTCGTGTGCCTGCTTATACTCGATAATTACGTCCTCAAGTAAGTCTTCATCCTCATCATATTGCTTAACCGTACGACCTCTCATGAGTTTCTCAAGAACAGCCTCATTTGATTTCAAGGAGGTAGAAAAATATACAAGGGATTTACCTAGTTGAAGCATCTTATATAAATCTGAATTACTGATTGAAGCAGCAAGACCTTTCTCGGCTCCATCAACATTTCGGTCAATGAAACGAAGAAATTTCAAATAGTCCTTAGCAACCGCAAAAAGAATCTGAATCGTAAATCTTGTTCTATAAGAGACAATCATGTCACGAACTCTGTTATCGATGAATTGGTCAAGCATAGTTGCCTTCCTCATAGATACAGTAACAATAGTCTTCTTAGAAATAATGATTCCTAAAGGAGCTGTCTCATACTTAATTACGTCGTTATTCTCTTTTTTGGGAAAAGGAATGTCGACAATGACAAGAACATCACCAGTATCATCATCAGAGTCAATACGTGGTCTCTCTTCCTCATCCAATGGATATCTAATAAACTCGGTTGGAATCTTTAATGCATTAGCAACTTTACTAATCTCATCTTCTGTTGGGGCATACATATTTATCCAACAGTCGTCACAGATATTATCTACTGGCTTGATACGACCAACTAGCTTGGAACCGGCTTGCTGAATTTCGTCTGAAACGTATATCTCTAGCATAAGTACCGCCTCCTCTCTTTTTTAAAAAGCTTGTTTATTTTATCACTAATGAGTGCTTCTTTCCACTATGTGAATTCCTTAAATGCCAGTAGAACCGAAACCTCCGCCTCTGTTCTCTCCCATACTTGATACATCATCTACTTCTATCCAATCAACATAACTAACCTTAGCAAGAACCATTTGCGCGACTCTATCACCTTTGTGAATTACATATGTGCCATGTCTTGATCCTTTTGAAGATAATGTAAGCTCTTCATCAGAATCGCTCAAGGATGGAATAGAGGAATTATGCATAATCACATTAATCTCGTTTCTATACCCACAATCAATAGTACCAGGAGCATTGGGAATTCTAAGCATTGTATTTAGGGAAATGCCACTTCTTGGTCTAATCTGAATCTCATAACCGTATGGAATAGCAACTTTCAATCCAACAGGTACAAGAACCGTCTGCTGAGGATGTATTGTAATATCTTCACAACTACACAAATCCATACCGGCGTCGCCGTCTTTTGCATATTGTGGAACAATAGCGCCTGGATTACATTTTTCGAAACTTACTTGAACAATATCACTAGACATATATACCTCAAATCATTGAATGAACAAGAATCAAATCAATACCTAGTTCAGATATCTTACTAACTTGCTCGTCGTCAAGAGTATTCTTTGCTCTACCATATAAAGTCGAAGAGCAATCGACACGATGTGAAGCGATTGTACACACTCTATCATTCTCAAACTCCAAGTGGTAAGTTTGCTTTTGCAAGCACAAAGTACAATTACTCTGATGTCGACCGGTTGGACAATAATCGGATTGCATCCAAGGAATTTGTCCATCAACATGAAGAAGAACAGTAAACTTACCAATTATGGAAGATCTACATGATTCAAGCACATTATACATATCATCAAATGACAGTTCATATGAAAGATACCCACCATTAGCTCTAGTAGAAAGCAATTTGAGCGTCTTAGAATTATAAATGTTACTGCCACCAGACAAAAAATGCTTTACACCTAATTCATTGTAGATACTGTCATCTATGGACGCAAAAGAACGAGAATCGATAATAGCATCAAACCTTTCATCGTACTTCTCCTTGAAAGTTCTTAATATATCAAAGAAAGCATCGGAGCAATTATCGTGGCTAAAGTCAGGAAGAACTATAGCAAAAGAATACTCATTAGAGTCTAAGAATTCTTGAATTCTTTTACTAGCGCCTTTATCAAGTAAGTCATATATCGAAAAGGCATATATATCAGCGTCCTCTTGCTCAAGAGATCTATCAATCGATCTAACTGAAGGATAGTAATACATTCTATTTACAGCATTCTTAGAAACTTCATCACTATCAACTACTTGACTCTCAAAAACTGCCTCTGGGATTGCAGCTGTATGATCGGTCACAAAGTCTATTTCCGATATGAGTTCATCAGCCAATTGACGTCTGAGTTCATTAATCTCGCTAACTTTACACATAATTGGACTATCAGAAACAAAGAAAACATTATCGACAATAAATGGTGTATCACCCATCTTCTTAAGTTGTTCTGCAGCTCTATCAAAAGACAAAGGACTTCCAGTAAAAGAATCATCCATAGGATATGTAGACTCTTGAAAAGTCTCCTTAATCATTCCTGAATTGACTCTAGCATTTACTCTTAATACATTAGGATCACGGGAGTCAACAGACAAATCAATATGTGTCTTCCTTAAATCCTCACGATTTACTATAGCAAACTCAGAATGACTCATTAAAAAGACATCTGGTCTTCCCGAAATCTTATCAATTTGCTCTGGATGAAGACCTTTGACACTTAAGCTCTTAGGCATACTATGAATCTTTCCTATTGGAAAAGAACAAATCTCATTTGTCTTATTGCGAATCGATAGATAATCGCCTTTAGAAGGCATAGGTAGAGATTCATCGTATGTGAAAGTGATAGTTCCTTTTTTCGAGTCTGTTGAAGATACAATGCCTAGCCTTAGACCATACTTGCCAACATATTCACCAGACAAAAAGTTTGGTGACTTTTTGCTGTCGAGATACTGTGACGTAAAGCTTCCGCCTCTATTGAAAGATACGAGTAAATCATTCATAACCTCATCGCATAGCTCATTTGAAAGCAAGCCATCATAGTAAGCATCAATTAGCTTTCTATATGCTTTCGTAGCACAAACAACATAATCTACATCTCTCATTCTTCCCTCAATCTTCAAAGATGAAACTCCAGAAGCAATAATATCTGAAAGATATGGAATGATGGACCTATCCTTTGGAGAAAGAAGATGTCCAGTTTTAAGAATGCCTTCATTAGAGACTAGCGAGTATTGCTGACGACAAGGTTGAGCACATAAGCCGCGATTTCCACTTCTTGATCCACTCTTATTCATACTACTAAATAAACACAATCCAGAAGCACAAACACATACAGCGCCATGCGCGAAAACTTCAGTCTCAAGACCATATCTCTTAGCTACTTTTGTTCTCTCTCTAATCTCAGACAACGATAACTCTCTAGGGAGAACAACTCGAGAATATCCATTCTCCTTAAGTGACTTAAACTGATCTGAGGAAAAAACGTTCATTTGAGTACTAGCAATTATATTGAAGTCAGGATACAAAGACTTAAGCTTATTAGCTAAACCAATATCCTGAACAATAAAACCATCAACTCCTGCTTCATATGCTGACACAGCAGTTGTAATAGCATCATCAATCTCATAGTCATTCACAAGAGTATTGAGCGTAAGATAAACCTTAGAACTTCTTCTGTGTGCATAGTGACAACCATCTTGTAATTGCAATAACGTAAAATTATCCGCGTTAATTCGTGCATTAAATGCGCCGAGACCAAGATATATAGCATCTGCTCCAGCGTCAATTGCCTTCTCTAGTATTTCATAGGATCCAGCGGGAGCCATTAATTCAATTCTACTCATCTTTATTATCTTTACCTTTCGAAGATACAAGCAACTCTACAGGAGTAGGATTCTTGCTCTCATTTTGCTTATCCAGCAAGTATTGTTGCTGATAATACATCAAATCTGTTCTGAAATTATTGCATTGCTCCTTCTCAGAAAGCAACTGATCACAGCAATCAATTAGAGCAAGAATTGCCGCCTTGGAATTGGTTAGTCCAGGGTTGTTATCTAGAGTAGAAGTCAACAATTCATTAGCAACCGAAGCTATCTTACGAATTCTTGCCTCACTCATATCATCAGTAGCACTTAGTAAGTAATGATTTCCACCTATTTCTACATGAACTTTGATAGGACTTTTAGAATGTTCTTCTGTAAAATTTCTTTGCTTAATCTTCTCATCTAAAGTTGGAACATATTTTTTCTCAGTAACTACCTTTGCTAGACTATTTCCCTTATAACGTTGCTCATAAGTAGCCATCAAAGGAGCGCTCTTAGTCTTCTTCTTGTTCCTAAAATCCGAATCGGAATACTTTCCTAATAGTGTATCAGTGTTAGATTTTCTCATTTTATCCTCATCTTACAATATTTCCATTTCATTATAACAATTTATCAAGATTAAGGTAGTCATCGAAAAAAAATAAGCCGTTATATTTCTATAACGGCTTATTTTAATAATACTCTATTTATCCTTGAAAACTCTGAACTGCATATGATTCATTGAGAAATACAAAAACACCAACTCCGATATTTTGGAATCTAGAATCAACCATATTATTATAGTGCTCTGGAGAATTATGCCATAACAGATAAATCACACTAGATGGAAACAAGGAACCATCATTAACATATCCGCACATAATATTCTCACCTGAATATCCAATTGGATATAGCGTTGACCAGGGTTCTCCGTTAGGTCGATCGTGATTGCTTTGATAACTATATGCTAACTCAGCAGCTCTATATCGCGCAATTCTCTGCATCTGTTCTGTCATTACTAAAGGAGAGAGTCCAAGTGACTGTCGTAATGCATTTGTCTGACTAAACACATTATTCTCGCCTGCGACATCGAAGTATCCAGATACAATTGCATATTGATCGTTATTTACTCTTATTACATAAGTCTGGACGGGGCTTTGAATCGGAGTTACGTAAGTTCGTCTAACCATAATACCGGCGTTAGCACAAATTGATGCAAACTCTTGGGAATCAACAAATCCGTTGAATAAGTCAGTCAATGTACCACCACTTTGTAAAAGAGTGTTCCAATGAGCAAAACCTTCAGGATCAGCACCACGTCCTAAAAAAACATTATAGAAAGTATTAACGCGCTCCTCATTGGTCATAGAAGCAAATCTATTTTGGAATTCGGTACTAAAAATGAATCCATATGCTGCTTCGCTTCCTGTATCCACCATAGTAGCAAGTCTATTGCACCAGTATGAGTAACCATCAGGATCAGCTTCTCTTGAGAGAACACCAGAGTACAACCTATTTACAAAAGAACTAATACCAGAATCAACGGTATAAATTGCATTATTCGGAGTAGCACTTCCTCCAGAGATAATCCCATATTGCAAGCATGTATTAGCCCACTCTGTTGAATTAATAAAACACTCGAGTATTTCTTGATATGAGTAACCATTAAAAGCTTGATTAATCCAATTGCACATACCGAGATTATCTGGCCCTCTGTTGAAGAATACACGGTACAGAGTAGTAAGATACTCTTCTAAGTCTAGGTTTCTGTCTATGAACTCTTGCGAAAAGAAGAATCCTCTTGCTGTATTTGCTCCATCATATTGACCAGAGGATAATAGATTAGACCAATGAGCTATACCAGTCGGATCTGATCCTCTTCCAAGACAATATGTGTAAAGTCTTTCAACAAAACTATTGATTTGACTAACAGATGCATTATTTACACTAATAATAGGTTCGCTAATGCGACTATCAACACCAACCTCGGATGAATAAGCAATTACAGTTCCAACTCCTGTGAATGAAACCAGCATAACTACTACTAATAAGGAAACAAACAAGCGCTTAATGATTTTCATAATAAGTATCCTTTCGTCATTCTTTGTTCATTATACACAACAGTCTACGAGAATACACCGATAATTCTATTGATTTAGCATAATAATATTTAACAATTAATACTCTCTCACTGATAAAGCATACAAAACAGAAATACAAATTGCTCAGGACTGACAGCTTCGCTACGAACTCTACCATCAAGTTCTAAAGCTAAAAGTGCATCAGAGAGACTGACGCTTGGAGTTTTTCGAGCGAAATACTCATTTAAGGAGTTCTGAAGGGTCTTTCTTCGTTTAGAGAAGGCTGCTTCTACAAAATCATAGTAGTCAGGACTTATAATGCGCGAATCAATTCTCTTCTTCAATGTAATTACACATGAAGTTGTATGAGGCGCAGGATAAAAACGAGAAGAATCAACGACAAATTCTTTTCGAACAATACCATAATTCGAACAAAAAACTGAGAGCGGACCATATTGCTTTGTCGAAGGCTTTGCATCAACTCGAGCAAATGCATCATCTTCAATCATCAATGTCATTTGCTTTGACTCAGGATAATCAATAATTAGCTTCTTAATAATTGAAGTCATAACGTAATACGGAATATTGCTTAGAATATAATCAATACTACAATCTATCAAATCTTGAGGAAGCTTCAAAAAATCTGAGCAAATCACCTTAGAATATTGAGAAATCTCCTCATCGTCTTGCAAAAATGATGCTAACCTCTTATCAATCTCGACGGAATAAATCCTCATGTCAGAGTTATTATTCTTATTCATTAGGCATAACTGTCTTGTAAGCGCACCAATTCCGGGTCCTATTTCTAAAACATTAGAGTTAGGGCAAGCACCGCTGATTTCTATAATATCTTCGATAACAGAATCATCGCAAAGAAAGTTCTGCCCAAATTTAGAATCGGGCAGAATGCTATTGCTCTTAATAATTGATATGACTTCTTCTCTTGACATGATTACATGAAGTAAGAGATTCCAGATTCAAAGATCTTCTGATCCTTGTTACCAGGAATGTTCCTACATAAATCAATATCATATCTCTCGCTGTGTCCCATTTTTCCAAAGACACGCCCATCTAGAGAAACAATTCCTTCAATAGCGCAAACTGAACCATTTGGATTGAATGCTGTATCAGAACTTGGGTTACCATCAAAGTCAACATAGCAAGTTGCTATTTGTCCGTTCTTAGCAAGGTCCTCAACTAGCTTACTATCAGCTACGAACTTACCTTCACCATGAGAAATAGGGATTTCATAAATCTCACCAGGCTTAGTATTCATTAACCAAGGGCTGTTATTGGACATAACCATAGTTGATGCATACATATTTTGGTGGCGACCAATATTATTGAACGTTAGAGTTGGGCTATCACTCTCAAGTTTCTTAATATCACCATATGGAACAAGCCCAAGTTTTATCAAAGATTGGAATCCATTACATATACCAAGCATCAATCCGTCACGATTAAATAGCAAATCTCTAACTGCGTCAGTAACATATTGATTCCTAAATGCAGCAGCAAAAAACTTTCCAGAACCTTCTGGCTCATCTCCAGCCGAGAAACCGCCAGGTAGCATTACAATATTGCTGTTCTTAATCTTCTTAGCCAAAGTCTGCAAAGACTCAACGATATCTTGCTCATTCTTATTACGAATTACGAAGACATCTGCCACACCACCAGCACGTTCAAATGCTCTAGCTGAATCATATTCACAGTTAGTACCTGGGAATACAGGAATTACTACTCTTGGCTTTACTCCTTTTAAAACACTTGGGGAAGCCTTAAACGTTTTACTGGTATTAAATAACTCAATAGAACATGGCATGTCAGCTGGAGTTGCCTTAGTAGTGAAAATAGGTTCAAGCTTAGAGTAAAATGCTTCAAGAGCTTTGCTTGCTTCAAGTGATTGGTTACCATAGGTGAATTGGCCATCATCTGTGGTAGTTCCAAGGAACTTAGCTCCACAGGTCTCAAGCTTATCTATAGCATTTCCGTCATTCTCAACAGCAAGAATCATTGTAGCCAATGACTTATTGAATAGATTCTCAATTTGAATAGACTCATCAAATCTAAATCCAAGACCATTACCAAAACACATCTGAGCGACTCTAGTAGCAATACCAGAACTACGAACTACAGAAGCATTCTTTAGTTGACCACGACTGATTAGTTCCTTAACACACTTGATTACTCTTAAAGCATGATCTTTGTTGTATCCGCCTTTTCCATCTCTTGCGATCTTGACATAATATAGCTTCACTCCACTTCCGTTAAGAGTAGAAGTAATTAACTTATCTGATATGCTCATACCAACAGCAAAGCTAACAAGAGTCGGCGGTACATGAAGCTCATTAAATGAACCGCTCATAGAGTCTTTTCCACCTATTGACGCTGTACCAAAATCTAGTTGTGCCTTGTAAGCACCAAGGAGTGCACAAAGAGGTTTGCTCCATGCAACATCTGAAGACATTCTTTCGAAATATTCTTGGAAAGTAAGTCTAGCGCTCAGCGGATCAACACCCATAGCAAGAATCTTTAGTAAGCTCTCTAAAACAGAATGATAAGCGCCACAATAAGGATTCCACTCTGTGTAATAAGGATCAAATCCATATGTCATAACAGAGCAATTCTTGGTGAATCCATTATCCAAAGGAATCTTAGCTGCCATTCCCTCTTCTGGAGAATTCTGATTCTTGCCTCCATAAGGCATGATAACAGTAGCTGCTCCGATACTAGAATCAAATCTTTGAATTAAACCTCTTTCACAGCATCCTTCTAATGTCGATAACGAGTTCTTCAACGAAGAAGCAAAATCGTTCTCAACAAACGAATCATTTAAGCTATCAAGATAAGCCTTAGAACCATCAAATGCTGGAACTGTTACCTTTGCAAATTGACTCGCGCCATTAGTATCAATGAAAGCTCTAGAGAGATTAACAATAGACTTACCATTCCAGTTCATTACCATATTGGGTTCTTCAGTAACTTCTGCAACTACAACAGCTTCAAGATTTTCTCTGTCCGCAAAAGCTAAGAACTTATCCTTGTTAGTAGCATGAATTACACAAGCCATACGCTCTTGTGACTCTGAAATAGCGATTTCAGTTCCATCTAGACCAGCATACTTTTTTGGAACTACGTCCAGATTAATTCTAAGGCCATCAGCTAATTCACCAATAGCAACAGATACACCACCAGCACCAAAATCGTTACACCGAACAATAAGCTTTGTTACTTCTGGATCGCGGAATAGACGTTGAATCTTTCTTTCCGTTGGAGGATTACCCTTCTGTACTTCAGCGCCACATGTTAGTACTGACTTCTCATCATGTGCCTTAGAAGAACCAGTTGCGCCACCGATTCCATCTCTACCTGTGCGACCACCAAGAAGAACAACTATATCTCCAGGGATTGGTCTTTCTCTTACAATATTCTCTGCTGGAGCTGCACCAATAACAGCGCCTATTTCCATTCTTTTCGCAACATAACCTGGGTGATAAATCTCTTCAACCTGACCAGTAGCTAGACCAATTTGGTTTCCATATGAACTATAACCAGCAGCAGCAGTTCTAACTAGCTTCTTCTGAGAGAGTTTGCCTTTAAGTGTCATAGATACTGGAATTGTTGGGTCTCCAGCTCCTGTTACACGCATTGCTTGGTAAACATAAGATCTACCAGAAAGTGGGTCTCTGATAGCTCCGCCAAGGCAAGTAGCAGCACCACCAAATGGCTCAATTTCAGTAGGATGGTTATGAGTCTCATTCTTAAACATAAGAATGTAATCTTTGTCCTCACCATTTACTTGAATCCTTATCTTGATGGAACAAGCATTTATTTCTTCACTCTCATCTAAGTCAGTAAGCTTTCCGTCTCTCTTAAGCTTCTTCATGGCAAGAGTAGCTAGGTCCATCAAACAGATTCTCTTTGATGATAAGCGATCAGCATATAGGTCCTTTCGAGATAAGATGTAATCATCAAAAGTAGCTTTAATCTCTTGTGTAAGGGCGTCATCACCTTCAAATTTAATATCTGTTAACTCTGTTAGGAAAGTTGTATGACGGCAATGGTCAGACCAATATGTGTCTAAAACTCTAATTTCTGTAACCGTAGGCTCTCTTTTCTCTTCAATGAAATGCTTTTGAGTAAAAATAATATCGGCATCACTCATAGCAAGACCCATATCTACTCGAAGGCTAGAAAGCTCAGATTCACTCATTGTAGTGAAACCTTCAATGGTCGATACTTCCGATGGTACATCAAAATTATCTTCGAGAGTCTCTGGCTTCTCTTCTGATGCTTTTCGACAATCAACTGGATTAATCAAATACTTTTCGATCTTAAGCTTCTGCTCATCATCAAGAACTCCGTAGAAAGCTATGACCTTTGCAGTTTTAACAAGAGGTCTTTCCTTCTGAGTAAGGAACTGAGTACATTGAGCGGCAGAATCGGCTCTCTGGTCATACTGGCCTGGCAATGCCTCAATAATCAGCACATAACAGCTTTTTGATAAATCAACCTTCTCATCATAGACATAATCAACTGGAGGTTCTGAAAAAACTACTTCTCGCGCTTGCTTATATTCATCATCAGATAATCCCGATACATCGTATCGATTAATTACTCTTACTGATACGATACCGTCAATACCAAGGTCAGTCTTGATATCCTTTAGTATTCCTCTTGCTTCTACAGCAAAAGCTTCCTTCTTCTCCGATAGAACTCTGCGTACTGAAAGAGACATTGTTTTTCCTCCAAAAAATTAGTAATGATATATAGTATCTCACGTAATGAGACATGTCACATGTTTTCTGCGTTTTTAGACAATATATTTGAATTGAATTCCAAGAATCGCTTCAAACCTTCACTATCTAAAGAACCATGAGCAAGTCTAGCCTGATCGAATACATGAAGCGCGAGTCGATTACACTCTTCATCTTTTGATCCCATCTCATGAAGAGCGAAAAGTCTAGAAATCAAAGGGCTATCCGTATTTAAAACCAAATCTTTCTTAATCGGGAATATAGAATCCAAATCCTTATAAGGATCGTTCTCATCCCCTGTTCTCATCTTCTCGAATTGCTTACGCATCTCTGCCATGCGTCTTGCTTCCTCCGTCTCTCTAATTACTGCTGGAAGAGCATCATCTCCAAGAGCCATAACAGATACATCTATCTTATCATCTGAAAGCGCGCTTCTGAAAAAATCCTGGTACTTATTCTTAGTATCTTCATCACCTTCTTCGCCAGAAATATCTGCATCAACACGCATGAACTTAACATCGTTGTGCTTATACTCTAAGAAAGAAATAAAATTGTTGTCAATCTCTTCATCAAGAATTACTACATCAAATCCTTGCTTCTGAGCCATGTCAATGTAAGCTGATTGAGTTACCTTGTCCTTTGCATATCTGACAGTATCCTTTCCGTCAGTCAACTCCTTAAGCGTCTTATTCGAGCCATCAACAATTTTGAACAAGCAAATGTCGTTTACCTTCTCGTTAAACTTCTCGTCCTTCATCATTCCATACTTTACAAAGACAGAAATGTCAGACCAATACTGCTCGAAAATAGATCTCTCTTTCTTAAATAACTCGTTCAGCTTATCAGATACTTTTCGAATAATATGAGAAGAAAGCTTCTTAACATACTCATCTTGTTGAAGTGCAGATCTAGATACATTCAAAGGTAAGTCCGAACAATCCAAACAACCTCTAAGTAAGAATAAGAAATCAGGAATTATCTCTTCAATATTATCTGCAACGAATATCTGGTGATTATAAACCTTAATTCGACCCTCCAAAGATTGATAAATATTATCAGTCTTAGGGAAATATAGAATACCCTGCAAAGTAAAAGGATAATCCATGTTCAAATGAATCCAGAATAATGGATCCCTTACATCCTGGAATACAGAATGATAGAAGCTCTTGTAATCCTCATCTGTGCAATCCTTTGGAGATTTTGTCCATAGCGGAGTCTTTGTATTTATAGGAGTAGCAACAAAAGGTGTAAATGTCTCACCCTTCTCTTTAGCTTCATCTTCCTTCTTAGCTTCACTAGCTATTCTGTCAGCCTCTTCCTTTAGATCTACATAGAACAAGTCTACAGGAACAAAGGAACAATACTTACGAATAACACTTCTAATCTTATTGCTATCAAAAAGCTTAATCGCTTCTTCAGATAGCTTTAAAGTCATTAACGTTCCCCTAGTAGTCCTTTTTGACTCAAGAATCTCGTATTCCATACCGTCATCTGACTTCCAAATGATTGGCTCTTCATCTTCAGAAAAACTCTTTGAATCAATAGTGATTGAGTCGGCAACCATAAAACCTGAGTAAAAACCAAGACCAAAATGTCCAATTATTCCTGCCTTATCAGTTGATTGCTCTTGATACTTCGTTACAAAGTCCATAGCGCCCGAGAAAGCAATTTGGTTAATATACTTATCAACCTCATCAGCGCTCATTCCAATCCCATTATCTTCAAAAGAAATCGTCTTATTGTCATCGTCAAACGTTACGGTAATCCTATACTCACTATTATCATTTGATGCCTTACCTAAGTCTACCAATCGCTTGTGTTTCGCAACCGCATCGGCACAATTAGAGACAAACTCACGAATAAAGATGTCCTGATCAGAATAAAGCCATTGACGAATAACCGGAAAAATATTTTCTGTTGTTACAGAAACCTTACCACTCTTAATTGACATAAATTACCTCCTGTGATCATTGATATAGTTATTTGTTATGTCAGAATAAATTCTCATTATTTGTTGTAACTTCAAATTGCTTGTTGAGCTAAACTCGATATCATCAACAGATGCAATTGGAAGTATATCAAAAGGTGTGCTAGAGATAAACAAAGCAACCTCTTCTCTCATATTACTCAATTCAGCTAAAGTAAACATATCAGTTACAAGCTTACAACCAACTTTCTCTAGCGAACTAAGAACTCTTTGCCTAGTAATACCAATTAGAATCTTACTGTCTGGAGCCGAATAGACTTCATTTCCTATGATTGCGAAAAAGTTTGACTTGCTTCCCTCGTATAACTTGCCTTTATTATCAGACAGAATAATCTCGTATGGCTTACCAAACTTAGTCTGCATCGAAAAAGCTCGCGCAACTGCTTCCTTATATTCTCCACGGAAAACTTTAACATTGGGTGATACTCGCTCCCAATTAAGTGTTCTAGTGCAAACTCCGTTAATAAAGGAAAACTTATCCGGTATATTTGCTTCGCAGAAATAAAATAGAGTGTGCACTCTAGTAATAACTACCCTTACATTGCAATCAGTAGGAAGCGATGAATCGTATGCCTTAACAACGAAATCGCATAATAATTCTCTTACTTTGAAAACATCAAACGCAAAATCCTCAGTACTAGAAACCGACCTAACTAATCTATCAAGATGATCCTCAAGAAATAAAAGAACACCACTCTTGAATCGAATAGTCTCATAGTAAGTGGACTCTTCAAAAGGATTAAGAAGGCTAATTGCTACACTTGAATTAGCAGAAATAAATGCGCCATCATAGAAATAAATCTTACCAAGAGCATTTTCTAAAAGAGGATATGCCATAACACCATCTTCCTTATCTATTATAGGTATATATTTTATCGCTTAATTAAGTTTTTTTCAAAGTTGATAGTAACAAATAACGAAAGTCAATATTTAGACAGATTAAGCATAATGCTAATAGAATTCTGTAATCAGGACGTTTATATGATATTTGCTTACAAGTACATCAATACATCTAGATCTATAATACTTATGGACTTCTAACCTCTAGTGGATGATCATCAGCAGGTACTCCAACTACCCGAACTTAAACCGGCAAAATAACTTTGCTCAGAACGTAGCTAATAACTAAAGAAATTTTGAAGTAACTTCAACCTAAACGATTAATTATTATTTTCAGAATTGGAGACAAATATGCCATAATTATGCAAATTTGAATTTCAAAACTTGTAATAAACATATATAATGTATTTCGTTGACAGTGCTTTTTTCGAGTGCTACAATTGAGCAATATTATACAGATTAATGCATAAATATTCACAGGAGGACATATAAATGGCTAAAGAACGTTTTTTACTTGCTTATTCAGGTGGATTAGATACATCCATCATTATTCCTTGGTTACTAGAGCACTATGATTGCGAAGTAATTGCAATGGCTGGAGAAGTAGGTATTGGTATTGACGAGAGTTTCCTTAGAGAAAAGGCACTAAAGTGCGGCGCAATTAAGTGTTATGTAGAAGATATTTCTGAAGAGTTTATTACTGACTTTATTTACCCTACTCTTAAGGCTAACGCAGTATATGAAGGTAAGTATTTACTAGGCACTTCTTTTGCTCGTCCGGTTATCGCTAAGAGAATGGTCGAGATTGCTAGAAAAGAAGGTTGTTCAACAATCGTTCATGGTTGCACTGGTAAGGGTAATGACCAGGTTCGTTTTGAACTTACTATTAAGGCTCTTGCTCCGGAAATGAAGATACTTGCTCCATGGAGAATTTGGGATATTAAGTCTAGAGATGAAGAAATCGATTATGCAGCTGCTCGTGGTATTCCTGTTCCTGTTACTAAGGAGAACAACTACTCTAAGGACGAGAACCTATGGCATTTATCACATGAGGGTATGGATTTAGAGAATCCAGCTAATGAGCCAGACCTTGATAAGATTCTAGAGCTTATGATTAGCCCTGAGAAGGCTCCAGATACACCTACTTATGTAACTATCAAGTTCGAAAAAGGTATTCCTGTTGAAGTTGATGATCAAAAGCTTTCCGCAGTAGATATGCTTAAGTATTGCAACAAGGTTGCTGGATCAAACGGTGTTGGTATTGCTGATATCGTTGAGAATCGTCTAGTAGGAATGAAGTCTCGTGGAGTATACGAGACACCTGGTGGAACGCTTCTTTATGCTGCTCATCGTGAGCTTGAGCTTCTAACTGTTGAGCGTGATACTCTTCACTACAAGGATCTTGTAGCACAGAGATTTGCTGAGCTTGTTTACTACGGACAGTGGTTTCATCCACTACGTGAAGCACTTAGCGCTTTTGTTGATAGCACTCAATCTACTGTTACTGGAACAGTAAAAATGAAGCTTTACAAGGGTAATTGCACTCCTGCTGGAACAACTTCACCATTCTCATTGTATGATGAAGAAATTGCTACCTTCTCCGAAGATGACGTTTACAATCAGGCTGATGCTGGCGGATTTATTAACTGCTTTGGTTTGCCAATGAAGGTAAACGCACAAATGAAGAAGAGAAACGGTTTACTATAATAAGTTTAAGATAATTGGGCTGTGAGCTCTTGTGTTCACAGCCCTTTATTCATAAGGAGATTATTTGTGGCTAAGAAAATGTGGGCAGGTCGCTTCGAGAAAGCAACTGATAAGGATGTAAATGACTATAACTCTTCCCTTCCATTTGATTGTCGTATGTACAAGCAAGACATAGAAGGAAGCATAGCTCATAGCGCTATGTTGTCTAAGCAGGGAATCATTTCTGAAGAAGATGCTAAATCTATTGCTTCAGGTCTACTCTCAATTATGGAAGATATTGAAGATGGAAAGCTTCTTTTCGATAACTCTGATGCTGAAGATATTCATATGTTCATCGAAGAGGAGTTAACTAATCGAATCGGTGATGCAGGCAAGCGTTTGCATACTGGTCGTAGTCGTAACGACCAAGTAGCTTTAGATCAGAGACTTTATCTTTTGGATGAGACTGCTACTATTATTGAAAAGCTTGATTTGCTGATTCAAACTCTTGTAGATATTGCAAAGGACAACTTAGAGACTTGGATGCCTGGATATACTCATCTTCAGAGAGCTCAACCTATTACATTCGCTCATTACTTATGTGCTTACATTGAGATGTTCAAACGTGATGTTGAAAGAATTGCTGCTTCAAGTAAAAGAACAGCTATATCGCCACTTGGTTCTGGTGCACTTGCTGGTACTACATATCCTTTAGATAGAGAATGGACTGCTGACCAATTAGGTATGAATTCATGTTCACAGAATAGTCTAGACGGTGTAGCCGATAGAGATTTTGCAATTGAGTTTGCATCTTCGATTTCAATTCTAATGATGCATCTGTCCAGATTCTCTGAGGAGATTATTCTTTATTCTAGTCAGGAGTTCAAGTTCATTGAATTAGATGATGCTTACTCTACTGGTTCTTCAATGATGCCCCAGAAGAAGAACCCTGATGTAGCTGAGTTAACTCGTGGCAAAACCGGCCGTGTGTATGGTAATCTCATTTCCCTTCTAGTAATAATGAAGGGATTACCTCTAACATACAACAAGGATATGCAAGAGGTACAGGAAGCACTGTTTGATACCATTGATACGATAGAAGGGGTTCTTACGCCTTTTACTGGAATGGTTAAGACTATGAAGATCAACAAAGACAGAATGGCTGAAGCGGCTCTTGGTGGTTTTACTAATGCTACTGATTTAGCTGACTACCTAGTTCGTAAAGGTATTCCATTTAGGAATACTCATGAGATATCTGGAAAGCTAGTTCACTATTGTATCGAAAATAATACTACTCTAGAAAAGTTGTCTTTAGATGAGTATAAGCAATTTAGCGAAGCTTTCGACAACGATGTCTTTGATGCAATTTCTCTTAAAACTTGTGTAGAGAAAAGACTAGTAACAGGTGCTCCTTCACCTATGCAAGTTAAGTTGTACTTGGAAAGTCTTTGATTCTTGTTCTGTTTTGATTGAAATGAAAAGAAGTGAGCGCTGCTCACTTCTTTATTTTTTACGAGAAATATATATAATTAGTCGCTTAGTTCCTCATGCTATGAATTGGAGCCGGAATACGTCCACCTCTATTAATAAAATCACTACAAGATGCCTTGTTAACAGCCATAATTGGAGCGCTACCGAGAAGTCCGCCGAACTCGACGAAATCACCTACATCTTTACCAGGAACAGGAATCAAACGAACTGCCGTAGTCTTACCATTAAATGTACCAATAGCCATCTCGTCAGCAATTATGCCTGATATTGTAGTAGCACTAGTATCTCCTGGAATAGCTACCATGTCTAATCCTACAGAGCAGACACAAGTCATAGCCTCTAACTTTTCGAGACGTAGATTTCCACTTGCAGCAGCAGCTATCATTCCCTCGTCCTCAGATACAGGAATAAATGCGCCAGATAATCCGCCTACAAAAGAAGAAGCCATAGTTCCGCCCTTCTTTACGGCATCGTTTAGCATAGCAAGACAAGCTGTCGTTCCCCACGTTCCACAAGTCTCAAGACCAAACTCTTCCAATAATCTAGCTACAGAATCACCTACTGCTGGTGTTGGTGCCAAAGAAAGATCGATAATTCCGAATGGAACGCCAAGTCTTTCAGAAGCTTCTCTTGCAACAAGCTCTCCTACTCTAGTAATCTTAAAAGCAGCTTTTTTTATTGTCTCAGCAACAGTTCCGAGATTCTCACCTTTAACGCCTTCAAGAGCATGCTTCACTACACCAGGTCCAGAAATTCCAACGTTAATAACACATTCAGGCTCACCAGTTCCAAGAAATGCTCCAGCCATAAAAGGATTGTCCTCTGGCGCGTTTGCGAAAACAACGAGCTTTGCACATCCTAGAGCATCTTTATCCGCAGTTCTTAAGGCAGTCTTCTTAATAATCTCGCCCATATCCTTAACGGCATCCATGTTGATACCTGACTTAGTGGATGCAACATTAACAGAAGAACAAACAATATCTGTAACTGCTAATGCTTCAGGGATAGAGTTAATCAAAATTTTGTCGGATTCAGTGTAGCCTTTTTGAACTAAAGCAGAAAAACCGCCGATAAAATTAACTCCGCAAGCCCTTGCCGCCTTATCAAGTGTAATAGCAAAAGGTGTGTAATCGTTGGTATGACACGAAGCAGCAATAATCGAAATGGGAGTAACAGATATTCGCTTATGAATAATTGGTACATGATACTTCTTGCTTATCTCATCGCCTACTTCAACTAGTCGGCCAGCATACTTACAAATCTTGTCATATATTCTCCTACATGACTCTTCGACAGTTGCCGAAGCACAATCAGTAAGTGAAATTCCCATAGTAATTGTTCTAACATCCAGATGCTGTTCATTGAACATTCTGGTGGTTTCTAATATCTCGAAATCAGTAATCATTATCTACGCCTCTCAAATTCTGTGCATCGCATTGAACAAATCAGTGTGCTGAATAGTAATAGAAACTCCTAAATCGTCACTAAGCTTATTAAGTTTCTCTACAATATCAGAATTCTCAATAGCAATATCCTTAAGATCTACTATCATTATCATTGTAAATATTTCTTCAAGAATAGTCTGTGAAATATCCTTAATGTTAATTCCATTTTCTGAAAGCAAGGTAGAAACGCCTGCAATAATACCGACACGATCGCAACCAACTACAGAAATTACTGCAGTATTCTTCTTTGATATAGACATATTCACCTCTTTCTTTATACTACAAATCAATAGTATAACCATCATATGCAATTATATAATTCCAGTCCTTGAACTGTGAAGCCTCATACTCATAAGTTTCTATGTCATAATGAGGAATAATATGTGATAGGATTGCTTTCCTTACATTATGATTTTTACATAACTGAAAACAGTTAGATGGAGTCATGTGATTCTTAATTAGGGCTGTGCTGCTATCTAACTCGCCACAATCAAAAATAGCTAAGTCAGAACCATCGATAATTGGACCTATTTCATCACATCCATATGCGCAATCTCCAGTAAACGAGAACACTTTTCCATCTTTACCAGCAAATCTCATCGATAAACAAGGAATTGCATGCTTTGTATAGGCAAAGCTAACCATTAAGCCAAAAGCATCAATAATACTAGTAGAATCGATATAAATCGGTATAAAAGACCCACTCTCACAGATTAGTCTTGATAGACTACTATCAATATTCTGGCAGTACAATGTAATTGGCTTAATTTGATATCCAGAAGATTTTTGCATGGATACGGCATAGATTAATGGCAATAGGTCAGAACAATGATCGTAGTGATAATGAGTAAGAAAAATCGCATCAATCTCGCATATTTTGATATATTTCTGAAGATTAGCAAGAGATCCTGGGCCTAAATCTACGACAATGTTCTTACCTTCCTCTTGAATCAAATATGAAGTACATGCTCTTGAAGAACTTTGATATCCGCCACTAGTGCCAATAAGCGTTATTTTCATGGATCCACCTCCATTATTCTTGCTACCAAAGCATTAGCACTCTTAATTCCATCTACAGCTGATGACATGATACCACCGGCGTATCCTGCTCCCTCTCCACATGGAAATAGACCTTCTAAAGAAGTGCTCTGCATAGTGTTAGATACTCGAAGTATTCTGACTGGTGATGAGCTTCTTGTCTCAACAGCTGTCAGTATAGCATCTGGATCATCAAAACCTCTAACTAACGTACCCATCTTACTAATGCCTTGAACTATTACTTGAAGCACACTCTCAGGGAAGATATCTTTAAAGTTGGCAAACTTAGTACCTGGCAAATAAGTTGGTTCAACTGTTCCAAATTCTGATGAAACAACATCACTCTTCAAGTCACCAAAACGAACTACTGGAGCATTACCATTGCTACCACCAGCTATATATGCTTTCTTTTCGAGCATCTCTTGAAAATGAAGTCCATCAAGAACTCCATCTCCATAAATTGAAGAGTCCACAGGAACAAGGAGTGCCGAATTGGAATTCTTGCCGTCGCGTGCGTAGTTGCTCATTCCATTTGTGCAAATTAAACCATTATCATGTGAGGAAGGAACGACATATCCGCCTGGGCACATGCAAAATGTATACAGTCGGCGATTGTCATCAGTAATAACAGCTAGACGATAAGAACAAGCGGACACAACCTCAACTTCTGAAGTTAAGAAACCATATTGAGACATATCGATATTGTCCTGTAAGTGTTCAATTCTAACTCCTACTGAGAAAGGCTTAGCCTCAATATCAAACTTCTCATCATAAAGGTACTTAAACGTGTCGCGACTGCTATGTCCTGGCGCCAAAATAATCTCATCAGTATCAAGTAGACAATTGTTACCTTGGGCATCAACGTATACTACTCCACTAACACAACCATTTCGCCTTTGAATTTCAATCATCCTGCTCTCAAAGAGGACTGTCGCGCCCTTGCTTTCTATGTCCTCTCGAAGTCTAACAACCACTTCACGAAGAACGTCTGTACCAATATGCGGAGCAGAATCATACAATATCTCTTTGGGTGCTCCATAACTAATTAGAGCCTGTAAGATATACCTCTTATACTCAGAACTAATACCAGTCACTAGCTTTCCATCTGAGAATGTGCCAGCACCACCCTCACCAAATGAAATATTGGCTTTAGGATCTATTGCACTTCGTCCACTCAAAAAGTCATCCACTGCTTGTATTCTATCTTTCATAAACGACCCACGCTCAAGAACAACAGGCTTGATACCATAAGATACAAGAATTAATGCCGCAAACATTCCAGCAGGGCCAAAACCTACTATTACTGGTTTCTTGTGTCCACTTGAAATGCTATTAAACTTTGATAGATAAGGCAAGCAGACCAAGCGGTCTCTCTCAATAGTTTCTTGAATTGTCTTATCAGATTCAAAGCAAAATCTAACATTTAATCGGAAGTTTTTTCTATGACGAGCATCTACTGATTTCTTAATTATTACAAGCCTCTTATTAGCAAAGTAGTAATCTCTTAAGCTATCTGCATACTCTCTATCTTGCATTGAACTCATCTTTGATATTATTGCTTCCTCAAGAGTTTTGCACTTTGAGATATCGTCTAAAGTTAATGACAACTCAAACTTCATTAGTTTCCTCTCCTTCTATGGATTTAATGACACCCTTAGCAGCAAGTATTCCAGAAGTCCATGCCCATTGGAGGTTATAACCACCACAAGGTCCATCAACATTTAAAATCTCTCCACAAAGAAAAATATGCTTATTACTCTTCAATCTCATCGTTAAATGTGAAAGTGAATTAAGTTTAATCCCTCCATGAGTAACTTGGGCAAAGTCAAAACCCATTGTGCCAGAAATATTTACTGAAAAACTTTTGAGTTCCATGGCTATCGTTTCAACTTTATTCCTCTGAAGAGAACTAATTAATACTCTTCCGTCAAGATTATGTCTCTTAAGTATCACTTCTACTATTTTACTATTAATCATTCCTGAAAGCGCGCCAACAATACTTCTATTTGGAAAAGATTCTTGTCTTCTTAATATCATATGAACCACATCTTCTAAGGAATAACTATCAAAAAAATCGATATAAACTATTGGATAGTTCTTGTTCCTCTTAGCATAAGACAAACACAAACTGGATAATTGCATAATACATATGCCAGAGATGCCATAGTCAGTAAATAGTATTTCACCCTTCTCTACAGCAATCACATCGTTGATGCTCTTACTACCTCTTATCGAAACTTTAACTTGACTTCGAATTCCAGATAATGACTTAATATTCTTATCATTCGAAAGCAATTGAACTAACGCTGGCATAGGGTTCTCAAGATTCTCAGTTCCTACAAATGGTAGAACTAGCTTATAACCTGAACCATCGCTTCCAGTTTTAGGGTAAGACATACCACCAGTAGCGACGACCACATACCTAGATGTATATGTTTCTTTACTAGAACAAGTCACTCTAGCGCCGCCATCTATAGGATTTATTGCTACAACACTTCGTCCCAATAGCAACTCTATTGAGTTGTCCTTAATATATTCTCGAAAAGCCTCTACTACAGTCTCCGCTTTATACGTATATGGATATACTAAATAATCCTTTGAGCTAGTTAATACACTTAACTTGCTTTCAAAAAAAGACAAGGATTCATTTACATCAACTTGACTAAAAGCACTATCAACAAACGACGAATCATCTGACGAGTAATTACTTGTTTCAATATTACTATTCGACATGTTGCAGCGTCCATTTCCCGTTAAAGAAAGTTTCTTACCAAGACGAGAATTGCTATCTATTATTGCAAGACGAGAAATTTTCTTCGCTAAATAAGAACCGCACATTAAACCTGATGCGCCACCACCAATAATAATGCAATCATAATCAAAATTACTCATTAATATCATTCAATAATGAAAGGCATCTACTGTACTTGCTCTTATTAAAGAACACAGCACTTGTGTTGTTAACAATGTATTCTGCTAATTCATTTAAGTCTACTACATCTCCAGATATTAGCTCTATTTCCATTTCACAAATAGAATCCTCTTTGCTCCCAGCCTTCAAGATACCATCATCAAAACATACTTCCATGATGCTATCACCAAAGCCGAACGTATATGTAGTTCTCTTAAAGCACGTTGAACATGTCTCTCTAAGATCAGAATCCTCGATTCCATCCAAAACCTGAGACAGTAACTCATCTGGATCATCCGAGCCCGTTGCAGAAAAAAGAAAATCCTTCTTCTTAAAGGAATCATCTTCTGACTCAACGTTCCACTCATATCTCTGATGAAGACCATTCTCAATCTTAGCACTTATCTTAACAGTAAAAGTATAGTGTATTTCACCATTCACATTAGTATGCTTTCTTACTCGAACTGAAGCATGTCTACTAATAACATCACCATTTGGTGTATCTAAATAAAAGTTCTCAAGCACTTCCGTCTTAGCGCTATTTACATCAAGACAGTATTGCTCGAAAATTTTGGAATTCGCAAATCCATACATCTCATCTGCAGAACTAAAAGTCATTTTGTATTCAGTTTCCATAACTCCCCAATCCTTAATAGGTAATTGAATGAACTCCACCAGTTGATACTACAACTAGTCTGTCATTCTCTATGTAACCCAATCTTAAAACATCCTCATCAACAGAAATATCTGCAACTACTTTGCCAGTAGCGTCAAAAACATAAATTCTTCTATCTATGCTAAGCGCAAAATATGAATCATTATAGCAATATGCATTTACAACAGAACCTACAGGAGAATTGTATACAATTTGATTTGACGAGTCTAATATTGCAAGTTTATTCATTTGATCTACGCCATCCGAATAAATAATGAATAGATTATCACCTACAACAGCTTCATAATTCACAGACCCAATATCAAGAGTTAAAGGAGCAAAACTTTCTCCACTTAATGTATAGATGCTACTTGAAGAAAACGCGTACATAGCCTCACCGCAATAACACAAGGCAGAGACAATAGTATCCTCAGGAATTATGTACATAGAATAATCCGATGCTGTATATTTTGAACCTTCATAAACTATTGAGAAAACTTTAATATATGACTCATATGTAGCTCCATCCGTATTAACGGCGCTAACCATAACCTTTGATGAGTCACTATTGAATACTGCTGCCAAGGGATATCCAGAATCGTATGATATCCATGATGCAATAAAAACACCATTCTCATCATATATTGTGACTTGACCAAAAGCATCTTCGCTGTCACAGATAATGGCGCATTTGCCATCACTAGCAATAGATACAGCCTTTATCTTCTCTGTAGTAGATATCTCATACACCTGATGATCCTGTGTGTACATCGAAAAGGTATATCCATCCATATCACAAACAATAGCATGTTCATTGTTAACAGAGCATATTGGATTCTGATAATTAACTGTATTGCTATATACTTCGTTGCCAGAAAGCGTTAAGTAAGCTACTCGATCATTCAACACTTTAAGCACACCTTCTTCAAAAGGAAATAGCTTCTGCGCTTCAGCATACTCACAATCGAACCCGCCTTGTGCAGATAAACGAATAGCTCTATCTGCTCCCTTTAGAGCGTCTTCGCGATTAATAACTAGAAACAACAGAACTATACTTATGACAAGCAAAACTACAAAAAGCATAACCGTTATGGTTAAGCTTTTGTATATCGTGCTATTTGATTTAGACTTAGTGTCCATCAATATCTCCTACTTAAGCCTCAGAAACATCATAAACGCCATTAATATTACCATCAATGGCTTCATTTACTAATTCATATGCAGCCCAGAAACCGTAAGCACTACCATCTGCACCACCATTAGCAAAAATCTCATCTGAGTTCACATAAAACTGTGAATACTCACCATTAATCATAACATAGTATGAAGAAGAATCTCTAGTAATAAACTCCAATGTAGTCGTCGAGTAATCATCAAGGATAAAATTCAACGAAATCTCCGACGTGCCTGAAGGATTTGCATCCGAATCGACACCACCAATTTGAATTGAATTAAGTGCATCGAAAAGCACAGATGCATAACAAGCACCATTAGAGGAATAGATTAAAGGATTTCTAGTATCAAGAGTAACATCACCATCTACCTCTGTTATTGACTCTACAACATCAACATCAAATTCAAACTGTTGAGAACCGTACTGACAAGAAATAGAGGAGACATCTCCCTCATTAGTCGAGTAGATATTAGTAGATAGCAAAGTAAGTAAAGGAGTCTCAAAACCAGACACTAGTGATTCGCTTACGCTGAAGTATCCAGAACCTAATGAAGAAAATCCATAATACACTCCACCAATATTGCTCGAGAAGTAAACGGAAATGGACTCACCTGTACGAAGTCTAAAGTTAAATGAGAAAGTAGGTTCATCCAGTCCATAATCAGCTAATTGCTCCTGAGAAATATCAACAAATGAAGATATCGTTAATGTAGTAACCGTCTCAAGAAGATTTTTGAAATATGTACTAGCTTGTATGCTATATGGCTCAGTTACATAAAATTGAGTTGGAAGATTTCCTTCTGGAAGAACGCAAGTAGTTTCAAGATGAACCCCATCTGTAGTTCTATCAAACGTAGCTGTTTGAATCTGGCTCAATTGCAAATTTAGTATCTGAGTATCTCTGAAATTAATCGCGTTATATTCACAATATTCACTCTTAGCTACTGCCATCATATAAACTTGTGTCTGTCCTTGTAAAGCGAAGTAGTTGTACTTACCATCACTTGTAGGATTGCCAAATAAAGCTACATGTGTAGTTCCATCTACCATCGTAATTGTAACTGTATAAAGAGGATTATCTAATCCATACTCAGCAAAATCGACTCCGTCAGAAACATAATATGGAGAAATATATGTAGAAAGCATACTTACGTACGAAGCCATAATATCTTGAGAATAAAAAACGTTATCAACAGTATCATCACTAACTAACTCATAATGTACTGAGGTATTAGATACAACAGTTGAGTTAATAGTCAATGTAGATCCATCCTGCTTATCTACTGTAATTGAAGCAACATCGATAACGTCAAGACTAAGTACAGGATAACTGTCTTGAGATACAGAAGGAACAGCATCATTAGGCTTAAATACAAACCATAGTACTAGTCCAATAACAAGAACGGCCAATATTATCAAAGGGATTAATAAATTCTTAACAGATTTCATAGCTTATAATTACTTCCTATCAGAGATTCTTTCTCTTCTTATAGACAACCGCAGCAGTAACAACAAATCCAAAAGGAATAACTATTAAGAATACAGTAGCAAGTACAGATACTCCTGAGCCAGTTGACAAATTATCATTAATCGAATAATCAGCGAAGGTCTTAGAGTCAACAATAATAGAACTGTTAACATTAAGCATGCCACGTACGACTTCTCTAGTTAACTCAACATTAGCGTCGTTAAATCCATATGTTGAAATGTATACGTCAGAAGTAAAGTTATTTGTTCCAAAGACGTAGACCGTACCTGCAGAACCATTAACTGCTTTCATTGCTATGTTGAATTGCCCAGTAACTGAACCTGAAGTAAGTTGCTCGTCAACTACAGTCGAGAGAGAAGCATTCTGAGTTGAGTAGATTAACGGAGTAACAACTATATTAGGTAATGTGCTATCAATTTGCCTTACAGGTCTAGCATAGCTAACTCGAAGAGTTGGTGAGGAAACAAGTGAAGCATAATCTGATGTAACAGTACCTAAGAACTCAAATCCACCATCAACAAGACTATAAGAAGGATCATTTTCTGAAATTAGAGAGTAATCAATGTTTAAATTCATAGAATTAAGAACTCTATTGAGATTATTAAAATGCTCAGCAGAATTGTAATAGAAGTCGGTAGAAACAATAAGCTTTCCTCCATTGGACAGGAAAGAAATCAATGCATCAGCGACATTAGTGGGAATATCAACATTCGGACCACTAAGTATAAGTAAATCACAATCTTCAGGTATCGCAAACGAATCCGAAACAGGTAGATCAACCGATTCAATGAATAAAGAACTCAATATATTGGAAAATGAAGTATGAGGATCTTCTTGAAGTCCTGTAATAAAGTATGCCTTGTTCGACATATCAGTAGTAACAGCAACTATTGCATTTGTAAATGAAGATTCAACTACGTTTGATGTTGGAAGATAATAGCCATACTGAGCCATAACATTCTGATCGTAAGTAAAGCAGCTTGATGGAATCAATGTAGTTATTCTATCTCCACACTTGATGACATACATACCATCTGATATCTGACTTGATGAATCTGGATCAAGCTGAGCGATGATCGTTGGATATGTCTTTGGATTAATGTACTCAACAGTAACCTTACCATTTGACTTGAATGCATAATCATCTAACAAAGGAACAATGTACTCATATGGAGTTCCAGCTAAAGACTCAGGCTTATCCATTAGTCCTACTATACGAATTTCAGTCTCCGCTGGAAGTGAATCTAAATAATTCTGTGTAACGCTAGAAATAGTATTCTGAGCGGTGCCAGATAAATCAAAAGTTAATGATTTAGAAAACAATCCGTCGAAAATAGCATTCAATACGAACACACTTACAATAACAATCAAAGACAAACCAATTGCATAGTATTTCAAGCTCTTAAATCTTGTGTCCGTAGCTGATTTTTTGGAACTATCTTCGTTAGCCCTCTTAGATACAGCGGACTCAACTACTTGCTTATTCTTATTAGTTTTACTCATTAGTATACCCCCCAAATCAAGACTGAGTCCAACGCTTCTTCTCTAGAACTTGATAAGTCAAGAAAAGGAACAGGCCAGCTATGCATGCACAATAAAATAATGGAGAAATCGAGAATACTCCATATCTGAAATCCTTAGTCTTAGATAGTGGATCAAACCAATTGATGAATTTCTCGACATTGCTGCAAAACTCTGATAGTTTCTCTGGATCAATATTAAACACTTTTGCCGACAAAAATGAATTGAAGGTTGAAGATATTAATGCGCTAATAGTTGAAGTCAACTGAATCAACAAAATGATTAAAAACGAAAAAATGGCTGCAATTATTTGGCTATCTGTTACAGCCGAAGCAAAAAGGCCTAATGCTACAAATAAGGCAGTCAAAAAGAAATAGACAACAATAGCACCCATGGTACCAGCATCGATAACTCCTCCAGAGCATACAGTAATAAACATCTGAACAAGAACATTAATAAACATGATTCCAAACAAAGCCATAGCAGATAGAAACTTTCCAATAACTACAGAAGCAATGTTTGTAGGTGTTGTGTAATAAAGAACCTCAGTGCCCCTCTTCTTATCTTCAGAAAATAAACCCATAGTTACTATAGGAATCAAAACAACGAAGAAAGAACGAAGATTAGTGATCTCAGATGCGATATTAACTTTGCCTGAAGCATACTGACTTACAAAAATATAACCAGATAGAAATGCAAATATAGCAAAAGCAATGTATCCTGAAGCAGTCTTAAAATACATTGAAAATTCTCTTTTAAAAATGGCTAACATATTACTTACCTCCTTGTTTGCCCGACGTAATACTTAAGAACAACTCCTCAAGTGTCGGATCAAGAGAACGAAGCTCGAGAATAGGCCAATTTCCTCTTACCATAGTGTAAAAGATTGAAGATCTTACATCTGTTGAAGAATCTACACTAATCTCAACTTCATGAATATCAACGTTGGATACTCTCTCAGTAACGGAAGTAATTCCTGGAATACTGCGAAGGGCATTTGAAACATCTTTAATTGGGCCTGAGAAAGATAAGAGCAATCTAGTATATCCAGAAAGCTTCTTGGACAAATCAGAAATAGGCTGAACAGCGGCAACTTTTCCATTATTAATAATTACCACACGATCGCAAACCTCTTGAACTTCAGAAAGAATGTGCGAACTAAAAATGATTGTATGATTCTGAGCAAGTGCTCGAATTAGCTTACGAATCTCTTGAATCTGAGTAGGGTCAAGACCAACAGTAGGCTCATCAAGAATAAGAATCTTAGGATCACCAACCATTGCTTGTGCCATGCCAACACGCTGCTTATAACCTTTTGAAAGATTACCAATCAGTCTATCGGCATAATCTGTAATATGAACCATCGAAAGAATCTTATTAATTTGTGCTTTTCGCTCAGAAGAAGGAACCTTCTTTAAATCGCATACAAAATTCAAATACTCACGAACCGTCATATCAAAATATAACGGTGGCAACTCAGGAAGATAACCAATGTTCTTCTTGGCCGCAACTGGATCCTCAAGAATATCATGTCCATCAACTAGAACAGAACCAGAAGTAGATGAAAGATATCCTGTAATAATATTCATTGTGGTAGATTTTCCAGCACCATTGGGTCCCAAGAAACCTAACACTTCCCCATCATTAACAGTAAACGAAATGCCATTTACCGCACGCGTATTTCCATAACGCTTGACCAGATTGTTAATTTCAATCATTTTCGATCCTCCACAATGTCAAATACTTGCCTATTCTATATCAAATTACAAAAAATATAAAGACATTAATGCGCGTATGTCGTCAACTATCACAAAAGACTTATAAGATTGCCTCAACTACAAACACTTTCTCATTATCGTTTTTCATCCCATAAACATATACTTTTTTATTATCTTCGGACATACTTACATACAAATCGACCTTCTCTGAATCCTTAACTTCACTAATGTAATTAATTGTAAACTCCTTAATTAACTCAGGTTTTAACCCAAACTTATGAATAGCATCGCAAAACCAAGCAGCATATCTTGTATTGTTTACATGGTGATTTCTATCTAATTCAGTATAATCAGCATATTTCGAGATAACAGGCTTGCCAAGAGATTCAATGTCTTTCGGGAAAGGAAGTTTAGGACTTCTATAACCTAGGGCTAGCTTAGTGTCTTGGATAAAATCTATCATTTCAAAGTCTCTAATGTGTCCGAGAATTATGGGTCTATGAGAATTAATATCTGCTACTATCCAAATTGATGATGCACAACCAATTTTATTGTCAGATGAATCGTATATCTCAAACTCTCTATCAAAATAAAACTTCTCCGTCCCTTGAGCCCATGTTCGAATCTCAAAATGCTCTCTCCAAGCGGGCCACCTATCCATGCTTACCGTCATTCTTAAAATAATCCAGCAATACCCGTGCTCATTCAGCTTCGTTGTATCAGAAAAAAGCTGAATTACACCATCCTCAGCATTCTCCTGAATATCCCCAAGTAGAACCGACGGTTGAATAGTATCGTTTACACTACAATCTGTACTTTTAACAAAATACTTCGAAACAGCAAAATTCTCGTTGCTTTCCACTAGTTCTCGTCCTCCTTATTAACAGGTACAACATAAGGCATTGTTTTTCTAGCATTGAATCTTCGAAAAGACTTATAAAGCGAAGGGACAAACTCAAATACTATAACGCAACTATATCCACCCATTGATGCAAAATAATACCAATTATCATCACAAATCTCATACTTACGTTTAGAAGTAATATTAATAGTAAAATTTGATTTCTTTTTATCACTAGTAAATCTCTCAGAAGTAACCGAACCAATATACTCGCAATCACGTAAAGAAAAATCAGCTAACTCTTCTCTTATCTTCTTTGAGACAATCCTTGTAATGCTCACATTGTCGTTAGTCAGTATCATTTCGTACTCGACCATTCTTCGTCTCAATAGTAAATAAATAAGAAAACCAAAGCCGATTGTTAGAACACCAGTAATGAAAATAATATTCCATCCAAATAAGAATGGGATATAGTTCAAAGCTACCGCAAAGATAAAAGATCCAGATATTACAAATAGAAAATATACAAAATCAATGGAACTAAGCTTTCTCTTAGTCAACCGCTCTATAAAAATCTCATCAATCATGATATCCCTCCAAAACAACCTATAGTATATCATTTCTGAGTAATTCTAGTTAAAAAAAGGAGAAGTCGTGAGACTTCTCCTAAAATAAATAACAAAAATCAATACATACCCTGTGGAGCTGCAGGCATAGCTGGCTCTGGAGCAGGAATATCAGTAACCAACGCCTCAGTTGTAAGAAGTGTTGATGATACAGAAGCAGCATTTTGCAAAGCAGAACGAGTAACCTTTGCAGGATCTACTATTCCAGCCTCAAACATGTCAACATACATGTCGTTCAAAGCATCATATCCAATACCTGTCTTCTCATTCTTTACCTTCTCACATACTATACTGCCGTCAATACCTGAGTTATCAACAATTTGTCTTAGTGGCTCTTCGAGAGCACGTAATACAATTCTAACGCCAGTCTTAACATCGCCTTCAGTAGACTCAAGAAGCTTCTTAACAGCAGATATAGAATTGATATAAGCTGTTCCGCCACCAGGAACAATTCCTTCTTCTACTGCAGCCTTTGTAGCCGCTAACGCGTCTTCAATTCTAAGCTTCTTCTCTTTCATTTCTGTCTCAGTAGCTGCGCCAACTCGAATTACTGCAACTCCACCAGATAGCTTTGCCAAACGCTCTAGTAACTTCTCTTTATCAAACTCAGAGGTTGTCTCCTCAGCTTGAGTTCTAATTTGATGAACACGAGCAGAAATATCCTTCGCATCACCTACACCATCTACGATAATAGTATTATCCTTTGTTACTTTTACCTGGTGAGCACGACCAAGTTGCTCAATAGTAGTATCCTTAAGTTCTCTTCCAAGATCAGAAGTGATTACTTCACCACCAGTAAGAATTGCAATATCTTCTAGCATCGCCTTTCTTCTGTCACCAAATCCAGGAGCCTTTACACAAATACATGTAAAAGTTCCACGCAGCTTATTTAGAATCAAGGTAGCCAAAGCATCACCTTCGATATCTTCAGCAATAATGAATAGCTTTCCGCCTTGCTGAGCAATTGGCTCAATAACTGGAATAATATCTTGAATATTTGTAATCTTCTTATCAGTAATTAGAATATATGGGTCTTCAATAACTGCTTCCATCTTCTCGGAATCTGTACACATATAAGATGATAAGTAACCACGATCAAATTGCATACCTTCGACTACTTCAAGCTCAGTTCCCATTGACCTTGACTCTTCAACAGTAATAACACCATCAGAAGTTACTTTATCCATTGCTTCAGAAATCAATTCACCAATGTAATCGTCACCAGCTGAAATAGCTGCTACCTTTGCGATATCCTTAGAACCATCTACCTTCTTAGCCTTAGATAGAATATCAGCTACAGCAGCATCAACCGCCATTGCAATACCTTTACGAAGAATGATAGGATTTGCTCCAGCAGCTACATTCTTCATTCCTTCACGAATAATTGCTTGAGCTAACAAGGTAGCTGTTGTAGTACCATCTCCAGCTACGTCATTTGTCCTTGAAGCTACCTCTTTTACAAGCTGAGCACCTGCGTTCTCAAATCTGTCCTCCAACTCAATTTCCTTAGCAATTGTTACACCATCATTTGTAATTAGTGGAGAACCATACTTCTTATCAAGAACAACATTTCTTCCCTTAGGTCCAAGAGTTACCTTAACAGTATTAGCAACTTTGTTAACACCAATTTCCAAGGACTTTCTAGCATCCTCAGCATACTTAATATCCTTTGCCATAAAAATGACCTCCAATCAAAACGAATTATTCTACTATCGCAAGAATATCATCTTGTCTTACAACAATGTATTCCTCGCCATCTAATTTAACTGTAGTACCTGAATAGTCTCTGATAATAACTTTCTGACCAACGGCAACATTCATCTCAATCTTGTTTCCGTCAATTACTCCGCCAGGACCAACAGCAATAATCTCAGCAATCTGTGGCTTCTCCTGTGCTGCGGAAGCAAGAATAATTCCACTCTTTGTAGTTTCTTCGGCTTGAAGCTTCTTAATTACAACCTTATCTCCTAAAGGCTTAATCGTCATAATAAAAACCTCCTAAAATATAATTACTGTTAGCACTCATCAATGTCGAGTGCCAACAGCAATAATAATATAATTAGTTATTTGCAAAGTCAATATTAATATCAAAAAAAGTCAAAAACAAAATTACTTCAAATTTGCTTCCCAATCATAGAAGCTTGGACAATCAGAATCCTCCGGAACATATGGTGGCAATTCCACCTCATCAAACTCGACAGTATAGCCATATAAGAACTCTTGCAAATATGGAATCATCATATTCCAATTACCTCGAATACTCCATTCATCACCATATATTCCAGAATTAAAGAAACCTTCAAATGGAAGTTGTAAGTATTGCATCTCAAGATTATCCAAAGATGGCAAAAAATCTATTGCATAACTTCTAATATCCTCTTCAGAGATATTAGTAGATATCAATGACAAAATATCACTCATAGCTATTGCTTTATCTGTTAACGACAAAGACATGAATTGAGCCAAAAGACTCCTCAGAACCTCGACTTGTCTAGTCGATCTCTCATAGTCACCATTACCAATATATCTAATACGAGCATATGCAACAGCTTGTCTTCCATTCACCCAAATATCACCTGTAGAACCTACAGCTTGATATGAAGGAGCTAAACCATCAATAGCATTAATTTCAGCTAGATTAGTATTAAGTCCACCTTCACCATATACTTCTGAAGACGATGCATTAACGTATACACCACCAACGGCGTCAATAACATCAGCCATCTTATGGAAATTAATATAAGCATATCCATCCAGTTCAATTCTAAAATTGTTTGTCACAGTAGCCATTAGAAGCTCTGGACCACCATAATTCATAGCTGCATTTATCTTACAAGGATCTGAGTATCCAGGAACATACACATATGAATCTCTAGCTATAGATACAAGCTTAATCGTTCCATTCTCATTGTCTACAGATAGTATCATAATTACATCTGCAAGAGCACCTGTTCCATCATCGCTATAACCACTGCTTCTACTATCGATACCTATCAACAAAAAATTAGTAATAGCTTCATCAACAATTAGCTCATTATCTGTATCTTCCATTAAGTCTTCAACAAAAATTGTGTTGCCGTTCTCATCCAAGACTGATACTTGAGACTCCAAATACTCTATGTGACCCAAAACAAAAGATGAGTACCATAACATGAACCCGACAACTCCAATCAATAAGCCTAGAAGGCAACAAGCAGTTCTAAACAGAATCTTCTTGATTGAAAGTTTCTTTCCTCTACTGGCCTTTTTTTTATCACCGTAAGGCAATTGGCTGTTCACACTATCAGTATCACTATTACTTTGATTTCCAAAATCTAATTTCTTCGTTTCGTCACTAACCTGCATTGAAGTATGAACATTAGGTCTAGAACTTGACGAAAAATCAAAAAATCCACTATCTACATCACTAGCAACAGTGGCATCTTGAACGATGGCCTGATTATTATAAGATATGTTACCACTGCGAACTGCTGAAGGACTAATTTGTGTGCCACTAGTCTCACCAATAGAAGCATTACCTGCATTCTGTAAGGGGGTCGTTTCATTGAATCTTCCTAAAGACTGTTGTCCACCTAATGAACTAGAATTACTATTAGGAAAATCCAAATTGTTTTTGTCGTCCATGCTATAATCCTCAATTTTCTATATACTATTTAATCATGAGTAATTTCATTAATCTCAGTTTGCCACTTTATACTTGATGTACACATATCGTCAATGGATCTTTTGGCGCAAAACTGAAGTATTTCCTTAGCTTTCAATGTATTTGCATAAGCAACAGGCAAATCCCCTTCTCTTCTAGGACCAATTTCATAATTAAAGCTATGCCCCAAACTTTTTTCAAACGCATCAACTACTTGCTTTACAGATGTACCTCTACCAGTACCAAGATTGAAAACATCAACACCTGCTCTGCTGTTTTGCATGTATTGCAAAGCCTTAACATGACCCTGCGCTAAATCACAAACATGAATATAATCCCTAATACAAGTTCCGTCAATCGTATCATAGTCATCGCCATAAATCGTTAATTTTTCGTATTTCCCTGAGAGAACCCCAGTGATATATGGGAATAGGTTATTCGGAATTCCATTTGGATCTTCACCAATTAAGCCACTATCATGTGCACCAACAGGATTAAAATACCTAAGTATCACAACCTTTTTATCATTATTAGCATTTGAAAAGTCGCGAAGCATTTGCTCTATCATCCACTTAGTCCAACCATATGGATTTGTGCACGCTCCAGTCGGGCTATCCTCAGTGAATGGAGGATCAGACAATTCCCCATAAACAGTTGCAGAAGAACTGAAGATAAGCTTAGAGATATTATGCTCACAAATAAGTCTTTGAATAGTAATTATGCTTTCAATATTGTTAGAATAGTAATCTATAGGCTTTTGAATTGATTCAGACACCGACTTAAGGCCAGCAAAATGAATGATGCTATCTATCTTATTTTTTTCGAAAATTTCCTTCGTGCTAGAATAATCACAGCAATCAACGTTGTAGAATTCATACGTCTGATTCGTTATCTTTGATATTCTTTCTAGGACACTCAGCTTGCTATTCGATAAATTATCAGCAATAACAACTTCATATCCTGCACTACTTAGTTCAACAACTGTGTGTGAGCCAATATATCCTAAACCACCTGTTACAAGAACTTTTGTCATAGAACACCTCACTTATTTCCTAGTAATTGTATCAGATAGTTGATAAAGTATGTAACTGTCTTTATATTCAAAGAAATTTCCACATAATTTCTCCATTTAATTAAAATATAAAGATATAATTAAAGAAAAACTTTGAAGGACACTAAATATGGAAAAAATCATTTATATAGCTGATGACGATAATAACATTCGTAATCTTTTGAAGTCATTTCTTGAAAGAGAGGGCTTCATTGTATTTGGGTTTGAAACAGGAGATGCTCTTCTAAAGAAATTTATTTCAGATCCGTGTAGTCTTATTATTTTAGATGTAATGATGCCAGGAAGAGATGGCTTCTTTATTTGTGAGGAAATAAGAAAGATTAGTAACATTCCGATTATTATGCTTACTGCTAGAGATAGCGATACTGACTATATTAAGGGACTTTCAATTGGAAGTGACGATTACTTTACAAAGCCTTTTAGTCCAGTAAAGCTTGTATCAAAAATCAAGTCCATTTTTGCGAGACAGGAATCAATATCTAATTCCAAAAACGGTGACGAATCTGAGCTTTCTTTTGCAGACATTACCCTCAACAAGAAGACTAAGACAGCTACACTGAAAGGCTCTCACTTGCCACTTACTCCAAATGAGTACGCTCTTCTTTCATACTTGATTATTAATAGTGATCGTGCTGTGCCACGCGTTGAGCTTCTCGATCGCATTTGGGGATATGAGACCGAGGTTGAGACGCGAGTTGCTGACGATACAGTTAAGAGACTAAGAAGAAAGATAACTGATTCTGATGCTGAAATTACTACAGTATGGGGTTATGGTTTTAGACTTCAGACTCGTGAAGATGTTGATAACGAGCAATCAGATATTGAAGAGAATAACTAAGAATGAGAATTTTCACGCATAAGATGACTTCATCTGGCAAGAGCAAAAGAGGAATACGTATTCCTATTGCCTTGCATTTTTATGCGTCGTTTACTTTCATCATTCTATTATCATCAATATTTTCATTTGTTACTTATAATTCAGTTGTGTCCTCATATATCGAATCTGAGTGTACAAAGAGAATTAATACCGCTGTTAATTCATGTGCGAGCTTTGCTAACGCTTTTAGTACTTCTTCCATCATAGACGAGAACGATTCCCCTGAAGAAGTTCGTGCAACTCTACTAAACTCTATTCTTACTTCTACAGATATTAGCATTGACGCTTCTATGATTTTACTTTCGACAGATAACATATCGGCTGGTTTTTTCTCTGCAAGTGAAGACTCATATCAGATTGTTTGGCCGGTAAGTAACTACACGACTTCTTCTATCGTTCAATCAAAGGATGTCCTTGATATTATTCTATTGCAAAATGGCCTATCAACTGACAAAACGGTAAAAGCTGTCAACATTGATGGAAACATGTACTACTACAGATTCGCCAAGATTGAGTACCATACGGGTAACAGTCAGCATTTCAACGACTACGATGACTATTACTTGTTATTTTATGTTGACTCGTCATTCTACGACGATTTTGTTCAATCAATGAATACTGCTCTTATGTCTGCAATGATAATGTCTATTGTTGTCGCTGGTTTTATAAGTATAATAGTATCCTTCCCTATCATTCATACCGCTCGAAAACTTAGCAGGTTTGCAAGTCAGATCAGTAAGGGAGACTTCCGAATGATAAAGGGGCATATGGCCAGTGGCGAGTTGTCTGATCTGTCGGAGGCCATGAATCACATGGCAAATAAGCTAGAAAAAAATGACCAAGAGCAAAAAACCTTCTTCCAAAATGCTTCACATGAACTAAGAACGCCATTGATGTCAATTCAAGGCTACGCAGAAGGAATTAAGTATGGCGTTTTCGATAATGAGAAGACTGAAGAAGCTGTAGACATTATTATTAGCGAGACTACAAGGCTATCCTCAATGGTTGAGAACCTCCTTGCTATCTCAAAGATGGACCTATCCTCTAGCGGCAACTATGAAGTAAAGAAGCAAATCGTTAATGCGTACGAACTTTCGAATAACGTAATCGACAAGGTTCGCGGTGGTTTTCTTCACAACAACAAGGAGCTTATTAACGAGATAAGGGTTCACGACGAGTATATTTATGCAAACGAGAACGACATTTTTAGAATGCTCGAAAACATTTTCGCTAATTGCCTAAGATATGCAAAAAGCAATGTTTACTTCAAGGTAACTTCGGATAAGTCAGATATTATCTTTGAAATTGCAGATGATGGACCTGGAATAAGTGAGGACTTACTCCCTTATATTTTCGATAGATTCTCAAAAGGTGCCGATGGTAAGCATGGCATTGGTCTAGCTCTATCAAAAGCAATTGCTAAGGAACACAACGGAGGTATTACAGCATCAAATTGTAATTCTCATACTGGAGCTAGATTCACGATTCGTATTCCAAAGACGGAATCAAACAAGCAACTTTCCTCTATCAACAACAATCTAGTTTAAAGCAGAAGAAAGGGCGTTTATTAGACGCCCTCCCTCCTAGAAGATGAAAACTCAAGACTGAAATTATCTGTTAATGCCGTATCCGTTGCAGATATTCTCAAACTCTGCAGAATTTGCAAATCCCTCGAATACGCTCTCTCTTGTTACTCCCTGTTCCAACTGTCCTACCCAGTTGTTGAAACCTTGTTCATCTGCTTCTCTTCCTAAGAATGTTCTGTATAGTCTACTAACGAACTCTTCTGAACTATAGTTTGCGTTTACGAACTCTTCACTGAAGAAGAAACCGTAAGCCGCTTCGGATCCACTTACTTGTCTATTTGCTAGACTTCTTGCCCAATTGTCCAGTCCAGTAGGATCTGCCTCGCGGCCAAGAGCTATGTTATAAAGCCTTGTTGCGAAATCAATTACTCCTTGGTTAGGTGTTACATTAGGCGTTCCACTTCCACCGGAAACGATTCCATAAGTAAAGCATTCTGTTGCCCACTCAGAAGAATTAATAAAACTGCTTACTACTTGCTCTCTTGTTAACCCATTAGTTAGAGCTTGCACCCAAGTACTCTTTCCTGAAGGATCGCTTTCTCTATCGAAAAATACGTTATATAGTACTTCAACAAATTCACTGTCACTCAAATTTCTGTTTACGAATTCTTGGCTATTAAAGAATCCAAGTGCTACAGATCCTCCACTTTGTCTGTTAATAACAATCTCATACACCCAATTTTCTAATCCTACAGTATCCGCAGCTCTATTCAAAGCTTTTGTATATAATCTTTCAACGAATGCTGCTACTTCTGGGTAGTCAGAGATTTGTATTGAGTATAGAGTTATCGCTACAGGCTGATTAATTGGATAGGCTGCAGTCGCCATAGGAACCTCATTATACACAGGATCTGATGTCACGTGATGTCCTAACGTAAAATCAGGACAATTTGGAAGTAGGAAATATCTGAACTCATTTATGGAGGTACATCCTAGATCCCAAGTTGCATCTACATTATAGTAGCAACCATCTAGTTCAACGATATTCCATGTATGTGTAGCACTTCTAATAATCCTACAATCAATACCTACTGTTAAGCACATTCTGTAAAACAATAATGCGATTCCTTGGCAAACTGCAGTCTTACTATTCATCGCTTTATAAGCTGTGAATGTCATTGGGTCAACCTGAGATGATGGTATATTATAGTTTGCATCATCATAAGTTACGTTTGAAGTAATGTAAGTGTATATCGCTTTAATCTTTCCATAAGTAGAAAGTGTATTGATATCCATTTGTGCTAGAGCATTATCAATAGCACTTGCCAGCTCAGCCTCTTGAGCAGCAGTTGTTCTAAAACTGAAAACCATGCTAACGTAATAGCACTTACTTCCAGAACTTACTCTATTCGAATAATTTGCGTATGATATTTTAATAAGACTATAGTTGTATCTGTAGTAATCACCCGTGGTAGCATTTCCATCGTATTCAAAAACTTTATCAGTAATAGCATCTATGATATCACCAATTCCTACATTACTCGCAAATGATCCATCATAATAGAAGGAATTAGAAGTACTAGCTATGTTCTGTTTCAAGTAAGCCGCAGAATCAGCTATGTTATTAAAGCAAGGAAGTTCGCCTCTGAAATTATAGTCATATCTATATGCTGTATCTGCGCTAATCTTTGATTTGTCAAATCCAACAGACAATCCAACTGTGACAAATGCCACTGCTAAAATAATAATTATAGAATTAATTAGCTTTTTCATCTTGAGCTCCCCTTTCGTCGAATTTCTTCGTACATCATCTTCTTAAGCTCAAGTTATCACGTAAAATCCTTTATATAATTAAATCAGCGGACATTTTACACTGCATTTACATTCAATTTTTGTTGTTAAAAAAACAATGCATTTTCTGTAATAAACAGAAAACACATTGTTTACAAATCATAAATTATTAACATTTTTGACAATATCAAATTGTCAAATCAAAGGGAATTAAAACTCTATTCTTCTACCCTTCTTGTCGTCACTCTCTGGTGTATCATTATTGTCACGTCTTGGAGTAAATCCATGAGATGGTCTATCTCCACGATCGTTCCTATTACCACCAAAACCGCCTCTTCTCTCACGATCTGGACGATTCTCACGCTTACGTGGCTCTACTTCAACATAACCTTCAGGCTTAGGAGTATTATCACGAACAGAAAGATTGATTCTTCCTTGGCTATCAATTTCGATAACCTTTACAGAAACCTTATCGCCTTCCTTAACTACATCTTCAACCTTCTCAACTCTGTTCCAAGCAAGCTTAGAAATATGTACTAGTCCTTCCTTACCAGGTAAGAACTCAACAAAAGCGCCAAAGTCCATTAATCTAGTAACGGTTCCTTCAAATACTTCTCCTACTTCAGGATCAGAAATGATGCCCTTGATGATTTTTGTCGCTCTTTCAGCAGCCTCAAGATCAGGAGTAGAAATATATAACTTACCACTCTCATTGATATCAATTTGAGCTCCCGTATCAGCAATAATCTTGTTAATTACCTTTCCGCCAGAACCGATTACTTCACGAATCTTATCAACTGGAATATCCATAGAAATGATTCTTGGAGCATACATCGAAAGTTCACTTCTAGGTGCAGCAATTCTTGGAAGTAATACTTCATTAATAATCTGAAGTCTACCCTTCTTAGTTAAAGCAAATGCATCGCGAATAATATCTAGAGATAGACCTTCAACCTTGATATCAACTTGAATTGAAGTGATACCTTCAGTAGTACCAGCAACCTTAAAGTCCATATCGCCGAAGAAATCCTCAATACCTTGGATGTCCATAAATACTAAATAATCATTGTCATCATTCTCATTTACTATTAATCCAGAAGAGATACCAGCAACAGGTCTCTTAATTGGTACGCCAGCATCCATCAGTGAAAGAGTAGATGCACAAACGGAACCTTGAGACGTTGAACCATTAGACATTGTAATCTCAGATACTGTTCTAATAGCATATGGGAACTCATCCTCAGAAGGAAGAACTGGAATTAAAGATCTCTCAGCAAGAGCACCATGTCCAATTTCTCTTCTTCCAGGAGATCTAGTAGACTTTGCCTCACCAACTGAATAACCTGGGAAGTTATAGTGGTGCATATATCTCTTTGAAGAATCCGTATCAAGTCCTTCTATGGTCTGAGACATAGATAGAGGAGCAAGAGTACAAATATTCATTACCTGAGTCTGGCCTCTCTGGAACAAAGCTGAACCATGAACTCTTGGAAGCAATCCTACATCACAGGAAAGAGGACGAATTTGATCAAGAGGTCTTCCATCAACACGAACATGCTCACGGAATAAGTAGTCTCGTACAACCTTCTTCTCTAACTTATAAATTGAATCAGGAACATACTTAACAAGTTCCTCATCCTTCTCCATAATATATTCGGTAACCTTTGCTTTCAATGCATCTACATTAGCATCACGAACACTCTTATCATCAGAAAGCACTGCCTTACGCATTTCATCCCAACCGAATTCCTTAATCATTGAGAATACTTCTTCAGGAATGTCAGATGATTGGTACTCAAACTTTGGCTTGCCAATCTCAGCTACAATAGAATCGATGAATGCACAAATTTCCTTAATAGCCTCGTGACCATCAGCTATAGCCTGAAGCATAATCTCATCTGGAACTTCATTTGCTCCTGCCTCAACCATGCATATCTTTGTCTTAGTACCAGCAAGAGTAACATACATCTGTGATACTTCACGCTGTGCTTCCGTCGGATTAATTACAGCTTTGTTATCAATTAAACCGAGAACAACTCCAGCAATAGGTCCCTTCCAAGGAATATCAGAAATAGATATAGCAATTGATGTACCAAGCATAGCGGCAATCTCTGGAGAGCAATCTTGATCTACAGACATAACCGTGTTAGATACAACTACATCATTACGCAAATCCTTAGGGAATAGTGGTCTTACAGGTCTATCAATTACTCGAGAAGTTAGGATAGCCTTCTCTGAAGGTCTTCCCTCTCTCTTTATGAATCCACCTGGGATACGTCCAACAGCATACTGTTTCTCTTCATAATCAACAGATAATGGGAAGAAATCAACTCCATCACGTGGCTGTGTCGATGCAGTTACTGTTGAAAGGATTACGGTGTCGCCATATCGAATTAGGACAGAACCGTTTGCAAACTGTGCGATTTTGCCTGTCTCAACAACTAATGGACGACCGGCAATCTCAGTCTTAAAAACTTTTTCCATATTTTCTCCTTGTACTTTGTAGGAGGTAGTTCGTAGATTCAGACATCGACAATTAATTCGATATATCAATCTACACACTACTCTCCATTATTCTACGGCAAATGCCAACTAATATTATATATTAATATTAGAATAATTCACCTACATTTTACAAAAAAGAATAATTAACCTGAATGATTATTACTTAGGCTCTACTGACTTCAAATCATCAAGCCACAATTTGCATGAAGCATCTGATGGCATTCGCCAGTCACCTCTTGGAGATAGTGACACAGTTCCTATTTTAGGACCATCAGGCAAACAAGATCTCTTGAATTGCTGAGCGAAAAATCTGCAAATGAATGTCTCAAGCCATTGATAGATAGTCTTGCAATCAAACTCATCCGCAAATGTTAGACAAGCTATTCTGTATATTTTCGAAGGCTCATAACCGAAGCGAACAAAGTAGTATAAGAAAAAGTCATGCAAATCATAAGGACCAACTAAATCCTCAGTCTTCTGGGAAATATCACCACTCTCCGTTGGAGGGAGCAATTCTGGAGAAACAGGAGTATCAACAACACTATGTAATACTTGAGAAAGCTTTGGATTTGATGTAGCCACGTTCTCAGCCTCAAAGGAAACAATGAATCTCACAAGAGTCTTAGGTACCGAGCAATTAACACCATACATTGACATATGGTCGCCATTATATGTCGCCCATCCAAGAGCTAGCTCGCTTAAGTCACCTGTACCAACAACTATTCCGTTATGTTTGTTGGCTAAGTCCATTAATATTTGAGTGCGTTCTCTTGCTTGGCTATTCTCATAAGCAACATCATGAACAGATGATTCATGAGAAATATCTTTGAAATGCTGACTAACGCTATCGACTATAGAGATGTCCTTCAGAGTAACGCCATATGCTTCAGTTAATGCAATGGAATTATTCTTTGTATGGTTTGTTGTTCCGAAGCCAGGCATAGTTACAGCAATAATATCCTTTAAGTTCATACTTAGAATATTATAGGCACGTACACATACTATTAAGGCTAGTGTGGAGTCCAAGCCACCAGAAAGGCCTAGAATGATATTCTTACAGCCTATATGCTTAATTCTAGTCGCAAGAGCTGTAGCTTGCATACTAAGAATCTCTTCACATCTTTCCTTCAATCTATCGGAATTGCTAGGAACAAAAGGTTTCTTGGGGAAAGTTCGAACAAGCTTAGTCTCATTATTTATCTTGATATCAAAGAGTACCTTCTCAAACTCGACGCCTGAGGAATTACCAAAAGTTGTAATTCTTTTTCTCTCATGAACAAGTCTCTTCAAATCAATGTCATTAAAGGTCAACCCTGTAGAGTATCTCTTGCTCTCACTAAGTATAGTACCATTCTCGGCAATAATGCTATGTCCAGAGAATACTAAATCCTGAGTAGACTCACCAAGTCCAGCATCAGCATATAAATATGAACAAAGAAGCTTTGCGCTTTGCATAGATACTAATTTACGCCTGTAATCACTCTTACCTATGACCTCATTAGACGCGGAAGGATTACAAATTATCTTCGCTCCAGCAATTGCTATTTCGTTCGAAGGGGCATTTGCAACCCATAAATCCTCACAAATTTCGACGCCAAAAACAAAATCTTTATTATTCTCGCTCTCGAAAAGAATATTTCCAAATGGCACATCATTCTCGACATAATCTATATCGTCAAATGACTCAAAGTGTCTAGCCTCATAGAACTCTCCATATGAAGGAATGTACATCTTGGGAACAAAACCTAGAATGCTACCCTTACAACATACAGCCGCAACATTATAAAGTTTATCGGAATACTCATATGGAAGACCAACAACAAAAACTAACTCGAGAGTACTTGTTTCCTTAAGAATAGTGTCCAAATACACTCTTGCTTGGTTTACTAACTCACTTTGTAGGAACAAATCTCCACATGTATATCCAGTTATTGATAGTTCAGGATAAACCAATAACGAGCAATCGTTACTTGAAGCTTCTTTACATAGATTTATTATTTGCTCACTGTTGTACTTGCAATCAGCAACTTTAATATTAGGTGTAGCCACTGCTACTCTCAAAAATCCATCTTTCATAATGAAGCCCTCACAGACTATAAATTACAATCATTATACAAGATTAAAGGTTAAGTATTCCAATATCTTGTAAAACTATTTTCACACCAATAAGAATAAGTATGATTCCACCAATAATTACTGATACCTTGCGATACTTACTTCCAAAAGACTTGCCCACAAAAAGACCTACAGCTGACAATATCCCGGTTATAACAGCTATGAATGCTGAATCGACAAAGATATTCGAGTCAGAAGAGAATGCTATTGATACACCTACAGCAAGAGCGTCAATACTTGTAGCTACTGCAAGAACGAACATTTTCTTAAAACCAAAGGCAGCCTTTGCTTTGTCAGGTGCAATATCGCATGCGACACCTTCATCACTAGGCTTCTCTTTCTCGAAACCTTCACGAATCATATTTAATCCAACTACTAGAAGCAATGCAAACGCTATCCAATGATCATACTTTTCGATATAGTCTTTGAATGAACTTCCAAGAAAATATCCAATCATTGGCATTAATCCCTGAAAAAATCCAAACCAAAGAGCAACTTTAAAGTAGTTGCTTGTTTTAAGAGACTTTCTTTCTAGTCCCATACATATTGATACGGCAAAAGCATCCATAGCAAGACTAAAAGACAAGAATATAATTTCTAGAATAGTCATTCTTTTTTCCTTATATAAAAAGACACCCGAAAGGGTGTCAGTTTTGATTATGTAATAATTACTTTCTGATACCAAGCTTTGCAATGATTACTCTGTAGCGCTCAATGTCAATCTTTACTAGATAATCTAGAAGTCCACGTCTCTTACCAACCATCATTAGAAGTCCACGACGTGAGTGGTGATCTCCATTATGTGACTTAAGATGCTCAGTTAAGTGATTGATTCTTGCAGTAAGAATAGCAATCTGAACTTCAGGTGAACCTGTATCGCCTTCTTTTAATCCGTAAGTCTTGATAATTTCTGTCTTGTTAATGCTCATAATTAATACGTCCTTTCAAAATTAAATCCACCAGCGTCATAGAAAAAGGTTGGACTATCCAAGTTCAATGCGCGCGGCAACTTCGGGATTATAACATCTAAGTTAGTGATGTGCAAGTAACAATGGATTACTCCTCAACTAAAGATTTAACAAAATCATTAGGATTGAACGGTATCAAATCCTCAGTTCGTTCACCCAAACCTGCTAATACAATAGGAACTTTGGTAGCATATGATATTGCAATCGCCACTCCGCCCTTCGCACTTCCATCAAGTTTAGTAATACCAATGTAGTCAAGAGCAACAGTTGACCCGAAGGTCTCAGCTTGAATAACGCCATTCTGACCTGTGGTTGCGTCTATTATTAGCAAAGATTTGCAATTTGCATCTGGAGCCTCTCTTGCAATAAGTCTCGTTACTTTTGCAAGCTCATCCATAAGATTCTTCTTATTTTGAAGTCGACCAGCTGTATCAATTATTAATACATCGGCTTTTCGGGCGTAAGCGGCTTTAATTGCGTCAAAGCAAACTGCTGCGGGATCTCCACCTTGATCATGAGCGATTACAGTAGTACTTGTTCGCTCACCCCACTCCTTTAGTTGCTCAATAGCTGCAGCGCGAAAAGTATCAGCAGCTGCCAAAACTACCTTTTTGCCCAAAGCTTTGTACTTGCTTGAAAGCTTTCCCGCTGTCGTCGTTTTACCAGTTCCATTCACACCGACTAGCAAAATGATATTAAGTTTGCCATCTTCTATTTCTAGTTCCTTCGAAGGACCAAGAATTTCAAGCATTCTACGCTCAACCGTTGCGATGACGGCTTCCTTGCTAGCATTACCAGACTTTTTAATATCGCTTTTAACAGCATCAATAATATCGACTGAAGCTTCTACACCACAATCAGCTCTTACCAAGAGCTCCTCGAAGTCGTCGAGCATGTCGTCATTGAACTTGCCTGCACCTGCAGCGATCTTAGTAAGACCCTCACTGATGAATGTGCGTGTCTTGTTCAATCCTTTTCGAAAAACATCAAATAAACCCAATACTATCCCTCCTAGTTAACCTTCGCCCAAGCGCATAGAGAGAATCTTGGAAATACCTCTCTCTTGCATAGTAACGCCATAGATCCTGTCACACGCCTCCATTGTACCTTTACGGTGAGTAACCAAGATAAACTGCGACTTAGTAGTATATCGCCGAACAAAATCCGTGAATCTAGATACATTTACATCATCCAAAGCCGCTTCAACCTCGTCAAGAACAACAAAAGGAGATGGTCGTAGCTGCAATATCGCGAAAAGCAATGCTATAGCCGTCAAGCATCGCTCACCACCCGACAAAAGCGATAAATTCTGAAGTTTCTTTCCCGGAGGCTGAGCCTTAATTTCGATAGCACAATTCAGAACATCTTCACTTTCAAGAATAATCTCAGCAGTGCCACCATTGAATAAATCAAAGAAAACTTGCTTGAAGTTCTCGTTGATAATCTCAAAATGTGAAATGAATTGATGCTTCATCTCATTTACTAATTCGGCGATCACCTTATCCAGATCAGCTATCGCATTAGTCACGTCATTACGTTGTCCGGTCATAAACTCAAATCGAGTAGATACTTCCTTGTACTCCTCAACAGCATTAGGATTTACGGGGCCTATCTCACGTATCTCTGCCCTCAATGCGGAAATTCGCTTTGACCAAGCCGGAATATCATCGGGGGATGGGTACTGATCTTTAACGTTATCATAAGTTACTTCATACTCTTCCCACAAACGGCTCTTAGATGAGTCAATATCATCAATGTATCTATCATACTTAGCAACAAGACTATTTAGTCTGCTATTAATGCTATTGACTGTATCTCCACATTCGGTCAAGCGTGATATGAAATGTGACAATTCCTCATCTACGCCACTTTTTGAATCATTAAGCTTTGCAATCTCTTCCTTCTTTGCGTTTGATTCATTAGAAAGTTTCGTTATTGAATCACGCAAGCTAGATATAGTTTTATCTATTTCTTTGCATGATAGTTCAGCACTCAAACGCTCCTGCTCATGCTTTTTAAGATTGTCTAAATGACTAGCCTTCTCCCTATCAAAAACTGAAGATATATCCAGAACACCATTTCGTTGAGCTATGATTCTCTCCAATTTAAGAGAGCTCTCGTTAATCTGTTCCTTAACTCTCTCGAGTTTACTTGTGAAGTCTTTTGACTTAGAACCACTCTCCTCAATACTATCCTTGAAGTCAGCAAGTTCATTTTCAATCTCTTCTATTACTAGAGTAAGCTCTTCGCTGTCATTAGTTAATTGTAGCTTCTCCTTAGATATAGCTTCAATTCTGCTTTGACTAACCTTAATAGTATTGTTAATCTCAATAATTCTGCGCTTGAAATTGCTGTTCTCAGTCTCTGCTTTTACTCTTTCCAAAGTAAAGCAATTCATTTGCTCATTGAGAATACTAATCTCCTTGGAAATAGCTTCCATATCATTCTCAACAGTAGTCTTCTTCTTTTCTATTATTGAAAGGCCAGAATTTAAAGACTTTTGCTTAGAAATAAGCTCCTCTATTTCGTGAGCGCGGCCGAGAATTCCGCTAGTGCCTTTACGAGTAGTACCACCTGTAAGAGAACCACCTGGATTAATACAATCACCCTCAAGAGAAATTACTTTTACAGAATGGTTTAGATCCGCAGCTATCTGCCTTGCACTATCTATATCATCGCAAATTATTACTCGTCCAAGTAAGTTACTTACGATACTATCTAGCTTGGAGTCACGCTCGACTAGGTCGGAAGCTATTCCAATATAGCCCGAATGTAAAGATGCTTTAGAAATGACATCCTTTTCGAGATTTCTAGACTTAATATTCTCAATAGGCAGAAAAGTAATTCTTCCTAATCTATTCTCTTTAAGGATTGAGATAAGTTTTGCTGCATCTGACTCAGTATTGGTTACTACGTTATGTATGCTCGATCCAAGAGCAATCTCTATAGCAACGACATACTGACTTTTAGACGACACTAAATCACCCAGCACGCCGACAATTTTACTTGATACAGAGTTATTAGTGCTTGAATATGCAAGCAGGTTCTTGACCGATTCTTGATATCCTTCTTTACGTTTCTCTAAGTCAGAGAGCGCCTTGAGCCTTGCATTACATGCCAAAAGCGAGCTGCTATTATCCTCAAGTTCTTTCTTAATTTCGAAAAGGCTCTTCGATAACTCTTTTACTTTATCGTTACGAATTTCAATATCGCTACTAACTTCTGATTCTTTCAGCATCATCTCATGCCATAAATTCTCAGATGTAAGCATTGACTCTTCAATCTCCGCTAAAGCATCCTTTGAAGCAAGAATACTAACATTCTCCATATCAATTCTTTCGGCAAGAGAATGAATGCGCTCGATATATACCTTTTGTTGCTCTCTTGAATCAATTAAGCGATTTGTCTTATCCGAAATCTGCTTACGAAGACCATCTTCTTCTTGTGAAGACAATTCAAAATCAGAAAGAATCGCTTCTTTTTGATCGTTAAGCTTCGATAAATTTCTCTTCTCTTCATTTGCAGTTGCTAGAAGGTCATCAGCCTCTTTGATTTTGGCAGAATAATCCGCTTCAAGTCGCTCTATCTCACTTCCAATTTTTACTTCTTCAACCTTGGAAGCTTCTATTGATGCCTCTAGAGCGCTTTTCCTCTCTTGGGATATCTTTTGCTCTGATGTACACTCGTGATAATCTTCAGTAATATCGGATAGTTCTTGTCTAGCATTCTCAATGCTCTCCTCTAAAGCCTCAGCCTTTAATCGCAATTGAGAGTTGGAGTCTCTAATCTCGACATACTTCTTCTCATAGAAAGCCAAATCTTGCTCAAGATTCGCCTTGTTTGTTGCGCCTTCGCCCATAGCCTCAGTAGCCTTAGAAATTTTACTGCATAGAATAGAAATATCCTTAGCTCTCATCTCATCATATAATTGATGATACTTTATGGCCTTTGAAGCATCTTCCTTCAATGGGTCTATTCTAGTTTGCAATTCATTTAGAATATCGTCAATTCTAACAAGATTATCGCTGGTGGATTTGAGTTTACGCTCAGCTTCCTCCTTGCGTACCTTGTACTTAACAATTCCGGAAGCTTCCTCAAGAACTCTTCTTCTGTCTTCTGACTTTGTCGAAAGTATCTCATCAACACGACCCTGACCAACAATGGAATATCCGTCTTTTCCAAGACCAGTATCCAAAAAGAGGCCTACTATATCCTTAAGTCTGCAATTGGAATGATTGAACTGATATTCACTCTCTCCAGAGCGATATAATCGACGAGTAATTTGAATCTCGTTATAATCGGAATCAATAAATCTATCAGAATTATCCAAAATCATCGAAACTTCGGCGTAATTCATTTGCTTACGGGATTGTGTGCCATTAAAAATGACATCTTCCATCTTTCCACCACGTAAGGATCTTACGCTCTGCTCACCAAGAACCCATCTAATTGCATCGGTTACATTAGACTTTCCACTACCATTAGGTCCAACAACGGCAGTCATACCTTTGTCAAACTCAATAAGTGTATATTCTGGAAAGGACTTAAAGCCCTGAATTTCGAGTTTCTTTAAATGCATTGATAATAATCCTTAAATGAAATCAATAGATTATAGCACATCAACGCTACCGAACACCTTCTCGTACTCAAGTATTGCCGCAGCTGCACACTTCTGTTCAGCATCCTTCTTACTATGGCCAGTAGCACTAGCAAGAAACAATCCATCTGCACAGACTTCACAGTCAAACTCTTTCTGATGAGCTGGGCCTCTCTCGTCAGTAATCTTGAAAGAAATACGATGTTGATTATTACGTTTCTGGGCTACTTCAAGTAGCTTACTCTTATAATCTAGAAAAATCGTACCAGCTAAAGTAGCTTCAATAGTGTCATTAAGCTGATAAAGGACAACTTTCTCTGCCTCTTCAAAGCCACTATCAAAATATACAGCTGCAATTACGGATTCGAATGCATCCGCTAAAGTGGAATCCTTGCATGAGCCACCAGTTTGTGCCTCACCCTTACCAAGGAGCAAATAATTCCCAATATCAAGGTTACGAGCAGCATTTGCAAATGATTGCTCACATACAATAATGCTTCTCTTCTTAGATAGATATCCTTCGCTCTCCTGCGGCTTAGAGTCATAGAGCACGCGGCCAATTACTAAATCGATGACCGCGTCACCTATAAATTCAAGTCTCTGGTTTGATTCGAAATGCTCTCGCTTATGTTCAAACACATATGTAGTATGAGTAAAAGCGGTAATGAGCAATTCTTTGTTCTTAAAGGAATATCCTAGTCTCGTCTCAAACTCAGAATAGTCATTCTCGATACACATTGCATTCTCCTAAAAATAAAGCTGAATACGCTCACGCGTATTCAGCACAAACAATTAAGTTCGAATCACTTTGAGATAAGTCCCTTGATGTACTCAACAGCGTCTCCAACTGTAGAAACCTTCTCAGCAACTTCGTCCGGAATAGAAATGTCAAATTCCTGCTCCATAGCCATTACTAATTCTACCATGTCCAAAGAATCAGCATTTAGATCATCAACAAAAGAAGACTCCGTTGTGATATTGTTCTCATCTACGCCTAATTGATTAACAATCATCATCTTGATACTACCAAAAATTTCTTCGCTATTCATAATAACCTCCAGCGATAAAATAAACCCACATTCAGTTTTTAATGTAACGCCACATAAAAGTCAATAGGCAATTGCACTTTTGCTTCATGATTCCTTAAGAAAATTCAAATTCTTGAGCAAATAATCGAGTCCAGACACTACCGTCATAATAACGCAAATACCAAATAGTACGTCTCCAACAATTGTAACTGGGTTGATTTTCGAACTCGAAATATTGAATATCTTCATGATTGTAGGTTCAAACATTAAATAGATTACGGCAATCATTTGAGTGGTGGTCTTTACTTTACCAATCATTTTTGCCGCCATTACAACTCCCTTTTCGGAAGCAAGCATTCTAATTCCTGTGACCATAAACTCTCTTAGTACGATAATCATCAGGAGCCATGCAGAAATTCTTCCTAGTCCAACAAAAGCAATTAGAACGCCAATAATGAGCATTTTATCTGCTAATGAGTCTAGGAACTTTCCTAAATTTGTAATTAGATTGTACTTTCTAGCTATTTTACCATCAGCCATATCCGTTAAGGATGCAATAATAAAAATGAAAGCGGCAATAAGCATTCCATAGTTTCCAATAAAGTTATTCCATCCTGCCGGTTCAAAGCCGTATATGCTAATAGGAAGCATGAAAACAAGTGTTACGGGGATTAGAATAATTCTTAGTATTGAAAGCTTGTTTGGTAAATTCATATTGTTACTCCTGTCAATTCGTAATCTGAGCTATCTACAATTTTTACGTTGTATTTATTTCCAATAGTTAGTTCTTCTTCAGTAGCTACGACATATATCTCCGGATCGACCTCAGGTGCCTCGCCAAAGCTTCGACCTTTGTAAAATATACCATCATCCGAAATAGATTCAATAGTAACCTCTACCGTCGAGTTAAGTCTATTCTGATTAGCCTCAAGAGATATCTGCTTTTGTAATGTGTATACTGCCTCATATCGGAGTTGCTTAACAGAATCATCTACTTGATTAGGCATGTCATATGCAGGAGTACCCTCCTCAGGAGAGAACATAAAGCAACCAAGACGATCAAACTTCCATTCCTTTAGGCGCTTCATCAGATTATCGAAAGCTTCCTGAGTCTCGCCTGGAAAACCAACCATAACAGTGGTTCTGATAATAATGTCAGGGATTTCTCTTCTAATTGCTTCTAGTCTAGAAGAAATTAGATCTGAAGTCTCTCTTCTATGCATCAAAGATAGAATCTCGTCGTCAGCATGTTGAATTGGAATATCAAGATAATGAGCTACCTTAGGATTTGTCTTAATCTCTTGGATTAGGTCATCCTCAATTCCATCCATATAGCCGTACATCACGCGAATCAATTCAATACCTTGAATCTTAGACAACTCTCTAAGTAACAAAGGTAGAGAACGCTTCTTATATAATTCAATACCATAATTTGTCGTATCCTGAGCGGCAAGAATAATCTCCTTGTACCCTCTAAACGCTAAATCACGGGCCTCTTGAAGAATTTCCTCCAAAGGTCTTGAAACAAACGTACCTCGAATCAAAGGGATTGCGCAGAACGTGCAACGATGGCGACAACCTTCGCCAATCTTAAGCCATGCATAACCTTTTGTAGAAACTTCTCTAGAAGGAAGCAAATGAGCCATTCCTCCAGCCTTAGAGACTAAAGTGATTGGATTACTATCCTTCTTTTCGAAAAGGGAATGCAACACCTGACAAATATCTTGATAATGTGATGTGCCTAGGATTGCATCAACTTCAGGCAAGCTATCGGAAATCTCTTGAGAATACCTCTGAGATAGGCACCCTGTTACAACAATGAATTGAATACTGCCTTGAGGAGCTTTGTAATCTGAAACTTGGAGAATCGTGTCTATTGCTTCAGTTTTTGCAGACTCGATAAAACCACAAGTATTGATGACAACAACTTGAGATTTCGTATAATCCTCAACTATCTCATAGCCATCTTGCTTAAGGAGCTTCACCATACACTCAGCGTCAACTAAATTTTTAGAACATCCTAGAGCTATGAGCGATACTTTCACATTTCTATCCATCAATTGTAGATAAATTCCTCTCCCTCGTATCGAATTACGACCTCATTTGGTCCTTCGTTATCAAGTGCTTCTACTTTTCCCACTACTCTAGCGTCAACATTGAACGATTCTGATATCTCAATAATCGAATTAGCAACGGACTCATCACAATAGAACTCAATTCTGTGTCCGCAATTGAAAACCTGAAACATTTCCTTCATAGGAATCTCGCCAGACTCATAAATAGCCTTAAACAAAGGAGGAAGCTCGAAAAGATTGTCCTTTACTACGCGAATATTCTTACCGAAGTCTCGACACTTTGCTTGTCCACCACCAGTACAATGAATAATTCCAGATATACTTGAACGATACTTATTAAGTACCTGAACAATAATTGGAAGGAACGTTCTAGTTGGCGAAAGAATTGCTTCACCGACACTTATTGAAGTACCAGGAAGGTTATCTGTTAATCTATATTTTCCACTATATGCCTTATCTTCAGGAATCGTATCTGAGAAGGATTCCTTATAGTTCTCGTAATAATACTTAGAAAGCAGCATGTGTCTAGCTGCTGTAAGTCCATTAGAAGACATTCCAGAATTGTACTTATCCTCATATGTAGCTTGTCCGCTTGAGGAAAGACCAACAATGACGTGTCCTGGTTTGATGTTCGCAGCGCTAACAACATCACTTCTCTTAATTCTTGCTACTATTGTTGAATCTACAATTAGAGTTCTAACTAAATCTCCAACATCAGCCGTCTCACCGCCACACATCTTGATTGATACGCCGTTAGCCTCTAGCTTAGCAATAGCTTCATCATAGCCTTCTATTACCATGGAAATTGCTTTACCATCAACTAGATGAGCATTACGTCCAATAGTATTTGAAAGCACCATATTCTCATAGCATCCAACGCATGCTAGATCATCAGTATTCATAACAAGCGAATCTTGAGCTAATCCCTTAAACCACTCATAACTCCCAGTTTCTTTATACATTAGGTATGCAACGGAAGACTTTGTGCCAGCTCCATCAGCATGAATAGCAACACAATAATCATCATCCCCAGAAATATCTTCAATTAGCTTACAAAACGCGCCGGGAAAGACTCCCTTTGACTGGTTTGCTACAGCTTTCTTAACATCATCCTTCGTAGGGGAAACACCTCTACTTAAATAAGATTGTGCAGACATTTCATAACCTCCATTTTATAATAGTTAACCGAGCAAGCAAATAAGCCGGGTTCTGTTACTAACAATCATCTATCTACTCTTGCCGTTACCGACAAGCTCTAGCCGTCTCCTTGAAGCCCGCGGACCACGGTTACACTTCCCACGACGTTGCTCCAGATGGGGTTTACAAGGCCATTATGTCTCCATAATGCCGGTGAGCTCTTACCTCGCCTTTTCATCCTTACCGGCGAACCGGCGGTTTTCTTTTCTGTTGCACTTTCCTTGAAGTTACCTTCACCGGGTGTTACCCGGCACCTTTGTCCTTTGGAGCCCGGACTTTCCTCATGCGTATACTTTCGTATTTACGCCCGCGATTGACTGTGCTTGCTCGGAAAACATAACCATTCTAATGAAAATAGCTCAAAAAGTACAGTGAATTAAGTATTACTTTCATTGCCAAAGTCAACAAAAATATCCAGGTCTTCAAACCTTCCATTAAGCAATCCTTTTAGTTTTGGTAAATATGTTCTCTCAGTTGCATTGTGACCAGCAATAATTGTAGACACCCCATTTTGCTCTAGATATAAGCATATGTGATGCTTAATCTCTCCTGAAACAACAGTATCAATGCCTTCTCGCAAGATTACATCAACACTATTCTCGTCAAAGGATCCGCCCTGAACAAAGATTTTTTTGACACTTCTCGAAGTATCGGAAATTGATATGACGCCTGAGGAATCTAACGATTTAGTAACTGTAGACATATACTCTTTTAATACTACTGAGTTATCTAACTCGAATACAACTCCACATTCGACTCCATCAAGATGCTCTGCTTTGGACGAACCTAGAGAGGAAGCAATAGCAAGATTTCCAAACTCATCTGTATTATCCAAATTAGTATGGCATGCGAAATTTACTATTTCATTCTCTAATAAGTTCTTAATTTGAAGGCCTACTACATTATCTACATCGATACAGTCAATCCCTCCAAACAACAAAGGATGATGAGCAATTAGCAAATGAGCTTCTTTTTCTTTACATAATTCAATTGCACTACTTGTTGTATCCAGAGACAGAACAACAGATTGTGTTGATCCTTTACGAGATCCAACCATCAAGCCTACATTGTCATATTCACACTTGTTTTCGCGAGGAAAACACGAGTCCAAATAATCAATAATTTCTTCAATTCCGTATTGCTTACTCATAATAACCCCTCCTTCTCCATTAAAGATCGTAATTCATTATTACTTCTCGACTTATACGAATACTTCTTATTCAGGTAATCAAAATACACCCTAACATCCTTGTTACCTTGAGAAAACTTCTTACATAGAATAGGACCATAGAAAGCGTCCTTCGAACTCAATTCATGCGCATTACCTGAGAAAACGCTCCTAATACAGAAATAGTGCAGTTTACTATCGACGCAAGTAACTTCATCTTCTATATCAAATCCATTTCTTGTCAGGAAGCGTCTTACACCGTCAAATGTTTTTTGAGGTTGAAGAACAAAAGTCACACTCTTCAACACTTCAATTGGCGTTCTAGGAATAACTTCATGCAAAATATGAATAATGTTATTGCCGCCTAATCCTGACATTACGATAGTATCTCCAGGAATAAGAGTAATTCCCTCAAGGCCATCGACGTTATGTACTTCAACTCTTAAGCCATATCCGTTTTCTTCAAGGCACTGCTGTGTTCGTTTTGCAGGTAGTTCATGAATATCAGTACATACGCAGAAAACATCGTCAAACGTTTGCAAACATGCCAAAGAAAAGAGCCCGTGATCAGAACCAACGTCTATCACTCTTTTTCGAGAAGAAGCTTCCTTAGGAAGCATATCGAAAACCATATTTAATCTAGACGAAAGAAAATCTATCAAAGCAATATCTCCTCCGCGCTTATGTGTTCTAGATATGCATCTATTTGCTTAATACTCTCGATAATTCTCTCCCTGTCCGACCCGGTCGTGCTGTCAAGTAATTCTATCGCCTTACTTCTTTCCTTACGTAGATTATTGCGTCTGATTTTATACAATTGCAACAGATATGAGCTTCTAATGACTTCAAAAGAAGTCATGTTTTCAAATGAAGAGTCGACCTTCAAATACAAACTCTCCGCAGGTTCACCATTCAAAGAGAATTTACTCAAGATGTTGATTAGAATCGCCTCATTAACGCCACTTCCTGGTACAAAATTCTCGAGAAAAATCGATACAATTTGCTTCATGTTATTGCCAACAAAATCCATTGGTCTTAGGCACTCATCTCGTCTAATTATTGACTCATCAGCAAGGGCGCCTTTAAGCTTCATGGCAAGCACGAAAAGATTAAGTTCTTCCAGATAAGCAGCATCCTTTGGAATTGCGGGCTCCTTGCTGCTTACTTCCTCAACTCCAAGTGAACTACTCTCGTTAATATCACTCTCAGAGGCATCCTCGTCGTAGTCATTAGAATTTCTATCCGAAACTATATCCTTCTTTTGTCTTTGAATAGTCCTTGCGTCAACCGCAGCTTCCTTCTCAGCCTCTTTGTTACTAATCTCGTTCATTCTTTCATAAATTACACTAGGATTTGCCTTTAAATAAATGGCAGCCTTTGAAGCCATGCGATTTCTCTTCACATCATCACTAATCCAGGAGCCGTACGTAACTATATCTTCTTCATACTTATACAAGTCCAAACCATTATCACTAAAGCTGTTGTTGTATGCTCTGTCTGACAAGTATCTGTCAACATCCAAAGCATTCTCAACTACTTGCTCAAAAGCCTTAGCTCCATGCTCCTTAATAAATCCATCTGGATCTTTGCCATCTGGAACTTTCGCTATTCTAATTCTTAGCTTAAGTCCCGACATCTTCTTTGAATACTTTAGCATCATGGAAATAGCTCTAAGGGCGGCATTCTGGCCTGCATTGTCTGAATCGAAAAAGAACACAATCTCACTCGCGTACTTTGAAGACAATCTAAGTTGACCATCAGTAAAAGCCGTGCCAAGAGAGGCAACAGCATTACAGACGCCTGCTTGATGCATAGATATCGCATCCATATATCCCTCAACTATAATTAGCCTCTCGGATCTCTCCTTTTTAGCAAAGTTCAAGGCATACAAATGCTCTTGCTTCTTGTAGACAACTGACTCTGGCGAATTAATATACTTAGGCAAATCATCACCCAGACATCTTCCTCCAAAAGCAACCACTGTACCGAAAGAATCGAAAATCGGGAACATCAATCGGCCTCTAAATAGGTCAACCAGTTTTCCATTCTTACTAACAGTAAATAGTCCACTATTCTTCATCTCGTCTTCGCTATAACCTAGCGAAGTCAAATGAGACTTCAATCTATCAAAACCTTTGGGAGCAAATCCAAGACCAAACTTAGTGCATGTTTCTTTTGAGAGCTGTCTATTACTTAAATACTCTCTAGCTTCCTTACCCTCACTTGAAAGAAGTGATTTGTAATAATACTTTGCTGTCTCAAGTAGTATCTGCTTGACTCTTTCCTTAATCTTCTTTGTATTGTCATATTGATAATCATTTGTACTCTCAGGAATCTCAACACCGTATTGCTTACCTAAATATCTGATAGCTTCCGGATATGACAAATGCTCAATATCCATGATGAATCCAATTGCATTTCCGCCCTTATGACATCCAAAACAATAATAAATACCTTTTTGAATTGAAACGGAGAATGAACCAGTCTTCTCAGAATGAAAAGGACATAGGCCAAACAAATTAGAGCCAGTACGCTTTGTAAATTGAACGTAATGGCCTACAACAGACTCAATATCCGCCTTGGACAAAACCTCTTCAATTATGTTCTCTGGAATCTGAGACATACACTCTCCAACTGATAAAATATACAACCACTATAGCATAAAAAAGACCGACCTGAAAACAGATCGGTCATAGTCTTAATCATTAAATATTTGGACTATTACTTCTTCTTCTTTCCATCATCTACTGCTTCAGCACCGCGCTTAGTGATAGTAGCAATAGCACTCTTTTGGATAGTAAGATAAGTATGTGCGACAGATGAAGAGAAAGTAACTTCTTCTTCGCCAATGTTGACAATCTCACCTACAAATCCGCCAATTGTAACAATTTTATCACCAACTTGCATCTCAGATATCTGTTGGCTTAATTCCTTATCTTTCTTTCTCTGTGGACGAATCAAAAAGAAATACATACCAACAGCAATAAGAATCAATGGGCCAAAGAAAAGTAAGTTCCCATAAGGACTTGTCGAAGTAGAAGTAGCATCAGCCGCTTCCAAAATAAACTGAATCATCATAACCTCCAATTAATCGAATATATTTGCAGTAATATCCTGCATAGAATACATTCCAGGAGCTTTATTTGCAATGAATTTTGCTGCCATAATTGCTCCTCTTGCAAAAACATCTCTTGTTGAGGCACTATGAGATATCTTCACAACTTCCTCATCCATAATAAACATAATCTCATGTTCACCAACAATATTGCCACCACGAATAGAACTAAAACCAATTTCATTCTGCGCCCTAGGACTTCTTCTCTGGCTTCTGTCATAAACATAGTCCATCTTATTATCGCATTCTTCGTTAATAACATCAGCAATCATCAAAGCTGTGCCAGATGGAGCATCAAGCTTGCGTCTATGATGCGCTTCAATAATTTCAATCTCCGAACCATCCTTCAAGGCCTTTGTTGCCATCCTTACTATCTCGAAAAGAACATTCATACCATAACTCATGTTAGCTGATTTAAAAACCGGAACAGAAGAAGAACAATCAAATAGACAAGAAACGACATCTTCGGGTATACCAGTCGTACAGCACACAAGACCCTTCTTCTTATTCTTTGCAAATTCGCATAGAGCTGGGACACAATTTGCATTTGAGAAATCAATAATCACATCAAAATCTATATCTACTTCCGCTGGAGACGAGAAAATGGGATAACCATAATCGCCCTCAGGAGCGCTTAAATCAATTCCTCCTACTATTACAACATCTTTCTGATATTTGCACATATCGGCAACAACCTTGCCCATATGTCCACAACAACCGTTCAATAGTATGTTAATCATTCAATCACTCTCCTTCAAAGACTCATATCAATATTGTATGAGTTAAGGACCTTCACAAGATTATCATGGTTCTTAGCGCTCATCTCACATAATGGCAAGCGGCAAGGACCAACTTCCTGTCCTAGAATATTAAGTGCTTCTTTTACAGGAATAGGATTAACCTCACTAAACAAAGCATTAATAAGAGGCATAATGTGAATCTGCATCTCTAAAGCCTTAGCAGTATTTCCATTTAAATAATCATGTACCATAGTGCTAATTTGTGTTGGCAAAATGTTTGCCGCTACTGAAATAACACCCTTAGCGCCAAGTGAAAGTAAAGGTAAAACTAATCCATCCTCTCCAGAGTAAATTGTAAACCTATCACCGCACTCATGAAGAACATCTGGAACATTGTTGATATTACATTCCTTTACTCCTATGATGTTATCGCATTCGGAGCAATCAGCGATTCTCTTCATTACTTCTACAGAAATATTAACATTCGTCCTTGAAGGAACATTATATAGCAAAATAGGTATGTCACAAGATGTAGCCATAGCCTTATAGTGTCTAAAAAGCCCTTCTGGCGTACACTTATTGTAGTATGGCGTCACAAGTAATGCCGCATCAGCACCAACATCACAAACTTCCTTTGTTAACTGAACTCCGTGATTAGTATCATTGGAACCAGCACCTGCTATTACTGGAATCCTTCCAGCCACTGCATCTACTACGCATTTTACAACTTTAATGTGCTCTGAATCAGGCATTGTAGAAGCTTCACCAGTAGATCCGCAAACAATAATAGCATCAGAGCCCTTCTGAAGGTGAAAATCTACAATTTGCTCAAGTTTCTTATAGTTAACACCTCCTTGCATGAATGGCGTAACAATAGCAACTCCTGAGCCTTCAAAAATAGGCTTGCTCATATCGATTTCCTCCCTCTTATATAATTTGCTATTAAAAGCATTTGAACAATTCTAACACTCAAAAATATACATAGTCAATTATGCCTAGTAGATGGACACATGTGCACACGAGAGCGACATTATAATACTTTTCTTTGGTCAAATAGATACTTAGACATTTTCGATAATTTAAGTATAATAACTAGGTATGAAAACGCATGATTTTTACTATGATTTACCTGAAAGACTTATTGCCCAGCATCCTCTTGAGGAAAGAACGTCATCACGACTTCTAGTTCTTGACAAGAATACTGGGGCCATTTTGCATAGACATTTCTCTGATTTACCCGAGTTTTTGAAGGCTGGCGACGTACTTGTAATAAATAACACTAGAGTAATCCCAGCTAGACTTCTTGGAGCTAGAAGCGATACTGGTTCTGCTGTTGAGATTCTTTTGCTTAAGAGACTTGATGATTATAGATGGGAAACACTAGCTCGTCCTGGAAAGAAAGTTACTCCTGGAAAGAGAATTACTTTCATTCCTAATGAACTTGAAGCTGAGTGTGAGCAGGTCCTTGAAGATGGAAATCGAATTATGAGATTTGATTTTGATGGAATATGGGAAGAAATTCTAGATCGAGCTGGAATTATGCCCCTTCCTCCATATATTCATGAGCAACTTAAGGATAACGAGCGATACCAAACTGTATACTCTAAATTTGAGGGTTCTGCGGCTGCTCCGACAGCTGGTTTGCATTTTTCGAAGGAATTAATGAGTAAGCTAAAGAGTAATGGAATTATTATTGCTGAGGTTACTTTACATGTTGGTCTTGGTACTTTTCGACCTGTAAAAGCAGACGATATCACCAATCATGTGATGCACTCTGAATGGTTTAGTTTTGGCAAAGAGGCTTCCGACATAGTTCGTAAGGCTAGAAGTGAAGGAAGAAGAATTATCTCAGTTGGAACGACTTCTACCAGAGTACTTGAGACTGTGGCTGCTATTGATAGTGAGATGCTGCCCTGCTCAGGAGATACTCAAATTTTTATCTATCCTGGTTATGAATTCAAGTGCATCGATTCCCTAATTACTAACTTCCATCTTCCAGAATCCACGCTTATTATGCTTGTTAGTGCACTTGCTGGACGCGATAATGTTATTAACGCTTATAATGAAGCTGTAAAAGAAGAGTATAGATTTTTCAGTTTTGGTGATGCTATGTTCATCACTTCCCTATAAATATCGATTGGAGAAAGAATAATGAGCAACAAGTATCCTGTTTGGTACGAACACATTCACACCTGCAAGCAAACCGGCGCGCGTTTAGGACGAGTTCATACTCCACATGGATCTTTCATGACTCCAGCATTTATGCCTGTAGGAACTCAAGCTGCTGTTAAATGCATGAGTTCTGAAGAAGTTGCTTCGATGGGCGCTGGCATTATTCTATCTAACACATATCATCTTTGGATGAGACCTGGTAGCGAATTAATTGCTAAAGCAGGCGGTCTCCACAAATTCATGAATTGGAAAGATGGCGCAATTCTGACCGATAGTGGTGGATTTCAGGTTTTTTCTCTTGCTAAACCAAAAGACATCGTTGAAGAAGGCGTTCATTTTAGATCTCATATAGACGGTTCTAAGCATTTACTTACACCTGAGAAGTCGATTCAAATTCAAAACGACTTGGGCGCCGACATTATCATGGCTTTTGATGAGTGCTGTGCTTACCCTACTGAGAAAACATATGCTAGTCGCTCGCTTGAGAGAACTACCAGATGGCTAGAAAGATGTATCGATACACACAAGAATACCGATACACAAGCGTTGTTCGGAATCATTCAAGGAAGCATGTATGATGATTTGCGAAAAGAAAGCGCAAAGCAGATTACATCATATGATCTTCCTGGGTATGCAATTGGAGGACTTTCTGTAGGAGAACCAGGAGAGCTAATGTACAATCTCTTGGATGTAACAGTTCCACTGATGCCAGAAGATAAACCTCGATACTTAATGGGCGTAGGTTCTCCTGATTATCTCATTGAAGGAGCTATTCGCGGTATTGATATGTTTGATTGTGTTCTTCCTACTAGACTTGGAAGACACGGGACAATACTAACAAATCATGGAAGAGTCATTGCCAGAGACTCGAAGTTTGCGGAAGTTTTCGAGGCTCCCGATAAAGAATGCAATTGTTTTGTATGTCAGAATTACACATCTGCTTATATAAGACATCTGTTGAAATCTAAGGAGATGCTTGGCCAACGTCTTTGCACATGGCACAACATATCCTTCCTCCTTGATTTAATGGAGAAAGTCAGAGAGGCTATCGCTAATGACCGCTTAATGGATTTCAAGAAAGAGTTCTTTGCCAAGTTTTATAAGTAAGTGTTAACTACTCTTCTATCTTTTTCGATGATATTGTGTAAAGCTTCATAGCTTCATCGAACCTAACCATAATAGTAACAGCAGTTAGATTAGGACCAGATAACATGTCAAGACTTGATACTCTATAGAGCATATAATTCATCCACTCTTCACAATTTGTAGCCATCAGTCCATCCGCAAGTATGCCCTCTGGGGTAATTTTCTCATATAAGGTCTGCGTAGCTACTAATATTCTATCTTCGTCATTAGCACTAATTGTCCCATTTGGAAGTAGTTTAATCTCACCATTTCTTACAAGATACCCCTTCACACTTCCATGACGAAAAACAGATAACTCGCTATCAGATACTTTCATAATCATATAATCGAAAATATGAGGAACTAGCTTCTCGTACTTCTCGCATAAATCAGTAAAAGCAGAATCATCAGCGCAAGTCGCGAAAACCTTCTGAAAAGCATCCGCAAATATTCTTGTAGCTGTGATTTCCTTACTTCCCTGTACAACAACAAGCCATAGAACCTTACCGACTCTAACAAGGACATCGTCACAATACTTATCTTGACCGCCATTATGGCTTAAGCGATATGTTTCAATCATATGGTTTGTCCTTCCTACTAGTCTCGGTTTAAATGCATAATGATTCCAGTAAAATTATCCTGCCTAGGAATATTTTTGAGTTTAATCTCCTCTTTAAGATTGTGAGCAGTATTTCTTGCGCTATAAGTCAGGAATCTATTTAGGTGTCCTACAGGAATAGCATCGGTTAATCCATCCGAACAGACAATAACAGTATCTCCATCGTAAAGCTTAATCGGGCTCTGAAAAAATAGAACTCTCGGATTAAAATTGCCCATATAGTCAACCAAAGCTCTACACTTCTTCGTTACATATGCTTCATGCGTTGTCTTACCTTGCTTAATCAAATCTTGAATAAGAACAGATATATAATTCTGTTTAGGGTTAATTACTGTCGCCCTGCCATCTCTAATAAGAATAACATCGCTGTCCCCTACACTAAAAACGTTGAGCCGATTACGGAAGATATGGACCATAGCAAAGGTCGCTCCACCTTGACGATTGTACTTCTCAAAAAGAGAATTAGATAACTTCTTAACTTGCTCCGAAGTAGAAAATCTATCGTCAAAATCTATTGGATACATATCAGAAATCGAATCAGTGATTGCCTTTGATATCTCGTCGCCATAAGAAAGGCCACCCATACCATCAGATACGCAAACCACAATTCCATGACTGCCATACTGCTCTAGCGGAGAAATATAGAAAGAATCCTCTTGTCTATCCCTCTTACCCTTCTCGAAAAAATAAGCTACATCACAAAAAAGATTCTCTTCATCGTTCTCTTTATTCTTCCTTCTAAATCGACGAGCACGTACTTGCTCAATCAAAAAAAATACAAAAAAACCTGTAGCTACAGATACTAGACCATTAGCTGTCCAAAATAGTATAGACATTATTATAGGTATGTCGTTCATTCTTTCGTATTGTCAGTCGCATCATCAGAATCAAATGACGCTTCTTCAGAATCCTCGCGTTCTTCACTATCATCTTCAGAAACATCTAGGTCATCGACACTTGGAGCAACCGGCTTATCCTTTGCTACATACTTTGTAATCATATTACCGCAAAAATTACCATATAAGAACTGACAAAATCCAAAAGAGAATGTCAAATACAGAAGAATAGCGATCGCTCCACCAATTGAAGGAACAGAAAAGAAGAGAATAAATGGGACAAGTACAAGCAATACAACTTCAAGTAAAATGATTCCAATTACTGGAAACAACTCAACCAGCATTAGTATAAAAGCATTACGATAAAGCTTAGACAAAGGCAAGTCAATTGATACCATCATCGAATAAACTAAGTTTTGAATTACTGAGAATATCATCAAGAGAATGAATAGGAATGTAGCAATTCCAACTCCTACCTTATCAAAATGATGAAGATAATATCCGATTCCATAAAGTAATAAAGCCACAATTGGAAGCGAGATAAGCATCGCTACCAAAGACTGCTTTGCATTTCCCTTCATACCCTGTTTGAAATCGGCAAAAATAGATACCTTCTCTTTTCGATAAGTATTTCTAAAGATTTGATAGAAACCCGCTTGAAAAGGTCCTATACAGATCAATCCGGAACCCATAAAAAACATCGCGAAAACTAAGATAATGACATAATACAATTGATTAATCTGGGCAATTCCATTAGCTGTAGCAGCTGTAGCACCATCAATCAAGCCACTTTTTATAATGTAATCAGTGAAATTAGACTTCTCCATTAAAGACAAGATCATTGGCATAAATAAAAGCGAATAAAAAAATGATACCAGCATCGCTGGGATGTTAAAAACTACAAATAACACGTTTACCGACATGAAATCAAAGGCATGAGAAAACAAGTCAACAGACTTCTCAATGAAAGTAAGTTTCTTAGGTTCTTGCACTTCCTGTGTGTCTTGATTATCTTCTACTTCAATATCTATGGTCTTATTTGATTCATCATTCTGACTCATGAGACAACTCCTTAATTCTTTCAATAGAACTCTTCCATAAATCGATAACTTCTAGGCTTCTAGCTGCTATTGCGCTATTCTTATCCTTCTTTTTTGTTTTTCCTTTGAATTTTACACCAATTGGAAGAACTATACCAAAATTTGCATTCATAGGTACAAACTTTGATATACGTGAGTCAGATATATACTCAGCCATAGCGCCAATCATCGTGTTACTACCAGGTCTAATATCAGGCTCTACGTCTAAAAACTTACATGAAGCATAAAAAGCGGCTAAGAAACCAGAAGCTGTTGATTCAATATAGCCTTCTACTCCAGTGATTTGTCCTGCAAAGAATAAGTTTGGATTCGAGACTAAAGAGTAGTCTGAAGACAACAATCCAGGTGAATTCAAATATGTATTTCTGTGCATTACGCCATATCTATAGTACTCAGCATCCTCTAGGCCAGGAATTAGTCCAAACACCCTTTTTTGCTCTGGCCATTTAAGTCTTGTTTGAAATCCGACTAGATTATACATGCTCTCATTACGGTCATCCTGGCGCAGTTGCAAACATGCATATGCTTCTTTTCCAGTAGTAGGATCAACCAATCCAACCGGCTTAAGTGGTCCATATCTCATTGTATCCTCACCACGCTTCGCCATTGTCTCAATTGGCATACACCCTTCGAAAACCGACTTATCCTCAAATCCATGTACATCAGCACATTGCGCATTTATCAATTCGTTATAAAAACGAAGATACTCTTCTTTAGTCATAGGGCAATTAATGTAATCTCCATCCGCCTCGCCCTTACCATATCTTGAAGCTCGAAAAGCTTTGCTCATATCAATTGAGTCAGCTTTAACTATTGGAGCCGCCGCATCATAGAAATGCAATTGATTGCTCCCTGTATAAGACATGATATTATCGTAAAGCTTTCCATCTGTTAATGGGCCAGTTGCAACTATAGTAATTGCATCCTTTGGAATATCATCAACTTCTTCGCAAATTACTGTAATAAGAGGATTTTTTTCTATTGAACTTGTAATATAAGAAGAAAACTCATCTCTATCAACTGCCAAAGCCCCCCCTGCTGGGACTTTCGAACTATCAGCCGCATGCATAATAAGAGAGTCGACACGTCGCAATTCTTCCTTAAGAAGACCGACAGCGTTCTCAATATTGTTGGCTCTAAGTGAATTACTACATACTAGTTCTGCAAATAGATCCGATTTATGAGCTGGACTCATTCTATTAGGCTTCATCTCGTACAAATGAACCTCTATTCCAAAGCTCGCAATACAATTTGCAGCTTCACAACCAGCAAGGCCAGCACCAATTACATTAATATATCTACGAGAATTATTCACTATCAACCTTCTGCAGAAGAATCATCTGTTGTTTTGATACTTGAGTCTTCTTTCTTCTTTCTGATATTTGTAGAGCATTCTTTATTAGAACACTTTGTATAACTTCTTCCACGGTACTTCTTCCATACCATATACGAACCACAAGTCTCGCACTTCTTATCTTCTACCGGTAAATCCCAAGATATAAAAGTACATTCGCTATTAGCACCCTTCTTATCGCATGTATAGAACATCTTTCCCTTATATTTTCGAGATTTATGTGCCATCAATCCAGAACCACATAATGGACACTTTCCATTTACTTCAATCTCATTACCTCTCGTATAATTGCATTTAGGGAAATTTGAACAAGCAATGAATTTGCCATATCTTCCTTCTTTTTGAAGCAAATCACCTTCATTACACAGTGGACACTTCTCACCAATCTTCTCTTCTTTTACCTTTATCTTCTCGATCGACTTAGTTGCTTCTAGAATTTGCTTATGGAAACCAGGGTAGAAAGCATCAATAACTTGAGTCCATTCAGTCTTACCTACTTCAATCTCATCAAGTCGCTTCTCCATATCTGCAGTAAAAGAAACATCAACTATCTCACTGAAGTTGTTGTTAAGCAGAACTGTAACTAGCTTACCTAATTCAGTAATCTTTATGTGTCTTCCATCCTTCTCAACATATTGACGCTCCAAGATTGTTGATATAGTTGGCGCATATGTAGAAGGTCTACCAATACCATTCTCTTCCAAAGCCTTAATAAGCGTTGCTTCAGTATAATGTGCTGGTGGCAGAGTGTGCTTCATCTCCGAAGTAGTCTCTATGTTAGCTAGAATTTGACCATCGCTTAATTCAGGAAGCTTCACTGAAGAATCCTTCTCATTATCGATCTTATCTTCGGCATCCTCAGTAATATCAGCATATGCTGCTAAGAATCCGGGGAAAACAATAGTCTCTCCATTCGCTCTGAAGACGGAACTTCCACATACTGCATCTATTGATACAGTATCTACTACTGCATTAGTCATTTGAGTAGATAGAAATCTATCCCAGATAAGTTTATACAATCTATATTGATCATTAGAAAGCGAGTCATGAATTGATTCAGGTCTCAAATCAAAATGCGTAGGTCTTATTGCCTCATGAGCATCCTGTGCAGAATTATTAATCTTAAACTTACGTTTAGTATTTGAAACATACTCCTTACCATATACAGAAGCAATAAGTAGTCTTGACGCTTCTGATGCTTCTTCGGAGATTCTTACAGAGTCGGTACGAATATATGATACTAAAGCTGTCTGACCCTGCCCTTGAATGTTGATTCCTTCATATAGTTGCTGTGCTACAGACATTGTTTTACGAGAAGAGAAACCTAATCTCTTTGATGCTTCTTGCTGCAATGTTGATGTAGTAAATGGAGGAAATGGGCTTCTCTCCTTAGTACCCTTCTTCAGGTTAGCAACGGTATAATCCTTGCCTTTAACATCTTCAAGAACAGCATCAGCCTCTTGTTTGTTAGAAAGCTTCTTCTTAGTTATCTTCGAACCAGAGATTGAACCATGATACTTTATTTTAAATTTGAAATTGGTTCCCTTAGGACATACTATTGCGTTAACAAGCCAATATTCTTCGGATACAAATTCATCTATCTTAGTATCGCGTTCCATTACTATCTTCGTAGCGACAGATTGTACACGTCCAGCAGATAGTCCTTTTTTGATTTTCTGCCACAATAATGGGCTTAACTCATATCCAACAAGTCTATCGAGAATTCTTCTAGCTTGTTGAGCATTAACTAAATCCAAGTCTACGCCACGTGGCTTTGATATTGATTCTTGAATCGCTTTCTTTGTAATCTCATTAAAAAAGATTCTACAATCAGTAGTTGGGTCAATAGATAATGACTTCGCAATATGCCAAGCAATTGCTTCTCCTTCTCTATCAGGGTCAGTTGCTAGATAAACGAATTCCGAGTCCTTTGCTAATTCTTTAAGTTCTTTAATTACTTTCTCCTTACCTCTCATATTTATGTATGTAGGTTTGTAATTATCATTAACATTTACTCCCAGAGTAGATGAAGGTAAATCTCTAATATGTCCTACGGAAGCAGCAATCTTGTACTCTGGTCCAAGATATCTTCCAATCGTCTTTGCTTTAGCAGGTGACTCAACAATAACAAGCTTTTTTCCCATAACTACCAACTTTCAAACTATTTGGAAACACGCATACAATTCATATATATAATTCATAGCTATCGAAAAGTCAAAATATATTTTCCCTTGATCATCTGTATACGATGTTCAACTTCCAGTTCTGAAAGCAAAACGGATAGCTTTGAGAAAGGTAATTTTAGACTACTAGCCAACTCATCTGAATCCATGGGACGAATTGTAAGTTCATCACATAGTAAAACCTTATAGTTCTCTGATGTCAAGGCATCAGAATTACGCAATAGCTTGCATCGTAATTCTTTTATCATTGAATTCGTACTATTGATGTTATCTAGTTCTGTAGGAAATGAGCCTAGTTTTCTGTAAAACACTTCTCTGGCCACACTATCAATTACATGACTAATATCATATAAAATATTCGCACCATCAGACACTAACATGTGACCTCCCATATTATTCTCATAGTAAATACTATTAGGAAGTACGAACACTTCTTTCCCTTGAGCTGCAGCAAAAGAGGCCGTGTGCAGTGTCCCACTATTAACTCCTGCTTCCATTACTAAACATGCGTCGGACAAGGCTGAAATTAGTCTGTTTCGGGAAGGAAAATATTGCTTAACTGCTTTTGTTCCTGGTTTGCGTTCTGAAACAACTAGTCCTCTCTTACATATTACTTCATATATATCCTTATTACATAATGGATACGTGTTATCAGGACCTCCAGCAAGGACAGCTATAGTATCTCCTTTTGCTTCAATACAACTACTGTGAGCAACTCTATCAATTCCAAGAGCTAGTCCTGAAACTATTACTATTCCTTTATTTGAAAGCTTTGTGGAGAAATCCTTTGTAGCATAGGTTGCATAACTACTTGGACCTCTAGTACCTACAATAGAAACACTTCCATTTGTACTTACTTTGCTAAGTAATTCTCTGCGCCCTTTACAATATATAACTTTTGGCATTCCGCTTAGTTGTCGAAAAGGTAATGGATACTCTTCATCTTCTACAGAAACTGAAGTTATCCCATTAACTCTTGCAATCTCAAACGAAGCCTCAGTATCCATAAGTATTTTTTCTCTAGCTCTTAATGCTGAATCCAACTTATCAAAATCAGAACTGCAAAGTGAATCTATCTTAGCATAATCTTCCTTTGCTAATTGATTTAGGCTTCTTATGGAATCAATTGCTTCCTTGTCTATTAGATTTTGAATTACTCTAGTACCTATTCCTTCACTTTCGATAAAACATGAATAGTAGATATCTGCATATAGTTTCTCATTACTATCCATATCAATACTTCCCCACACCAAACTCGCGATTACGATAAGAAAATGCCTCAGCTATATCGCTTTGTTCTATGTCCTTATGCCCTTCAATGTCAGCTATCGTTCGACCTATTTTGAGTAGTCGTAAAAATCCTCTTGCAGAGCAAGAATATAATGTAGACATGTCAGCACAATACTCAATTATTCTCTTATCAGCCCTGAAAATCTCGACAAGATTCTCTTCAACCATCTGTCCATTTAGGCATTCCTCAATTCCTGCTTGCCGAGCTCTTTCTTTTTGAACTAACCAACATTGAGCCACCTTCTCCTTAAGAAACCTAATCTCACCATCCGTCTTAGTGAAAGCAATTTGCTTTAGCCCATCGTTATCTACACGATGCATTTCACAAAATAAATCAATTCTATCAAGAAAGGGCCCAGAGATTTTTTGCTCATATCTTAGTCTTTGAGCTTCTGTACAAGTACACTTTGATTTCTTCTCATAGTAGTTACCACAATTGCACGGATTGGTAGAACCTACAAATATGAAATTTGTTGGGAACTTATATTCATTTCCATCCTTATTGAATGTAATTAACCTATCTTCCATTGGCTGTCTTAAGCAATCAATTACGCCTTTTTTATACTCACATAGTTCATCTGCAAATAACACGCCACGATTAGCAAGTACTACTTCGCCAGGTTTAAGTTTCGAATTTGAACCAATTAGAATTGACGTTGTTGTATCCTGTATTACATATCGAAAAGGTCTTGATGCACTTATACTATCTTCACTCTCCAAAGTACGCGAAATAGCATTATTAAGAGCAAAAATCTCACATACTTCGTCATTTGATAAAGGAGGAAGAAGCAACTTGATTAGTCTTCCAGCCATTGTCTTTCCACATCCAGGACTTCCAACAAGAAGAACATTATGCCAACCACAAGCACTAATAAACAATGTCCTCAGCGCCTTGGGTTGCCCCTTTATAATACTCACATCATAGTTCTCATCATCTTCTTCAACCGTATCCAAACTGTACTTTATTGGACAGTATTTCCGTTTCATAGACTCAATGCAATCAAGCAGAGTTTCATTTAGCGAGCAAGAAAGGGATGCACATTTGCATGATGGCTTCTGATCACTTGGCAAGTAATAAAAGTCATAATTCTCTTTCTTAGCACAACTTAATCGTAAGGCACCACCAGGAGTTGCTTTAATTTGTCCATCTAGTGATAATTCACCCTCTGCATAAAGCTTCTTACTGCAATTAATACGAACTTGCTTAGATGCAATTAGAATTCCTATTGCAATTGGTAAATCAAAATTAGTTCCAGCCTTCTTTATGTATGAAGGTGAAATGCTAATTGTAATGTGACCATGTGGAAATGAGTAACCTGATGCAACTAGTGCAGCTCTTATCCTCCCTCTTGATTCCATAATCGATGAGTCACAAAGGCCAAGAATATCAAATGTGTTGATTCCTGGAGTAAGATATACTTCGATTTGAACTGGAATCGCGACTATACCATACATGAAACTTGAGAAAACAGTTGTTATCGAATATTTTGTAGACATAGCTCTCTCCTTTTCTAGACTGTCTCTAGAATATCAACTGAGCTAATGCACATGTTCTACATTTTTCGACAAATATCTACAAAGATAGTGCTGTTCAACAGAAGATTGCCCAAATTACTTGAATTGAATGGGGGACAAGTTTGCCTGACATTTCGTCGATAGCATTAATCGCATATTTTTATTGTTGTCGGTAAAACCAATTTTCTCATATAATTTTCTACCCATATCCGAAGCGATTAGTTCCAATGAGCAAAGTCCTATTATCTCGGCTTTTCTTATAGTTTGCTCCATCAAATCCTGTGCTATACCTCTTCGACGATATATTGGATTTGTGTATACATTTGAGATATATCCGGACATTCCGTTCGAATATCTCGGATTTGGTGGTCGAACCGAGATGGAAAGAAATACTGAAGATACGATACTTTCATCAGCAAAAGCACAATAAGCGAAGAATGTTTTATTGATTGTCTCGGTCAAATAAGCTCTAATACTCTCGGACAATCTCTCTTCCTCTATAGAGTCCATAGTAAACTCAGTGCGAAGATAATCCATACGAATTCGTACCAATTCGTCCAAGTCATCAATATTTGCTTCTCTACATACCATTTGGTCAGCTATATCAGAAGTCATTATGTCACTACTCATCGATTCCCTCCAATTATTTGATTAGCATGTCAATTACCATCTATTTTATACATGTTAATGCTGTGAGGAAACAATGATTCAAATTTTTACGCTCTCAATTTGAAAATAATCGCACATGTAATTACTTCGCATATTAAGCACTGTTAGTGTATAATAACCGAGTTAAAATATTCCATAAATTAAGGGGCAAATTATGAAACTAGGTATTGTAGGTCTTCCAAATGTTGGTAAAAGTACACTCTTCAATGCGATTACAAAGGCAGGAGCTGAAGCAGCTAACTATCCTTTTTGCACTATCGAGCCTAATATTGGAGTAGTATCTGTGCCTGATTCTAGACTAGATGTTCTAGCCAAGATGTACAATCCTGAGAAATACACACCTGCCATTGTCGAATTCGTAGATATCGCTGGACTAGTAAAAGGCGCAAGCAAAGGCGAAGGTCTTGGGAACAAATTCCTATCCAATATTCGTGAAGTAGATGCTATTTGTCATGTTGTTCGTTGCTTTGATGATCCTGACGTTGTTCATGTAGATGTTAATGCTGATCCAAAGCGTGATATTGAGACTATTGACCTCGAATTGATACTTTCAGATATGGAGATAATGGAGAAACGTATAGAACGCACAAAGAAGATGATGAAAGGCGGCGACAAGACTTTTGGAACAGAATTGGCTCTATTCGAGAGAATTTATCAGTGCCTTTCTGAAGAGAAACCAGCTCGCTCACTTGAGTTTGACGAAGAAGAGGCTCAAATCACTAAGGATTTGCAATTAATTACTTTAAAGCCTGTTCTTTTCTGCGCAAATATTGCAGAAGATGATATAAAGAATCCTAACATTCCATATGTGAATGTAGTAAGAGAAATTGCTTCTAAGACTGGTGCAGGAGTTGTAGTAATCTCTGCCAAGATAGAAGAAGATTTAGGTCAATTAGATCCTGAAGATCGTCAAATGTTTCTTGATGATCTTGGCCTTGACAGTGCAGGATTAGATAAGATGATTCAAGCCTCATATTCCCTGCTAGGATTAATTTCATACCTAACTGCTGGTCCAACTGAAGTAAGAGCTTGGACAATCAAAAAAGGAACCAAAGCACCTCAGGCAGCTGGTAAAATCCATTCTGATTTTGAGCGCGGGTTTATTAGAGCTGAGGTAGTTGCTTTTGACGACTTAGTAAGTTGCGGATCTTATAATGGTGCCAAAGAGAAAGGCCTAGTTAAGTCCGAGGGTAAAGAGTACGTGATGAAAGATGGAGACGTGGTATTATTCCGCTTTAATGTTTGATGCAACTGCATTATGGGCCGCGCAATCCTCAGCAAATAGATAGTATCCTTTGCCTGAGAGTTTTACGCTATATAGTGCATCGTCGGCCATTTATAGAGTCTTGATGAAATCGAGATTTTCTTTTCGAAAAGAGATACCTGCGCTAATATCTATAACCAATTCAGCATCATCAAAAGTCAGACTTGATATAATGTTGTGCAAGTAATCCATACGTGATTTAACGATACTTTCGTCTTTGCAATTTTCCATAAGAATCAGAAACTCATCGCCACCAAAACGGCCAATATAATCGCTATCTCTGATTCAATTCTTCAAAGTAGACCCATTCTTCTTCAAAACTTCGTCGCCAACTTCATGACCGTAGCGATCGTTAACATTTTTGAAATTAACAATTCCAGCTTAAAGAAGGATTGCGTTTGCAGAAATGCCGTCAGTCTGGAACAAAGCTATATGAAAAAAATCAAAACGTTATTGCTTCTAATCTATCTTTTTAACCACTAAGATGGAAATCATTATGGCAATAGAATTGCATACAACTATCGGCAAAAGTCCGACAGGCTGTAATGTTTGTGATAACACATTTAGAAGGCAGTGATAAAACACACACAGCCATAAGCTCTTACTGATCTTATATATTGCACCGAGAATAAAACAACTGCCTAACAGTCCAATAAGAAAACTCAAGTGATCTATCCCGAATAGGCTATCCGTAATATAGAAATACATGTAGTGCCACAGTGCCCATGAAGCAAAAGTCGCTGTACAAGCTACTGCAAATGAGTGTTTTTCTTCTATGAGCGGTTGCCACGTGTATCGCCAACCGATTTCCTCAATTCCCCCAAAGACGATTGTTTGTAAGAGCAATATGAAATAGGTATACCAATAGACGTTCTCGTTGACTCTCCCTCGAAAAATCTGCACTCCATAGATAAGAATGATAAAACCAATAACGGCTAGATATCCCCAAGGTGATTTCCTTAAGTTAAAAAAGTCTTTGAGGATCTCAGCTAATGATTTTCGAAGTTTAAATTTCAGAGATACAATGATTCCCCATAGCGCAGAAGACATTCCGCCGACTATTAGAAAAATAGTATCCAGTATTTGAGGATAGGTAGTCTTACTGATTTTGAGAGCAAAGCAACAAGCACAAACAATAGCAATCTGGCCGATTGAACCTAACCAGTATACTTTTGCAGCATGTCTTGAATTACTCATACTTATCCGTTTATACTCTCCTTATTATTTTAGATTGAGTTTCTATTCGTCATGATGGATATCATTCATGTAAAGTTGTGCCAGATCAAAAAACTCGGGAGTTTGCATTCTTAAATGGGTCAACCACTCGTGCCGCTGGGCGTGAATTATCGTGGATTGGCCGTTGGCTCTTCGATCGATTCGATTTATCTGAATTATTTTTGTCCGACGAACGATTCTTACGGCTTTGCTCTCCCAATTGGGAACCGCGATCCATCCTGCGATTTTCATTTGGCTTAGACTTCGAATACTGTCTGCCATTATCAAAGGACTTACGGTTATCGCTCGAAGAATTGCTCCCAGCGGAAAGCTTGCGCTCAACGCTCGTTTTTGCCTGGATAATTACGCCAGCAAGTTTCTGGGGTTTTTCCTGGCCTGGTCTGCTGCCGCGAGTTGTTTTTTTGCTGGTCTCGTCAATCGACTCGTCAAGCGGAAAGAAATGTTCGTCGACGACAGGTATCGTCTTCTGAATCAGCTTCTGAATGTCTCGCAGAAGGAACTTCTCTTCTTTGTCACAGAAGGAAATAGCTGTACCTCCCAAGCCTGCTCGACCGGTACGTCCGATTCGGTGTACATAGGTCTCAGGCACTTCAGGCAGGTCGTAGATGAAGACGTGGGAAAGCTCGTCGACGTCGATGCCACGGGCCGCTATATCTGTTGCTACGAGGATACGTAATTTTCGCGACTTGAATTTGCCCAAGGCCAGCTGACGGGCGTTCTGGGACTTGTTGCCGTGAATGGCCATCGCGTCAATCCCTTCGGCATTCAAAAATCTTACGATTTTGTCCGCGCCATGTTTGGTTCTCGAAAAGACCAGCGCCGATTCGACATCCATCGTATTCAAAAGATGAATCAAAAGGCGGGTCTTATTAAATTTATTGACGAAGTAGACTGTCTGACTAATAGTATCGACCGTTGAAGAGACAGGTGTAATCTCAACTTTGACGGGATTTGACAGGATTGTACCGGCAAGATCCGCAATCTCTGGCGGCATGGTCGCCGAGAAAAACATTGATTGGCGTTTCTTCGGCAGCTCGGCAATTACTCGTTTGACGTCGCGAAGCATACCCATGTCAAGCATACGATCAGCCTCGTCTAGGACAAAGTGACTGACGTTAGCGAGCTTAACGTAACGTTGCCCAATCAGATCCAAAAGGCGTCCCGGTGTAGCTACAAGAATATCGATGCCGGAAGCTAGCGCCTTAGTCTGCGGATACTGCGAAACACCTCCAAATATAACGGCTGTCTTGAGCGACAGGTATTTTCCATATGTATCGAAGCTTTCGCCAATCTGGATAGCAAGCTCGCGAGTTGGAGCAAGAATCAAGGCCTTAATCTCTTTTCGAGCAGGAGAACTACGTTGAGCAAAAGACAAGGCGTCGAGAATCGGAACCGCAAAGGCCGCCGTCTTACCGGTACCCGTCTGAGCGCAACCGAGAAGGTCGTAGCCTTCCAACAGAGGGGGAATGGATTCTGTCTGAATCGGGGAGGGTTTGGTGTAGCCTTCTTCGAGGAGGGCTCTTAGGACAGGCTTCGAGATGTTTAAATTTTCAAATTGCAAATGATACTCCTATGATACGATATAACGTATTTCTTCTGTGTTATTCCAAAAAAAGGGGGCGCAACGATGCGTCCCTCTTACTTGTTACCTTCGCTTGCTACTGCGTGATCCTGGCACTTGAGACATTAATATACACGGGCCGTCTGATCCGCAAAAAGAAGTGTAACACAGAAGAGCCGATTTTCCTACTTAATCAATCAAAGTAAGAAAAAAGTCTTTTGTTCTTGCAAGAATCTCTCTTCCTGTATAATACGGCTGCCACCTAAATACGTAACCTCTAGCACAAACGCCAACACTGTCAACACCATATCTTTCTCCAAGATAAATCGTTCTAGAAAGATGATACTCTTGAGTAACAAAGCAAACTCGTTTCATGTTATAAACTTGGCTTACATTGCGAACAGTTTCGTTTGTTGAGAATCCATAGAAATCAGTAATGATAGCTTCGGGCGGAACACCTTCTGACACAAGGAAATTCTTCATGCTCGAGACTTCATCATAATCACCTGTTCTATCGCCACTTACTATTATGGTATCGCTTACACCCGCTCGAAAAAGTTCGACTCCTGTTCTCAAGCGATCCTCAAGCATAATGCTCGGAGTCTTATCAGGCATTACCTGGCACCCTAAAATCACTATGCAATCCCTTTGCCCTACTTGCGACAATAAATCCTCTGAATCGACCTCGTACATACTGTTTCTAGTTGACGATACAACAATTAGATTTGCCGTAGTAATAGTGCACAAGCATAGAATCACAAATATCAGAAGTAAAACAAAAACACGCTTAAGCGCCTTCTTAGTCTTTGTCTTTTGGACCATCGCTATCTCCCTTTGCTTTTGAAGAAATTAAGTTCTTGCAAGCGACGTCAAATTGAACAATAAAAAAAGCGGAAGAGATAAAAACGGCTGTAACCAAAACGTCTGCAAAAACGGTAAATCTTAAACCAGCTTTTTCGTAGAACAAAGTAATACACAAGATTGTAATTACTCCTGTTAGGTAGACCAAAGCGCTAGCAACGATGAACTTTTTTGGCTTATTCACAAGTTTCTTACTAAATAATGACCATAGTAAAGATATGACGCCTACTAAGCAAAACGCTAAAGCTACAATTATTGATACCGTCATATCTTAATTCCTCTCTCCCAAAGTTGCTCAGTAATTAGCTTATTTACTTGCTCATATAGATGATTCAAATCGGATGAGTTATCAATAACATAGTCGCCTATGCTGATATATTCGTCATTAGACATCTGCACGGCCATTCGCCTTGTTGCCTCTTCACGAGTCATATTGCGTGCAATAAGTCGCTCGAGTCTTACGTTATCGTCACAAGTTACTACCCATATTTGATTGCAGTTTGAGACAAACCCATTTTTAACAGGGATGGGAACATCGAGAACGACACATTTCGTTCCTTTTTCGCGCTCCTTAAGAAGCTCAGACTCAATATATTCAAAAACACACTTGTGAATAATAGAAGAAAGTAAATCAAGCTTAGAATTATCATTAAAAACTATTGAAGAAATATACTTTCTATTCATCGCGCCATTCTTATCAATAGCTTTAGTACCGAAAGCTTCAGCAATTGCTGGTACTGCAATTCCATCTGTCAATGTTACATCCTTAGAAATCTCGTCGGCATCAAGAACACGTATCCCTCTATCTCTAAGGATCGAGCAAACACTGCTTTTCCCACATCCAATGCCTCCAGTTACTCCCAAAACAAACATTTGTCTAATAAACTCCTAAATATACTATTTAGCTTCAAGCCAATTTCGTCCAATACTTACATCTGTCAAAAGTTTAACAGATAAGTCTACAGTATTCTCCATTTCTTGCTTAAGAAGATTCTTAGCTAGTACGGCATCTTTCTCATCACATTCTACTATCAATTCATCGTGAACTTGCATTACTAATAAAGCGTTCGGCAACTCTTTCGAAAAAGCTTCGCTAACTCTATTCATCGACATCTTAATAATGTCTGCAGCAGTACCTTGAATAGGCGTATTCATTGCAGCTCGTAGTCCAAACTGCTTCATATTTCGGTTCAAAGAGGAGAGTTCATTAAGTACCCTTGTTCTTCCAAACATAGTCCTTACATATCCATCCCTCTCACCTTTTTCCTTAAGAAAATTTAGATATGAAGTAATCTTTGGAAACTGAACTCCATAATCAGCGATTAACTTCGCTGCTTCATGGTAAGAGATACCAAGATCGCTTGATAAACCATACTCTGAAACACCATAAATAATGCTGAAGTTGACAGTTTTAGCAATAGATCTCATTCTTGACGTTACTTCCTCAATAGGTACGCCAAACACCTTGCTTGCTGTCCTCTTGTGAATGTCTTCACCAGATGTAAATGCATCAATCATAGCTTCATCTTGGGACAGATGTGCAAGTAGTCTTAATTCTATTTGCGAGTAATCTCCATCAACAAGAACTCTTCCTTCTGGGGCAGTAAACGCTTTACGAATTCTTCCCCCCTCATCTGTTCTAACAGGAATATTTTGCAAATTAGGCTCAGTTGAAGACAATCTGCCTGTATTAGTCAGAACTTGAGTAAAGGTAGTGTGAATTCTTCCATCTGATTCAATTTTATCTCTAAGACCAATACAATATGTCGAGTCCAACTTCGATAAAGCCCTATACTTAAGGATTTCCGGAATAACAGGGTGCTCAGAAGATAATCTGTTAAGTTCATCAGCCGAGGTTGAGTAAACTCCAGACTTGCCCTTCTTACCATGCTTCAAATCAAGCTTATTATATATAACGTCCGCCAACTGCTTGGGGGATGCAATATTGAAGTTACATCCAGCAAGAGAGTATATCATCAACTCTAATTCCTTTAATCGAGCCGAAAACTCCTCATGCAAACTATCTAGTTCCTGTCTAGATACATGCATGCCAATGCGCTCCATTTTATCCAAAGAAAGAATTAAGGGAAATTCGATATCATACAATAATTGGTGAATGCTGTTGTTATCAATCATTCTAGATTGCTCACGTGCAATTTGGATGTTGAGATATAGCCTTTTCGCGCACAAAATTGCCTCTTCCTCAAAAGAACTAGTCTCATTCTCATTATCGAAAAGACTAATCTGAGAAGGTTTGCTCTTTGTGAAGGAAATTGGACAACTCGTTCCAAAAGTCTTCTCGAAAAGCAACTCAAAATTGCGACTTCTTCCCTCAATCAAATTCAGAACACTTCCACATACAAAAGTATCAAAAATTGAGACTAACCCGCTAATTTGAGACTTCAGTTTTTTGGAAGAGTCCTTATAATCATAACCCGCAGGAATGCGATTAAGCGAGAACTCAGCAGGAAACTCATCAGCTCTAATGAAGTGGAAATCTCGACTTCCATTCTTACCAAATACAATATAATCCTCACCATTAGAATGAAAGAAATTTATACCGACATGCGGTTTTTCTTCAATAGAACTGGCAAGAATGAATTCTGACAAAAGAGTTGAATTAGAATTAATAAGTTTTATCGATTTAGCTTCAGATGCAAATTTTCTAGCCTCAATCAAAGCCTCATTACTATTATCATCACCTGACTTAATCTCGACTTCTACTACATTTGAACCAACTTCATCCAACCCTAATCTCTTAATCAAGCTTCTTAAGGACAGATTTTTAAGTCTTTGCGCGAGTTTAGGCTTATTGCTATCATTTACGCCATCGTAACTCATCTTATCAAGGCCAAATGTTACAGGCACATGCCTATCAATCTCACATAACTTCAAATTCAAATCTAGGCGCTCTCGCCCCTTCTCGATATTAGTCCTTTGAGCCGGAGAAAGTTTATCCAGATTCTCTAGAACGCCATCAATCGAACCATACTTTTCGATTAATCCAAATGCCGTCTTCGGACCAATTTTCTCAATACCAATGATATTGTCTGAACTATCGCCCATAAGAGCTTTAACATGGATGAAAGCTTGAGGCGTGACATGATTCTCCTCAACAAATTTTTCAAGCGTATATAAAATACGAGGAGGAACTCCCTTTTGAGGCATAATGACAGAGACCTTGTCACTTATAAGTTGGTAGTCATCGTGATCCCCAGAAAGTATGAAAACTTCGTATCCTTCTTGCTCACCCTTGAGCGATAACGTTCCTATCAAATCATCAGCTTCATAGCCAGCTAGTTCCATTCTGGATATACCCATCAAATCAAGAAGTTCCTTGGCAATAGGCATTTGAACCTGTAACTCTGGCATCATCGGCTTACGCGTTGCCTTATAATCAGCCGATATCTTATGTCTGAAAGTAGGTTCCTTCAAGTCGAAAAGGACACAAATTGCACTCGTTTTATACTCATCAGCGACGCTAAGAATTGAACTAAAGAATCCATTTAGGGCTCCAGTGGGTGTACCATCAGGCGCCGTCAACATAGCCCTTCCCATAAGTGCGAAAAAGGCTCTGTTAATTATCGAATTACCATCAACTAATAGTAGTCTTTTGTCCATTAGCGCTGTCATCCATTCTCTTCTTCTCTTTATGTACAGAATGCGCTGTACTAATCATTAGTTTAATTCTATTGAGCTGATTTGCTTCAGAAGCTCCAGGATCATAGTCAATCGGTACAATGTTTGACTCAGGATATTGTCTTCTCAACTCCTTAATCATTCCCTTACCAGTAACGTGATTTGGCAAACAAGCAAATGGCTGTGCACAAATAATATTAGGAACGCCATCTTCAATTAGCTCAATCATCTCCGCTGTAAGGAACCATCCCTCACCGCAGAAGTTTCCACAACTTAATACGGAGCTAGAACGTTTTGCTAGTTCTTCAATTCTCTCAGAGAGCATAAACTTTCCATTTGTAGTCTTAAAAGCATCATTAATTGGTTTTCTAAAAGTCTCAAGAATATCGATAGCCTTCTGATTTATGAAAGCCGCCTTCTTACTTCTACCAAGATTATCAGCAGCCCAAGTTGGATTGTATGCACAATACAAGAAGAAATCCAATACTCCTGGGAGAACACCTTCACAACCCTCAGCTTCAATAACATCGATAGCATTATTGTTTGCATCAGGTTGGAACTTAACTAGAATCTCTCCAACAAGACCTACTCTAGGCTTACGATCAATGTCAAGAAGAGGAAGTCTATTAAATAAATCGACAGCTAGCTTAACGAATTTCTTATAACTTCCAACCTTAGGAATGTTCTCCAAATCAACTCCTATATCTGCGAGAATGTCACGAATCTTCTTCTTTTGCTCAGGGGATCTAGAAAAATAACTTCCCGGCATTACTTCATCATATCTAGGTGAAAGACTATCCCACAAACGCTTATTATTAAGCATATTGCACCCGATTTGGTTCAAGTACATATACAAAGCATTAGCTGATCCCTCTACTTGCTCATAAGGTCTGGTTCTTAGAAGCAAAGTAGTCATCATGTCACCCATACAGAGAGCGCGAACGGCCTTAATAACGAACGAAGGCGTTATCGTAAAGCCACTATTCTTCTCAAATTGTTGTACCGAAATAGCTATAACAGGTATCTGTGGATATCCAGCCTCTTTCAATGCTTTTCGCAAAAAAGCAACATAATTGGTTGCTCTACATCCGCCACCTGTCTGAGTAATAGCAACAGTAGTATTGTTAGGATCAAGCTCACCCTTGAGAATAGCATTTATCATTTGACCTACGACAATAATTGTTGGAAAGCATGCATCATTATTTACAAAACGAAGACCACACTCAATATCTTCCCTCGTCGCTTGCTTAAGAAGCTTCATACGATAGCCACTGTCCCTGAACGCCGCCTCGACAAAATCAAACTGGATTGGCGCCATTTGAGGAGCCAGAATAGTGTGTGTCTTCTTTGATTCCTTAGTGAACTCAACCCTCTTAAGAGTATACTTGGCATCGCCCGTAGTATTTGAATCAATAATATTGCTAGATTGAAGCGATCTCTCCTCCATCGCAACCACCAAAGATCTCATACGAATTCTTGCGGCACCGAGATTACTTACCTCATCAATCTTTAACAAAGTATAAAGCTTCCCACTGGACTCTAATATCTCTTGAACTTGGTCGGATGTAACTGCATCCAAGCCGCATCCAAAAGAAGTCAATTGAACTAATTCAAGATTAGGCTGAGTAATTACAAAAGCAGCCGCCTCATATAATCGAGAATGATACATCCATTGGTCAACTACACGAATTGGACGTGCAAGAGCTCCCGCTACAGCTACTGAATCCTCCGTAAGCACCCCTAGACCAAGAGAATTAATCATTTCTGGTATTCCATGATGAATCTCAGGATCACAATGATATGGACGTCCAGCCAAAACAATACCCTTGATATTGTTCTTCTCCATGTAATGCAAGTATTCCTTGCCCTTTTCATAAATATCTTGCTTAAATGCACGGTACTCGGCAAGGCCACTATCAACGGCGGCCTTCGCTTCTTCTTTTGATATAGAAAGATATTCAAAAGTCCTAACGAGACTATCAACAACGCAATCCATATTATCCAATGGCATGAAAGGATTAAGGAATCTTATCTCCTTTTCTCTTAGGTCTTCAACGTTATTGCGAATAACCTCAGGATACGAGCAAACAATAGGACAATTAAAATGATTACCAGAATTTCGATTCTCATTTATCTCATAAGGAACATCAGGATAGAAAATCGTCGTGACTCCCCTAGAAATCAAGTTCTCGATATGTCCATGAACAAGCTTAGCTGGATAGCAAACGCTTTCGGAAGGAATCGTATCCATTCCGCGCTCGAAAAGAGCATGAGACGACCTAGCTGAAATCTTTACTGAGAATCCAAGCTTAGTTAGTACCTCAAACCAGAAAGGATAGTTCTCATACTGATTCAGTACTCTAGGAATACCAATAACTCCCCTTGGAGCCGTCTTCGAATCCAATGGCTTATACTTGAAAGTACGTTCATACTTATACTTGAACATATTCGGAAGAACGTCTTTCTTCATTTGATCGCCGGAATCCTCAATGTCTTCACCACGCTCACATCTGTTACCAGAGACAAATTTTCTTCCATTCGAGAATGTAGCGATAGTTAACTTACAATGATTCGTACAATGCTGGCACTGACTGTTTTCAGTAGTCATCGAAAATTTATTAATTTGCTCCCTTGTGAGCAGCGAAGACTTGTATTCTTTAGTTGGACAACGTTTTCTAGCGATTAACGCGGCACCAAAAGCGCCCATGATTCCTGCAACATTAGGGCGAATAACATTTCTTTTCGAGATAAGCTCAAAGCAGCGAAGAATAGCATCGTTAAGGAAAGTACCACCTTGAACTACTACATTCTTACCAAGCTGCTCTGTGTCTCTAATCTTAATTACCTTATACAAAGCATTACGAACAACCGAGTACGAGAGGCCTGCAGAAATATCTCCAACAGAAGCACCCTCTTTCTGCGCTTGCTTAACCTTAGAATTCATGAAAACCGTACATCTTGTTCCTAAATCAACTGGATTACTAGCCTTCAACGCCTCCAAAGAGAATGAATGTGTATCCATCTCCAAAGTCTTAGCAAAAGTCTGAATGAAAGAACCGCAACCTGAAGAACAAGCCTCGTTAAGCATAATGGAATCAATAACGCCATTACGAATTCTCATGCACTTCATATCCTGTCCGCCAATATCAATAATGAAATCCACTTCAGGGCAGAAAAATTTCGCCGACTGGAAGTGAGCCATAGTCTCAATCTCGCCCTCGTCAACTGAAAATGCAGATTTAATTATGTTCTCACCATATCCTGTTACGCACGAATAAGCAATATAAGCACTCTCCGGCATTTGTGAGTAAATATCCTTAAGAATCTCTACTGCACTCATAACAGGATTTCCCTTGTTACCAGCATAATAAGTGTAGACCATGTCACCATTGCCATTTATTACTACAGCTTTAGTAGTTGTTGAACCCGCATCAATACCTAAATAGCATGGTCCCTTCTGACTAGAGAACGGATGAATGGTTATCGTATCTTTATCATGTCTATCGTCAAATTCCTTCTTCTCTTCCTCATTCGCGAAAAGAGGGGATATTCGAATGATGTCAGGTGTAAATCCTTCTTTGTTTCTAAATCTCTCAATCAAGTCAGACAACAATATCTGATCATTCTTGGCACTAAGTGCAGCTCCTAAGGCAACGTAAATCTGTGCTTCTTCTGGCATCCAAAAAGAATCAACTCTATCTTTTAGCGTTCTCTCAAAAGCTATGCGCAGCTCAGAGTTAAAAAACAATGGTCCACCAAGGAAAGCAACATTTCCCTTAATAGGTCTTCCGCAAGCAAGTCCAGCAATTGTTTGATTAACAACAGATTGATATATTGAAGCAGCCAAATCTTCCTTAGCGGCGCCTTCATTGATTAACGGTTGTAAATCACTCTTAGCAAATACTCCACAACGACTAGCAATCGTATACAAAGATCTATAATCCTTGGCAAAATTATTCAATCCATCAGCATCAGTTTGCAATAAAGAAGCCATCTGATCAATAAATGCACCCGTACCACCAGCGCAAGTACCATTCATTCTTTGCTCAAGAACAGGATGCATATAGGTAATCTTCGCATCCTCACCACCAAGTTCAATTATTACATCTGTCTCAGGATGATATTTCTTAATCGCTACAGTTTCAGCCATTACTTCTTGTATGAAATTAAGGCTCAACCAATTCGCAACTGATAATCCGCCAGAACCTGTAACCGTAATTGCAACCTTAATTCCTGGAAAACGATCATTTACTTGAGACATAATTACGTTCAACAATCCTGAAATATCGGAATGGTGACGCTGATAATCGCTATATACTATCTTCTCTCCATCTAGTAGTACAACTTTAATCGTCGTAGAACCAATATCCAAACCTAACTTGTAATGACTATCCATATACCCTCTTATTATTATAGTTTAGCCTCTGCGTGGCCCTTTATCACTAGGTGACTTACCCTTAGGCTGACACCTACTATCAACATTACTTCTTCCTACATTACTATCCTTACCTGTCTTCTTATCTTGATTAGCCGAGTCAGTTGATTTACCTTTACTCGACTTGCTATCTTTTTTTGAAATATTCTCCAATTCCAAAGACTGTTTCTTTAATTCCTCCATTTGAGTCATCTCACTATTTCTTAAATGAGTCCTAATATCAGTACTACCGAAAATTCGCTCCTTAAATTCACTATTTAAAGAAATCAAGAGCAACTCATCTGGAACACCCATGTGCAAATCAAATACTCTATCAGTAAAATCCATGCAAACTAAATTAAGTCCTTCAACAATCTTCACTACATTGGCTTCATAAACCTCATAATCACAACGTAGGCCAAGAGATAAGGGTAATCCAGCAAAATTAATTTTAACATAGGGCAAAAACTTCGAAAAAATCAAATGCAACTTAATTAACTTCATATATGATTCAAGACTAATGCACTCCTGATCACATATCAAGGCAATAGAACCTACAGCAGGCATTAAGGAAACATCGGACTTCTCATCCTCAAATCCGTTAGCCCACAAATAATACAACTCTCGAAAAACCTCTGTTTTGAACTTCTCGAAATCAGTAGTTAAAGGCTTTGCAAGAACAGTATCTCCAAGATTAAATATATATTGCATATAAGATACTTCAAGGTAATTCGGAACCGAAAACCACTTAAAGTAAGCAGCAACATCTCTAGCATTGTATGTATACTCGTTCATTGATTCTCCTAACTTTTGCATAGCAATTATAACACAAACACTTAACCTGAAAGTCGAGCATATAGAAAGAAAATTAAATAATAAAAAAACCGTGTCATTTAACTGACACGGTCAACACCATATACAAACCATTACAGGAAACAATTCAAATTAGGATGATGATTATGACTCTTCAATTGTGCCAAACAAATTAAGTCTAAAAAGCATAGCCTCATCATCAGGATTAGAGCAGGAGATCTTCGCATTACATACAATACCACCTTCAATGAGCTTCATGATACCAGTCATCTGACTTAGCTTGCTCTTTAGATTGAAGTTGTCACCTTCAGCTGTGATAAGCATTACGTTTCCCTTGCACTCATCTAGTGCTTTAATAAATGTTGCTGTATCGATGTTATCGAGTACGAAAGCCTTCATAGTTCAATTCCTCCTTATGTCTTCTTGTAGCTTTCATAGCTACTTTTCTTATCGTCGATCTTTTCCCTTCCGACAATATTATGATATAACTCCTGCTAAAGATTTGCAACGGGGTGTTTGTACATTCTACACAACGGAGCTTTATAGTTTTTGTGCGCTTTGCACAATACTATTATTCTTATAGTGTCTCACTACAAAAGCAACGCCTTTCTCAGACATTACCTCGGGTTCTTCATACTCAAGAACCCAATTAGGACTCTCATCCAAGTTCTCAAAATAAGCATCAGCCTCAAATGAATCCTTAATATAAGTTACGATTGCCTCGTCGCAATAATTAATAAATGAAGAATAAATCTCTGCTCCACCAATAATAAATACTTTCTCATTCTTATGTGAATTACAATAAGAAGAAAGTTCTTGAGCACTATGCAGAACTATGGCACCTTCCTTGATGAAGTCCTTATTACGAGACAAAACAATATTTATCCTATTAGGAAGTAATCTTTCATCCCTAAACGTCTTTAGAGTCTTTCTTCCAAAAACTACTGTATGTCCGGAAGTATACTTTCGAAATACTCCCTTCTGATCTTCTGGCAAAGAAATCAATAGATTACCCTTATTACCAATAGCCCAATTCTGATCAACCGCAACAATCGCTATCATATCAATTCCTCAAATCGCAACTGGAATCTTTGTTATCTTCGGACCGAACTCATATCCCTCTAAATGAATATTATCTACTGTAAACTTATAGAAATCAGTTATATCCTCGTCCAATACCAGTCGAGGTGCAGCAAATTTAGGCCTCTCAATTAATTCCTCAACAATAGATACATGCCTATCATATATATGAGCATCCGCAATTACATGAACTAATTCTCCAACTTCAAGACCGCTACAACGTGCAAATAAATGAATAAGCACAGCATACTGACATACGTTCCATCCATTTGCTACAAGCATATCATTAGATCTCTGATTAAGAATTCCATTCAACTTATTACCAGTAACATTAAAAGTCATTGAGTAAGCACACGGATATAGGTTCATCTCGTGTAAGTCTTGATGAACGTAGATGTTAGTCATAATTCGACGACTATAAGGATTATTTTTTAAATCAAACAATACTCTATCTACTTGGTCCATCATTCCTTCTTTGTACTCGTGTTTAACGCCTAGCTGATAACCATATGCCTTTCCTATTGACCCTGTATCATCAGCCCAAGAATCCCAAATATGAGAATTCAAATCATGAACATTGTTGGACTTCTTTTGCCAAATCCATAGAAGTTCATCAACAGCTCCCTTGAAGTTCTGGTAACGCTGAGTTAGCATAGGAAATTCTTTAGATAAATCGTATCTGTTTACAATTCCAAAAGACTTATAGGTATAGGCAGGAGCCCCATCACTCCAATGGGGCCTCACCTTCTCATTCTCAGTTGAATATCCAGAACTTAAAATATCCTTAATATTCCTATCAAAAATATCATCAGCAATACTCATTCAAATCCTCTTTCATTACTCATTCTGATTATTGTTATTAGACTCTGATTCTTCTGTAGTATCAGGAGTCTTATCCACTTCAGGAACAACAGGTGCATCCTTATCAGGAGTCATATTCTCTTCAGAAACAACAGGAACATCACTCACTTTAGGAGTAATTATAATATCTTTTTTATTGCGCTTCTTCACGGATTTTTTAACAAGTTTTGTAATCAAGACTACAATGAGTACTAAGATACCACAAAAAACCAAGAATACGACTAAACCAGGTAAAACTGCCACAAAATCTAAGAAGATCACACAAAGTGCTTCAAGCACATCACTACATGCCTCATTAAATTGCTTTGATATTTTACTTCCATACTCTTCATAGACCTTAGGACCTGGAGTAGGTGTTGGAGTAGGCGTAGGAGTTGCCGTAGGAGTAGGCGAAACTTCAGGAAGTACTTCATTGACAGTTAGGTGAATAGTACTATAGCTTACAAGACTAGCCAAAGAACGCAATTGAGACTCATAAGAATCAATCTCATAAATAACATCGGTTAAGCAGTCTTGCAAATATAACATGTCATCAAGATTATCAGCTTCAGCAAGCATTGCTGTAATTGCATCTCTTTGAGCTACAAGAGAATCAATTCTACTTTGAATATCAACATATTGCAAAGTAACATCTTCTGTGACTTCGCTTGACAACAATATGTTTGAAGATATACCAACAAAACTAGTAAAAACATGCACATAATCTTGTGGGATTCTAATAGTGTAAGTAGCAATTCTTGCTTCTTCGCTATCACTATCACTATTAACCTGGGATTCTTCAATGTAACCACCAAGATCGTTAATCTTATCTGAGATAGCAACAATCAATTCGTCATATTGCATTGTTTCAACTTCCATATTGATGGTAGTAATGAGCATTCGATCTGATGCTTCATTACCATCTTCTGGCTTGTCTTGATCACTAGGATCGCCTTCAACACTTCCATCATTAGAGTCATCGATATTCGCTACAGAAGTACTATTAGGAACGTCGTTGATAATATCCGCATCTGAGTTAAAACCAACTTCTCCAATTGCTCCTTCTTCGGCCCCCAGAGTAGCATCAATCTCCCCCGCAGCTGTAGCTACTTCCGCACGCTGAATATTCTCTTGTGCATTTGCATCTCGACTAGGCGCTGAACACGCTACAACCGAAAGAACTAATGCTAATGACAGAACAAAAGATAATGCTTTCTTCATGACATTGCCTCCTTTAACTCAGTCTCAGATAATTTATATAATATTCTATCAAATATTAATGGGTGTGTCGTCGGATTTCTAAAATAATCCCGACAATACTAAGTAATATACCGAATTTGCATAAGTTAACCTGCAACTTAACCCTTTCACCAGTACTTGGGATTGATTGCATATTTGTTGGCGTTGGTGTAATTACACTAGGCGGCGCTGTTACCTGTTCCGTTGGAGTTGTACCATCATTTGGAGTAATGCTTGGAGTAACTTCAGGCGTAGGAGATACTCCGATAGGAGGTTCATTTACTACTATATTATCAACAATTACAATATTCTGTGTTGGTGATTCTCTAATAAGTGCCACCTCAAATATTTCTTCACTAAGAGTATATCCAACTGGCGCTTCGATTTCAGCTACATAGTATGTTCCAAGAGGAATCCCCTCGAAAAAGAACTCACCATTCTCACCAGAAGTGGCAGACATAATTAATGTGTCTAAGTCGATTGAATTATATAGTCCAATGACGGCATTACATACTGGATTATCAGAGCTATCAGTCTTTAATCCAAGTATTTGTCCAAGTTCATTAGTAACAGGATCTCCAACATTTACAGTAATATTCCCTATACTTGAACTTGTTACTTCGAAGAAGTTCTTATCACTACTAATTTGATATATTGAATTGCTTGATAGTTCAATGCAATAGTAACTTCCATACGGAAGCTGTGTATCAAATACGACTCTTCCATTCAAAAAATCAGTACTATCCGATTCGCATGTAGCACTAGCTACATCGATCAAAGTATTTGCTGGTATAGAAGTAGTACCAAATTCAATTGACTCGTTTGTATATATGCCAAAGACAACCTCGTTCATCAAGTCTGCATATTGCTGATAATCGTAATTGAAGGCTTCATTTACTTCTTCTTGGTTTTTCAAGAAGGAGAAAGATACTTGATGTCGAATATCATTAACAGGAATAACATGCGATTCAATTACACTACTTATCTCTTCAAGCTCAAGTACTACATTATATATCTGAGTATCATTATCGTAGCCTTCTGGCGCAACCGTTTCAACAATATAGTAAGTTCCAAATCCAAGACCACTTATTGTATTTGAGTTTCCCGAAGAATCAGTCGTTAGTGTTCCTACAAATTCATCAGGTTCATATTGGATTCCTTGTCCGTCATATGTATAGGATTCAGCAAATACTGAGTATTGTGCTCCTTCCAAAGGAGTGTTCTCGAAAATAGGTCTATTAACCTCGAACCCTAGTTCAGTATCCATAAGAACTCCAGTACAGCTTAAACCGCTCTTAATAATCGATAGAGAACCTAAAGTAATCTCTTGAGTATGAACTCTTAAGAAGGATGACTTATCCTCACTATGGTTCTCTCCTAACGAAACTACATCTTGAACTTCAGGATCAGCCCAAGTATAGAACTCATTAATCAATGCATAACTTGAAATAGATCGTCCGAGTTCAACAATTGCACTCTCTTCAATTGGCAAATCAGAACTAATTGTAAATTCATTTGATGAATGATTGTAATCAAAATTGATGTTTGAATTATTGCTCGTAATAGAGTCTGTATAGGCATAAAGCAAATGGTTGCTATCAACAACTGTTGTCCTATAATCACCTGTTGCTTGAGAATACTTTAATGTAAAATCGCCTGCATTTGATTCAACTGATGAACAGAATGATGGAATAGCAAAGTTTCCATGCACGCTATCAATGATACGTCCGTAGTTCTCATAGATTAGACTTCTTAGTGGATGAGATTCAGATATCATTTGAAGAACCGAATTACAACCTTGCGGCGGGTTGTGTAAATCAAAGTTTGAATCTCTTTCACCACATATCGTCTCCCAAACAAGAATCTGAGTTGCCAGATAGTTGGCGACATTATTCTCGTTTCCGCTAATTAAAGTAGGAAGTACCCCTTGATATCCATATGCCAGAATCCTTCCAATCATTTGCTCTTGCTCTTGACCAGAAAGAACTCCGTTAGAAGATATGTTACTCCAATAGTCGTCGGATGCTCTTGTTTGGAACTCGTGCCAATTAATTGCCTCTCCTAATTCAATACAGTACACTGCTCTACCAACAGAGCCATCTTGGTTTTGCTCGCACTTTGCTACAAAGTTATCCTTCGCTTGAGCTACCCTGCTTTGACCATTAGCAAAATAAGTCAATTGATCATGCCCCCATCCTTCAATTGGAGCATTGCTTAAGTTATTGCCCTCTCCACCCCATTTAAAAGTTGATACTTGAATCTTATCTGCTGCAAATACTCCAATACCTGGGCAAAGACTCACACTCATCAACATACATAGGAATGCACATATTGCTCCTTTTCTAAAAGACTTTCTAAACATCTTGCTCTCCTTTCTTTTTGCGCCACAAAAAACACCTACGAGTTATTCCCGTAGGTGCAAATTTACATATTTTGATTGTACTCACCGTTGCTGTCTCATTCAACGTAACAATGTCTCAAATTGGAATTACTAAATTTGAATATTGTAGTTATTACTTCTACTTTTGAATTACTCCATCTTTAATCTCAATAACCCTTGAGGCGTACTTAACCAAACTCGGGTTATGAGTAATCATAATAACCGTTTGCTCAGGTGTCTTTAACTCTCGAATAAGCTCAATCACCTTCGTACCATTCTCAGAATCTAAATTACCAGTTGGTTCATCAGCTAGAATAAGCTGTGGCTTAGTAACTAGAGCTCTAGCTATAGCAGTTCTCTGCTGTTCACCTCCTGAAAGCTCAGAAGGAAGCTTATTTCTACATTCAGTAATACCAAGTTTACTCATTATTCTCTGAATAGGTTGAAGTAAAGCCAAAGCTAACACTTCCTCCTACTGGAATAGATTCGTTATATATATTATTTCTAATGATATAAGCTCCATTAGCATTAGCTTCAATTACTGCATCCCATATGTTCTCTATAGAATCAGCATAATCAAAGCAGATGGCCCAATTTGATATCGGGCTAGCTGAATTATTTGTTATTG